>WBZP01000004.1_pt1 | contig 404923 bp, 278 predicted proteins | sample 5204301 | NCBI WGS metagenome assembly WBZP01 (sample SAMN12412401, study PRJNA552823) | activated sludge metagenome | isolation source: activated sludge from nitrification reactor of wastewater treatment plant... | place: USA: Pennsylvania | collected 2017
CCCAAAGGGCTCTGCCGCTCATCGTCGCCAGCCCTCTGGCCTCAAACGACCAAACCAACACCCCAAACGGCGTGCGACACGCCAATTTACGCGAAACTAAAGTACACGGAAACAACGGAAACAACGGGAAAAGCAACAGCAGGAAGGCGATGGCGCCGCTCACTTGTTCCGGCGCCGGTATGCTGTTCTCCGTCGTTTCCGTTGTTTCCGTGTACTTTTTCGCTTCTCCTTGCGTCGGCTGTGTGTTGTGGCGGCGCTAGTCGGTTTCGTCGTCGGCGGTGAGGGCGACGTGCAGGCGAGCGAGCTCTTCGGCCAGGGCGCGCCGCTCGCCGGGGCGCAGCGTCTGGTGCTTCTGCTGCAGCTGCTGCAGGTAGCGCTGCGCCTTGACGGCGGTCGCCAAGTCTTCGGGGATGGGGCGGTGGGCGGCGCGCAGCAGGGTGTGGGCGCGCTCCAGCTCGCCGGCCGCACGCGCCGCCTCCACCGCCATCTCCAACTCGCCCAGCTGCTCCCAGATGCGCGAGGCCGAGGCTGCGTCGCCGTTGTAGGCGGCAAGGAAGGCGGCAAAGGGGCCGGGCGGCGCGCCTGCGGCCTGAAAGCGGTTCTCCAGGTCCCACAGCCGGTCGTCGATCGCAGCGTAGGCGTGCAGGCGCGCGAGGTGTGCCGCCGCAGTGGCCCAGGGGTAGAAGAGGGCGACGTGGCCGTCCAGCGCCGTGGCGGCTTCGTCCAGCCAGCGGGCGGTGTGGGCAAAGGCGGCGTGGCGGGCGGCGGGCGCCGGGCCTGCGCTTGCACCCGGCGGCGGGTCGGCCAGCCGCAACAGTTCGCTCGTAAGGGCAATCAGCGGCCGCAGCGCGTCGGGCGTCTGCGCAGTGGGGGGCGGCAGCTCGCGGTAGCGCTCGTTCAGCCGGGTGTAGAGCGCGGCGGCTGCGCCATCGCCCAGCAACTGGTAGCAGGCGGCCGCCTCGTGCAGAGCCGCCGCCATGCGCTCGCCGTCGGCCGGCTGCAGGTGGATGCTCAGCGCGTCGGCCAGGGCACTGTTGGCGCGCAGGCTAACGTCGATGGCACGCTCGGCGCGGCTGCGTTCGGGGCCGGCGGGCAGTTGCGCTGGTGGCGTTTCGTGCGCGCCGTCGCCGGCAAAGGCCAGGCGATAGGCGCTGTTGGCCGCCTCGGCCGCCTCGTTCCATCGCCCGGCGGCAAGCGCGTTCTCTGCCCTGTCGACCAGAATCGCGAACTCGCTGTGGGCGGCGGCATAGAGCGCATCGCTGAGCTGCTGCCAACGCTCGGCGCGCTCGCCCTGCAGCGCCTGCGGCCCCTGCGCGGCGAAGAGCGCGGCGGCCTGCTGGTGGCGTTCCTGCGCCGCCGAAATGCGCCCCGCCGCCAGCTCGCTTTCGGCCAGGCGCGCCAGCAGGTCGGCCTCCTGCAGGGCAAGGATGCGCAGCAGGTCGCCGCCCGTCTGCTGCTGGGCAATCGAAGCGGCGCGCTGGTTGCGGCGCAGCGCGTCTTCAATCCGGCCGCGCTCGGCCAGGTCCTCGGCCTCCTCGTGCAGAGCCATCACCATCTCGGCATCGGTCATCTGTTCGCCCTGCAGCAGCTCCACCAGCTCGGTCAGCGGCAACTGCAGCGCCGATTCGCCGGCGACGATGCCCAGCTCGCCAAAGATGGTGGCCTGCGCCTCGTCGAGCAGGATCAGCCGGCTGGTGGAGCGGCTCAGCGCCACGCGCATCTGGTCGATCAGCCGGCGCGCCTCGAGCAGGGGAATGCGGTTGCCCGAATCGTCGCTGCTCAGCGCCTCCACCCGCTGCCAGATCGTCTCCAGCCCCAGCACAAGCACCGTCCCCCGCTCGAGCCCCTTGATCTCGCGTGCAGGGAAGATGATCTCGTTCAGCGCCATCCAGTGTTCCGGGTCGGCGCCGGCGAGCCAACTGGGAGTGGGGCGCTCGGTCAGGTCGATCAGGGCGCGGCCGGGGCGGGCGGCCAGTTCGGCGAGCAGCGCGCGCCAGTCGGCGTTGTCGAACGAGGTGGGCGGCGGCGTGAGGACAATCAGCCCGTTGTCGGAATCGCCGCCTGCCGGCGTGGCGCCGGCTGCGTCGTGTGGCGCGCCATCGCTCGCCGGCGCCGCCGAAGGGCGCAGGTCCTTGGGCAGGCGGGCGTAGAGCTCCCACGAGCGCTGCGTCAGACGAGCGAGCAGCGGCGGCGAGCGGCGCTGCGCCTCAAAGTGGTAGGCGCGCGGGTGCACGTCCAGCCGTTCGGTGATCAGGTCCTTGGTGACGCCCCACTTGAAGCCGGTGGGCTGCACGATCTGCGATTCGTCGCCGGCGATGGTGAGCGAGAGCGGGCGCTCGGGCTGCAGCTTGCGGCGCACGGCGGCCATCTCGGCCACCAGCGCAATCTGGAGCAGCGTGAAGTCCTGCACTTCATCGATGATGAAGGCGTCGGTGTGGGCAAGCCAGGCGGGGCTTTCGCCCTTGTGCAGTTTTTCGAGCGCGGCGGCGGCGAGCTGCTGGTCGAGGAAGTAGCGGTTAGCCAGCCGCTCGGCCAGATTCACCGACTGTTCGGCGGCCTTGGTGTCGAGCTTGCGGCGGCGGGCGTAGCGCTCCACGTCGAAGAGACCACCGTGGCGGCGCATCTGCTCTTCGCGGTGGGCAGGCAACTGGTAGCCGGGCGGAAAGGTGCGCCCGGCCACGTGGGCGCGCAGCTCGGTGTAGAGCGTCAGCGGGTAGTTCTTCCACTGCCCCAGCTGGGCCGGGTTCACCTGCTCAAGGTCGCGCACAAAGGCGCCAATCTCGCTGAAGGGGCTGGAGCCCACCTCCTTGCCTACCAGCTGCTTCACCACATCGTTCACCGTGTGCACGGTGATGTGCTCGGCGATCTCGGGGCCAAGCGCATCGAAGATCTCGCGCGCGGCGCGCTTGAGCCGCTCGGTGTAGGTGATGTAGCGCACCTTGCGCACCCCGGCGCGCGTGGCCAGGTCGCGCGCCAGAAAGAGCAGCGCCACCGATTTCCCGCTGCCCGGCATGCCTTCGATCACCGTGAAGGCGACGTTGCTCTCCTGCGCGACGAGGGCGACCTCCTCCTGGTCGTCGAAGCGCGGGTCGAGCAACCCCACATCGAGCGCTTCGTAGTCGCCGGCGCTGCCCACGGCGATGGGCTGATCGGTTTGATCGTGGTGGCGAATCGAGTGGACGAGGATCGCGCCGTCGGCTGGAGATGTGTGCGGGGTGTGGCGGCTCTGGCCGCTGAGCGGGATGCCGCTGTCGCCGGCGTTGAGCCACCAGAGGTAGTAGTGGCTGCCCTGCACGGGGCTGCGCCGCCACGAGAGCTTGTGGCCGATGGTGCCCTTGGTGGATGGGGTGCGCCCGCGCACGGCGAGCTGCACGATCGCCCAGTCGGCCTTGCGCCGGATCGCCACGGGCAGGTCGGTGCTGGCGTAATCGTAATCGCGGCGGCGCAGGATCTGGTAGGGCATAGGAGAGGAGAGCTGTCCGGGCGTCTTCGGCTTACTCGGGCTGCGCAGGTTCAGGCGAGACGACAGTGCCGGCCGCCACCTGCAAGCGGCGCGCCCGTTCCAGAAACTCAGGCGAAAAGTCTTCCCAATCGGTGGTGGTGAGGATGGCCTGCTGCACCCCTTCGAGCGCGCGCAGCAGCATGCCGCGGCGCTGGGCATCCAGTTCGCTCATCACATCATCCAGCAGCAGCAGGGGCGCGGCGCCGGTGCGGCGGGTCATCACGCGCACCTCAGCCAGCTTGAGCGCCAGCGCCGCCGAACGCTGCTGGCCGCGGCTGCCATAGAGCCGCAGGTCGCGCCCATTGACCAGAAAGCGGAAATCGTCGCGGTGCGGGCCGTAGAGCGTCGCCGCCGCATCCAGCTCGCGCCGGCGGCGGGCGTGAATCTGCGCCCGATACCGTTCGGCCACCCCGTCGAGCGTGAGCTTGCGGCCAGGCGCCAGCGCCACCAGCGCAGCGCCGGTTTCAGAGTCAAGACGAGCAAAGTCGGCATCGTCCAGGTGGCCGGGGTTGAAGCTGGGCAGATATTGCAGGGCCAGCGTCTCGCTGCCGCGGCTCAGCTCGCCGTGAAGCTCCGCCGCCTCCTGCTGCAGCTCGAGCAGCAGGCGATGGCGCGCAGCCACCACCAGGCTGCCGGTCGCCACCAGCTGGTCATCCCAGAAGCCCAACTGCGCCTCTACCGAAGCAGCGGGCAGGGGAGACTCCTGTTCGCGCAGCAGGCGCAGCAGGCTGTTGCGCTGCTCGAGCACCTTATTGTACTGCGACAGGGCCCGGCAGTAGGGGCGCTCCATCTGGCAGAGGGCGATATCGAGATAGCGGCGGCGCTCGCTGGGGCCGCCGTCCACCAGGCGAATATCCTCGGGCAGAAAGAGCACGGCGCGCAGCAGCCCCACCAGGTCGATGCTGCGGCGGCTGACCCCGTTGATGCGAATCTGCTTCTTGAAGGTGGCGCTGTCGTCGCGCGGCGTGAGCAGGATCTCGAGCTCGGTTGGGCGGCCCTCGAGCTGGACGTGGGCGGCGACGCGCGCAAAGGGGATCGGCTCGTCGCCCGCCTGCCAGTCCACCACCTCGCGCTCGTTGCCGGCGTGCACCGGTTTGCTGGTGGCCAGAAAGTAGATTGCCTCGAGCAGGTTGGTCTTGCCCTGGGCGTTTGGCCCCTGCAGTAGCGTCAGCGGGCCGGCAAAGTCCAGCTCGAGCCGGCGGTAGTTGCGAAAGTGGGTGAGCGAAAGGTGCGTCAGATACATGGCGTCAGCTCTGCGGCTGGCCGGCCAGCTCGTAGACCAGCACATCGAGCGTGGCTTCGGGGTCGGCGCCGGTGGTGATCGCCATGTTGGCCTCGAGCAGCCGCTCCAGGATGTCGGCGAGCTGGCGATACTTGTAGCCGGCGGCGGTGCGCGTGGCGCGTTCGAGCCGCCAGCTGTCCTTGCGCGTGCGGCGCAGCTCCTCGCGTTCTGCCGTCGGCAGGTCGTTGAAGGCCTTGCTGCGCAGCAGGGTGCGGTAGTTGTTGATGATGCCGGCGAGCAGCATGTGCGGGCTGTCGCCGTCGCGCCAGAAGTCGGCCAGCGTGCGGAAGGCGAGCGGCGTGTTGCGCGCGGCCAGCGCGTCGGTCAGCGTCCAGATCGCCTCTTCCTTGGCGTCGGCGACGAGCAGGCGCACGTCCTCTTCGTTGATCTCGCGGTCCTGGGCGGGGGTGGGGCCGGCGGCAAAGAGCGCCAGCTTCTCCAGCTCCATCACCAGCGTGCGCAGGTCCGCTCCCACGTGCGCCACCAGCCGCTGCGCCGCGCCGGCTGAAAGCAGGATGTTGCGGTCGCGCGCCTCGCTCTTCAGCCAGGGCAGCGCCTGCTGCTCGCTGATGGGCGCGATGTGCTCATCCATCACGGCGCCCTTCTCGAGGAAGGCCTGGATGTACTTGGGCCAGGCGCTGGCGCCCCGCTTGCCCTCCACCGGCAGCGTCGGGTCGATGAAGACCAGCGTACTCGTCTCGGGCAGGTGGGCAATGCCGTTTGCCAGCGCCTCCAGCTCGGCCAGCACGCGGCCGCGCGACTCCGAAGCGGCTTCGGGTGCGCCAGGTGCGGCGTTCGAGGGGGGCGCGGTGGGAGTGCTCTCGTCCCCCTCGGCGGTGGGCGGCGGGAGTTCGGCGCTCTCCTCGCCGGCGCGCTTGCCGGGCGACATGCGCCGCCGCGCCTGCTCGAAATAGCCGCGCACAATCACCAGCCGCCCGGGCGTCAGGAAGGGCATCACGTCGGCTTCGGCCAAAATCTCGGGGCCGCGCACGCGCACGCCGTCGAGCTCGCTCATGCCGAAGGAGATGCTCTCGAGCAGGGCGGGATGGCGGCGCAGCGAACGCGGTGTTACGCCGGCGCGCTCCTCGGGGCTCAGCAGGTCGAGGCGCAGCTCGTCCAGGCGGCGGGCCACCAAGTATTCATCACCGTTGAAGAAGAGGAAGACGCGCGCCCGGGCGGCGCGCGCCGGGCCAGGCGCGCTCACGTCAATTCATCACCCTGCTCAGTTCATCACCCTGCTCAATTCATGACTACACGGTGCACCACAATCGGCCCCCAGCGCTGCGTGCGCACGCCCACCAGCCAGCGCCCTTCCATGCTGGCGCTGGTGGTGTAGCCCTGCACACGCCGGCCCAGCGGTAGCGCCACAATCAGCGCCGCCGTCACCAGCAGCAGGGTGCGCGCGAACTGATCAACCAGCGAGCGCGCGCCAAGGCGGGCCAGCAGTGCGGCCACGGTGGCCAGCAGCCCGCTGGTGGCGAAGTTGGTGCCGCAGTTGGGGTGAATCGCCAGCTTTTCGTCGCCTGCCTGCAGGCGCAGCATGGCATCGCTGACGGCGCGCTGCACCTGCGCCTGGGTGGCCTCGCCCACCAGCGTAAAGCCCAGCGGGTCGCTTAGCCCCGCCATGCGCAGCGTAGAGATGCGAGCGGCCAGCAGGTGCAGCGTGGCATGTTCCAGCCCGTGATGCTGGCGTGTGCGGCGCAGCAGGCCGGTGAGTGTGTTGAGCATGGCGGCGAACCTTGTGCCCGGCGCGGCCGGGTGGAAAGCCGCCGCCACGCCGGGGAGCGGTACACCCCCCTTGCGTGGCGGCGGAAGTGGCAGAGCGTACGATTAGCGGGCCAGCAGCGCGCGGGCGCGGGCAGCCACGTTCTCCGGCGTCAGGCCGTACTCGCGGTAGAGCGTCTGGAAGGGGGCGCTGGCGCCGAAGTGGTCGATCGCCACCACGTCGCCCATGGCCGGGTCGTTGCCCACCCAGCGCTCCCAGCCGAAGGGCGAGGCGGCCTCGACGGCCAGCTTCTTCACGCCCGGGGGCAGCACCTGCGCGCGGTACTCGGCATCCTGCTCGCCAAAGAGCAGCCACGAGGGCAGGCTCACCACACGCACGCCCACACCCTCGGCGGCCAGCGCCTTGGCGGCGTTGAGCGCAATCTCCACCTCGCTGCCCGTGGCCACCAGCGCGATCTGCAGGCCGTTCGGCGCGTGCTCGTAGAGGACGTAGCCGCCGCGCAGCGTGCCTTCCACCGCACCCAGCCCCTCTTCTTCGCGCTTCCACGCCGGCAGGTTCTGGCGGGTAAGGGCGAGTACGGTAGGGCCGTTCTTGCGCAGCAGCGCCGCGCGCCACGCCTGCGCCGATTCGTTGCCGTCGGCCGGGCGCATGACGTTCATGTTGGGCATCGCGCGCAGCGAAGCCAGGTGCTCGATGGGCTGGTGCGTGGGGCCGTCCTCGCCCAAGCCGATGGAGTCGTGCGTCATCACATAGATCACGCGGATGCCCATCAGCGCAGCCAGGCGCATTGCCGGGCGCATGTAGTCGGCGAAGACAAGGAAGGTGGCGCCGTAGGGAATCACGCCGCCATGCAGCGCCATGCCGTTGAGGATCGAACCCATGCCGTGCTCGCGCACGCCGAAGTTGATGTTCGGGCCGCCATAGTCGCCGGCGCGCATGAAGGGCTTGCCGTTGATCGTGGTCTTGTTGGAGCCTGCCAGGTCGGCGCTGCCGCCCACCAGGTTGGGGATGACCGCCGCCAGGGCGTTGATGACTTTGCCGCTGGTGTTGCGCGTGGCGTCGGGCTTCTCGACGAAGGTGGGCAGCGCGTCTTCCCAGCCTGCGGGCAGCTCGCCGGCCATGATGCGGCGGAACTCGGCGGCCTCGGCGGGGTATTCGGCGGCGTAGCGGTCGAGCAGCGCCTCGTGCTCGGCCTCCAGCGCCTTGCCGCTCTCCACGGCAGCGCGGAAGAGCGCGCCGGTTTCGGCGGGGATGTGGAAGCGGGGCTCTGCGGGCCAGCCGAAGCCGGCGCGCGTCAGCTTGAGCTCGTCCTCGCCCAGCGCCTCGCCGTGCACCTTCGACGTGCCGGCAAAGTTCGGGCTGCCGTAGCCAATCACCGTGCGGCAGCCGATGATACTCGGTCGCGGGTCGGCCTTGGCAGCCACAATCGCCGCATCCACCGCCGCCGCATCCATGCCGTCGATCGACTGTACGTGCCAGCCATAGGCCTCGAAGCGCTTCGCCCAGTCTTCGGTGAAGGAGATGTCGGTCTTGCCGTCGATCGTGATGCCGTTGTTGTCGTAGAGGTAGATCAGATGCCCCAGCTTGAGGTGACCGGCCAGGCTGGCCGCCTCGCTGGCCACACCCTCCATCAGGTCGCCGTCGCCACAGATGGCGTAGGTGTGGTGATCAACCAGCGTATAGCCGGGGCGGTTGTAGCGCGCCGCGAGCCAGCGCTCGGCCAGCGCCATGCCCACGCCGGTGGCAAAGCCCTGCCCCAGCGGGCCGGTGGTGGTCTCCACGCCGACGGTGTGGCCGTACTCGGGGTGGCCTGCGGTCTTGCTGCCCCACTGGCGGAACTTGCCCAGCTCCTCGAGCGGCAGGTCGTAGCCGGTCAGGTGCAGCAGCGCGTAGAGCAGCATGGAGCCGTGGCCGGCGCTGAGCACGAAGCGGTCGCGGTTGCTCCACTGCGGGTTGGTGGGGCTGTGGCGCAGGTGCTTTGTCCAGAGCACATAGGCGCCGGCGGCCATGCCCATCGGCATGCCCGGGTGGCCCGATTTGGCCGACTGCACACCATCGGCCGCCAGCATGCGGATGGTGTTGATGGCGCGCGTCTCCAGCGCGGGGTCCAGCGTGCGGCTCTCTGCGATTGTGGTCGACATGTAAGGGGTCCTTTTTGTGGCCAGGCGCAGCAAACCAGCGTGTTGGTTGCGGCGCCTGCTGCATTGACGAACGGCCCGCCCACATGAGCGGGCCGATGATAGTGCATGGGTAACGCTGCACAGGTGGGGGCGCGCGCAGCCAAATACGTACAACCTGCGGACGGGCCAGGGCCCCTGCCTCAGGCGGGGACTGCTGTCTCCTGGCGGATCAGCGCGTGCAGCGCCGCAACCAGCCGCTGCGTCTGCAAGCCCGGCGCGCCGCTGCCGATGCGGATATCGTCCACCTGCACGATGGGCAGAATCTCCTTGGTGGTGCTGGTAATGAAGGCCTCGTCAACCGTGGCCAGTTCGGCGTAGGCCAGGCGGCGGTACTCGATCGGGAGCAGGTCCTCGGCGGCGTCGAGGGCGGCCGCGCGCGTGACGCCGGCCAGAATGTCCTCATCCGAAGTGATCAGCACACCATCGCGCAGGGCGAAGAAGTTCGACGTCGTACACTCGGTGACGTGGTCGTCCCGCGTGCGGTAGAGCGCCTCGACGGCGCCGGCGGCGCGCGCCTTCTTCAGCGCGCGGATCGCCGTAATGTAGTTCAGGCTCTTGACGCCGGGCATGAAGCGTTCGAAGTCCACCGAGACCAGCGTGCCGCCGGCCTCGCGCAGCTCAGGCTTCACCGGCGTCATCTGGGCAATCATGATCATCAGCGAGCTCTCGCCATCGGGCATCAGCCCACCCGGCGAGTAGCCGCCGGTGACGACGACCTTGATCGACACGTCGCTGCGTTCGGGGTTGCGCGCCAGCGTTTCGTAGACGAGCTGCTTGATCTCGTCGATGGGCATGGGCAGCGGCAGGTCGATCTGCGCCGCCGAGGTGGCCAGCCGCTGCAGGTGCGCGTCCAGGCGGAAGGGCGCCCGGCCGTAGGTGCGCAGAAAGTCGAAGACGCCGTAGCCGCGCACAAAGCCCAGGTCATTCAGCGGCACCCCCGCCTCCTGCGCCGCCACATACTTGCCGTTGACATACCAAATCAGGTCATTCATCTCTGGGGCCTCCCCATTGCTATGAGATCGAGAAGCGAGAATCGAGAAGCGAGAGGAGCGCCCTCCCGTGTCGTCTCAGTTCACCCATCACGATCGCCTGCGTCCTGCTGCATTCTCCGCATCGCGCGCCTTGCCACGTGCGCGCTGTCTTCTCGCTTCTCGCTTCTCGATCGTCTTTACTCGCGCACGTGCCAGTCGCCAATCCCAATCCACTTGTAGGTGGTAAGCTGCTCGAGGCCCATGGGGCCGCGGGCGTGCAGCTTCTGCGTCGAGACGGCCACTTCGGCGCCCAGCCCAAACTGGCCGCCATCGTTGAAGCGCGTGCTGGCGTTGACAAAGACCGCCGACGAGTTGACTTCGTTCACAAAGCGGGTGGCGTTGGCCCAGTCGTTGGTCAGAATGCCGTCGCTGTGCTCCAGCGAGTGCTCGGCAATGTGGGCGATCGCCTCGTCGAGGTCGGCCACCACCTTGACGCCCAGAATCAGCGCCAGCCACTCGGTGTCATAGTCGTCGGGGCCAAGCTCGGCCAGGGCGCCGCCGGCCTCTTCGTCGCGCAGCAGCGCCAGCGCCTGGCCCGCCGCGCGCAGCTCTACTTGCGCCTGCGCCATGCGCCGGGCAAGCATGGGCAAGAACGCATCGGCGGCGGCGGCGTGCACCAGCAGCGTATCGAGCGTGTTGCAAGTGCTGGGCCGCTGCGTCTTGGCGTTGACGATAATGTCGAGCGCCTTTTCGAAGTCGGCGCTCGGCTCAACATAGAGGTGGCAGATGCCCATGCCGCCCGTGATCACAGGGATGGTGGCCTGCTCGCGGCAGAGCTTGTGCAGCGCCGCGCCGCCGCGCGGGATGATCATGTCGACGTAGGCGTCGAGGCGCAGCAGCTCACCGACGAGGGCGCGGTCGGCGCTGTCGATCAGCTGCACGGCGTCGGCGGGCAGGCCGGCTGCGGCGAGCGTGGCGCGGATGAGGGCGGCGAGGGCGCGGTTTGTGCGCAACGTCTCGCTGCCGCCGCGCAGGATCACGGCGTTGCCCGTCTTGAGGCAGAGCGTGGCGATGTCGATGGTGACGTTTGGCCGCGCCTCGTAGATCACGCCGAGCACGCCGATGGGGGTGCGCCGGCGGCTGAGGCGCATGCCGTTGGGCAGCAGGCGGCTCTCGATCTCACTGCCCACCGGGTCGGGCAGGGTGGCCACACGGCGGGCGTCCTCGGCCAGGGCTGCGAGGCGCGCCGGGTTCAGCAGCAGCCTGTCGAGCAGGGCTTCGCTGGCGCCGCGGCGGCGGGCATCTGCCACGTCGAGCGCGTTGGCCTGCAGCAGCTCATCACTTGCCGCCGCCAGCGCGTTGGCCAGCGACCCCAGCAGCGCGTTCTTGCGCGTGCTGGGCAGTGTGGCCAGGCTGCGCGCGGCGAGGCGTGCGGCGCGGCCCATGGCCTGCAGGTCGGGTTTGGGCGGAGCAGAGGCAAGCGCCGGCGTAGAAGGAAGCGTGTTGATCATGTGCGGTGAGGAACAGTGCAAACGGTGCAGTACAGAACGGTGCAGAACAGTACAGAACGGTGAATGGACGTTCAGGCGCGGGTACGCGCAAAACGGCTGCGCAGCGCCTGCCAGCGCGAAGGCTTGAGCTCTTCGGGCGTCGCTTCCTGCCCCTCTTCGATGCGGAAGTAGACGTTGAGCCGCTCGTCGGCAAAGCGTGCACCGCTCACATCGAGGCGCGCCAGCCCCAGCGGCAGCGAGACGTTGCGCTTCCAGTTGCCCACCCGCACCACCAGCTCATCGATCACGCTGCGGTGGAGCTGCACCTCGTCGCGCGCCACCAGCGGCAGCGCCAGGCTCAGCACATAGTGGCCATCCTCGCGCACAATCTCCTGCGGCTTGCCCACAAAGTACTTCTGCGTCGGGTCGCCGGCGCCACCGCGCACCTTCTCCTTGCCGTAGAGCGCATCGGCAAGCACCTGCAGCGGCGCATCGCCGGTCACCTCGCGGTCGAAGAAGGGCACCTCGAAGATGGGCAGCGGCTGAAAGGCCTCGCGCACCAGCTCCAGATTGGCCGCCTGCGCCGACTTCCAGCCGTCAAAGAAGCCGTCCTGCAGCTGCTGCGGGAAGACCCGGTTGCAGACTACCGCATCCACCGTATAGCCGTAGAGGCTGAGGTAGGTGTAGGCGCGCTGGGCCTCCTTCACCACCATCTTCTCGGGGTTCAGCACCACGCGCACGCTGCTGGTTTCGCCGTCGCCCAGCAGTTGGCTCATGCGCTCCAGCTGCGACACCAGCTCCTCGATGCTGTCGAAGATCTCCTCGTCAGGCAGCGGCATGTCGCTCATGCGCTTGAAGACGGGGCGCGCGATCTGGATCGTCTTGCGCTGGAAGGGGAAGACCTTTTCGATGTACCAGCGCGCCACATCCGGGAAGCTGAGCAACTGCAGCGTAGAGCCGGTGGGTGCGGCGTCGATGACGATCACGTCGTACTCGCCGCTGTCGGCCAGCGCCGTAATCTGCATCAGGCTGGCCAGCTCCTCCATGCCGGGGAGCACGGCGGTCTCTTCGGCCACCAGCCCATCCATCCCGCGCCAGGCGAAGATGGCGTTGAGGTAGGTCTGCACCCGCCCCCAATAGGCGTCCATCTGGCTGAGCAGGTCGACTTCCTGCCCCCAGAGGTTGGGCGCCAGCGGCGTCAGTTGGCTGCCAATCGGCCGGTCGAAGCTGTCACCCAGGCTGTGCGCCGGGTCAACACTGAGCACCGCAGTGCGATAGCCCAGTTCGGCGCAGCGCAGCGCAGTGGCGGCGCTCATGCTCGTCTTGCCGACGCCGCCTTTGCCTGTATAGAGAAGAATCCGCATGCAGCCCTTTCCAGCCGCGGCAGGCCCGCGCGCCAAGTCCTGATTATAGCACAGGAATCGAACACGACCCGGCGGCGGTCGCCCTGCCGCCCAGTCGCCATCGGCGTGCCTCCTACCCCATTCAGATCAGCGACGCCAGCGCCGCCCGCACGCTCTCTTGCGGGCTGACCTTGACCTGCACGTCGGCCAGCCGCCCCTCTTCATCCACCACAAAGTGCGAGCGCACGATGCCCATGTACTTCTTGCCCATCATGCTCTTCTCCTGCCAAACGCCGTAGGCCTCCGAGACGGCGTGATCTTCGTCGGCCAGCAGCGTAAAGGGCAGGTTGTACTTGGTGCGGAACTTCTGGTGCGACTTGACGCCGTCGGCGCTGATGCCCAGCACGACGGCGTTCTTCTCCTCGATGGCGAGATAGTTGTCGCGAAAGCCGCAGGCCTGCGTCGTGCAGCCGGGCGTATCGTCCTTGGGGTAGAAGTAGAGCACCACGCGCTTGCCGCGATAGTCCGCAAGCGAGACGGGCGCGCCGGCGTCGGAATGGAGGGTGAAATCGGGGGCGGCGTCACCCACCTGAAGTGTGGCCATGAGATCTCCTGGTCGTTCGTTGTCTGCATCGAATGGGGGTCCGCAGCAGAATCTTCGCAGCGGCCGGCGGCCATTCTCGCACAGCGCCGGCGCGGGCGCAGCAACGGCGCTCCCATTTGCGCCGCGCACAGGTGGCATACGCAGGCTCCGCTGCCGCGCGTACCCCACACGCCGCAGATCGTTTGACGCCATGCGGCCGCCAAGGTAAGATGCCCACAACTTGCGGCGTTATGGTCCGCACGATTGAAGAGGCGTCTCCCGGGTTAGCACTGGGCGGGCCTCCTGTTCAGCAACATCGCCTTTGGTGGGTCAGCCGGTGCGTCTCAGCGCCCTTTGCCGTCAACCGAGACCAACCCTGCTTCTCGCCGTTCTGCTCGCATTCATCCTGCTGGCTGCGCCCACCCCCACGGCCGCGCAGCAGGACAACCCCACGCCTGCCGGCACGGACAGCACCGCAGCCATCAGCGACCGCTTGGCCGCTGCGTTGGCGCGCGCCCATGCCCCGCTCTCATTCCTGGTGGTGCTGAAGGAGCAGGTGGACGTTGGCGCGGTGGCGGCACAGCTGGCCGCAGCGCAGCAAGCCGCATCCGCCGCTGCGAGCGCAACGCCGACAAGCGCGGCGACGGATATGCTCGCCGTGCGCCGCGCGCTCTATGCGCAGCTCACGGCGCACGCCCGCACCACGCAGGCGCCGCTGCGTGGCTGGCTCGACGCACACAACGTCCCCTACCGCGCCTTCTACCTCGTCAACATGATCGAAGTGACGGGCGATGCCGAGCTGGCCGCCACGCTGGTCGCGCGCCCCGATGTGGCGCGCCTGGCGGGCAACAACGCCGCTGCGGCCTCGCTGGGACAGGCACCAGCCAGCCGCGCCGCGCCGCACGGCTGGCGCATCGTCGCCGCCGACGTAGCCAGCGCAACGCAGGCGCTGCCCTGGGGGCTGGTGGCCAGCGGCGCGCCCGACGTCTGGGCGCTGGGCTTTGCCGGCGAAGGTGTGGTGATTGCCAGCCAGGACACCGGCGTCGACTGGACGCACGCCGCGCTGCGCGACCGCTATCGCGGCTGGAATGGCAGCGCCGGCGCCACACATACCTACAACTGGTACGACCCCTTCGGCCTCGACGATTACGGCCCCTGCTCGCTTGCCGAGCGCGCAGGCGCATACGAGCCGTGCGACGACCACGGCCACGGCACGCACACCGTGGGCACGCTGGTGGGCGACGCCACAGCGGCCGGCGGCGACGTGCTGGGCATGGCGCCCGAAGCAAGCTGGATTGGCTGCCGCAACATGCTCGCCGGCGCCGGCACCCCCGCCTCGTACACCGCCTGCTTCGAGTTCTTCTTCGCCCCCTACCCGCAAGGCGGCGATGCACAGACCGACGGCCGCCCCGATCTTGCGCCCGATATCATCAACAATTCATGGGGCTGCCCACCCAGCGAAGGCTGCGACGACCCCAACATCCTGCGCCAGGTCGTCGAAACGGCGCGCGCCGCCGGCCAGATGGTGGTGGCTTCGGCGGGCAACTTCGGCCCCGGCTGCTCCACCATCGTCGACCCCATCGGCATCTACGACGCCTCCTTCTCGGTGGGTGCGTATGGCGAGGGCGGCTCGATCGCCTACTTCAGCAGCCGCGGCCCCGTCAGCGCCGACGGCAGCGGACGCATGAAGCCCGACCTGGTGGCGCCGGGCGTGGACATCTACTCCACCGGGCCGAACCAGGGCTACTTCTCGAACTCCGGCACAAGCATGGCCGCGCCGCACGTGGCGGGCGCAGTAGCGCTGCTCTGGTCAGCCGTGCCGGCGCTGAAGGGCAATGTGGCGCTCAGCGAGCAGATCGTGCTGCAGACGGCCACCCCCATGCCGGCCGGCGGCTGCCCCGCAGGCAGCGTCGAAGCGGTGCCCAACACCACCTATGGCCACGGCTATCTGAACGCGCTCGCCGCCGTGCAGATGGCGCAGAACCCGCCCACCGTGCGCGTGCGCGCGACATCCAACGGTGGATTGCCAAGCACCTTTGCCCGCCTGCGTGTAGACGAGCCATGGTCTGCCACGCCGCGCTGGGTGAAGCTGAACAGCGCCGGCGAGGCCGTGCTGCCCGTTTATACGCTCGACTGGACAGGTGAATACCCCGAGGTGCTGCTGGTGAGCCAACCCGGTAGCAGCTCCTTGCAGACACTGGACGACGCGCTGGGCCGCCGGCTGCTGCGCGTCGAACTCTACGAGGCCGAAGCGATCTTCCCCATCGTGCGCCGGTAGTCTCTTTGCATGCCAGAAAGAAAAGGGGGGTCGCGGGCAGTGCGCCCGCGACCCCCCTTCTTTTTACAGAAATGGCGACGAACCGCTATCCCCCCTGCGGCACGGCGTAGAGCGCCTCGAAGCGGGCCGCAGCCGCATCCCACGAGTGATGCGCCTGCACAAAGGCACGGCCGGCCAGCCCCAGCGCCTGCCGCTCGGCGGGCGCACCCAGCAACCGCAGCAGGACGGCGGCAAAGCGCTCGGGAGACTCCTCCACCAGCAGGTCGCGGCCCACCACCGCCTCCAGCGCCGCGGTGGCGTGGGGGGTGGCCACCACCGGCGTGCCGCAGGCCATTGCCTCGAGCACCTTGTTCTGAATCCCCGCACCATAGAGCAGCGGCGCCGCGGCCACGGTGGCGGCGCGCAGTTCGGCGCCCATCGAGGGCACGGCGCCCGTTACCACCACGCGCCCGCTTGCGCCGCCGGTGTGGCTTTCGGCCAGCCGCTGCAACGCCGCACCGGGCTCCTTGCCCACCAGGCGCAACTCAACATCGGGCCGCGTGCGCCAGACGATGGGCATGATCTCGCCGGCCAGATGCAGGGCCGCCGTACTGTTGGCGTGGTAGCTGAGCTTGCCGCTGAAGAGCACAGTGGTCGGCGCCCGCCCCTCCAGCCCCTGGTAGGCGAACTCGCCGCCGTCGACGCCATTGGGTATGACGTGGATGCGCGCCGCCAGACGCTCGGCCTCGGCGGGCGGGCAGAGTGCCAGAAAGGCGTCGCGGTCCAGCGGTGACGTTACCGTCACCGCCGGAAAGAGGCCGAGCAGACGGCGCTCCTCACGCCGCGTGGGGCCAAGCTCCACGCGGCTCATGGCGCGCGACTTGGCGCTGCTGCTGCGCTGCGCCGCCTGCGCAAAGAGATGCGAGATGCTGTCGACACTGTCCCACACCACGGCCGGCCGCGCCTGGCCATGGGCGCGCCCGGCCTCCACCAGCCGCTGCAGCTCGACGGCATAGCGGCTGCCGCGCAGATGCTCGACGTGGATGGCGTCGAGCGGCTCGCGCTCCACCAGCGCCGCAAGCTGCGCCCAGAGCGCCGGCGACCAGCTCCACGAGCTCTGTAGCGGGCGGCGTTGGGGCAGCGCACGCAGCGCCGCCAGCGCCGAATCGCGCGTCGACATCGGCGCCGCCAGCACGCGCACGCCCAGCGCTTCGAGCGCGGCGATCTCCTCCTGTTCGGCGGGCGAGGTGGTGATCGTGCCCAGCGTGATCTGGTGGCCGCGCGCCGCCAGGCTGCGTAGCAGTTGCCATGGCCGCACGCGCACGGCGTTGGGCACATAGGGCGCCACAAAGAGCAGCCTCATGCGCGCTCCCGCTCGGGCTGGGCATAGACGCCATCCCACGCCTTGTAGACCGAACGCCAACCATAGCGCTGCTCGGCCCAGGCGCGGCCGGCCGCCGCCAGCCGCCTGCGCTCTTCGGTCTGCTGCAGCAGGCGCAGCACGGAGGCGGCAAAATCGGCCGGTTCGTCGGCCAGCAGAATGTTCTCGCCCGGGCGGGTGGCGATGCCTTCGGCGCCCACGGTGGTGCTCACAATCGGCAGGCCCCACGTCCAGCCGTCGATGATCTTGACGCGCATGCCGCCGCCCGCCAGCAGCGGCACCACGAAGACCGCCGTCTGGCTGAGCAGGGGGCGCGGGTCGTCCATGTATCCCGTCACATGCAGGTTGGCGGGGGGAATGCCCAGTGAATGCAGCGCCTCGGGCGGGCTCTTGCCGATCACGGTGAGCTGCACATCGGGCGCCTGTTCCAGCACCAGCGGGAAGACGTTGCGGGCGAACCAGAGGATGCCCTCGGCATTGGGCATGTAGTGCAGCCCGCCCAGGAAGGTAATGCGACGCGCATCGGCCAGGTGGGGCACAACAGCCTCGGTCGTTGGGTCGCCGCAGATGGGAATGACGGCGGAGACCGGGGGCGGCGCGGCTTGCAGGCTGCGGGCGACGCTGGTGATGGCATCGGCGTCCTCCTGCGTCACCCAGACTACGCGGTCGAAGGCGGCGCAGGCGGCCACCTCTTCGCGTGCAAGCAGGCGCGCCTCGCGTGCCAACAGCGTGCGCTTGATGGGATTGCGCTCGCTTGCCGCCAGCCGTTCGAAGATGCGGTAGCAGGCGTTGTGCTGGTCGAGCACGGTGAGCGGCGCGCCGCCTGCGCTGCCTGAACCTCCTGCGCCACCTGTGCCGGCAGATGGGGCGCTGCGCAGGGCAAACTGGGCCATCCAGAGCTGGTCGGCGTGGATGGCGTCGAAGGGGCCGTGCTCGGCCAGCACCTGCGCCAGGGTTGCATCCATTGCCGGGCGCGCGTCGCGCGCAAGGATGAACGACCGGCTGCGCAGCAGGCTATCGGCCAGGAAGCGCGCATCGGCGAAGCGCGAGCGGTTCATGGGCACGGCATAGACTGCGGCGCAGAGCGAACGCAGGTGTGCCAGCGCCTGTGGGGTATCCGTAGGGCGCACGTACGAGACAAGCGTTACTTGATGTGATTGTGCAAGATGGCGCAAAGTGTAGTAGGCGCGCACTTTGGGGCCGGCATCAAGCGGCCAGGGCAGAACTTGCGTCAGAAAGAGGATATTCATGCGCGCAGGGCCTTTGTGTGACGAACGGCGGGCAAGCGGCAACTAAGTGTAGGTTTTACACGGGCGACAGAAGCAAGCTACAGGAGAGACAACGTCATTTGTGCGTTGAGTCTGCAAAACAAACAAGCCCTATACTGGTGTAAGCGCAAAGAAAAGTGTCAGTTTTGCCATAACTGTAACACGGGTTCATACTGCGCCCCGCCGACACGACTGGGAAACGCTTGCTTGTACGGCCGTCGTCCGGCGCAGCCAGTGCGGTTGAACGCACTCCGTCCCTTGATCTCTGTTGCCGGATTCTCCCACATCGGCAACCGCCCGTCTGAATTCCCCACAGTTCAGTTTGAGGAGTCGAGTTATGAAACGTCCCCTCCTGGTGGCGATCCTCACAGCCGCCACGCTTGCAGTTTTGGTTGGCCTTGCCCATAACGCAGCGCCCCTGATGGGCGCTTCCCCCATGCAGGACGCGCCCGAAGCGACCGTAGATGCGCGGCGAACCCCATTTCTTCTGCCCCTGATCAAGAGAGACTTAACACCCACGCCGGCGCCGCCCACGGCCGCGCCTACCTCGACAATGCCGCCGGGCGTCACGGCCACACCCGTGCCCTACGTGCCGCCTACCCCTGTGCCGGGCATGGTGCCGGTGGTCTTCGTCTCGCGCCAGATTCCCAACCAGGGCACCATCTATTGGGACGTGCCCAAGGCCATGCCGGGTGTGGGGCCACACAGCCGCTTCCGCCCTGCCGCGCCGGGCAAGCTGCTGGTGCGCGAAACCAATGGCTCGATCCGTACACTGGTTGATGGTGCAGCGCCGACCGGCGCCTCACTCAACCTGATCGACGTCAACGCGCCCGATGTCTCGTACGACGGCCAGCGCATTGTCTTTGCCGGCCTGCGCAGCGGTTCGTGGGAGTCCCAGCCGGCACGCAACCTGGGCGGCTGGCGCCTCTACGTCATCAACGTCGACGGCAGCGGCCTGCGCCAGCTCACCACCAGCGACCAGAACCTGAACCTGGCTCAGTTTGGCAACGCCGCCGGCGGCCTCGCCGTCTATGACGACACCGACCCCGCCTGGCTACCCGACGGCCGCATCGTCTTCTCGTCCACGCGCTGGCCCAGCTTCGGCAACTACAGCGGCGTGCGCACCAGCAACCTCTACGTCGTCAACGCCGACGGCGCCGCCATGCACCGCATCACTTCGGAACGCAACGGCGCCGACCGCCCTGTCGTCGACCCTGTGACGGGCAAGATCGTCTATGCCCGCTGGTGGCGCAACCAGCGCTTTGCTACCAACGAGATGGATACGGTGGCGGACGGCGCCGGCTATGCGCGCAAGGATGGGCTGACCACCGACCGCAGCAACCACGTCGGCGGCCCCGACTTCCTGTGGCGCAACTCGTGGCACGCGGCCACCATCAACCCCGACGGCACCGGCCTGCTGCAGTGGGGCGGCGGCCATCACCGTCAGGATATCAACTTCATGTATGGCGGGACGTTCCTGGCCGATGGCAGGCTGCTGGCCAACTACTTCCCGATGATCAACATGACCGAAGCGTCGGGCTTTGGCGGGCTGCGCCTCTACTCGCGCGGGCCATACCACCCCAGGAGCATCATCGGCATCACCACCAACACGGGCGATTACGTCAACGGCGGGGGTTCGCCCTCGTACGGCGTCTTTGTGGGCAACTATGCCGGCGAGGCCGCCGCGCTGCCCAACGGCCAGGTTGTAATCTCGTGGGCGCCCGACGTCAACCAGGATTATGGCCTCTACTTGATGAATGCCGATGGTTCGGGCCTGCAGAAGCTGTGGGACAACGCCGGCACCACCGAGCTGCGCGCCAAGCCGATCTATGCCCGCCCGCTGCCGCCGATCCTGCCCGACAGCGTCAACACCACCGTCAGCGCGCTGCCGCCCACAGCCGCCGGCCCCTATGCCATCGACGGCACCTTCACCTTTAACGCGCTCAACGTCTACGCCAACGCGCCGATCGACACCGAAATCCCCAACGCGCCAGCCGTCGGTTCGGCTGCCACGATTCGTTTCTTCGCCGACTTCCAGCGCACCAGCCCCGGCTCCTTCCCCGCTCAGGACTGGCCCATCCTGCTCAATCAGATGGCCGTATCGCCCAGCGGTGCGGTTGTGAACAGCGCCATGCCCGCCAACCTGCCGCTCTTCGAGCAGTTGCGCTCGGCGAGCAACACGGTGCCCCTCAATCCCGGCACCAACGGCACCGCCGCCCATGTTGCCGGCATGAACTTCGGCCGCCCCGGCGAAGTGCAGCGCTGCATGGGCTGCCATACCGGCCACAGCATGATCGCCGTGCCCGCCAACGACGCCGACGCCCAGTGGAGCAACCTGGCCCCCGGCGCCCAGGTCACCGTCTCCTCTGCCCGCGACGCCAGCCAGACACGTGGCCTGGTGGACCGGCGCGTGATGACCGGCGAGATCTGGCGCTACTGGAACAGTGCCGCCAACCAGACGAGCGGCCAGTGGGTGCTGCTCACCTTCCCGGCGCCGATCAGCGTGCGGCAGGTGAAGCTCTACAACCCGCGCAGCGGCGGTGAGGCCAACTCGAGCATTCAGGTGCAGGGTGCAACCGTGCGTCTTTACAGCGACGCAGCCGCCACGCAGCAGGTGGCCAGCGGCGCGGCCGGTGCGCTTGCGGTTACGGGCACGCCCGTCAACTTTGGCGACGTCAAGGTGCGCGCCGTGCGCATCGAGATCACCGGCGTGTCGGGCAGCTTCTATGGCACGCCGCTGGTGGCGCTGGCCGAGATCGAGGTGCTGGGTCGCGGCGAAGCGCAGTAAGCTGCCTCAAACTCCGCATCGTAGCAACCATTCGCAGAACCAGGTGCGCCGCGCAACGATGCGCGGCGCACCTGCGTTTTCAAGCGCTCCCCGCCCCTGCTCCTCGATCGCTGTTCTCTCGCTTCTCACTTCTCGCTCTACATCTTCGGCCTGCTGCGCCTGAAGAGCACCGTCACCAGGATCAGCATCAGCGCGGCGACGGGCAGCACGGCAAGCACCACCGTCAGCACTTCGTCGTTTTCGGAGCGAATGTTCATCGGCAGCCCTGAATCGACCTCCTCCTCGGCCACATAGGGCTCGGGGGGCGGCGTGGCCGTGGCCGGCGGCAGCGGGGTGGGCAGCGGCGTGGGCGGTTCGGGCGCAAGCACCGGTGGCGAAACGAGCAGCGCCACGGGCGCCACCGCCGGCGCGTCGAGCATGCGCATGGTGTGCATGGTGGCAAAGGTGCCCTGATCGTTCTCATCCACCAGCGCGTTGGGGCGCACGTGATAGATCACGTGCAGCTCGTTGCCCAGCCGAATCTCGGCGTCGGGCCACTCGTACAGGTCGGTGCGCGAGCTGACAATGGGCACAGGCTGCGACCACGCCGTGCCTTCCCAGCGAAAGTGCATCAGCGACAGCTCTTGCAGGTCGGGCGCACGGCTGGCCACGGCGATCATGTGCAGCCCGCCGGCGCTGTCGGTCGCCATCACAAAGTGGTCCTGGCGTGTAATCGAGCGCGAGCCAACACCCCACACGCCGGGGATCGTTTGCGGGTCGGACCAGTTGATGCCGCCATCGAGCGAGTAACGGAAAGCCATGACGTTTTCTGGGGTGCGCCACCAGGCCGCCACCAACGCGCCGGAGCCATCCATGCCCAACCCCACATTGCGCGTCATGCTCGCCACCGGCGCGGCTGCGGTGCCTGCGTTGGGCACGGGGGTGGGCGCGGCCGAACTGGAATCGAGCATGATCGGCCGCAGCCAGGTGCGCCCGTTGTCGGTGGAGGTGGTGAAGAGCACGGCGGCTGGGTCGGCCACATAGCCGCGGTTGCCGTCCAGCCCCGACTCCCAGGCCAGGAAGAGCCGTTCGCCGTCGAGCAGCATGGTGGGTTTGGCAGCGCCGCGCGCCGGATTCTGGGAGACGTCGAAGGTGTCGCTCCAGATGCCGTCAAGGCTGTCGCGCTGGCGGTGGGTGAGCGCCAGGCAGAGACCGCAGGCCGGCCCAATGCGGAACTCGGTCATCAACAGGTGCTGCACGCCGTCGTCGCCAAAGTAGGGTTGCAGGTGGTAGCCAAACTCGGGTAGCTCCTCCGATACCCACGACCGCGGCGACATGGCAACGTCGTGCGCGGTGTTGAAGAGGAACGTGGTGTCGGCGGGGCCGTGGTGCCCCATCAACATCTGGCCGTCGGCGCTGATGCTGAGGCTGGGGCGCGAGACATAGCTTTCCCCATTTGGCCCCAGCGGCATCGCCACCACATCCAGCGGCTTGGACCAGCTGCGGCCGTCGACGCTCTGCGTGTAGATGGTCAGGTCGTAGGCGTCGTCCGAACTGCTCCAGACGACGTGCAGCTTGCCGGCGCCGTCGGCCTCCATGTCGCCGAACCAGGCGACCTCGTTGGCGTTGCTAATCTGCACGGGCGGCGTCCAGCCATCAACGCCCGGCGCCTGCGCAGCCGCGCTCTGCGGCAACAGGGGCAGCAGCAGAAGCAGCGCAGCCTGCAGAATCGTACGCAGAAAGGCGCGCCCGTACCGTGCAGCCGCGCTCATTCGATCGCCTCGCGTCCCATAATCGTCACCTGACCCTGCTGCCAGACGGGCGCAAAGCCGCTGGGCGCTTCGGTGCGCGGCCCCAGCAGCGCCTCGGCGGGGCCGTAGATGATGTAGTCCACGCTGAAGCGCTCCAACTCGGCATCCTCGGCTGCGGGCTCGGCGCCGCCGGTGTAGAAGAGCGCGACCTGATCGCGCTTGGTGTAGAAGTCCACCGTCTGCGCCCAGTGGGCGAGGAAGGCGTTGGCGCCGGTGTAGGCGGGTACGTACTGCCCCAGGTCGAGCGAGGCGAGCACCACATCGTCGGCCGCCACGTGCGCGTCGAGCCATGCGAGCGCGGCCACCTCGTCGCGTTCGAGGTAGTAGGGCGAGGCGGCGCGCCCCAGCTCAACAAAGCGCCAGGCAAAGAGGTAGAGGTTGGTGGGGATCACCACCAGCAGCAGCAGAACGGCGGCCCAAATTGCCCAGCGGTCGCGCCCGCTTCCAGGCACAGAAGCGGGCACAGCGGCGGGCGCAGACCCCCAGCGGCGGCGCACCCAGGGCAAGATCGCGTCGAAGACGGCCACGGTGGCCAGCACGGCAATCGGAAGCTGCCAGCCGTTGAGCATGTGAATCTGGTAATCAACCGGCAGGTAGATAAGGATGAAGCTGATCCAGAACCAGCCGTGCGCAAAGAGGCGCGTATCCCCCAGCGCCCCGCTGCCCCATGCGCTCGCGCCCCACGTGCGCAGCCGCCAGGGCCGCCGCCGCAGCGCTTCGAAGAGCGCAAGCAGGAAGGCGGGGCCAAGCAGCACGGGCAAGCGGTAGAGGGGCGGCGTGAAGACGTCGGCGTTGTCGAACTGCGCCAGCACCTCTTCCCAGAGCGGGTCGAGCGAGGTGAGCAGCACCGAATAGAGCGCCGGCCAGACGGAGAGCACCCCCACGATCAGCAGGCTCACCGCCAGGCGGGCGGGAAAGCGGCGGTCGCGAATCCAGAGCCCCAGCGCAAAGGTGCCCAGCACGCCATAGACGATGAGCAGGTCGTAGGCGTGCTGCCAGCCCATAAAGAGCGCCATCAACCCTGCGGCCACGGCGTAGAGCTGGCGGCCGGTGACGTGGGCGCGCAGCACCAGGTCGAAGACGGCCATGTAGAGCAGGGCGGCGATAAAGTGCGGGAAGGCCATCAGGCTGTAGAAGCTGTTCGGCTCGGCCACAAAGACATCCAGCGGCCAATAGAGCGTGCCGTTGGCCACGGTGTACTTGAGCACCACCAGCAGCCAGCCAAAACCCGCCCCCAGCACGGCCACCAGAAACGCTGTCCGCCGCTCCAGCCGGCCCGGGCCGGGCAGGAACCAGGCCACCATGCGGTAGAAGACCAGCAGCGCCGCCACGCCGGCCACCCAGCGAAAGATCTGGAACATGGCGGCAAAGCCCAGCCCCAGCAGCGCCCCCACCCGTCCCATCCCCCACCAGAGCAGGTTGAAGAAGACCGGTGCGTTCGGCTCCGGCGTCAGCTTGTTGGCCGCCAGGTTCGCCGTGCTCAGCTCGCGCATCCACGAGAAGTACTGCATGTGGTCGGGCACGTTGACAAGGACGCCCATAAACTGCTTGTTGGCCGGCGCCGACTGCACCGCGTAGATGTATGGGATCGTCGTCAGCGCCAGCAGCAGCAGCGCCACCAGCAGCGGGAAGAGCCACTCGATGGGCGCCACGCGCAGCACCGCCGGCAAACCGCGGGCCCCCGGCAGGTCGCGGGCCGCCACCTGGCTCTCTCTTTCGGTGCCCTGCGCCGGCGCCGGCACTGCATCAACCCGCATGCGAACTCTCCACTCGTTCAACGATCGAAGGCGCGCCGCTTCCCGACGCAGCCGCTGCAGCCATCGGTTGGGCAGCGGCCGGGGCACGCGTTGCCCACCACCAGATCAGGGCCAGCAGCGCCGCCGCCAGCAGCAGCGGCAGCAGCGAAGCCGCGCCATCCAGCCCCACCACCGTACCGGCGTTGCGCGCCACATTGCCCGTGCTCCAGTGGCGCAGCAGGTGGCCCACCCACGGGTTGCGAATCTGGTCCGACGGGAAGGCCTGCTCGGCCAGCGTCATGCCCCATACACCCACCAGCGACCAGAGCGCCAGCAGGCCGGCGGCCAGCTTCATCGCCGGGCGGTGGCCCCAGCGCGCCAGCACCAACACCACCGGCAGCGCCAGCCAGGGCAGCGCCGGCAGCAGGTAGCGCGGTCCCACAGCAAAGCCGCCCCACCACATTGCCGACGAGCCGTTGAAGAGCACCATCGAAGCCACAACACCCAGGCTCAGCCACCACTCGGCGCGGCTGCGGCGCGCCTGCCACCAGAGCACAAAACCCGGCACAGCCAGCAGCAGCCACGGCGCCAGCGGAAAGAGGCCGCGGAACGCGCTGAAGCTGATGCCCCACAGCGCCGCAATCGAGGGCAGCCCCAGGCTCATGAAGCCGGTGGAGTGCTCGTCGACCCAGAGTTCAGAGTAGCTGTAGCCCAGCTCCAGCGGCGCGCCGAAGACGGCGCGGTTGTAGAGCATCCAGAAGGCCAGCACCAGCACGCCGCTCGCCGCCGCGGCTCCCAGCCAGAGCAGCCGCGCCGCGCGGGCCCCGCCCGCCATGCCCGCGCTTGCCTGCCAGAGCCGCCAGACTGTGTAGAGCGCAATCAGCGCCGCCGGCAGCGCTGCCGGGTATTCGGTCACAATCGCAAAGGCAAGCAGCGCGCCGATGGCGGCCATGCGCAGCGCCATGCGCACCCCGCGCGCGCCGCGGCTCCCCGCTGCGGGCAGCCAGAGCGCCAGTACAAAGGCGCCAAAGAGCAGCGCTGCGGCCAATTGGTGGCCATAAAAGGCGTTGGCATAGGCAAACGCAGGCGTCAGCAGCGCATAGCCCAGCGCCACCGCCACCCGTGGCCACACCGCCGCCGTCAGCAGCGCCGCCGCCAGGTAGAGCAGCGCCGCCAGCAGCGCCGTGGGCAGCGCCGCCACCCAGGCGCTCAGCACCACCTGCGCCAGGGCAAAGCGCACCTTGTCGGCCGAAACGCCGCTGCCCGTCTCGCGCAGGGTACCGGCAAAGGCGTCGTGGTTGGCCAGTTTGTCGGTCAGCCCGACCAGCAGCGGGCTCTTGAGCACCGGCAGCATCACGCCGTAGACGGGGATGGCCAGGAAGGCTGCGCCGGGCGCCTTGTCGCTGTAGTAGTGGTCGCCCACCTTGGCATAGTCAACGGTGTTGCTCACCAGGCGGTCGATCTGGAAGCTGCCATCCTCCACCACCGCCACCACCATGTCGAGCCGCGAGTTCTGGTTCGGGTCGGCCCAGCGCGGGAAGACATAGACGGTGCAGAGCAGCGTCATCAGGAAGATGAAGAGCGCGTGGCGCCGCTCGAGGCGCGGGTTGAGCTGGCTAGCCATGTGAAGCGTTCCCTTCCGAAACCGGCTGCGCGGGAAGCTGCTGCGCCGGGTGCGCCCGCGCGCCGCTCGGGAGCAGGTTCACCGTCTGCGCCACGCGGCTGCCGGCCAGGTCGCGCAGCAACTGCTTGCGCACGGCAATCGCCTGCTGCGCCGCGGCGCTGGTGTCGCCGCGCAGCTGGCTCTGCAGCGTGCGGCGCGTAATGCCAAAGAGCGTGGAGAGCACGAGCAGGCCGCGCAGCAGCCCCGCCTGCACGTCGCCCTTGTGCTTGGCAAAGTAGAGAATCTTGTTCTCATAGAGCAGGTGCAGTTGGCGCAGGTTGTTGCGCGACGCGCTGCCCCCGCCCACATGCACCACCGTCACATCATCCACCATGCAGACCAGCCAGCCCTTGCGGCGGGCGCGCAGGCAAAGGTCGGTCTCTTCGGAATACATGAAGAAGGCCTCGTCGAAGAGGCCGATATCGTCGAACATCTCGCGCCGGCAGAGCAGGGCGGCGCCGGTGATCCAGTCGGTGGTGAAGGCGGGGCGGCCGGCGCGGTTGGGCAGTGGCCGGCGCAGACGCACGTTCACACCGCGCATCTCGGCGCCCAGCGTGGGGAAGGCCGCCCACGAAGGCTGGTCGCTGCCGTCGGGATAGACAAGGCGCGGCGCGACAATCCCGGCGCGCGGCTGCTCTTCGGCAAAGGCGACCAGCGCTGTAATCGAACCCGCGGCGGGCACCGTGTCGCTGTTGAGCAGGAAGAGATAGCGCCCCTGCGCGGCGCGAATGCCCAGGTTGTTGGCACGGGCAAAGCCCAGATTGTCGCCCGCCTCGATCAGACGCACCCAGGGAAAGGTGCTGCGCAGCATCTCAAGGCTGCCGTCGCTCGAGCCGTTGTCGACGACGATCGTCTCTACCCGCAGGCCGGCCGCGGCGCCTTCGATCGCCCGCAGGCAGTCCGCCAGCAGCGCGCGCGTGTTCCAGTTGACGATCACGATGCTCACGGTTACCGCGCTTACGGCTGAAGCGCCTACAGCTGCCGCGTTCACACCTGCTGTGCTCACGGCGTCGGAGGCGGCGCCGTGAGCCTGCTCAGTCGCCATAGGTGGCCTCGGCGGTGACAATCGGCGGCGCGCCGTATGGGTCGGCCTCCTCCGGCGGCGCCTCGGCCGTCAGCAGATTCAGGCTCACAATTCCACCCAGGAAGATCCAGGTGAAGAGCGAATTGTCGAAGCCCGTAATCGTCTGGTTATAGGCAAATGGCAGCACCCAGTCGCCCAACATCATCCCCGCCAGCGCGCCGGCGCCGCCGCCCAGTGTGGCCGCGGCAAAGGCGCGCGCAAAGTCGTTCTCGCGCCGCAACGGGTTTTCGCTGTGCAGTCGGGTGACGTTCTGCAGGCCAACCTGCGCGAAGCGGAAGATCATGTAGAGGAAGGCCGCCAGCCCCACAACCCCGCTCTGGGCCAGAATGTCGAAGTAGTTGTTGTGCGTCGAGCGGGCATCCTCGGGGTGGTAGGTCATGTTGTAGGGCGCGTAGCCGGCCGGCCCCATGCCCAGCAGCGGGTGTGCGCGCACGTGCCCAAGGTTCATGCGCCAAAGCTCAAGGCGTTGGGTGCCGCCCTCTTCGGTGTTGCTCACCACAACACTTTCATAAACCATGTTGTAGTTCGCAGCCAGCACAATCAGCGTCACCACCACCATCAGCACAAAGAGCGGCCTCGAGCGGAAGAAGATCACCACGGCCCATGCCACCACCATGGGCAGCCAGCCCGAAAGCCACGACGTGTTGGCCATGATGTAGTACCAGGTGACCCCGGCCAGCAGCACCAGCAGCAGCCACTGCTTCCACATGGCCAGTGTGCGGTCGTAGAGCAGCAGCGCCAGCGCAAAGCCGCCCGCCCACATGGCAAAGAGGCCACGCGTGCCGTTCGTCGTCAACTCCGCCGTAGGCAGGTTCAGCGCCGCCGAAGCCAGGTGCAGCAGCGCAATGCCAACCGTTAGCCACACCGCCCAGCGCCAGATACGGATCGACTCGACCACGTTGGCGACGTAGAGCGCCAGCAGCGGCAGCGCGCAGGTGACAACCAGCGCCGCCGTCTGCACCAGCAGGAAGGAGTTCTCGACGACGATGAGCGGGTCGCGCATCACCGTGCTCCACCAAAACGAGACAACCTGGATGATGATGAAGATCAGGACTGGCTTGTTGAGGGGCGTCGCACGCAGCCGCTCGCCGCTCACGCGCACCATCAGCAGGCGCAGCATCCAGAGCACCATCAGCCCCAGCGCCAGCATCAGGCTGATCACAATCCGGCTGTCGGTGCCCGTGGGAATCGAGACAATGCCCAGCAGCCCACCCGCAGCCAGAATCGCCAGCACGCCCAGGCCACCCTGGCCGTGGCGCAGCACCAGCCAGGCGCCAATCGGCACAACCGCCACTGCCGCAAAGTAAAGCGGCTCGATCATGCCCGTGGCGGCCACTGCCCCCACCAACACCGCACCCGCCAACACAGCCAACACAATAACGGCCCGTAACGCACCGGCCGAGAGCGCTTCGCGTGCCTGCCAGTTCGATCGCGTTGTCATGCCCGCTCCTCGCGTCCTGTAGGGGGGCTACCCACACGTTCCTCGCGCAGCAACTGCAACAGGAATGTCTCCAGCACGCCGGCCGCCTGTTCCCACGGGTAGCGAGCGCTGACGGTCTCTTTGCCCTGCGCGCCCAGGTTGGCGCGCAGCGTGGCGTCGCCGAGCACGCGCACCACTGCCTCGGCAAAGGCAGCCGGCGTATCGGCGATCAGCAGGTCGCGACCGCGGGTCAGTTCCAGACCCTCGGCGCCCTTGCTCGTTGAGACCACAGGTGTGCCCAACGCCAGCGCCTCCAGAATCTTCAGGCGCGTGCCGGCGCCCTGGCGCAGCGGAACCACACTCAGCCAACTGCTCGCGACCGCACGCCGTAGCTCGGCGGCGTCGGCCAGGTAGCCGGTGAAGGTGACGTTGGACGTATCTCCGAGCGTTGTGAGGTCGACGCCGGTTGTGCTGCCTGTGACGAAAAGACGCGTTGTGGGTACGCGCTGCAGCACCAGGGGAAAGATGTCGTGGAGGAACCATGCGACGGCGTCGCGGTTCGCCTCAAAGGTGAGCGCACCGCTGTAGATCAACGTGTGGGGTCGGGGCGCCGGCGCATGGAAGCCGGGGTCCGGCAAATCGACGCCATTGGGCACCACGGCGACGGCCGTGCGCGTGCCCGTTAGCGCGGCAACCAGGTGACGGTCGGCCTCGGAAGCGACGGTGTAGCCGTCCATCTGCGCCAGCAGCTCGCGCACATAGCGGCTGCTCTTCCAGAGCGTCAAGCGCGCACGGCGGCGGGCAAGCAGACCGCGCGCCCGCTGTGGGGCATCGGCCACCACACCCAGCTGCAGTTCGTCGAGCAGGCGCACAGCGCGCGGCACGGCGAGGGCATAGGGTGCACAGTCAATCTCCGAGGCGACGACGGCGTCGGGTGCAAAGGTCGCCGCCGCGTCGGCCACTGCGGCCGCCATGGCCGGGCTCCAGGTGTCGACCACCGAGCGTGGCCGGCGCGAGAAGAAGCCCAGGCGCGCGCGCCAACTGCTGCGCTTGTAGCTGCGCCACGGCACCACCGTCACCGAGGCGCAGATCGAGCGCACAGCAGCCAGATCTTCCTCGCTCACCGGCTGTTCGGCAAACGAGATCAGGTGAACGGTGTGCCGTTGGCCCAACAGGCGCAGCAGGTGCCACGAGCGCAGACGTGCGCCGTTGTTGGCCGGCCAGGGAAACCAGCGCCCAATCCAGAGCAGCTTCAACCGTGCACCTCGCTCGGTGCGGGGGGTGCAACGGCCCCACCGGCGGCGGGTGCAGACTGCAGCGCGCGGCCATACGCGGCAAGCGTCGCCGCGGCTGCCCGTTCCCAGGTAAAGTGTGCAGCGCGTGCAAAGCCGGCGGAGCGCAGCCGGGCGCTCTCGGCCGGGTTGCCCAGCACGCGGGCAAGAGCTGCGGCCAGGCCGGCGTCATCTTCGGCATCCACAATCAGGCCGGCGTCGCCCACCACTTCGGGGATGGCGTAGCGGTCGGAGGCGATCACCGGCGCACCACAGCCCATGGCTTCGAGGATGGGGATGCCGAAGCCTTCAAACCAGGAGGGAAAGGCGAAGAGGTCGGCCAGGCTGTAGAGCGCGATCAGGTCGGCGCGCGCGGGGCGCACCAGCAGGCGCGCCTCGCCGTTGGCCACCGCCTCGAGCAGCACGGGCAGCGGGTCGTGCTTGCGCGAATAGAAGAGCAGCTCGCGATTTGCGCGCAGCTCGGCGGGCAGGCGGCGCCAGGCGCGCAGCAGCACAGCGGGGTTCTTCAGGCCGTCGGCCAGCACAAAGTGCGCGGGCAGCGAGAGGCGCGCCTGCACATCGGCCAGCTGCGCGGCATCTTCCACGCGCACGGCGTCGGCAGGGGCGCCGTGCGGGATCGCAACAATGCGCTCGGCGGGCACCAGCCCCTGCTTGGCAATGTCGGCGCGCGCCTGCTCCGAAACGGTGAGCACCAGGTTGGCCTGCTGCACCGAGCGGCGCGAGAGCGTGTTGAGGTAGGCCGTCATCGCTACGTTGCGCAGCGTGCGCCGGCTGCCGCTGCTGAAGAGCGTCTGCGTCAGCGGCAGAATCGTCAGCGCGTCGTGCAGCGTCACCACCGAGCGGGTGCGGCGGGGCGCAAGGCCGGTGTTGGCCGGAAAGTGGGCCACATCCAGCCTATCCTGCGCCATGCGCTTGCGCAGAAAGGTATCGTACCAGGCGGTAGAGGCGCCGTTGCGCCAGGGTAGCAGCACCAGGGAGACGTTGGCGGGCAGCGGCTGCGGCAGGTCGAACGGGGCCTTGGTGTCGGCGTAGAGGATGAAGGTCTCGCTGGGCGCCAACGCAAAGAGCGCGGGGACGAGCCCGCGCAAGTAGGTGTTGATGCCGCCCATCATCCCGCGCGACAGATAGCGCACGTCCAGCCCAATTCGCATGAATTGCTCCCCTGCGCTCTCGATCCTGCCCGCCCCGCAAGCCGACTGTTCCTTACGCCGACGGCCGGGGCCCAAAGGTGCCGCGATGAAAATCCACCAGCCCATCCCACATGGCGTTGCGGTGGGCGCGCTGCGGGCGCCACTTGGGCCGCACGCTGTACGACGCCAGGGTGCGCAGAATCTCGCCATAGGCCACCAGCCAGGCGCGTGCGGGCGCCTTCTGCTTGGCCAGCGTCAACAGCCGGTTGCGCGTGTAGTAGTAGGCCACGTTGGGCCCCGGCTTATAGTCGCGCTGCACGCCCTTGTGCCACAAACGCGCTGCAGGCACCAGCAGGCTGCGCCAGCCGGCGGCGCCCGCACGCAGGCACCATTCGGTCTCTTCCCAGTAGAGGTAATAGTCCTCGTCGAGCAGCCCAACGGCGCGCAGGGCGTCGCTGCGGATCAGGAGTGCGCAGCCGGTGAGCCAGTCCACCTCGCACGGCGCCGGCGGGGCGGCGGCCAGCGGCTCGTTGGCGTGCATGTGCGCCGAACGCAGCAGCGCATCCACGCTGCCGCCGGCCGACTGAATGACCTCGGGCTCGCTGTAGTGCAGCACAAGCGGCCCCAGCGCGCCCAGCGCCGGGTTGGCCTCGCCGGCGGCCAGCAGCAGGCGCAAGCAGTCGGGCGCCATCTCCACATCGTCGTTGAGCAGCAGGACCCAGTCGGCCCCCTGCGCCAGCGCACGCTCGATGCCCAGGTTGTTGTTGCCGGCGTAGCCGCGATTTTCGGCCAGCTCGATCAGTTCCACCTGCGGGAAACGCTCGCGGATTGCAGCCGGCGAACCGTCGTTCGATGCATTGTCGAGCACAAGCACGCGCATGTTGGGCACAGCACCCAACTGCAGCGCGGCCGCCTGCAGCGAGTGCAGACAGGCCAGCGTATCGTCGCGCCGGTTGAAGCTGATGATGATGACGTAAAGGCTCGGCAGCGCCGTAGCCATGGCAGCCATGGCAGCGTCCTCCAGCTGGTTATGCCGCCTGGCGCCGCAACTGATGCGCCTGCAACACGTGCGTGTAGAGCGCGTCGACCTCCACCATCTCCTGCTCCACGGTACGCACGGGCACGGTGCGCGCGCCCTGCTGCAACTGCTCGAGCAGCGAAAAGTCGTCGGCCACGCGCTGCATCTGTGTGCGCAGCGAGGTCAAGCTGCCCGGCTCCAGATAGAGCCCCTGCACCCCTTCGAGCACCGATTCGTAGACGCCGCCCGTCTTTGCAACCAGCACCGGCACACCCGCAGCCAGCGCTTCCACGGTCACCGTGCCGGCGTTCTCATACCAGATCGAAGGCACCACGGCAACATCCAGTTCGGCCAACAGCTGCCAGCGCTCCCCGTTGTTGTAGCGGCCGTGGAAGAAGATGCGGTCGTCACCGGCGATTTGGCGGCGCAGCTCCTCTTCTGCCGCCGGCGAGCCATAGCCGTGGATGTGCAGCTCAATCGGGCGACTCGTCTCCGTCAGGCTGCGCATGGCCTGCACAAGCAGGAAGATGCCCTTGTGCTCGGCAATCTGCCCGGTAAAGCCAAAGCGCACCGGGTCGCCGGCGGCACGCACACGCACGGGCTGCTGCACCGGCGCCGGCTCAATGCCCATCGCGATGGTGTGCATGCGGTCGTGCGCGACGGCAAGGGCGAAACGTGCGGCGATGTACTTTGTGGGCGCATGCACCGCATCCAGCCACGAGAGCGCCTCGGCCATCACCTCGCGGCGTGCCTCCTGTTCTCCTGCGCCCGAACCCCTGCCGGCCCACTCCAGCAGCCGCAGCAGCCCGTCGCTTCCCAGGCGCGCGCCCACCGTTGCCAGCCGGCCGTTGATCCCCTGTGCCGCATCACCCCGGCTTACACAACGGGCGCAGACGGCCGGGTCGGCCGGAATCTCGGCGCAGAGCGTGCCATCGCTGCGCAGGAGCGTGTGGCGCGGGCAAAGAAACCAGTAGTCGTGCAGCGAGAGCACCATCGGCACGTTGGCATTGCGCGCGGCGCGCATGGGACCAACCCCCATCAGGTAGCCGGCGTGAAAGTGGATCAGGTCGGGATGCCAGTGGGCAATGGTCTGCGCAAACCAGCTCTCCAGCAGCGGGTTGTCATAGTTCCACTGCGTACGTTCGGGCGCGTCGATCAAATTGAAGCTAAGGCGCCAGACGGGAACGCCTTGGTAGCACTCCAGCGTACTGCTCAGCTGCCCCACCGGGCCGACATCGATCTCCTCGATCGTCACCACCTGCACTTCGTGACCCCGCGCCTGCATGGCATGGGCGATGCGCAGCACATACTGCTCGGCGCCGGCCGTGTAGCGAGGTGGAAAATGGTGAACAGGAAGGAGCAGTCGCATCGTTATTCGCGATCGTTACGTTCGGAATGAATGGGCTTCAGTTTGGGCGCAGCAGACCGATCCTCGACCGGCAGCGCAGAAGCATATGCGGCGCCGCCGGCCGTTACTGCTACCGGCTCAGCCACCAGCAGCGGCTCGGGCTGCGCGCGGCGCAGACGAATGCCGCGCAGCGTGTTCAGGTCATCGCGCGTTACGCTGCCCGTCAGCAGCAGCGCACCGGCATAGGCGAGCGCCGAAAGCAGGATCGTTGCCCACATCGGCGTCCACCCGCGCAACGCCAGCGTCACCGCTGCCATCAGGGCGACGGCGGCCAGCGCCTGCAGCAGAAGCCGGGGTGCATGCATGGCGCGTAGCTCGTGGCGCAGCAGCCAAACGTACTGCAACAGCAGCACCAACTCGGTCACCACCGTCATCACAGCGGCGGCCACGATGCCAAAGAAGGGAATCAGCAGCAGATTGCCCAGCACATTTGCAGAAGACGAGAGGATCACGGCGCGCGCCACACTCTGTTCGCGCCGCCCAATCAGCACCACATAGCCCAGGAACTCCGTTACAAACATCAGCGGCAGCGCCCAGATCACAACCTGCAGCACCCAGACGGAAGCGGCGTACTGCTCGCCATAGAGCAGCGGGATCAGCTCGCCGGCCAACGCCCAGCCGCCCACGGCCAGCGGCAGCGACACCGTCAGCAGCACCTTCAGCACGCGCCCGTAGATCTTCGGCAGCGTCTGCGGCGCCAGGCTTGCCTGGCGCGTGAGCGACGGAAAGAGCGACGTATTGAGGACGTTTGAGAGCACCACCAAAGAAAAGACCAGCGTGTAGGCGGCGTTGTAGGTTCCCGTAACCTCATCGCCCTGGGTAATGTTCAGCAGCACCGTATCAAAGCGGTACGAAAGCCCCAGCGCCAGCGAAACCGCGCCAAAGGGCAGCGCCGCGCGCAGCATGCCGCTCCAGCGCTCCGGCGTGGCGGGCGCAGGGCGCAAGCCCACGTCGCGTACGCCCTTCCAAACCACCAACGTTAGCAGCGCAATGCCCGCCAGGTTGGCCACAATCAGCGCGTGGTAGGGCAGCCCGGCGAAGAGCGCCACTGCACCCAGTAGCACAAAGGCCACTTGCTGCAGCACGCGCGCGCCGGCGATCAGGTCCAGCCGCTCGTAGCCCGAAAGGATGGCCTCGAGGCCCCCCTCGTAGCCGTAGAGCAGCAGCCCCAGCCCGCCCAGCAGCAGCCCCAGCATCATCGCCGGCGGCCGCCCGGTGAGCCAGCCCGTGAGCAGGATCATCGTTACTGCCAGCAACGCCAGCAGCGAGCGCAGCACCACGATGTTGCCCAGCAGCTGCTCTACCCGCCCGCGCCCCTGTTCGGCGTCGCGATCGTGCGCCGTCTCGCGCACGGCCCATGTGCCCAGCCCCAAATCAGCCAGAAACACAAAGACGGCGCCAAACGCCATCACGGCGGCGTACTGACCGTAGGTCTCCACGCCCAGGCGCCGAATCACAAGCACCGTAAAGGCAAAAGAGAAAACCTTGATCAGCACCTGCGCCACGACGCCGGCGCTGGTGTTGCGTGCAACCGTATTCAGAAGACTGTTCATACAACCGGTTTCTCGAGAGGTGCTTCAGGCGACAACAGGTCCCACACCTATTGCGGCCAGGTATCCAGCGTTCCCACCCGGTAACGCCGAATCGAGTAGTAGGGTGAATCAATCGTCACCGACGAAGCCTGATGGTAGCCGTCATTGAAGTTGACGGGAGTCCCCCCGGAGACTCCAACGGCGCCGGCTTCGAAGGTGTGGTCAATCACATCATTGTGCCAGGTTGCGGCGCTGGCATCGTAGTACGAGGCGCGCACATGAATGCGCGTCCCCAGCTGCTCCCAGCGCACGCGAATGATATCGCGCGACTCGGGGAAGTGCGAGCCGCCGGTCGACGCCAGCGGCAGCGGCCATTCGGCCAGCTCCTTGGGCGTACCGGGCGGCACCCATGCCTCCAGCACCAGGTCAACATTGCCGCCGCCGCGGTGAGTGGGGATCACCTCGAGGTTCTCCTCGCGGTTGATCTCCTTGCGCATGCCCACCATCGGGAAGAGCCAGGTCGAGTTGATCACCGGCGGCAAGCCACCCGGCGTGTCGATCTCGATCTCGGCCCAGCCACTGGTCAAATCGGGCATGCGGTCGAGGTTGCGCCCCGACTGCAGGCGCGTGCCGGCGCTGTAGAGGCCGTAGGTCGGGTCCAGGCGCAACTGCTCGCCCCAGGTGCTCCAATCGATCTGCCACATGGCGCCGTTGGCCGAGCGGTAGTCCTGCTCCTGCAGCGTCGCCGTCGAACGGGTGTCAAGGCCGGTGGGGAAGGCGCCCGTCCCCGGCGCCTGCCAGCTATCCACAAACATCTCGAGCGCGCCGCCCACATTACCGTTGATCAGCCCCACGGCCGAACGGTCATAAGTCTCGGATTGGAGGTTGCCCTGGTGATACCAGCCGTGGAAAACCCCGTTGAGCAGGAAGGCAAAGGCGCGCTTGACGCCCGGCCCGTTCTGCGAGTGCAGGCCAATCTCGAGCTGCACCCACTGGTCCACCGGCAGCGTGGCGTAGAGCTGGAACTCGCGCGCCTTGCCGTCGCGGTCGTACCCATAGGCATAGAGCTGGCCGTTCTGGCGCAGGCGCAGCCACCAGCCATGGTTGCCGCCGGCGCTGGGCCAAAAGCCCGCCAGCGTGATGTAGCCGTTGGCGCCGATTGCGTTGCGCGTGGCCGCCGGCACATAGATCGCCGCCCGCTGCCAGCGCCAGGTGCCTGGCCGTTCCATCCACTGGTGCGACGAGCTGGCGTCGCTGAAGGCGGTGCGCAGCCAGGCCGTCTGCCCGGCCGAGCTCGTGGCCAGCCGCGCGGCGCTCGTACCGTGCAGCGCGTGCACCGTCGAGCGCGTGACGCTGCCGCCGCTGCTTTCGGCCTGCACCACCCAACTACCCGGCGCGCCCTCAAAGCTCTCCAGCGGCACCGGCTCCACAAAGGGCGTCGGCGTAAAGGTGGCCGTGGCGCCGGGCGGTGGTATCGGCGTAAAGGTGGGCGTCTCGGCCGGCGGCGGCGTGTTGGTCGACGTCTCGGCCGGCGTGGCGGTGACCGGCAGCTCCGTGGGCGCCAGGGTTGCCGTTGCGCCGCCTGTTGGCAGCGGCGTGGCCGGTGTTGTTGGCAGCGGCGTGGCCGCGCGCGTCGGGGTCTTTGTGGCCGTGGGCGCGTTGTGCACCAACGGCATGTAAACGTCCGGCGCGCTGCCTGGTTCCGACGTCAGTTGCGCCGGAACCAGGTTGCGCCGCATGAGTGTACCAAAGTGCGCATTCGCCTCGCGCAGAAAGAGAATGCCGGCTGCTGTCGACACGACCAGCAGTGCCACCACCGTGAGCGTAACGCGTCTCGCGCGCGACCCACGTGCATTCAGTTTGTGCTGCGGGGTGAATCGCCTCATCGTGTTGCCGTCTCCTCAGCCAAGGGCGCGTGCTCGGCGCCACACAGAAACGAACGGGGCGCTAGGGCGTGGAAGGCGCCATGCCATCACGCTGCACCAGCGGCAGGTAGTAGGACGGAAGCAGCGGTTCCGCCGTCGATGCGCCGCTGATCGGCTCCTCACCGGAGTTCGTCGGCGGACCGATCAGCGTCACCCTGCGCGAAACGAACTCATCCATGAAGTAGGTTCCACGCGTCCCCGAGCTGATGCCCGAGATCGGCCCCAGGAAGGCCGACTCGACGCGGGCGGTGTCAGTATCCATCGTCGTGTCGGTCGCGCGCTGCACGCCGTCGATCCAGAGGGTCATCGACCCATTGTTGGCGCCGGCGGCGGTGGAGCGCTTCCAGTCGAACTCCACCGTGTGCGGCGCGTCCGAGATCGTGAACCACGCCGTGCTGCGCAGTGTACCCGAATCCAGCCGCGACACAAGCCGCAGCCCGTACTGGCCCGACTGGCGGCGGAACTCGACGTAGACGACGACAGTGTTGCCGGCGTTGCGCCCCTGGAAGATGTGGTGGGCGTTGCTGCTCGCCATAGTAATCGAGTTCGGGTCGAAGCGGAAGCGCGCGCGATAGCGGGACTCGGCCGCCGGCGTGTTGTCGCGCACATAGAGGCCGTCGTTGTCGTCGATCACCACGCGCAGGCCATAGACGCCGTTGAGCGCAGCCGAAGTCGTCACGCTCAGGTCGCCGCCGTCATTGACGTTGGAAGACCAGGCCGAGAGGTTGCCGTTCTCAAAGCCGTTGGCGAAGATGGTGTCCGCCACCGTCGGCGTGGGCGTCGGCGGCACCGGGGTCGCCGTCGGCGGCACGGGCGTCTTCGTCGGCGTCGGCGGGATGGGCGTGAAGGTCGCCGTCGGCGGCACGGGCGTCTTCGTCGGCGTCGGCGGGATGGGCGTAAAGGTCGCCGTCGGCGGCACGGGCGTGTTGGTCGCCGTGGGCGGCACCACCGGCGTGTTGGTCGCCGTCGGCGGCACCACGGGCGTGTTGGTTGCCGTCGGCGGCACCACCGGCGTGTTGGTTGCGGTCGGCGGCACCACCGGCGTCGGCGTGGCCGTGGCGCCGGTCGTGGTCTGGTTCAGCTGCAGGCTCTCCAGCTGCGGCGAAACGGCGCCGCCCGTCATCTGGATGCGCACCTCGGCGTAGCGGGCCGGCGCGGCGAGCGGCGCAGCCACGCCCACCGGCGCGGCCTGCCAGGCGCTCCACGTGCCGGGCACGGCCGCCGAGCGCACCTCCACCGTCTGCGTCGCGCCCGCAGGCGTCGTGCCCGCCCAGGTCAGCGCATCCCACACCTTGCCATCGCCGGCGTCGAAGGTGCAGGTGGTGAAGCTGCCGTCGGCGTTCCACTGCGGGGCGGCGGCGGCCGCATCGATCACCAGGGGCGCGGCGCCACTGTTCGACATGTAGAAGTAGCCACCCGCAAAGCCTGCGCTGGGCAGGGTGAACTGCGCGACCTGCGCGCCGTCGATGAAGAAGGTGACGCTGTCGTTCGTCCCGTCGATCGCGGTGCGCACGATGCGGTAGGTGCGCGCCCCGGCGGGGATCGCCCCCAGGTTCACCGCCTGCTCGGCCACGTTGTTGTTGACGCGGGCATAGAGGTTGGTGCTGCCCGAATAGGTGCTGAAGAGCATGTAGCGGTTGCCGTCGAAGTTGAGGCTGCCGTAGCCCGCATGCTGCCATGCGCCGGCGCCAAAGGTGCCGGTGAACTCAAGCTCACCCGGGCCAAAGGCGGTCAGCGAACGCACAAAGCCCGAAGTGCCGCCCGGCAGCGTCAGCAGGCCGCCGGCCGGCTGCGGCGAGAAGCTGCCGCCCGCCCACAGCCCCGAAGCCCAGAGCGAACTGTTCAGCGGCGCCGAGGCAAAGGCGTCGTTCATCGTCGGTGCCAGAGTCAGCGCGCCGCCACCGGCGCTGCTCACATAGAGCGTGTTGCTCGCGCTGCAGAGCGCGGTGAATTCGGCGGCGCTGCTGACCGCGATCGAACCGCTGGGCAGCGGCGTGCTGGTGGCCGTGGGCGTTGCGGTTGGCCCAATCGGCGTATTCGTCGCAGTCGGCGGCACAACCGGCGTGTTGGTTGCGGTCGGCGGCACCGGCGTGAAGGTTGCCGTCGGCGCGACCGGGGTCGCAGTGAAGGTGGCCGTGGGCGGTGCAGGGGTAAAGGTCGCCGTCGGCGTCACCGGCGTCGCCGTGGGCAGCACCGAACCATAGGCCATCTCTACGGCGTGGCTGCCCGCCGCCACGGTGAGCAGCGTATAGGTGCGCCCGCCGGCCACAAACGACGAGGTCGTGGCGTTCTGGCCATCCACCAGCACGCTGGTCAACGCGTTGCCCTGCCACGAAGGCGAGAGCAGCAGGCTCAGCGGCTGGCCGTTGGCGGTGGCGTTCAGGGCAAAGCCCAGCTTGCGCGTCGTGGCATCCCACGTCATCGAGCTCATGGTGGCGTTGTCGCGCGTCTCGGTGAAGGTGAGCCACTCGTTGGAATTCCACATCGGGATGCCCTGCGCCTTGGCGTAGTTGAAGACCGCGTCGGACCAGGCGCGCACATCGCCCCAGTTGTAGTAGTCGACGTGAATCTGCACGCCGATCGCGGCGTAGTTGCCGTTCTGGCTTGCGTCGATGATCGCCTGCGATGCAGCGTAGGCAGCCGACGGCGTCGAGCGCTCGGTGTCGGTCGCCACGAAGAACTGCTCATCCACCAGCTGCGTCGTCTGCTGGTAGACGGGCACCAGCGCGCCGCTCGAAGTCATGAACTTCATGGGGCGGCCGCTGCCGTTGACGTAGCCGCGCGCCCAGCTGTTGTCGGCCTTCTTCAGCCATGCGCCCCAGCTATAGGAGTTGAAGTCCATCGCCATGCCGTACTGGGCGGCCGTCTGCGCCGAGTCGGTCCAGCCCGTCCAGCGCACCTGGTGCGTGCGGACGGTGCGCGTGGGCGCGTGGCCAAAGCGCAGGTTGAACCAGTTGACGACCGTTGAATAGGCTGCGTCGTCCCCGCTGGTCACCACGGGGTGGATCGAGAGGTCGTGCCCCTGGGCGGCCCACTGCGCCGCGCTGGTCGGGTTGGGGTCGCCGGCTTGGGTCACATAGTGCGTCACATGCGCGCCGAACTGCGCCAGGTTGTCGACCTGGGTCTGGAAGTAGCTGGTGGGGTTGGCGTGGGCGTCGGCGGTCACAACCAGCACGGTGCGCTCGTCACCGGGCAGATACCAAAGCTGCGGCATGGGGCGGCTCTGCTCGGCCAACTGACGCACCAGGCGGCCAAAGAGGCGCATCTGCACGTCGGCCTGGGGAATGTGCATGCGGTCGCGGTCGAGCCACTTGGCGGCGCCGCCCGTCGACTGGTAGAGGTCAATCGTACGCACAACGCCGTCGCCGTCGCTGTCGGTATTGGCCAGCGCCGGGTTGCCCTGGCGGATGTAGAGCAGGTTGGTGGCCAGATCAAAGGTAAAGGCCACGCGGCGGCCGCTGGCATCGGCGACCACGGCCGGGTGGGCCGGGTTGCCGGATTGCGTGGTGGCGTTGGTGTAGAGCGTGGCGAGCGTCACAGCGCCGGCGACGGTGGCATACTGATCCGCCGGCGAGTGCAGCTGCAGCGTCTCGGCGGTAAGCCCCTGGCCGGGAAGCTCGCCGGCCAGCGCGGCTGCGGGCAGAATACCCATGTAGCCCGAAGCGAGCGTGCCCGCCTGGCTGCCCAGGCCAAAGAGGCCGGCGATCGAGGCGGCCGGGCGCATGGCCAGCAGGCGGCCGCCGCCGTTGACGTGATTCGTGATCAGCGTCTGCTGCGGCGCAGTGAGCGTCGTCTCGGCCAGCACCGTCACGGCGTGCGTGGCAAGGTCGTTGGCCGTGAGCGCGCTCAGCGTCACTACGTCAAAGGAATTCAGCCCTTCGGCGCGCAGGGCCTCGCCCAGATAGCGGCCATAGGGCGACGAGCCGCCGTCGTTGACAACGAGCAGGATCGGCGCGGCCACAGCCTGGCTTTGCGCAGCCGCCGGCGTAATCATCATGAGTGGGGCGAGCAGCGTCAACAGCGCCAATAGCGCCATAGCAAACCAGCGCTGCGCACTCGCCGTGCGGCGGATGCGCATCCGGTTTGTGGCGGCCGGGGCCGGCAAAGACAGTTGGGGGTTCATTCTGCTCACGTGTGGTGCACCTTTCTGGCTGCGGGGCGGCCATGTGGTTTGAAGCGCGGCTGTTGTGATGCGGCAGCGGGCCCGTGATGTGAACGTCAACCTGCATGGCCCGGCATCTTCGGCGGGCGCCCAAACGATTGTGGTTCCCTCTTTGCTGCACCAGCTAACACGGCAGTGGGATCGGCAAGAACGGCTCAGCGATTCCAGCGAGAAGTTCAGCGAAAAGACGAGAGCAGCTTTAACGCGGCAAATCCACGCCCTACGGCGCGGCTCCCTCGTTGCGGCGGTAGAGCGCATATGGACCAGATTCGCTCACCACCGTCCACCCTGCCAGACGTTCGTCGGGATAGATGCCCACCCAACGCGCAAATTCACCCAGCAGCAAATAATCCGGCGACTCCTCGCGAAAGTCGTAAAGGTCGGCAACGGGGGTTTCGCCCAGCCAGACCTGGCGGACAGCCCGATTCAGCAGCAGCTGTGGAGGATAATGGTACGTATGGTCCGTAAGGAAGCCCATTTGGGGTTCCCACGTTTCGATCAGCGCCGTGGGTGCAACAAGTTGATCGAGTTTTGCGGCCATTTCCTTCGCTGGGTCGACCGGCGCCGTGGCAATTCGTATGGCAAGCCGCCCGGCCGGCGCCAGGATCATCAGCGCAAGCAGAGCCAACGCCCCGCCGTGCAGCAGCCGGCGCAGCAGCGGCGTGCGGCCATCCAGCAGCGGCGCAAGCCGATAGTCGTCGCTCAGCTGGGCTCCCGCCAGCGCCACAAAGAGGCTGGAGAGCGCCAGCCCCACAAACGCGTAACGCACCCAGCTCACCGAAGCCGCCACATACCAGAGCAGGTTGGCGCCAATCAGCAGCAGCAAAACCGTCAGCTGCAGGCGGCGCTCGACCCCCAGCGCGGCGAAGATCGAGCGGCCGGGCCAGATCAGCCGCAGCGCCGCCCAGGCCAGCACCGGCAGCAGCAGGAAGAGGTAGCTGCGCAGGTTCACCAACTCGCGCAGCGAGCGCATCATCAGTTCGGGCGAAAAGACGGCCGCCGCACCGGCGCTGATCTCGCGCAGTGCCGCCAGGTTCTCGCTGAAATTCGACGGCCCCAGGTAGGTCAGGAAGATCGCCTGCCAGAGGGCAAAGGTGGCGGCGGTGGCAATACCGGGCAGCAGGAAGAGCGCCTGACGCCGGCGCCACCAGATCAGGTTCAGCAGCCATGCGCCCAGCAGCGCCGGCGCCAGCACCAGCAGAAACTGGTACTTGGTCACCGCGCTCAGCCCCATCAGCACGCCGGCGGCGAGCAGTTGCCAGGTGTTCGCCTTCTCCCAGCGCGCGAACCAGAGCCAGAGCCCGGCCACCAGGAAGAAGAGCGCCGGCACCTCGCCCAGCAGTTGGCGCCCGGTCTCAATCAGCGCCACGGCAGGGGTAAAGGCAATCAGCAGCGTGGCCACCAGCGCCACGCGCCGGCCCCCGATCCCACGCGTCAGCCCGTACCAGACGCCCAGCACGCCAAAAAGAAAGAGCACAATCACCAGGCGCGCCTGCAGCAGCCCAACCCCCGCCAGCGCAAAGACGCCGGCAATCGGAACGAGCACCGTTGGCCCAACGCCCAGCGTCGGCCCATAGTAGCGGTAGCCTTCGCTGCTGACGTCGGCGTAGACGCCCTCTTGCACCATCGCCTTGGGCACGTGCAGGTGCGACCCTTCGTCGAACCAGGTGGCCGGGAAGTTGGTCAGGTTCCACAAGGCAAAGAAGAGCGCCGCGCCCACCAGCAGCGCAACCAGCGCCCACAGCAGCCAACTGGGCAGGCGCGCTGCCTGGGCGCCCTCGGCGGGCCGGCCCAGCGCCACGTTGCCATTCTGCGGCGCAGTCAAGGCATCTCTAGCCATGGGTTGCTGTTGCCCCCGCGCTTGCCGCGGCCGCTGCCAAACGCCCTGCGGCAGCCGGCAGGTGAGCCTCAATGCACTGCGCCGCCTCCAGCGCGTGGCGCGCCACCGATTCGCCGTTCGTCAGCGCCGGATAGATCTGCGCCGTCGTCGCCAGGTAAAGCTGCGCCACCGGCGTCTCGATCCCCGGAATCTGGTCGGTCTCGTTCAAGCCGTGCAGCGGCTCCACATACTTCTCGCGGTGCACCTCGAAGAAGCGCACCGAGGCGGGGTCAAAGCTGGGCAGCATCTGCTGCAGGTTCTCCAACCAGAGCGCCTTCACTTCCTCGTCGCTGGCCTGCTGCAGCGGGCTGCCCGGCGCTGTGTACTTGGGTAGATAGACCAGGTGGTGGCCACCCACGTACTTTGGGTCGATGTAGCTCGTCGTCTCGATCACGCCGGTGAAGGGGAAGCGGGTATCGGCGATGTTCAGCGTCCAGAAGCCGGTGAGCGGCCGGTCGAGCACGAGCAGCGGGCAGACGATGCCCAGGTAGTCAGTGTCGGCCAGGAACTTCTGATAGGCGGCGGGTGCGCCGGGAATCAGGCGGCGGAAGACGGGCACCTGCGCCGTCACTGCCACGGCGTCGAAGCGGCGCATCTGACCGGCCACGCACAGACCCGTTGCACGGGCGGCGGCGCCTTCGCCCTCGATCAGGACTTCCTGCACCGGGGTGGAGAGATGAATCGGGCAGCCCGCTTGCTCCAGGCGCTTGGCCATCGCCTCGATCAGCGTGCGGTAGCCGCCGATCAGGTGGCCGGCGCCCTCTGTCTGGCTTGCGCCCGAACGGGTGGACTTGACGCGCACCAGGCGCGACCAGATCCAGGTGGCCGGCACGTCGGCAAAGCTGCCGTCGAACTTGGCGCGCAGCATGGGCTGCCAAACGTTGCGCCAGGTGTTTTCGCCGCTCCAGCGCAGCAGCCACTCCTCTACGCTCACGCCTTCAAGCGCACGCCAGTCGCGCACCATCTGCGCCCGCAGCACAGTCAGCCCCAGCCGAAAACGGTCGATCATGCCCAGCGGCGGGAAGCGCAAAAAGTCGACGATGTTGTTCATCGAATAGATATTGCCGTCGACGTAGAAGCCCGTGCGCGTCTGAGCAAAGCGCAGTTGGTCGGCAATTCCCAGCTCGGCGCAGAGCGCGGCCAGGTGGCTGTCGCTGCTCAGGATGGCATGGTAAAAGCGGTCCACCTCGACGCCGTCGGGCAGCGTCAGCGGGCCGGCAAGGCCGCCCAGCGATGGCGAAGCCTCGAAGACCTCGCTGCGGATGCCCATGCGCAGCAGCTCCCAGGCCAGCGCTACGCCCAGAATGCCGCCGCCCACAATCGCGACCGTCGGCGCGCTGGCTGCATCCGCATCGCCCGCAGCCGCAAGCCTGTCGATCAACTCCTGAGGCGCCATGGGCGAAGGCTGGGTGTCCACCCCCGACGCCACACGCTCAAACTCACGAATGCTCATGCCGGCACCGCCTGGATGGCTGCGGGCTGCGACGTCACCGCCGCGCCCTGCGCAACACGCGCTTGAAGGACAAACTCCTCAATCAACTGCACAATGCGCTCGGCGGCGGCGCCGTCGCCCAGCACAGGCGGGCGCGCGGCCGGCGGCGCAAAGCTGAACCACGCCTCCAGAATCGCCTGCGGGTTGGCGCCCACCAGCAGATTCCAGCCTGCGTCCACGGTCTCGGTCCATTCGGTCTCGTCGCGCAGCGTCAGGCAGGGGCGGCCCAGGTAGTAGGCTTCGCGCTGCACGCCGCCCGAATCGGTGGCGATCAGGCGCGCGTTCTCCTCGAGCTGCAGCATGTCGAAGTAGCCGGCCGGCTCCACCACCTGCACGTGGGGCGCAAAGCGCGCGCCCACCGCCGCCAGCGCCTTTTGCGTGCGCGGGTGCGCCGGGAAGACGATGCGCTCGCCCACCACGCCGTTCAGCGCCTCGACGATCGCCAGCAGGCGCGCCGGGTCGTCGGTGTTGGCGGCGCGGTGCACCGTCACCAGCGCATAGCCGCCCGGCTCAAGCGCCAGCCGCTGCAGCGCCGTAGCGTGGCGTTGCGCCGCCTCGCGGTTCTGCAACAGTGCGTCGAGCATCACATCGCCCGTAACGTGCACATCGGCCGTGATGCCCTCGCGTGCCAGGTTCTGCGCCGCCTTCGGGCTCACACAGAAGTGGAGCGACGCCAGGTGGTCGGCCACAATGCGGTTCTGCTCTTCGGGCATGCGGCGCTCAAACGAGCGTTCGCCCGCCTCGATGTGCGCCACCGGGATCAGCAGCTTGGCGGCGGCCAGTGCGCCGGCCAGCGTCGAGTTCGTATCACCGCGCACAACCACCACATCGGGCCGCACCTGCTCGAGCAGCGCGTCGAAGGCGGCGAGCATGGCACCCGTCTGCCGGCCGTGGCTGCCCGAACCAACGCCCAGATGCGCATCCGGCTCGGGCACACCCAACTGCTCGAAGAAGACGCGCGACATGCGGTCGTCGTAGTGCTGGCCAGTGTGCACCAGCACCTCGGTGTGACGCCGGCGCAGCGCACGGCTTACCGGCGCCGCCTGCACAAACTCGGGCCGCGCGCCCACCACCGAAAGCACGGTGAGCGCGCTGCCCGCCTTTTCCACTGCGGCGCCGTCTCCGGCCTGAACAACATTCATCAACGAGAAACCTCTGTGACGACGGGTTGAAGGGTGTTAGGTGCGCGAGATCAGGAAGACGCCCAGGCCAATCACCAGCGTGCCCAGCAGGCGCATGGGCGAGATCGTCTCGTTGAAGAGCTGCCACGAGGCCAGCAGCATCACCACATAGCTGAGGCTGGCAAAGGGGTAGGCATAGCTCAGGTCCACGCGCGAGAGCGCCGCCAGCCAGAAGACCGTGCCCGTGGCATAGAGCGCCAGGCCGATGACGACGTACGGGTTGGTGCCAATCTTCCAGAGCGTGTGGCCGATGTCACCCATCGAGAGCGTGATCTGCCCGGTGGTCAACATACCCTGCTTGAGGATGATCTGCCCCAGGGCGCCCAGCAGCACGCTGGTGAGGATGTAGGCGATGGCGATGGACATGCGCTTCTTCTTGCCTCCTGTACGGTCCGCCGCGGCGGGCGCGGTTGTTTGTGCGTGCGGGGTGGAGCCGGCGCGGTGCAGGCCGGCGGCTGGAGCGCCGGTCGCGGCCGGGCCCGGTTGTGCAACGGCTTCCTGTACGATCTCTCTCACTGCGCCACCTCCAAAGAATGTGCCTTGTGACGCTGGTCCATGGTGGCCATGCCAAGACGGTGCGCCGCGATCTCGTTCTGGAAGATCAGGTGCGCCTTGATGGTGCGCTTCAACTTCGCCTTCGAGACCCCCGCGGCGCGTGCATGGAGCACCGTGGGGAACTCCACCACATGTGCGCCCTGCAGCATGGCAATCACCATCAACTCGGTGCCGGCCAGAAAGCCGTCGGCCTGGAAGTTGATGCGCTTGACGATGTCGCGCCGGTAGGCCCGGAAGAGCGCCGTATAGCAGTGCACCTTCCAGTCCACCAGCAGCCGGTAGAGCATGGACGAGCCGCGGCTGAGCAGCAGCCTGTAGCCCGGCACATTCTCTACACTGCCACCCGGCGCATAGGGCGACGCCGTCACAATGTCCACCCCCGGCGCCAGCAGCGCCAGCAGCGCAGGCACCGTCTCAAAACGGTAGGTGCCGTCGCTGTCGGTCGTCACCACCACGTCGCCTTCGGCAGCGGCAAAGCCGGTGCGCAGCGCCGCGCCCAGCCCGCGGTTGACGGTGTGCGTCTCGAAGCGCCAGCAGATGTGCGGCTCCTCGAGCGCGGCGAAGGTCTCGCGCAGCACCTGCGCCGTGTTGTCGCGGCTGCCGTCGTCGACGAAGACCACCTCTACATCGCTGATCACGTCGACGCCGCCCACCGTCGAGCCGACCAGTGAGCGCACCACCGGCAGGAAGGTGGAGCGCATGGCGGGGATGCTCTCTTCCTCGTTGTAGCAGGGAACAACAATTGAGAGCAGGAACCGGCTCTTCTCCGCGCTGAGCTCATCTGCGCGCATGTTGTGTGGCATCGGGGAATTCCTGATTCAGTTAGGTGTGGGACGGCGCCGCCAGTGGCGCCGGCAGGGGGAAGATCGGTGTTTGAGGCACGGTACGGGCTCCGCTGGCCCCGTGCACCTGGCCCAGGCCGGGCAGTTGCGCGGGCGGATACCCTGGCGCATATTGCTGCGCCGACGATTGGGGCGAGCGCGCATCGCCCATGTTGCGGTGGATCGCGCTGCGCACCTGCTCGGCCACCCGGAGCGTGGCCAGGCCGTGCTCAGGAGTGACGAGCGGCTTGGCGCGCGTGTGGACGCAGTCGATAAAGTGGTTCAGCTCCAGGAAGAGCGGCTCGGCCGTGGGCACCTGAATGCGCTCCACCACGCTCTCCTGGCGGTAGCCGCCGCCTGCCGTACCCTGCGGGCGATTCACATACTCGCCCACCGTGCGGTGGTGGATCGAGACCGACTTGTTCAGCAGGTCGCACTCGGCATAGGCTTCGAGCGCCGTCACGTCGATGCCGCGGATCTTCTGTTCGGTAATGCGCGACGCCGTCAGCGTGATGAGCGGCCAGCGGGCAAAGTACAGCTGCACCATGGCGTAGTCGATCTCGCCGCTGAAGGCGGTGAAGCCCATAGCCTCGATGCGTTCGGGCATGCCGCCGCCCAGGTCCATCGCCAGGTCCAGGTCGTGGATCATCAGGTCCAGCACCACATCGACGTCGGTGTTGCTGCCGGCAAAGGTCGAAAGGCGGCGCAGGTTGATCACAACAGGCGACAGACCAACCAGCACCTGCTTGAGCTGCGTATAGGCCGGGTTGAAGCGCTCGATGTGCCCCACCTGCACAATGCGGTCGGTGCGGGCAGCGTGGGCCTCCAGCGACTGGGCTTCGGCCACTGTCTGCGTGAAGGGCTTCTCGATAAAGACGTCGAGCCCGCGCTCGAGGCAAAGGTGCACCAGATCGTGGTGCGAAGGCGTGGGCGTGGCAATACTGACGGCGTCCACGCTGTCCAGCAGATGCTCCAGCTGCTCGAAGCAGGTGGTGTCGTACTGCCCGGCGAGGTCGCATGCGCCCTGCGTATTGACGTCGTAGATGCCCACCAGGTCGGCGTAGCGCATCGTCGAGAAGACGCGTGCGTGGTTGCGGCCCTGGCGGCCGGCGCCCAACAGCCCAAGCCGCACGCGCCGCACGCTGCGTTCACTGCGCAGCCGCTGCGTCTGCGGGCTGGGGGCCTCGCTGCCGTTTGTTTCGTCCGCCGCACGGGGATTTGGCGTGTTCATGGTTCTCTCTTTCGCAAATCGATCACATCACGGGCGCCGAATGGGTCGGGCAAGGGCAGGGGCGCAGCGCGTCAGGCGCCGAACGCGGTGGCGGCGGGCGCCAGCGCCGGTGCGGCAGTACCCGCACGCACAGCGGTGACGATGGTCTGCAGGTCGGCGTCGCTCAAGCCGGGGTGCACCGGCAGCGAGAGCACCTGCAACGCGGCGGCTTCGGTGTGGGGCAGCGGCGGCTGGGCGGCGGCGTTCAGGCGCCCCTCGGCGTACATCTGCACAAAGGCCTGCTGCTGGTGGATGGGAGTAGGATAGTAGATGCCGTGGCCCACCCCGTGCGCCGTCAGCGCGCCGATCAGTCGGTCGCGTGCGGCGGCGTCGCCCAAGTGCGAAGCATTGCCCTGATGCGCGGCGTCTGTCACGCGCACGGTGTACTGGTGGTAGACGTGGGTTGCGCCCGGCCGCACCACCGGCGTGGCCACACCGGGCAGATCGCGCAGCCCGGCGTCGAGCACGGCTGCGTTCTGGCGGCGGCGCTGCGTCCAGCCGTCCACCTTCTGCAGCTGTGCTAGGCCAATTGCGGCGTGCACGTTCGTCATGCGCATGTTGAAGCCCACAATCTCGTGCACATAGCGCTTGCGCATACCATGCTCGCGCAGCAGCCGCACCCGATCGGCAATGGCTGGGTCGGCGGTGGTTACCATGCCACCTTCGCCCGTCGTCATGTTCTTGGTTGGGTAGAACGAATAGCACGCCGTGCCCCAGCTTCCCACCGGCAGGCCGTGCAGGCGTGCGCCGTGCGACTGGCAGGCATCCTCGATCAACGCCAGCCCATGGCGTTCGGCCAGGGCGGCGATCGGCGCCATATCGCAGGCCTGCCCAAAGAGGTGTACCACCACAATCGCCCGCGTGCGCGGCGTGATCGCGGCTTCGATCGTCTCGGCGCTGATGTTGAAGGTCTCCGGCTCGATGTCGGCGAAGACGGGCGTGGCGCCGGTGTAGAGCACCGCGTTGGCCGAGGCAATGAAGCTGAACGAGCTGGTGATCACCTCGTCGCCGGGGCCGATGCCGTGCGCCAGCAGCGCCAGGTGCAGCGCTGCCGTGCCGGAATTGACGGCCACGGCCAGCGGCGCTTGAACCCACGCGCCAAACTGCGCCTCGAACGCAGCCACCTGCGCGCCCTGTGCCAGTTGGCCCGAGCCAAGCACCTGCATCACCGCGGCCTGCTCTTCGGCGCCGACCTGCGGCTTGGCAATCGGAATCGTGATCGGGTTTGTCATTGGGTTTGTTGCCTGCGCGAGCGCTTTGATCTCCATTACCACACCTGCTTTGGTTGTGCGCCCGGGGGCACCGACCCAGAGGGAGGCGGCTCGTGCGCGTTCTTAAGCACAATCTGTGTGCCACAGGCCGGGCAGATACCCATGCCGTCGTTTACCTGCAGCCGTGCGCCGCAGCGGCAAACATAGCCCACCAAGCGCGCCGGCACACCCACCACCAGCCCATAATCGGGCACGTCATGCGTTACCACGGCGCCGGCGCCCACCAGGGCAAAGCGCCCAATCGTGACGCCGGCCACCACCACTGCGCACGCCCCCACCGATGCGCCATAGCGCACCAGAATCGGCGCCACCTGCCAGTCGTCGGCGCCCTTCTGGCGGCCATCGGGCGTAATGGCACGCGGGTTGCGGTCATTGGTCAGGCATGCCTGCGGGCCAATAAAGACGCCGTCTTCCAGCTGCGCGCCGTGGTAGATCAAGGCGCTGTTCTGGATCTTGCAGAGTGCGCCCACCTGCACGCCGCTGTCGATGTAGGCGTCCTTGCCCACAATGCAGCCTGGCCCCAGCACGGCGCCCTCGCGCACCTGCGCCCGATTCCACACGCGGCAGCCCGGCCCCAGCACGGCGCCCGGCGCAACATCGGCGCTGGAATGTACAATCGTCTTTTTCGGCTCGATTCCTGCGCTCGGCGCCACAGATTCCTCACGGCTACGGCTGCTCATCGACGGCCTCCTCGGCAGGGGGCTGGTCGGCGATGAGCGCCTTTTCGAGCACGCCGATCGAGAATTGGAGCTTGCGCAGGTTGGCCTCCTGCCCGATGCCCTTGTACCAGTAGGTGCGGGTGAGCAGCTGCCCCTGGCCCAGGTCGACTGTACGCCACAAGCGCACGGCCTCGGCGGGTCGGTTGATCAGGGCGGCCAGCTCGCCCAGCAGTTGGCGCGGCAGGCGGTCGGCAGGCTGCACGGCGTTGGCGGCCCTCAGATGGTCGCGGGCCGCGCTCTGGTCGTCCTGCGCCAGCGCGATCAGCGCCAGGCGGCGGTGCGCGGTGCTGTTGTTCGGGTCCTGCGCCAGTGCGCTCTCGAAGAGGGCGACGGCGGGAGCCAGCAGCGCCGACTGGTCGCGGCGCACAGCATCCTGCATGAAGGGCGGCTGCACACCGGCGGCGGGCAGCATATAGGCGCCCAGTTCGGCGCGGCTTTGCGCAACGGCGCCCAGGTTTGCAGCCAGCACGGCAGTTGGGTTGGGGCGCAGCAGCGGGAGCAGCGCCAGCAGCAGCGCCACCAGCACGCCCACCCAGCGGTAATCCCGCTTGTAGCCGGCCGCCAGCAGCCCCTTGGTGCGCTGCACCCGCCCGGCAAGCACGGCAGTCTTCTGCGCCGACAGCACCGCCAGAAAGATCAGCGGGGCCAGCGGCGAGACGTAGAGCTCGGCGTCAAAGAGGCCATGCACAGCCAGCGCCGTCACCGACGCCATGCCTGCGCCCAGCATCAGCCGCTGGGTGCGGTCGGCGGCGCCCCATGCCGCCAGCACGCGCAGCAGCGTTGCCAACAGCAGCCCCACCAGTGCGATGGCGCCCACAATGCCCTGTTCGAGCGCAACCTGCAGGTAGAAGTTGTGCGCATGCGCCCGGAAGGGCACATGGAGCAGCAAGCTGTAGGTCGAGTAGATCATCTCGGTGCCGGCCAGGCCGCTGCCGGTGAACCAGTAGTCGCGCAGCAGCGGCAGCGTGTCTTTCCAGAGCTGCACGCGGCTGGCCGCCGAACCGGTGGCCCCCTCCACCGCTGCGATCCCCAGTTGGGCATCGAGCGCAGGATTGAAGGCCACGGCGAACCAGAGCGCACCGGCGGCGAGCACGGCGAGCAGCAGGGCCACATCCAGCAGCCGCCCCAGCAGCCCGCGGCGCCTGTGCAGCCGCCACGTGATATAGCCGGCCAACCCGGCGCCCGCCGCCAGCCCCACCCAGGCGCCGCGCGATCCGGTCAGAATCAGCACACCAACCAGGGCAAGCAGGGCGGGAACCGCCAGCAGCAGCAGCCAGGGCGAACGCACACGCACCGCCAGCAACACCAGCGCAAAGGCGAAGGGCGCCAGCAGCACCTGCGCCCCGGCCGAGGCGTTGGGGTGCAGCTTCAGGAAGGGCGCCGCGGCGTAGAGCGATTCGGTAACGTTGGGCGCCAGCGCGTCGATCAGCGACAGGCCGCCGATCAGCGCGCCGAAGATTGTGAAGAGCGTCGCCGTGCGCCACGCATAGCGGCGGAAGGCCACATGGTCGCGCTGCTCGTTGGGCGTGCGCGCCAGCAGTGCCACCAGCGCCATGCTGATCAGCAGCCCGCCTAGCAGCAGGAAGAAGCGGCCGAGCGCGGCGGTCGCATCCCAGGCGGCCCACACAGCCACGGCGGCGGTGGCAATGTAGAGGTAGCCAAAGGTCCACGCCGCGGCGCCGGCGGCGGCATGCGCGCGCACCCACCCCGCCGGCACCACCTGGTCGCGGGTGCTGCTCTCCATCCAGACTTGCTGCAGACGAAATCGGCTGGGAGAACTCTCATTCACCGCCATGTCAACCGTCTCCGCTCCCACCCCACCCAACCCGCACGACGAACTCTCTCTGCATCTCTCTGCCACACCAGGCCATTACACCGAACGTCAAGCTCAGTCAAGCTCAAAGCAAGCGCACGCAAGCTCAGTCGCCCGGCACAGATTCGGTGGTCGGCTCGCTGCGCACGGTGGGCGGCACATGCTTCAGTTGGCGCGACGGCTTGAGGAAGCTCAACATCTGCCAGCCCACATTCACCGCGCTCTTGAAGCCCTCCCACGAGTTAAGCCCCTTGATGAAGGTCCACATCGGGCCGGGGCGGAACGACCACTCGCGCGTCGCCCGCTTCTGCCAGTACTCAAGCTGCTCGGCGCTCAGGTTCGAGTAATCGAGCACGGTGCTCTGGTCCATGTCCACCTCTTCCCACTTGGTGCCTGGGCGGAACCAGTTGTTCTGCACCACGTCGTAGAAGAAGGGCGTGCCCGGATAGGGGGCCGCGATGTGGAAGAGCGCGATGTCGAGCGGCAGCTCCTTCGAATAGGCCATCGTCTCGCGGATGGTCTCTTCGGTCTCGCCGGGCAGACCGATGATGAAGTAGCCCCAGTTCTTGATGCCGGCGTTGTGCGCCCACTGCAGTGCGCGGAAGGCCTGCTCCTTCTTGTAGCCCTTGCGCGCCCGCTTGAGCACCACCTCGCTGGCGCTTTCGATGCCCCACGAGATCAGCCAGCAGCCGGCCTGGCCCATCAGCCGCAGCATCTCTTCGTCCACATAGTCGACGCGGCTGTTGCAGGTCCAGCGGATCTTGATCCCCTTCTCGATGATTAGCTTGCAGAGGTTGACCACCTGCTCGCGGTTCACCGTAAAGAGGTCGGCGTACATGTGGATGTTGTGGATGCCGAGCTTGTCCAGCACTTCGAGCTCGGCGACGATGTTTTCGGGCGAGCGCACGCGCACCGAGTTCTGGTAGCTGACGTGCTTGATGCAGTAGCGGCAGCCGGCCGGGCAGCCACGGCTGGTGACGATGAAGGTGAAGGGCCCCTTGATCATCGGCATGTGCTGCTTTTCCAGCGGCAGCAGCTCGTGGCGCGGGATGGGCAGGTCATCCAGGCTGGGGATGAAGGGGCGGTCGGGGTTGATGACAACCGTGTTGCCGTTGCGCCACGCCAACCCCAGAATGTTGGCGAAGGGCGAATCGCTCTCGCTCGCGACCTTGTCGGCCACCAGCGCGGTCGTCGTCACGCCCGCCGTCGCGCCCGCGGCTGCATCACCGCCGTTGCTCTCGGTGCTGAAGACGCGGCGCACCTGCGGGCGGCTGGTTTCGGCCAGCATCTTGGCCACGCGCGGGTCGCTCGGGTGCTTGCCCTCCAGCGTATCGAGCAGTTCGCGCAGCGTCATCTCGGGTTCGCCGCGCAGCACAAAATCCAGCGCGGGGAAGGGGCGCAGCGTCTCCATCGTCATCGGCGTGACGTGGGTGCCAAAGGCCATCGTGCGCGCGCCCACGCTCTGCGCCAAAAAGCAGCCGTACATGTCGTTGCGCAGCGTCGGCGCCGTCACCTGGGTGACGTAGTAGCGCGGGCGGCGGTCGTCGACCAGCTTTTCGAACTCGGGCCAGCCCATGCGCAGGGCAACGCAGTCCACCACTTCGACCGTGTATTCAGGAGAGAGGATGGCGGCCATCTGGGCCAGGCTCACCTGCGGCCAGATCATGTTCTCGCGGCTGCGGCGGCCCACGCGGTGCTGGCTGCGGATCCAGATCGCGCCGTCGGGCGTGGGCGGGTTCACCAGCAGCACATCCACCTTGCCCGGCGGGCGGCTCGACGAGGTCAGCGTCTGCACGCTGGCGCCGGCGTCGGGGAAGGACGACGGGCGCAGCGGCGGGATGCGGCGCGTGCCCAGGTTGTTGGCAATGTCTTCTGCAAGCTCGATGTTGGCGCGCTTGCCGCCCGGCGCCGGCGTGGTGGCAGCGCCATCGGCCACCACGGCATCAGCGATATCAGCTGTCGCTGCGGCTGCCGGAACCGTCGCCGGCGCTGTCGCAGCGGCCGCAGGGTACTCGTTGCTGCCGAGAACGTTTGTCTCTTTCATGGTTTCCTCTCGTCGGCCAGGCGGCTTCCCGCCGGCCAGGCGAAGGCAGAGTGGCGCCGCACGCAGCGACGGCTCTGCACAAAGAACTTATCCGAGTGCGCCGCCCAACAGCTCGGCGTGATCAGCAGTCTGCGTATCGCCTGCACCCGCCGGCGCAGCCACACCGGGCGCCGCACCGGAACCCGAGTAGGTCTCCTTGCCGCGCAGGTCGCTGGCGGCTAACTGCTCGCGGATGCGCAGCGCATCCAGCACCTGCATCTGCACCCAGGCCACGATCAGCTGCACGCCAATCAGGCTCAGCCCGGCGCTGAAGAGGAAGTAGAGCCACAGGCCGTTGAGCGTGGCGCCGCGCAGGGCGAAGACCAGGCTCACCAGCGCAATCAACACGCCCACCGCCAGCACCCCGGCGCCGATGCTGCCAAAGTGGCGCTCCCAGCGCACCTGAAAGAGCGGACGGCCCCACAACCCCTGGCGCACCGGCGTGCGGTGGAAGAGCGCCACGAAGTAGTTGAAGCTGAAGCCCAGCGAGAGCAGCAGCACGCCGATAATTGCCAGCACCACGGCGGTGTAGATGCCAAAGGCGCCCATCGCGCTCACCGTCTGCACGCCCTGCAGGCGGAAGATCACCAGCAGCAGCGCCGCCAGCCCGGCAATGCCCAGCAGCGCAAAGCCGGTGAGCCCAAAGAGGCGCGCCGGGTTGTAGTTGAGCGCCGTCCAGACGATCGACTGGCCAAAGCGCATGCCGTCGCGCACCACGCTCAGCTTCGAACGCCCCACGCGCTCGCTGTAGGGGATCGGCACCTCGACCATGCGCACTTGCTCGTGCAGGGCGCGGGTGCTCATCACTGGAGTCAGGTTCAGCCCATCGGGCAGCGGGTAGAGCTGGCCGAGGATCTCCTTTTTGAAGATGCGCATGCCGCTGGCCGAATCGGTGATCGACGCGCGGCTGATGATGTTGACCAGGCGGGCGAAGATCAGGTTGCCCACACGGCGCGTCACGGGCATCTGGCTGTCGGCGCCGGCCATGCGCGAGCCGATCACAATATCGGCCTCCTGCTCCTCGGCGGCGCGCAGCAGGGCGGGGAAGTATTCGGGCGGGTAGGTGCCGTCGGCATCCAGAAAGCCCACCCATTCGCCCTGCGCTGCGGCAAAGCCCGTCTTGAGCGCCGCGCCGTAGCCGCCGTTGCGCGCGTGCTGAATCAGCCGCACGCCGGGCACTGCACGCGCCAGTTCGGCGGTGCGGTCCTTCGAACCGTCATCCACCACAATCAGCTCAAATTGCTCCACGCCCGCCTCGCGCAGCGCCGGCGCCACTGCCAGCACGCGTTCCGAGATGGCCTGAATGCCGTCTTCTTCGTTGTAGGCCGGAATTACGATCGATAGCGATGTCATCTTGTCCCCTCCAGGACTTCCCCACGCGTGCCTGTTGCCCTGCGCATCCACCTGAACCCCATCCACCTGCGCTGCATTCACCAGCATTAGCGGTGGCTAAAGGTGAATGACCCGTCGTTTTGCCGTTCCAGCGGCCCGGCTTGCGGCCTCTTGCGCCGCCGTTGCTGCATCCACACGGCGCAGCAACCTGGCTGGTACACCCCCCACCACGGTGTAGGGCTCCACATCCTTCGTCACAACTGCGCCCGCTGCTACCACGGCGCCGCGCCCCACACGCACACCGTCGGTAATGATGGCGCCGCCGCCAATCCAGACGTCGTCCTCGATCACAATGCCTTCGGCGGTGATCCCCTGCTCCACCATCGGCCGGGTCGGGTCGTCGTAGACGTGGTTCACGGCGAGCATCTGCACCAGTGGCGCTGTGTAGACTCTGTCGCCGATGGTGATGCCGCCCTGCCCGCGCAGCACATTCAGCTCGCCAATCAGGCTGTTGCGCCCGATGCGGATGAAGGCATGCGGCAGCTCGCGAAAGTTGTAGACGTGCAGCACACTGCCCTGCATGATGAAGGTCTGCTCGCCGATCTCGATCCCCTGCGGGCAGGCGTGCAGGTAGACGCCGTTGTCCAGGTAGCTGCCGCGGCCCAGGCGGATGCCCGAGGCAAAACGCAGGCGCACCCCGTTTTCGATGGCTGCGATACCCTCCATGCGCAGCACCAACCGGTAGAGCAGCGCCCGCAGCGCAATCCCCAGCACGGTGGGCACCCACGCCGCCAGCGCAAAGACCAGGCTTTCGAGCACGTAGCGCGGCGCCGAAGCGGCCTGGCGGCGCATATAGAGCAGCAACCCATCGCCTGCGCCCGTTGCCTGATCCTTGGGCGCCACACCGGGCGCTGCGCTCGGCGCCACAGCCGGCTGCGGCTGCAGCTGTGGCTGCAGGGGGGCGGCCGGGTGCGGCTCGGCGCTGGATGGCTCGGCGCTGTGTGCGTTAACGATGGTGCTCACCAGCTGATCTGCCCTTTCGCAAACAAGTTCCAGTCCAAATCCTCTGAAAACCCTACCGCTTCCATCCGCTCTTTTCTATCCGACAACAGCGCCTTGAAAATGTGGGACGTTTGTCACTACTTATATAAGCGCACTCTGCTATACTCTCGCCATACCCCGACTCCACTACGCCGTTCTCCCCCCGTTGCGTTTGGGAGCTCGCAGATGTTCATTTGGATTGCCGGCGCAATGCTGCTGGCCTCTATGGTTGCAACTCTCGTTTTGTGGGGAGCCCTTCGAGCCGCCCAACAATCAATCGAACTCGAACCCACACTCTACGAAAGCTCAAAGCCTGCGGAACAGCCAGTCGACGCGGATGACGCGTTCGATACCCACTCCCCCGCGGTGGCTGCGCTCACCTTCCGCTGGCAGCAGTAGGCCGCTAAAGAGAGCCAACTTCAGCACACCCCTGCCCGATCCCCCTGCCGCCGCTTGAGCCGAGGCCCGGCGGCGGCAGCCTGGCACAAGTCCAGGCTGCGTGGTGGTTTGGCGGCCGCCCCTCATCTTTGCAAATACGCTGCCCTAGCCGTGGGCGCCCTGCGAATGCTCGGCGTCTTCTTGCGCGTCCGTCACCCGCACTGCCGGCGCTGTAGACTGCTGCGCTGCGGGCTCCTTGCCATTGGGCTCCTTGCCATTGGGCTTGGCGGCCTTTTCGGGCAGAGGCGCATTACCGGCTGTTGCTTTTGCCCCGGCTGCCGGCGCCGCACCAGCAGGCTGTGCCGCACCAGCAGGCTGTGCCGCACCAGCAGGCTGTACCGCACCAGCAGGCTGCACTGGTTCGCCCGGGCGCATGCTGCGCATGGCCCGCTGCACGCCCGCCGTTAGCGGCGTCAGCGGGCTGCGCGCCGTGCGCTGATCGGCAGGCTGCGGCGCCTTGCCGTTGCGCCCTTCGCTGCCATTGACGCCTGCCGCTGCCGGTGCCGGTGTGACGCCGGGCGGCACAATCGTCGGCGGCGTGTGGCGATAGGCGCCCTGGTAGTAGTGGCTGCCGTAGCTATCACTGTGTGTGTAGTAGTAGCCCAGCTTCTCGCTGTTGGCCCGGTTGAGCGCAATCCCCAGAATCGGCGCCTTGACCTGCCGCAGGGCGTTGACGGTGTTGCGCGCCGGGTCGCGGCGCACGGTGGGGGCGCTGAAGACCAACAGCACACCATCCGTCTGCGTGGCGAGCATGGCTGAATCCGAAACCAGCGTCACCGGCGGGCTGTCGATCACCACCAGATCGCACAGGGGGCGGATGGCGGCCAGAAAGTCGCGCATGCGCAGCGAACTGATCAGCTCGGCTGGGTTGGGCGGCAGCGGCCCCGACGCAATCACCCGCAGCGATGGCACACGCGTGGGCTGCAGGATATCCTCGATCGAGGTGATGTTGCCCACCAGCGCCGTCGTCACACCCACGTTGTTCAGCACGCCATAGATGCGGTGCTGCGTGGGCTTGCGCAGGTCGGCATCCACCAGAATCACCCGCTTGCCCGTCAGCGCAAAGGCTGCCGCCAGGTTGGCGCTGATGTACGACTTGCCCTCCTCGACGCCGGCGCTGGTGACTTGCAGCACGTGAAGCGGGCGGTCGACCGAAGCGAAGAGCAGGTTTGTGCGCAGCACGCGAAAGGCCTCGGCGGCCGGCGTGTGCGGCTCGTTGACGATGGTGAGCGGGTTGACCCCTTCATCAATGTCCGACGCCGGCACGGTGCCCAGCGTCAGCAGCCCCGTTACCTCGCGCACCTGCTCGACGTCGATCAGGCGGTCGTCCAGGAATTCGAGCAGGTAGGCGGCGGCCAGCGCCAGCCCGGCGCCGGCTGCGATTGCGATCAGAATCAGCAGCAGATCGTTGCCCTCTTCGGGGCGAACGGGCAGCATGGGCGGGTCGATCACGGTGATGGTGTTGACCGAGCCGCCGGTTGTGTTTGCCAGCAGGCCCACGTAGTTTGCCTGCAGCGTTGTGAGCTTGTTGCGCGATGCCGAGAGCTGCTCTTCCACCTGGCGAATCTCGCGTGCCGTCAGTGCGGCCGAGAGTTCGATCTGGTGTTCGTTGATCTCCCCTTCGGTTTCGAGGATGCTTGCCTCGAGCTTGGTGAGCTGCTGCTGTACAAACGCGTCGCGCTGCGCCGATTCCTGGCCGCCGGGGCTGAGCAGCACGATCTGGCTCACCAGCTCGTCGGCGACGGCAAAGGCGCGGTTGGGGTCCTGGTCGATCACAACCACACGCAGGATCACTGAGTCGGTCTCCACCACCACCGAATACTCGGGCAGCACTTCGAGCCCCAGCACCTGCTTGGTGTTGTTGGGCACCGAGCCATCCTCGGCGATCTTGGCATAGGTGAGCGCCAGCCCGCGGCCCAGCGAGAGCTCGTTCGCCTCGGGGTTCAGGTCCTGCGTGGCCGAGCCGACCATGAGCCTGCCGGTAACGACGTAGACGGGCGGGCGCAGGCCGACGAGCAGCCATGCCGAGACGCCGGCGACCACCGCCGCCAGGATCACCAGCCACCACCATCGCGCAATGGGCCGTGTGTAGGCCTTCAACTCTCGCATGCTCAGTACCTATCTGCCAGAAGCTCGTGGGGGAGAAGGCCGACTTGCGCCGGCCTCACCTTGTTGCGTACTGCCCTGCCGGCTTCGCTGCTGCATCCTCTGCCGCCGGCTGCGTCCTGTCTCTTGCGTGTTGCGCTACGGCACACTCCTTTGTGTGTCCTGCTCCAACTGGGCTGCGCTGCGCGTGCGGTAGGGGCGCCGCGCACCTAGCGCGCCCAGATTGGATACATGTCATCGCTCTCGCTCTCCAGCAGGCGCTCCTGCTTGGAGCCGTCGACGTTCATCGTCCAGATCTGGGTGTTGCCCGAACCACGATTCGAGAAGAAGGCCAGGCGGCTGCCGTCGGGGCTCCACGTGGGGTGCTTGTCCCACTCCCAGTTGTTGAAGGTGAGCTGCTTGAGCACGGCGCCGTCGGGCGTGATCAGGAAGATCTCGTCGTTACCGGTGTTGCTCGTCACAAAGGCGATCCATTCACCCGTGGGCGACCAGGTGGGGTCGTAGCTGGGCCGGGCGAAGTTGGTGATCTTCGTCTCGCGCCCCGATTCCAGGTTGCGGATGTAGATCTCGGGGGTGCCGGCGTTGTTGGAGCGCACAAAGACCTGAGCCTTGCCGTCGGGCGAGAAGGTCATCGTCTTCTGCGCCAGCGGGTAGAGCCAGTCGCGCGTCACCAGCCCCGATTCGCTCGTGTCGGGGTTCACCACCCACGTTGCGCCCTGCGGCCCGCCACGCTTGAAGAAGATCAGGTTGCGGTACTCCTCGGGCATCGCGGCCGGGATGAATTCGGTCGCCGTTGGAATCGGCGTAGGCGTAAACTCGCTCTCGAAGATCACCGGCTTCACCGTCGGCGTCGACGTGGGCACCGGCGTCGGCGTGGCGGTGATCACCAGCCAGTGGAAGGGCGTCTCGGTAGCCGGCCCAAACTGGCTGACGTTGGCGGCTTCGGCCAGGGCAATCACCGTGGCGGTGGCGCCGCTGGCCGGCGTAGGCGTCGCGGTGATCCAGTCGCCCACAATCGCGTTGTAGGGCAGCGGCGTGGGCGTTTCGGCCAGCGAAATCGCTGCCATGTCGGACTCCAGGCGGCGGGCGATGGCGGTCGCCGTGTTCTGCGCCGGCGGTGACGGAATGACGACGAAGGGCGTTACATACTCGGCCGGCACAGGCGTATAGGTGCCGGTGGTCTGCGCGATGGCCGTGGCACGCGCTGCCTGGTCGGCAGCTTCGGCGGCGTTGGCCGGCGTCGGTGTGTGCTGCACCACGGGCACCAGCCCCTGGGCAAGCGCGTTGGCCTGCAGCGTGGCCAGGTTGGTGGGCTGCGGCGTCGGCGTCACAAACGCGGGCACCGGGGTAAAGGTGCCCACCGTCTGCGCCACATAGGTTGCCGTCTGCTGCAGCGCCACGGCCGTATTCACGTTGAGCGGCACCGGTGTAAAGGTCGCCACCAGGTATTCGCGCGTGGGCAGCGAGGGCGGCGTAGGCGGCGCTGCGCCCACCGAAAGCAGCAGCGCCGGCGCCGCGCCCGTCGACTTCTGCCCCACGCCGCTGTCCCAGGCAAAGAGCGTATCGCCGGCGGTTTCGCCTGCCGTGCTGATGCGCAGCGTGAAGGACTTGGCGCCGTCGAGCAACTCCTGTTCGATCCAGCCCAGCACGTTGGCATCGAGCGTCCAGCTGTTGGCATCGCCCACATTCAGCTCGGCGGCCGGAATGTCGCGCAGCGAGGTGATGGAGGCCGGCGCGCTGAAGATCGACATGAAGTCGGCGCCGCTGAGGGAAGCCAGCTCGCGCTCGGCCACCAGCTGCACACGGAAGAGTGCAGGATCGGAGCGGTTGAGGCGCACATCCGAGAGGCCGGTCAGTTCGATCGCGCCGGCCAGGATGGGCGCCCCGCGCGGGACACGGCCCAGATCAAAGCGCGCGGCGCTCAGGAAGGTGGCGTCGCCCAGGCGGCCGGCATAGAGGAACGAATCGCCCACTTCGCCGGGCTGCGCTTCGCTGCTGCTCCACCAGCCGATGTCGCCGGCGCGGGGAGCGATGCGCATTTCGGTGCTCTCGGCGGCATCATCTGCGCCGGCCGAGCTGTCTGCGGCCAGTACCAGCGCCGCATTCCCGGTCGGCGCAGCGGTCGCGCTCGGCGCAGTGGTTGGAGTCGGCGCAACCGTTGCCGGCTGCGCAGCGGTTGCCTGCAATGCAGCGGTGGTGGCCGGCGCGAGCGTCGGCGTGTCGGCGGCTGCCACAGTTGGCGCAACAGTCGGCGGCACGGTGGGCGCAGCAGTGGGTGCATCCGTCGGCGCCGCAGTGGCCGCATCCGTCGGCGCCACAGTGGCGGCAGCGACTGCGGCCGTGGGCTCTGTTGTGCCCTGTGCGGCGCCGGCTTCGGGCTGTAGTCCAGCGCCGGCCAGCGCCAGTCCGCTGGGCTCGAGCGACTGCGCATCCTGCTCTTCGCCGGTGCGCGCAGGCAGCGTGCCCAGCTCGGTCGCCTGCGCTTCGGCCTCGGCGGGAGTGCCGGCTGCGGTCGGCGTGTCGTCGCCAGCCGGCGTGCTGTCGGTGGCGGCGCTGCCGGTGGCGGCGCCGTCGGTCGAAGTTCCGGCGCCATCGGCCGAGGCCAGCTGCGGGTCGGGCGAGCCGATGCCAAAGATGCCCATCAGCCCCGGCGTGCGCCCGCTGGCGCCCATCACCGCCACGGCCACAACGGCGGCCAGCAGCAGCAGGCCAAGGAAGGCAGGAAAGAAGGAGCGCGCCCCGCCGCCGGCAGGCGTGCGCCGCCGGCCACTCGCGGTTGCCGTGCGGCGGCGCGCCGGGTCGCTCTGCGCCGAGACGTAATACTGGCAACGCACATGTTCGGCCAGCAGGCAGTGGCTCGCCTGATAGGCTTCGTTGGGCGACTTGTGAGGACGCACCGCAAGGCAGCGGTGCGCCGGTGACGGCTCGCTGAGCATCAGCGACGGGTCGTCGCTCAGCCCAAGATATGGACAGGCACTCACCTAGTCAAGCTCCTTCACGTGGGGGACGCCCTCTGCCTCGAGCAGATCAAGCGCTGCAGAGAGATCGGTCACAATCCGGCTCGCCGGCACAAGGCCGGGTGTGGGGAGCCGGCGGCCGGTGCTGACCCAGATCGCCGGGCAGTTGGCCGCGCCGGCCGCCTGCATGTCGGTGGCGCTATCACCCACCAGCACGCAGTGGCGCAGCTCCAGGCCAAAGGCGGCGGCCGCCTGCAACAGCAGACCGGGCATGGGCTTGCGACAGGCGCAGCCGGCGTCGGGGTGGTGCGGGCAGACGAAGAAGGCATCGATCCGGCCGCCGGCGGCCGCCACTTGCTCGGCCAGGTGGGCATTGATCGAGGCCAGCGTTTCGGGCGTCACCAGCCCGCGCCCCACGCAGGACTGGTTGCTGATGACGATGATCGGGATGCCCCACGCCGCCGCACGCAGCAGCGCCTGCAGGGCGCCGGGCAGCAGCAGCAGCTGCGCAGGCGTGCGCACATAGTCTGCGCGCTCCACATTCAGCACGCCGTCGCGGTCCAGCAGCAGCGCCTGCAGCCGGGGCGAAAACGGCAGCACTGCCGTGCTGCCCAGGTTTGCCGAGCTGGCCAGGCTGATTGTGGACAGAGCAACGGGCGCGGCAATCACAGCGGGCACTCTCAGGCGGCCTGCCGGGCAGCGGCCTGCTGCAGAAGGTTGCGCATGGCGCTGGTGATCGAGTGCGAAAAGACCATGTGCAGGTCCTCGATCTGCTCCATGTTGTGCACAGGCATCACCACAGCCACATCCACCAGCTCGGCAAGCTGGCCGCCGTAGAAGCCCGTTAGCCCCACGGTCGATGCGCCCAACCGATGCGCAGTGCGCACGCCCCTTAGCACATTCTCTGAATTGCCCGAGCCCGAGATCGCAACCACCACATCGCCCTGGTTGCAGAGCGTCAGCAGTTGCTCGTGGAAGATGTTCTCGTAGCCCAGGTCGTTGGCAATTGCGGTGAGCAGCGAAATGTTCTCGCAGAGCGAAACCGCACGCACGCGGGGCGCACCGGCGAGGGCGGTGTTCTTGTTCAGGTCGGCCGCCATATGGATCGCCGTGGCCGCGCTGCCGCCGTTGCCCATGATGTAGATGTTCTTCTGGCGCGACCACGCTTGATAGAGCAGCTCAACCGTCTTGCTGATCGCCGGCCAGGGCAGGCGCTCGAGCGACTCGCGCAGTTCGCTTGCGTACTGCATGTGGTGAAGCTCGGTTGAAAGCATCTGTCCTCCCCGGAACAGCGAAGCCGGAACTGCGAAGATGGCTGCTCTGTCTCTGGCGCCACGTCCCCACGCGGGCCGGATGTCCTCTGCCGCCGGAGGCCCCCGCCGCCGGTGCGCTTCCCTCTGCGCAACTGTCGGGGAAGCAGAGCACCCGACCAGTGACCTGCAGAGGCAGCTGAAGCTAGTTGCGTCGGTAGTTGAAGATCACCTTTGTGCCGTCCTGCTCCAGGTTGAAGGGCAGTTCGGCCAGCGCGTGCAGCGCGTCGCGCACACACTCCTGCTTCTCGGGCGGGCAGTAGAGGAGCAGAAAGCCCCCCCCGCCGGCGCCGGTGATCTTGCCGCCCAGTGCGCCGGCTGCCATGGCATCGTTGTACATGGCATCGATCGCGCCGTTGCTCACCTTGCTCGCCATCTGCTTCTTCAGCGTCCAGGTCTCGTGCATCAGGCGGCCAAAGTCGTCCAGTTCGCTCTGATCCAGATGGGTGCGCGCGCGGATCGCCAGCTTCTTCATCTCGCGCAGCACAGGGCGGTTGATCGAAATCGACGCCCGCTGCTCGTCGAGCACACTTTCGGCCTTGCGCGCCAGCCCGGTGTAGAAGAGCAGCAGGTTTGAGCTGAGCCGGCGCGCCAGCCGGGGCGAGAGTTGCAGCTTCTCGAGTTCCACCTGGTCGTTGCCCGGCACGCCGTTGCCCGAAAAGGTGATGAAGCGCTGCCCACCATAGGCGGCGATGTACTGGTCCTGAATGCCGATCGGTTTGCGCAGAATGTCGATCTCGATCTCGCAGGCCTGGCGGGCCAGCGTGGCCGGGTCCTTGGGCGTGCCCAGAAAGGCATACATGGCGTTGAGCAGCCCCACCGTCACCGTACTCGATGAACCCAACCCCGACCCTTCCGACGGGATGTCGGCCATGGTGCTGATCTCGATGCCGTGGTGGATGCCCGTCATGCGCAGGCATTCGCGCACAAGGTCGTGCTCCACCTCGTCCACCGCATCCACCATTTCGGTGCGGGTATAGCCCACACGGATCTTCTTGTCGAAGCGCTCCTTGATGGTGACGAAGATGTACTTGTCGATGGCGCTGCTCAGAACCAGGCCGGTCTCTTCCTCAAAGTACTCCCGAAAATCGCTGCCCCCGCCAAAGAAGCTGATGCGCAGGGGCGTCTGCGTAATGATCATGAGCTGAACATCCCTTCCAGAAACTCACCCGCTCGGGGAGGGGCGCCGTGTGAGCCGCCTTTGCCGCCGCCGCAGCAACCGGAACTAGTGCCGCAGCACGGCAACGCTCTCCGGCGTCGCCACCTGGCCGGCCTGGGCTTCGGCCCGCTGCAAACCGGCCGGCGTGCCGATGTCAATCACAAACTCGCCCGGCGCCAAGGGCAGACCAAAGACCGGCCACCCCCGTTCCAGCATCAGCGGCAGCAGGTCGCGGCCAAAGTCCCACGGCTGCTCGGCGGGCACAAGCTCCAGCAGAGCAGGCTCGCACACATAGAGGCCAGCATTGGCCAAGTCGGTAAAGACCTCGTGGGCGGGCGGCTTCTCCACAAAGCGGAGCACCTGCCCCCCCTGCTCGTCAGCAAGCTCCACCAGCCCGCATTCGGTTGGGTTCGGCACCCGGTAGAGCGCCATGGTCAGGCCATCGCTGCGCTGCCCCTGCGCCAGCTGCGCACAATGAAAGTCCACCAGCCGCTGCACATCGATGTTCCAGAAGACATCGCCATAGACGACCAGAAAGCGCTCGTCCAAAAAGGCTTGCAGCCGCTTGGCCGCCCCGGCCGTGCCCAGCAGCGTCTCTTCGTACGACCAGGTGACGGCCACATCGAACGCGCTGCCGTCGCCCACATAGCGGGTGATGACATCGGCGGCGTGGTGCAGGTTGATTGCCACCTCGCGCACGCCTGCATCGCGCAGCCAGGCCAGAATACGCCCCAACAGCGGCACGCCACCCACAGGGAGCATGGGCTTGGGCGTGGCCGCTGTCAGCGCACCCAAACGGGTGCCTTTGCCGGCTGCCAGAACCAGCGCCTTCACGCCCCTGCTCCGTGCGCGGCGCATCTGCAGCCATTGCAGATCGAAGATGGTGTGAAGTCTGCGGCGCCAGTGCGCATGCGTCTCTCCCTGTGTAAATCGGCGGCGACTGGGCCCACAGTGCGCTGCGGCTAGAACGCACCCGTCTTGCGGAAGACCGCAGGCAGCGTCTGGAAGAAGAGGATCTGGATATCGCTCCAGATGGTGTAGTTGCGAATATAGGTCATGTCGAGCTGCACCCGCTCCTCGTAGCTGAGGTTGGAGCGGCCCGAGACCTGCCACATTCCGGTAAGCCCCGGCTTGACGGTGAGCAGGTTGTGGCGCATGAGGCCGTACTTCTCCTGCTCCTCGGGGCTGATCATGCGCGGGCCCACCAGGCTCATCTGGCCCAGCACCACATTCAGCAGCTGGGGCAGCTCGTCGAGGCTTGCAGCCCGCATGATGCGGCCAATCTTCGTGACGCGCGGGTCGTCCTTGATCTTGTGGCTGCGCGCCAGCTCGGCCTTCTTCTCGGGATACTTCTCGAGCAGCTCGTCGCCGTTGACAACCATCGTGCGGAACTTGAAGGCGTCGAACTCCTTGCCGCCAACGCCCATCACCCGGCGTCGGTGCAGGATCGGGCCGGGGGAGCTGATGCGCACCAGCAGCGCCAGCACACCAAAGACGGGCAGCAGAACCGGCAGCGCAGCCAGAATCAGCGCGTAGTCGAGCGCGCTCTTCATCAACATCTCGACGCGCGACAGGCGCAGGTTGTTCAGGCTCATCAACGGCACCGAGTTGCGCGTTGTGATCTCCATGCCCGTGGTCAGCACTTCGTAGAGGCCGGACGAGAGCTTGAGGTGCGTCTGCGGCAGCCCCTTGAGCAGCGCCGCAATGTGAATCAGCTCGTCGCGCGTCACCGCGGTGGCGGCCACAATCACTTCAGTCACGCCCATCCGCTCGACCAACTGCGGCAGGTCGTTGAGCGAACCCAGCGGCGTTGCGCCCGGGACGTCATTCTCGCCCTGCGCCGTCTGCACCAGCCCCATCATCTGCAGCCCCGAATGGGCACGGTTGCTCAACTGCTTGGCCAGCAGCTGCGCTTCGCCGTTCGAGCCGACGATCAGCGCCCGCGAAACAAACCAGCCCCGCGCGCGCATGTGGGTGGCCAGGCGGCGCGCCACAAAGCGGAAGAGGCAGAGCAGGAAGCTTGCCAACGCCCACGACAGCACGAGCCAGCCACGCGAGATCGAAAAGTTCACATCAAAGAAGCTGTAGACGATCACCGCCATGGCGCCCCAGGTGGTGGCGTTCATCAGGCGCGCATATTCACTTGTGCCGCCCAGCAGGCGCACGCTCGAGTATCCACCCATGGAGCCAATCAGCAGCAGCCAGAGCGGCGTCAGCAGTAGGCTGACGGCAAGGTAGATGCCCAGCACCGGCGTCACATGCGGTTCGAGCGTGACGCCACCATAGAAGCGCAGCCAGTAGGCCAGCGTAAAGGCAAAGAGCAGAACCAGCCCATCCCCCACCACCAACCCGGCCTTGAGCCATTCGATGCCCACGATGCGCTGCAGGCTCATCGAACCGGCGTGCGTCGCGGCCATTTCGGCTGCCGAGACGGCGCCCAGTGTTGTTGCTGCACCCGCCACATGCGGCTCACTCGTGCGTACTGTCATGCTGCACCTCCATATGTTCCCCGCACCGCGCAGGGGCAAGCGGCCCCAATGCGGTGTGTGTGATGTTCAGCTTGCCGTGCGGCGAAACCCGTTATTCGCAGCGCCGGCAGTGTGGCCATGTAGCCGTCTGTGATGCGTCGTCGTCCTGGAAAGTTCGCGCCCATGCACCCGATGGATGAACAGCAGGGAGCCGTGAGGACGAGATGGCAGGTGCGTTGGCACGGCAACATTCACCAGTCGACGGCGCACGCGCCAATGCAGAGCGCCTGCGGTCACGCTACCCCTGAGCCAGACGCGCACCAAGAGTGCGGCGCCATGACAAGGGTCGCGAGACACGCCAACCGGCCCCAATGGCGGCCAACGTATCGTGGGGGGAGAATCTGGTGGGGTTATGAGTTGCCTGGACAACCGCGCTACGAAGTGCGGAAGAAGCGGCACCAAGACGCCGCAACTCCCCTGCGCCACGTCGCGCATGGGCCGGCCAAGTGAGCAGAACGCCGGTGTCGCACAAGCCTGGGCAGGCCTGCGCAACGGACGACCATCAGGGGGTGGGGTCCGCCTGGTCCTACCTTCTTCTGCGCCGGGTCCGCAACTGCCTGACCTGACTCAGGGGGTAACGCACCTACAAGAGGAAGTGGAGACCGAATGCCCACGGGCTGCTCTCCGGAACTTTCGGCCGCCGACCTACGAAGCATCTCAGAGCAAGGCCCTAGCGTCTGTGTCGGAGCGCACAGGCTCCTTCACGAACACGATCCTTACACATCCTTACAGTCGTTCACGTCGTGGGTGCATGAACGAGCCACGGTACGACCGGAGGAGTGCCACACCGAATGAATGTATGGATACTTTGCCTTGCGTGCGAGTAAGTTTCTTGCGGCTTAGTCCGTTAACTCGACGGCCGCGTATTGTTGCACAGACGAAGCACTATCCATGCTAACATATATCGCAGCGCCACTCTAATTCCTTCGCGCGATTCGTACGAATTTCTACTAGCCGTTCAGATAGCCGCGTTTACGACGCACTTACAAGAGCAGCTGCCCTGCACTCGCCCGTGCTTGTTCGCTTACACATGGCTGGAACAGGATGTGGCGCCAGTATACTGCATTCCAGGCAAATAGTATAGAGCGCGACATGTCTGAAAATCCAGACCTCTCGCGCCCGGGCGTTCATCGCTTGTGCGGCGGGCGGCGGCGCCCATGGCCTGGCGCCGCCGCCCGCTTGCTGCTTACTGGGCTGCCGATGTCTGTTCGGCGACGCCCTGCTCTACTCCTGTGCGCACAGCAGTCGTTGCCTGACGCACTGCCTGGTCGGCCGTACCCGCCAGGTCGCGGCCGGCCTGTGTCAGCTCGTCCACCACACGGCGGGCGGTATCGCCCAACTGCGGCGCCAGCTCCTCGGCCACCTGCTTCACATCCTGCACCATACTGCCGGCCACGGCCTGGGTGCGCTCAACAAACCGGTCGCGTACGTCACCCATCAGCTCGGCCTCGCGGCGGGTGGCGGGCAGCGCCATAGCCAGTGCAGCGCCGGCCAGCAGCGCCACGGCGCCAAAGGCCAGCGGGTTCTCGTCCAGCGTGCGCGACACCGTCTCCTGCGCACGCAGCGTCTGATACTGTGCCTGGTCGCTCCACTGGCGGCCCATTTCGCCCGCCTGCTGGCGCCAATCCATTGCCTGCTCGCGCAACTGCTCACCCGCCGTGCGGGCCTGGTCGCGCGCCTGCTCGCCGGTGTAGCGGGCCTGCTCGCCCAGGTCGTGGGCAAACTGGTTCACGCTCGAACCGGCGCCGCTTACGGCGTCGCTGCCCTGCGCGGCAAGGTCGCTCACGCGCGAGCCCAGATTGCTCGCGCTGCTGCGCACGCTCTCGGTCAGGCCCGAAGCGGTCTCCGAGACACGCTCCACGGCGGCGCCGGCGGCATCCTTTACGCGCTCAACAAAGCCCGGCCCCTGCTGCGCATTGCCCTGCTGCGCATTGCCCTGCTGCACATTGCCTTGCTGCCACTGCCCCTGGTTCCAGGCGCCGCTCTCGCCGCGCCCGCCGCTGGGGTAGCCCTGCTGCGACGCCCAGAAGTCGCTGCCCTGTGCGCGCCGCTGGAACTCCTCGGTGCGTGCGTCCCACTGCGCATAGCCGCTCTGGCCGTAGCCGCTCTGGCCATAGCCACCCTGGCCATAGGCTGCGTCGTACTGCGAGCCGTAGGGAGCGCCGTATTGCGGTGCGCTGCCCTGGGCGCTGCGCCCATAGCCCGAGCCATAACCGCTGCTGTCGCTAGGGCCGTAGCCGCTGCGCGAATCAAAGCGCTGGTAGGAACGGCGGTCTGTCCCCTCGTCGGCGCTGCGGTTGTTGCCCGCAAAGAGCATCCAGCCCAGCCCCACCAGCATCAGCGCCGAAGGCACCGGGTTGCGCTTGAACGAATCGCCCAGCGAGCGAGTAAGCTCCTTGGCGTTGTTGCTCAGATACTCCTTCATCACCGTGCTGCTCTCGCGCATCACATCCTGCGCCATGGCCTGCACCTGCACCTTCAGGTTGTCGGTGCTCAGCTTGTCCTGCAGCGTGTCGATCTTGCTCGTCATCTGGCTGCGGGTCGCTTCGATCTCGGCCCGAATCTCGTCGGGCGACTTGGAAGTTATGTCACTCATCGCACTTGCTCCTTCAGGTCGTTCACAATTTCCTTGGCGGTTGAAAGGGTCTGTTCGGGCGCAGGATCCATGTTTTTGAAGCGATTGCGCCCGGTGATCAGCAGGACGACGCCCACGACAACCGTCAACAGCCCCACAATGCCAGCGGCAATCCAGAATTCCATCCACTGCGCCAGCAGGAAGGCCAACGCCACCAGCAGCAGAATCACACCTGCATAGGCAACTGCACCACCGGCGCCCATCATGCCGCCGGCCTGGCCATAACCACGGACCTTCTCCATGGTTTCGGCCTGCGCCAGCTGCACCTCCTGACGCAAAAGGGTGCTCATGTCGGTGGAAAGCTCACTAAAGAGACGGCCAATGCTGCGCATCTCGTCGGCGGCGCGCATGCCGCCCGTCCCCATGGCGCCTGGATTGACGCCCGCTGTGCCGTTGTTGGCGCGCATCGCCTCGGCGTTGCTTGTATGATCTCCCCAGGCGGCGCTGCTGCTGTCGCGATAGGTTTCGGCTCCCATAGTTCTCTCCTGAATCTCTCCTGCCGGGGCCACACACTGTTGGCCTGCCGGCGCCGAGAGCCCTTAGCTCTTGTTCTGCGTCCCGCTCTTGTTGTCGGCGCTCTTGTTATCGGCACTCTTGTTATCAGCGCTCTTGTTGTCGGCGCCCATCTGCTTCTTGCTGCCTGTATCTACGGCGCCAAGACTTTGGTCGCGCTCGTGGCTCTCTTCGTCGCTGAGGCTCGAAGCCGTCACCGAATCGGCGCCCGAAGTCTGGCCCGAACGGCCCTGACCGCTGAGCCGGCTGTCGACGCCCGGCATGCCGCTGCTGCCGCCGTTGCTGCCTGCACCCGAGGCGGTGGACTTGTCGGCGCTCTTGCCGCTCGAGGCAGCGCCAGCGTCGTAGCGAACGCCCTGGTCGCCGGCACGGGCGCCAAAGCGGGTGCTGGTGGCGGCGTCACCTTCCATGTGCTCCTCGGCGGCGCCCATGCGGCCGGCAGCATCCCCGGAGCTGCTGCCGCTGCTGCCGCTGCTGCCGCTGCTGCCGGAACCGCCGGCGCGCGCGCAGGGCGTCTGCTGCCACGAGCCGCCCTGCCCGTAGCCGCTCTGCCCATAGCTGCTCTGCCCATAGCCGCCCTGGCCGTAACCGGCGCCATACGAACCGGACTCATGTGCGCCCGCAAAGGAGCGGCTGCCCGTGGCGTCGTTGAAGCGCCACTGGCCGTCCTGGTCCCAGCGGCCTTGCGGATAGCTGGAGGCCGAGCTCTTGAGGAAGCGGCCGACGAGGAAACCCGCCGCCAGGCTGCCCGCCAGGAAGAGTTCGGGCTGGCGGCGGGCAAAGTCGCGCACGTCGTTGATCAGGTCGGTGGTCTCGTGGCGCTGCAGGTAGCCCGCTGCGCGCTCAACCTGGCCGGCCAGCGAGTGGGCGTAGTCACCGATGAAGGACTGGTCGCCGCCCTCGAAGGCGCGGCCGCTCTCGCGCAGACTGTCGGCCACGGCGGTCAACTGTTCGGCCGCGCGGTTGCGCCCCTGATCAACGAACTGCGAGGCGCTGTCGGCCACCTGCGTGCCGGCTTCGGTGAGGGTGGCCTTGGTCTGCTGCGTTAGGTCGCGTGCCTCTTTCGAAAGTGTCTCGCCGGCTTCGCGCGCCTTCTCCTTCACGGCGTCGGTCGTCTCCTGCACCTTGCTGCTGGAGCTGTTACCCGACTGGCCGCCCGAGCCGCCGCTGCTGCGCGTGTCGCCGCCCGCCGTCTCGGTGTAGCCGCCGCCTTCGGTCGTACCGGCGTAGCGATTGCTGCCCGAGCCGCCGGGCATGGTGCCGGCGTTCTGCGATTCGGCGCTACTCTGCCCAGACTCGCCTTCCGAGCCGGAGAGGTATTCGGCGTTGCTCTGCTCGCTCTGCGTGCGCTTCTGGCCACGGTCGCTGGCGTAGGTATCCCCTGCGCGCGACTCGTTCGTGCGCGTGCCGCTCGATTCCTGCGTGCCGTACCGATCCGCACTGTGCGTACCCGAACTCTGCGTATCCGACTGGTGGTCGGTCTGCTGCTTGCCTTGATCGTGCTTCGTCATCTTGACTCTCCTCTGTGCTTCAAATCACCGCGTCAACGTCCATGCGCAACATGCTTCAAGCGATGCGGGCGGCTCCCCATGGAACCTTGCGTACCCGTTGACTGCATCCCCAAGTGCCTTCAGTCCTGCTCCGGCCTGAGCACCCAGCGGCCGGCCTCATCTTTGACGTAGCTCCGCTTGACTGCCGCCCAAGCCACCCTGTGCGCCGCCTCCTCACGAGTGGCGTCCCCCCGCCGCTCGGAGGGTTCGTCGTACTGCTCCCATGCGCTGTTGAAAGCGGCCAGGTAGATCTCCTGGGCGTGGATGGGCAGGCCGTCGCGCACACTGTCGGGCAGTTCTCGGCTCTGTTTGTACGGCATCGTGGCTGGCTCCCCCGCCGTGCGCCGCCTGCGATTGACAGGGACTGCGCCCGGCACTTCTTTCGACTGCAAGTGCGTGCAAAACGCCGGAGGCTGCGCCGAGGTTCCGCATACCATACAAAGCTGCGACAAAGTTCAAACAAACGCGCCCCGAGCGGTCGGCTCGGGGCGCACAAGTGATGGGGGATGGAGCGGGCGCGCAGCAGGCGCGCGGGCGCGCTGCTTCACTCTATTTCGCCTGTATAATGGGAGCAACGCCGCACCGAGTCTCACACAGGAGCTGCCCCATGCGCGCCGAACCCCTCACTGCCCCAGCCGATGCCACCTCAGTCGATGCCGTTACCACCTTCACCTGCCGCCCCGACGACGAAGGCGAGGTGGTGGCCACCCTGATCCGCCCCTTTGCCGAACAGCCGCCGCAGCCGCGCGCCGTGCTCAGCCTGCACGGCTATGTCGACTACTACTTCCACCCGCATGTGGCGCAGGCCTTCTTGCAGCAGGGCATCACCTTCTATGCGCTCGACCTGCGCAAGTACGGCCGTTCGCTGCGCCCGCACCAGACGCCCTACTTCTGCCGCAGCATGAGCGACTACTACGAGGAGGTCACGCTCGCCCTGCGCCAGATGGCGAGCGAAGGTGCACGCGACATCACGCTGCTCGGCCACTCCACCGGCTGCCTGGTTGCCGTGCTCTACGCAGCAGAAGGCGCCGAACGCGGGCAGGTTCGGCGCCTGGTGCTCAACAGCCCCTTCTTCGAATTTGGCGAGCCCTGGGCGCTGCGCAAGACGGTGGCGGCGCTGGCGGCGTGGCGCAGCCGGCGTGCGCCCTACTCCACGCTGCCGATCGGCATTGCCAGCCCCTATGGCGAAAGCCTGCACAAGCAGCACCGCGGCGAATGGGAGTACAACCTGGAGTGGAAGCCGCTCGAGGCGTCCTCCACCTTGTTCAGTTGGGTGAACGCCGTCCACGAAGGGCACCTGCGCGTGCAGGCCGGCCTGGACCTGCCGCAGCCGGTGCTGATCCTGCACTCGGACAAGAGCGTGCGCGCCGGCAAGCGCTGGAACGACGCCCTGCACAGCGCCGACGGCGTGCTCAACGTCGAGCACATGAAGCGCTACGGCCCTGGCCTGGGGCGCAACGTCACCCTGTGCGAAATCCCCGGCGGCAAGCACGACCTCTTCCTGTCGCGCGAGCCGGCGCGCACAGCGGCGCTGGAAGTCACGATGGCGTGGCTCTCCCAACAGCCGGCGGCGTGATCGGGAACCCGCGCTAGAACTTCACCAGGAAGGCCGTCAGGTACATCAGCGCGACGCCGGCGCCGACGCCGCCCAGGCTGAGCCAGTTGACGGGCGCTTCGCCCGCGCTGCGGCTGTCGCGCACCACCATCTTGCCCACCTCCCACACCACCTGCAGGATCGCGCCCAGCCCAACCGCCAGGAAGATCGTGGCCAGCACGGGGTTGAAGGCGAACCCACCCACCCAGGTGCCCAGCAGCGCAGGCCCACCGGCCAGCATGGCCAGCCACACAAAGTGCACCCACGCCGGCGGCTGGCGCACCAGCGGCGCCACAATGCCCACGCCCTCGGTAATGTTGTGCAGCGTAAAGCCCAGCACCAGGAACGCGCCCAGCGCTGCCTCGCCCAGCGTAAAGGCGGCGCCGATCGCCAGCCCCTCGCCCAGGTTGTGCAGCCCAATCCCCAGCGCAATCAGATAGGCAACCTGCAGCGGCGTGCGCGCGCCGCCCCGCTTGGGGCCGCCGATCGACAGCAGTCCGCCCAGCGTGAGCAGCGCCACAAAGGCCACCAGCGGCGCCCCCTGCCAGAAGGCGGGCAGCGCGGCGGCAAACTCCAGCGCATCCAGCCAGGTGGCCACGGCCAGGTAGAGCAGCAGCCCCACCGTCAACGCCAGCACAAAGGTCATCGCGCGCCGGCCCATGCGCCGCAGCAGCGGATACCACATCATACCCAGCAGCACCGGCACAATCCCCACATAGAAACCCACCAGCCCAAAGCGCCAGAAGAGGCCGGCCGACGGCTGCGGCGAGCGCACCGCGGCGGCAATCTCGGCGTCAAAGGCCGCGCCCAGCTCGGTGATGAAGCGCACGACGTGGCCCTCGTCCTGCACCCACGGGTAGGGGATGGTGAAGGTGGCGCGCCCAAAGCGGGGCAGCGTGTTCGACGGCTCGGCGCTGAACGACCACCAGGCGTCGTCCACCATCAACTGCGGGATCGTCACCGCCTGCGGGCCGTCGTTCACAAGCTCAACCTCGATCACCCCCGCCGCGGGCAGCGTAATCCGCTGCACAGTCAGATGCTCCACCGGCGGCCCTGCCAGCTCGCGCAGCCCTGCCCCGCTGACCACAATCCAGGCCAGCACCAGCCCCAGCAGCAGCAGCGGCCCCAGCGCCAGCAGCCAGGTCAGCCCGGCGTTGCGCGCAACAGGCGGCGTGCCGGCCTGTGTCTCCACGCTCATCGCACACCCTCCTTGCTTGCGTAATCCACCGTGCTCGCCTGCGCGCCGCGAGCGTCCCAGTCGGGGTGCAGGCCGGCCTCGGCCAGCGCCGCCGGGAAATCCTCGGGCGCCACCGCCTTGAAGAAGCCCATCCAGCCCAGCTCGGCAAATTCGGTCTGGTGGGCGTGGAACATGTACATGCCGGGCCAGCGGTAGCGGAACTCGAGGAAGCCGCGCTGCGCCTGGCACTGCATGATTGTGTCGACGGTGCGGTGGGTCGGCTCGAGTGTGGTGCCGTGGTCGTAGTAGTTGAAGAACTCGGCGTGAATGTGGATCGAGTTGATCGGATCGAACTCGGTCAGATTGATCAGATAGACCCGTACCAGCTCGCCCACCTGGATCGGGATCGGGCGGTGCGCGAATTCGTGGCCCACCGTGTTGACGGCGTAGACCTCGTTCTCGTTGTCGAAGTTGGTGTCGAAGGCGTTCATGATCATCATGAATTCGCGCGCCGGCGGCCGCCCCGCTTTGGGGTCGATCACGAACGCGCCGTAGAGCCCCTTGTGGATGTGGCGCTTGAGCGGCAGCGCGTGGCAGTGGTAGAGGTGGCAGCCGAAGGGCTCGGCGTCGAACTCGTAGGTGAACTCGTGGCCGGGCTGGATCTCGCCCGCACCCACGCCCGTGACGCCGTCCATCTCGGCCATGTGCACGCCATGAAAGTGCAACGTGTGGGGATGGCTGCCGCCGTTGTAGAAGCGGATGCGCAGGCGGTCGCCTTCGGTGCAGCGCAGCGAAGGGCCGGGAACGCGCGCGTTGTAGGTCCACGCCGGGAAGAGGAGGCCGGGCGCGATCTCGATCTCCTTGTCGGCGGCGAAGATCGAGTACTCGCGCAGCGTTTGCCCGCTGGACAGCGTGCTGACGGTGCCGTAGTCCCAATCGACGAGCAGCTCCATCGGGTCAAAGCCGTTGTGGGCGGGGTCGACGCGGCCCATGAGCATGGCGGCGCCGTGGGCGTGGGCGGCCGCAGGCGTGGGCGCAGCCTGGGCGGGCGCTGCGCCATGGCCGCCGTGGGCGCCGCTGGAGCCAGCCGCCTGTGGCTCGGCTTGCGAAAAGGCCGTGGGCGCGAGGGCGAGTGTGGTGATGCCGGCGCCGGCGCCGACGCCCAGGCGCAGCAGGTCGCGCCGGCCAAGCAGTGTACGAAGCTGGTGGAGCATGGAAAGAGTCCTTGCTGGAGTGAAAACCGGGACAATACCTCTGCGGCCCCGGTGCTTAGTGAAGCAACATAATAAATTTAGTCATGACTAAAATACGTTCGAATGAGTTACTTGTCAAGCATGAACTGTGCGCTGATCAGCCGATCGGCGCACAGGGTGTGGGGTGTCTGCGTGCTGGAGCGGAAACGGGGCGGCCCGTGCAGCGGCGTGCGGCAGCAGTTCGAAGACGACGGTGGTCTGCGGCGCGCCGTTGACCAGCAGCGCGATGGTGTGGACGCTGGGATAGTGAATGCGCGTGCTCAAGTCCTGCGTATTGTGGCGCTTCTGCTGCGGCTGCAGGCACGCTGGACGCTTTCTTGTGCCGCCACCTGCTCGCCGCTAGACTGAATGGATGACTGGGTCTCACCAACGTCGCAAACGCGCCGGCTGCTGCCCGTCGCTGAACAGGAAGAAGGTCAATCGATGAAGACGATCCTGGTCACCGGCGCCACAGGCAACGTGGGGCGCGAAGTGGTGCGCGAGATTCTGCGCCTAGGCTACGGCGCCCGCGCCGCCGTGCTCGAGCGCGACCTGGTGGATGTTGAGGGCGCGCCCGCCGTCCACTTCAACTTCCGCTCGCCCGCCGAGTGGCCGGCGGTGCTGGCCGGCGTCGACAGCCTCTTTCTCATGCGCCCGCCCGAAATGGCCGACGTCGACGCAACCCTGGTGCCCTTTTTGCAGGCGGCGCGCGCCGCGGGCGTGCGCCACATCAGCTTCCTCTCGCTGATCGGCGTCGACAAGAACAAGCGCATCCCCCACTACGCCGTCGAACAGGCGCTGCGGGCATCGGGCATCGACTTCACCTTTGTGCGCCCCGGCTTCTTCATGCAGAACGCCAACAGCGCTTACCGCGACGACATCCGCTTCCGCGACCAGATTATTGTGCCCGCAGGCCGGGGCAAGTTGGCCTTCATCGACGTGCGCGACATCGGCGCCGTCGCCGCTAAAACGCTCTGCGAGCAGGGGCACGCTGGCGCGGTCTATTCGATCACCGGCGCGCGTGCGCTCAACTTCTTCGAGCTGGCCGAGGTGATTGGCACAACCGTCGGGCGCCCTATCCGCTACACGAATCCATCGAGTGAGGCCTTCCGCACCCATCAGCTCAGCACCGGCGCAGCGGCCGACTATGTGGAGGTGATGCAGGGCATCTATTTCCCTGTGCGGCTGGGTGTGGCCGGCGGCGTGACCGACGACTTCAGCCGGCTCATGGGCCGCCCGCCAATCACAATCGAGCAGTATGCGGCCGATTATGCTGCGCACTGGTCTGTACCGAGCCCAGAGGAGCGCGCCGCGTATGCCGCACGTCTGGCCGCAGTGCCGCCGGTTGCGCGCCGCAGCTTGCGGCAGCGCCTTGCCGGCCGTTTTGGCGGTGGCAACACCGGCATGGGGCGCATCGGCGCCTGAATCGCGCCGCAACGCGCTATAAGCATTTGATAAGTGGCGCGGTTCACAATCAAACTATCATATCCCCCATTTCTTTCCTGCCACTGCCCTGGCGACGGAGGGGCGCCGCAGCGCAGGTTTGGCAGCCAGGTGCGGAGCGCGCAATGCGCTCCGCACCTGGTTTTTTGAGCGCTCTGTATTCGAGCGCAGCCGCTGCAAGCGCGCCCTTTGGCTCATGCGCGGGCCAGGGCTACAATGGGGCTGCGCGTCGCGTCGACCGCCCTTCCGCCCGCTTTCCGGAGTCCTGCGCCATGACCACGCTCCGCACCACCGTGCAGCGCCAGATTGCCCTGCGCGAGCAGGAGGGCATCCAGATTACGCTCCTGGCCGCCTGCCCCAATTCGGCCGCCGTGCTCGAAGCCGCCGTGCTGACGGCCGCTCGCAACGGCATGCCCATGCTCTTCGCCGCCACGCTCAACCAGGTGGACCGCGAGGGCAGCTACACCGGCTGGACGCCCGCGACCTTTGTCCAGGCCATCGAACAGGCGCGCGCCAAGTACAGTTGCTCAACGCCCCTGCTCGCCTGCCTCGACCACGGCGGCCCCTGGCTCAAGGACCGCCACACCGCCGACGGGCTTTCGCTCGACGCCACCATGCAGGCCGTGCGCGACAGCCTCACCGCCTGCATCGAGGCCGGCTACGCCCTGCTCCACATCGACCCCACAGTGGATCGCACGCTGCCCGCCGACGCCCCTGTGCCCATCGAGAGCGTCGTCGAGCGCACGGTGGAGCTGATGGCGCACGCCGAACGCGAGCGCGCCCGGCTCGGCGCGCCCCCCATTGCCTACGAGGTGGGCACCGAAGAGGTGCACGGCGGCCTGGTGGATATGGCCAACTTCACCTACTTCCTCACTGCGTTGGAGCGCGGCCTGCAGGCCCAGGGGTTGAGCGACGTCTGGCCCGCCTTCATCGTGGGCAAGGTGGGCACCGACCTGCACACCAGCTTCTTCGACCCCGCCAGCGCCGAGCAGCTCTACAGCCTGGTTGCGCCGCGCGGCTCGCTCGTCAAGGGCCACTACACCGACTGGGTGGAGAACCCCGAAGCCTACCCGGCCACGGGCATGGGCGGCGCAAACGTCGGCCCCGAGTTCACCGCCGCCGAGTACCTGGCCTTGCGCGAGCTGAGCGCCCGCGAGCGCGACCTGCTGCGCGGGGGCAGCCGCAAACCCGCCCAACTGCTTGCCGCGCTCGAAGCGGCGGTCGACCGTTCGGGGCGCTGGCGCAAGTGGCTGCAGGCCGACGAAGTGGGCCGCCCGCTTGCCGCACTCGCACCCGAGCGGCGCGACTGGCTGGTGCAGACCGGCGCCCGCTATATTTGGACCGACCCGGCGGTGCAGGCAGAACGCCAGGCACTCTACAGCTCGCTCGCCGCGGTGCTGCCCGACCCCAACACCTTTGTCGTCGAGCGCATCGCGCTGTCGATGGATCGCTACATCACGCCCTTTCACCTCTTCGGCAGCCAAGCGCTGCTCGCCTGAAGCCGCCATTACCCAGGAGCAGACCCCGTGAGCGCCCAGGCCACCCCTTCCCCAACCCTTACCCCAGACGTCGTCTGCATCGGCACGATGCTGGTCGAAGTGATGCGCAGCGGGCTCGACCAACCGATGGATCGGCCCGGCCCCTTTGTTGGCCCCTTCCCCAGCGGCGACACCTGCATCTATACCGACACAGTGGCGCGCCTGGGGCGCAGCGCCGGCTTTATCGGCTGTGTGGGGCCGGATGACTTTGGCCGCTGCCTGCTCGACCGCTTCGCCGCCGACGGGGTGGACGTCTCGCAGGTGCGCATTCTGCCCGGGCAGACAACGGGCGTGGCCTTTGTCGCCTACTTCACCGGCGGCAGCCGCAAGTTTGTCTATCACTGGCGCCACGCCGCCGCCGGCCAACTTGGCCCCGAACATGTGGACCCCGGCTACCTGGCCGGCGTACGCTGGCTGCACCTGACGGGCTGCACGATGGCGGCTTCGGAATCGGGGCGCGACGCGTGCTATCGCGCCGTCGAGCTGCTGCCCGGCGGCGCCACGCTCAGCTTTGATGCCAACGTGCGCCCCGAACTGATGACGGTGGAGCAGTTGCGCACGATGCTGCAGCCGGTGATCGCACGCGCCAACGTGCTGCTGCCCAGCCTGGGCGAGGCGCAGATGCTCACCGGCGCCGCCGACGACGAAGCGGGCATTCGCCAGTGGCTGGCCCAGGGCAAGACGGTTGTGCTCAAGATGGGCGCGCAGGGCTGCCGCATCTATCAGGGCGAGAACGTGGTCGAGGCGCCGGGCTTTGTGGTCGACGAGGTAGACCCCACCGGCGCCGGCGATTCCTTCTGTGGCGCCTTTACCGTGGCGATGCTCGAGGGCAAGAGCCTGGCCGAGGCGGGACGCTTTGCAAACGCCGTGGGCGCGCTGGCTGTGGGCAAGCTTGGCCCCATGGAGGGCGCACCGACCCGCGCCGAGGTCGAGCAGTTCCTCGCCGCCCGCGCCTGAGCTCATCTCGCGAGGCGGATCAGCTAGTCGATCACGCGCTGGAAGTCGTAGACGTTGACGCCCACTCCCAGATTCTGCGCCGTGCGCAGCCGCACAAGCAGCCCGCCGGCGTCGTAGACGAGCAGATTCTCGAAGCCGCTGCCGCTCTCTGCCAGCCAAACAAAGTCGCCATCCGAAGCATAGGTGATCGTCGCGCCCGTCAGCGGGTCGCTGTCGATGCGTGCCTCGCGCCCGGCTTCGCGCAGGGCATCGGCCGGCAGCCACAAGCTGCCGAAGATCTGCGCGCCGCCGCTCAGAAAGGTGGTGGGCGTCTCCAGCGCGCCGATGCCCGACTGGGTCGACGTCCATTGCGTCCACTGCGTGTGGGCGGCGGTCACCTCTACGTGCAGCTGCATGGGCAGCGAAATCGGGTCGCCGCCGGCCACCTGCGTGGTAAAGGCGCCGTCGAAGGTGAAGGTGTCGCCGTCGTCGAGGGCGCGCGGCGCGCTGCCGGCCTCCCAGGGCAGCTCGAGCATGCGCTTGCCGGCCAGCGTGCGGTTGATCAACTGGTCGTGCCGTATCCCCTCGACGCTGGTGCGCATGAAGAGCAGCAGCCCCGTCTTGCTGTCAAAGACCCAGGCCGATTCTGAACCTTCGCCGGCGTAGTCAAAGCGCACAGCGTCGAATGTTTCGCCCGCGACCTCGTACTGAACGCGGTTGACGTCGAGCCCGTCGATCGCCAGCCGGTCGGCGCGGCGCAGCGCCAGCGGGTGGACCCAGAACTCGCCGGCGCCCGCAGGCGAGGCGACGCCATAGGAGAGGCTGGACTGAAAGTGGCCGCCGCCCTGGTCCAGATAGAGCTTGGCGGCGAGCGGGATCACGCGCCGGTCGCGCGCCACGACGTCATATTGGGTCAACCCGGCGCCACCCGAGCCCTCCTCGCCGGCCAGCTGCGCCACCGAGGCCGAGGCGTCGTAGTAGCTGACGCGCAAACCAGGCTGCACCCACGTGGGCGCCGGCAGCGTCCGCAGCTCGGGGAAGAGCGTGATGAAGGTGCTCGTGCTCGCATCCTGCCCGTGCACCGCACCCGGAGCTGCGCCCGGCCCCGCCCCCACCAGCAGCGCCGCCGCAACCACACAGATAACCGCCTGTCCAGCGCGCCTTCGCCATCGGCCCATCTCTCCCCCTCGCCCGCAGGCTGCGGCCCGGTGCCGCCTCGTTCCCCGCGCCTCGATCACCGCACAGCTTCTCGATTCTCGATTCTCGATCTTCTGTCTCGCTTCTCGCTCGCCCGCGGCTTCCGTCACTCCACCGTCACCACGATCCGCTGCGGCGCCTGCACGCCGCGCGTGCTCGGCGTGTAGAAGTCGTAGGCCAGACTCGGCCCCGTCTCTACGTCCACCACCAGCTCGGCCTCCAACTGATAGGTCAGCGTCAGCGGTAGACCTGCTTCCACGTTCGAGCGGTAGACGAGCACACGGCCCGGCCGCAGCTCGTAGCGGTCGATCAGCCCCTGCGCCACCATCTCCTCCCAGTCGCTGCGCACCACTGCAAAGCCGGGCGGCACGGCCAGCTCCACGAGCAGCATCGAAGCGGGTCGCGGCGCGCGCAGCGTCACCACTGCCGTCGCCTGCACGCTCTCGTGCAGCACCAACGCGTCGCGGTCGTAGCGCACCTCCACGTCGACGCCGGCCGATGGCTGGCCCGTCTCCTGCGGCCAGGGCGCCCAGGCTTCGCTCACCACCTGCAGGCGCGGCCGCTGCTCGCCGTTGCGCGCCACGGTCAGCGTCTGCAAGCCGGCGGGTACGCCTTCGAAGCGCACCGTCTGCACCTCCACAGCGCCTGCGGGCAGGATCACGGTGCGCTCCTGGCCGGCCAGACGCAGCGTCAACGTCGTCTCGCCGGCGTCGGTCGCTTCGGTCTGCTCGAGCAGCGCCATCAGCGTGTAGAGCGTGGTCTGCGTGTTGCCGATCGTGCCCCACGGCTCGCGCGCCGCGAGCAGGCTGTCGATCCCAATCTCCACAAGCTCGGGCTGCTGGGCGGCGCGCGAAAGGGCGAGCACAGCCAGCGCCGTCGTCTCCAGGTCGGCCACCCAGCCATAGCCGCCGCTCCAGGTGCCGGCGCCGGCGCTCCAGAGCTGGCCGTTGACCAGACCGGTGGGGTTGATGCCGGCGGCCAGGTCCTCGAGGAAGGGTGAGGCGTCGGCGCCGGCGGCGAGCAGCGCGTTGGCGGCCAGCGCCTGCTCGTAGTGCGAAAGGGTCTGTGGCGGCAGAGGCGTGCTCGGCGCGACGAGCGCAGGTGTGGGCGTCCACATGGGCGTCCACGTGGGCGTAAAGGCCGGCCGCGGTGTGGGTTGGCCGGGCGCGGGCCGGTTGCCCATCGAGCCGCCGGTAACCAGCGGCGAAGGCGGCGCCGGCGGCGGCAGGTTGCCCGACGCCGGGGCCGCGGCGGGCAGGCCGGCGTTGGGGGCGATCACGTTCAGGATCGGCGCGTTGCCGTCACGCTGCCACAGCAGAAAGTCGATGCCGCGCTGCACCGAGGGGCTGTCGGCCTGACCGGCGGCGGAGAGCGCCCAGACTATCTGCGCCGTCATCATCGTCGACGTCACGCCCCACAACCCTTCGTCCTCGGGGTGCCAGCCGCCGTCGGCGCCCTGCCGGCCCATCAGGTAGGCAGCGGTGCGCGCGAGCAGCTGCGGGTCTACCCAGGTCACACGCTGCGTATCTGCAAATGACATCAACCCGTATGCCGTCAAGTGCGTAATTGCCGGCGGGTCGCCATACCAGCTGAAGCCGCCCGGTTCGCCGGCCACCTCGTAGGCCAACTGCTGCTGCAGGCCGCGCAGCACATCGTTGCGCACACGCTCCTCGTTGATGATGCCCTCCTGCCCGCTTGCCTGCAGGTAGGCCAGCGTGAGCACGTTGAGGTAGGTGATCGACGTCACCTGCTCGAAGCAGCCATGGGGCGCCTGCAGCAGCGCCTCGAAGCCCTGCTGCACATCGGCCAGGGCGTTGGGGAAGACGCGCACCGTCACCGCCGAGGCGCGTGGGTCGATGCTCTCCTCCACCGTCACCGGCAGCTCGAGCGGGGCGCCCGCAGCGGCGGGTGGGCGCAGGGCGTGGGTCGTCAGCCGCTGCTCGCCGGCGGGGCGCACGGTCACCACCCGCTCAACGGCGTCGCCGCTGGCCTCCTGCGCACGGGTGGGGTCTTCGGGCGTGGCGGTAGCGTCAAAGCGCAGCGCCAGCTCGCCAAAGTCGGTAAAGCGCACCGGCAGCGCAACCGAGGCGACCTCATTGGCCGCCACGGTGAGGCTGTGCGCGCTGGCGCCCAGCGCCTCGACGCCAGCGGCCGGCGCCATCTCGACCGTCACCACCTGCGGCGCGTCGAGATAGTTGTAGATGGCCACCGGGATCGTCACCTCGTCGCCGGCGGTGAAGAAGGTGGGCAGGTCGGGCTCGATGAAGAAGGGCTGGAAGACGGGCAGATCGATGGTGGTGGCGCCGAGGTGGCCGTCGCGGTCGCTGGCCACCAGGCTCACGCGCCAGGTGGTGATCGAATCGGCGATCGGCACCTCGATGCGGGCGGCGCCCTGGGCGTCGGTGCGCACGTCGGGCAGCCAGAGCAGCGTTTCGGGGAAGAGCTGGCGCAGACGCGTGGGCTGGGCCTGGCCGCGTGTGCCCGTGGTCTCGCCGGCGGGCATGGCCGCCGCCACCCCTTCCGAGGCGGGTGCTTCGGCGGCGGGCGCGGCGGGCGCAGCGCAGGCCACCAGCACCGCTGCGGCCAGCGCCAGCACCAGGGCAACGGCCAGCAGCCGCCGCCGCTTGCGCGTGCCGTCGTAGAAGGCAACACCCAGCAGCGGCAGCGCCCAGGGCAGGCGCGCCGCATAGCCCCACGCCGTCTGCGCGGCGCTGCCGGTTGCGGAAGTCGCGGCCGCGCTCGCTGCCGCGGGCGCGGCGGCCAGCTCCTGCGCAAAGAGGCCGGCGAGCGCCACCTGGCGTGCGGCGGCCAGTTCGGCAGGCGACAGGGCAAAGAGCGGCGGCGCCTGGTCGTACGGCGTGGTGACGTCGGCGCCGATGTCGCTGAAGCCATCGATGCCATAGCGCGGCTCCTGCAGCGCGCGCGCCAGCAGGAAGTAGCTGCGCACAAAGCCCGGGTCGCTCTCGCCCAGCGCAAAGACCGACTCGTCGACGATGCTCACGCCCAGCGCGGCTTGAAGGGGTGCACCTTCGCTCGCCACCTGCACATCGAGCACGGCGCGGTCGCCCGGGCGGTGTGCGGCGCCGTCGGCCTTCGCCTCGAACTCCGCCGCGATCTCCGCCTCGGCCACGTTGACGAGGATAAAGCGCTCGTCGCTCTGCAGCGTGCCAAAGGGGCCGCCGGCCAGGGCCTGAATCTGCAGCGTGCCCACTATGCCGCCCTCCAACTGCAGGGCGGCCTCGGCGCGCCCTGCCACCAGCGGCAGCGGCGCCAGCGCGCGGCTCTGCCCAATCTTCGAAACCATCAGGTAGACGAGGGCGGGCGGTTCGACGCCGGCCTCGGCCTGCGACATAGCGACGTCTACCAGCACCGTGTCGCCGGCAACATACTCGCTGCGGTCGGTGCGCAGCAGAATGCCCGTATCGACCCAGAAGGACTGGCGGCGCGCGCCGCGCTGTTCCGGGTCGGCCTGGGCAATGGCCTCCACGACAAAGCGCACACCCTGGCGTGTGCCGGGTGTGGGCACCTCGACCACAGCCAGGCCGGCGGCGTCGCTGCTGGTGGCGATGGGTTCGGCCAGCGTATCGCCTGCGATCAGCAGGTCGGCGGCCACGCCGTTGCCGGCGATGTCGGCCACATGGATGTAGAGCAGGTTGGGGAGGCCGGCCACGAGGTCGCCCGATTCGGGGACGATTTCGATGCGCAGCGGCGCCTCGGCAACGGTCAGCCCCTCTTCGGTGCGCTCGGTGTGGCCTGCGCTGTCGGTCACGGCCAGCTCAATTTCGAGCGTAGCCGTGCGGTTGCCGCGGTTGCCGGTTTCGTCCTCGGTGGGGAGCACGACAAAGGTCTCGGGCAGGGCGAAGCTGAAGGCAAAGCGGCCGTCGGCGTCGGTTGTGCCGGCCAGCGTCACGGCTTCGACGCGCTCGACGTCGGTCGTGAATCCCTTCAGCTCCACCTGGGCGTTGGCAACGGGGCGGCCGAAGAAGTAGCGCGCCTCGACGGTGCCGGTCACGGTCTCGCCGGGGAGCCAGCCATCGCGCGCGGGCGCAAAGGTCACCTCGAAGCGGGGGAGCACGTAGGGCTTGACCTCGACCGAGGTGGCGAAGCTTGAAGCGCCGAGCCGCGCCTCGAGCTGGTAGAAGCCGGTGGCGGCGCGGCTGTCGAGCGGGAAATCGAGCGCGGCGATGCCGAACTCCGAGGTGGCGACCGTGCGCACGAGCAGGAGGTTGCCCGCCGGGTCGGTCACGCTGAGCTCGATCGCGGCGTCGTGCAGCGGCGCCAGCCCCGTGCGCTCGAGGGCGAGCACGCGCATGTGCAGCGGCTGGCCGGGCTGGTAGATCGGCTTGTCGGTGGTCAGCAGCAGGTCGGCGCCGGGGCCGACGCCGAGCAGGTGGCCCTGCCGGATCGTGCCATTCGGCGCATCGACGTTGATGATCAGCTGCAGCTCGGCGGCGTCGAGCGCTGCGGGCGCGGTAAAGTTGACGGCGACCAAGCCGGCGGCGTCAGTCTCGCCCTCAAAGACGGTCTCGCCACGCGCTCCATCGACAAGCAGTTCGACGGAAAGAGGGTTGCCGCCGAGCTCCTCGTAGGAGCCGGAGGTTTGCAGGCGGGCAAGGAAGGAGACGTCGCGCCCGGCTTCGATCGTGGGGCCCAACCCGGAGAGGAGCAGCTGGTCGCCGACGGGCGCCGGCGCGGGGCAGCCGAGCAGCAGGAAGGCCACGGGCAGCAGCAGGCGCAGCAGGGCGTAGCGTGAACGGGTCATGGCGCCTCCAACGGGGTAGGCAGCGGTGGAGTCCGGGGGAACAGGGAGCAAAGGCCGCGCGCGCGTGTGCGGCACGCGTGCCATCCAGTGGCGCAATCAAGGTTGGTGCGATGCGCCCATTTTCGCGCCGGGGCAGAGGAAGTTCAAGCGGCGCGCGCGGGGCGGCCAGGAGGCGGTGGCAGAGGTGGGGAGAGGCAGAGGGGGCAGGTGGATCGGACAGGATTCGAACCTGTAACCAAGGAGTTATGAGCCCCCTGCTCTGCCATTGAGCTACCGATCCGGGCGTGTGTGCAGGTTGCTGCGGGTTTGTGCGTGGGGAGACGAGCGAGGAGGATGGGTGCCGCGGGCCATGTCAGGCGGCGCGTGCGGCTCGACCAGCAAAGGGGGAAAGGAGCGGGCAACGGGGCTCGAACCCGTATCATCTGCTTGGAAGGCAGAGGCTTTACCGTTAAGCTATGCCCGCCGGCAAAGAGAAGGCGCCGCCCACGGCCGCGCCGGCTGCTGCGACCGCGCCAACTGCTGCGGCCGCCAGAGCGGACACGGCCGCCTTCCCGCAAAGTCAGCTGCTTCAGTCGGGGAGAGAGGATTTGAACCTCCGACCCCAGCGTCCCAAACGCTGTGCGCTGCCAGGCTGCGCTACTCCCCGCGACGTAGGCCCCAGTGTACCCGCACCGCCCCCGCTTCGCCAAGTGCGCCCGGCGGGCGCGCGGCCATCTGCACGCCGCCGGGCCACCCCGCGCTCAGGCCGGCGCCCACGCCTCGCCCAACAGCTCGGCCTGCTCCAGCACCGTCTGCGTCGCGCGCTCCTGCTTGTCGGGCGGGTAGCCATAGCGGCGGAGGATGCGCTTGATCATCAGCCGCATCTCCGCCTGCACGCTCTCGCGCTGCGTCCAGTCGATGGTGGCGTTGGCGCGCACCTTGCTCACCAGCTCGCGGGCGATGGTCTTGAGCGTATCGTCGCCCAGCACCTGCACGGCGCTGTCGTTCGTCTCCAGCGCGTCGTAAAAGGCCTCCTCCTCGGCGCTGAGGCCCAGCCGCTCACCCCGCTCCCGGCGCGCGCGCAGGTCGTTGCCCAGCTCGATCATCGTCTCGAGGATGATCGCCGCCTCCACCGCCCGGTTCTCGTACGCGCGCAGCGTCTTCTCCAGCATCTCGGAGAAGTGGCGCGCCTGCACCAGATTCGTGCGCCCCAGCGCCTTGATCTCGTTGCCCAGCAGCTTGCGCAGCAGCTCCACCGCCAGGTTGCGCTGCGGCAGCCGGCGCACCTCCTCCAGGAACTCCTCGGAGAGGATCGAGATGTCCGGCTTGCGCAGCCCGGCCTCGGCGAAGAGGTCGCGCACCTGGCCGCCCGTAATCGCCTGCGAGACCAGCTGCTGGATGGCAAGCTCCATGGCATCGATGTCGCGCTCGGCGCCCGGTTCGCCCTTCACCAGCGCCGCGCGCAGCGTCTGGAAGAAGGCCACGTCATCGCGCAGGGCCAGCACCGCCGGGTGGGGCACGGCCAGCGCAAAGGCCCGGCTCAGCTCGCTCACCGCCTGCACAAAGCGCTGCTTGCCGTCGGGCAGCCCCAGCTCCTTGTTCCCCAGCAGCTGCAAGATGTGCTCCTGCGCGCCCGGAATCAGCGCCAGCCGCTGCGCCTCGCTCCCCTCTGCCCACGCCGACCAGTCGAAGCCGTACATCAGCGCCCGGCAGACCTCGTGGCGCGTCTGGAAGGCAGCCGCCGCCTGCTCCTGGTCGATCGCCGTCTCGCCCGTGCCGCCGGCCTGCGTGTAGACGGCCAGCGCCCCCTGCAACTGCTCGGCCAGCCCCAGGTAATCCACCACCAGCCCGCCCGGCTTGTCGCGAAAGACCCGATTGACGCGCGCGATCGCCTGCATCAGCCCGTGGCCCTGCATGGGCTTGTCGATGTACATCGTGTGCAGGCAGGGCACATCGAAGCCGGTGAGCCACATGTCGCGCACAATCACCACCTGCAGCGGGTCGGCCGGGTTCTTGAAACGCAGCGCCAGCGCCTCGCGGCCCGCCTTGTTGCGCACGTGCTGCTGCCACGCCTGCGGGTCGCCGGCCGAGCCCGTCATCACCACCTTGAGGCCGCCCTGCGCGTCGTCGTCTGCGTGCCATTCGGGGCGCAGCTTGATCAGCGCATCGTACAGGGCCACCGCAATGCGCCGGCTCATGCAGACGACCATCGCCTTGCCCTGCAGCGCCTGCTGCCGCAGCTCGAAGTGCGCCACCAGGTCCGCCGCCACCAGCTCCACGCGCGACTGGGCGCCCACCAGCGCCTCGAGCGCCGCCCACTTGCTCTTGAGCTTGTCCTTCTGCGCCGCCTCTTCGCCTTCGGTGATCTCCTCGAACGTCGGGTCGATCTGCGGCCGGAAGCGCTCGTCCAGCGCCAGCCTGGCCATGCGCGCTTCGTAGTAGATCGGCACCGTGGCGCCGTCGTAGACCGCTTGCTTGATGTCGTAGATGCTGATGTAGTCGCCGAAGACGGCGCGCGTGTTCTTGTCGGTCAGCTCAACCGGCGTGCCGGTGAAGCCGATGAAGGCGGCGTTGGGCAGGGCATCGTGGATGTGGCGGGCGAAGCCGTCGATGAAGTCGTACTGGCTGCGGTGCGCCTCGTCGGCGATGACCACGATGTTGCGCCGGCTGGAGAGCGCGCCGGGCGCGGTCGGCGCGCCGCCGTTGCCCGCAGCGTCGGGCATAAACTTGTGTACGGTGGTAAAGACCACGCCGCCCGAGGCCACCTGCAGCAGCTCGCGCAGGTGGGCGCGGTCGCGCGCCTGCTGCGGCTGCTGGCGCAGCAGCTCGTGGCAGTGGGCAAAGGTGGCGAAGAGCTGGTCGTCCAGGTCGTTGCGGTCGGTGAGCACCACGAGTGTGGGGTTCTCCATCGCCGGCTCCACCACCACGCGCCCGGCATAGAAGGCCATGGTCAGGCTCTTGCCGCTGCCCTGCGTGTGCCAGACGACGCCGATGCGCCTGTCGCCCGCCCGGCGCGCGTCGCTCGGCGCGCCGGCGGTGCGGTAGATGCCCGGCCCCTCCTTCACCCCCGGCTCGCCCTCTGCCCATGGCGGCGCGGCCGCCCGCGCGCGCAGGGTCTCCTCGACGGCGGCGTTGACGGCGTGGAACTGGTGGTAGCCGGCCAGCTTCTTGGTCAGCTGCCCGCCCGCGCCCTCCTCATACACGATGAAGTGGCGCAGGTAGGCCAGCAGCCGCTGCGGCGCGCAGAGCCCGCGCACCAGCACCTCGAGCTCGAGCTGCGTGGCGGGGGCGGGCGCGTCGCCCTCGATCGTGCGCCAGGGCAGGAACCACTCGCGGCTGGCGGTGAGCGAGCCGAGGCGCGCCGTCAGCCCGTCCGAGATGACCAGCAGCTCGTTGGTGGTGAAGAGCCCCGGAATCTGCTGCTTGTAGGTTTGCAACTGGTTAAAGGCCTGCCGGACGCCGGTCTTCTCGTTGGCGGGGTTCTTGAGCTCGATCACGGCCACGGGCAGGCCGTTGAGGTAGAGCAGCACATCGGGGCGGCGGTTGTGGCCCGCCTCGACGATGGTGAGCTGGTTGACGGCGAGCCAGTCGTTCTGCGCGGGGTCGTCAAAGTCCACCAGGCGCGCGGCGGCGTAGCGCAGCCGGCCGCCGGCCTCCAGGAACTCCACCGGCAGGCCATCGACCAGGCGGCGGTGGAAGCTGCGGTTGTTGGCGAGCAGCGACGCTTCGCCGGGCAGGAGCAGCTTGCGCGCCACCTCGTCGAGGGCGGCGGCGGGCAGCGTGGGGTTGAGGCGCGCCAGCGCCGCGCGCAGCCGCCCGGCCAGGATCGTCTGCTCCCAGCCGCTGCGCTCGCCGCCGCCCGCGCCGGGTGCGCCGGGTGCGAGCGTGCTGCCGTGCGCGACCGCCCACCCCAGCTCGCGCAGCCAGTCCAGGGTGAGGTTTTCGACGGTGGATTCGTTGAGGGTCACTGAGGGGTCGCCTTGGGTTCGGGCGGTTCAAGATAAGGAATACGGGCGTACTCTGCCTTGTTCTGCAAGTTGACATCACCCGTCACAAGCGCTGTAGTACTTCGTGGTCTAGTGCGCATCGTCTCAAGCACCGACGCCAAGAGCCTATCATCTGCACTACGATCCTGCATCCAGGAGAGGTAGGAAGAAGCACTTGGTTCGGCTGGGAGTGTAGCCAGAGTGATAGTTGGCTTAAATATGGGCACGCCCACATGTGGGTCGCCGCGACGAAAGCATTCCTTTATGACCTTAACTAACGATCGTGCCTTATCGATAACAGATTGACTTCGGTGATAGCCCTTAAACTCGTCCAGCTCTGCAAGAACAGTTGGAGCCAAGACGATGACAAATCTGCCAATGCCTTTAAAGTGCCACAGCTCCATGTGGGGATTGTATAGAAGTGCATTTGTGTCGGGCAGGAGGAGAACATCACCTTCAGATCGGTCGTACAAGTGGTCTACTAGTTCTAGTTGCCTGTCAATAGCACCAGAGACCCATTCGAACGCTTCCTTCACGTCCTGGCAGTGCGTGTTTTCCAGTCCTGCTGTCCGGCTCAAGGACTCGTTTGCAGTTGCCAAAGTGTCTAGGGTATCTCTAGGCTGCTTTGCGAGTAGAAATGCTAGCAGTTCTTGGTATCGCCCAAGTTCATCAAGTAGATGGGACTGTACTCTTCGGCCTTCTACTGAAAGCTCGCCATAGACGTAGTTGCCATAGGCATTAATGACCAAGAGTTCACCGAGCATCTCTTGCCTGTAGGAGATGCTCGCATGATTGCAAATTAGGTCGTGAAATAGGACACGCACGGTCTCACCCGTGCGGCGCAACTGAGCAGAAACTGTATCCATCTCAACGGTCATAGGAGATCACCGAAATCCTGTCGTTCTTCTAGCTTGTGCCCACCAGTCGTCACATCTATATCCCCCGCCATCAGCCGCGGCAGCAGCGTGTCGCGCAGGGCGGCGAGGGTGCGCGACTGTACGGTATTCACGATACGCCGCTCCAACAGTGGAGCAAGGAATTCACCAAGGTGGGCAACCGTCTCTGGCGGAGGCACCACCACAAGCGCATCGTTAAGGTGCTTTCGCTGAATATGGCCCATTGTCGTTGCTTTATCGGCCGCGATGCTGCGAAACCAAGCCAGATGTTCACGGGTCCAGTGGTAGTAGAACCACTTGGGGTGGGTTTCGGAACCGACTTTGAACAAATGTTGATTCAGCGCGCCTTCTCCACCACACCAGACTTCGACTTCCAGACTCCCCGACCAGGAGAACAAGACATCACCGTCATGCACCACATAGGCCGCTGGCACCTGCCGGCTAGCTCGATCGGCGCCTTGGGTACTGCCCTGCCGAAGTTGTGCAATCTTGATGACCGGCAAGAAGTCATCGCCATCGGCGGGGTACTTCTGAAGCGCTAGTCCATTCAGGTAGTTGGCAATCGAATCCAGTGGTTGCACCCCCCACCCCTCCGGCACTGGCCCGAGCGGGCTGTCGGTGAGGGCGGCGGGGAAGAGAGCGGCGAGGGGGGCGGGCAGGCCGGGGTCGCGGCCCGCAGCCTTGGCGCGCACGGGGGCAAAGTCCACGAACCACGCCTTGAAGAGCGCCCGCGCCAGCGCCTCGAGCGTGGCGTTCATGCGCCGGTTCAGCTCGATCTTGTCGTCCAGCGTGCCCAGGATGTGCGCAATGCGGCGCTGGGTGGGCAGGGGAGGGAGCACAAAGGGCAGCGCACCCAGGATCGACTTGCTCAGGTTTGGCATGGTCGCGCCGATGGCGTGGCGCACAATCCAGCTTCGAACAGCGGGATGGCCCAGATAGTACGACGCATACCGTGAGTCGACGTGACCTTCACCGAAGCGTATGCGCATGCTCCCGGTGCCACAGAGCCAACCATCTTCTTCATCACGAATCAATGCACGCCGCTCAACGTCACCTCGGCGGCTGTAGACAATATCCCCTTTGCGAAGAATGTACCTGCTCAGCCGAAAGCGGTCCTCTGGCGTTATCCGAGCGATCCCTTCTGCGTTGACACGATTGTCACCGATATTTGAAGGCATGATCGTAGGGATTCCCTGCTCCACGTAGTCGGCCTTGTGGAGTTCCGAGCCAAAGGGGCCGGTCAGAACGTCCCCGCCTCCAAGACGTGCAGCCTCGTCGAGCGTAATCGTCTGCCATGCGTCACGCACTGGAAACAACGGCTCAAGCGGCATAACCCAATTCCTCGAGTGCTGACGCGATCGCGCCATCAAGCAATTGCGATTCCTCCATCTGGCCGCGAAGTCTTTCCACCAGTGCGGCAAGAGTAGCTTCACTATCGCCGTCGTCTTCAGCATCCCCCGCCCCCACGTACCGCCCCGGCGTGAGGACGTAGCCGTGGGCCGCCACCTCGGCCAGTGTGGCCGATTTGCAGAAGCCCGCCACGTCGGCATAGGGCGCCGCCCCCGCATCGCCGCGCCAGGCGTGGTAGGCGCCGGCAATGCGCGCCAGGTCGCCCTCGCTCAGTTCGCGCAGTGTGCGCTCCTTCATAAAGCCCAGGCTGCGGGCGTCGATAAAGAGCATCTGGCCGCGCCGGTCGCGAAAGCGGCCGTTGCCCTTGTCGCGCGCCAAAAACCAGAGGCAGGCCGGAATCTGCGTCGTGCTGAAGAGCTGGCCGGGCAGCGCCACCATGCAGTCCACCAAATCGGCCACCACCAGCGCCTTGCGAATCTCCCCCTCGCCCGCCGTGTTGGAGGACATCGAGCCGTTGGCCAGCACAAAGCCCGCCTGCCCCGTCGCGCTCAGGTGGTGCACAAAGTGCTGCACCCAGGCAAAGTTGGCGTTGCCCACGGGGGGCTTGCCATAGACCCAGCGCTTGTCGTCGCGCAGCTGGTCGCCGCGCCAGTCGCTGTCGTTGAAGGGGGGGTTGGCCAGCACGTAATCGGCCCGCAGGTCGGGGTGCAGGTCGCGGTGGAAGGAATCGGCCGGTTCGGCCCCCAGATTGCCCTCGATGCCGCGGATGGCCAGGTTCATGCGCGCCAGTCGCCAGGTGGTGGGGTTGCTCTCCTGGCCATAGATGCTCACGTCGCGCGTCGAGCCGCCGTGCGCCTGCACAAACTTCTCGCTCTGCACAAACATGCCGCCCGAACCGCAGCAGGGGTCATAGATGCGCCCCTTCCAGGGGGCGAGCATCTCGACCAGCAGATTGACGACGGCGGAGGGGGTGAAGAACTGGCCGCCCTTCTTGCCCTCGGCGCGGGCAAACTCGCCCAGAAAGTATTCGTAGACCTTGCCGAGCACATCGACGGCGCGCGCGGCCGCGCCGCCCACACCCACGTTGGCAAAGAGGTCGATCAGCTCGCCCAGGCGCGCCTTGTCCAGGTCGGGCCGGCTGTAGTTTTTGGGCAGCACACCCTTGAGGCTGGGGTTGTCGCGCTCGATGGCAACCATGGCGTCGTCCACCAGGCGGCCGATGGTGGGCTGTTTGGCGTTGGCCTGCAGGTGGCTCCAGCGCGCCTCGGCGGGCACCCAGAAGATCGAGAGTGCGGTGTACTCGTCGCGGTCTTCGGGGTCGGCGTGCGGGTCGGCGTGCAGGGCGGCGTGGTGCTCGGTGAAGGCGTCGGAGATGTACTTGAGGAAGATCAGGCCGAGCACCACATGCTTGTACTCGGCGGCGTCCATGTTTGAGCGCAGCTTGTCGGCGGCGAGCCAGAGGGTGGCCTTGAGGTCGGCGGGAGCGCTGGTTTTGGCGGGTTTGGGTTGGCGGGCCATGGGTTCCGGGAGAGTGAGAGGAAGCGGCGGCGGCCGCGCGGGCCGGGCGCCGCGTGGCTCTGCCGAAGGTTCCGGGAAGGTGTGTGCAAGCGCGACAGGGGCGAACGGGGAGCCGGCGATGGGGGTCGCGCGCACGGGTTGCGGGGAGTGTACGTTGCGGCGGCGCGCTGTGCAAGGGGCGGTTGACCCCTCGTTGCGCCCCAATTCATGCCATCCCGGCCTTTCGGCGATTGCAAATCGTCGCTCCGGACGGCGCGCGCCCTTCTCGATTCTCGCCGCCAGGCGCTGCTGTTGGTTACCGCCGTCTCCACTACGCTGAGGTCGCGGAATCTCCCCCCTCGTAGCGGCGATTTTCAATCGCCGAAAGGGCCGGGACGAGCGCAGCGAGTCGTGGCGCTTGATGGTGGGCGCAAGCGAGTGTGCGGGAGAAGGGTGTGCGGGGAAGAGCGCCAGGACTCGCTGCGCTCATCCCGGCTCTTCGGCGAATCAAATTCGCCGCTACGAACGGCCCGCGCCCTTCTCGCTTCTCGCTTCTCGCTTCTCGATTTCAGTTCACCCATTGCAGCGCCTGGGTGTGCCAGTCGCCCAGGTCGCCCTTCAGCGGCGCCACCACGCGCGGGGTGCCGCCGGCCAGCGGCACGGCCAGAATCTTCCACGCGTCGTCGGCGTTGCTGATGTAGGCCACCCACTGGCCGTCGGGCGAAACCGCAGGCAGCGTCTCGATGCCGGCGCTCTGCGTCAGTTGCACCACCTGCCCCGTGGCGGTGTCCACGCGGTAGATTTCGGGGTTGCCGTCGCGCCCGTCGCTCATAAAGACCACCACGCGGCCATCGGGCGACCAAGCAGGGCGCGTATCGCCCGCCACCGAGGTCAGCGAGCGGCGGTTGCCGCCGCCGCCATCCATCAGCCACAGACCGCAGGCGTTGCCCGAATCGTCGCAGCCGCGGTGGATGATCAGGTCGCTTGCCGGGTGCCAGGCGGGCGCCTCGCCGTAGGAGAGGGTGGCGACCACGCCGGCTTCCTCGGCCCACGCCGTATAGATGCGCCAGCGCCGGTCTCCCTCGCGGTTGCTGGCAAAGACCACGCGCGTGCCCTGCGGGTCCCAACTGGGCAGCACATCCTCGGCGTAGTCGGTAATGCGGAAGAAGACGCCGGTTGCGGGGTCAAACGCGCTGATGCCGCCCTGGTCGGTGCGCAGATTGCGGTAGGCCAGGCGGGTGCCGTCGTCGCGCAGCGCGGGCTGGGCGCCGTTTTCCACCAGCACGCTGGAAGGGGCGCCGGAGGCCGGCTGCACCAGCACGTTGGTGACGCCCGACACCGGGTCGCGCACCGAATAGAGCAGCCGCCCGCCCAGCGCCGCTCCGGAGGAGGCCGCCGCGCTGCTCGCCGGCGCGGCGGGCGTTGCTGCGGCAAGCGCCGTGCCTGCGCCAACCGTTGTACCCGGCGCCGCCGCCGCCAGCGATGCGGGGGCCTGGCCTGTATCGCAGGCGGTCTGCACCTGGTCGCGGCGCAGCAGCAGGTCGGGCAGCGTGGTCACCTCGGCCAGGGTGGAGTAGCGTTCGGCGGCGGCGCACCAGTCGCCGGCGGCGATCAGGCGGTCGCCGTCGCGCACCAGGGCCACCTGCAGCCGCTCGCGCACGTCGCGATAGTCGGGTTCCAGGGCGTAGAGGGTGGAGAGCAGCTCGGCGCTCTGGGTGGTGTTGGTCTCGGGGGTGGCCAGCACCTCGAGGTAGGCGCTGATCAGGTCGCGCTCGGCGCGCACGGCGGTATCGTTCGGCTGCAGCAGCAGCGCGCGGTCATAGAGGGTGAGCGCGGCGGTGAGGTTCTCCTCGTTGTCCTTCTCGGTGGCCAGGTTGAGGTAGGCGTCGAAGAGCTCCTGGTCCACCAGCGTGCGCTGGGTTGCGGGGGCCACCATCTGCCACTGGATCAGCAGCTCGACGGCCTCTTGCCAGCGGCCGGCGCGATAGGCGGCCTGGGCGCGCGCCTCCAGTTCGGCGGGCGCCAGCGCCGAGGTCGCCACGGCGAGCGGCGGGGCCACGGCGCCCACCACGGGCACAGCGGCCAGCGGGTCGCTGCTGCCGGCCACGGGCGTCTGCGGCGTGGGGAAGGCAACCGCCGGCCGCAGCACGCCGTCGGTCGACGAGACGCCGGTGGGCACGGGTGCGGCGGCCACGGCCGGTGCAACGGCGGTTGTTGCCGCCGCGGCTGGAACCGACGCCGAATCGGACGCGGCCGCGGGCGTGGCGGCGGGGTCGAGCGTGGGAGGGATGCCGGAGGCGGCTGCGGCGGCGTCGGCGCCCTGCGCCATGGCCAGCAGCGCCTGCATGCCCTCTTGCGCGGCGGCGTTTGTGGGGTCCAGGGTCAGCACATTCTGGTACTGCCGCAGCGCTTCGGTCAGCCGTCCTTCCGAACGGAAGTCGAGCGCCTGCTGCAGCGAGATGCCCACCTGCTGGCGGCTGCGCAGCTCGTACTGGCTTTGGCCGGCGCGCACGCCCAGCACCACGGCCAGCACCAGGATCGCCGCCGCGAGCAGGGTCACCGCCCCAATCACGCCCACTGCCCAGCGCGGGAAGCGAGCCTGCCGATTTGACGCCATGAGGGTGTGGGTCTCTCCAGATCAGGGCAGCGCGAAGGTCGGGCGAGGAGAACAGACGCAGGATGGGCCGCGCAGCCGGGCGCTTGTGATGGGGCGCTCGAGCCTATTATAGCCACGTGCGCAGGGCAGCGAAAACAGGCGGGAGAGGGGGAAGCCCCGCTTTGCGCAGCGCAGAGGGGGTCGCGGGCGGCGCACAGATCAATCACCGGCTGTGCGCCCGTCGCCAGTCCGAAGCCGGCGCCGCGCGACGGGGGCAGAGAGAAGCACGGCCGCCCGCGACTGCGTGTCGCGGGCGGCCAAGTTGCATCACGGGGTGCGGATCAGGCGAAGGCGGCCTCGTGGGCGGCCAGGCGCAGCTGCTCGGCGCGCGTGGTCTCTTCCCACGGCAGTTGCACATCGTCGCGGCCAAAGTGGCCATACGCCGCCGTCTGCCGGTAGATGGGGCGGCGCAGGTTCAGGTCGCGGATGATGGCGCCGGGGCGCAGGTCAAAGGTGTGCTGGATCAGTTCGGCGATGCGGGCGTCGTCGATGCCCTCGGCGTTGGTGCCGAAGGTCTCGACGTTGATGCTCAGCGGCTTGGCCACGCCGATGGCGTAGGCCAGCTGAATCTCGCAGCGGTGAGCCAGGCCGGCGGCAACCACATTCTTGGCCACCCAGCGCGCCGCATAGGCTGCGCTGCGGTCCACCTTGGTGCAGTCCTTGCCGCTAAAGGCGCCGCCACCGTGGCGCCCCATGCCGCCGTAGGTGTCGACGATAATCTTGCGACCGGTGAGGCCGGCATCGCCCATGGGGCCACCCACCACAAAGCGGCCGGTGGGGTTGGTGAAGACGATCAGCTCGTCGTCCAGCAGCTCGGCGGGCAGGGTGGGGAAGATCACGTGCTCCCTGAGCGCGGCGTTGATCTCGGCCTCGCTGACTTCGGGCGCGTGCTGCGTGCTGATCAGCACGGTGTGGATGCGCTTGGGCTGGCCAAAGGCATACTCGACGGTGACCTGCGTCTTGCCGTCGGGGCGCAGCCAGGGCAGCGTGCCGTTCTTGCGCACTTCCGTCAGGCGGCGGGCCAGCTTGTGGGCCAGGTAGATGGGCATGGGCAGCAGCGTCGGCGTCTCGTCGCAGGCAAAGCCGAACATCATGCCCTGGTCGCCGGCGCCCACCGCTTCCACCGAATCGGCCATTGCGCCCTGCTTGTGCTCAAGCGCCTCGTCGACGCCCATGGCGATGTCGGGGCTCTGGCTGGCAATGGCGATCTGCACGCCGCAGGTGTTGCCGTCGAAGCCCTTCTCCGAGCTGTCGAAGCCGATCTCCTTGACGACCTTGCGCACCAGGTCGTCGAAGTTCACAAAGGCCGAGGTGGTGATCTCGCCCAGGCACATCACAAAGCCGGTCTTGACGGCGGTTTCGCAGGCGACGCGTGCGTTGGGGTCCTGCTCCATGATCGCGTCGAGCACGGCGTCGCTGATCTGGTCGCACATCTTGTCGGGGTGGCCTTCCGTCACCGATTCGCTGGTGAAGAGCAGGCTGGGGGAGGTCATAAAGGTTGTCATGGTTTTGTTCCTTGCTTGGCGGCGGATGCGCGGACTAGTGGCCGGTGCCCAGGGTCCAGGCGCTCAGGTAGTGCTCCTGCTCGGCAGTCAGCACGTCGATGTTGATGCCCATGGCGCGCAGCTTGAGCGCGGCGATGTCGCGATCGATCTCGCCCGGCACATCATAGACGGCCGGCGGCAGGTTGGCGCCGCCCTTGAGCATGTACTCGGCGGCCAGCGCCTGGTTGGCAAACGACATGTCCATCACGGCGCTGGGGTGGCCCTCGGCGGCGGCCAGGTTCACCAGACGTCCCTCACCGGCCACATAGATGCGGCGGCCATCTTCCAGCACATATTCATCGAGGAACTCGCGCACGCGCGTGATCTTGCTGGAGCGCGCCTCGAGCGCCTTGAGGTTGATCTCGACGTCGAAGTGGCCGCTGTTGGCAAGGATCGCGCCGTCGTTCATCACGGCGATGTGGCTGTCGTCGATGACGTGGATGTCGCCCGTGGCCGAACAGAAGATGTGGCCGGCGGCGGCAGCTTCCACCATCGGCATCACGCGGAAGCCGTCCATCACCGCTTCGAGTGCGCGCAGCGGGTCGACTTCGGTGACGATGACGTTGGCGCCCATGCCGCGTGCGCGCATGGCAATGCCCTTGCTGCACCAGCCGTAGCCGGCGACCACAAAGTTCTTGCCCGCCATCAGGATGTTGGTGGCGCGCACAATGCCGTCGATCGTGCTCTGGCCGGTGCCGTAGCGGTTGTCAAAGAAGTGCTTCGTCTGCGCATCGTTGACGGCAACGACGGGGAAGCGCAGCTGGCCGGCAGCGGCCATCGCGCGCAGGCGAATGACGCCGGTGGTGGTCTCTTCGGTGCCGGCGCGCACGTCGCCCAGCAGTTCGCTGCGCTGCGTGTGGAGCATGGCCACCAGGTCCATGCCGTCGTCCATGGTGATGTGGGGGCGGATGTTGAGCACACTGTTGAGGTGGCTGTTGTACTGATCGACCGATTCGCCCTTGATGGCGTAGACGGGCATCTCGTAGTAGGCGACGAGGGCGGCGGCGATGTCGTCCTGCGTGCTGAGCGGGTTGCTGGCGCACAGGGCCACCTCGGCGCCGCCGGCCAGCAGCACGCGCATGAGGTTGGCGGTTTCGGAGGTTACGTGCATGGCGGCGGCCATGCGGATGCCCTTGAAGGGTTGCTCCTTGCGGAAGCGCTCCTCGATCAGGCTCAGCACCGGCATCTCGCGGCCGGCCCACTCCATGCGGAAGCGGCCCTTTTCGGCCAGCTTGAGGTCGGCAACGTCGTACGTCAACTCTTTGGTCACTGTGCTCATAAACCCTTGTATCTCCTCAAGAACGGTCAGCGGATGGCGCTGTTGCGCCGCATAATGGCGCAGGTGCGCCGCGTGTGAATGCAGCAGGTGGTGAATGGCCGGGCGCCCTTCACCCTGCAAGATGGGATCGACTTGATCTACTTCCTGGCGACTGCGCCCTCGATGAACTTCGTGTGCAGCGCAAAGCCATAGCGCTCGTAGAGGCGGCCGGCGTTTGCGTTGCGCTCGTCCACGTTGAGCACAATCGTATCGACGTTGGCGGCGCGCAAGTCGTGCACAATTGCGGCCAGCAGCAGGCCGGCCATGCCCTTGCGGCGCGCATCGGCGCGTGTATAGAAGTTGCCGATGGCGGCGACGCCGGCGTCCCAGTCCACAATGTGGGTGCCGCCGGCGGCCAGCAGCTCGTGCGGGGCGCTGCGCTGCTCGACGCCGTAGAAGACGCCGTCGGCCAGCTGCGCGGGCACAAAGGCATCGGGCGCAAAGTCGCCGCCCAGTGCGTAGAGCCGTTCCATGCGCGGCGCATCGTCGCCGTGCAGGCGCACCAGGCCGGGCGCCGGCGTCAGGTGCAGCGGCTGCGACTTGCGCAGCACCAGCCGCAGCATGGGGCGCAAATCGGCGCGTGCGACGCGGCCGGCAAGTGCATACCAGCGCCCCACCGCCGCCTCGTGCTCGCAGAGAATGCTCAGGTAGACCGTGGGCGGCAGCGCGCCGGCCGCGGCAGCCGCGGCCAGGCTCTCCTCCACCGCCGCAGCGGGACCGGTGGCAAAGAGCACCGGCGGCTCGAGCCCGGTGTAGAGCATCACCAGTCCGGTGCATTCGCCGTGCGGGCCGCAGCCGCCCGTAAACCAGCGGCACTGCTCGACATAGGCGGGCTGCAGGTCGGCAATGGCGTAGGCGGCCCACACCGGGTCGTCATAGAGAATACGGCGCAGCGTGTCGGTGTCGGTGCTCATGACTGTGTTCATTACAGTGCTCATGACAAGGTGCAGGTGCTCATGACAAGGTGCAGGTGCTCATGACAAGGTGCAGGTGCTCATGACAAGGTGCAGGTGCTCATGACAAGGTGCAGGGAGCCGGGACGGTGCAGGGCATTCGCTGCCATCAGGCCGGCTGTGCTGTGCGCAGCGCCTGCAGCGCCGGGTCGTCGCCGTAGGCTTCGGCATAGCGAGCCACGAACTCGTCGAAGGTGAAGCGGTGCGCCGTGGTGCCGATCTGCTCCAGGGCATACGCGCTGCAGAGCGCGCCGACGCGCCCGCAGAGCGGCAGCGGCAGCCCGGCCAGCAGCGCCGCAAAGAAGCCGCCGCGATAGGCGTCGCCGGCGCCAGTGGGGTCATCCAGCGAGCGCACGGGGGCGATGGGCACTTCGTACGTTTCGCCGCGGGCGTGGATGCGGCTGCCCTTCTTGCCCAGCGTCAGCACCAGCACCTCGACCTGCGCCAGAATGTCGTCGAGCGACCAGCCGGTCTTGTTCTGGATCATGGCCAACTCGTACTCGTTGCAGAGCAGGAAGGCGGCCCCGGGCACCGTGTTGCGGAAGTCGTCGCCGTTGAGGCGCGCCGTCTGCTGGCTGGGGTCAAAGGCGAACGGGATACCGGCGGCGCGGCACTCGCTGGCATAGTTGAGCATGGCGCCGGGGTCGTTGGGGCTGATCAGCACCAGCGGCGCGCCGGCCAAGCCGCGCTCGGCCAGGCTGTAGCGCCGGGCATGGACCATGGCGCCGGAGTAGAAGTTGGCGATCTGGTTCTGGTCGTCGTCGGTGCTGACGAAGAAGGTGGCGGTCAGCTCGTTGGGGATCTCGATAATCTGGCGCGTGTCCAGCCCCTGCTGTTCGAGCCAGCGGCGGTAGTCGCCGAAGTCTTCGCCCACCGTGGCCAGAATCAGCGGGTTGCTGCCAAGCAGCTTCATGGTGTAGGCAATATTGGCGGCCACCCCGCCCCGCTCGCGCCGCATCGAATCGGCCAGAAAGCTGAGGCTGAGGCTCTGCAACTGGTCGGGCAGGATATGGTCGGCAAAGCGGCCGGGAAAGTGCATCAAATAGTCATAGGCCACCGAACCGGTGATGACCATATCGGTACTCTGCGTCATGTCTTATCCTCTACTGAAAGTCGAGACCGCGCGGAGGATCGAGAAGCGAGAATCGAGAAGACGGCCCGCACGTCGACCATGCTTTCCGGCTCATCTATTCACGAATGCTACCGCCCTCTCGATTCTCGCTTCTCGATTCTCGCTGCCGTTATCCTTCACTCACCGCATCAACCGGCATGTCGCTGCTGTGCCACTGCACAATGCCGGCGGGCACCTCGTGCCGAGCCATCGCATCGAGCAGGGGCAGCGGCGCGTTCTCGCTCAGCAGCATGTGGCGGTGCTGCGGCCGCACAAAACCCTCGGCCAGCGCGTGGTCGTACCACGCCAGCAGCGGGTCGAAGTAACCCAACACGTTGAGCAGCCCCACAGGCTTGCTCTGAATGCCGAGCTGGCCCCACGTCAGCGCCTCGAAGAGCTCGTCGAGCGTGCCCAGGCCGCCGGGCAGCGCCACAAAGCCATCGGCCAGCAGCAGCATACGCTCCTTGCGCTCGGCCATCGTGTCCACCACCAGCAGCTCGCCGATGGTTTCGCCCGAGAGCTCGCGCGTCGTTAGCGCGCGCGGGATGATGCCGGTGACGCTGCCGCCGCCGTCGCGTACAGTGCGGGCGACGATGCCCATCAACCCCACGCTGCCGCCGCCATAGACAAGGCCAAGACCCCGTGCCAGCATGGCGTGGCCAAAGGTCTCTGCCGCGGCGGCATAGGCCGGGTTGTGGCCAGGGTTGGCGCCACAGAATACGCCAATCGTACGCAGTGTGTGCAGTGTGTCACTCATTGGGCGCCGCCCTCCGTTGCGCGGACGCTGCTGCCGGCCTGCGCGCCCCGGCTGCCGGCCCGAGCCACGCGCACGCGTGCCTCGGCGGCCTCCTTGGCCTTGCGCAGGCTCACGGTGAATGGGGGGTAGCAGACCCCCTCTTCGGTAATGATGCCGGTAAGGTAACGGTGGGGCGTGACGTCGAAGGCGGGGTTGTAAACGGGCACATCGGCGGGCGCGACCTGCACGCCGTTGATGTGCGTCACCTCTTCGGCGTCGCGCTCCTCGATGGGGATCAGGTCGCCCGTAGCCAGGTTCAGGTCGATCGTGCTGGTGGGCACCACCGAGTAGACGGGGATGCCGTTCTCGCGCGCCACCACAGCCAGCTTGTAGCTGCCCACCTTGTTGGCCACGTCGCCGTTGGCCGCCACGCGGTCGGCGCCGTAGAGCACGACATCCACCTGGCCGGTGCGCATCAGGTGGCCGGCGGTGTTGTCGGCGATCAGGTGCATGGGAATTTCGGCGTGCATCAGCTCCCACGCGGTAAGGCGCGCGCCCTGCAGGCGGGGGCGCGTCTCATCGACCCAAACGTGGATCGCCTTGCCCTGCTCCTGGCAGGCGAAGATCACGCCGAGCGCGGTGCCAAAGTCTACAGTGGCCAGCGCGCCGGTGTTGCAGTGGTGGAGAATGTTTGCGCCGTCGGGCACCACCGCCGCGCCGCAAAAGCCCATGCGCCGGTTGATCTCCACATCCTCATCGGCCAGCGCCTCGGCCTCGGCCAGCAGTGACGCGCGCAGTTGCGGCAGTGTCGCGCCCGCCTCTGCTTGCGCCTGCGCCACCGCGAAAAGGCGCGCCGTCGCCCACGAGAGGTTGACGGCAGTGGGGCGGGCGGCGTCGAGCAGCGTGCGGGCGCGCTCGAGGTCCGCCAACAGCGCGGCCGGCGTCGCGGCGTCGCTCAAGTGGGCAGCCAGCGCCATGCCGTATGCGCCCGTGGCGCCAATCGCCGGCGCACCGCGCACCGCCATGTCGCGAATCGAATGGGCGACGCCCTCGATGGTGTCAAAGCTCACCAGCAGATGCTCGGTGGGGAGCAGGCGCTGGTCGATCATTCTGACCTGATTGTCTTCCCAGAATACGGTGCGCATGGCGCGAACGCTTGGCCTTCCTGAATGCGGTTCATCGCTGCGGCGTCAGTGTGCGGGTGCTGCGCCGACTTGCGGGTGCTGCGCCGACAAACAAAAACACCCTTCCATGCAGGAAGGGTGTGCAGCGGCGCCAAAGGGACGGGATCACCCGTTCCTGCGCCCTGCCGGAACCCCCTGCGCGAGTGCGCCCTTTTTCGATACCCCGCACACGGCAGGGCAAAGAAGAAGGCCACGCACTCCTGAATCAACCGCGCACCGGGGCTCCAGTAGGTTGCCGGGGGGACACGGGCCTCGTGGCGCCCCCGCTCTGTTCAAGAGAACTGCTTGTTCGATTGTGGCGAACCTGCTGCGACCGCAGCGCCATCGCAGGTTCAGCGGCACAGCCTAGCACAACGCAGGCGCGCTTGTCAAACAAAATGGCGGATTCTGCGCAGCAGGCGTGCGCCGGTGCGAGCGGCTCGCCTATTTGCCACCCCTGGCTGGTTTGGCCGCGGGCTTGGCAGTTGGTTCTGCTGCCGGCCTGGCAGTCGGCTTGGCTGCGGGCGCAGTGGGCGCCTTGGCCACCGAGGTGACGGCGCTGATCTTCTGCGCCTTGGCAGGTTTGGCCGGCTGGGCAGCAGGCTTGGCAGGCCTGGTGGCGGGCGGCTCGACTTCTCCAAAGAGCCCCGGCTGCGTGGCCCCGCTGCCGCCACTCTGTGCAGCGGCTTTGGGCGCGGGCGCCTTGGCCGGCTGCGGCGAAGCGGCCGCGCGCAGCGATGGCTTGGGCGCCTCGACTGCCAGCTTGACGGCGGGCTTTGCAGGCTTGGCCGGCTCGGCGGGCCTACCGACTGGTGCAGCCTTGGCCGGAGCCTCTGCCTTGGCAACAGCGGCCGGCTTTGGCGCCACGGGCGGCTTGGCTGTCGCCACAGCAGGCTTGCCCAGCGCCTCCAGTGGCGCGGGCGCAGCAGCAGCTTTTGCCGTCGGCGCCCTCGACGCGGGCGCCTCCTCGGCGGCGCGCGGCGCGGCCGGCCTGGCGGGCTGCGCCGCGGCGGGCTTCACCGCCAGCTTGACGGCCGCGGCCTTGCTCTCGCCGGCCTTGCCCTCGCTCGCCTTCACCGGCGCGCCGGCTGCACCTGGCGCAGGCGGCTCGTCGAGCAGGCGCGGGCGGGGCGGGGGTGGCGCGTCGCCGCCATCGGGCGAGGGCACCCAGCGCAGGGCCGAGACGGGCGCGGCGCCGGTCTCTACCACCTGCTTGCCCTGCGCTGCACGCGCCAGGCGCGGCAGCTCGGCCGTCTCCATCACGCGTGGCGCGCTCTTGCCCGCCGCAAGCAGCAGCCAGCGCGGGGCCTGCGCCGCGGGCAGAATCGTGGCCGCTATCAGGTCGCCCGTGCGTGCGCCCACCTTGTGCGCCACCACGCCGCCGCCGTTGCGTCCCTGGCGCGGGTATTCGGCCAGCGGCGAGAGCTTGGCGAAGCCGCCGGCGCTCAGCGTGGCCAGCGTGCCGTCGGTTTCGGCCACGCCGGCATAGATCACCCGCTCGTTCTTGCCCAGCTTGATGCCGCCCACACCGGCGGCGGCCAGCCCCATGCTGCGCACCTCATCCTCGGCAAAGCGGATCGCCTGCCCGCCCGAGGTCACCAGCAGCAGCTCGTCGTCGCCCTTGGTGCGCATGGCCCAGCCCAGGCGGTCCTTCTCCTCCACCTTGATCACGGTCGCGCCGCTCACCACCGAGGCCACGACGTCGGCCAGCAGCAGTCGCTTGACCACCCCCTTCTCCGTCGCCAGCACAAGGTAGCCATCGGGTGCGGGGCCGCTGGTGCGCGGCAGCGAGAGCGCGGCGACGAGCTTTTCGCTGCGCGAGAAGAGCGCCAGGTCGCTGAACTGCTTGCCCTCCTCGGTGGCTTCGTGGATGCCGATGCGCGCCGCGCGCCCGCCGCTGGTGAAGAGGTAGAGCAGGTCGCGCGTGTTGCCCTGCAGCAGCGCGCCCTCTGCACCGCGCCCAATCTGGCGCATCGCCGCCGGCGACTGCTTGACCATTGTCTGGCGGCGCAGCGTGCCGTCGGCCGTAGCGCTAACCCAGACGTCGATCTCGGGCAGCAGGTCGTGCGTGGTGTGGGCGCCCTTGGTCAGGTCCACAATCTGGGTGCGCCGCACGTCGCCATACTGCTCCTTGATTGCGAGCAGGTCGCTCTTGATCAGCGCCAGCACCTTGGCGGGCGAGGCGAGCAGCTCCTCGAGCCAGGCGATCTTGCGCACCAGCTCGTCGTGCTCCTCCTGCAGCTTCTTGCGCTCGAGCGCGGCCAGGCGACGCAGCTGCATCTCGAGGATCGCCTGCGCCTGCACCTCGCTGAACTTGAAGTTGGCGATCAGGTTCTTGCGCGCCGTGTCCACCGTCTGGCTGCGGCGAATGGTGGCGATCACCTCGTCCAGAATGTCGAGCGCCTTGAGCAGCCCCTCGACGATGTGCAGCCGCTCGCGCGCCCGCGCCAGATCAAACTCCGAACGGCGGCGGATGATCTCCTGGCGGTGGTGGATGAAGTACTGCAGCATGCGCTTGAGGTTGAGCAGGCGGGGCTGCCCATCGACCAGCGCCAGCAGCTGCATGCCGAAGGTCTGCTGCAGCGGGGTGTACTTGTAAAGGTCGGCCAGCACGCCTTTGGGGTCGATGTCGCGCTTGAGCTCGATTACCACGCGCATGCCTGTGCGGTCGGATTCGTCGCGCAGGTCGCTGATGCCTTCGAGCTTGCCGTCGCGCACCAGGTCGGCAATGCGCTCGAGCAGCGTCGTCTTGTTGGTCTGGTAGGGCAGTTCGGTGACGATGATGCGCATGCGGCCGCGCGTCATCTCCTCGAAATGCGCCTTGGCCTGCATGATCAGGCGCGCCTTGCCGGTGGAATAGCCCTGGGCGATGACGTCGGTGCGGCCGTCGTCGGCCTCGCCTGCGTCGGTGGCGGCGGGAGCAGCCGGCTTGCCCTCCTCGCGGTAGCGGTAGACGATGCCGCCGGTGGGGAAGTCCGGCCCCTTGATGAACTGGAGCAGCCTATCGACCGTGACGTCCTCGATCGTGTCGAAGTGGTCGATCATGTAGGCGAGCGCGTCGACCACCTCGCCCATGTTGTGGGGCGGGATGTTGGTGGCCATGCCCACGGCGATGCCGCTGGAGCCGTTGATGAGCAGGTTGGGCAGCGCTGCCGGCAGCACGCGCGGCTCGCGCAGCGTATTGTCGAAGTTGGGCCCCCAGGCGACGGTCTCCTTCTCCAGGTCCTCGAGCATGAGGTTGCTGAGCGATGCCAGGCGCGCTTCGGTATAGCGCATGGCGGCGGCGTTGTCGCCATCCACCGAACCAAAGTTGCCCTGGCCATCCACCAGCGGGTAGCGCAGCGAAAAGGGCTGCGCCATGCGCACCATGGCGTCGTAGACCGCGGTGTCGCCGTGGGGGTGATACTTGCCCAGCACCTCGCCGACGATGCGGGCGCTCTTCTTGTGCGGCTTGTCGTGCGTCAGCCCCAGGTCGTGCCACATGGCGTAGAGGATGCGCCGGTGCACCGGCTTCAGCCCGTCGCGCACGTCGGGCAGGGCGCGCGCCACAATCACGCTCATGGCGTAATCGAGGTAGGCGACCTGCATCTCCTCGATGATGTCGGTGGGGCGCACGTTGCCGGCGGACATGGGCGCAGCGCCGTTGCCGCCATTGCCGTTACCGTTACCGCTGCCATTGCCGCGCCCGCGCTTGCCGGTGGCAGGCGTCTCGGCTACGGGCGCAGCGGCAATGGGAGCAAGCGCACCCGGCGCCGCAGCCGCTTCGTCTGGTGCGGCGGGCTGCGCCGCCTCGTCAGGGATCAAGAGTTCGTTCATGAATGAGGGTCAACGGCTTCAGGCCGGAATGGGTAGCATGGACAAGATGGACGCGCGACTACGCCGCGATCTTGCGTTCGACTTCAATACGGCGCAGCTCCACCACCTGGTCGCGCAGCAGGGCCGCCTTCTCGAACTCGAGCGCCTTGGCGGCGTCCTTCATCTCCTTCTCCAGGTTCTTGATCAGCTTGCTCAGTTCGTCGGGCGGCAGCATGTCGGGCGAGAGGGGCCGCGGCTCGCCGGCGCCATACTCGGCCTTGCTCTCCGCCATCACCTTCACGCGGTCGGTCAGGTCGCGAATGCCCTTGACGATGCCGCGCGGCTCGATGCCGTGCGTGCGGTTGAACTCCTCCTGGATCGTGCGGCGGCGGTTCGTCTCGTCAATCGCCACCCGCATCGAATTGGTCATCGTGTCGGCGTAGAGGATGGCCTTGCCTTCGATATGGCGGGCGGCGCGGCCAATGTTCTGGATCAGCGCCGATTCGCTGCGCAGGAAGCCCTCCTTGTCGGCGTCGAGCACCGCCACCAGCGAGACTTCGGGCAAGTCCAGCCCCTCGCGCAGCAGGTTGATGCCGACCACCACGTCGTAGACGCCCAGGCGCAGGTCGCGCAGGATCTCCACCCGTTCGATGGTGTGGATGTCGCTGTGCAGATAGTGCACCTTGATGTTCAGCTCGGCCATGTACTCGGTCAGGTCTTCGGCCATGCGCTTGGTGAGCGTGGTGACGAGCACGCGCTGCCCCTTGGCCACCCGAATCTTGACCTCGCGCAGCAGGTCGTCGATCTGCCCCTTGGTGGGGCGCACCTCCACTGTTGGGTCGAGCAGGCCGGTGGGGCGGATCACCTGCTGCGCCACGCGCTCGGCAAGCCCACGCTCATAGGGGCCGGGCGTCGCGCTCACATAGACGGCCTGCGCCACGTGCTCCTCGAACTCGTCGAAGGTGAGTGGGCGATTGTCCAGCGCGCTGGGCAGACGGAAGCCGTAGTCGACGAGCACAAGCTTGCGCTGGCGGTCGCCGTTGTACATGCCGCGCACCTGCGGCACCGTCATGTGGCTCTCGTCGATGAAGAGCAGCCAGTCGGCCGGGAAGTAGTCGAGCAGCGTCCAGGGCGTGCTGCCGGGCGGGCGCTGCGCCAGCGGGCGGCTGTAGTTCTCGATGCCGCTGCAGAAGCCCACCTCGCGCATCATCTCCAGATCGTACATGGTGCGCTGCTTGATGCGCTGGGCCTCGAGCAGCTTGCCCTGCGACTCGAAGAGCTTGATCTGGTCGTTGAGCTCGTTTTCGATCTCCTCGAGCGCGATGGCCATCCGCTCCTGCGAGGTGACAAAGTGCTTGGCGGGGTAGATGTCGACCGTTTGATGGTCGGCCACCACTTCGCCGGTGAGCATGTCGATCTCGCTGATGCGCTCGATCTCGTCGCCCCAGAGGCTGACGCGGTAGGCGAACTCGCGATCGGCGGGCTGAATCTCGAGCACATCGCCGCGCACGCGAAAGCGCCCGCGCTGCAAGAAGTTGTCGTTGCGCTCGTAATAGATCTCGATCAGGTGGCGCAGCAGCTGCTGGCGGCGCACATGCTCGCCCACGCGCAGGTTGACGACGACGCGCCCGTAATCTTCGGGGCTGCCCAGGCCATAGATGCAGGAGACCGAGGCGACGATGATCACGTCGCGCCGGCTGAGCAGCGAACTGGTTGCCGCCAGCCGCAGCCGGTCGATCTCCTCGTTGATCTGCGAATCCTTCTCGATGAAGGTGTCGGTGCGCGCGATGTAGGCTTCGGGCTGATAGTAATCGTAGTAGGAGACGAAGTACTCGACGGCGTTCTGGGGAAAGAACTCGCGGAACTCGGAGTAGAGCTGCGCCGCCAGCGTCTTGTTGTGGGCAAGCACCAGTGTGGGCTTCTGCACGCGCTCGATCACGCGCGCCATGGTGTGTGTCTTGCCGCTGCCCGTCACCCCCAGCAGCACCTGGTGCTTGAAGCCCTGGTTGAGACCGTCGGTCAGTTCGGCGATGGCGGTGGGCTGATCGCCGGTCGGTTCGTATTCACTGACAACCTGAAAGGGCGGCATGGCGTCTTGTCTCTCCTGTGCGAACAGGCGCGGCCATCAAATAGCACATAAGTTCTATCCTTGCTAGTATAGCGGAAAGGGAACGATTTGTCTACACCGCCGGCGCCCGTTTTCTCTCGAGTTTAGAGCAAGAAGCGCGTGCTGCGCCGGCCGCGCAGGGGGCGCTGCGGCCTGCTTCTGGAGGCAGAACGCCGACGGCGGCAGCGCGGTTCGGCGCGCCGGACCTTCGCCGCGCGCCATGGACAAGCGCGCGAAGCCGCTGTACCATTGCCGCACTGCCCTTGTGCATGTGGAGATCGCTCGATGACGCCAACCGCCTGGATGTGGGCCGAAGAGGGCAACGTCTACGGCCTCTCGATCGACACCGAGACGCGCACGCTGCGCTGGTTCGTCAACGCCGGCTGCCTGTGTGACCACGACGACAGCACGGTAGACCAGACGCCCGCCGCCTTTCTGGCGCGCGGCCTGCCCGGCGCCGTGGCCCTGCCCGACGCGGCCACGCTGGCCGAAATGCGAGACGCAGCCAAGGCGCTGGCCGCGCGCGCCTGATACGCTTGCACCAAAGACAATCAACGAGGGCGGCCCGCACTGGGCCGCCCTCGCCTCTTCTGCATTCATGCCGGTTGCTACTCGGCCGGCGTGAAGGTGTACTCCGTCAGCCCCTCGCCCAGGATGACGACGGGCGCGCCGTCCACCAGCTCCAGGCGCACGGCAAAGCCGGGCACCGGCGGGTCCACCATCAGGAAGCCGTCGGGGTCGCCGGCGTCGTTGAGCTTGGGCAGCACTTCGGTGGCAAACTCGCCCACGTCGGCAATCAGCCGCCCCTCTTCCAGGCGCAGCTCCAGCGGACCCAGCACAGGATGCTGCCACTGGCCCACAAAGGGCTCCACCTCGGCCGCATCGACGGCGTCGACCATCTGCGCGTTCAGTTCGGCCTGCGCCGTGTCCGTCTGCGAGCGCACAAACTCCACCATTGCAGGGATCGTCTGCTCCATGCCTGCAAGCTCCTGGAGCAGCCACATGCGCACGGCGCCGTTGAAGTTGTTCGCAGCCTGCGCATTGCTCAGCACGATAATGCCCAAATCGGCGCTGGGCAGGAACGCGAAGTCCGAAGTGAAGCCCAGCGTGTTGCCGCCATGTTCGATCAGGGGCAGCCCCTGCCAGGTGCCGATCATCCAGCCCAGGCCGTAGGTCACATCGGCGCTGATCTTCACCTGCGGCACACGCGTCACCAGCAGGTTCTCTTCCGAAACCACCTGCGTGCCATCGGCCGTGGCGCCGGTGTTGAGCTGGACGACCATGTACTTGGCCATGTCCTCCAGCGTGGACCAGTGCGAGCCCGCCGGGCCAATCGAGACCAGCGACTGCTCAACCTCGAGCGGGATCGGCGTGTTGCCGCCGCGCAGCAGCAGGCCGTGCGGCGTGGCATAGCTGTCGCGCGCCTCCACCTCCTCAAACGAAAGCGTGGTGTTCTGCATGCCGATGGGGCCCGTTACCCGTTCGGCCAGCGCCGTGGTGTAGGCCTCCATCAGCGAGTCGATCTCGGGCTGCGCGACGTGGCCCGAGATGTAGCCGCCGGTGGCGACCATCTGGTTGCTGTACTGGAAGGCCTCGCCGAAGTCGGTGAAGAACTCGAAATCGGCCAGCGACGCCACCACATCCTCGGCGGTCAGCTCGTTCCAGTTGAAGAGCCATTCGATGTCGCGGCGGGGCACACCGGTGCAGGCGCAGACCAGGTTGCGCATGGTGATGGTTTCGCTCAGCGCCGGGTCCAGCACGCGGAAGTCGGGCCAGAGCTCCTGCGCGGGAGAGTCCCAACTCATCAGCCCGTCGTCGACCAGGGTCGCCATCATCATCGTGGTCAGGCTCTTGCCGGTCGAGCCGATCATCATCTGCATGTCGGTGGTCATCGGCGCCTGGGTCTCGCGGTTGGCCACACCGAAAGCGTTGGCATAGACCAGCTCGTCGCCCCGCACCACGCCCACCACGGCGCCTGGCACGTCGAAGGTGGCCAGCGTCTCGTTGATGAAGGTCTCCCACTCGGCAGTGATCTCGGGCGTCAATTCCCCCAACTCCTCGGGCGTGAGCGTCTGCGGCTCGTTCGCCAGCACCTTGAAGCCCGAATCGATGATCGAGATCTGGGCCGAACGGCGCTGCACCGCCTCGAGCGTCAGGTCATACAGGTTGAGGAACGTGGTGCCGTTGTGGAGCAGCGCCGCCGCCTGCACGATGCGCGTGTTGCCGCCCGTGTTGTAGGTGTTGACCAGGATGCGCTCGTAGCCGCTGGTGCCGACCGGCGGCTCAACCGTCTGCTGGATCTCCAGGTCGAAGGTGGGGTCCACCTGCTGCCAGCCGGTGGTGATGGCGGCCTGCAGGTCGTCGGTGGGCACCTCGAGCAGCCAGACGTTGAGGCCGTCTTCGGGGCCAACAAGGGTGACGATGCCGTTCTCCTCGGCCGCGCTCCAGTTGGTGGGCACGGGCACCGAGAAGGTGCCGGCGTTGTTTGTGAAGACCGAATCGATGCCGGTTGCGCCGCTTTCGGCGCTCTCTGCTTCAGTGCCCGCTGCGGCGCCGGCGCGTGCGAGCGTGAAAACACCCTCGGCGCCGCCCTGGCTGAAGCTGCCGCTCAGCTCTTCGCCCGCCAGCGTGCCGGCGAAGGTGGCCTGCTGCGCGCCCTCGAGGATGGTGAAGCTGACCGCGTCGCCCTCGACGAGCAGGTTGCCCACAGGCAGGCCGGCCGCGCCCTGGGCCGGGATGTCCAGCGTCGCGCTGTAGCTGCCATCCCCAGCGGCGGCGACGTTGAGCAGAACGCCCAGCTCGACGCCCGCGACCTGGATTGCACCCTCCCAGGCGCCGGCCAGCGGGTCAGCGGCAGCTGCAGGCGCCTCGGCCGCAGGTGCGGCGGGGACCTCTGCGGCGGGCTGCGGCTGGATCGGCACACAAGCGCCGGCCACCAGCGCCAGGCAGAGCAGAAGCGAAATGAGCACCAGAGTGCGATGACGCACAGACAACATCTCGTGTCCTTTCAGATGCGAAGTCAAAGTGGCTCTCGAATGCGGCGTTCAAGCGCCGGCAATCAGCTTATTATCGGCCGCATTGCGCCAAACGCAGCAATCCGGCCCACAGCGCCCCGCGCGCGTGGCTCTCCCTGATCCATACGCTGCTGCGCGCGCCGGGTTTCGCACGCGCCACACAAAACGGCCGCGCCCACATGGGACGCGGCTGGCAAACATATTGTGGCGATGTTCAGGAGCGGGCGATCAACGGGTAGGCAGCCGGGCTGTGCAGGCTGTCGGTGTGCAGGTCCACATCGAGGCTGGGCCACCAGAGGTGATCGGGCGCGGGTCGCTGCACGTCGGCAATTTCGGCCACCGTCGCCTGTGCGAACCATGGGAAGTCGGTAAAGGCAAGAAAAAGCTCTTCATCGTCGAGCAAGAGCCAGAAGCCATGGGGAGAGATATTCGTCACCTCAACTGCCGTGTCTGCGCCGGTCATCGGTCGACCCTCAATCTGCTCCATGCAAAACGGCCGCGCCCTGCTGGACGCGGCCGTTCTTTGGTTCAAGCAAGCGCAAGTCTAGCGCCGGTAACCGCCGCCGCCACCCTCGCGACGCGGGCCGCGATCACCGCCGCCGTCGCGACGCGGGCCACGGTCGCCGCCGGGGCGCGAGCCGCGATCGCCGCCGCGGTCACCACCGCCGCCGCGACCGCCGCGGTCGCGCTGCTGCGCCTCTTCCACCGTCCAGCCTTCCAGCACGGCCTGGCGGCTCAGGCGCACCTTGCCCTGGCCGTCGACGTCGATCACCATTGCCGTCAACTCGTCGCCCAGGTTGGCCACATCTTCCACCTTGCCCACACGGTAGTCGGCCAGCTGGCTGATGTGCACCAGGCCATCGATGCCGGGCATGATGTTGACGAAGGCGCCGTAGGGCTCCACGCGCACCACCTTGCCGGTGTAGATGCGGCCCAGACCCACCTCTTCCATCATCGCGGCGATGGCGTCGCGGCACTGCTCCGCCGTCACACCTTCGCCCGAGACGAAGACGGTGCCGTCGTCGTCGATGTCGATCTTGACGCCGTACTGCTCCTGCAGGCCACGCACCATCTTGCCGCCGGGGCCGATCAGCTTGCCGATCTTCTCGGGGTCGATGTGCAGGCTGAGGATGCGCGGGGCGTAGGGGCTCATCTCGAGGCGCGGCTCGGGGATGACGTCCATCATCTTGCCCAGAATGTGCATGCGGCCTTCGCGCGCCTGCTCCAGCGCCAGGCGCAGAATCTCGAAGTCCAGCCCCTTGATCTTCAGGTCCATCTGCAGCGCCGTAATGCCGTGCTCGCTGCCGGCGACCTTGAAGTCCATGTCGCCCAGCGCGTCTTCCATGCCCTGAATGTCGCTCAGGATGCGGTAGGCGCCGCTTTCGGCATCCTGCACCAGCCCCATTGCGATGCCCGAGACGGGCGCCGAGATCGGCACGCCGGCATCCATCAGCGCCAGCGTGCTGCCGCAGACCGAACCCATGCTGGTGGAGCCGTTGCTGCTCACAGCCTCGCTCACCACACGCAGCGTGTAGGGGAAGTCGTCGGGGATGACGGGGACAAGGGCGCGCTCGGCCAGCGCGCCGTGGCCGATTTCGCGGCGCTTGGGGCCGCGCATGGCATAGGCCTCGCCCGTGCTGAAGGGCGGGAAGTTGTAGTGGTGCATGTAGCGCTTCTCGACTTCCGGCGCCAGCGTGTCGAGCTTTTGCGCGTCGCCCGGCGTGCCCAGCGTGGCAATCGACAGCACGTGCGTTTCGCCGCGCATGAAGAGGCCCGAGCCGTGCACACGGGGCAGGCGGCCCACCTGCACGCTGATGGGGCGGATGGTGGTGGTGTCGCGGCCGTCGGGGCGCAGCCCTTCGTTCAGGATGCGCGCGCGGGTGGCCTTCTTCAGCGTCGACTCGAACGCATCCGAGACGTACCCGGCGGGCACTTCCAGCGCAGCCACACGCTCGGCAAAGGCGGCCTTGACGTCGGCCTTCACCAGTGCCAGTGCGTCCTTCAGCCCGTGCTTGCTCGAACCGGCGGCCAGCGCCTCGGTGATGCGGTCGTAGGCCAGCGTCTTGACTTCGGCCAGCACCTCTTCGCTGGGCAGCGAGCTGGCGTACTGCGACACCTTCTCCTTGCCCACCTGGCTGCGCATCTGCTCGATGAGGTCGATCACCGGCAGCATGCTCTGGTGCGCCAGCTTCAGCGCCTCGAGCATCATGTCTTCGGGGAACTCGTGCGCGCCGGCTTCCACCATCAGGATGCTGTCGCGCGTGCCAGCCACCTGCAGGTCCAGACTGCTGTCCTTCATCTGCGTGGCGGTGGGGTTGATGATGAACTCGCCATCGACAAAGCCGACGCTGCAGCCGCCGATGGGGCCGTTCCAGGGGATGTCGCTGATGTGCACGGCGGCCGAGGCGGCGATGATGGCCAGCGGCTCCATCAGGTGCTCGGTGTCGCTGCTGAGCACGGTGAGGATCACCTGCACGTCGTTGACAAAGCCCTTGGGGAAGAGCGGGCGCAGCGGGCGATCGACCAGGCGGCCGATCAGGATGGCGTCCTCGCTGGGGCGCCCTTCGCGGCGCTGGAAGCTGCCCGGAATGCGCCCGGCAGCGTAGAGCCGCTCTTCGAATTCCACCGTGAGCGGGAAGAAGTTGATGTCCGGACGAATGTCCTTGCTCATGGTGGCCGTGGCCAGAATCACCGTGTCGCCATAGCGCACGGTGGCGGCGCCGCCGGCCTGCGCGGCCAGAATGCCCGTCTCGATGGCGAGGGGCTTGCCGCCCATCTCGGTGGTAAAGAGTTGGGCGCCGTCAAACAGTTGCATACGTAAATCTCCTTGCCTTGCGGCTCTGTTGCCGCAGCGCGAGTTGCCAAGTCGGCAGACTCCCTGCGGCCATGGAGGCTGCAAGAGGAAGGGCGCCGCAGCCGCTTGTGCAGGTGCGGGACTGGAGAGCGCAACGAAGCCGCAACCCGCTTCGTTGCGCTCTCCAATACCGAACCTGGACCCAACGGCCATCCACACCTGTGAAGGCCGGCGGCGGCTGTACCCTTCATCAAACCAGCCGAAAACTACACTGAATCGAACTGAAATCCTTCGCTACACCGCACTTGTTTGCTACACCGATCTGCAACTGCAACCGCGTGCGCCACAGGGGGCGCTTACGCAAAAGGGGTGCCAGACCCTCAAGAAGAGCCTGCGCACCCCTCTCTCGTTGTCGCTTTGCAGCACGCGCACTCAGTCGAACGTTCCCTGCCGTGCGCCTACTTGCGCAGACCCAAACGGCCAATCAGCGCCAGGTAACGTGCGTTGTCCTTGCGCTTCAGGTAGGCCAGGTGGCGGCGGCGCTGGCCAACCAGCTTCAACAGACCCCGGCGCGACCCCTCGTCGCTCTTGTGCGTGTTCAGGTGCTCGATCAGCGCGTTGATGCGCGTGGTAAGCAGCGCCACCTGCACCTCGGGCGAACCCGTGTCTGATTCGGTCAGCCGGTACTCTTCAATCAACGACACCTTCTGCGTCTTGGTAATGCTCATTTTGGGTACTCCTGCTTCCACGTGAAGCGATCGATTCAGGAAAACAACAGGCGGACAAACCAGCACACCGCTGTACCCGGCGCATGTCCCAGTTTGGTCCAGAAAGGAAGTATACCCGATACCCCCGCTCTGAACAAATCGTAAGCGGGACGCAATGGTTAACGTTTGATGAGCGTCTGTCGTGCGCGCACTTGTGCGCCGGTTGCCGCGCCGGCTCGGTGATAGGCGGTGGTAGAATGAGCACATCCGCCGGCGCGCTTGACGCCGCCTGAACCCATCATTCCAAAAGAACGGTTCGCAAATGACCACGCCTTCCGCCGCCGACAACGCGCACCCCGTGCGCCCTGCCACCTCCAACCGCATCGCCGTCCAGATGTACACGCTGCGCAGCCTAGCCACCCCCCTGCCCGAACTACTGGCGCAGATCGCTGCCGCCGGCTACACCGGTATCGAGACCTTCGGCCCGCTCGCACCCGAAGCGCCTGCCTTCCGCGAGCTGCTCGACGCCGCCGGCCTGCAGGTGGTGAGCGCCCACGTCGGCATCGATGTGCTGCGCAACGAGCTGCCCGCCGTAGTTGCCTGGCACCAAACGCTGGGCAACCGCATCCTCGTCGCGCCCTGGCTCGCGCCCGACCAGCGCCCCGCCGACGCCGCCGGCTGGCGCGCGCTTGGCGCCGACCTGGCAACAATTGGCCTGCAGGCGCGCGACGCCGGCATGCAGTTGCTCTACCACAACCACGACTTCGAGATGGTGACCTACGACGGCCGCACCGCCTTCGAGTGGCTCTTCGCAGGCGCCGACGCAACCGCGCCCGGTGCGCTGGGCGCCGAACTGGACCTGGCCTGGGTGGTGCGCGGCAACCAGGATCCCGCCGCGCTGCTCGCCGCGCTTGCGGGGCGCGTGCCGCGCGCCCACGCCAAGGACGTGGCCGCCCCCGGCGCCGACCCCGCCGAAATTGGCATGGCCGATGTTGGCGCCGGCATCATCAACTGGGACGAGCTGCTGCCCGCCGTACGCGCCGCCGGCGTGGATTGGCTGGTGGTGGAGCACGACGCCCCCACCGACCCGCTGCGTTCGATCCAGCGCAGCGCCGCCTACCTGAGCGGACGCTGGTAACTGCCCCCAGCCCTCCCTGGAACCCGGATCGGAGCAGGAGCCACAAATGGCCGGAATGGCAATGTTCGAAGGGCTGGTCTTCGACGAAAGCGGCCGCCCCGCTGCCGTTGAGCACGTGGGCGACGCCGCCTGCTACGTGGTGTGGGACGACGACTTCAAGCGCTACGTGGACGCAGCGGGCGTCGACGCGCAGGTGTTGCGCGTGCTGCGCGAGGCGGTAGAAGGGCAGCGCGACGCCGCAGTCAGCGCGATGCTGCAGATGATGGGGCAGGACGATCTCTTTACCAAGGCCGCCGTCGAGTCGTCGATCAACAATATGGACAAGGCCGTGGGCACGCCGCTGCCCCCCGAAGCACGCCAGTACCTGGGGATGCTCGGCTTTCGCATCGTCATCGACGACCACGGCACGATCACCGATCTGAACATGCCCGGCGCCGCCGGCCCTACCGACGAAGGCGAATAGCCGGCTGGTACCTCCGAAGCGTCCTGGCAAGTAGGGGAAAACACAACCGAAAAAGTACACGGAAACGACGGAAACAACGGAAACAACGGGCTTGGTTGGGCGAGCAGGCGCGCTTTGGCAGAGAACCCGCCCATCCAACTGTTGCATTTCCCGTTGTTTCCGTTGTTTCCGTCGTTTCCGTGTACTTTTTCGGCTGTGTTTTCCCCTACACCCGGACACCGGCCGAGATTCGCGCGGCAGTTGCTCACCGTTGACAGCGCGCACTGAGCGCCCTATACTGTCGCATCACCTTTTTGCCCCCCACACCCTTTGCGCGCCGGCCCCCTCTCCCCGGCGTATGGTGTTTGGCGCAGCAAAAAGACAAGCATCCCCCCCGCACCGAACCGATACCTACCCCTGCTGCACAGCCGGCGCGCCGGTGGTGCGGCTTTGCCTGTTTTGCGCCACTCCCCCCCAACGAGTTGCCGAAGAAGCTTGCAGCGCGCGCCCAGCGTGCAGGAGGAACCCATGAGTCTGGTCAATGGTGAGCTTGTTCGTCTTCCACAGGAGGAGGGCCCCGAGGTTGAGCTGGTTGTCTTCGGCGATGAGTTCTACGCCCGCTACGAAACGCCCGCCGGCTACACCGTGCTCTACGACCGCACACGCGGGCGCTACTGCTACGCGCAGCTGGAGAGCGGCGTCTTCGCCTCAACCGGCGTCGCCAGCGACCAGCCGCCGCCGGCCGGGCTGCCACTCCACCTGACCGAGGACGCCGCTGTGCGCGCCACCCGCTTCGACCGCAACCTGGCGCGCGCGCTGCCCGGCGACGAGGTCTTTGGTCCGAACAAGGGGCTGCTGGCCGGACGCCAGGCAAACAGCGGCAAGGTGCGCGGGCTGACCGTGATCGTGAACTTTCAGGATGTGCAGGCGGCAATCAGCGCCGAAGAGGTGGACGCGCTGCTCAACGCCGAGGGCTACAACAAGTACGGCAACGCCTGTTCGGTGCGCGACTACTACCTCAAGATGTCGGGCGGCAAGCTCGACTTCTCCAACGTCGTCGTGGGGCCGGTGACGCTGAGCGGCAAGCGCCAGAGCTACGTCGATACGCTGCTGGCCGAAGAGGCGCTGGCCCTGGTGCTCGAAAGCGGCATCGACCTGGCGCAGTTCGACTCGCGCAACGAGGGCATCCTCGACGCCGTCAGCTTCTTCTACGCCGGCGAGACGCTCTACGAGGGTTGGCTCTGGCCGCACAACCACTTCCTGGAATGGCGCGACCCCAGCGGCAAGTACGAAACGAACTTCTACCAGATCTCGTCGCTGGGGCTGGCGCCGGCGCAGATGAAGATTGGCACCTTCTGCCACGAATCGGGCCACATGCTCTGCCGCTTCCCCGACCTGTACGACTACGGCCGGCGCGACGACGACGACGGCAAGAGCGCCGGCATGGGCACCTTCTGCCTCATGTCCAGCGGCAACCACCTGGGCCAGGGCAAGACGCCGTCGCCGATCTGCGCCTATCTGCGCTATTTGGCCGGCTGGGCCGCCACCGAAACCTCGCTCAACACGCCCGGCGCGTATACGGCGCGCCACGGCGATTACGGCAATTTCTTCGTCTATCGCGCAGCGCGCGACAACGAGTACTTCCTGGTCGAGAACCGCAGCCGCCTGGGGCTGGATGGCGCGCTCGCCTCGAGCGGGCTGGCCGTGATGCACTGCGACACGCTCGGCTCGAACGAGTGGCAGGGCAACACCAGCGACAAGCACTACCAGTGCTTGCTGCTGCAGGCCGATGCGCTCTCCAGCCTTGAGCGCAACGAAAACACCGGCGACGACGGCGACCTCTATGGCGCCCGCGACGGCGAGGTGCTCCACGCCGACACGGCGCCATCGACGCGCTGGTGGGACGGCAGCGACTCGGGGCTGCACATTCGCGACATCAGCGCCGCCGGCGGCGAGATTACCTTTACTGTCTATTGAACTTCCCACCGGGAGCTGGAGCACGCCATGGGCTGGTCGCCGCTGCTGACAAACTTGCAGGATGTGCTGGCTGACCTCTTCTTCACGGAGGAGGACACGCTGGACGTGGTACGGCGCGCCGGCCTGAAGCCGGCCAAAATCCCGCTCTCGGGCAGCATCTGGAACTGGTGGGGCAGCATTCTGGCCTATGCCGAGCCGCGGCCCGATGCCGTGCAGAAGCTGATTGCAGAGGCGCTGGTGCAGAACCCCGGCCACGTTTGGCTGCAGAGCGCCGCCAAGGGCGAACTGGACGCCGTACGCGGCCCGGACATTGCCACCAGTGTGGAGTGGCAGGGGCCGGCCGACGAGACGCAGCTGGAGAAGATTACGGGCGACCGCAGCACCTTGCTGCCAATCGCCTTTCTGGAGATCGGCGTCGAGCGGGCGCGCGCCGTTGCCCGCATCCAGCTGCCGGCGGGCGCCGGTTCGGGCAGTGGCTTTGTGCTGGAAGGTGGGCTGCTGGTGACCAATCACCACGTGCTGCCCAGTGCCGAAGTCGCCGCGGTCGCGCCCGTGCAGTTCAACGTGCAGCAGACGCGCGACGGCCTCGACGCCACGCCCGAAGCGTTCAAGCTCGACCCGGCGGCCGGCTTTGCCACCAGCAAGGAGAACGACTGGAGCGCCGTTCGCTTCGCAGACGATCCGGCGGCGAAGTGGGGGGCGCTGGCGGCAAACCCGGCGCCGGTGAAGAAGAACGATTACCTGAACATTATCCAGCACCCGGGCGGCGGCCCCAAGCAGATCGCGCTCTACCGCAATACCGCCGCCTATGCCGATGCGCGGGTGGTGCAGTACCTCACCGACACGCTGCCTGGCTCCTCCGGCTCGCCCTGTTTCAACGACCGCTGGGAGGTGGTGGCGCTCCATCACAGCGGCGGCTGGCTGCGCGAGCCGGGCGTCAAGGGCACCTTTTTTCGCAACGAGGGCATTCAGATTGGCGTGGTGCTGGCCGGCATCCGCGCGGCCGGTCTGCTCGCCTGATTCTCATTCACTCTGTAACGGGTTGACTCTATGGCCGTCGCCGCACCCCCTCCCGAGAGCAAGAATACGCGCAAGTTGAGCGTGCAGGCAGCCGCCGCGACGCGCCCCGCCTTTGCGCGCCTGCTCGCCGAGCGCAGCCAGTTGCCCGCCGCCGAAGCCGTAGACAGGCTGCTGGTGCTCGACGCGCTGGGCGAGTTGCTGACTGAAGTCGCCAGCAAGAATGCGCTCTGCGCACAGACGCTGCGCATGTGGGGCGCGGCCATGCACACCGTGCGCCCGCCGGCGTGGCGCAACAAGGAGCTGCTGCAGGGCTGGCTCGCAGAGCTGCTCGATGCCGTGGAAGAAGCGGGGCAAATCCCGGCGCTGCTGGCCACACTGCGCACGCTGGCGCCGGGCGAAGCCGGCGTGGTGCGAGAGCTGCAGGAGCAGTACGCCCACTCGCAGCGCCGCATCTACCACACCGAGCCGCCGGAAGATCCCTGGAGCGCGCCGCCACTCGATCGCCCGCCGCCGACTGCGGGGCCGGGCGAGCCATCCGGGCCTGTGGCGCCGCCAGGGCCAACCCCATCCATGCGGCCCGACCTGCCGGACCGGCCGGACCGGCCCGATCTGCCCACACCGCCCGCGCCCCCGCTGCCGCCAGGCGAGGAGATCGAAGAGCTGCGCGACCTGCCCCCGCGCGACGATCGACCAGGCGACGACGCGCCCCGCCTGGTGGACCTGCGCCTGGATACCGCCGTCCCGCAGCGTGTGATCGTCGGCCGCCCCTTCCGCATGGCCGTGGCCGTGAAGCTGCCCGGCTCGCCGGTGCTCAACAAGCCCGACCTGCCGGCGGTGGAATCGGGCGACCTGCTGATCGAGTGGCCGCAGGGTGTGGCTGCCATGCGTCTGCGCTTCGACGTCGACGCGCCCGATTGCAGCGTGCAGCCGCCGGATGCCGAATCGTTCCGCATCTTTGCCGGGCGCGACGGGCCCACACTCTACTACCTGCTCACGCCCAAGCGGCGCGGGCCGATCGCAATTGTGGTCACCGTCTATGTCGAAGGTCCTGAACCGGAGGTGAGCGAGCCGCTGGGCGCCGCCGGGCTGAGCACCGAAGCCGAGCTTGAGGCCGCCGAACATGCAGAAGCGGCGGAAGTCGCCGGCGCACGCGCAGTCACAATTACACCGCTGGCGGACGTGCCCGCCGGTTCGGTCGAGGTGCATGTGCAGAGCACGAGCCTGAGCAAGCTTTACGACGCCAGGGTCTTCAAGGCGCTGGAGCCCATGTGGCTGCTGCTCGTCGACAAGCTGGGCTACGACCGCGAGCTGCCGCTGCAGTTGGCTCGCCGCGCCATGATCGACATCAAGCGCATCGATGACGGCCGGACGCTGACCGATCACTGGCTGTACGTGGTGATTGCGGCGCACAACAGCGGTGCGTGCCCGGCCCTGGTGGAGCAGGCCATCGGTGAGAATCCAGCGACCGAGGCCGGATTCCGTGCGGCGCTGGCGCACTACACGGCCGCCCTCGCGACAGTTTAGAGGAGATCGAAACAGGTACCGGCCTGCAGGGCGGCGCGCCCCACCGCCGCAGCCGGTGTGTTCAGTTCTTGCTGGTTCTTACGCTGTAAGGGAGAGGCGAATGTCGGTCATCGATATGGTTTTTGAAGGGGGCGGCGCCAAGGGCATGGTCTTTGTCGGCGCACTCGAGGCGCTGCTGCGCGGCGGCGAGCACAGCGTGGGACGGCTGCTGGGCACCTCGGCCGGGGCAATCACGGCCGCGCTACTGGCGGCGCGCTACAGCCTGGAGGAGATGCAGGCCGCGCTGGTGGAGAAGGACGCCGCCGGCCGCCCCGTCTTTGAGAGCTTTTTGGGCGCGCCCGGCCCCTTTGACGCCGACTTTGTGCGCAACAGCGCCGTGCGCCGCTTCCTTGCCGACGTCAACCTGCCCGGCGTGCCCGAATTCGCCGAGCGGCGGCTGGACGACTTCATCGCCGGGCGCATGACGAGCGGCGGCTGGCCCACCAACCTCTTCTCGTTTGTCGAGCGGGGCGGCTGGTATGCGGCCGATGCCTTTGTGGAGTGGATGACGCGCAAGCTCGACGAAGGTACGGTGGATGGCAAGCCGCGCGCGTTCGGGGCCATGAACTTCAAGCAGCTCCACGAGGCCACGGGCGTCGAGGTGACGCTGGTCGCGTCCGACACTACAAACCAGCGCGTGCTGCTGCTCAACCACCGCACGGCGCCGGATTGCCCGGTGGTTTGGGCGGCGCGCATGTCAATGAGCATTCCGCTGCTCTGGCAGGAGGTCGTCTGGCAGCAGGCGTGGGGGCTCTACAAGGGGGAGGAGATCGCCGGCACGGTGGTGGTGGATGGCGGCATGCTCTCCAACTTCCCGATTGCGCTCTTCCTCTCGGCTCGCCCCGAAATCGGCGACGTGGTAGGGCCGCCCGCCACCAAGAATGTGCTCGGCATGTTGATCGACGACAAGATCGATGTGCCGGGGGTCGCGGTCCCACCCAGCAGCGGAGGGTTGAGCCTGGGCGGGCTGACCACCGTGCAGCGCCTTGGCCGCCTGGTGCAGACGATGACCAGCGCGCACGACAACATGGCGATCGCCGTCTTCGCCAAGCATGTGGTGCACCTGCCCGCCCGCGGCGTGGGCGTGATCCAGTTCGACATGGCCGAAGACGTACGCGCGGCGTTGGTGGCCGGTGGCCGCGCCGCCATGCAGGAGTTCCTGGCCAGCCAATCGGTGCTCGAGACGACGGGCGAACTGGACTTGAGCGCCCCGCCCGAAGCCGTCTCGCTGGCCGACGAGGCCGCCGCGCTCTACCTGCGCGATTAGCCTGCGCCGCTGTGCGCAGCGTGTACAAAGAGGAAGCTGGATGGAAGTTCAACCGATCGAGAGCGTCGACCGCCGCCCTGCGTGGCGCCTGCAAGTGCTGTGGGCAGCGGTGGCCGTCAGCTTTGCGCTGCTCTTCATCGCCGGCGTGCGCAACGCCTGGACGATTGCTCAGGGTCTGCAACCCGATACGCTGGAGATGCTGGCGGTGCGCGGCATTCCCGGCACGGCGCCGGCCACCTTTCTGCTCGTCATCGATACGCTGGCGCTGCTGACCTTCGGCACGGTGGGCGTGCTGCTGCTGCTGCGCCGCCCCACCGAGCGCATGGCCCAGATTGCCGGGCTGATGCTGCTGCTCAGCGGGCTGCTCTACACCGCGCCCGCCTACGAATCGGCGGCGCCGCTCTGGCTCAAGAGCCTGATCTTTGCCGGCGCCGAAGTCATGCAGATGACCTTTATCTACGCCTTTCCCTCGGGGCGCTTTGTGCCGCGCTGGATGCCCTGGGCGCTGATCCCGATCGCCATCTGGCGTTTTGTCATCTGGCACCTCTACTACCTGCCCAACCTCTTCAACCTCGATCGCCCGGGCGAGCGCTACCCCTTCCTGCCCCAGGACCCGCGCGACATCGGTCTCTTTATGGGGCTGATGGTGGTGGGGGTGGTGCTGCAGGTCTACCGCTACCGCATGCTCTCGTCGTCCACCGAGCGCCAGCAGGTCAAGTGGCTGCTGAGCGGCTTTGCAGCGGCGGTGGGGATTGTGGGCGTCTACGTGCTGCTGCTCAACCTCTTCGGCCATCTGCTGCCGCCGCAGAGTGGGCTGATCGTGCGCATGGGCGGCCGCATTGTGCGCCACCTTGCGCTCTCGCTCGTGCCGATCTCGCTGCTCTACTCGATCCTGCGCTACCGGCTCTGGGAGATCGACCGCCTGCTGAGCCTGACGGTGGCGTGGTCGGCCGGCACGGGGCTGCTGGCGCTGCTCTTTGGCGTGCTGGTGGTCACGCTGCAGGTGCTCTTTGCGCCGCGCACCGAAGCGGGGGCAACAGCGATCGTCGCCGCCTCAACGCTCGCCACCGTTACCGTGGCGCAGCCGCTCTACCGCCGCCTGCAGCGCGGCATCAACCGCCGCTTCTACAGGCCGGGGCAGTCGGCGCGCCTGGCTGTGGCCGATCTGCGCGCCCGCCTGCGCGAGCCGGTGGCCATGGACCAGCTGGCCGGCCACGTGTTGACGGTGACCCAGCAGGCCTGGCAGCCGCAGAGCGCAACGCTCTGGGTGCCCGCGCAGCCCGCCGCATCGACCGACGCTGAGGAGGATGCGCCCAAACAACGCACCTTTGTCCGTTTTCGTCTGGAGGAGTAATTCTTGTGTTTGCAGGAAGTGTGAGCAGTGTGACCGAGCAGAGTAGCGAGCTACCTGAAGCAGCACCGTCCGGCTGGTGGGCAAGGAGCCGGCTGGGCCGCCTGTGGCCCGGGCGCGCCGCACGCCCACCGGCCTTCGCAGCCGACGCCGCAGTCGATGCCGCAGTCGACGCTACATTCAACACTGCCGCCGAGAGGGCAGCCGCTGCCGCCACAAACGGCAAGGCGCCGCCCTGCACGCAGAGCGAGGCCTTTGTTCTGGAGGACGACGCCCTCTTCGCCCAGCTGCGCGCCGTCGAGGGGCCGCAGTTCCTCGAGGAGATCGAGGTGGACTCGCCGCTGCTCGCGCAGTGGCGCGCCGAGGGGGTCCAAGTAGTGGCGCCCCTCTTCAACAACGGCGCCCTGACCGGCGTGCTGACCCTGGGCGCACGCAAGAGCGAACAGCCCTATACCGCTGCCGACCGCCGCGTGCTGGCCACGCTGGCGGACCAGGCCGCGCCCGCCCTGCAGGTGGCGCGCCTGGTGGAAGAGCAGCAACTGCAGGCGGTGGAACGCGAGCGCATGGATCAGGAGCTGCGCATGGCGCGCGATATCCAGCTCTCGCTGCTGCCCCGCTCGATGCCGCAGCACCCCGACTGGCTCTTCGAGACCCGCTACCTGCCGGCGCGCGCCGTGGGCGGCGACTTCTTCGACTTCATCGAGCTGGGCGATGGGCGTGTGGGGCTGCTGATCGGCGACGTCTCGGGCAAGGGCATGCCGGCGGCGCTGATTATGGCCACCACGCGCAGCATCCTGCGCTCGCTGGCCAAGGGTGGCGCCGCCCCCGGCGAGCTGCTGCAGCGCGCCAACAACCTGCTGGCCGAGGAGCTGACGCCCGGCTACTTCGTTACCTGCCTCTATGCCGTGCTGGATTTGGCAAGCGGCGAGATGCTCTTTGCCAACGCCGGCCACAACCCGCCCTTTGCCCGCGACCCGGCCGGCGTGGACGTGGCCGCTCGAACCCTCGTCGGCGCTGATGGCAGCGCGCAAGAGGGTGCGGTCGTGCGCCGGCTCGATGCTGCGGGCATGCCGCTGGGCCTGCTACCCAACATGGACTATCGCGAGCAGTGCGCGGTGTTGGCGCACGGCGCCACGCTGCTCTTCTACAGCGACGGCATCACCGAAGCGCACAACGGCGAGCGCACGCTCTTTGGCTTTGGCCGCGTGCAGCAGGCAATGGCCACGCACGGCGCCGGCTTCAGCGGCGGCGCTGCCGGCCCCAGCGCCGGCGCACTCGACGGCGCGCTCGACGGCGCCGCGCAGCCCAGCACGCTCGACGCGCTGCTGGCCGCCGTGAACGCCTTCACCGGCCCGGTCGAGTTCCAGGAGGACGACGTCACGCTGATCGCGCTCCACCGCCGCTGACACCGGCCTGCTTCACACAGGACGCGGCGCGCCGCCTGCGCATTTCTTCTTGTCATGCAATCAGTGGATTTCACGACCTCTTCACACAACACGCGTCGCGCCGCCTGCGTCCCGCTTCATCGGGCGCAGGCGGCGATTCTTCGCGCCGGCGGGCCGCAAAGGTTTCTTCCTCAACTTCGCCCTGTGATAAGATTCTTCGCTTGGCGTGAACCATCCATCACGAGGAGCCTTTGCCATGAGCTACACCGGCGCCATCCATACCGTCACCATCGGCGCGCTGCAGCGCGACCTGCGCCTCTTTCGCATCGCCCCGGGCGTGACGATTGCCATCTTCAACATGCTGGGCGACACCGAAGTGGTGGAGGAGGCCGCAGCGGCGCTGGCCGCCCGCATTCCTCCCGGCACGCAAACCTTCGTGGTGCCCGAGGTGAAGGCGATTCCGCTCGGCCACGCGCTCTCGCAGCGCACCGGGCTGCCCTACGTGGTGGTGCGCAAGTTCCGCAAGCCCTACATGGGCAACTGCCTGGCCACCGAGGTGATCAGCATTACCACCGGCGCGCCGCAGCAGTTGTACCTTGATGGCAAGGACCTGCACCTGGTGCAGAACCGCGCGGTCGTCCTGCTCGACGATGTGATCAGCACCGGCAGCACCCTGCGCGGCATGAAGCAGCTGATGGCTGAGGCCAACGCCACCGTCACCGGCGACATGGCCGTCTTCACCGAAGGCAGCCCCAACGCCTGGCCGGATGTGGTGGCGCTGGGCCACCTGCCCATCTTCCCGGACTGAGCAGCGCCCGCCCGTTGCCTGCAGAGGAGTGCGGAATCCACCGCACCCGACTGGAACGCTATGTCTACGATTTACGAGCGCATGCAGCGCATTGCCGAACGCTTCGACGAGATCACGCGCCAGATGGCCGATCCCGAAGTGCTGGCCGACTTCAGTCGCCTGCACGAGCTGACTCAGGAGCGTAACGAGATCGAGGAGATCTCCGAGGCGTGGAAGCGCTACAGCAGCGTGCTGCAGCAGATGGAGGACAACCGCCTGCTGCTCGAAGATGGCGACCCCGACCTGCGCGAGCTCGTCGAGGCGGACATGCTCGCCCTGGAAGCCGAGCAGACCGAGCTTGACCTGCGCCTGAAGACCCTGCTGCTGCCCAAGGACCCGAACGACGACAAGAACGTCATCGTCGAGATTCGCGCCGGCACCGGCGGCGACGAGGCCGCACTTTTTGCGGGCGAACTGCTGCGCATGTACAGCCGCTGGGCCGAGCGCCAGCGCTTCAAGGTCGAGCTGCTCAGCGTCAGCGAGACGGGCATTGGCGGCATCAAGGAAGCGGTCTTCGCGGTCAAGGGCAAGGGGGCGTGGAGCCGGCTCAAGTACGAATCGGGGACGCACCGCGTGCAGCGCGTGCCGGCCACCGAGAGCGCCGGCCGCATCCATACCAGCGCCGCCACCGTGGCCGTGCTGCCCGAAGCCGAAGAGATCGACGTCCACATCAGCGAGAACGACATCCGCATCGACGTCTATCGCTCGAGCGGGCCGGGCGGGCAGAGCGTGAACACCACCGACTCGGCCGTGCGCCTGACGCACATCCCCACCGGCATTGTGATCGCCTGCCAGGACGAGAAGAGCCAACTGCAGAACAAGCAGAAGGCGATGCGCATCCTGCGTGCGCGCCTCTTCGAAGCCGAGATGCAGAAGCAGCAGGACGCCATGGGCAGCCTGCGCAAGAGCCAGGTGGGATCGGGCGACCGCAGCGAGAAGATCCGCACCTACAACTTTCCGCAAAGTCGCGTGACCGACCACCGCATCAACAAGACGGTCTACCAGTTGGCGGCGGTGATGGAAGGCGAGATCGACGAGTTCATTCAGGAGCTGGCCGCCAACGACCAGGCCGAGCGGCTGGAAGCCTTCGCCGCGCAGGCGTAACGGCAGCGCGCCCGCTCCTCGCCCCAGACGTCCACCCGCAAGGCTTCTATGCCGAACCACCTCTTCGTCTATGGCACGCTCGCGCCCGGGCGACCGAACGCGCACATCCTGGCGCCGCTGGGTGGCAACTGGCAGCCCGCCACCATCACGGGCCACCTGAAGCAGCAAGGCTGGGGCGGCGCCATGGGCTACCCGGGCATTGTGCTCGACGTCTCCGGCGCCGAGGTCGCAGGCTTCCTCTTCTCCTCCGCACAGCTGGCCGATTACTGGCGCGCGCTGGATGAGTTCGAAGGCGCCGAATACCTGCGCGTGCGGACGACCGTGCGGCTCGAAGATGGCAGCAGCGTCGAAGCCTGGGTCTACGCGCTCAGGCCGGAATAACTCCTCCGCACACCCCTCCCCGCCGCCAGGAAGACTACTCGGAGTTTTCGTAGTCTATTGATCGACTCCCCTCGAGACGCCATCAAGAAGGGGATTCGCCCTACTTGCGTCCGGCGCACAATCGCAGTACGCTTAGGCTCTGTGGCTGCAATGGCGCAGCCCGGTGGATGGCAGACAGGCAATCGCTGGACAAGCGACGGTGCGCGATCCGGCAGTGCGGCGGCAGTTCGCTAGACTGTTGCTGCGCGGCGCACGGGGTACGTTCCACGCTTGACGCGCTTGCGCATGAACCCCGAGCTTGACTGTCCCATCTGTTCTTCTGCATAGGGAACCACCCGTTGCAGAGCGACAAGGAGGTCGCCTTGGCAGTTCTACCCCTCTCACTCTCTTCATCGTCGCAGGGGATTACCTGGAAGTTGGCGCCGACCGCCACGGTCGGCATGGCGCTGAACTCGGGCACACAACGCCTGAAGGAAGCGCAGATCGAAACCGCATTTCTCGACGCCCAAGTGATCCTCGCTCACGTCCTCGGCGTCGACCGTCCCTGGCTCTTTGCACACCCCGAAGTCCAGCTCACCGCGCGCCAGTCCGATCAGTTCACAGACCGCATCGCCCGCTGCGTAGCGCGCGAGCCCGTCGCCTATCTGGTCGGCCGCAAGGAGTTCTATGGGCTCGACCTGCAGGTGGATGGCCGCGTGCTCATCCCGCGCCCCGAGACCGAGATGCTGGTGGATGAGGTGCTGCGCGAGATCGAGGCGCGCAGCTGCGACGGAGCCGGGAACACTGCGCCCGTGCGCGTGGCCGATGTGGGCACCGGCAGCGGTGCGATTGCGCTGGCGATTGCCTGCCACGCCGAAGAGGCGCGCATCTATGCCGTCGACGTAAGCCGCCGGGCGCTGGCCGTGGCGCGTGCCAACGTGCGCCGGCTCGACGCGCGCAAGCAGGTGACGCTGCTGCACAGCAATCTGCTCGATTCGCTGCCCGAAGCGGTCGATATCATCGTCGCCAACCTGCCCTACATCAGCAGCGACGAGTACGCCCAGCTCGAGACGAGCGTGCGCGACTACGAACCCCGCCTGGCGCTGGAGAGCGGCGCCGAGGGGCTGGACGCCATCGAGCGGCTGCTGCGTGCGGCGCCCCAGCGCCTGCTGCCAAACGGCATGATCTACCTCGAGATCGGCTGGCAGCAGGGCCCGGCAGTGGTGGCGCTGGTGAAGCAGTTGCTGCCCGACGCCCGCGCGGTCGAGCTGCACCAGGACTACCAGGGGCACGACCGCATGGTGGCGATTGCACTGTAGCCGCCCGTTGGCAGTCGACAACCGACGCAGAGTACACTACGAGCCAGCGCTCCTGTGGCGCCGGCTCGCTGCGTGCCCGCCGGCGCGCGCCCGTTCCTTTCCCTACACAATTCGCTCTACCCACTGCGCACACCATGAGCCTGCCCGTCTCCCACTCGCCCACGCCCCATGCGCCCACGCGCCCGTTTGATCTTGCCGTGCTCGACCTCGACGGCACCGTGCTCGCCCACGACGGCACAATCAGCCAAACCGTCTGCCGCACGATCGCCGAGGTGCAGGCGCGCGGCATCGGCGTCACGCTCGCCTCGGGTCGCACCTTCGACTTCATCCTCGCCCACGAGGCGCTGCTGGGGATTACGGCGCCCGTCGTCACCTCGCAGGGGGCCGTGATTGGCGATCCGGTCTCCGGCCACATCCTGCAGGAGTGGACGATTGGCCACCAGGCGGCGCAGCGGCTGGCGCAGTGGGCCGACGACGCCAACCGCCTCTGCGCCTTCTTCTTCAACGACGACGACGGCCGCATTCACATCTACCAGAACCTGCCCACCTTCGGCGATGTGGCCATGTATGACCACGTGATGGGCACGCCGCGCAATGTGGTGGGGCCGCTGGGCGCGCTGCTGGCCACCCAGCGCCACACCGACGGCAGAGCGCGCGACCCGGTGAAGTTTATGGTCGTCAGCGACCGTGCGCAGGAACCTGCGCTGGCCGCCGACATGGAGCTGGCGTTCGGCGGCGCGGTGACCTTTACGCGCACCCACCCGCTGCTCGTCGAGGCAACGGCGCCGGGTGTGGACAAGGGCGCCGGGGTGCTCCATCTGTGCGAGCTGTTGGGCATCGCGCCCGCACGTGTGCTGGCCGTGGGCGACAACGACAACGATATTGCCATGTTCGGCGCGGCAGGACTGGCCGTGGCCATGGCCGGCGGTTCGCCGGCGGCGCGCGCGGCGGCGCACTGGATCGCACCAGGGCTGGAGGCCGACGGCGCCGCGCTCGCCCTGCGCGCCCTGCTGCTCGACGACGAAGCGGCGCGCGCCACCCTGCTCCCCGCCTCGCGCGCAGCCTGATCACACGAACAGAAATAGGTACACGGAAACAACGGAAGAAACGGGACAGCAGGATAGCGCGTTGCCTTTCCTCCGTTGTTTCCGTCGTTTCCGTGTACCTGCTGCAGTTCGCTTTTCGTCGTTACCCGTGTTCTTGGCCATTCGCTAACAGAAACGCCCGCCCCCAGTTCACCGGGGGCGGGCGTTTTCTGCTGCGTATCGGTTGGCGGCTGCGGCTACGGGTTCACAATCACCTGGCGCGCCTCTTCAATCGGCAGGCCGAAGTTGTTGGGGTAGAGCAGCAGGCGGTAGATGTACGCGCCGGGGGCGGGCGGGCAGTCGGTGGTGGCGCCCGTGGGAGCCAGCGCCTCCATGATCTTCAGGTCGTCCCGGTTCAGCGCGGTGCCCGAGAGGTTGAAGCCGGTGTAGCCCCACTCGATGTTCACACACTGGCCGGCGGCGATCGTCTCGGGCAGCACGTTGAAGTAGTTGATCACCGACGCCTCGGAGACAGGCGTGGGCGTAAGCGTGGGCGCCTCGATCGTCGGCGGCACCGCCGTCACCGGCACCTGCGTGGGCGTGTAGGTGGGCGTCGGCGGCACCGGGGTTGCGGTGGGCGGCACGGGCGTATAGGTGGCGGTCGGCGCCGGGGCCTGCACCAGCAGCGACTGCTCGCGCACATCGCTGATCTGGCCCTGGCGGTTCGTCACCTCGATGCGGTAGATAAAGGTGCCGGCCGTCGTCGGGCAATCCTGAATGCTGCCGGTGCGCGGGGCGTTGTCCTGCACGGCGACGCCGTTGCGGCGAATCTGGATCAGCGCCGGCTCGCCGCTCACCGTCCACGTCACACTGGTGCACTGCCCCAGCTGCACCGAATTGGGCGCGACGACAAACTGCTGCACCACCGCGGGTGCAGGCGAGGTGGGCGTTGCCGTGGGCGTATTGGGCGTTGGCGCCACCACATCCACAAAGCGCACGGCCACACTGTTGCCGCCGCGGCCCGAGGCCACCAGCCGGTATTCAAAGCCACCCACCGGCGACGGGCAGTCGTTCATGTTGCCGCGCACCGGCGCGTTGTCCCAGATCGCCGAGCCGTTGCGCAGAATGTCCAGGTCGCTGATATCGCCGCGCACGTCCCAGCTGATCGCCACACACTGGCCCAGGGTAATGCGCCCCTCGGGCGAGACGGTAAACTGGCGGATGTCGGGCGCGTTGGGCGACGCAGTCACATAGATGCGGATCTCGCGAATCTCCACACTGCCGTCGCGCTTGACCACGCGCAGGAACCAGCTGCGCGTCTCGCTGGGGAACTCGGTGCGGCTCGCTTCGCCGGCCACGCCGTGGTTCCACCAGTTCTGCCCCTCGCGATAGAAGTAGACCTCGCGCACGTTGCGCACCCGCCACGTAAAGGTGACCGATTCACCCTCGTTGATCTCGGTGCGGCTGGCCACAAAGTAGATCTCCGACGTGGGCGTCTGCGTAGGTCGCGGCGTCGCAGTGACGGGCGGCTGGACGCGGATGCCGGCCCAGATGCGCTCGCCGAAGGGCTGGCCCAGGTCGTTGACCATCTGCCAGAAGCCCTGATAGGTGCCGGCAGCCAGCGGCGCAATCATTGGCACCGAGATGTCGTAGGTGCCGCCGGGCGCCACACGCCGGCTGACGAAGGTCGTCTGGCCGTTCATCTGCGCGCCGGCCACGTTGCCGCGTACAAAGGTCAGCCGATAGCTTGTGTTCCAACTGCAGGTGCCGCTGTTGAGGATGCGCCAGCTCTTGACGAAGTTCTGCCCGGGCAGCAGGATGGGCGGCTGCGTCATGTTGCGGTCGTCGTAGGTCAGGTCTGCCACCCAGGCCATGCTGTCCAGGCAACGCGTGGGCAGCGGGATGGGGGTGACTGTGGGCGGCAGCGTGGCCACCGGTACGGGTGTGGGTGTAAAGGTGGCGGTGGGCGCAAAGGTGGGCAGCGGCTGCGCGTCCTCCGGCTCCACCCCCAGGAACTCGACCGCCAGCTCGCTGATGCGCCCCTCGTCGCGCAGCTCTTCGAGCGCGGTGTTGAGAGCGCGGCGCAGTTCGTTGGCGCCCTTGGGCAGCGCAATTGCGTAGCGCTGGCGGTTGAGCCCACGCGCCACAATCTTGACATTGCCCTCGGCTACCAGCCGCTCGGCGGGGATCGCGTCGAGGATCACAATGTCGATGCGCCCCAGCTCCAGGTCCTTGACGGCGCGCGAGATGTCCGAGTAGAGCATCAGGTTGGCGGCAGGCAGCACGCCGCTCTCCACCAGCTCACGCTCGGCCCACGTCTGGTAGACAGAACCCTCCTGCACGCCCACGCGCGCCTGCGACTCCACCTCCTCCACCGAGCCGAGCATCGAGACGTCGGCGTCGGCTCGGGCGATGAAGGCGTCCTCGCTGATGAAGTAGATGTTCGAGAAGTCGGCCTGCGTCTCGCGCTCGGGCGTCACCGAGATCGCACTGATGGCAGCGTCGATCTGGCCCACGTTCAGCGCGTCGGCCAGGCCGTTGAAGGGGATGTCGGTCAACCGCACCTCCAGCCCCATGCGTTCGCCGATCTCGCGAATCAGCGTCGGGTCGAAGCCGGTCAGACGAAACTCCTCATCGTAGTAGGAGAAGGGCGGGTAGTCGGCCGAGGTGCCCACACGCAGGGCGCCCAGCCGCTGAATCTCGGCCCAGTTGCCCGAAGCCGGCGTGGCCACCGGTGTGCCGCTGATGGGCGGCGCGGGCGTGACGGTGCAGCCGGCGGCCGCCAGCAGCACAAAGAGCAGCGACCCCAAGAGCAGGCTCCACAACAGGGCGCGCCTGCGCGCGGGGTGCGAATGGGATTGCGGGGCTTGCATCATCGCCGGTTTCCTCTCTGGGGTGGCGGGCGGCGCGCTGCGGCCAATCGGGCGTGGATGGCCGGGCAGACGCACGCGGGACGCGCGTCGGGCGCGGAGCTTCTGTGTACGCTACTTCTTTGACGGCGGCGCGCCGCTGCTTGTTCCGGCCGTCATCAGCTTCGCGGGAGGGGAGCGCGCAGATGGTTGGCGCGCGCTCTGCTCTCGATTATACTGTGCAAACCCTTTCCACAGCAGGTCCTTTTGTCAACGCTCGCTGGACTGGCGGCTGCCATCCTGCACGCTGCGCCGTTTGGCTGCGCCTGCGCCGTTAGGCTGCGCCCGTTCTGCCCTCTGCCCACTCGATTGAGCCTGGAAACCCATGCCCGCTCCGGCCGACCCGCTGCCCGTCCCGCTCACGCCGCCCACCGCGCCTGCCGCGCCCGCCTCGCCCCCGGTTGTGGAGGGCGACAACCGGCGCGCCGCCGTCACCCTCTTTGCCGACGAGGTGGAGGTGGATCTGGCGCTGCTCAGGCCGATCCTGGCGCGCTGGGCGTCGCAAGGGCGCAGCGGCCTGCTCCCCGCCCTGCAAGAGGCCCAGGTGATCTACGGCTGGATTCCCGAGGCGGTGGCCGTGGAGATTGGGCGCGCACTGGCCACGCCGCTGGCCGACATCCACGGGGTCATCGACTTCTACTCGATGCTCTACCGGCGGCCGGTGGGCCACACCATCGTGCGCGTCTGCACCGACCCCGCCTGCGCCCTGCGCGGCGCCGACGAAGTGCTCGCCACCGCCTGCCGCCTGGCCGGCGTCGAGGAGGGGGGCACCTCGGCCGACGGGCGCGTCAGCGTCGAACGTTCGCCCTGCCTGGGCCACTGCAACTCGGGCGTCTCGGTCAACGTAAGTACGGGGCGGCCGGTGCGCACGCTCACCTTCGCCCACGTCACGCCGGTTGATGTGGAATCGGCCTTCGACGGCCAGGGGCGCACCACCAGCGACTTCTACAGCGAGGATTACGTGGGCGGCGACCTGAGCATCATCACGCCGCTCTGCGGGCGCGGCAAGCGCACCACGCTAATGGAATACCAGATGGTGGGCGGCACGCAGTCGCTGCGCCGCGTGCTCGCCGAGCTCAGCCCCGAACAGGTGATCGCCACCGTCAAGGATGCGGCGCTGGTGGGGCGCGGCGGCGCCGCCTTCCCCACCGAGATCAAGTGGGAGGGCGCAGCGCGCGCCGCCGGCAGCCCCAAGTACTTTGTGGTCAACGCCGACGAGTCGGAACCGGGCACCTTCAAGGACCGCGTGCTGCTCGAGGGCGACCCGAGCCGGATTCTGGAGGGCGCGATCATCGGCGCCTATGCCATCGGCGCCAGCCGCGGCTTTGTCTACATCCGCGGCGAATACCCACTGGCGATCGAGCGCGTGCAGGCCACGATCCGCGAGTTCGAAAAGGCCGGCCTGCTGGGCACGAACATCCTGGGCAGCGGCTTCGACTTCACGCTCGAGGTGCGCGCCGGCGCCGGCGCCTACATCTGCGGCGAGGAGACGGCGCTCTTCGAGAGCATCGAGGGCAAGCGCGGCTTCCCGCGCATCAAGCCGCCCTTTCCCGCCACGCACGGCCTCTTTGGCAAGCCGACGGCGATCAACAACGTCGAGACGCTGGCCAAGATTCCCTTCATCTTCCAGCATGGCGCCGAACAGTTTCGCGCCTTCGGCACCGAACGCTCCACCGGCCCCAAGCTGCTCTGCGTGAGCGGCGATGTGGTGCGCCCAGGGCTCTACGAAGTGCCTTTCGGCATCACGCTGCGCCACCTGATCGAGAACCTGGCCGGCGGTGTGGTGGGCGGCAAGCTGCAGGCGGTGCTGCTGGGCGGCGCAGCGGGCGCCTTTGCCACCCCTGCCCAGCTCGACCTGCACCTGAGTTTCGAAGAGTTGCGCGCCAACGGCCTCGCGCTGGGTTCGGGCGCGGTGATGGTCTTCAACGAGCGGCGCGACCTGCGCGATATCCTGGCGCGGCTGGGGCGCTTCTTCGCCCACGAATCGTGCGGCAAGTGCTACCCCTGCCAAATCGGCACGCAGCGCCAGCGCGAGATTCTGGAGCGGGTCGCGGCCGGCGCCGCGCTGCCCGGCGACGCCGATTGCCTGAGCGATGTGGGCTGGACGATGACCGATTCCTCGCTCTGCGGCCTGGGGCAGACGGCGGCGGGCGCAGTGCTGAGTGCGATCAGGCTCTGGCCGGAGATGTTCACAGCGATCGAGAAGCGAGAGGCCGGTGGCGTAGTGGGTGCAAGAAGCGAGAGGGCCGCAGGGGAGCGGGGCTGATGGAAGAAATCACGCTGACGATCGATGGGCAGGCGGTGAGTGTGCCGGCGGGCACGACGATTGCCAAGGCCGCAGAGGCTGCCGGCATCCGCGTGCCCACCATCTGCTACCACGAAAGCTGCACCTCCAACGGCCTCTGCCGCATGTGCGTGGTCGAGGTGGAGGGCGTGCGATTGCTGCAGGCCGCCTGCGTTGCCAAGGCCGCGCCCAACATGCAGGTGCAGACGCGCACGCCGCGCGTGGAACGCAGCCGGCGCACGCTGCTCGAAATGCTCGATTCGGCGGTGGACCTGAGCGAGGCGCCCGCAATCCAGGAGCAGATGGCCGACTACGCCGCCGCGCCGAACCGCTTCCCCGACGCCGAGCGCCGCAGCCCGCCCCTGCTCGACGACAACCCGATGTACATTCGCGACTACGAAAAGTGCATCCTCTGCTGGCGCTGCGTGCAGGTCTGCGCCGAGGACGCCCAGTACACCTTCGCCCTGAACTTTGACGGCCGCGGCTTTCACACCGCGATCGGCACCTTTTTCGACAAGCCAATGCCCGAAACCACCTGCGTCTTCTGCGGCCAGTGTGTGGGCGTCTGCCCCACCAACGCGCTCAAGCCGCGCCGCGAGTGGCTCCTGCAGCAGGGGCAAACCCCCGACGAAATCCTGACCCAAACCCGCAGCGACCGCCGCCGCGCCAAGCGGCGGCGAGAGGGATAAAGAGATCGAGAATCGAGAAGCGAGAAGCGAGAAGCGAGAAGACAGTCGCCGCCGGCCTGTCATCTCAAATCCGAGTGGTCCGGTCGCCGACGGCAGTCTTCTCGCTTCTCGATTCTCGATCTTTCTAGAAATCTGGTTCCTGGATGAGCATCTTCTTCGGTCTCCTCTCCGCCCTCAGTTGGGGCGGGGGCGACTTTTCAGGGGGGCTGGCCACCAGGCGCGCAAGCTCCTACGGCGTGGTGCTTTGCGGGCAACTGGTGGGCGCGCTGCTGCTGACGCTGCTGGCCTTCGTCTTCCGCGAGCCCTTTCCCGCCACCCAACCCTTCTGGCAGAACTGGGCGCTGCCCATGCTGGCCGGCATCACCGGCACGCTGGGCGTGGTGACGCTCTACACCGGGCTGGCGACAGGCGCAATGGGCGTGGTGGCGCCGGTGGCAGGCGTGGTGGGCGCGGCGGTGCCGATTGTGGTTGCCGCCATTACGCAGGGGCTGCCCGAGCTGCTGCCGCTGCTGGGCTTCGCGCTGGCGCTGCTTGCCGTTTGGCTGCTGGCCGGCGGTGGCTCCGGCGGCGACGCGCGCAGGTCGGGGCTGCTGCTGGCGCTGCTGGCAGGGCTGAGCTTTGGCCTCTACTTCGTCTTCCTCAGCTTTGCCGCGCAGGAGGCAACCTGGTGGCCGCTGGTGATTGGCCGCTGCACGTCGGCCCCGATTCTGGCCCTGCTGGTGCTGCGCAGCGAGCGTGCGGCGCTGCCCCCTGTGGCCCTGCTGCCGCTGGTGGCGCTCAGCGGCACCCTTGATGCGGGCGGCAACCTCTTTTTTGCGCTGGCGGCGCAGACGGGCCGCATGGACAGCGCCGCCGTGATCTCGTCGCTCTACCCGGCAGTGACGGTAGGGTTGGCCTGGCTGCTGCTGCGCGAGCGGCTCAGCCCCACACAGTGGGTGGGCGTCGCCCTGGGCTTGCTCGCCATCCCGCTGATCGCACGCTAGTGCCGCGTACTACGATACGCAGCGCAACGGCTACGATCTTTAATTCCGTTCCTCATGGGGGTCGCCTTGACTGCACCCGCTGCCACACCTGCATCCACAGCCGCTTTGCCCCGCGTTGAGCCCAGCCGCGTCGTCACCACCACCTGCCCCTACTGCGGTGTGGGCTGCACGCTCAACCTGCACATCAAGGACGATTTCATCTACAAGGTCACGTCGCCCTTCGATTCGCCCGTCAACAAGGGCAACCTCTGCGTCAAGGGGCGTTTTGGCTACGACTTTATGTACCACCCGGCGCGCATCACCACGCCCATGATCCGGCGCGAGCCGCAGCGGCCGGGCGCACGCACACAGGCGTTTGAGCGCGACGCCTGGCGCGAGGTCTCGTGGGACGAGGCGCTCGACTACACGGTCGACCGGCTCGTCGAGATCTACCAGCGCGACGGCAGCCACGCCATGGCCGTCTACTGCTGCGCCAAGGCCACCAACGAAGACAACTACCTGCTGCAGAAGCTCTTCCGCTCGATCTTTCGCACCAATCACATCGATCACTGCACGCGCCTCTGCCACGCCGGCAGCGTGGTTGCTCTGCAGATGGCGGTGGGTTCGTCGGCCATGAGCAACACCGCCGCCGAAGTGATCCACAACGATGTCTTCATCGTCACCGGCTCGAACACGGCCGAGACGCACCCGATCATCGCCCTGCAGATGAAGGCAGCGGTGCAGAAGTATGGCGCCAGGCTGATCGTCTGCGACCCGCGTCGCGTCGAGATGGTCAACTATTCCACGCTCTGGCTGGCGCAGACGCCGGGCACCGACGTGCCGCTCTTCAGCGCCATGGCGCACGTGATCCTGAAGGAGAAGCTCTACAACCAGGCCTTCATCGACGCCCGCACCGAGGGCTTTGCCGACTTTGCCGCCAGCATGGAGCAGTTCACGCCCGAGTACGCCGAGGCGATCTCCGGCGTGCCGCGCGAGCTGATTGTGCAGGCGGCGCGCCTCTACGCGGGTGCGAAGAACGCCGCCATCTACTGGGCGCTGGGCATTCCCGAGCACACGCACGGCACCGACAACGCGCTCTCGCTGATCCACCTTGCGCTGCTCACCGGCCACATCGGGCGCGAGGGCACGGGGCTCAACCCGCTGCGCGGCCAGAACAACGTGCAGGGCGCATCCGATTCGGGCGCGATGCCGTGGCACTACCCAGGCTACCAGCGTGTGGACGACGAAGACGCGGCGCGCAAGTTTGAGGCGGCGTGGAATATCGAGCCGGGCGGGCTGAACCGCGCTCTGGGGCTTACCACCACCGAGATCATGTCGGCGGTGGCGCCGGGCGGCGTGCGCTCGCTCTACATCATGGGCGAAAATCCGATGATGTCGGAGCCGAACCTGAACCACACCCGCCACCAGATGGAGCAGCTGGAATTTGTGGTGGCGCAGGACCTCTTCATCAACGAATCGGGCGCCTTCGCCGATGTCTTTCTGCCCGCCACCAGCTGGGCCGAAAAGGAGGGCACCTTTACCAACACCGACCGCCGCGTGCAGCGCGTGCGCCAGGCGATTGCCCCGCGCGGCCAGGCCCGCGCCGATATGGCGATCATCTGCGATTTGGCGCAGCGGCTGGAGGCGCGGCTGGCGCGATCCAGCAGTGGCTGGTGCTACGCCGGCCCGCACGAGGTGCTGGAAGAGATGGGGCGCGTGGTGCCCGAATACGCCGGCGTACGCTACCACCGCATCGAAAAGGGCGAGCTGCAGGTGCCCGTGTGGGACGAAGAGCACCCCGGCACGCCCTGGCTCTTTGAGGAGCGCTTCCCGCGTGGGCGGGGGCGCTTCTTCCCCATGCGCTACACCCCAGCCGTCGAGATGCCCAACGACGAGTTCCCCTTTGTGCTCACCACCGGCCGCGTGCTCGAACACTGGCACGGCGGTACGATGACGCGCCACTCAACGCTCGACGACCTCTACCCCCAGGCGCAGGTCGAAATCCATCCCGCCGACGCCGCCCGGCTGGGCGTGAACAACGGCGACCCTGTGCGCGTGAGTTCGCGGCGCGGCTCGGTGGTGGTGCGGGCCTGGGTGGGCGAGCGGGCGACCATGGGCGTGGTCTTCCTCCCCTTCCACTTTGCCGAAGCCGCCGCCAACCTGCTCACAATCGACGCCATCGACCCACAGGCCAAGATCCCCGAGTACAAGGCCTGCGCCGTGCGCATCACCCCCGCCCGCGAGGCCGAGCTGCCCGATCCCCAGGCGGTGCAGGCGCGGGGGAGATACTGAATGTGAAGATAAAACGCTTCAGACGCGGGCGGCGCGTCTGCCCCTGCGTCGCGCACCAAACGCCACTCCCTCCCGCACGCTGTAACCCACACGCCGCAAAGCAAGACGGGCGCCGGAAGATTCTCCGGCGCCCGTCCCTCTTCTCCTCTGCGCAGGCTTGCCTGCGCTCTGCTCCTGCCGCAGTTAGCGGTTGGCGATCGTGGGCAGGAAGACCCTAACCCACTCCCCTTCGGGCGCTTCAGGGTCTACCAGCGGCGTGGCATACATGCCTGCATCCCATGTCAGGTCGCTGGTGAACGCCGGCAGCGTAATCACGGCGGTGCGGCCCGCGACATCGCTGTTGTTGTCCGTAGCGGCCGTGCCCGTGCCCGTGGGCGAGATGGTAAAGCCCGTCAGCAGCTGGAACTTGACCACATACTGGCCCGGATCCAGCGCCCGGAAGCGATAGATACCGGCGCCGTCGGTGATCGTGTTGCCCACCAGCGTTTCGGCGGCGGCGGCGGCGCCCGCGGGCGTCGTCACCTGGTAGAGCTCCACCTTGACGCCGGGGATGCCGACCTCACCCTGATCCTGCACACCGTTCTTGTTCACGTCGCTCCACACACGGTCGCCCAAGTCGGACGAACCGGTGACCGACGTATTGACCAGGCCGGCATCCCAGCGGTCATCCACGGTGCCGCCGGCCAGATCGAACGGTTCGGTGACGGCGCGCGTCGGGTCAACCGCATCGGTTACACCGTCGCTGTCGATGGTGTCGCTCAGGTTGCCGTCGAAGTTCGGGAACGAAACCCACACGTAGCTGGGCAGCGTGTTGATGAAGACGACGTAGTAGCGGCCCGGCGTCACACCGCTGAAGTTGTAGAGACCCTGGGCATCGGTGGTGCGGGTGCCGGCCAGCAGGTCATCGCCGCCGCCATTTTCCGCATTGCCGTTGTTGCCCACGCTCCACAGCTGCACGGTGATGCCCGGTGCGCCCACTTCGCCGGCATTCTGCTCGCCGTCGCCCAACTTCACTTCCTCCGAGGTGTCGCCGTCCGGGTTCGTGTCGAACCAGGTGCGGTTACCCACCGAGGCAGTCTGCGAACCCAGCGTACAGACGGTGGCGAAGTCGACGCTCAGGTCGATCGGGCCCGTCGCTGCGAGGTCCACCACACGCTTGACGTTGGTCGTCACGCCACACTGGCCCACTTCGCCGGCGGGCGTCACGCTGGCTGTGGTGATGCTGGCGGCCACAGCCGTGCCGTCCGCATTGATGTTGATCACCAGCGGCACAGGTGCGCCGCCATTGGGGAACTGCGGCACAATCGACGAGACGGGCACCGGCTTGCAGCGTGCGTCGCCGCTGTCCTTGGCCAGCCAGAAGAGGCCGCCTTCCGTCAACTTGGCGTCGAACGGGTTCACCGTTGCCGTGTAGGTGCTCGACGGGTTGAGCGGCGAGACCACGGTGCCCAGCTGCGTGCGCGTGTGCGCATAGTAGCCGGTGATGCCCGCTGCGCGGTCTGCCGTGCCCCCATCGGGGCCCACCAGGCGCACATTGGGGCCGTTCGAGCTGATGCCGCAACTGTTCAGCTCCTCGGGCAGGTCGGCCGTGCCGCTGTCGTTAAGGTCGACGAACTCCCACTGCTCGAGCAGGAAGACGCCGGTGTTGGTGTCGATCACACCGTTGCCGTTGGCGTCGAACCACTCGTCCTGCAGGCCGTTGACGTTGGTGTCGTACCAGAAGTAGTCACCGATAAGACCGTTCTGGTTGGCGCCATAGCCAAAGTCCTTCACATACGGCACGCAGGTCTTTGGCATGGCCGCGCTGTCGATCGACGAGCTGTTGGGCAGGTAGCCGAACTGGCGCAGGGCGCCGTCGCCCACGCGGATGGTGTAGGTGAGCCCACCGCCGTTGGTGTTGGGCAGCGGCACATTCGAGAACTTGTAGAAGCCGCCCACCGTCTCGGTCACGAGCGTCTGGAGAATCTGGCCGTTCGCGGTGCGAATCTCGAGCGAGACAGGCAGCTCGATGCGGTAGGCTGCGTTGAGCGACAGGTCCAGCGGCCAGGCGAACTCGCCTGCGTCGAAGGTGTTGTTGAAGTTCGGGTCGTGGAAGATGGTGCCCTGCACGGCGCTGCCCTGGCAGAGGACCACCACCGTCTCGTCGTCGGTGTCGATCACGGCCTGGCCGTACTGGCTGATGCCCTTGACCGTCACGGTGTTCTGGTGGGTCAGCTGGGCAACGGCATCGGGCGACAGGAAGATCGGCTTGACGATGGCGCAGCTGTAGGTGGCGCCCGGGGCCAGCACAAGCGGCTGGCCGTTCGGCGTCAGGTCACAGGTGCCCTGGCCGTCCAGGTTGCCGAAGACGCTGTCCGTGAGTTCCGTCACCGTCAGGCTGGCCGACGCGCTGGTGTTCGTCACGTCGAAGTCGAAGGTCACGTTGGCGCCGGGCTGCGGCAGCTGCACCTGGTTGGCGGTCTTCACCACCTCGATCGTCGCCGGCGTGTAGAGGCCGGCATCGACCGTGTTGTTGACCTGGCCGGCGGTCAGCGTCAGCGCTGCCGTCTGGCCGTTGGCGCCGGCGTCCGAGTCGGCGGCGTCGTCACCCACGTTGGCCGTCACAAAGGCCAGGCCTGTGGGCGCCACGAAGCCGACGACATACGAACCGGGCTCGAGGTTGGTGAAGGCATAGATACCGCTGGCGTTGGTCTGCGTCGTGGCGAACACGGTCGCGGTGTCGGTGGCCTTGTAGAGGTTCACCGTCACGTTGGCCATGTTCGGCTCGCCGCCGTCCTGCACGCCGTTGTTGTTGCTGTCGTACCACACCCGGTCGCCCAGGGCGGCGCGGCGGCTGCAGTTGATGGTGACCGTCTCGCTGCTCTGCTGGCCCGTCTCCACGATCGCGGCCGTGTTGGGCAGCGTCAGCGTGCCGGTGCCGTCACCACTCCAGGTAGCGTTCTCGCAGGTAGCCGGCAGGGTGTAGCTGAACTGGTCCGGCGCCGTTGCCACCGTCACCTGGCCCAGGGGCTGGGCGACGTTGGTGTCGGTGATGTTGACGGTGTCGTTCACCGGCGTCTCGACGGCGCTGGAGAAGTCCACCGGCGTGGCCGGGCTGGCATAGCTCTTGCCATAGGCGACGGCCGTGGCGATGTTCTGCAGGGTCGCGCCGCTGGTGAAGCCCGTAGCCGTGTAGCTACAGGGGAGCGCACCCGGCACGTTGCCAGCGGCAGCCGGCACCGTGATGTTGGGGCCCGTACAGCCGGCACCACTGACCACGACGGTGACGCCAGGCAGCGTGTCCGAGAGGCTCGTCAGCGTGGCGATGTCGGGCGACGGATTGTAGACCGTAATCGTGCCGCTCGCCGCCCAGTTGCTCGTCTCCGAACCGTTCGGGCTCACCGTCACCGTGTAGTAACGGGTGGCCGTGTTGCCTTCGACGAGGTTGATGACGCCCGAGTTCACTTCCTTCTCGATCAGCCACTTGTAGGTGCGGGTCAGCGTCGTCGCCGCCGTCTTGCTCACGTTCAGCTTGTAGCAGTTGACGGTAACGGTGGCGTCGTCCTGGTCCAGAGTCGTCTGGCCGTTCTTGACGTAGGCCGTGTTCAGCGCTGCGAACGAAGCCTTGCCGCCGCTGTAGCTGCCCTCGGCCACGTTGGCGCACGAGAGGTTCTCGGTGTAGACGATCGGCGCCGGTGTGGTGATGTTGCTCCAGACCGTGACGGTGTTCGAGTCGGTGATGTCCACGGCGTTGTTGTTCACCGTGGTCGGCGCACCGAAGTCCACCGGCACCGTGCGCTCGGTGCGCACACCGAAGGTCGTCGTCACCACGACGGTGTTCGTGGTGTCGTTGGCGTTGGCCAGCGGGGAGCTGTACGAGCAGGTCAGGGTAGCCTGCGGGGCCAGCGTGCGCGGCCAACTGCCCGTGCCGCAGTCCAGCGTCACGTTGGCGCCGGTGCCCAGCGTATCGACCGGCTGCTGGATCGAGACTGGCCACTGGGTGCTGGTATTCGAGATGACCACGCTGCCGCTCACCTGGAAGCCGCTGTCGGGCAGCTGGGTCTTCACGGGGGTAAGGGTGTAGGTCACATTCTGGTTTTCGCCGTCGAAGAGATTAATCACCTCAGGCGTCACCGTCTTCTCGATCGTCCAGCTGAAGGTGCGCGTGTAGGCGGGGGTCGCCGTCTTGCGCAGGCCAACCGTACCTTCGGGAGCGGTGAAGGTGTTGGTGTAGGTGCAGGTCACATCGCCGGCTTCAACCAGATTCACCTGCGCCTGGCGCGTGCCGTTGTAGGTGAAGGTGGAGTTCGCATCCGCAGGCAGGCCGGCGGCGTTGACGCACTGCACGCTTGTGAACTCCCAGTTGGCGGGCAGGCTGGACTCGCGCACTTCGTAGCTGCGCGGGGCCAGATTCTGGAAGACGCTCTGCGCACTGCCGCTGGCGGCCGGCGTCAGGTTGAAGCTGGCCATCGCGCCCACGGGCCGCGTGGCCGGCGTGGCGGTAGAGGTAAAGGCAAAGGTTGCCGACGGCCCCACCACCTGCTTGACGATGGTGAGCTTGGCCGGGCAATCCAGCGGCGTAATCGACTGCGCCGTCTTGATCTTGCCGACAGCGCGCACCTGCACGTTGTTGATGACGGTGTCGGAGCAGAGCGCCAGGGTGTTGACCTGGACGCGGAAGCGCACGCGGAAGGTCTGGCCGATGCCCAGGACGGGGGGCGTCAACTCTTCGCCGTCGGCCAGAGCGGTAGTGCCGTTCTGGTCGGGCAGCAGCGTCCAGGTGGTGCCAGAGGTGTTCTTGTAGGTGGTGCCCGGCTGGTAGGTGGTGTTGGTCGGCGCGGCATCGGTCACAATCACCGAAGGCACCGAAGCCAGGCCGGTGTTCTTGATCTCGATCGTGTAGGTCAGCACGTCGCCGGGGGTCACAAAGCCGTCGCCGTCGACATCCTCAGCCAGAGCGGCGGTCTTCACCACCGAGAAGCTCGAGAGCGGGGGAACGGTCGTGCCCACGTCGAAGCCGGGGTTGCCGGTGCTGGCAACCATGGGGTTTTCGCCCCACGCCACGACCAGATCACAGCCCACTGCATCGGCTGGGTTGTTCTGCGCGGGCTTGCTCCAGATGCGCATGCCCGTCTGGTCCTGGTCGGTGTGGTCGTGCAGCTTGATCAACTGCAGCGCCTGCACAAAGGTGCCGTTGTTCGACACCGGCTCGTCGAAGTCGGGGTCGGTGACGTTGTTGTCGGTTGCGTTGTTGTTGGCGTTGAAGTCGAGCACATCGGGCAGGCCGTCGCCCGTGCGGTCGGCATAGATCCAGGTGCCAGTGGTGCCGGCCGGGCAGACGGGCGTCACCCAGATCGGGCTGCCGTTCTGCGTGTTGCTGGGTTCGTTCGGGTCTTGGCCAATGCCCAGGCCAACCAGCGCCTGCGGCGAGAGGAAGGCGTCGGGGATGAGGGTGAAGCCCCAGTCCCACGCGGTGCCCTCGGTCTCGCCCGTAAAGGCGGCGTCGACGGTCGAGATGGCGAAGAACTGGCGGCTGCTGTCCTGCGTGCTGCCGTCGTTTGCGGTGACCGCGTAGCAGTGCGCGCCCGATCCCGCAGGCACAGTGACGGCCTGCACCGAGTTGGCCGGGATATCGTTGTAGTTGACCGACGAGCCCAGGAAGTCGCAGCGCAGGTCCAGCGGCGCAACGCCGGCCGGGTTGTAGGCGAAGATCAACGTCACGCTGTCCGTCGTCGCCTGCGAGGCGGTGCCCACCGGGCTGTAATACGAAGGGCCCCACGTGCTGCGCGGCAGCAGCGTGTAGATCGAATACTCGTACGCCGAGTTGCGGTCACCCGTCAGGTGATGCACCTGCACCGGGAAGTCGGAAACGACGGTTGCCCCCTGCAGCACGTCGTCGACAACCGCCGACTCGCCTTCCTGCAGCGTCAGCGCCACTTCGCCGCCCGAGAGTGGGCCGTTGCGGTCGACGGTGACAGCGGTGTCGTCTTGCGTCGCCTGAATCGCCAGCGACGAGTACTCGAACATGTCGCCAAAGTCAAAGGCGGCGGAGGTCGAGGGCACCAGAATCTGGGCGCCGATGTTGATGGCAGCGCCGTTGAAGGTGGCTGTCTGCACGCCGGTGGCGCCGCGAGTGCCCCAGGAGCGCGCCGAAGCGGCAATCGTCACGTCGCTGCCCGTGCCTGCCGCGGCCTCGTCAAGGAGCTCGACGAAATCATCAGGAGTTGAGCCCTGACGGGTGGTTTCGGCCAGTGTCGAACCCACGTGCAGCGTCAACTGCCCCACTTCCGTAATGTTGACCGACGGCGCGTCGTTGGCGGTGCCGGTGTTGTCGGCATCCACCGCCGCGGTGGGTGTGCCGGCATTGCGCAGCCGGAGCATGAAGCCGGCGCGCTTGACAGCCGTGGTTGGCGAGGTGGCGAAATCGTAGCTCGCCGGCTCGGAGCCGTCGACGGTGCGCCAGAAGGCTGCCTGGCGAAGCCCGGTCGAGGTATGCGCCGTGCTGTAGAGCTGCGTCCAGCCCGAGGCGGGCGCCATGGCGACGGTGGAGTTGTTCCACGACAGCACGGCGATCAGGATGTCACCCGTCACTGTCCCACTCGGGACGCTCAGCGTCAGCGCCGAGCCGGTGTTGTCGGGCGAGTTCACGCTCTGGCCCACGAGCTCGATACCGCCCATCCCCACGGGCGCCACATAGGTCGTGCCCCAGTCCGAAGTCGGGTAGACTTCGACCGCGCCGGCCAGACAGGTGCCCGGAGGCTGGCCGGTGCCGCAGTTGCCTGCGCTCCAGTAGACGCGCGAGACGGCGATCTGCTCGGTCGAACCGAACTTGTCGCGACCGTCGAAGTCGATCACTTCGGGCGTGGTGGATTGCACTGCGTTGCGCAGCACAACCACATCGCCGGCGCGCAGCTGGTCGTTGGCGTTGGAGCAGGTAAGGTTATTGACACCGTCGCGGTTGGGCGGGCAGCCGTCGGCCGCGTTGCCGTTGCCCCAGATCTGCGTACCGGCGCTCCCCGCACCGTTCCACACACTCGACGGTGCGTTGAGCGCGCTCTCGTAGCCGTTCTCAAACTGGTCGTAGTAGATCTGGGTGCCCGTGGTACCGATGGCGATCGACACGTACGAGTTGACCGGGTCGGCAGCGTCGACGCTGATGATATCCATCGAGGCCAGGGCCTGCGCCTCGGTAACGGGCACATAGTAGGTTTGCACAAGCACAGGAGCCTGCGCAAAGGCCGTCTGCGCAAAGAGCAGCAGAGCGACCAGCGCAATGATCAGACCGGTGGCCCCACGCCACCCGCTCCCCATGCGCATTGAGTGATTCATAGAATTATCCTTGTCCAGCAACCTCATTTGAGATACGTCCCCTGGCCGCTTCCACTTGCGGCTGCGTACAACCCTGTTCGAATGACCTGGTTCTTCCACCTTCATTCGGCACCTTCCTGCCGCGCCATTGCGGCTGCCCCCCCGATATCGCGCCGCTGCTCTCCCATCAGCCTGCGGCGTGCGCTGTGCGTAGTCCTGCCTGGCCGCCCACAGTCAAAGCGGTTTGCTGCACGCTCATCCATTCTCTTCAAGAGGGCAAGAGTCGAAACCGGCGGAGCCATTCCCACATGGCCCCGCCGCCTCCTATTCCTGCACCCCGGTTAGCGCCAGCACCGAATCCAGCAACTCCGCGAATTCCGGGTACGGCCGGCTGCCGTTGACGAGGGTTCCTTCTCCGTTGTAAAGGACGATGAAGCTTGGCGTACTGGTGATAATCCCCTCGGCGTCGAAGACGTCAAAGAGCACTTCCTCGACTGCCTGGCGTCCGTTAATGCATTCACTGAATGAATCGGAATCCAGATTCAATTCCTTCGCCAGCTCCGTAATGATCTCTTCAGCATCAAACGAAGTCCACCCCTCGGCCGGCGGCGCCCACACCGTCTGGTTGGCGTAGAGCAGGTCGTGCATCTCCCAGAAGGCGCCCTGGTTGGCGGCGCAGATCGCGGCGGCCGAACCGAGCGGCGCCAGCGGGTGCATGCTCAGCGGGCGGTGCTTGAAGACCCAGCGCACCAGCCCTGTCTCGACATAGTTCTCGTTGATCAGCGGCTGCACCTGGGTGGCATGCATGGCGCAGGCCGGGCATTGGAAGTCGCTGAACTCGACGATCGTCACCGTGGCGTCGTCGCTGCCCATGGTGTGGTCGCCGTTGAGGTTGCGGCCGGGCACGTTCGGGTCGGCCACCAGGTTTTCGGCCAGGGCCCAGGGGGGCAGTTGCGCCGCCTCGGCCTCGGCTTCTTGCGGGGGCGCCTCGCCGGCCGCCATCAGGTCGGCCCACTGGCGGAAGGAGTCGATGGGATAGGCGCCCACCAGCGTATAGAGGTCGGTGAAGGCCGCCCCGCCCCAGGTGAAGGTGGGCGTGCCGGTGAAGCCGCGCGCGGCGCCCTCCTGCATGTCGGCCATCACCCGCTCTTCGGTGCGCCCTTCGGCCACACACTCGTCATAGGCCTCCATGTCGGCGCCCGCCGTTTCGGCCGCGCTGCGCAGGAAGGCGCTGGGGTCGGCGGCGCTGCTCCATTCGCTCTGGCCGGCAAAGAGCAGGTTGTGCATTGCCCAGTAGGCGGCGGCGCCGTTTTCGCCCACACAGTGCGCCGCAACGTGCCCCTCTTGCGCCAGCGGGTGCAGCGAGGGGATGGGGAAGTCGCGGAAGACCATCCGCATCTGGCCGCTCTGCACATACTCTTCCAGCAGCAGCGGCTTGGTCTCGGCAAAGTGGCGGCCGCAGAAGGGGCAAAGGTAGTCGCTCCACTCCACCAGCACCACTGCCGCGTCCGGGTCGCCCATAAAGGGATAGCCCTCGGAGGTAAAGCCCACCGGGATGCCCTCGAACTCCTCCAGCTCGGCCGCGGGGTCGATGGTGCCGCCGCCGGCCAGCACGTCGCCGGTGGCAGCGCTTGCGCCGTCCGCCGTCTCGTCCTCCTCGACTGTGCCAGTGACCGCCTCTGTGTCGGTGGCCGCCTCAGTCTCGGTGGCCGCTTCGGTCTCGGTGGCCGCTTCGGTCTCGGTGGCCGCTTCGGTCGCCTCGGCGGTGGGCGTGGCGCGTGGCGTTGCGCGCGGCGTGGCTGTGGCATCCTGCTCCACGGCCACCGGGCGGGCAGCAAGGGCAACGCTCCACAGCGCAGCCAGCAGCAGGCTTGCCACCAGCAGGGCGAGCATCATGGATCGAGCGCGGGTGTGGGTACGCATGTTTATTTGTTCAGCTTTCCAGTTGAAGGGTCCGGCCGACTGCGGCCGAGGATTTGAATCGCTGCAGGCCCGGCGCAAGGCACAGCACGCCTGGGCGGCAGGGGCGCCAAGGCACACAAAGGAGCGCTTGCCGGGGGGCAGAGCCGATTCGCTCGGTTGTGCAGGCAAACGTGTGCCGTCAGACGACGTGCAATCGCTCTGCCGCGGTTCCATCGATTGAATACGGGAAGGATCGTTGCAGGTCGCGCATCGGGGGGCAAAAGGGATTCTCCCGGCCCCTGGCCCGACAGCACCACAATGCGAGTGTTGACCGCGAACCCGGACGCGGAACCTCGCGTTTTACATTCTGCCTACATTCAGGTCGGTTGGCAAATTGCGAAAAAAGCGCACCTGGCGCCACTGGATGTTTGCAGCACGGCGCACCCGGCGCATGTACACGCTGCCCGCTCTGAAGGCAGCTTCAAAGCAGGGAGCCTGGCCGGTGCATCGGCCAGGCTCCCTGGATGGGTCGAAATCGGCGCTGCCGCTTCACCCCAGGTAGATCTCCCGAGACGCATGGGGACCGTCGCTGCAGCCGCGCGGCGGGCAGGGGGGCGGGCAGCGGTGGCCCGGCCCACCGCAGGGATTGCAGCGCCAGTCGCCAGGCTGGCACCCGGGCGTGGGCGTCTTCGTCGGCGACGGCCTGGGCGTCGGGGTGACCGTGGACGGCACCGGCGTATACGTGGCCGTGGGCGGCACGGGTGTATTGGTCGCCGTCGGCGGCACGGGTGTATACGTGGCCGTGGGCGGCACGGGTGTATTGGTCGCCGTGGGTTCAGGCGTATTCGTCACCGTCGGCGGCACGGGCGTATACGTGGCCGTGGGCGGCACAGGCGTATTCGTCGCCGTCGGCGGCACGGGCGTTGGCGTATCAGTCGGCGTGGGCGGCACAGGCGTCGGCGTATGCGTCGCCGTCGGCGGCAACACCTGCACGGTAGGGGTCGCCGTCGGCCCGTCGGTTTGCGGCGTGTCGGTCTCGGTGGGGGTCGCGGTCGGCGGCACCGGCGTATTCGTCGCAGTCGGCGTGGCGGTCCCGGTGGGGGTCGCAGTCGGCGGCTCCGGCGTGTCGGGCTTTGTAGGCGTGGCCGTAGGCGGTTCAGGCGTATGCGTGAACGTGCTGGTCGGCTTGGGCGGCAGCGACGTCGCCGTGGGTGTATCCGTCGGCGGCACGGTCGTCGGCGTGCTCGTCGGCTTGGGCGGCAGCGAGGTTGCCGTCGGCGTATGGGTCGGCGGCTCGGGTGTAACCGTCGCCGCAGGCGGCGTCGGCGTGTGGGTCGGCGTCGGCTCCTTGTCGTCCTCGTCCTCGGTCGGAGCGGGCACGGGGGTCGAAGTCGGCGGCCGGGGCGTATCGGTTGGCGTCGGCGGCAGCGGCGTATTCGTCGGCGACGGCGACTCCTCGGCAGGGAAAGCCGGCGGCGTGCTTGTGGGCGCCAGACTCGATTCGGGGGTTGGCGGCGTTGCGGTGGGCGCGCCGGGCGTGGCCGTCGGCTGGCTGGGCGCAGGCGGCAGCTCTTCCCCAATCGGCAAGCTTGGCGGCGGAATCACCAGCGGCGGCGGGTGCGGCCCCTCGGTGGTGGGCTCCCCGGTGGCCGGTGTCGCCTGCGTGGCCGTCGGCTCCGGCGTCAACCGCGCGCGCGGCTGCCCCGTCATCTGCGGCGTCGGCGAGAGCAAAGCGTCCGGCGTCACGCTCAATGTGGCGGGGGTCGTCGGCTCGCCAGGCTGGACTGTGGCGCGGTCCCTGGGCTGGCCCGTGGGCAGCGGCGTTGGCCCGCCAACCGTGGGCGGCACGCTGGGCGGTGTGGTAAAGCCGCTCTCTCCGGCTGTCGTGGTCGGCTCGGCAACATTCGCTTCCGGCGTCTCATCAGAGTTTCCGCCAGGCGTTTCACTGCCGGGCGTACCGCTGCCGGGTGTACCGCTGCCGGGTGTACCGCTGCCGGGCGTGCCGCTGCCGGGCGTGCCCGACGCAGCATCGACCGGCGTCTCGACGGCAGCACCGGCAGTAGCGCCGGCGGTGGCGCCGGGCGTCGTACCGGCGGTCGCGGTTGCATCATCCGCTGCGCCGTTCTCGTCGTCTTCGTCTTCGTCGTCTTCGGGCGTGGGCAGGAAGGGCGCAGCAGGCGCCAGCGCCGGGCTGGAAGGCACCCAACCCTCCTGCGATTCGACGCAGCAGATGTTGTACCAGCCGCCAGGCTGGCCGCTCAACACGGTATAGGTGGAACCGGCGTTGAGCACACCGATCTGCGTCATGCCGTCGGGGGCCGCAAAGACCGGCACGGTCTGGTCTGCCGTCACCGTGAGCACGAAGAGCTTGTTGCCACCAAGGTTCGGAAGCCCCTCAAAGGGTTCGATCTTGGGCTCTTCGGCTGCGTCGGCGGTGATCTGCTCGCCGGCCGAAACATCGATCACCATCGGGCCGCCCCGCGTTGTGACCAGCGTCTGCACGGTGCCTTCGATGGTGGCCAGCACCGTAGCGCCCGAAGCGGTAACGTTGACGGCAAACTCAGTGCCGACTACCGAAGCCGTCAGCAGCGGCGTCTTGACCTGGTAGAGGTCATTCGGGCCGAGCTTCTTGTCGATATCGTGCATGCTGAGGCCAACCGAGACGTCGAGCGAGACGCGCGTGCTGCCGTTGGCGCGCGAGAGCTCGTCGACGCGCACAATCGAGCCAGGGTTCAACGCGGCTGTCTGGCCGTCAAAGAGTTCGAGTGAAGCGGTGCCTGTGTTGGTGAGGATCTGGTCGCCCATGCGCACGTGGGCGGTGGCGGGTGCGGCGTAGGTCTGGAAGACCCCCGTCTGGGAGCGCAGGAGGGTGACGCTGCCGTCGGCAACGGTGAGCGTGCCGCTTGGCGCCAGGAGGAAGCGCGCACCGAACAAGGCGGCGACGAACACGGCGGCAATGGCGCCGGCGGCAACCAGCCTGCGCGGCGTGAAGAGGCTGCCGAGCCACTGCCCAAAACCGCGCGCCTGTGGCTGGGCCGCAGGCCGCGGCCGTGCCGGAACAGGCGCCGGCAGCGATTTTGGCGTGGGTGCTGGGGTTGGCTTGGGAGCAGCCGGCGCGCCGGGGATCGGCAGCAGCGTCGTGCCAATCGCGGCGCCGTTGGTGGCCGGCGTCAGCTGCAGCGCCCGGTTGTCGCGCAAGGCCTGCGTTTCGCGGGTTACTGTTAGCAGGACGCGTGACAGCATCTCTTCAGAGAGGGGCTCTGGGCGGGCCACTCGCTCGAAGAGGGCGACAAAATCGCCTTCTGTTTGGGGATCAAAGTCGCTAGGCAGGAGTGCCATGGCTCTCGACCCCTAACATGGCTTCACGCAATTGTGAACGAGCACGACTTAGCAACGATTCCGTCCCTTTGTAGGTTCGGTTGATGCTCTGAGCAATCTCCTCGACACTCAAGCCCACGTGATAGCGCAGCAGCAGAACTTGCCTCGAAGCTTCGGGCAGGGAACGCATCGCCTCTTCGAAGATCATCTTCTCCTGGAGGTCCGGCTCCCTGCTTATGACGTCGATCGGGGAATCTTCCGAATCGAGCGAGGTCGTATGTTGTGCGCGCCGCCAATAATCAGCCACCTTGCGGTTGGCAATGGCATACAAATAGGTGGACAAGGTTGCGCGGCCGTCGAAGTTGACGATGGAACGTACTGCCGCGGCGAGTGTCTCGCTGAGGAGATCTTCTGCATCCTCAGACGCTCGTACATTCTGGCGAAGATACGCAAAGAGGCGCGGCGAGTAATCGCGTGTGACCTCGCTCCAGGCGGAGTTTTCTCCGCGTTGAAGCTGGTGTAGCAGCCTGAGGTCTGTTCCTGCGCCTGGGATAACGAAAAACAATGTGCGATCCCTGTCTGTGAATCGCTGGTGAGCGCCGAATCCTTCGCGCGAAACCGTCCGAAAAATGTCCGAAACGGAAATTCTTCCCCGCGTGAATGAATTCCTAAGCGATATTCAAGCGTCACGTATGCCGCACCCCAAGGACGGGGTACGGGAAGGGCAACGTGTTTGTACCGGGCCGCCCCGTTCCGGCGCGCAGTGTGCAGCACCGGGAACAAATATGGGGGAGAGACGACGCAGCACACGCAGCGCCTGAGCAGGCATCTGCCAGTTACGACGGTGGCGCGCGACAATCTCGCGGCTGGTGCGCGCCCTCACAACCTATTGTACACGCAATGGCCCTGCGATGGAAGACCCGATACAGCCCGTTTGACTACGCGCTATCCCCCTCCAGCCCGCGCCCCACCCTGTGCCATGCCCAACCCACGCCGGCCAGCCACCGCTGCACTGCACCGGCAGCGCCCATCTGCACCGTTCAGCGCCCATTCTGCGCCTATTCTGCGCCCGCACAGCGCCCGCCGGCCATACAATCATGTGCGGACTTGTTGCTAGCGCACACTCTGCGCACGCAAATGCACCCCATAATCGCGCTGCAGCCGCCTTGCGCTTGGACGCCGCTTTCCTGCTGCTGGTAAAATGGCCGCAAAGCCCCGCAATCGTTCGCCTGCACCACGCGCTTGCCGCTCATCACTCGGTTCATTCTGCAGCGGAATTTGCGCCCTGCAGTCGAGCCGACAGGGTTCTCCCCTGCCGTTGCAGGCAAGAGCAAGCAGCGAGCGCCGGCGAGCTCTTCCCCAAACCCCCTCATCGAGCCTTGAAAGGATTGTGTATGGCCGTCCAGGACTATTTCGGCGCCAAAGCTACCCTCGATACGGGCAGCGGCCCTGCCGTCTACTACCGCCTGTCGGCGCTCGAAGAGGCCGGCCTCGGTGCGCTCAGCCGTCTGCCCTATTCGATCCGCGTCCTGCTCGAAGCGGCCCTGCGCCAGGCCGACGGCTTCGAGATCACGCGCGAGGCGATCGAGACGATTGCCAAGTGGGGACCCGAAAGCGCCGGCCAGGTCGAAATCCCCTTCAAGCCCGCACGCGTTGTGCTGCAGGACTTTACTGGCGTCCCCAGCGTGGTGGATTTGGCCGCCCTGCGCAACGCCATGGCCCGCCTGGGCGGAGACCCGCGCCGCGTCAATCCGCTTGTGCCGGTGGACCTGGTGGTGGATCACTCGGTGCAGGTGGACCAGTTCGGCAGCGTGCTCGCGCTCTTCTACAACGCCGAGCGCGAGTTCGAGCGCAACCGCGAGCGCTACGAGTTCCTCAAGTGGGGGCAAGAGGCGTTCGACAACTTCCGCGTGGTGCCGCCCGCTACGGGCATTGTGCACCAGGTGAACCTTGAGTACCTGGCGCCTGTTGTCCAGCTGCGCCCCGCCGGCAACGAGAGCAATGGGAGTTCCGCCCTCAACGTCGCCTACCCCGATTCGCTGGTAGGCACCGACAGCCACACCACCATGATCAACGGGTTGGGCGTGCTGGGCTGGGGCGTGGGCGGCATCGAGGCCGAGTCGGTGATGCTGGGCCAGCCCATGTACTTCCTGCTGCCCCACGTGGTTGGCTTCCGGCTGACGGGCGCACTGCCCGAAGGCGCCACCGCCACCGACCTGGTGCTCGTCGTCACCGAGATGCTGCGCAAGAAGGGCGTCGTCGACAAGTTCGTCGAGTTCTACGGCCCCGGCGTCAGCAAGCTGAGCTTGGCCGACCGCGCCACGATTGCCAACATGGCGCCCGAATATGGCGCCACCACCGGCTTCTTCCCGGTGGACGAAGAGACGCTGCGCTTCTTGATCGGCACCGGCCGCAGCGAAGAGCTGGTGGATCTGGTGGAGCGCTACACGCGCGCCCAGGGGCTCTTCCGCACCGACGACGCCCCCGAGCCGACCTTCAGCGAGACGCTTGAGCTGGACATGAGCAGCGTGCGCCCCAGCCTGGCCGGCCCCAAGCGCCCGCAGGACCGCGTTGCTCTGGCCGACATGCAGACGATGTGGCAGACGGCGGTTTCGGCGCCGGTGGGGCCACAGGGCTTTGGCCTGCCCGCCGAGAAGCTGGAGACGCGCGTGCCGGTGACGCATGCCGGCCGCAGCTTTGAGTTGAAGCATGGCGACGTCGTGATCGCTGCCATCACCTCGTGCACAAATACCAGCAACCCCAGCGTGATGGTGGGCGCCGGCCTGCTGGCCAAGAAGGCCGTCGAGCGCGGCCTCGACGTCAAGCCCTGGGTCAAGTCCAGCATGGCGCCGGGCAGTCGGGTCGTCACCCGCTACCTCGATGAGGCCAACCTGACGCCCTACCTCGAGGCGCTCAACTTCCACACCGTAGGCTATGGCTGCACCACCTGCATCGGCAACAGCGGCCCCCTGCCCGAGACGATCAGCGCCGCCATCAAGCAGGGCGATCTGGTGGCGGCGGCCGTGCTCAGCGGCAACCGCAACTTCGAAGGGCGCATCAGCCCCGATGTGCGCGCCAACTTCCTGGCCTCGCCGCCGCTGGTGGTGGCCTATGCCATCGCCGGCACGGTGAACATCGACTTGAACACCGAGCCGCTCGGCTACGATCCCAACGGCCATCCCGTCTTCCTTTACGACATCTGGCCCACGCAGGAAGAGGTGCAGAGCACCATGCGCCGCGCCCTGCGCCCCGACATGTTCCGCGAGCAGTATGCCAACGTCTTCACCGGCAACGAGCAGTTCAACGCCGTTTCGGTGGCCGGTGGCGACCTCTTCAGCTGGGACCCGGCGAGCACCTACATCAAGGAGCCGCCCTTCTTCAACATCACGCGCGAGGTGCCGCCGCTGCGTCCCATCGCCGGCGCACGCATCCTCGCCATCATGCCCGACAGCACCACCACCGACCACATCAGCCCCGCCGGCGACATTGCCCGCAACAGCCCCGCCGCCCGCTATCTGGAAGAGCGCGGTGTGCCGCGCAGCGAGTGGAACAGTTACGGCAGCCGCCGCGGCAACCACGAGATCATGATGCGCGGCACCTATGCCAACATCCGCATCAAGAACCAGCTCGTTCCGGGCGTGGAAGGGGGCGTCACCCGCTACCTGCCCACGGGCGAAGTGATGCCGATCTGGGATGCCGCCGAGAGGTACCAGAATGAGGGCACCCCGCTGATTGTGCTGGCGGGCAAGGAGTACGGCACGGGCAGCAGCCGCGACTGGGCAGCCAAGGGTGTTTGGCTGCAGGGCGTGCGCGCCGTGATCGCCGAAAGCTTCGAACGCATCCACCGCAGCAACCTGGTGGGCATGGGCGTGCTGCCGCTGCAGTTCATGCCGGGCGACAACTGGAAGTCGCTGGGGCTGACGGGCGACGACTCGTTCGAAATCCTGGGCCTGCACGATGCCATGCTGCCGCGCGCCGAGATGACGGTGCAGGTGACCCACGCCGACGGTACGCGCACCAGCTTCCAGGCCATGAGCCGCATCGACACGCCGGTCGAAGTCAACTACTATCGCAACGGCGGCATTCTGCAGACGGTGCTGCGCCGCATGGCCAACTGACCCGTGCCGGCGCCGGCCGGCTTTGCATGGACCGTACAGAATCGGCCGCGGCTTGCGGCGCGCACGTGGTTCCGGCGCTGCAAGCCGCGGCTCTCGATCCGCAGCAGGGCACTCTCGCGCACGCTCCCTCCCCTGTTCGTTTCCGCAAGGTAAATCATGATGACCGCTTCCACCACAACACCGGATACCGCAGCCAGCTGGGCGCTCTCGGCCTGGGACCTCTCGGAGCTGCTGCCGGCCACCGACGAGGCCACCGTACGCGCCCGCCTCGCCACGCTCGAAAGCAGCATCGCCGCCTTTGAAGCGCGCCGCGCCGACCTCAACGCCGAGATGGAGCCCGGCCTGCTCATCGAGGCCATGGACGCCTACGAGGCGCTCACCGAGCAGGTCTACACGATCATGGCCTATGGGCAGCTCTGGTTCAGCAGCAACACGCAGAACCAGGAGGCGCTCGCCTTCATGAATCACATGCGCCAGGTCACCACCGACGCACAAAACCGCACCCTCTTCTTTGACCTGTGGTGGAAGAGCCTGAGCGACGACGAGGCCGCCGCCCTGCTGCCCGGCGCCCAGTTTGCCGACCATCGCCACTACCTGGACGACCTGCGCCGCAGCCGCCCATACACGCTCGACGAAAAGTCCGAGCAGCTCATCAATCTCAAGAATGCCGACGGCGTGGACGCGCTGCTCACCCTCTACTCCATGCTCACCGACCGCCTGGAGTACACGCTCGACGTCGACGGCGAGAAGCAGACGCTGACGCGCGAGGGGCTGATGGCCTATGTGCAGGGCCCAAACCCCGACCTGCGCGCCGCTGCCTACCAGGAGCTCTACCGCGTCTTCGGCAACGAGGCGATGATCCTGGGCCAGATGTACACGAACCGCGTGCGCGACTGGGCCAACGAGCAGGTGCGCCTGCGCGGCTTCAGCTCGCCGATTGCGGTGCGCAACCTGGCCAATGACATCCCCGAAGAGGCCGTGAACACCCTGCTCGACGTCTGCCGCCGCAACGCCGGCCTCTTCCAGCGCTACTTCCGGCTCAAGGCCGGCTGGCTGGGGATGGAGAAGCTGCGCCGCTACGACATCTACGCGCCGCTTGCCCCCAGCGACAAGCGCATGGAGTGGGCGCAGGCCGTTTCGCTGGTGCTCGACACCTTCGACGGCTTCCACCCCGAGGTGGCCGCCGACGCCCGCCGCGTCTTCAACCAGAACCATATCGACAGCGAGGTGCGCAAGGGCAAGCAGGGCGGCGCCTACTGCGCGACGGTGCTCCCCAGCCAAACGCCGTGGGTGCTGATCAACTACACCGGCCGCGTGCGCGACGTGGCCACGCTGGCGCACGAACTGGGCCACGCCATCCACAGCATGGCCGCCGAGCATCATTCGGTGCTCACCCAGCACCCCGTGCTGCCCCTGGCCGAAACCGCTTCGGTCTTCGCCGAGCGGCTGCTCACCGACAAGCTGCTGGCCGCCGAGCGCGACCCGCAGGTGCGCCGCGAGGTGCTGGCCTCGTCCGTGGATGACGCCTATGCCACCGTCATGCGCCAGGCCTTTTTCGTCATCTTCGAGCGCGAGGCGCACAAGGCGGTGCTCGAGAACAAGTCGCCCGCCGAGCTGAACGAGCTCTACATGGGGCTGCTGCGCGAGATGTTCGGCGACAGCGTGGAGGTTGCCCCCGAGTTCCAGCACGAGTGGGTGAGCATTCCGCACATCTACTACACGCCCTTCTACTGCTACGCCTATGCCTTTGGCCAGCTGCTGGTGCTGGCGCTCTACCGCCGCTTCCAGGAGCAGGGAGAGGCCTTCAAGCCCGGCTACCTCAAGCTGCTGGCCTATGGCGGCGCCGAACGCCCCGAGCAGATTCTGCGCGAGGCGGGCATCGATATATTCGACCCCGCCTTCTGGCAGGGCGGCTTCGATGTCATCAGCGGCATGATTGACGAGCTGGAGCAGCTGAGCTAGGAGCCTGCCTGCCCAGGGCACAACAAACAGGAGGCTGCCATCTTGACGGGGCAGCCTCCTGTTTTACTGAATGGGCTTGATGGTGCAACTAGTCGGAGACAATTTCCAGAACGCTTGGCGCGTAATATGCTTTGGGCTGACGTCGCTCAAGTCCCTCTTGCAGGAAGCCAATACTCACCAGTTTCTCAACGTCCTTTTGCGCAGTTGGGTAGGAAATTCCTAGTGTGCGCGCGACCCAGGGCACTGTGAGCGCCGGCGTGCCGAACAGGCGATCCACCAACGGTGCCAGGCGGTTTGAACCCTTGATATGTATGAGTCGCTCTTGGGTCTCTTGCCGCAGCATGAGTAACCGACGGCAGCGTTGTTCCGCGTCCTTGGCTTGTAGTACAACACCACGCAGGCAGAACTGGATCCATCCAGCCCAGTCATTTTGCGTACTGACGAGCAGTAGCCGGTCCAGATACTCGTCGCGATTGGCGTCAAAGTAAGCACTCATCTGCAGCCATGGAGCACTCATCCCGCAACGTTCAGTGATCAGGATTGACAGCAGAAGACGCCCAACGCGACCGTTGCCATCGCGAAAGGGGTGAATCGCCTCAAACTGATAGTGCGCAAGAAACGCATCCACCAGTGGATCAAAGGGCGTCTGCGCATACAGATAGCGCTCCAGCGCGTCCATACCTTCAGGCACCAAGTGCGGAGGTGGCGGAACGAACCGAGGCGGCCGCCCGATATGAACCTGCACGCGGCGGAACTCGCCTGGATTCTTGTCTGCGCCGCGTACACTCTCCATGAGCATGCGATGTAGGTTGCGGATCAGGCGCAAGGAGACCGGCAGGGGGTCGGCCGCCTCGTAGTAGCTTTGCAGCGCGTTGCGGTAATTCGCGATCTCGCGAAAGTCATCGCCTGTCTCCCCCCTAATCTCGGCAGTATTTGGTTCGAGGTCAAAGAGTGCTTGCTGATGAGGTGGCGTAAAGGTTCCTTCAAGACTCGAGGAGCGAACTGCTTCACGCTGGAGCAAGGGGCGGATCAGGATTTGCGGGTTTGGCAGATTGCTACCAGTTCCGCTTAGGGAAGCAAGGGCAATCCGGGCTTCCATCAAGGGTGGCCAGAGTGTCTCCGGCCAATGCCAATCCGGAGGCAAGGGTGCCGGAACGTAAGCCCAGTCAGCTCCTGGTTCGCCACCGATATGCAGCAGTTGGCCGTGCGTTGGTATCGCAAATGTGGCAGGATTCATATCAGACTCCATCGTGAAGGCTCAGGCAGCGTCGCCCTAGTGTATCACGTCCACTCGCGCACGATTAAAGTTTTCAGCCAAATTCTTTAAAACCTAACGTTAGGTTTATAGTAGGCTTGAATCGCTGCGACGTGGCTGCACCAATCTCGGGTCCATGAAAGGCGGATCGCCATGCCCGGCCGCTACTTCGAAGAGTTTGCCGTGGGCCAAACCGTGCGCCATGCCCTCGGCCGCACCATCACCGAGAGCGACAACCTGCTCTTCTGCGGTATGACGATGAACCCGCAGCCGCTCCACGTCGACGCCCACTACAGCGCCGGCACCCGCTGGGGCAAACCGCTCGTCAACGGCTTACTCACCATGGGGCTGGCCGTGGGCATCACCGTGCCGGAACTGACGCAAGGGACGCTGGTGGCCAACCTTGGCTACGACAAGGTGCGCCACCCCCACCCCATGTTCCACGGCGACACCCTCTACGTCGAGAGCGAGGTGCTCGAGGTGCGCACCTCCGCCTCGCAGCCCGATGCGGGGCTGGTGCGCTTTCGCCACACCGGCCGCAACCAGGATGGCGTGGTGGTGCTGGACTTTGAACGCGTCGCGCTCATGCTGCGCCGCCCGGAATCCTGAGTAGCCTTGTCCCTGCTCTCCTCTCTCTTCGCCCCACCACGGCTGCACACACCCAACCGTTCGAGGAGTCTGGATGTGACACAGAAGACCAAACGCCTGGCCGATTCCAACAGCGCCTACCTGCTGTGGGTGCCCTTTGCCGAAAAGGAGCGCGCCAAGCAGATCGAGGGCTACCGCTGGGATGGGCAGCAGAAGTGCTGGGTCTTTCCCAAGACGCAGCGGGCGTACGACGCCATCGTCAGCGAATTTGGCGACGAGTTGGAGAATCAGGTGGCGCCGCAGCATGGGTCACAGCCGGCGCCGGCGCCCCAGGCGAGCAGCGCTCCCCAGCCGCCGGTGGAGCCCCCCACGGCAGCGAGCCTGCAGGAACTGAGCGCGCTCAAGAGCCAGCTGCAGGAGCTGCAGAGCCAGCTTCAGCTGCAGACAGCGCTGCGCGAGCGCGCCGAAGCCGAGGCGGCCACGGCGCGCCAGCAGACCGTGGATGCCAACGCCAAGTTGATCGCCCGCGAGTCCCGGCCCGACGTTGCGGCGCTGCTCAAGCAGTCGAAAGACGCCATGGGCCGCGTCGCCGAACTGCAGAGTGAGCTTGCCCGTGTGCGCGAAGCGCTCTCTGCCGAGCAGCGCACCAGGGCCACCTTCGAAAAGGAGGCCAGCGAGGCCGAACTCTACTTCCTGGGCAGAATCCAGGAGCTGGAGGGGCAGGCCAGGAGCAAGGTCACTGGGGCCGACCTGCACTCGCGCATGGTTAACCTGGCGGTCAAGGCGTCGGGCAATGACGCCGACTTTGCTGCGCTCGTGGCCGATGAACTGGTGCAGCGCGGCCTCGAGGTGAAGATCACCGCGGCGCTGAGCAAGGCACTCTGCGCACTGCTCAAGACGCCGGCGCCATCCAATGATCTCTTCGAGATCATCACCGCCGCACGCACCCAGCAGGTGCTGGCGCTGGAAGACGGTGTGCTTGCCGACACGATTCGCCGCCAGCGCAACACGCTGGCCCACCAGGACCTGCCCAAGGACGACGTGCGCGGCCGCCTCTTTGTGATCCTCTTTGCCGCCGCGCTGCTCTGGCCCAAGCTGCAAAAGAGCGAGGCAGCCTCGTCTGCACAACACGCATGAGCACACAAAGAACCCACTCTCCCCGTCGCTCGCTGCTCTTCATCCCCGGTGATTCGGCGCGCAAGATCGAAAAGGCGCTCTCGCTCCCGGCCGACAGCATTATCTTTGACCTGGAAGACGGCGTCGCCCTCAACCAGAAGCAGGCCGCGCGCGAAAGTGTGGCCCACACACTGGCCACGCTGGATTATGGCGCACGCGAGCGGATCGTACGCGTCAACGCGCCCGAAAGCGGGCTGGTGGAGGCCGAAGTGCGCGCCACCTGCACGCCCAACTTCGCGCCCGACGCCTACCTCGCGCCCAAGGTCGAATCGCCTGCCCCGCTGTTCGAGCTGGACCAGCTGCTGGGCGAGCTGGAGGCGGCACAGGGGCGGCCGCCGGGCGCGATTCGCCTGCTGGCCATGATCGAGACCGCGCTGGGCGTGATGAACCTGCGCGAGATCGCCGCACCGGCAACATCCACTCCGCGCCTGGATGCGCTGGTCTTTGGCGCCGAAGACCTGGCCGCGACCACCGGCGCCCGCCGCACGGGCGAGGGCTGGGAGGTCTTCTACGCCCGCAGCGCGATCGCGACCGCCGCCGGCGCCTATGGCCTGCAGGCGATCGACTGCGTGCATGTGGACTTTCAGGATGCAGAGGGGCTGCGCGCCGAATGCACGCGCGCACGCGACCTGGGCTATACCGGCAAGACGCTGATCCACCCGGCGCAGGTGGCGGTGGCCAACGATCTCTTCACCCCCTCGCCCGCCGAAATCGACTGGGCGCTGCGCCTCATCGCTGCCTTCGAGGCGCACCAGGCGCAGGGCGCAGGCGCGTTCGCCTTCGAGGGCAAGATGGTGGACATGCCCATCCTGCGCGCTGCCCGCCTGATCCTGGCCCGCTCGACGCAGGGGTGAAGTCACAGGGATGAAGACGAGAGGCAGCACAAAACAGCGGCCGGATCCTCGAGGATCCGGCCGCATTTTGCTCTCTTGCACCCGCTGCGAATCGCTAGTCCCCGACAGCAGTGGGGTTGTAGATGCTCAGAAACTCCTGGCGGTCGAGCACTTCCTTCTGCAGCAGCGCCTCGGCGATCGCCACCAGCTTCTCGCGGTGGGTGGTGAGGATCTCGCGCGCCCGGCCATAGCTCGATTCGATGATGCGCCGCACCTCGCGGTCGATCTTGCGCGCCACATCCTCGCTGTACGAGCGCTGTTCGCCCAGCTCCATGCCCAGGAAGGGGTTGGCATCGCCGCTGCTCAACTGCAGCGGGCCAATCACGTCGCTCATGCCAAAGCGCGTGACCATCGCCTTGGCCATCTTCGTCACGCGCTCCAGGTCGTCGGCGGCGCTCGTCGACGGCTCGTCGAAGATGATCTCCTCGGCCACGCGGCCGGCCAGCAGACCAGTGATCGAGTCCTCGTACTGCGCCTTGCTGCGCAGCATCTTGTCCTCGTCGGGCAGCGGCATCACATAGCCCAGCGATTGCCCGCGGCTGACGATGGTGATCTTGCTCACGCCGTCGGTGTGCTCAAGCGTCTCCATCACAATGGCGTGGCCCGCCTCGTGGTAGGCCACCGAGCGGCGGTCCTCCACGCTGAGCACGCGGCTGCGGCGCGCCGGCCCGGCCTGAATGCGCTCGATCGATTCGGTCATCTCGTCCATCATGATCGAGCGCTTGTTGCGGCGCGCTGCCAGGATCGCCGCCTCGTTGACCAGGTTCTCCAGGTCGGCGCCGACCATGCCCGGCGTCTGCGCGGCGATAATGGCCAGGTCCACATCGGGGGCCAGCGGCTTGCCGCGCGTGTGCACGCGCAGGATCGCCTCGCGCCCGCGCCGGTCCGGCCGGTCGACAATCACCTTGCGGTCGAAGCGGCCAGGGCGCAGCAGTGCCGGGTCCAGAATGTCGGGCCGGTTGGTGGCGGCGATGATCACAATGTTCGTGTCGGTGTCGAAGCCGTCCATCTCGACCAGGATCTGGTTGAGCGTCTGCTCGCGCTCGTCGTTGCCGCCGCCCATGCCGGCGCCGCGGTGGCGGCCCACGGCGTCGATCTCGTCGACGAAGATGATGCAGGGCGAGTTCTTTTTGGCCTGTTCAAAGAGGTCGCGCACGCGGCTGGCGCCGACGCCCACGAACATCTCCACGAACTCCGAGCCGCTGCTGCTGAAGAAGGGCACGCCCGCCTCGCCGGCCACGGCCTTGGCCAGCAGCGTCTTGCCCGTGCCCGGCGCGCCCACCATCAGCACGCCCTTGGGGATGCGCGCGCCCAGCGCCGCGAACTTCTGCGGCTCCTTGAGGAACTCGACGACCTCCACCAACTCCTGCTTGGCTTCGTCCGAACCGGCGACGTCGTTGAAGGTGATCGACGGCCGGTCGGCGTTCTCCAGCTTGCGGGCGCGGCTGCGGCCAAACTGCATCGCCCGGTTCTGCCCCCCGGCGCCGGCCTGGCGCATGATGAACATGAAGAAGGCGAAGATCAGCAGCATGGGCAGCAGCGTAAAGACCCAGCTCAGCAGCACGCTCGAGTTGGGCGCGTTCTCCACCCGAATCGGCAGCGTCTCCAGCTGCTCCTGCGTCACACCCAGGCGCGACAGCGTCTCGGCAAGGCTCTCGTCACCCTCCTTGCGGCTGCGCTGCAGGTTGCCTGTGCGCGGGTCCACAATGATAGTGTCGCCCTGCACCACAATCTCTTCCACCTGGCCATCCATCACCAGGCGCGCGACGTGGTCTAGCCCAATCAGGCCGGTGGTGGGTTCGTTGTTGCCAAAGAGCAGGCGCGTGCCAAAGAGCACCAGCACGGCGAGCACAATCCAGAACCAGGTGCGGCTGAAGAAGCTGCCCATGCCGCCACCTGGCCCCTGGCTGCCCGGCTTCTGTGCACCGGGCTTCTGCGCGCCGGGCTTCTGGTTCGGGTCGGGCTTGCGGTTCTGGTTCGAAGGTGGGTTCTTCTTGGGTTCGTTTGCCATGGATAAGAAGCTTTGTCTATCGATCAAGGGCAGCTGCATCTTCTGCTGTGCGGGCTGCGTGTTGGACTTGCGTTGGCCGCGTACTGCACCATTCTACGCTCGGAGCGGCCGGCTGTCAGTAGCCCGCCTCACCGCTCAATGCGCGTCGTTAGCCGATCGCCGTCAGCCAATCGCCGCCAGCGCGCTGCTGATGTCGACGCCGACGCGGTGGGTCGAGGCGCGGTGGATCGGCGGCAAATCGGCCGAATGGCCCTTGCTCGGGCGCGAGGCCTCGTCGGGCTTGTCGCTCAGGCAGAGCAGGAAGCAGCCGCGCGCCTTGAGCCACGCCGCCGTCTGGAAGACCTCTTCGGTCAGCGTAATCTCATGCTCCAGCAGCGCTTCCACCGTCGCCGCGTCACCCTCGCCTGCGCAGCCCATGTGCTCTACAGTGCAGATGAACTCCTGGCGGCGGAAGCGCTTGAAGGGTGTGGGGTCGCCCACACGCACGCTGGCCAGCACCGCCTCGTGCACCTCGAGCAGCGTGCTCGAGACCTCGTTGATCATGGTGCGGCTGTCGGTCCAGCGGATGAACTGGTCGAAGGTCTCGATGCTGCTGCTCTCGATTTCGCTCGTCAGCTCGTCAAAGCTCACCAGCCCGGCGTTGAGCATCAGGCAGATATAGGCCAGGTAATCCTGGTTGTCGGCGGTGAGGAAGTGGTAGCGCGAGCGGTTGAGCTCGGAATAGTGCTGCACAAAGCGCGGCTTGTCGAAGCCCTCCTCGCCCAGCACCGAGGTCATGGTGCGGAAGATGCCCTCGAGGCGTGCGCGGTCGATCACCTGGTCGTTGCGCCCCTTGGCGCCCAGCGCGGTCTTGTCGATGTCGACGACGATGGCGGTGGCGGCGTCGAGCGCAAAGCCACCGGCGCGCAGCCAGGCGATCCAGTCGGCCAGCGCGCTCCAGCGGTTGGCGCTGTAGAGGGTGCCGGCGTCGTCGATGCTGAAGCTCGGTTCCTGCTCGCGCCGGTCGACGCCGATAAAGCAGCTCCCCTTCCAGCCGGTGACGGCGGCCATGTTGCGGAAGGCCTGTCCGTCGTTGAAGAGCGTATCGCCCACAAAGAGCAGCTCGCGCAGCGGCGGGCCGCCGCGCACATGCTGCGCCTCGTTCACAATCCACGCCGCCGCCTTGGCGTACTCCACTTCCTGCTTGCGGGGGATGTGGTCCTCGCTGATCCCCATCTTGTAGGCGGCGGTCTTGAATCCCGGCACCCGCTTGTCCAGCGGCTCGAGGTTGCGATAGACCACCCAATCGCCAAAGAGATCCGCCAGCGTGGCGCGTCCAAAGTTCTGCATCATCCGAACAGACCTACCTTCCGGTGTGCGCCGGGCACAGCCTCGCGACCGTGCCCGGCGCCTTCTGGCGAAACCACTGCCTGCGGGGGAGCAGCCGGCCAACGCCCTTGCCGGCGGCGTGCGCCGGCGCGTTGACTCAGGCTACCTGCAGGTTTCGCACTGCGCGGCCCGCCAGGCGTGCCGCGTCGGGGCCCAAATAGCCCTGGGCCACCAGCAGTTCGGCGTTGAGCAGGCTGCCGCCTGCTGCGCCGCGAATGGTGTTGTGCCCCAACACCATAAACTTGTAATGGAAGAGCGGATCCGGGCGCAGGCGGCCCACCACCGTGGCCATGCCGGGCACGCTGCCGGCCAGCCGGTCGAGCCGGGGCTGCGGTCGTTCGCTGCGCGCATCGTAATAGATGGCCGGCTGCGGCGCGCTGGGCAAGCGCAACTGCTGCGCCAGCGGCATGTAGTCGCGCCAGGCTTCCACCATCTGCTCGAGCGTGGGCTTCCGGGCGAACTCGACGCTCACCGCCAGCAGGTGGCCGTTGCGCACGGGCACCCGGTTGCAGTGTGCGCTGATCACAAAATCGGCGTACTCCACCCCTTGGCCGTCGAAGCGCCCAAGCAGCTTGTGCGGCTCCTTGTGCTCCATCTTCTCTTCTTCGCCGGGGATGAAGGGCACCACGTTGTCCAGAATATCCATGCTGCTGACGCCGGGATAGCCGGCGCCGCTGATCGCCTGCATGGTGACGACGAAGACCTTGGTTACCTCAAAGCGCTGGTGCAGCGGGTGCAGCGCGCTCACCAGGTGGGTGGTGCTGCAGTTGGGGTTGGTGGTGATGTAGCCGCTCCAGCCGCGGCGCGCCTGCTGCACCGGAATCAGCCCCAGGTGTTCGGGGTTGACCTCGGGAATGAGCAGCGGCACGTCGGCGTCGTAGCGGTGGTTGCGCGCATTGCTGCAGACCACGGCCCCGGCCCTGGCGAAGGCCTGCTCGATCTCGCCCGCCGTTTCGGAGGGCAGCGCGCTAAAGACGATGCGGCTGCCGTCGTTGCCGGGGACGCACTCGCGCAGCACCATCTCGCGCACGCCCGCCGGCATGTCGCCGCGCAAGTTCCAGCGGCAGGCATCCACATAGCGCTTGCCCGCGCTGCGCTCCGAAGCAAAGAGCGCCACGATCTCGAACCAGGGGTGGCCCTCGAGCATCTGCACAAAGCGCTGGCCCACGGCGCCGGTTGCCCCCAGCACGCCCACGGGGATCTTCGGCGCCGCGCCGCGCCCGTCGCCATGCTTGACTTCACTCAGCTGCGCAGCATCAAAGGGCGCTGCGTCCTCTCGGTCCTCTGTCATCTCGGTTCGCTCCCAAAGGGCCCGTGCCCTTGTCTCAAGTCGGGGTCAATGGCTTGCTGCCTGCGCTACGACCTCTGCCGTGCGGGGAGAGTTCATGCGCGCAGCAGGGCAAGCTCAAGAATGTCACTCAGCACGCCGGCGGCGGTGGCCTGCACACCTGCGCCTCGCCCCTGCACCACCAGCGGGTTGGGCGAATACCATCCAGTCTGGAACTCGATCAGGTTGTCGGTGCCGGTGAGCCGGCCCAGCGGGCTGGAGGCCGCCACGAGGGTTGGCCCCACGGCGCAGCGCCCATCACCCACCAGGGCGGCAAAGCGCAGCACCTTCTCCTGCTCGGCGGCCTGGCGCACACGGTCGGCATAGAAGCCGTCCAGCTGCGGCAGCGCCTGCATGAATTCGGCCACGCTCAACGCGTTCATCTCGGGCGGGTAGAGCCCCTGCACCTCGACGTCGCCCAGTTCCAACTCCCAGCCCAGCGCGCGCGCCAGAATCAGCGCCTTGCGGGCGACGTCGACGCCGCCCAGGTCGTCGCGCGGGTCGGGCTCGGTATAGCCCAACTGATGCGCCTCGCCCACCACTGCACTGAAGGGGCGCCCCTGCTGCAGGCCGGTCATCACATAGCCCAGCGTGCCGCTGAAGGTGCCAGTGATGCGCTCCACCTCGTCGCCGCTGAGCAGCAAGCGCTGCAGCGTAACGATGACGGGCAGCCCGGCGCCGCAGGTCGTCTCCCAGCGTGCGCGGTCGAGCGCAAGCGGCCCCGTGGTGGCGCCGGCTCGGGTGAGCCGGTTGTAATCCTCCTGGGTGCTGGTGAGTGGCTTCTTGTTGGCGAGCACAACCGCTGCGCCGGCGTTGAGCGCAGCAAGCAAGAGGGGCGTCGTCTCGGCGCTGGCGCTGCAGTCGACCACAATTGTCTGCGCGTGCAGCAGCGGCGCGAGCGCCTGGAGCGTGGCCTGGGCGTCGCTGCGCAGCCGCGCGCCCGGCCATGCGGCCAGCTGGCTGCCGCCGGCCTTCAGCTCGAGCAGGGCGGCGAGCGCGTCGTCCTCCAGGCAAGGCGCGCCAGCCAGCACCGCGCTGCTGTCGACCAGCGCGGCGATATCGAGCGCGACGCCGTAACGCTGCGCGTGCAGCGTGCGGTGGCGCATGATCTGCTCCACCAGCGCGCGGCCCACGCCGCCCACACCCAGCAGCACGATCTCTGCTCGTTGCCCTGCGGCCATGCCCTTCACTCGTTCCCGTTGCCGGTGCGGCTCTGCGCCCCAGCGGTTGACTGGCTCCGGCTCTGCTGCGCCGCCAAAGCTGCCGTGCGCCGCCGCTCCGGTTGAAGCGGCATTATAGCATCAGCCGCACAGCAGCAGCCACACCGCCTGCCAATGTAAAAGAGCAACGCACATTTCGCGCCGGTTCAGGCAGCAACGGGGCCGCCCGCGACAATCGCGTGCGGCCCCGTAGGTGATTGCGTCGTTGCCCTTCCTTGCGCCGTTCCTTTGATCTGTTCCCTTGCGCCCTTGCGTCAGGCAGTTGTTGTTACCCTAAAAGTGCGGCGTGCTTGCTGCGCTCTGCTGTAGGACGGTGCAGCTCAAAGTGCTCGTGGATCGCCACCAGCGCACGCGCAACGTCCTTCTCCTCGATCACAAAGCTGATGTTCGCCTCGCTCGAGCCCTGCGCAATCGCAATCACGTTGATGCGACTCTGCGCCACGCTGGTGAAGACGCCGGCGGCCAGACCCGGCGTGCCGCGCATGCCGCTGCCCACCACGGCCACTACCACGATCTGCCCGTGCCCCTCGACGCGGTCGATGTCGCCCCGCTCGAGCTCGCGGCGGAACTCGTCGCGCAGCAGCCCCACCGCCGCCGCCGCCGAGGGCTGCGGGATGACGAAGCAGATGTTCAGCTCGCTCGAGCTCTGGCTGATCATCAGCACGTTGGCGTTGGCATGGGCCACGGCGCCAAACGCACGCGCCGCAATCCCCGGCACGCCCGCCATGCCCCGCCCGGCAATCGTCACCAGCGTCATGCCCTTGATGGCGGTGATGCCCTTGACCGAACCGTACTCCTCGCTGTTGCTGTGCTCGAGGATGATGGTGCCGGGGTGGCTCGCCTCGAAGGTGTTGAGCACCTTGACCGGGATACGCTTGCGGATCGCCGGAATCACCGTCTTGGGGTGCAGCACCTTGGCGCCGTAGTAGGCCAGTTCGGCCACCTCTTCGTAGCTCAGCTGCGAGACGGTGCGCGCGGTGGGCACAATGCGCGGGTCGGCCGTCATCACGCCGTTGACGTCGGTCCAGATCTCGATCACGTCGGCGTCGAGCGCGGCGCCCACAATCGCGCCCGAATAGTCCGAGCCGCCGCGGCCCAGCGTGGTGGGCACGCCGCCCAGCGTGGCGCCCACAAAGCCGGTTACCACCGGCACCACGCCGGCCTGCAGCAGGGGCAGCAGGCGCGCCCGGCAGCGCTCTGTCGTCTGCTCCATCAGCGGCTCGGCGCTGCCAAAGCTGTTGTCGGTGATCACCAGCTCGACCGAATCGACGGCCTCGGAGGGCAAGCCATGGGCGCGCAGCACAGCCGCCAGCAGCGGCGCGTTGATACGTTCGCCAAGGCCGCTCACCAGGTCCAGACCGCGCGGCGTCAGCTCGCCCAGCACGGCGATGCTCGAGCAGAGGCGTGCGAACTCCTGCAGCTTCTGCTCGAAGTGGGCCTCGAGCGCGGCGCGTTCGGCAGCGTCGGTGACGAACGCGGCGGCGATCGCGCTGTGCTTCTGCGCCAGGGTGCTTGTGGTGGATGCCAGGTTGCCGTCGGTTTCGCCCTGCGCCGCGCGTTGGGCGGCGTCGATCAGCAGGTTCGTCACGCCGCTCATGGCGCTGGTGACGACGACCACGCCGGGTTTGGCGGCGCTCGCCTCCTGCTCGGCCTTTTGCGCAACAATTGCCGCCACGGCCGCAAAGGCCGGGCTGCTGCCCACCGAGGTGCCGCCGAATTTCATCACAATCATGGTCAATCCTGCCTTATGGTTGCGGGAACGAAGCTGTACACGGAAACAACGGAAGCAACAGGACTACCAATCCATGCATGTGTTCTTCAACGAAAGCTCTTAGCCATCAAGCTTTGCACCGTAGTTTCCGTTTTTTCCGTGTACCGTTGAAGTTGTTGTCTACCTTACTACCCTCGATCCTCGATCGCCCTCTCCTGCTTCTCGCTTCTTGGCCAAAACAAAAACCCCACATTGCTGGAATGTGAGGGCGACGCCGGCTGGGCAAACGCTGCTGCCTGCAAGACGAGGCAGCCGACCGGTGCGCGGTTCCCTCATCTTCCAGATCATTCTGCCGGAATTGGCACCTTGGTGTCGCAGGGCGCATCTCTGCGCCGCTGCCTGCACCGGGTTGCCGAGGCTTCGCAGGGCCGGTCCCTCCGCCTCTCTGGATAAGAGCCGCTATTCGATTGTGCAGCGCTTCACATGATAGCGGCGGGCTGCACCGCTGTCAAAGTCGCGCGCGCGCAGTGCGGCGGGCTGTGGCGGCGCGAATGGCGTCGCCTCTGCCGGCTTGTTTGGAGGCGTGGCGCCGAATGCCGTGTTTTCGAGCGCAATTGTGCGCGCATTCTTGCCATTTTGCGGAAACGAACCACGCGCGTATACTTGCGCAATCCTGACGACCAGGGGACGTTTTCCCTACTGACAATTGAGCTGAAGCACCCAGAAGCACCTGCGCGCCACCTGTAGTACGCTGCCCGGCGTGCTTCAGGTAGATGTGCGAAAGCGCAGCTGCTGCCCCTGTGCGCCGCTGGCTGTATGCCTCCGGCAGGAAGCAGCTCTGCGCTGCATCTGTTTCTCCACCGAACGCGCAAGGGTTCGGGTGAAGGTCTTTTGCTTTTCGTCGACTGGCAGTCTAGACCATAAGGAGTTAGGGATGTCCCCCATTCCTCACCGCAGTCGAGCAGTACGTCCGCGCGTTCTTCGCTTGCTTCTCTTCCTCGCCGTCGTTGTGCTCTCCGCACTGTTGCCCGGGCCAGCCAAGGTGGCGACCGCCGGCAGCGGCGGCCCCAAGTGGGAACAGACCCGGCCGACGCGCGTGCCAACCGCCACGCCCGTCCGCATCGTGAGGCCGACGCTCGCACCAACCGCCACGCCCGTCCGGCTGGTAAGGCCGACGCCTGTACCGACGAACACACTCGGCCCGCGCCTCCTGCCCGCGCCCACGAACACGCCTGGCCAGCGCATTCTGCCGGCGCCCACAGCCACAGTTGGGGCCGGCCAGCGCATTCTGCCGGCGCCCACTTCCACGCCCGGCCAGCGCATTCTGCCGGCGCCCACGTCCACACCCGGTCAGCGCATTCTGCCCGGCCAGGCTGCACCGCTGGCAGGATTCCTCTCGTTGAACTCGTTCAACTACCCCGAGCGCTTTGTCCGCCACTCCGGACTTACTGGCTACATCCAGGCGATCGCGACCGACATCGACAAACAGGATGCCACCTTCCGTGTGGTGTCGGGGCTGGCCGATCCGAGCCGGCTCTCGCTCGAGTCGGTGAACTTCCCCAACTACTTCCTGGTGCTCGAGGGCAACCAGATTGTGCTGCGCGAACGCACGGCAGACGCAGCCTTTGCCGCCAACGCAACCTTTGTGCAGCGGCCGGGGCTGGCCGACCCTGCCCTGGTCTCGCTCGAATCGTATGCGTTGCCGGGCCAGTTCATCCGCCACTCGGGCTTCCAGCTCTTCATTATGCCGTCCGACGGCACAGATGTCTTCAATCAGGATGCCACCTTCACGCCGGGCGCGCCGCAGTGGGCAGCCGTGGCTGTTGCGACTGCGCAGCCAGGGGCAACGCCCGCTGCGCCGACGGTCGATCCCGCCGCGACGCCCGTGGCTCCAGTCGATCCGACTGCTGAGCCGACCGCCGCGCCCGTCGAGCCGACCGCCGCGCCCGTTGAGCCGACCGCAGCACCTGTCGAACCCACCGCGGCCCCCGTCGAGCCGACCGCCGCGCCCGTTGAGCCGACCGTCGCGCCGACTGCTGAACCGACCGCCGCACCCACTGCCGCACCCACTGCCGCACCTACCGCAGCCCCGACCGCAGCACCTACCGCAGCCCCGACGCCGGTGCTCGCGGCCTGCACCCAGGAGGCCTTCCGCAAGGCCGTGGCCGACGGCGAAGCGAGCGGCACCATCACCCTCGACGGCGCCTGCCGCTACGAGCTCACCAGCGCGGCCGAAAGCTGGGCCGGCGGCAGCGGCGCCGTCATCCGCAAGGCCACCGTGATCGAGGGCAACGGCGCCGTCATCGAGCGCGCAGCATCGGCGCCCGAATTCCGCATCCTGCTGCTGGACGCGCCGGCCGGCACCGTGATTCGCAACCTCACGATCCGCAACGGTTCGGTCAAGGACAATGGCGCCGGCCTGCACACCTCCCGGGACCTGACGCTGGAGAATGTAACGCTGGAAGCCAATACGGCCACCAACATGGGTGGCGCCGTCACCTCGTGGGCCGGCAAGCTCATCATCCACAACAGCCGCCTGGTGGGCAACAGCGCCGCACAGGGCGGCGGCGCGATCTTCAAGGAAGCCGGTGTGCTCGAGGTGGCGAACACGCTCTTCGCGCAGAACAAGGCTGCCAACAGCGCCGGCGCGGCGATCTACCTTGGCGGCGGCGCCGACCCCGCCTCGCGGGTCACCCACAGCACCATCACCCACACCCCGCGCCAGACGGGCGCCGCCATCACCATCTGGAGTGGGCTGACGCTGCGCAATACGCTGGTTGCCAACTACGACATCGGCGTGCAGACGGGCGACACAAAGCGCGTGCTGGACGAGGACTACAACCTCTATGCCAACACCGCCACCGATGTGCAGGGGCTGAATGGCGCGCAGCCCAAGCGCGGCGGCAACAGCGTGCGCGCACCCGATGCCCGCTTTGTGGACGCCGCGGCGCTGAACTTCACGCTCCAGGCAACCTCGCCGGCGGTAGACCGGGGCACCGATGCCGTGCTGAGCGGTTCGACCGTGCTGGCCACCGACGTCGCCGGCCAGGCCCGGCCCTACTCCGGCTTGAAGGTGGACATCGGCGCCTATGAGCTGCAGGAGCCAGCCGCACCCTCACTCGGGATCACTCTTCAGGGGCCGCTCTGGATTACGACGACTGAGGTGGCGACCTTCACCTTCACCGTGGTCAACCCAGGCACGCTCCCTGCCGATGCCGTCTCGGTGGTGAATGTGCTGCCGGCCGGCGCGACCTACGTTGCCAACAGCGCATCCGACGGCGGCCTGGCTGCCGACGGCGGCGTGACCTGGCAGTTGGGCACACTTGCGCCCGGCGACACAAGGTTGCTCAGGTACGCGGTGACGCCGTCGCAGACGCTGGTGCATAACCAGTACAGTGTGCAGAGCGCCACCGACCCCAGGTCCTTGACCAGCGGTGTGGTCATTACCACGCCGCTGAACACGAAGCTTGTCGCCTACACCGGCTTCTTGCCCAACCCCGACGGCTTCTCGTTCCCCAACTATAGCGACAGCCCGGTGACGGACCTGCCCCCCGCGGCTCTGGTCTTCATCTTTGGCGAGGACGTGGTCTGCAAATCGAAGAACCCCTGCGTGCTGACGGCGACGGCCGAGGCGTGGCGCGCGGAGAGGCTCAAATTCCTCGAGGGGGGCCACTGCGCCGGCATGGCGATGGGCAGCCTCAACATCTGGGCCAACGCGTCGGTTGCGCCCTCTGACCTTCAGTCCACGGCCAAGCTCACCTTCGAGCTGACGAAGCCGAACGCACGCGGCTTTGTTGCGGTCTATGCGTCGACGCAGTCGATGAGTCCGGCGGACAGCACGGCGCTGGAGGCTGCCGGCTACAATTGGTCGCCCGCCCAGGTGCTGCAAGGCACAAAGTGGATCCAGGACCCGATCCTGGTGCTCGACACGCTGATCGCCAACCTGAAGGACCCGAATGCGACCGACTTCTACCGGCTCAGCGTGCGCGGCTACCCGCCGGCGCCAGGAGTGGATGGCGGCAAGGGCCATACGGTGGTGCCCTTCGCCGTGGAGCGCGTTGGCAATACAACCGATGAGTACCTGATCTACGTCTACGAGAACAACAACCCGAACCAGACCGACCGCGCGATCAAGATCAACCGCACCACCGGCGTCTGGAGCTACATCGGCACCACCAACCCATCGGTGCCGCTGCTGACGTGGCATGGCGACAAGACGTCGAGCAACCTCCGACTGACGAGCTGGCAGTGGGCGCAGACCTTTCCCAAGGCGTGCGGGGGGGTCTGCCCGCCCAAGCCCGCAACGCCGGCGGCGACTGCGCCGGCTGCGCCGACTGTCGGCATGGTGAGCGTGCATGTGAGCGGCGAGGCCTCTCCGCTCGTCACGCGCAGCGACGGCGCACGCGTGGGCTTCGACCCGGTGACGGGCGAGTGGATTTCGGAGATCGAGGGGGCAGCGGCGGTGGAGACGGAGCTGGGGCTGGGGCTGAACATCCCGCCGGCGATCGAGCTGCCCCACGCACCGGGCATGACCTACGACGTGCAGGTGGCCAGCCGCGAGACCACCTTCGGCAACACCGAGGCGCCTGTGAACGTGGACATCGCCGGCCCCGGCTTTGCAGCCAGCGTCGACGACCTGGTGCTCAACCTGCCGGCGCGGCAGGCGCCCGTGGTCCCCGCCGAAGGTGAAGAGGCAGTGGAGCCGCCCGCCGCAGAGACGGCCGCCACCGCACCCGACCTCACGAACCTGAACGTCGACATCGACCAGAAGCGCATCGTCATCGACCCCGGCACCGACGACGCCGAAGCGCCCTCGCTTGCGCTCGCCGTCAGCCAGCCCGACGGGTCGGACTTCCGCGTCGTCCTGGGCAGCGTCGACGTCGCCGCCGGCAACGCCGTGGCGCTGGGCTTCGACGCCAACACCCAGTCGGTCACGCTTGAAAGCAACGCCGAGGGCGAAAAGACCTACCAGGTCGAAGTCACGCGCACCAACCTCGACGGCACGCAGAACGTCTTCGTCAACGACGCGCTGGGCGACGCCGGCAACCCCGGCCTGATCATCGACGTTGGCCCCAACTGGAACGGCGACGATGCGCCGGCCATCCAGGTCCAGGAGAACCCCACGCTGCCCGCGCCGACGCCCGCGCCCGGCGCAGAGCCGGCCGCACCCGCCGCTCCCGCCGCACCGCAGGTGGTCACCTGCGATACGGCCGACCTGCCCGACCCGGTCGATGCCGACGTGCTGGTGCGCTTTGTAAACGAGACGGGCGAGGCGGTGGGCATCTACTGGGTGAACAACGATGGCGACTACCAGCAGTATCACCAGCTCGACCCCGGCGCCTTCGCCGACCAAGGGACCTTCGCCGGGGACCAGTGGCTGGCGATTGCCGCCGACGACCTTGTGCTGCTCGACTACACGGCCACGGCCGACATCAAGCAGTGTGTGCGCATTCAGCTGCCGTAAGCGCAAAGTCATCCACGCCGTCATCCGCCAACCCCGGGTAGACGGGTAGCCTTGCAGCGCGAAAACGCCCTTCCCTCAATGGCGAGAGAAGGGCGTTTTCGTTGCGGCAGTGCGCGTGCGGCTCGCACTCTGCATGCGTGTCTGCTAAAGTATGGCCACACTCCCCTCCCAGGCTCTGCAATCGATCCGGCGCCCCTCCCGGCTGCACCCCAATCGGCTGCACCCTCGGCCGCGACGTCTGTTCCTTCCCACCTGTTCCAGGAGACGCCAGCGTGGCAGCTCAACCCGAAGCCGAACACCTGCGGCAGGCCATCCAGGCGCTGGAGGCCCAGCGGCCGCTGCTGGGCGACGCCGTGGTGGACGCCGCGCTCGCCCCGCTGCGCGAAAAGCTGGCCTCGCTCGCCACCCCCCACCAGGCCGAGCAGCGCAAACTGGTGACCGTGCTCTTTGCCGACCTGGCGGGCTTCACCGCGCTCGCCGCCAGGCTGGACGCCGAAGATGTGCGTGAGATCATCAACGGCTACTTCCGGCGCTGGTCGGCCTGCATCGAGCGGCAGAAGGGCGTGGTCGAGAAGTTCATCGGCGATGCGGTGCTGGCTGTCTTTGGCCTGCCCGCCGCGCGCGAGGATGACCCCGAACGGGCAATCAACGCCGCGCTCGAAATGCAGGAGGAGCTGGCGCACTTCAACGCCCAGATGCAGCAGCAGTACGGGCTGCAGTTGGCCATGCGCGTGGGCATCAACACCGGCGAGGTCGTCGTGAGCCTGCTGGGCGAGCGCCAGGGCGAGGGCTTTGTGGTGGTGGGCGACATGGTGAACCTGGCCAGCCGCGTGCAGGCGGCGGCGCCGGTTGACGGCATCCTGATCACCTACAACACCTATCGCCACGTGCGCGGGCTCTTCGAGGCCGCCCCCTATGGCGCGCTGCAGCTCAAGGGCATCGAGCAGCCGGTTGAGAGCTACCTGATTGAGCGTGCCATCCCCAAGGCCTTCCACCTGGGCAGCCGCGGCGTCGAAGGCATCGCGACCTCGATGATCGGCCGGCAGCAGGAGTTCGCCCTGCTGGAGCGAGCCTTCCAGCAGGTGGTGGTAGAGCGGGAGCGGCGCATGCTCACACTGGTGGCAGAGGCCGGGGTGGGCAAGTCGCGCCTGCTTTACGAGTTCGAGAACTGGCTTCGCCTGCAGCCCGAGCCGGTGGAGTACCTGCGCGGGCGCGGCTATCCCTCGACGCAGCACCTGCCCTTTTCGCTGCTGCGCGACCTCTTTGCCTTTCACTGGCAGATTCAGGACAGCGACCCGCCCACCGCCGTGCGCGACAAAGTGGAGCGCAGAGTCGCTGCCCTGCTGGGCGCAGGCGAGGTTGGGCAGGCGAAGGCGCATCTGATCGCACGCCTGCTTGGCTTTGAGATCGGCGAGAGCGAGCATCTGCGCAGCGTGAGCGGCGACGCCAAGGCCCTGCACAACCGCGCCAGCGTCCATCTGGGCGACTATCTGCGCGCGCTGGGGGCCGCCCGCCCGGCGGTGATCCTGCTCGAAGACCTGCACTGGGCCGACGACAGCTCGCTGGAGCTGATCGAGCGGCTGGCAACCGTGCTGGCCGGCCGCCCCATTCTGATCCTCTGCACGGCGCGGCCCGCGCTCTTCGAGCAGCAGCCCACCTGGGGCGAACCCTTTGCCTTCCACACCCGCCTCGATCTTGCCCCGCTCGACCGGGACGCGAGCCGGCTGCTGGTTGCGCAGATTCTGGCCCGGGTCAAGGCCATCCCGCCGGCCCTGCTCGAGCTGGTGGTGAACACCGCCGAGGGCAACCCGTTCTTCGTCGAAGAGTTGATCAAGATGCTGATCGACGACGGCGTGATCCTGGCGAGCCAGGAGGAGTGGCAGGTGGAGGAGGCGCGGCTGGGCCGGCTGCGCGTGCCGCCCACCCTCACCGGCGTGCTGCAGGCGCGCCTCGACAGCCTGGAGCTTGCGCCGCGCGCACAACTGCAGCGGGGCGCCGTCGTCGGGCGCGTCTTCTGGGAGGCGGCGGTGAACGCGCTGGCGGCGCCCGACTCCGCCAGCCCCGAGACGCTGGACGACCTGAGCCGACGCGAACTCATCTTCAAGCGCGAGGAGTCGGATTTCGAAGGCACCACCGAATATCTCTTCAAGCACGCGCTGCTGCGCGACGTCACCTACGCCAGCATGCTCAGGCGTGAGCGGCGGGCCTACCATGGCCGCGCTGCCCGCTGGCTGGAAGAGGTGAGCGAGCGCATCCAGCGTTCGGCCAAGTTTGCCATGCTGATTGCCGAGCACTACGACGCCGCGGGCGAGAACGAGCCGGCGGCCGCATGGTACCTGCGCGCCGGGCGCACGGCGGCGGCCCAGTTTGCCAACAGCGAGGCCCTGCGCGCTCTGACGCGCGCGCTGGAGCTGGCAGCGGCGCCGGCGCCCGAATGGACCTTTGCCGCGCTGTTCGAGCGCGAACAGATCTACAACCTGCTGGGCCGGCGCGAGGCGCAGCTGGCCGACCTTGAAGCGATGCGTGCGTCCGCCGCGCGCGCCGGTGATCCCTTCCTGATCGCCAAAGCCGCCATGCAGCGCGCCCAGTACGACTTTCAGACGGGCGACTACGCCGGTGCGCTGGAGCATGGCCGCCGCGCCGAAGAGCTGGCGGCGCAGGGCCACTTCCCCGAGCTTGCCGCGCAGAGCCTGCTCTTGCAGTCGAGCACCGTGGCGCGCCAGGGCAACCCCACCCTGGCCGACGCGCTGGGCGAGCGCGCGCTCGCCATTACCGGCGCGCACGGCTTGACCCGTATCGAAGCCGATGTGCAGCGCCAGTTGGGGCTGGCCGCCCAGAACCGCGGCGACCATGCGCAGGCGCGCGACCATGCCACCCGCGCGCTGCAGCTCTATGCGCAGCTGGGTGACCGGACCGGCGAGGCCCTGACGCTGCTGCTGCTGGGTTCGATTGTGCGCGACAGCGGCGAGATCGACGAAGCAGGACGGCTCTACTCTCAGGCGCTTGATTTCAGCCGCGCCATCGGCGACCGCACCGGCGAGGGGCGCTCGCTCAACGGCCTGGGCGTCGTCTTCCTGCTCCAGGAGCGTTACGCCCAAGCCGAAGAGGCCTACCTGCAGGCGCTGCAGCTGCAACGCGAGGCGGGCAACCGTTCGGCCGCCATCAGCGTGCTCGACAACCTGGGCAATCTCGCGCGCGCCCGCCACGATTTCGACCAGGCCGAGGCGTACTACACGCAGGCCATCGCCGAGTCGCGCGCGATCGGCGACCAACTCAACGAGAGCTACGCGCTGCACAACTACACCCAGCTCTTCATCGCCATCGGCGACTACGCAACAGCGCGCAGCATGGCCGCGCGCTGCATGGAGCTTTCGGAGCAGCTGGACGACATGGAGGGCTACTGCCTGGGGCTGCTCAGCCTGAGCAACTGCCTGGCGGTTGTGCGCGAGCAGCCCCAGGCGCAGGAGTCCATCCACAGGCTGGCCGAGCTCGCGCGCGAGAACGACTTCCGGTCAATCGAGGCGTGCGCCTACCATCTTGAGGGTTCTCTGCTCTATGAGCTGGGTGACGCGGCGCAGGCGGCGGCCCGCTATCGCCAGGCGTACGATCTGCGCCGCGAACTGGGCGAAGGCCCGGAATCGATGGCGAGCCTGGCGGGCGTAGCCCAGAGCCTGGCCATCCTGGGCAAGCTGGACGAGGCCAGCGCTGCCGCCGAAGAGCTGATCCCCTACACCGAGGGCAAGATGACCGGCCTCGACGAGCCGTCGGAGCTCTTCCTGGCCTGCTACCGGGTGCTGCGCGCGCGCGGCGATGCACGTGCGGCGCCGCTGCTGCAGCGGGGATACGAGCTACTGCAGGCCACCGCCGCCCGCATCAAGTCCGAAACGGCGCGCCGCTCGTTCCTCGAGCGCGTGCTGGTGAACCGGGCGCTGGTGGATGCGTGGCAGGGCGAGGCGTAAGGCGGGCGCTCCGGGCGACAGAAGCTCGATTCGACGAGGGGTGTGTATGAGGGTGGACCAACTGCGCGCCGCGCCGCTGCTCGCCGGCTTTGCCGATGCCGAGCTGCACGAGCTGGCGCAGGCCTTCCAGACGCGCAGCTTCCCGGCCGGCGCGCTGCTCTTTCGCGAGGGCGAACCGGGCGATCGCTTTGCGATCGTGCTGCGCGGCGAAGTCGAGATCATCAAGGCGCTGGGCACGGCAGAAGAGCGGTTGCTGGCGGTGGTGGGGCGCGGCGACTTTCTGGGCGAAATGAGCCTGCTCGACCCCAGCGGCCGGCGCTCGGCCGGCGCACGGGCACGCACCGCCACCGAGTGGGCCGAAATCACCGCCGAGGCCTTCGAGGCTCTGCTCCACCAGCGGCCTGCACTTTCGCTGCAGCTGATGCGGGCAATGAACACCCGCTTGCGCCGCTCCGAAGCCGAAACCATTCGCGACCTGCAGGCCAAGAACCAGGCGCTGCAGCAGGCCTACCTCGAACTGCAGCGGGCGCAGGCGGCTTTGGTCGAGAAGGAGAAGCTCGAGCACGAGTTGGAGATCGCGCGCGCCATCCAGCAGAGCATGCTGCCCAAGGCGCTGCCCCAGCTGCCCGGCTGGCAGATTGCAGCCCACTGGCGCCCCGCACGCGCCGTCAGCGGCGACTTCTACGACTTTCTGCCCTATGCCGACGGGAGGCTCGGCCTGCTGATCGCCGACGTGACGGGCAAGGGCGTGCCCGCGGCGCTGGTGATGGCGACGACGACAACAATGCTGCGCACGGTGGTCGCCGCCGAGAGCGAGCCGGCGGCCATCCTCGCCCGCGCCAACGAACTGCTCTTGCCGCTGCTGCCCGACTCGATCTTCGTCACCTGCCTCTATATGCTGCTCGAGCCGGCAACGGGGCGGCTCTGCTTTGCCAACGCCGGCCACAGCCTGCCGATGACTGTGGTGCACGGGATAGTGGAGGAGCCGCGCGCCACGGGCATGCCGCTTGGCCTGCTCCCCGGCCGCAGCTACACCGAGTGTACGATCGAACTGCCCCCCGGCGGCGGGCTGCTGCTGCACACCGACGGCATCGCCGAAGCGCACAACGCCGCGGGCGAGATGTTTGGCCTTGCCCGCCTGCGCGCCTGCCTGGCCGCGACCCCCTTCGGCCCGGCGCTGGACGCCGCGCTAGACGCCCAGCTCGCCGCCTTCGTCGGCCCCCACTGGGAGCCGGAAGACGACATTACCTGGGTGGCGCTGGCGCGCGGCGAGTAGTGGGTGGGCGCGTGGCGCTCCACCCGGCTCTATCCTGTTGGGCTGCAGAGGTAGGTCTGCGCGCTAGCCCTTGATCGCCCCGGCGGTGAGGCCGGAGATGAAGGCGCGCATGGTGAAGAAGAAGAGGAGGACGATCGGCAGCGCGGCGAGCACGCCCGCTGCCATGCCCGCGCCCGGCTGGGGCTGCACAAAGTCGTTGAAGACAATCAGCGCCAGCGCGGCCGTGCGCGATTGCGTGGCGTTTGCCACCAGCGAGGGCCACGCGTAGTCGTTCCAGATCAGCCAGACGCTGAAGATCGCCATCGCGCTCACGGCCGGAATCGCCAGCGGCAGCGCGATGCGGCCGTACTGCTGCAGCACCGAGGCGCCGTCCACCGTGGCGGCGTCGAACATCTCGGCCGGCAGCTCCTCGAAGAAGGTGCGCAACACCACAATCGCCAGCGCCTGCTGCGCGCAGTAGGGCAGGATCAGCGCCCAGAGCGTGTTCTGCAGGTCTACGCTGATGATGATCTGATAGGTGGGCACCAGCAGCACGGTGTTGGGGATGAAGAGCAGGATCAGAATGGCGAAGAAGAGCGGCTCGCGCCCCGGAAAGCGGAAGCGCGCGAAGACAAAGGCCGCGATCGACGCCATCGTCAGGCTGGCCGTGGTCGCCACCAGCGCAATGAGCACGTTGTTCATCAGCGGCCCGCGCATAAACTTCCAGGCCAGGGCGTAGTTCTCCCAGTGCATGGGGAAGGTGATGCCCATGGGCGCGACGTTGAACTGGTAGATATCCTTTACCGAGAGCAGCAGCAGCACGACCACGGGCGCGAAGGTGAGCACGCCCAGCACAATCAGCACCGATTGCAACCCAAACTGCCCCAAGTGGCGTCGCAAACCCATCAGTCGGACTCCCTCTGCCGGCGGCGCAGATAGAGGTTGGCGAGTGAAAGCAGCAGCAGCACGGCGAAGAGCACCGTGCCGATTGCCGAGCCATAGCCCAGGTCCAGCTCGTCGCGAATGGCGCGATACATCTGCAGGCCAGGCACCAGCGTGCCGGTTGTGCCCGGGCCGCCGTTGGTCATGATCAGCGGCGCATCGAACGAGCGCAGGTAGTAGATGATGGTGAGCGTAACCAGCAGCGCGATCTGCGGGCGAATCAGCGGCAGCTCGATCCTGAAGAAGCTGCGCAGCGGGCCGGCGCCATCCACCTTGGCGGCGTCCAGCAGCTCGGGCGAGATCGACTGGAAGGCGGCAAGGTAGATCAGGAAGTTCAGCCCGGCCACCCAGGGGAAGCCCACGAAGATGATTGCCCAGAGCGCCGTGCTGCTCTCGCCCAGCCAGGTGCGCGTCAGGTTCTCCAGCCCCACCAGCTCGAGCATGTAGTTCAGCCCGCCGTTGACGCCGTAGAACCAGCGCCACACAAAGACCGTCACCGTGGCCGGCACCACAATCGGCAGCACAAAGACAATGCGCCAGAAATACTTGCCGCGCATCACATGGTTGACGAATGCCGCGCCCACCAGCGGCAAGGTAAGCACCACCAGCACCTGCGACAGCACAATCACGGCCATGTTGCGCCAGGCCGCCGCCGTGGCCGGGTGGTTGAACATGCGCACGTAGTTGTCGAAGCCAACCCAGACCGTGCGTTTGATGTCCCAGTAGGTAAACGAGTGGAAGATGCCGGAGAGCAGCGGGAAGTAGTAGAAGGCGAAGGCGAAGAGGAAGCTGGGCAGCAGCAGCAGGTAGAGCAGCCGGTTGCGCCGCACCTGCGCCCACAGGGAATGGCGAGGCCTGCCGCGGGGAGTGACCCCCGCGGCAGGCTTGTTTGTCTCGTGCTGGATCTGTGAGGCTGAACTCATGCCTGAGGCTCTACCAGGACTCGGCTTCCCATTCGGGGTGCTGCAGGATCGTGGTCTCGGCCTGCTGGTCCAGGAAGCCCTGGTAGGCGGCCAGCGTCTGCGCCAGGTCGGCGTTGCCGGCGAAGAAGTCCTGCAGAATCTGGACTTCGGTCACCACCACGCCGGGGCCGAAGACGTCGTTGACGTTGAGGCCGGAGATCATGTTGCCGATCGTGGGCGGGTTGATGAAGCCCTCGTAGTGCAGCTGCTTGGTCGCGTTGCCCGGCATGATCTCTGTGATGGGCGTGCCCGGCTCGAAGCAGGGGATGGGCTGGTTGGCGCACCAGTATTCCATCGCCGCCGGGCTGGTGACGTACTGCAGCAGGTCCAGCGCCAGATCCAGGCGGCCGGCCTCGACCGTCGTGTTGGGGATGAAGAGATACTGCGAGCCCTGGCCGGCGCCCGAGTTGCCCAGGCGGCGCGACATCTCGCCATCCTTCAGCGCGGGCAGGTAGAACGAGCCCCACTCGAAGGTCATGTTCGGGTCGGCTTCATAGGTGCTCATGAGCAGGCGCACCGAGGGGAAGAAGGCGACGTCGCCCTGCGCAAAGCGGTTGCCCGGCTCCGACGGGGCCGTGTAGCCCTCGTGGAAGAACTCGGACCACTTCTTCATCTCCTCAAAGGCGGCGGCAACGCCCGGCGCTTCGGCGCTCCAGTGCCCCTGCTGAATGCACCAGACGGCCTCCTTCTGCGTAATGCGGCCGTCCGCCTCTTCCCCCACCTGGCCGTCGCACTGGGCAACCACGTCGCCCAGCAGCTGCTCGCTCAGCAGCGCCACATACCAGGTGAAGATGTAGGAATCGGTGCCCGCCGACGGCATATAGAAGGGGTTGATGCCCGCTTCCTTGAGCTTGGCCAGGTCTGCGTAGAAGGCGCTCCAGGTGGTGGGCAGCTCGGTGATGCCGGCCTGCTCGAGCAGGTCCTTGTTGTAGAGCACGGCGGTGTCGCCCAGGTCGCCGGTATAGGTGGTGCCAACCATTACAACCTTGTCGTCGACGGTGACGCTCTCCAGCGCAATGCCGCCCAGCGGGAAGTCGTCGCGCCAGGTGGGGTTGTCGCTGTAGGGGTTGGGTGCGGCCAGGTCGGCGCTGAAATCGTACTGCAGGTCCGGGTCGATCTGCGCCGGCGAAGGGAAGTACTGCATCACGACGTCGGCCAGCGTTTCGGAGCGCAGGTTGGTGGCGATGTAGCCGAAGCGCTCGGGCACGGTGCCCAGCATGGGCTGGTAGGAGACCGAGACGTCGGGGTGGCTGCTCGCCCACGCCTGAATCATTTCGTGCAGGATGTAGGAGGGGTGATTGGGGTCGGCCGTAATGTCATTCCAGGTGTTGATGACGAGCTCGCCGCTCAGGTCGGGGCGGCTTTCGGCCACCACGGCCGGCAGTTCGCCCACGCGGGCGGGTGTGGCGGGCTCTTCTGCTGCTGCCTCGGGCGCGGCTGCCGCGTCGGCGCCGGATTCGGCCGCGGGCGCGGCCTCGGTTTCGGCCGGCGCCACCACTGTGCCACACCCGGCCAGCAGCATCAGCGCAAGCGTCAGGCACAGAAACGCGATCGCGGGGCGTAGTCCGTGCATCTTCATCTTCTGCTCCTCTTTGTGGATGGGGGATGGGGCGGGATTCCATCGGCATGCTAACAGCTTCTTTCGAACGTGTCAACCAACGAAAATCTGCGAAAGCCGCTTCGCAAGCGATTGACAGAGTTCGAAAGTTCGGCTAGAGTGGCGCCATGGCTGCGATCCTGGGTGCTGTGCGGCGCGAGCGAATTCTGGCCTTCCTGCGCGAACATGCCGCCGCGACGGTCAACGAGCTGAGCGAGCTCTGCGACGTCTCGGAAGTGACTGTGCGTCAGGACCTGAACCAGCTCTCTGAAGAGGGGCTGCTGATTCGCACGCGCGGCGGCGCGCTGCTGGCCGAGCGCAGCGCCAAGGAATCGAGCTTTGCCGCGCGGCGCGAGCGCAACGCCTTTGCCAAGCAGCGCATCGGCGAGCTGGCCGCCGCCATGGTCGATTCGTCCGACACCGTGCTGATCGACGCCAGCAGCACCGGCATCTCGGTGGCGCGGGCGCTGGCGGCACGGCGCGACCTCTACAACGTCACCATCATCACAAACGGCATCTATGCCGCGCTCGAAATGCTGGCCCGCCCCGACTTCACCACCATCGTCACGGGCGGCCAGATGCGCGCCGACAATGCCTCGCTCACCGGCTCCTTTGCCTGGCGCCACCTGGAGCGCGTGATGGCGAACATCGGCTTCTTCGGCACGCGCGGCCTTACCCTGGCCTATGGCGTCACCGACCTCAACATCCACGAGGCCGACGTCAAGCGCATGATGATCGAGCGCTGCCGCGAGGTGGTGATCGTCTCGGATTCGAGCAAGTTCGACGACGTCTCGCTCGTCACCTTTGCCGAGATTCCCGCCATCCACCACCTGATCACCGACGACGGCGCCCCCGGCGACGTGCTGGACGCCCTGCGCACGCGCGGCGTCCACGTCACGCTGGCCGTACTCTAACTCCTCCGCATCTCACATCAGCAGGCTCAACCCTTGCGTTCCCTGGCGCCCTGGCGTCGAGGTACGCCAAAGCGGAAGGCTACCCATGCACACTCCCTTCACTGTCAACTCCAGCGGGACGAAGATCGTCGTTGAGGTGCAGGGCGACGGCCCGCCCGTTGTCTTTGCCCACGGGCTAACTGGGACGCGCCACTCCACGCAGACCCAGCTCGCGCCGCTGCTGGAACGCTACTCGGTGGTGAGCTTTGACCAGCGCGGCCACGGCGAATCGATGCCGCTGATCGAGGCCGCCGCCTACGATGTGGGGCTGATGGCCGAAGACATGGCGCGCGTGCTCGACGCGCTGGGCATCGAGCGCGCCGTGATTGGCGGCGAATCGATGGGCTCGGCCACCGCCGTCGAGTTCGCGCTGCGCTATCCCGAGCGGGTGAGCCACCTGCTGCTCACCGCGCCGGCCTTTGGCGACGAGGAGAGCAGCGAGAAGGAGCGCTTCCACAAGATCGCCGACGCCATCCGCAGCGTGGGGCTGAAGAACTTTGTGGCCGCCGCGCGCCAGACGTGGACGGATGACCTGCACTGGCCCGCGCCGGTGGTTGACTACGTCGGCAACTCCTTCCTCGCGCACAACGCCGAGAGCATTGCCATGGCGATTGACGAGGTGATGGAGTGGGTGCCGCTGCACGAGATTGAGGCGCTGACCCAACTCACTTGCCCCACCTGCATCATCTACTGGAAGGATGATGCGCTGCACCCCTCGGGCCTGGCCGAGCGGCTGGCCACGGTGCTGCCCAACGTGCGCCTGGTCGAGATCCCGCCCCTGCCCTTCATCTTCCTGAACGCCGACCAGATCGGCGCCATCTACCAGCAGTTCCTCGACGATGTCGGCTGAGGGGACGCAGCTGCACCGGGTTGTTGACCTGCGCTGCGAATCCACGCTCAACCCGCTGGGGCTGGGCGCCGCGCGCCCGCGCCTGAGCTGGCGGCTGGAATCGGCGCAGCGCGGGGCGCGCCAGCGTGGCTATCAGGTCGTCGTCACCGACGATGAGGCGCCGGCAGCGTCGGCCGCTCAGGGCGCAGTGCCCGGTGCCCCGCGCGTGATCTGGGATTCCGGGCTGGTGGCAAGCGCCCAGACCACACAGGTTGCCTATGGCGGGCCGCGCCTTGCCGCGGGCCAGCGCTGCACCTGGCGCGTGCGCAGTTGGAACGCGCAGGGCGAGGCCAGCGCCTGGAGCGAACCGGCCTGCTGGGAGATGGGGCTGCTTGCGCCGACAGACTGGCGCGCCGACTGGATTTCGGCCCGCTTCGACGCCGAAGACCGGGGCGAGGAATCACCCCCGCTCTACCTGCGCCGCGCCTTCACCCTCGACGCGCCCATTCGGCGGGCGCGCCTCTACCTCACCAGCCAGGGGCTCTTCGAGGCGCACATCAACGGCCGGCGCGTGGGCGATGCCCTGCTCACCCCCGGCTGGACAAGCTACCACGCGCGCACGCTCGTCTGCACCTTCGATGTGACGGAGCTGCTGCACGAGGGCGAAAACGCGATCGGCGCGCTGGTGGGTGATGGCTGGTTTCGCGGGCGCATCGGCGCGCTGGGCGGATCGCGCAATGGCTATGGCACGCGGCTGGCGCTGCTGGCCCAGCTGCAGGTGACGCACGCCGACGGCAGCGTGACGCTGATCGGCAGCGACGAGAGCTGGCGGGCGTCGACCGGGCCGCTGCGCAGCGCAAGCCTCTATGACGGTGAATGCTACGACGCCCACTTCGAGGCGCCCGGCTGGGATGCACCCGGCTTTGACGCCACAACCTGGGAGCCAATCGAGCGCATCGAAGCGCCCAGGCACCACCTGGAGGCGACGCCCGGCCCGTGGGTGCGGCGCATGCAGGAGCTGCCCCCCGTCAGCGTGCAGCGCGTCGACGACAACGTGCAGATTTTCGACCTGGGCCAGAATATCACGGGCTGGGTGCGGCTGCGCGTGGCGGGCGCACCCGGCATGCAGCTGCGCCTGCGCCACGCCGAAGTGCTCGAGGCCGACGGCAGCCTGCACACCGCCAACCTGCGCTCGGCCAAACAGACCGACAGCTACACGCTGGCAAGCGATGCGCTGGTGAGCCTCGAGCCCCACTTCACCTTCCACGGCTTCCGCTTCGTAGAGCTGCGCTGCGAACCCGCCTGGCCCGCCACGCTCGAGCTCACGGGAATTGTCATTCACTCCGACCTGGAGACGACCGGCGCGTTCTCCTGCTCGGACGAGCGGCTGAACCAGCTGCAGCGCAATATTGTGTGGGGCCAGCGCGGCAACTTTGTGGACATTCCCACCGACTGCCCGCAGCGCGACGAGCGGCTGGGCTGGGGCGGTGACGTGCAGCTCTTCGCGCCCACCGCCTGCTTCAACATGGATTCGTCGCGCTTTCTGGCCAAGTGGCTGCGCGACTTCTACGCCGACCAGCGCGCCGACGGCCTCTTCCCCATTGTGGCGCCTATGCCGCGCACCGTGGTGCAGGAGCTGACGCCACCGCCGGGAATGACGCCGCCCTTCCGCATCACGCCCGGCTACGGCGCTGCGGGCTACGCCGACGCTGGCGTGATTGTGCCCTGGACGCTCTACACAATCTATGGCGACAGGCAGCTGCTCGAGGATTGCTACCCGGGCATGGTGCGCTGGGCCGAGCATGTGCTGGCGTGGATGGGCGATGGGCTGATCGTCGAGAACTGGTTCCAGTTTGGGGATTGGCTGGCGCCCTACGCCTCCACCATTCCCGACCTGGCGGCGACGGCCTACTTCGCCTATTCGCTGCAACTGCTGCGGCGCATTGCCACCCTCTTGGGGCAGGCAGCCGACGCCGCCCGCTTCGAGGCGCTGGGCAGCGCGCTGCGGGCGGCCTTCTGCACGCGCTTTGTGCAAGCCGACGGGCGCATGGAGCCCGCCTCGCAGAGCGCGTATGTGTTGGCGCTGGCCTTCGACCTGCTGCCCGACGAACTGCGCGCGCCGGCGGCGGCGCTGCTGGTGGAGGACATCCGGGCGCGCGGCAACCACCTCTCCACCGGCTTTCTGGGCACGCCGTGGCTCTGCCGGGTGCTGGTGGATGCGGGCTATCTGAATGTTGCCTACGACCTGCTGCTGCAGGAGAGCTATCCGTCGTGGCTCTACCCCATCACCCAGGGCGCGACGACGATTTGGGAGCGCTGGAACGGCATCGAGCCGGATAGTTCGCTCTTCAACCCGGCGATGAACTCCTTCAACCACTACGCCTACGGCGCGATCGGCGACTTTCTCTACCGCACCGTGGCCGGGCTGGACCGCGACCCCAGCGTGCCCGGCTACCAGCGGCTGCTGATTCGGCCGCGGCCGGGGGGCAGCCTGACGTCGGCAGCCGCCGCACTGCGCACGCCCCACGGCCCGGCAGAGGTGGCCTGGCAGATTCTCGATGGCCGCTTTCTGCTGGACGTGACCCTGCCGCCAAACAGCACCGGCACGCTGCTGCTGCCCACGCGCGACGGCCCCGAGGCGGCGCGCGAAGGCGGCGCGCCCCTGGCCCAGGCCGAAGGCATCTACGCCGCCGGCCAGACGGTAGACGGCCTGCAGGTGGAGCTGGGCGCCGGGCGCTATCGCTTCGAGGCAACCTACCGCGCGCCGCCCTCACTGCCGTCGCCGGCGCCAAACCTCACCTTCCGCTATCCCCGCTTCAGTATCTACACCTCGGGCGGCGCCATTCTCGACGACATCGCCGCCATGGCCGTGCTCGCCCGCACCGTCGACGACCTGGAGACGCTGCGCGCCACCATGCAGCGCCGGCGCATGTACTCGCTCTCCCAACTGCAACGCTTCCACCCCACCCTGCTCACCGCCCCCATCCTCGCCACCCTCGAGCGCGAGTTGGGCGAGTTGGAATAGGCAAGCGCGCTGCGCTGCCCCCCGCCCCAGCATAAAACGAGAGCGCGCCGGCGTGGGCCGGCGCGCTCTGTGTTTGCTTGCGTGTGCTGCGCGGGGGCCGGTTCCGCTACCCCTCGGCCCACACGCTCGCCATCTCCCACACATCCAGCGCCGCGGCGCGGGCGGGGGCGTTGCGGGCGCAGAGGGCGACGCCGAGGCTGTCGGTACGGCGGGGATAGATGCGCGTGGCCAGCACCCTGCTCCCGTCGTCGGCAAAGACCTCCAGCGTCGACTGGTCGAGCAGGACGCGCAGGCGGCGGCGCGCGCCCGCAGCAAGCGGCGCAAGCGGCGCCACGACCGGCAGACGCAGAGCCGGCTCTTCAACCCCGGCGTGCGTGCGCTCCACGTGCATCTCGCCCTCGCCCACCCAGAGCGTGACGTGCTCGCTGAAGTCGGGCGTGCAGCGCAGCAGCAGCCCCACCTCGGCGCCCGGCTCGAGCTCCAGTTCCAGCTCCAGGTCGAGCGCGGCGCCGGTCACACCCTTCAGCAGCGCAGGCGTCTGATCCAGGTTCAGGTCGCGCAGCGCATGGTGCGCGCGGCGCAGGGTGGCCAGCTCGGCCACGGGCTGCAGCAGCGGCGCGCCGTCGGCGGCGAAGGTAATCTCGATCGGCACAGACATCGCCCCGTTCCAGCCTGCGGCGTCGCTTGCTGCCTGGCTGCGCGCCTCCTTCAGCCACCCCCACATGATCAGGCGGCCGTTGGCAGCACGCAGCACCTGCGGCGCGTAGAAGGTGTGGCCATAGACCAGCACCCCCTGCTGCAGCGATTCAAAGCGGCGCTCGCCCGCGCGGCCGGCATGCCAAACCGGCTCCAGCAGCTGATAGGTGGCGGACTGGGGCGAGAGGATCAGCAGATCACCAGCGGAATGGCGCAGCAGGTTCGGGCACTCCCACATCGCGCCGCCCCAGGGCCGCTCGCTCGCTGTATGGTCGCCCTCCAGGAAGGGCCCGGTGCACTCCCACTCGTCCAGGTTCTGGCTCTGGTAGTGCAGAACCACGCCGCCCTGTTCGTTGCGGGTGCCGATCACCATGCGCCAGCCGTCACCCTCGCGCCACACATAGGGGTCGCGGAAATCGCCGCCGTTCTGCGCGGTGATGTCGGCAGGCGGCCCCGCAATCACCGGGTTGCCGGCGAACTTCTGCCAGGTGAGCAAGCCATCACTGCTCGTCGCCTTGAGCACCACCTGCGGCGCAACGCCGGTGTAAAGAAGAGTCGGCGTGCCGTCGTCGTCCACCGCGCAGCCCGACCAGCAGCCGCCCCCATCGCCGTCGGCCGCGTTCGGCGTCAGCGCAATCGGCAGGTCCTGCCAGTGCAGCAGGTCGCGGCTTGCGGCGTGGCCCCAGTGTATGTTGGCATGGCGCGGCGCAAAGGGGTTGTGCTGGTAGAAGAGGTGCACCTCACCCTGCCATTCGATCAGCCCGTTGGGATCGTTGATCCAGTTGGCATGCGGCAAGAAGTGATAGCAGGGGCGATGCGGATCATCGCCGGCTGCATCGAGTGTGCGCAAAGGAAGAGCTGCGATAGCCATTGTCTTCACCAAATCTGTTCAAACTGCCCGGCTGAGTTCCGTACAGAGTCCCGCTCCGAAGCTGCGTTAGCCCTTGATGCCGCTGCTGGCGATACTCTTGACGAAGGCGCCCTGGAAGAAGAGGAAGAGCAGCAGCACCGGAATGGTGATCATCGTCGCATAGGCCATCACTTCGCCCCATTCGGTGTCCTGCTGGAAGAAGTATTGCATGCCCACCATCACCGGGCGCAGATTCTCGCTCTGCACCACCATCGTCGGCCAAAGGAAGGCGTTCCAGGTGCCCAGGAAGGTAAGGATGGTGACGGTGGCGAAGACCGGTCCCGAGTTGGGCACGATGATCTTGCGGTAGATCTGGAAGCGGCTGGCGCCATCCACCAGCGCCGCTTCGTCCAGCTCCTTGGGGATGTCGCGGAAGAACTGGTAGAAGAGAAAGATCGAGAAGGCGCTGGTAATGAAGGGGATGATCTGCACGTGGTAGCTGTTGAGCCATCCTTGCGTAAAGCCGCTCTCGAAGCTGAAGCTGGGCAGCCAGCTCACCAGCAGCAGCAGCGGCATGATCACCGTCTCGCCCGGGATGATCAGCGTGGCGATGATGACGGCGAGCACAAGCTGTTGCCCCTTCCACGTCAGGCGTGACAAAGCATAGGCGATCATGCTGTTCACAATCAGGGCGAGAAAGATCGTGATCGCCGAAACCATGACCGAATTCATCAGAAAGCGCGGGAACTGGCTGCGCGTGAAGACAGCTTCGTAGTTGGCGAGCGAGAGCGTGCCCACCGGAAGGAACGCGCGCAGCGAGCGCAGGTCCGAAAAGATCTGGTCGTTACTCTTGAAGGACGAGACGATCATGAAGAGCAGCGGGAAGAGGAAGAAGCCGGCCAGCAGGAAGTTGATTGCGTACTGGCCAAGGGTAGAGCCCCAGCCCGGCCCAAGCCCACTGCGCGACGCCGGCGCCACCGGCACAGCTTGCTGAATCGCCATGATCGTCAAGCCTCCTGGTTGCGCAGAACGCGCCGCTGCAGGGTGGAGATCAGAAGAATGAAGAGGAAGAAGAGCACACCGATCGCCGCCGCCGCCGCAATGTCCTGCTCGCGGAAGCCCTTGCGCACCATCTCGAAGGTGACGGTGGTGGTCGCATCGTTCGGCCCGCCGTTGGTCATCACATAAGGCTGCGTAAAGAGCTGGAAGGCGGCAATCGTGATCGTGATGATAATGAAGACCGTCACGCTGCGCAGGCCGGGCATGGTGATGAAGCGGAACTTCTGCCAGCCGTTTGCCCCGTCGATGCCCGCCGCCTCGTAGAGCTGTTCGGGAATCCCCTGCAGGCCCGCCAGGAAGAGCACCATCTGGAAGCCCACCCCCTGCCAAACCGACATGATGATGATCGCCGGCATCGCCGTGGCGGGACTGCCCAGCCAGTTCACACTCGGCAGGCCAAAGAAGCCGATGAACTGGTTAATCAGCCCGTTGTCCTTGTCGTACAGAAAGGTCCAGACAATCGAGATCACCACCATCGAGGTTACCACGGGGCTGAAGTAGATGGTGCGGAAGATGTTGCGCCCGCGCAGCTTCTGGTTAACCAGGATCGCCAGCAGCAGGCCAAGCCCCATCTGCAAGGGAATCACGACGAGCGCAAAGTAGATGACGTTGACCACCGAGCGCAGGAAGGTTGGGTCTGCCGCCAGCACGTAATAGCGCGTGCCCCGCCAGTCAATCGGGAACCACTCGGTCAGCCCGTCGTACTGCGGGTAGTTTTCATTGTCGCGGGTGAACTCGCGCGAGCGGGGGTACTGCAGCTCGCCCTCTTCGTCGAGCAGCGGCTCACCCGTGGCCTCGTCAACCACCGGCTCCACAGGGAGCACGCTCATGCGCACAAGGCGACTGTAGTTGCGCAGCCCCACCCACTCCGTCGGGTTGGCCGAGATCAGCCGCTGGTTGGTAAAACTGAAGCCAATGCCGGCAAGAAAGGGGCCCACCAGAAAGAGCAACAGCAGCACAATGGCGGGCCCAGCCAGCAGGAGTGCCGGCACCATGTCGCGTGTTGGACCGCGAAACTTCTGATCGGAGCTCTCTACAGGCTGTCTGGCTGTGGACATGTGCCGGTCTCCTCGGCTTGCGGCGGGCCGGGCAAGGAGGGAGGGAATCTCCTCCCTCCTTGCCCGTGCACTACAGAGAAACAGAGTGCGGGCTAGAAGCCGAAGTTGTTGTTGTCCTCGATGTCCTGGTTGATGGCGTCCACGGCATCGTCGAGTGCATCCTGCACGTTGCCGCCGTCGCGAATCTTGATGCCTGCCTGCTCAAACTCGCTGGAGATGCGCAGGTAGCCAGGGGTGGCCGGGCGCAGCACGGCGAAGCGGTCCGCCATCTCGAAGAAGACACGGTACGGGCCACCCTCGGCGTACGACTCGGTGAGCGCAGCGCCGGCCGAAGTCGTAGGCACCAGACCCGTCGTCTCCGACATCAGGGCGACGTTCTCGGGGCTCATCACGTGCTCGATGAACTGCCACGCACCGTCGGCCTCTTCGCAGTTGGCGCTGATGCCCCACTGCCACGAGGCGGCGCCGATCTTGGGGCCGTTGCCAAAGTCCACAGCCGGCAGGAAGAGCGCGTCATCGCCGAACGCCTTCACCACATCGTTGGCCGACCAGCTGCCGGTGTACCAGATCGCCGTGCGCCCCTGATAGAAGGCCTGGTCGTCCGGCGGCGCCGGGTTGGCATAGCCTTCGGTGAAGAGGCTCTGGAACCATTCGCCCCAGGCCACGGCTTCCGGCCCATTCAGCACGCCTTCGGCCGAGGTGTAGCTGCTGCGGTCGATCAGGTCGCCACCAAAGCTCTGCAGCATGGGCGAATAGGCGTAGGGCCACCACTCACCCGTCCACTGGGCGTTGATATCGACGGCATACTCAAACTCGCCCGAATCCTTCAGGGTGGCCAGGATGCCGGTGAACTCCTCAGCCGTCCACGGCTCATCCAGCGTGGGGATGCGGATGCCATACTCCTCGAGCACCGACTTGCGCGCATAGTTGACCAGCGCCACGTCGAACTGACCCAGCGAGTAGACCTTGTCCTGGTAGAGGCCGATGCCGCCGGTGTTGATGTCGGCCAGCATCTCGTCGGTAACGGGCAGCTCCTGAATGTAGCCGGACCAGGCGAAGTTGGGCACGGTGGGCTGGTCGAGGTCGATGATGCAGGGCAGGCTGCCGGCAACCGAGGCGGCCGCCACCGAATCGTTGTAGGTGGCCTGCGGGAAGGCCTCGACGATGACCTGGTACTCTTCCTGGAGGGCGTTGAAGTCATCCACCATCTGCTGGATCACGCCCATCTCGCTCTCGTTGCCTGCGGAGTGGGTCCACAGGCCAAGGGTGGTGCGGCTGGGGTCGGGGGTCGGCTGCGGCGGCGCCTCGGTGGGCGTCGGCTCGGCAGACTCGGCGGCGGCGGTGTCGGTCACAGCCTCGGCCGCGGCGGGCTCCTCGGCGGCGGGCTCCTCGGCGGCGGCTTCTTCAGCGGCGGCCTCTTCGGCGGCGGCTTCTTCGGCCGGGGCGGCGGCGGGCGCTTCGGTTGCGGCGCCACCGCCACCGCATGCACCGAGCAGCAAGCCAACCAGCAGGATCAACGTCACAAACAAATTACGTCGCTGCAAGGGGTTCATCGTACCGTCTCCTCTGAAAAGCGATATGGACCTGCGCACGAGAACTGCCAATCGTGAATGACCGTATGGATGCCGGCTTTGCTTTCTGGAACGGGTGCGAAGCAGAGCCGGGAGCGCAAATTCGCTGAAGCTGGTGGACTAACACGATTTAGTTGCTGACCCTGAAACCTCCTTCCGCCGCAGTGGTGGGCCAAACGCGTCTCTGGTTCGTCTGTTAGCGGGGTGTAACGGAAGCTCGTTCAACAAGCGGGCAAGGGATCAGTTCGGGAGCCGCGCCCGCTTGCGCCGGCGCTGCGCCGTCGATTTGGCGCAGCAACAGGTGCGCGGCACGCCATCCCATCTCGTAGTGGGGCAGTTGCATGGTGGTGAGGCCAGGGCGCAGGCCGGGGGCGATGATCGCCTGGTTGTCGAAGCCGACGATCGAGAGCTCTGCGGGGATGGAGAGCCCAACTTCGGCCGCGGCCTGGTAGGCGCCCATGGCCATGCGGTCGTTGAAACAGAAGAGCGCCGTGGGACGGTCGCGCCGGGCCAGCAGCTTCTGCGCCGCCGCATAGCCGCCGTCGGGGTCGCTCATGCCGGTGGCCACCAGCGCCTTCTCAAAGGGCAGCCCGTGGCTCGCCAGCGCCGCCTTGTAACCCTGCAGGCGGCCGAGCGAGGCGGGGATGCGGTCGTGGTTGTTGAGCATGCCGATGCGCCGGTGCCCGTTGGCGATCAGATACTCCACCGCCTCACGGCCACCGCGCTCTTCGTCGGGCACCACCGCGGGGTGGCCGCCATCGGCCGCAAAGCAGTCGAGCAGGACGCAGGGGATGTCGCGGATGGCGTCGGGCAGCGTCACCTGGTGGTGGTACATGCTGGCGAAGAGGATGCCCTCGACCTGGCGTTCGAGCAGCGTTTCGGCCGCCCGTGCCTGCAGGCCGGCGTCGCTGCCCACATTGACGAGCAGGAAGAGCATCTGGCGCTCCCAGGCGTAGTCCTGGGCGCCCTGGATCATCTGGCCGGCGAAGGGGGAGGTGGCGATGCTGTCCGAGATGAAGCCGAGCGTGTGGGTGCGCTGCGAGCGCAGGTTGCGGGCAATGGCATTGGGGCGGTAGCCGAGTTCGGCCACGGCGTCCCACACACGCTGCTGGGTTTCGGGGGGGATGCCGCCGTCGGCGACCTTGTTGATGACGAAGGAGACGGTGGTGCGCGAGACGCCTGCCAGGCGGGCGACATCCTGCATGGAGTATGTCTTTTTGGCAGAGCGGTGTGCAGAGCTCATCGCGCAACCCGGCAGTGGCGAAGACAAGCGAGAAGCAAGAAGCGACGGGACAAGATGGAACTGGGGAGGGCGAAGGCGGCCGCAGGTAACTAACTCGTGTTAGTAAAATAGCATGACGCCGCAGCCCTTGTCAATAGGCAATTTCGCGCAGCGGGTGCGAATTCCGATCTCCAAAGTGAACCCGCGATGAAACCCACATTTTCCCTTTCGTAGCGGCGATTTTCAATCGCCGGGAAGCTGGGACGAGCGCAGCGAGTCCTGGCCCTTGATTGTGGGCGCAGAGAAGGGTGGGGGTGAAGGGTGTGGGAGAAGAGTGCGCGGGGAAAGCGCCAGGACTCGCTGCGCTCATCCCGGCTGCTCGGCGATTGAAAATCGCCGCTACGAGTGCGACACCCTACCGCAGAACCGCTCGTCTGCACACCATTTGCCGGTTCTATATGTGAAAGACCATCAACCCCAGGACCGACCCGGCACAAACTGGGGCTTGACAATTAGAGCAATTGCTCTATTGTATCCAGAAAGCGCTTGGCTGCTTTCCAAGATGAGGTCCCCCTCCATGAACTCACGTGCGCGCATCCTCAGCGCCGCGCTCGCCCTCTTCAACGCGCGCGGCACCGCACAGGTCTCCACCAACCACATCGCACACGCAGCGCAGGTCAGCCCGGGCAATCTCTACTACCACTTTCGCAACAAGCAGGAGATCATCCGCACCCTGTGCGAGCAGCTATTTACGCGCACAGGCGAGATGTTTGCCCCGGCGAGCGACCAGCCGCCGACGATGGCGGAGATTCAAGGCTGGGTACGCGAGAACTTCGTCGTCACCTGGGAGTATGCGTTCGTCTTTCGCGAACTGCCGGCGCTGCTGCGTCAGGATGCGCTGCTGGCTGCGACCTATGCCACCGTGCGCCGCCGCGGTTACGAAGGCTTTCGCGAGTTGGTTGGCGCGCTGGCCGCCGTCGGTCTGCTTCTCCCGCTCGACGAGGCCACCACTACCCAACTGGCCGACCTGCTCTGGCTCCTGAGCGAGCAGTGGCTGACGGCGCTGGAGCTGCAGGGCGAACCGGCTTCGGCCGCCAACATGCAGCGCGGTGTAGAGCTGATGATGCTGCTGCTTGCCCCCTATTTGTGCGCTCCCCCCGCCGCCCCGCCATGAACCGAACCTGGAGCGATAGACCATGAACCGACGCGTCACCGCCCTCTTCCTGATCCTTGTCCCGCTGGCCTTCAACGCCGCCTTCTTCACGCTCTCCAGCACCTTCAGCTATCCCGACATCCTGCGCCGGCCCACCGATGAGATTCTCACCCGCTTTGCCGCAGGGGGTGATCGGCTGGTGGCCACCTGGTACTTCTTTGCCGTTACCTCGCTGCTCGCCATCCCGCTGGCGCTGCTGCTCTACGGCCTCTTCGTCGACGAACACCCGCAGATTGCGCTGGCGGCGGCCGTGATGGGTTCGCTGGCCGGGCTTGTGCAGGGCATGGGGCTCTTCCGCTGGGTCTTTCTGGTGCCGGGGCTGGCCGCAACCTATGTGGATCCCGCCACCGACGCCGCAACGCGCGCCGCCGCCGTCACCGTCTTCGAAGCCGCGCACAACTACCTGGGCGTGGCCGTGGGCGAGCACATGGGTTATCTGTTTACGGGGGCGTGGACGATCCTGATCGGCGTGATGCTGCTGCAGTCGCGCCGTCTTCCCGCCTGGCTGGGGGTGGTGGGGATTGTGGCGGCGGCGGGCGTGATGACGGGGCTGCTCGAGCCGGCGGGCTGGGAGCCGGCCGGCCTGATCAACGCACTGAGCTACATCGCCTGGTCGCTCTGGATGGTGGCGCTGGGCGTGCTGCTGCTGGTGCGGCGCGAACCGGCGGCGACGAACAGGCTATCCCCCGCGCCAAGCGTGCGCTGAACAAGACAGCAGGGCCGCGTGCACGCGGCCCTGCTGGGTAAGCCCTATTGCCGGGCGCGTGCGCAACAGCACGCGCCCGCTCTGTATGCAGCGCTATTCGGCTGGGGCCACCAGCTCCACATCAGCCAGGAAGAGCGTGCCGCTCGGTGTCGCGTCAAGCACAAGCGCGACCTCGGTCACGGTGGCCAGGTCAACGCCGGCGAACGCAGCGAGCGGGACGCGCAGCGTGGTTAGCGGCACTACCGAGGTGAAGAGCGACCCGAAGAAGTCATCCGCGCGCACCTCGCCCTGCGGGAAGGCGAGTTCGGCGGCGGCGGGGGCGGGCACGGTGGCGGTCGCACCGGCGGCGTCGGTCAGCCGCAGCGAGAGGGCTTGCGACGCGCCGGGCGCGTTGTTGGCCGCCAGCGGGTCCACCGCCACGCGCAGGCTGAGCGCACCGTAGGCAGAGAAGTCGGCGCCGGCGGGCAGGGCAAAGCGCAGCAGCGCGCCCGGCTGCTCCCAGCTGAGCACGGCCATGGCCGGATTGCCCGGGATGGTGAAGTTGGGACGACGGCAGGGTTCGCTCCCGGGTTCCATCATCGGCGTCGAGAAGCCCGGCGTGCAGAAGTGCAGCTGCACCCCATCGGCGCTGACTGCGCCCCCCTGCAAGTGGGTGGTGAGCTCGCTGTCGCCGGCGGGGGTGAGCAGGCGCAGGCTCTGGGCGGCGGGCGCAAGCAGCGCCGTGCGCGTGGGCTGGCCATAGTGCTCGGCGGCGAGGGGCTGCGCAAAATCGAGCCCCAGCGCCGCCTGTGCGGCCGTCGCGGCGGGGCCACTGCCCAGCACAGCGGCGGCAAAGTCCACCGCCAGCGCGCCCAGGAAGGCGCGCTGGGCGTCGCCGTCGAGCATGGTGGAGCAGGCGGGCGAAATCTGCGCCCCCACCATCATGTCCGGCCCCAGAACTGTGTTGAACTGGTTGTGGTTGGCGCCTTCGAGCCAGAGCGAGGTGACCCACTGCGCTTGCCCCTCGGCCAGGCGCAGCTTCTCGTAAAAGGTCTGGCCGTCCTGCTGGATCACGTCTCCGTCGCAGGCGGGCAGCAGAATGGCAAGCGGGATCGCCAGCGGGTCGTCGTCGAGCACAGTGGGTGCAGGCGCCACGGCCAGCAAGCCGCGCGCCGGGCCATAGGGTTGGCCGGCCGGCGGCTCGCCTTCCAGACCGCGCTCGCGCAGTAGCCGCCACGCTTCGCCGGCGCCGCGCGAGTGGCCGATCAGCAGCAGCTGTGTCAGGTCAACGCGGCCGGCCAGCGCCACGCCAAAGTCGGGGGCATCGGCGGCGCCTGCACCGGCGGCTGCCAGCGCGCCCAGGTGCTGATCCACCAGCTGCAGCAGCCGCTCGCCGGGCGCGGCCTCGCCAAAGCCAAAGGTGAACTCGGCGTTAATGTTGGGCGCCAGCGCGATGTAGCCTGCGGCGGCCAGGCGCTGGGCCAGCCAGCCCCAGCCGGCATAGTTGCGCTGCTCCACGGCGGGGTCGCACGGCCATTCGTCCACCATGTGCTGCGTCTCGGGGCAGCCGGGGTGGGTGCCGTGCAGAATCAGCACCACGGGCGCCGGCCCGTCCCCCTCCGGCAGCGCAATCACCCCGTTCAGCCGCACGGGCATGTTGCGGAAGCGGCTCTCCTCGGCGAACTGCGGGTTCACCAGGATGCTGTCGCCCAGGTTGTAGTCGATCACCGCGGGCAGCGCGTCAGCCGCCGACGCCTCAGCCTCAGCCGCCGGCGCTTGCGCTGCCGTATCGGCTGCAGGCTGAACAGGTTGGCAGGCGGCCAGCAGCAGCGCAACGGTCACCAGCAAGACAAGAATCACTCCAGGCGCGCGCAGGCGCGCCCTGTGCTCAACCCTCATTCTCTTCTCCCATCACCAGGGGTTATGCCGCGGCCGCAAGCAGCCGCTGCACCACCTCTACCACCATGGCACGCAGCGTCTCCACCTGCTCGCCGCTCACCAGGTCCTTCACGATCACAATCCCCGCCTCGATCTCGCGCGGGCTCACCAGCAGCGCAAAGCGGATGCGCCGCTCCTCGCCATATTTGAACTGCTTGCCGTAGCGATCCAAGTCGGGGTAGAGGTCGGTGCGCAGACCGGCGCGGCGCAGCTCGCGCGCCAGCGCAAGGCTCTGGGGGCGGCTGCTCTCGTCGAACTGGGTGACGAGCACCTGCGGTTCGCCGGCCAGGCGCGCCGGGAAGAGGCCGCGCTCCTCCATGATCAGCAGGATGCGCTCGAGGCCAAGGCTGAAGCCGCAGGCGGGGATGGCCTGGCCGCTGAACATGCCCACCAGGTCGTCGTAGCGGCCGCCGCCGCCGCCCGAACCGCTGAGGCCGGCGAACTCGATCTCGAAGATGGCGCCGGTGTAGTAGCTGAGCCCGCGCGCCAGGTAGGGGTCGATGCGCAGCTGAGGCGCGGCGGGGCCGCCTGCGCTGAGCGCAAGCACACTGCGCAGATTGGCCACGGCGGCGGGGCCGGCCTGCGTCTTTGCGAGCAGGGCGCCAAGCCAGTCGAGCAGCGCGCCGTTTGTGTCGGGGCCGCCGGCAGGGGCGGCGTCCATGCCGGCGAGCAGGCGAGTGGCGGCGTCGGGCGCGATGCCGCGCTGCGCCAGCTCACGCTCCACCCCCTCCATGCCCACCTTGTCCAGCTTGTCAATGGCGACCAGCGCCTCGCCCTCCAGCGCGGGCGGGATGCCCGCCACCTCCATCAGCGCGTGCAGCACGCCGCGGTGGTTCAGGCGCAGGGCAAAGCCGCCCTCGCCCGTAAAGCCAAGCTCCTCGAGCACCTGCGCGCCGGCAGCCAGCACCTCGGCCTCGACGGTGGGGCTGGCCGAGCCTACCACGTCGACGTCGCACTGGTAGAACTCGCGGTAGCGTCCGCGCGCCGGCCGGTCGGCGCGATAGACGGCCTGAATCTGGTAACGCTTGAAGACGCGCGGCAGCTTGTCGCGGTGCTCGGCCACCACGCGCGCCAGCGGCACAGTCAGGTCGTAGCGCAGCCCGGCATCGGCGACGCTGTTCTCGCTCGGCGCGTCGGCCAGCGCCTTCTCCAGCTTGTCGCCGCGCTTGAGCACACGGAAGATCAGCTGGTCGCCCTCTTCGCCATACTTGCCCAGCAGCGTCGAGAGGCGCTCCATGGTTGGCGTCTGCAGCGGCTCAAAGCCGTAGGACTGGTAGACGCGCTCGATCACGCCCACCACATACGCGCGGCGCAGCACATCCAGCGGCAGGAAGTCGCGCATGCCGCTCAGCGGTTCGGTGTTGATTTTGGCCATTGCTCAATCCTTGACGTGCGGTGCAGTGCGTGCGCCCGGGCGGGCGCCTCTGTTTTGAGAGCCACGCCACCGCCGCAAGGAGCAGGCCGGAAGGCGCAGTTCAGCCGGCAATCGCGTTGGCGGCGGCAACGTAGGGCAGGCCGAACGCCTCGGCCACACCCTCGCAGGTCAGCGCGCCGCGGTGCGTATTCAGCCCCAGCGCCAGCGGGCGGTTGTCGGCAAGGGCCGCCAGCCCATCCTGCGCCAGCCGCAGCGTATAGTTCATCGTCTGGTTGTTGAGGGCGAAAGTGCTGGTGCGCGGCACGGCGCCCGGCATGTTGGCCACGCAGTAGTGGAGCACGCCGTCGATCTCATAGGTGGGGTTGCTGTGCGTGGTGGGGCGCGTCGTCTCGACGCAGCCGCCCTGGTCCACCGCCACATCCACAATCACCGAGCCGCGGCGCATGCTCTTGAGCATCTCGCGCGTGATCAGCCACGGCGCGCGCCCACCGGGGATCAGCACGGCGCCGATTACCAGGTCGGCGTCGTAGACCACCTCTTCGATGTTGTACTCGTCGCTGATGCGCGTCTGCAGCGCGCCCCGGTAGATGTCATCCAGATACTTGAGCCGGTCGTGGTTGACGTCGAGCACGGTGACCTGGGCGCCCAGCCCCACCGCCACGCGCGCGGCGTTGACGCCGACGGTGCCGCCGCCCAGAATCGCGACGTTGGCCGGCGCCACGCCCGGCACGCCGCCCATCAGCACGCCGCGCCCGCCGTGCGACTTCTGCAGGTAGGTCGCGCCCACCTGCGTCGACATGCGCCCGGCCACCTCGCTCATCGGCATCAGCAGCGGCAGCTTGCCGTCGTCCGTCTGCACCGTTTCGTAGGCGATGCCGGTGACGCCGCTCTCGAGCATGACGTCGGTGAGCGGGCGGTCGGCGGCCAGGTGCAGGTAGGTGAAGAGGATCAGCCCCTCGCGCAGGTGATGGTACTCCGGCTCGATCGGCTCCTTGACCTTGACGACCATCTCGGCGCCCCACGCCTCTTCGGCGGAGTCCACCAGCAGGCCGCCCGCCGCCAGATATTCCTGATCGTGCAGGTTGCTGCCTTCGCCGGCGCTCTTTTGCACCAGCACCCGGTGGCCGCGCCGGGTGAGCGACTTGACGGCGCCGGGCGTCAGCCCAACCCGGTTTTCGTTATCCTTGATCTCCTTGGGAAGACCAATGATCATGGGGAGCCTCCTCGTCGAGTCTGTCCTCGTGTGTTGGGTTGATGGGCTGATGGTGCGCGCACGCGCGGTGGGAGCAAGTGTAGCAGTCGGCGGCGGCTTCGAGCAAGAGACGGGCCGGCGCGCAGCCCATCCTGCGCGCATCTTTGCAGGCAGCCAATCAGCGGCAGCGGGCGGTGTACAATGGGAGGACCATGAACGAGCCCGCCCTCCCCGCAGCCCCCATCACGCCGCCTGCGACGCGCGGCCCGCGCGCCCGGCTGCGGCACGCCTTCGCCGCGCTGGGGTTGAACCTGCGGCGCGCAGGCGCAGCCCTTTCCAACGCGCGCCGCCGCCTGGTGCGCCGCCGCCTGCCCGATTACGTCACGCTTACGCTCGGCGCGCCGCTGCGCGAGCTGGCCGCCGAAACGCCTTGGTACGTGCGCTGGTTTGCGCCGGCCGGCGTGCCCGCCTCGCTGCAGAGCCTGGCGCCCCGCCTGCGCCGCGTGGCCGAAGAGCCGGACGTGCGCGGTCTGCTGCTCATCGTGCGCAGCGCGCCGCTCTCGCGCAGCGGCGCGCAGAGCCTGGCCCTGCTGTTGGCACGCTTCCGCGCATGGGACCGCGCCGCCAATCCCCATGGCACGCCCAAGCGTCTTGTCGTCTGGCTGGAACAGATCAGCGCGGCGCACGCCACTGCTTTTGCCGCCGCCGATGCGCTCTACCTTGCGCCGCAGGGCGCGTGGGAGGTGACCGGGCTGCGCGTTGAGAAGACCTACCTGCGCGACACGCTGGCGCGTGTGGGCGTGCAGGCCGAGGTGGTGAAGGTTGCACCCTGGAAGACGGCCGCCGACCAGTTCAGCGAGGCGCAGATGAGCGACGCCGAGCGCGAGCAGTACGGCTGGCTGCTCGACAGCCTCTACGCGCAGATGGTGGAGGCAATCGCCGCCGGCCGCGGCCTCACCTCCGCCGCCGTCTGCGCCGCCATCGACCGCGCGCCGCTGAGCGCCGAGGAGGCGCTGGCGGCGGGCCTGGTCGACGGCCTCTGCTACGAAGACGAGCTGGCCGCGCGCCTCGCCCTCCCCGCCGCAGCAGCCGGCGCAGAGCCGACAGAGCTCATGCCGGCGCGGCTGCGGCGCTACAGCACGGTGGAGGGCATCCTCTTCCGGCGGGTGCGCCCGCGCGCAGGCACGATTGGCCTGCTCAGCCTCGAGGGATCGATCGTATCGGGACCCAGCCGCAGCTTCCCGCTGCCGCTGCCCCTGCTGGGCGGCGAGATGATCGGCAGCAGCACGGTGCAGCAGGCCGTGCGTGCGGCGCGCCGCGACCCAAACCTTGCTGCGGTGGTGGTGCACGTCGATTCGCCCGGCGGCTCGGCCGCAGCCAGCGACCTGATCTGGCGCGAGCTGGAGCTGCTGGCGCAGGAGAAGCCGCTGGTGATCTACATGGGCGACGTCGCAGCCAGCGGCGGCTACTACATCGCCATGCCCGGCCACCACATCGTGGCCCAGGGCGCCACCCTCACCGGCAGCATCGGCGTGATTCTGGCCAAGCTGGTGACGGCCGGCGCCTACGCCCGGCTGGACGCGCAGCGCGACGTGGTGCAGCGCGGCGCCAACGCCGGGCTACTCAGCGATGCCCAGCCCTGGACGGCGCCCCAACGTGCGCGCATGGAAGCGCTGGTGGCCGACACCTACGCCGTCTTCCAGGCGCGCGTGCAGGCGGGCCGCAAGCTGGAAGGCGAGCAGCTACAGGAGCTGGCCGGCGGCCGCGTCTGGACGGGCGCACAGGCGCTTGCCCACGGCTTGATCGACAGCCTGGGCGACCTGGCGTGCGCCGTGGAGGAGGCGGCGCGCCTGGCCGGCCTGCCCGCCGGCGCCGAGCGCGTGATCGAACGGATTGCGCCGGGCCACGGCTTGGCCGCCACGCCCGCTGCCACAAAAAGCCTCGCCGATCTGGCAGCGCTCCTTGCCCTGCTGCGCAGTCAGGCAGCAGGCGGCGCAGCTGTGGGCGGCGCAATTGTGGGCGGCGCAGCAGTAGAGGCGCGCATGGGCGCGTTGGCTTTGGCGCAGGCCGCGGCGCAGGCCGCCGAGTGGCAGCGCCTGCTGCGCACCGAAGCGCTCTGGCTGCTGGCCGAGCGCCTGCCCGAAGCCTAGCGGGCGCTCAGCGCATGTTGCTCACTGCTCAGCGCTCACGACTCAGCGCACGATGCGGAAGTTGAAGAGTGGCGTGCCCTGCACCATCATCAGGTTCACCCACAGCGGTAGAATCATTTCGGCGCTGCGGGCCGAGGCGATGCCGCCCAGATCCACCACCTGCTGCCAACCAAACCAGTCGCGCAGGTAGCCCGTCACCTCGACCTTGGCTGCGGCGTCGTCGCCACTGACGTAGATCGCGTGGTCACCGCCGCCCACCAGCGCCGGGTTGACCATAAGCGCCGCCGTCACTGTGTTGAGCGTCTTGACGACGCGTGCGGCGGGGAAGCGGCGCTGGATCTGCTCGCCCAGCGAATCGGTGTTGACGACGAAGAGCGAGGGCGGCATGCCGTGCGAAAAGTCGAGCGGGTTCGAGATGTCGATCAGGATCTTGCCGGCCAGCGCAGCTTCACCCGCCGCCTCCAGCCCGGGAAGCGCGCCCTGGCCCGTGAGCGCATGGATGTTGAGCGCGCCGTGGGCGGCCGCCTGCGCAAAGCTGCCCAGCGCGACGGCAGGGTTGGCTGCGTGCCATTCACCCAACGGCGGCGCACCATAGGCGCCCGGCTCGTTCCTGGCCAGCGAGGCCTGCACGTCGCGCGTCCCCATCATCACGCTCTGCCCCTTGGCGGCCAGCGCGGCGGCAATTGTGCGCCCCACAACACCTGTTCCCAGTACGCCGATATTCATGGTTGTCCTTTCGTGGCTTCTGTAGCCATCGTCCTGTCCGGCCCAAACCGTCAGCCGTCTTGAAGATGAGTGAGCTTGAGGCTCGCGTCCCACAGCTGCTGCTGGTGGGCGCGCTCGAGCGCCCAGGCCGGCGCCGCGATCTCCTTGCCGGCGCGGAAGAACTTGCCGCTCTGCCCGGCCCAGGCCGGCGAAAGCGCCAGTTCGGCAATCGGCAACGCCGCCACTGCGGGCGTTGCCGAACCGAAGCGGGTCATCCAGCGCAGCAGGGCGGGCGCCTCCTGCATCAGCCCTGTGCGCACCAGCCCCGGGTGTACGGCGTTGACCGTTACCGGCTCCCCTTCCAGCCGGCGCGCCAGCTCGAAGGTGAAGAGCAGGTTGGCCATCTTGGTGGCGCCAAAGGCCCAAAGCGCGCGATAGCTCTTCTCGCTCTGCAGGTCGTCGAAGTGCACCAGTGTGGTCGAGGGTGCAGTGAGGTTAATGATGCGCCCCTCACCCGACGCCTTGAGCGGTTCGAGCAGCAGGTTGGTGAGCAGGAAGGGCGCCAGGTGGTTGGTGGCGAACATGCTTTCGAGGCCATCGGGCGTGACGCTGCGCTGGCGCCGAAAGATGGCGGCGCTGTTGATCAGCCCGTGCAGTCGCGGCGCCTGCTCGCTGATCTGCGCGGCCAGGCGGCGCACCGCCTGCTGCTCCGAGAGGTCGGCCTGCAGCACGCGCACGGCCGCCTGGCTCTGCTGCCGCAAAATCTCGTCACGCACGGCCGCGCCATCTGCAGCGTCGCGCGCCACCAGCAGCAGGCTTGCCCCGCGCTGGGCCAGCGCCAGCGCCGTGGCCCTGCCAATCCCGCCCGTGGCGCCGGTCACCACGATCCAGCGCTCGCCTGTGCTTTCGCGATTGGCGATTGTAGTCACGTCCACACCTCCTCTCGCGCTGCCGCAGGCAAGCAGGCCAAAGCGCGCAAGCCGCAGCTCGCCGCCTGAACGTCTTTCGCCTGTTGGGGGGAGGAACCGCATTCTAGCAGCCGCACTGCCCGTTGCCTACCCGCCCAAATGAACGGTTTTCCCATTGCCCGCCCCGCTTGCGCCGCCCAGCGCCCACCAGGAGAGCCCAATGCCCTTCGACGTAAACAGCCTGCGTGCCCAGTTCCCCGCCCTCAATGAGCTCTACAATGGCCGCCCGGCGATCTTCTTCGACAACCCGGGCGGGACCCAGGTGCCGCGCAGCGTGATCGACGCCGTCAGCGACTACTACACGCGCCGCAACAGCAACACCCACGGCCTCTTCGAGACCAGCCGGCGCTCGGACGAGGTGATCGACGGCGCACGCCAGGCCGCCGCCGACCTGCTGGGCGCCGACAGCGACGAGATCGTCTTCGGCAACAACATGACGAGCCTTACCTTTGCGCTGATGCACGCGCTTGCCGCCGAGTTCGGCCCGGGCGACGAGATCGTCGTTACCCGCCTCGACCACGACGCCAACGTTGCGCCCTGGCTGATGCTGGCCGAAGACCGCGGCGCCACCGTGCGCTGGGTGGATGTGGACCCCGAGAACTGCACGCTCGACATGGCGCACTTCAAGAGCTGCATCAGCCAGCGCACGCGTTTGATCGCCGTGGGCTATGCCAGCAACGCCACCGGCACCATCAACGACGTGCGCCAGGTGGTGGAATGGGCGCGCCAGGTCGACGCCTACTCCTTCATCGATGCCGTGCAGTACGCGCCGCACGGGCTGATCGACGTCAAGGTGCTGGGCTGCGACTTTCTGGCCTGCAGCGCCTACAAGTTCTTTGGGCCGCATGTGGGCGTGCTCTATGGCAAGCGCGAGCATCTGCGCCGGCTGCGCGCCTACCGCGTGCGCCCGGCAGGCGAAGAGCTGCCCGGCAAGTGGGAGACGGGCACCAAGAACCACGAAGGGCTCGCCGGCACGCTGGCTGCGATCGATTACCTGGCGGCGATTGGCGTTTCGCACGGGGGCGCGGCGGTGCACGCCGCACGCCGCGACAAGCTGCGTGCGGCGTGGAGCGCGATCTGGCGCCACGAGCAGGAGCTGGTGGAGCGGCTCATCAGCGGCCTGCAGGCGATTCCGGGGGTGCGCATCTATGGCATCACCGAGCGCGAGGAGTGGGAGAAGCGCATGGGCACGGTTTCGATCCGCAAGGAGGGGCGCACGCCCGAGCAGTTGGCGCTGGCGCTGGCAGCCGAGAACATCTTCGCCTGGAACGGCAACTTCTACGCGCTCTCGATCAGCGAGCGGCTGGGGGTGGAGCAGAGCGGCGGCCTGCTGCGCCTGGGCCTGGCCCACTACAACACGCTCGCCGAGGTCGACCACTGCCTCCGCGTCCTCTCCCGCGCCTAATCGCCCACCAGGCACAAATGCGCCCGGCCGCAACTCTGCGACCGGGCGCTGTCTTCTCGCTTCTCGCTTCTCGCTTCTCGCTTCTCGCTTCTCGCTTCTCGATCTGCAGTTAGCTCGCGCCTTCCTCCACCGTCACCGAACGCACCGGGCGCGCAATCACAATGATGCGGTGCGTGTTGTCGTCACGCGGCCAGCAGCTCACCAGCGTCAGCCGCTCGTCGTCGGTCTCGTCGATGTAGGCGAAGTTCTTCTGGCGCTGTTCGTCGCTGGCAAACTTCTCGGGCACAATCAGCACCTTGTCGACCACATACTCGAAGGTCTGGTTATCGACGTAGAGCAGCGCCGGGTCGCCCCGCTTCAGCAGGTCCAGTTCGCGGAAGACGGCGCCCTTGATATTGTTGTGGCCGCTGAGCACCACATTGCCGCCAAAGCCGGGGCGCTGGCTGTTGATGTGCCAGCCGGCGGCATCGTCGGCCTCCGCCCACTCGCTCACCAGCTCACCCGAACTGAGCTTCTTCGACGTCCATCCTAGCTCGATGATCGAGGTGTTGAGCCCGATGCTCGGCAGCTCGAGCCGCTGCGGCGGCACTGCGGCCTGCACGGCGAAGGCGCCGCTGGGCAGCAATGCGGCTTCGGCGGCAATCTGCGCCCGCTCCACGTCGGCGGCGGCGGCGGCAATCTGCGATTCTTCGGCAGGCGCGGCAGGCGCAGCGGCGGCAGCGGGCGCGTCCACTGCGGCGGCTTCGGCGCTCTTGCCGGCGCCACAGCCGGCCAGCAGCAGGGCCGCAATCAGCAAGAGCGAGAGCAGAACAGGCAGGCGCGCCGCAGGTGTGGCGCACGCGGGCAACGTCGGGAGCTGGGCAGAAGACATGGGTCAATTCTCGACAACGGTTAGCCCGGCCAGAGGGCGGCGCAGTGGAGAGGGCCGGGCACTGGGAAAATGGGTTGCGCTGCTGGACAACTGCCCGCACGCGGCGGGCGGGAAACTTCTGTATGGGTTGCGCTGAACGCCGCGTTCAAACGCCGCTCCTTGCGCCCTTCATTGCGCCCTTGCGGCTCCTCGCGCCCTTGCGTTGAGCCGTTGCACTTTACGGCGTGGCCGGCTGCGCGTCGGCGGCGCCGGCAGTCGCGCGCCGCCCCTGCGCCACCACCGTCACCCGCTCCACCGGCCCACCCACGGGCGCCAGCACGGCGGTAAAGGTGGTTGCCCCGCCGCGCGGGATCACATTGTGCTCGGGCGTTACCTTGCGCATGGCTACCACGCGGCCAAGCGGGTCGTACGCTGTGAGCACGGCCTGCACGTCGACGGCGTCCTCGGGGCCGGTGTTGGTGATGGCGCCGGTGACGGTGTACGAGGCGTAGCGCTCGCCACGCGTGCGCACGTCGCTCACCTCGAGGTCGCGGTAATAGCTGCCCACATAGGCGGCGACGGCGTGGGTGGCAAAGACACGGTAGCGGGCAAACGCGCCCGTCTGCTCGCCAAAGACAATGGCAAAGGGCGCCGGCTGCTGCGGGTTCACCAGGTCAAGCGCGACCAGCCCCTCGGTGCGGGCGATCTCCTGGTCGGCGGCATCGAGCAGCGAGACGCCGACGCGCACCTGTTCAAGCGCTTCGACGCCGGGATTGAGCACCTCGCCCAGCACGTGCAGCCCGCCGATGGCGCTGTCGTTGAAGTAGACGTTCTGCACTTCCAGCGGCAGCGGTGTGGGCGTTGGCGTCTGCTCGCCGCCTTCGGCCTCTTCCACCTCTTCGGGGCGGGGGATGATCAGCTGCTGGCCCACCTGCAGCAGGCGCGGGTCCAGAATCCCGTTGGCATCCTGCAGCGCCGCCACGCTGACGCCGTACTGGCCGGCCACACCCAGCAAGCTCTCGCCCGAGCCGATGGTGTGCAGCACCGGGGTGGGTGTAATCGTGGGCGTCGAGGTGGGCGCCGGCGTGTAGGGCGCCGGCGTCGAAGTCGCCGGCAGCGTGGAGACCGCCACCGCCACCGAAAGCGTCGCCGTCGGTTCGGGCGTAGGCGTGGGCTGCAGCGTCACCACCTGGCCACAGCCGGCCAGCAGCAGCACGCCCGCCATCAGCAAAGCGAAGAGCGCGCCCATCCGCACCGGACGGCGCATAACCCATGCAGCAAGCGGGGCGTAAAGGCGATTGCGAGGTGAACCGCGAAGAAGAACTGGCAGCATTGACCCCTATCCTGCGCGCGCCGGCCCGCTCGTGCGCGGGCGCCACAGCGTGCGCTTGATCAATCATCAGCGCTTCAAGTATAACAGGGTCGCGCTCCATCTGCGATTTGCATACGCACACGGGTGTTCGTCCAACGTTCCCCTCCGAAAGGCCTCTTCTATGGCGCTGATTGCCGTCTGCTCTGATTCGCACGACAACCTGACGGCGCTGGGCGCGGCGCTGGCCACTGCGCGCCAGGCGGGCGCTGTGGCGCTCTTCCACCTGGGCGACCTGAGCGCGCCCTTTGTGGTGCCCGAACTGGCCAAGGGCTTCGCTGGCCCCGTGCACGTGATCTTCGGCAACAATGACGCTGACGGCCGCCTCTTGCAGGTGCAGGCGGCCAAGACGCCCAACGTCACCCTGCACGGCTTCTATGCCGAACTGACGCTCGAGGGGCGCAGCTTTGCGCTCATCCACTACCCCGAACCGGCGCGCCGGATTGCCGCCTCGGGCCAGCTCGACGTCGTCTGCTACGGCCACAACCACGAGAAGCACAGCGAGATGGTGGGCGACTGTTTGCTCGTCAACCCCGGCGAGCTGCTGGGCATCAAGGGCGAGCCGACCTTTACGCTCTACGACAGCGTGGCCCACAGCGTGCGCCACGTGACGGTGCCGGGTGGCATGCGCCGCTGAGCGCGAGCGGCCCTGCAATCCAGAAAGAAGAGAGCGGCGAGGGGGCAGGTGGCCCCCTCGCCGCCTGTGTGCAGATGGACGGGTAGGGGCCTCCCCCCTCCCCAACTCTGCCAGACTGCGCCTGCCGCTACTTCTTGACCATTCGTCTCACAAAGACGGGGAGGGGATGTTCTCCCTCCCCACCTCTCTCTACTTCTTGACCATTGGCAGGTAGATGAAGCTGCTGGGGGCGAACGGTTCACCCGCCACCAGTGCAAACTGGCTGAAGTGGTTCGCCGCGCACAGCACCTTGTTCGCCGCCTTGTCCACGCTGGTCTGGATCGGCTCCCAAAGCCCCGTCTGCTCGTTGAAGGTGCGGCACTGCAAGCCATCCTCGCTCTTGCCGCCCAGCTCACCGTCGGCATAGCTGAACTCGAGCGACCACGGTCGGGCGAAGCTGTTCACCTCGTTGCCGGCGCCGTCGAAAGCATCCAGCTCCACAAAGTCCAGGCCCAGGTCGCCGCCGAGCAGGGGCACCGCGGGCGTCAGCTCGCGCTGGTAGACGATGCTCAGCGGCGCATTCCACGCGCCCGCCGGCAGGGTAAAGTTCACGCCGTCGTCCTGCACGCCGCCACCCTGGTTCGGGTCGTAGCCGGCCACCTTCGTGCGCAGAGCGAGCTTCGCGCTCTGGCCGTCGGGCAACTGGGCGCTCAGGTCGAGCGCCTGCTTGGGGTCGAAGACGCTACCGTCGCCCAGCAGCTGCAGCTCGGCCAGGCCGTTGATGACCACGCCGCGTGCAATCGGGGTGTCGCCCTGCAGCGCGGTGAGCACGGCGCCTTCCACCGGGTACTTCAGCGTCCAGAACTTGGGCAGGAACTTGTGCACCGTCACGTACTCGGGCAGGATGATCCAGTAGGGGTTGGACTTCCACATGGTGAGTGTGGGGTCGCCCAGGACGTGGTAGAGCACGTTGTTGGTGTTCGCCTCGCCCGACGAGACACTGCCGGCCGTCTGCGCCACGCCCACCTGGCCCAGCATGTAGAGCTTGCCGTGGTTCAGGATGTCGCCCAGGCGGCGGATGGAGCCGGCGCCGCCGAAGGGGAGCAGGGTTGGCCAGGTGGCATCGATCAGGCCGCGGGCCAGGGCGCTGTTGGCCCAGGTGGGGCTGTTGCGCGTGTCGCCGATCACGCCCACGGCGCCGCCGTTCTGGCGCAGGATCGACTCGGCCCAGTAGGCGCCGCCGACGTTGGTGTTGTAGGTGTAGGCGTCGTTGGCCGGGTTGCGCGTCTCATTGTCCCACAGGCCGCTGGCGCAGTTGATGCTGTAGACCACGGGCGTCAGCGCGCCGTTGGTCAGGCTGGCCAGATTGCCGGTGCCAAAGCTGGGGTCGCCCCAGCCGTTGATGCCGCCATGGTCGCGGTGCAGGATCAGGAAGCGGCCGGCGTTGATGGCGTTGACCACGTCGGCACCGCTACCGTTCCACGGGTAGCCCGAGCCGGCGCGCAGGGTGGCGGGCAGCAGGGCGCCGTTGAAGTAGCGGTTGGGCACGGTGCTGCGCGTGGCGGCATTGTAGTAGCCGGGCTTGGCCGGATCGTCGTGGTAGTCGTCGTCGGTGTGGTAGATGCGCTGCACGTTGTAGCCGGCGCCGCTCAGGTGGCTGCGGATCAGCTCCGAGGTCTCGAGGAAGCTGCGCGAGTCGGTGCCGTCGTTGGCCACATCGGCGCGGCAGCACTGGAAGTAGCTCGCCACCGTCACGTTGTCGTAGAAGGCGGGCGCAAAGGGCGGGTTGTCCTCGTAGGCCACGATCTTGTTGACCACAATGTTGGCGCTCGCCAGCGTGTCGACCGGGATGCGGCCGTACGCCAGGTCGGGCAGCGTGTCGGCGCCGGTCATCAGGCTGTAGTCGAGGTCGGTGCCGCCCAGGTCGCCATAGACGGTGGAGCGGTAGAAGGGCGGGATGTGCTCGGCGTCGCCCAGCAGCAGCACATAGGAGGGGCGCACCAGGCAGGTATCGTAGCGCTTCTTGATGAAGGCGCGGATGGCGGTGTTGGTGGTGCCGGCGTCGTTCGGGTCGCCGCCGGTCTCGACGACAGCGGTCGAGATGCCCTTGGCGATCTTCCAGGCGCGCAGGGTGTCGGCGGCGGGGCGGAAGGCCGGGTCGGTGATGATCAGGAACTCGCTGCCCCAGCAGATGGCGCCCGTCAGCAGAGGCCCTTCGTAGAGGTGGGTGCGCAGCACGTTGGCGTTGAGCGCCGAGGCGTAGAGCGGGTTCAGCCCATCGCCACCGTCGCTGAGCGGGTTGCCGTTGCCGTCGAAGGCGTTGCCCTCGCGCGCCTTGGGCAGGAAGCCGCCAGCGCCCCCTTCGAAGCTGAAGGAGACCTGCACCGACTTGTAGGGCAGCAGCTCGCCCTTGGCAGGATTGTAGGCGCCGCCGGCAATGCTGATCTGCCACAGGTCCAGGTCGCGCACGGCGCCCATAAAGACCACGCTCACAGGCTGGGCCGGGAAGGGCCCCTCGCTGCGGTAGGCCTCATCGTTGCGGGTGAAGGGCTTGTCCATCAGGTCGCCCTCGATGATGCCGACATCGCCGCCTTGGTCGGCAGTGTCCTGGTCGGCGGGCGAAGGCTGGGCGGGGAGCAGCAGCCCCGTCAGCGGGTCGCCCGTGGCGGGCAGCAGCGCCGCAATGTTGAGCTTGGCGCCCTGCGGTGCGGCGAGCATGGCACGGTAGATCGGCACCTCGGGCAGGCCAGGCTCGGCGCTGGTGTTGGGGTCGATGCCGGGCATCACAAACTGCAGGTACTTGCGCTGGTCGGGGCCATCCACGGGCAGCAGCTGCCCCTGGGGGAAGGTGAAGGTGGCCTCGAAGCTCTTGTTGTCGGACTTGCTGACGGCCACGCGCACACTCTCGCCGCCGTCCTCAAAGAGCGGCGCCACCGGTGCGGCCAGCGGGCCATCACCGCCCGGCGCAAAGTAGAGGTCGTCGATCGCTTCGCTCAGAATCGACTCGCCATAGTTCAGCGTCACCCTGGCGATGCGGCCGGCAGGGTCGTACATGCCAATGAACTCGTCGTACTTCTCGGGCACGGGCGCGTTGGTCACCTGGCAGATGACGTTGCCATCCCTGTCGTAGCCCACCATTGCACCCGAGAGGTTGGCGCCTTCGCCGTTGCCCATGTAGAAGCCCACGTGCGTCTTGCCGCTGGTGAACTGGAAGCTGAGCGGCAGGTTGGCGCTGGTGGTCGGGTGGACGGCGTTGTTGGTAGCCACGTTCGGCGTCGAGCGCGCCTTGGTCGGATCGCTCGCTCGGTCGGCGTAGGTGATGACCTTGGTGTCGGCGCCGTTGTAGAACTTGACGCCGTGCGACATGCGGTAGACGTTCTCGAGCACGACGGCGTCGGGCTGGTCGTCGAAGTCGATCAGCACGGGCGCCGGGATCTCGGTTGGGCTCTTGAGCTCGTAGCAGCCGGCGGCAGGCGGCGCGGGGCGCGGGGCCTTGGCCTTGAGCGTCACGTTCAGGCCGCCGGTGCCGTTGAGGGTGGCGGGCACCACACGCTCGCGGCGCGGGGCAGCCATGCCAAAGAAGAAGGAGCTCTGGCCGCCCGCAGCGTGGCTGCCGGGGCAGATCGGCGGGTCGAAGCGGAAGGTAACCACGCCGCCCGACTGCACGGCTGCCTTGGGCGCGATGGTGCCCAGCCCGCCGGCGGTGACGACGAAGACGTGGTCGGGCTTGGCGTCGCCGTTGTAGTCGTTGGCGATGATAGGGCCGAAGTTGATCGACATGCCAGTGACGCACGAGATGGCCGTGGTCGCGATCGCGCTGCGCAGGTCTACCCGGTAGAGGTAGGGGTACTGGCGTGCGCCGGGCGTGCCGGCCTGGCCCTGGGGCCACGTGCGCGACTGCAGAAAGGCATCGCCAATCGCGCCCGGGGGCAGGAAGTGCGACGCCATATCGCTGACGGTGATCACGCAGTCGGTGTCGAAGAAGCAGTTGATGTTGGGCGCGGCGACGTTGACGAGGTTGAGCATGGCGTCGACGGCCGCCGGGTCGGTGGTTGCGCCCTCGTAGACGGGGCCGCTATCGGGACCGTCGTCCGGCTCGGCGGTGGGTGCGGGGTCCTGCTCGGCCGGGGCGGGCTGTGCCTGGATCGCCGGCGCGGCGGGTGCGGCAACTGCGGCCGGCGCAATGGCCAGCAGCAGCGAAAGCACCATGCTCACGAGCACGGCCATCGAAACCAGTTGGCGGCTCAGCGTGCGCCGGGCCGATGGGGCAAATCTGTACGCGGAGGTTGGCGGATGCAACATGGTTGGTTCCCTTTCCCGACTGGTGGTCGGCCTTCCTTGACTGGGAGGAAAGGCAAGTGCCTGCGGCCAGTATGGGAAAAGGGAAGCCGGCGCGCGGTGCATGGCCGCGCGCCGGCTCTGTGCAATTGATCACAACCTGCAGGGAGAGGGAAGAACGCGACCCGCCGCCGGCGTCAGAATTCGATGGCCGGCGCAAGGCGCTGAGCCGCGGCAATCGCCAGCGCAACATCCTTGTGGCCGAGCGTTACTTTGGTGTAGGTCTTCCCGCTGTTCGCCGCTGCCAGCGTTTCACAAAGCAGATCAGCGTCGGCGCCGGCCAGGGCGGCGGCGCTGCGTACGCCGGCGGCCGCAAACCAGCGCACGCCAATCGGCCCAATCCAGCCGACGCGCGCAAGGTCGGTCAGCACCATCAGCTCGTCCAGCGCCGCCGGGTCCAGCGCAAGGTCGGCGGCCAGCGCGGCGCGTGCGGCCCGCGTGCGCGCCCGGACAAAGAGCTGCTTCGTCTCTTTGATGCCGGCAGCGGCGAGGCGGGCGACCAGTTCGCCGTCCAGTCCGGGAATCTCGGCAATGACCACCGGCGCCGGGATATAGCCGCGCACGTGGCGGCGCAGAATTGTCAGCCACTCCACAGGAGTTCCACTCTGCGCGGCGACGCGCTCTACGGCCTTGGGCGTTGGCAGCGCATCAACCAGCTGCTGCACGTTGGTCACCCCCAGAGCGGCCAGCGCATCGAGGCGCACATCAAGCCCATCGCGCAGCACGCGGTGCGAGGGCAGGAGATCCTCGGTCGCCAGCCTGTAACGCAGCTCTTCAAGGCTAAATGCCGCCAAATCGATTCCGTATCCGTCGGAGCTGTCCATCCCCTTAGCCTGCCTTTGCCTTTATCCCCTTGCGGATTTCGGTGCGCGCCCAGGCGTAGTGGCTCGACGTGGCCGAAACAAAGTAGGCACCCAGCGTCGTCGACTTTGTCCACGTGTAGACGTTGCGCGCAAAGAGCTGCTCCTCGCTTGCCGCCTCGATTGCGGCGCGCACGCGTGCCGCCGAAGCGCGGAAGGCGGCCCACACCTCATCCAGCGGCTCGTCGTGGTGCGCAAGGTAGATCTGCTGGTTCAGCGCCGGCGTCTGCTGCCAACTGAAGCCGCCGCCGGGCGTCTCCGGCACTTCACCGCGCAGGCCGGCCGCATGCCAGGCCAGCACCATCTCGTGCCAGGCGGTCAGGTGCGCGAGCACATCCTCCACCGACCAGTCGCCCACCACCCCCGGCGCGCACTGCTGCGCAGCCGAGAGCGGCGCCAGCAGGGCTTCGAGCCTGGCCAGCTCATCGGCGCCGGCGGCAAGCAGCGTGGCCTTGGTGGTTGGTCGCGGCATGGTCGCTACTCCACTCTTCTAGCCAACGATTGCGCGCAACTGCTGCCAGGCGCGATCTTCGCAATCGGCCACGCCCTTCAACTGCGCCGCGGCCTGCGCGAGCAGCAGCTGCAGCGGCGGCGGTTCCGGCGCGGGCGAAGGCCCAAAGCCCGAGGCCGCGCGCAGCAGCAGCGCCACCTCCTGCCAACTCTCGCCGATGGCCTGCACCTCGTGGCTCAGGGCAGCCAGCCGCGCGTCGCCCAGCAGCTCGGCCGCCTCGAGCAGGAAGCGGGCGTACATCAGGCGGAAGATGCCGCCGCCGGTGCCGCCCATGGCATCGATCGAAACGAAGCCGGTGAAGCAGCTCTGGCGCGTGGCCTCCTCGCCCAGCGCCTCGGGCCACTTGGCCATACGCGCGGCGGCGGTGCGGATGCCCTTGACGCCGAAGTTTGCGATCGGCGGCTCGAGCATGAAGATGGCCACTGCGCGCAGGGCGTCGCGCAGGGCGTCGCTGGTGGGCGGCCGCTTCTGCGCAAAGTCAAAGGTGTACCAGGCGTTGCCCGGCGGGAAGGGCTTGAAGGTGGAGCCGCGCGCCTGCGCCAGCAGCTCCAGCGCCATGGGGTGCAGCAGCCCGTCGCGGTCGGCGATCAGCGCCGTGCCGGAAGCAGCGTCGTAGCCGGCTACCACCACGCTGTGGCCGCCAAAGTGGTAATCCTCGGGCAGATCCATGTAGGGCAAGAAGCCCATGTCGAGGTAGATCATCACCGGCTCGCCGGCGTCCAGCAGCGCAAAGAGCGCACGTTCGGCCGTGCGCCGGCTGGCGGTGTAGTGCGACTCGACGGCGACGCCCGTGCGCTCGCCCACCCACTTCTCCAGCCCCTTCTCGCCCGGCCGCTCGAAGTTGGCGCGCCCGCCCAAAAAGGGCAGCATCCCCTTCTGCTGCCAGTAGATGAAGCCCAGCCCCGCCCCCAGCCCCAGCAGCATCTCCTCGCTCAGCTGCAGGCCGTGAAAGGTGTAGATGTTGCGCAACGACCCTGTAACGCAGTGGTGCGTTGTGTGCGCAGCAAACCCGCCAACCGGCTCGACACCCATACGCTCCCCCATTTCTGCACCAAGTCTTTCCCGCGCCGCGCTGCGCCCTCACTCTACACGGACGCGATTGCCGGCGTGTTCGCTGCCTGTCGCCCTTGAGAACACAGCAACAAAAGTACACGGAAACAACGGAAAAGACGGAAACGACGGGGAACGGCGGCGCGTCACGCCATTCTCCCGTCGTTTCCGTCGTTTCCGTTGTTTCCGTGTCCAGCAGAAGCTGTTTCCGTCCAACCTGCGTGCGAGCATTCAGCAACGAATGCTCGCACGCCGCCGGCCTCTCGATTCTCGCTTCTCGATTCTCGATCTCTGTTAAAACCCTTGCAGCTTGCTGAAATCCGCCACCGCCGCGGGCAGGGCAGCCACGCGCTGCACCAGCGCCAGGCGCGCTGTGCGCTGCGTCGGGTCGGTGGCGTTGACCAGAATCTTGTCGAAGTAGGCGTTGATTGCCGGCTGCAGCGCGCGCAGCTGGTGGCCCAGCAGCGTCGCCGGTTCGGGGGCGGCGGCCAGGGCGGCGTGCGCCTGGTCGGCGGCGGCGTGCAGGTCGTGCTCAACGGGCTCGCTATAGGCGGCCGGGTTGAGCGCCAACTGTTCGGTGAGCGGGCGCGTAATGCGCGCCGTGCGGGCATAGGCGGTGAGCGTCTCGCCCCAGCCGGGCGCGCGCACCAGTGCGGTGAGCGCCTCGCAGGCAGCGCGGGCGGCCACGGGGTCGCCGGCGCGCACGGCCAGCACCGCCTCGACCACGTCGAAGGGGAAGCCCATCTCGCTGAGCACGCCCTGCAGGCGGCGGGCGACGAAGGTGGCCGTCTCGTCGAGCGCGGCGGCGGTGACGGGCACCGGCTGCAGCGCGGCTGCCGTTTGCAGGCCGGCGCGCAAGTCGAAGCGAGTGTTCGAGGCGAGCAGATTGTAGACGAGCCCCAGCGCGGCGCGGCGCAGGCCAAACTGGTCGGCGCTGCCGGTGGGGATTGCGCCCACGCCAAAAAGCCCGGCGAGGCTGTCGAGTTTGTCGGCCAGCGAGAGGGCAAGGCCGGGCAGCGTCTGCGGCGTGGCGTCGCCTGCCGAACGAGGCAGATACTGTTCGCGAATCGCCGTCGCCACTGCCGCCGATTCGCCGCCGCGCAGCGCATAGATTTCGCCCATGACACCCTGCAGGCTCGTCATCTCGACCACCATCGAGGTCACCAGGTCCGACTTGCTGAGCGTGGCCGCGCGCGCTGTGGCTTCCAGCTCGGCCGGCGCGCCGCCCAGCGCCTGCGCCACCTGCGGCGCCAGCTGCTTGAGCCGCTCGGCTTTGTCGAGCATGCTGCCCAGCTTCTCGTGGAAGGTGAGCGTGGCGAGGCGGGGCGTAAAGCTCTCGAGCGCGCGCCCTGTATCCTGGCGGAAGAAGTAGGCGGCGTCGGCGTAGCGGGCGCGGATCACACCCTCGTTGCCGGCGCGCACCACCTCGGGCGCGGCGAGGGTGTCGGCGTTGGCCACGGTGATGAAGTGGGGCAGCATCTGGCCGCCCTTGCCGCCCTGTTCACCGGACGCAGCGGCGGCCTTGAGCACGGGGTAGTAGCGCTGGTGCTTCTTCATCACGCCGATCAGCACCGGCTCGGGCACCTGCAGGTACTTCTCCTCGAAGCTGCCCAGCACGGGGAAGGGCGCCTCGACCAGGTCGGTGATCTCCTCGAGCAGCGCCGGTTCGTCGGGCGCCACGGCGCCGATGGCGGCGGCGGTGGCCTGCACCAGGCGCGCCGTCTCGCTGCGGCGCGTGGCGCGGTCCAGGATCACACCCTGGGCGGCCACGGCGGCGGCGTAGTCGTCGGCGTGGGCAACCTCGAAGGTGGTATAACCGCCGGCGGGCAGGCGCGCCGCCGCATCGCGGAAGCGCGGGCCGCGGCTGCTGCGCCCGCTCTGCACGCCGGCCCAGGCAAAGGGCACCACGTCGGCGCCCCACAGCGCCACAAGCCAGCGCAGGGGGCGGGGCCAGGCCAGCCCGCTGCTGTTCCAGCGCATGGCCTTGGCCCAGCGCATCCCCTCCAGTAGCTTCACGCAAAGCTCGGGCAGCACCTGCGCGGTGGGGCGGCCGGCCACCGTGCGCAGCGCGTAGACATAGTTCTCGCGCACCACCAGCTGCGCCGCGGCGATGCCCTGGCCGCGCGCAAACCCTTCGGCGGCGGGCGTCGGCTTGCCCGCGGCGTCGAAGGCACGCTCGAGCGTGGGGCCGCGCTTCTCTACCTGCTCGTCGGCCTGCAGCGGGGCAAGTTCGCGCACCGTGGCCACCAGGCGGCGGGTGGTGCCCGTCACCTCGAGCGACCCATAGTCGAGCTTGGCCTCGGCGAGCAGCGCCTTGAGCTTCTCTTCGAGCTGGGCAATGCCGCTGACCACGTCGGCGGGGGGCAGCTCCTCGCTGCCGATCTCGAGCACAAAGCTCTGCGCCGTCTGCACCAGCGCTGCGGCCGGCGTGGGTTCTGCAGCGGGTGCGGCCTGCACACCTGCGCCGTTCCCCGCGCCAGCGCCGGGCTCGGCCGGCAGCCAGGGGAATTCGTTCTTCTCGCGCTGCTTGACGTAAAGCTCCGAGACGGCGCGCGCTTGGCCGCGCATGGCGGCGAAGAACTTGGCGCGCTCGGTGACGCCGATCGCGCCGCGCGCGTCGAGCAGGTTGAAGGTGTGGCTCTGGCGCAGGATAAAGTCGTGCGCCGGCGCCACCAGCCCGCGCTTGATGCAGGCGTCGGCCTCGGCGCGGTAGATCTCGTAGAGCGCCCGCAGCCGCTCGACGTCGGCCAACTCAAAGTCATAGACGCAGTGCTCCACCTCGGCGTCGGCGTAGATCTCGCGGTAGCTGTGCACGCCGTCGACGTCGACGTCCCACACCTGCTCCTTGTGCTGCAGGTACATCACGATACGGTCCAGCCCATAGGTAATCTCGACGCTTACCGGGTCCAGCGGCAGGCTGCCCGCCTGCTGGAAGTAGGTAAACTGGGTAATCTCCTGACCGTCGAGCCATACCTCCCAGCCCAGCCCCCACGCGCCCAGCGCCGGCGATTCCCAGTTGTCCTCCACAAAGCGAATGTCGTGGCGGGTCAGGTCCAGCCCAATCGCCTCAAGGCTGCCCAGGTAGAGCTCCTGCGGGTTGCCGGGGTCGGGCTTGAGGATGACCTGGTACTGGTTGTGCATCTGCATGCGGTTTGGGTTCTGGGCATAGCGGCCGTCGTCGGGGCGGAAGGAGGGCTCGACGTAGGCAACATTCCACGGCTCGGGGCCAAGCACGCGCAGCACAGTGGCGGGGTTCATGGTGCCCGCGCCCACCTTTTCGCTGTAGGGCTGCCAGATGGTGCAGCCGTGCTCGGCCCAGTAGGCGTGCAGACGCAGGATCACATCCTGCATGGCGAGCGGCTTGTCTTCGGTGGGGAGATTGGGGCGGGATTCGCTGGTCATCGTCAACTCTCGGAATCTCTGCGCAGCGCGCAAAGGGTGGATGGTGGAAGGCGGGCTTCAGGGCAAATGGAAGCGCAGCACAGGCCCGCCCTGCTTCCAGGCGGGCGCAGATGGGCGCACCGGTTTGCCCGGCGCATAGAGCCGCGCAGAAGGCGACTTCGGCTGTCGGTTGCGCTGCGCACAACTCTGTAATCATAGCCGCGATCACGCAGCGGCGGCAGATCGGCGGCGGCGCGCGCAGCACTCAGAAGACGCGGATGGGCACCGGGATAAAGGTCAGGATGAAGACCAGGATCACCAGAAAGCCGAGCAGCCGCCGCTTGGGGTCCAGTTGCGTCACGTCGTCCAGCGCCGGCGGGTGGAAGGGGCCAATCACAAAGAGGATGAGCAGGATCCAGATCCACCAGCCCGAATAGGCGACGTTGGCCACCCAAGGCAGCAACTGCTGCACGGGACGCAGGCTTGCCGTCGCCAGCAGCCCCAGCAGCATCAGCGTGGCCACATTCAGCCGGCGCGCCCGCTCGCCAAAGAGGGCAAAGACCGTGTGGCCGCCGTCCAGCTGGCCCACGGGCAGCAGGTTGAGCGCCGTCACCAGCAGCCCAATCCAGGCCGCAAAGGTCACCTGGTTGAGGATCACATCTTCGCCGGTGGCGGCGTCGGGCAGGATGCGGCCAAAGGTGAGCCACTGTGCGGCGTGCGTGAGCAGGCTGTTGCCCAGGAACATCGAGCCCGGCTGCGGCGAAGAAGGCAGCACCTGGGCGCCGGCCAGCCCCACAAAGAGCAGCGGCACGGCCACCAGCAGCCCGGCCAACGGCCCCGCCACGCCGATATCAAAGAGCTTGCGCCGGTCAGCAATCGGTTCGCGCAGCTGGATAAAGGCGCCCAGCGTGCCAAAGCCGAAGGGCATGGGGATGAAGTAGGGCAGCGTCACCGCCACCTTGTGGTAGCGGGCAGCGAAGTAGTGGCCAAACTCGTGCGCGAGCAGGATCGAGAGCAGCGCAGAGGCAAAGGGCAGCCCGGTGACGAGGTTGCTGGGCTTCAGCAGGTCCCACGCCGAATTGAGTTGGAGCGTTCCGTCGACGAGCATGCCCACGTAGAGCGTGCTGATCAGCGTGAGCACAAAGAGCACGATGTTGACGCCCACGCGCGTGGGTTCGCGCTTGGCCACGCCCTTCATCACGCGCAGTAGCACCGAATCGGCGTCGCCCGCTGGGTTGGGGCGCAGCAGTGGCGTGTAGCCGCGTGCGTTCAACTCGCGCAGCCAGCGCGGAAAGCTCTCGGCGCTGGGGCGCAGCAGCCGGCCGCGCAGGATCACGAGGCCGTCGCGCTGCGGTTCGGCGCCGGTCTCCACGCCTTCGATCAGCAGGTCGCCCGCCACCAGCGCGCTCACCTGCGCCTCGAGCAGGGCCTCTTCGGCGCTGAGCAGCGGGCGGGTGGCGCCGGTGGCGTTTTCGTCGGCCCATTCGCCGGCCAGGGGGCCTTCGCCGCCCGGCGTGCCGGCGTCGTAGCGCACAACCGAGCCGGCGGGAAGATTCGCCGCCGCCGGCGCGTGGAGCTCACTCTGGCCGGCGAGCAGCGGCGGCAGCGCCGCGCCCTCGGGCAAGGTGGGCTGAGCGGGGGAGGGGAGTGTTGGGTCAGTCATGCGGCCATTGTACCCTACAGCCGCTGCGCTCAAGCCATCCCGGGCAGCCGTGCTATACTGCGCCCGGCAAGCCGCCTGCCTCCGGCGTGCTGCCTTCAACACTCAGGAGCAACCCGAATGAACCCGTTCCTCAAACGGCTTGGCGAAGCGCCGCTGCTCTGCGACGGCGCCATGGGCACCATGCTGCTCGCGCGCGGCGCCAGCGTCGACCAGTGCCTCGAGCAGCTTGTCGTCACACGGCCAAGCTGGATTACCGAAATCCACCAGGCCTATGCCAGCGCCGGCGCCGACCTGATCAAGACCCACACCTTCGGCGCCAACCGCGTGCGCCTGGGCGACCACGGCCTGGCCGATTCGGTGCGCGACTTCAACTTTCGCGCCGTGCGCCTGGCGCGCGACGTGCGCGAGGTGGCCGGGCGCGCGCTCTTCATTGCCGGCGATGTGGGGCCGCTGGGGAAGCGGCTCGCGCCCGACGGCCCGCTCAGCGCCGAGGACGCGCACACCGCCTTTCGCGAGCAGGTGGCCGTGCTTTGGGAAGCCGGCGCCGACCTGCTGCTCTTCGAGACCTTTACCTCGCTCGACGAGCTGGAGATTGCCGTGCAGGCGGCGCGCGCTGTCTGCGACCTGCCGATCGTCGCCTCAATGAGCTTTGCGCAGGACGGGCTGACGGCCGATGGCCACCGCGCCGGCGAGGTTGCGCCTCGTCTGCTGGCCGCCGGCGCCGACGTGCTGGGCGCCAACTGCTCGGTTGGCCCGGCGCCCCTGCTCGAGGCGGTGGAGGCGCTGCACAGCAGCGCGCCCGGCTGCCCGCTGATTGCCATGCCCAACGCCGGCTTCCCCGAACGGGTGGAGGGGCGCTTCTACTACCCATCCGGGCCGGAATACTTTGCCCGCTACGCGCCGCTCTTCCTCGAGCATGGCGCACGGCTGGTGGGCGGCTGCTGCGGCACCACACCGCTGCATGTGCGCGCGCTGCGCGGCGCGCTCGACGTCTGGAAGAACGGCGTACACACCTTCCCGGCCGAACTGGCCGCCCCCGAAGAGTCCTTCGACCTGAGCGGCCCCGCGGCTGCCGACTTTGCCGACGAGAACGGCGCACAGCCCACAGAACTCTTGCGCAAGCTGCGCAGTGGCGCCTTCGTCGTCAGCGTCGAAGTGGACCCGCCGCGCGCCTTCAGCGCCGAGAAGCAGATCGAGGGCGCGCAAATTGCCAAGAGCATGGGCGCCGACGCCGTCAACGTGGCCGACAGCCCCATGGCGCGCGTGCGTATGGGCGCGCTCTCGCTCTGCGTGCAGATCCAGCAGCGCGTCGGCATCGAAACCATCGTCCACTTCACCACGCGCGACCGCTCGCTGATGGGCTTGCAGGCCGACCTGATCGGCGCCCACGCGCTGGGCGTGCGCAATATCCTCGCCCTCACCGGCGACCCGCCCAGCCTGGGCGACCAGCAGCAATCCACCGCCGTCTACGACGTCGATTCGATCGGCCTCACGCGCATTATCAACCGCTTCAACGAGGGTTACGATCAAACCGGGCGCGACCTGGGCCGGCGCGCCGGCTTCACCATCGCCGTCGCCTGCGACCCCACCCGCCCCAACCTGGTGGAAGAGGTGGACCGTTTTCAGCGCAAGGTGAGCGGCGGCGCCCACTTTGCCATGACGCAGCCGATCTTCGACGCCCGCCTCTGGCAGGACTTTCTGACGCTTTACGAGGAACGGCACGGCGCCTTCCCCGTGCCGGTGCTGATTGGCGTGCTGCCGCTGCAGGGGCACAAACACGCCACCTTCCTGCACAACGAGGTGCCGGGCATCACCCTCAACGAGGGGGTGTTGGCGCGCATGGAGCGCGCCGGCGCCGCGGGACGCCAGGCCGGCGTGGAGATGGCCAAGGAGCTGCTGCTCGAACTGAAGGAGATGCGCCACGTGCAGGGCGTCTATCTGATGCCAAGCTTCGGCCGCTACGAGCTCGCCTGCCAGGTGCTCGAGGTGCTGGCCCCCGCCCCCGCTTGAGCCGTTCTACCCGTAACGCAAGAGAGAGCCGGGCCCGCGCGGGGTCCGGCTCTCTTTGTTCTGCAAAGTTTGCGGCAGGGCAGGCTGCCCTAGCGGTGCACCAGCGGCATGAAGATGCTGCTCAGCTCCACCGCGGGCGGTGGCGCCGGCTGCACACCCGCCGGCGGCGCGCCCACCACCAGCCGCACCGCTACCATCGTCGACACAGCACCCTCTTGCGCCACCACTGCACCCGCGGCAGCGCCGGCCGCAGCCGCGTTGGCCGCCGCCTGCTTGCTGACGGTGATAAAGCCATCGTAGGCGCCCGCCGCCAGACCGGCCGGGTTCGCCACCAGCCACAGCCCGTCGGTCAGCCGCTCATAGGTCAGCCAGGATGCGCTGCTCACCGCCGTCCAGGATTCGTCCGGGCACGAGAGCGGGCAGACGACCACCACTGCTTGCTGCGCGGCGCCGCTGCTGTCGGCGGCGGCAAAGAGCACACTGGCCGGGAAGGCCTCGAGCGGCGCTGCGCCGTCGTTGAGGCTCGAGACATCGTCGATGGGGGTGAAGGCGACGTCGAAGGGTTCGCTCAACCCCGCGTCGGATTCGAAGCGGGCCTGCACGCCCTGGCTGCGGAAGGGCCCGTTGCCCGCGCTCCAGAGCAGAGGCGATTCCAGCGCCATCGGTTGGCCAAAGAAGCGCACACCGTCGAAGGTGACATCGGTGCGCCCAATCCGCTGCAGTTCGACATCGACCGTGGGCAGCGAGTTGACCGAGGAGAAGGCAAAGGTGACGCCAAAGTCCTGCCAGACGCCGGCCGCCTTGAACTGGTTGGGCGCAATCAGCAGCGGGCCGAAGATGCGGCCGTCAGCGCGCACCGTCAGCTGGATCGCCGCATCTGCCGAGCTGTTGTCGGCCACCTTGAGCCGGTAGTAGGCGGTGAGGATGCGGTTGGCGGGTACGTTGGTCATGCTGCCGCGCAGATAGGCGTCGCGGCTGCCGCCGGGGAGCAGCAGTTCGGTGCCGCCCACGGCAGCGGGGTTGGCTACCTCTTGCCCTGCGCCGCGGTAGAGCGTGAAGGTCGAGAGCACGCCATCCATCACCCAGCCCATGCTCAGGCGCACACTGTTGACGGCGCCGGTGTCGAAGGGCCACTCGCGGATGGCAAAGGCCGAGCCGATGTTGGCGGCGTGGTCGAGCGTCAACTGCTCGATGGGCAGCGACGGGCCAAAGTAGATCACGTCGGTGAGCAGCGTGGTATGGCCCACACGGTCGCGCGTCAGCACATAGACGGTCTTCCAGCCCGGCTCGGCCGTCAGCGTCCAACTGCGCTCGCTGACGAAGGGCTCCCAGGCGGCGCCGGCGAACGAGGCGCTGTTCGAGATCTTCATCTCCACCGGGTTGTGCGCCTGGGGCAGGATCGAGACGGTGACCTGGGCCGAGGTCGTCTGTGCGTTCTCGTCGTTGATCACAATCGGCGCAAACGAATCGTCGCCGCTGAGTTTGAGCACCACATAGCCGCGCTGCAGTTCGTTGCTGTAGAAGTAGCCCGGCCCCGCCTCGCGCAGTTCGGGGTCCAGCAGGAGCACGCGCTGGTCGGGCGTGTTCATCCAGGCCTGCACCACGGCGGCGGGTTCGGTGAAGCCGCACGCGATCAACTCGTTCCACTTGACGGGGTCTTGATAGCCAAAGGCGCGCAGGCGGCTGCCCGGGCCGCGGCCCAGCGAATCGGTGTGGCTGCAGACGGGCTTGGTAATGACGGCGTCGCGGGCAAACCAGCGCGACGCCTCGCTTAGCTCACGATTCCAGCGCACGGGCGCCAGGCCGGCTGCGCGGCGGTGGGCGTTGACCTGGGCAATCAGCGAGACCTCGCGCAGCAGCATCTCGGCGCCCATGGTGGCGGTGACCACCGGCGCCGAGGTGGCCAGGTTCACCGGGGCGGGTGCGAAGGCCGCGTCGACGGTTTCGGGCACAAAGGCCAGTTCGGCGGCGACCAGTTCGGCGGCCGGTTCAGCCGCGGGAACAGGCTCCTGCGCGGCGGCCAGATTCGGCAGCAGCATCAGCAGCACGAGCAGGCCGGAGAAGAGAGAAGCGCGCCGCTGCAGGCGGCCCATCGAGGCCCGCCGTGCGCTGCGGCTGCTTGAAGAGGACGGGATGAGGGTGGTGCTCCAACTGCGACGGTGGAGGAAAACCCGGACGGCTGCACGAACTGACGGGTGCAGCCGGCCACGTGCGCCAGTGGGGATGGCGCCGAGCTGCGGCTCTGCCATGGGTGGAATCCTGATCTTGCGCTGTATTGCGGCGCGCTGTTGATTGCACGCCGTGTGGGGAATACAAGACGCTGCTGGAATCCCGCATCAATCGCCTGGGGGGAAGCGATGGGGGGAATCTGGCAAGGTGCGCTGCGAACTGCGCCTTGTGATTCAGCCAACAATCACGCAACGGTACGTAAAGGACAAAACGGACTGCTTTGCGACGCAAACCTGACTCAGCATACGGACTTCACGCGTCGGCTTCTGGGCGGCAATTGGGCGCTTGCTTGCGTAGGGATACCGCCATTCCCACGCATCAACAACGTTGAGCACACGAACGAATTGATCGCCGGCGTTGCCCACCTGTTGCGGGGTGCGCCGCGGCCTACAAAAGCCGCGCATCGCCGCGTGCGGGAGGGGTGGCAAGGTCGCCTGCGGTATCGACATCGAACAGCGTCGCAGCCTCGGCGGGGAGGGCCACTACACGTGCAGCGTGGCGGCGGAGCAGCTCGCGGCCGCCCTTGTCGCCCTCCACCAGCGCCAGTTCGGCGAAGAGGCTGCGGTCGAAGAGTGCTGGTGCGCCGCGCAGTTCGCCCTCAACTTGGGCCGCCACCAGGTCGGCGCCGGCGCGCCAGGCCGTCAGCATGCGGCGCAGCAGCGCAGGCGAAAGCCACGGCTGGTCCACCGGCAAACAGAGCAGGGCCTGGGGTGGCATGGCACCATGCAGCAGCGTGCGGAGGGCCGTGCGCACGCTACCACTCTGGCCGGCGGCCCACTCGGCGTTGTGGACCATCTGCAGCCTCGCGCCTGCCTCGCTCTGCAGCGGCTCAAGCGCCTGCTGCACTTGCTCGGCGGCGGCGCCGGTCACCACCAGCACCTGCTGCGCACCGCTCGCCAGGGCGCAGCGTGCGGCTCGCTCTACCAGCGGCCGGCCATCCACCAGCGCCAGCTGTTTGGGCGAGCCAAAGCGGCGGCTCTCGCCGGCGGCCAGCACCACGGCCGCCACGCCGCCCCAGCGTTCGAGCACAGGGGGCTGCGCTGGATTGCCGGCAGCGGTGAGCAGCGCCGGGATGCCCGCCTGCGCCAGCAGGGCGGCGGCAATCCGCCCCGGCGCCAAATGGGCAGCCACATCGGCCTTGTTGAGCAGGGCCAGCAGTTGCGCGCCCGGCGGCACTCCCTTGGCGCCACCCTCGGCATGGGCCAGCAGGGTGGCAGCCTGCGCCGGCGTCAACCGCTCGGGGCCGGCAGCGGGCAGACCCAGCAGACTGCGCACCAGCTCGGGGCGGTGCACGTGCGCCTCATCCAGCGGGGCGCCGATGGCATCCAGCCCCAGCATGGCCAGCACCAGCGTGGTGGCGGCGGCAATCACCGGCTCGTGCGCGGCGGGGGCCTTCACCGGCAGCGTACGGCTGCCGTCCCCCTCCACCACAATCGCATCGAGCCCCAGCGCTGCACCCTGCTGCGCCAGCGCATCGACCACAGCGGCATCCACGCCCGCCTGCTTACCGTTGAGTAGCGTCTCGCTGCCCACCACAAAGCAGTGGCCGTGCGCCGCCAGCGCCTGCTCCAGCATGCCCAGATGTGCGGGCTGCAGGCGGCCGCCGGGCAGCCGCAGCAGCGCCGGCGCACGCTCCAACTGGCGCACCGCCACGCGCGTCGTGGTCGCGGTGACGACTCGCCCACCGCGCCGAACCAGTTCGTCGGCCAGCCGAAAGAGAACACTCGTCTTGCCGCCGCCGCCTATTACCGTGATCACGGCGGGGCGCTGGAACAACTCGTCCAGGCGCAGCGCCGCCGTCAGCTCCACGGGCGGGGCCCCTGCAGCAGGCTGGCTGCGCGTCCGGCGCCTACTGCCGCCATGCCGCCAGCATCAGGCAGATCCAGCCCGAGAGGAAGGCCACGCCACCCAATGGCGTAATCGCGCCCAGCCAGGTGGTTCCCGTCAGCGCCAGCAGGTAGAGGCTGCCCGAAAAGATCAGGATGCCGGCCACAAAGAGCCAGCCGGCAATCACAGGCAGGTTGGACGCCGGCCAGCGCGAGATCGCCAGCACCACGGCAAAGAGCGCCAACCCGTGGTAGACCTGATAGCGCACGCCGGTTTCGAAGGTGGCCATCAGGTTGGCGGGAAGCACACCGCGCAGCCCGTGCGCACCAAAGGCGCCCAACGCGACGCCCAACCCAGCAAAGAGTGCCCCCAATGTAAAGAAGGTTCTGTCCATGATGAAGTGTCAAATGTCCTCATTGCGCCACGAAATATAAGCGCGGCAAGTAAGCGCAGCGACACCCGTACGGAGGAACAGGGTCAAGCTGTGGCGATCAGCCTGGCGCTGCGCTGGTCACCGGCGCGCTGCTTTCGTCGGCGCCGGTGGCGATCGGGTGGGCGGCGTCGGTGATCCAGTCGCTCCACGAGCCGGGATAGAGGCGCGCGCCGGGCAGCCCCGCCTGTTCCATGGCGATCAGCAGCTGCGTTGCGCTGACGCCCGAACCGCAGTAGACGACGCACTGCTCCGCCGGCAGCCCATCCAGCAGCGCTTCGTAGCGGCTGCGCAGCACTTCGTCGGGCTTCCAGGCGCCGGTGCTCTCCAGATTGCCGGCGGTGGGCGCCGAGCGTGCGCCGGGAATGTGCCCGGCGATGGGGTCGATCAGCTCGTTCTGCCCCATGTAGCGCTCGAGCGTGCGGGCGTCGAGCAGGCGCAGCGAGGGGTCGTTGAGGCGGCGGCGGATTTCGGAGGCGTCGGCCACCAAGCTGGAGTCCGGCTCGCCCACAAAGGCACGCGGGGCGCGCGACTCGACGCCGGCGCGCACGGGGTGTCCCTCGCCCACCCAGGCCCGCCAGTCCCCGTCGAGCAGGGCCACCTGGGTGTGGCCCATCCAGCGCAGCATCCACCACAGGCGGCCGGCAAAGCCGCCGGCGGCGTCATCATAGACCACCACCTGCACGTCGGCGTCGATGCCCCAGGCCGACAGGGTCTCGGCGAAGCGTTCAGCCGGGGGCAGCGGGTGGCGCCCCGTCTGCCCTGGAATGTGCGGCGCAGCCAGGTCCTCGTCCAGGTGGACGTAGATTGCGCCGGGGATGTGCCCCTGCAGGTAGGCGGCGCGGCCCCGCTCGGGCTGCGTCAGGTCAAAGCGGCAATCGATGATGGCCCAGGCTGGGTCGTCAAGATGGGCCGCCAGGGTGTCGGTCGCAATCAGGCTCGTGGGTCTCATGGAGTTTTCGCTGCTGCGCTGGTGGATTTGGAGCGATGTATGCGCACCGGCTGCGTACAATCCGGGCCGCGTAAATCAGGTGTGGGTGCAATTGGCGCCATTGTACGACGCGCAGCCGCTTTGGTGCGAACCTGACATCCGCCGCAGGGTGGTTATGCTGCGTTCGGCGCAAATGGGCGCTGTGGTACCATAGCGGCGGCGGGTTCTCCGTCACTCCTCCTCCTGTTGCGCATTTGCGGCGCACCTGTCGCGCGTGCGCCCGTTCGCTCGAGCAGCTGCCCGTTTCCGGTTGCTACTCCCTTGCCACTTGCTTGCCACTTGCCACCTGCCGCATCCCCTTCCGGAGGTGTTGTGTCCGCCCGTCGCTCTTCCCCGCTACCGCTTGCACCGCCACTGCTTGAACCGACGCTGCTTGAACCGACGCCCGCCGAGACCGGCGCGCCGGCAACGAACACCGCGCCCGCAACGAACGCTGTACTCGAGACGGAGCCAGCGCCAGAGGAAGCGCAGCCCGCCCAGGCGGTGGGCAGCGCCGTCGACGCGCTTGAAGGGCGGCGCACCGTCCTTGTTGCCGTCGTCAACAACCAGGAAGACCTGGCGCGCGCCGCCGTCGGGGGCTGGTACCGCATTCCGCAGCGCAAGGCGCCGCGCCGCATCGGCGCCGATTATCTCGCGCTCTACCTCACCGGCGCCATCGAAGGCGAGGGAGCGCACAGTGTGGCCTGGTATGCCCCCACGCGCCGCTACCGGCTGCTGGCGCGCCGCGACCTGATCCCCGACGAGCCCAACCACCCGCGCGCCAACGATTCCTACTTTCGCATCGACATTGGCCCGCTGCGCCCGCTCCAGCCGCCCGTGCCGGCCGCCTCCTATCGCCGGCTCACCTTTATCCACACCACACTCGAACAGCTACTCAGCGCACGCGACGTCACCGAGCTCTTTCGCAAGGATGACCCCTTCGACCTGCTGTGGGATTCCCTGCTCAAGCACAAGCTGCGCCCGCTCAAGAACCGCATCGTCAGTGAGCGGGCCGTCGACATTGCCCTGCGCGCCCGCGGCGGCATGCTCGGCATCAACTGCCGCGACGAGCTTACGGTGCAGGAGGCGCGCGCGGCGCAGCCCGACGAGCGCTGGCAGCTGCTGACCCTGCACTCCGCCCAGATTGAGCAAGATATGAGCGGCTGCCTGCGCCGCATTGGGTCGGCGCTGCTGCAACTGGGAGGCTCGATGCTCAATGGGTAGGGGGATCGAGAAGCGAGAAGCGAGAAGCGAGAGAGCAGCTGGGGCGCCGGGGCATGCGCCGTTCTGCCGGCGCGGCGGCGCATGACGAGCCGCAAGGCGTTGCTCACACAGGGCGCGCTGCTGGTCGGGGCGCTGCTGCTGCTGTGGCTGGCCGTGCGCAACGTGTCGCTGCGCGAGGTGGCGAGCGCGCTGCGCAGCCTGAGCGCGCGCGACATTGCGCTGCTGGTGGCCCTGAACCTGGGCGCATGGATGCTGGCGGCCTGGCGCTGGTGGCTGATTCTGCTCGGCTTTGGCCACCGCCTGCCCTGGCTGCAAGTCTTTCGTTACCGGATCACGGTCTTTGGGCTCAGCTACATTACGCCGGGGCCGCAGGTGGGTGGCGAGGTGCTGCAGGTCTATTACCCGACGGCGCGCAACGGTGTGCCTGCGGCGGTCTCGCTGGCGGCGGCGGCGGTCGACAAGAGCCTTGAATTCCTGGGCAACTTCACCTTCATGGCGGTGGGGCTGACGTTGGCCCTCTGGCGCCAGCCGATTGTGGGCGAGGCGAGCTTGCTGGGGCTGCTGCTGCTGCTGGCACTGCTGCTGGTGCCCGTGGGGCTGCTTGCGGCGATCTGGCGCGGGCGTAAGCCCTTTTCGGCCATCGTCGGCTGGGTGGCGCGGCTGCTCACGCCGCAGCGGCGCGTGCGGCTGCGGCGGCTGCCGGCCCTGCGCACTGCGCCCCGTTTCCAGCGCTTTCAGCAGACCACCGTGCACACCGAAGAGTTGATCCACTGGCTGGCGCACCACCGCCCCTGGGTCTTTGCCTCAACCATGCTGGTGACGCTGCTGGCCCAGATCACCTTCGCCGGCGAGTTTTGGGTGATGAACCGGCTGCTCGGTATCGCCATCGACCCGCTTTCGGCGATCAGTGCGCTGACGCTCGTCTACTTTGGCTTCCTGCTGCCTGTGCCCGGTGGACTGGGCGCGATGGAGGCGGCGCTGGTGACGGGCTACACGGCGCTGGGCTTTACCGCCACGCAGGCGCTGAGCCAGGCGCTGCTGATGCGCGTGCGCGACATTACGATCGCCGCCATCGGGCTGGCCATGGGCGGCGTCGACCTGCGCCGCTCGGTGAGCAGGCCGCCCCCGCCAGGTTCCATTCCCGGCCCCGACGACCTGCCCGCTGGCGCCGCTGCGCCCACTGGCGCCATTTCGCCCAGCGAACGGTTGGCCCCCGCCGACGCCCACCGTCCCTCCCTGAGCCGTGAACACTGAGCCGTGAACACTCACCCAGCCCTGAACCGGCTTTGGCGCCGCGCTCGCCTTCTGCGCGCTGCAACGCTCGTAGCGACCATCGCCCTGGTCGGCATCGCAGCGCGCCCGCAGGTCGCGCACGCCGCCCCGCCACCGCAGGAGATCCCGGCTGAGCCGGCGCAGGGCGCGGAACCAGTCTGGCTGCCGATTGTGCGCAACGGCAGCAGCGCCTTTGCCCCGCGCAGCGTGCCCGCCATTCCCAACGGACCCCCCACCAACCGCCCGGCCGCCTTCAACGGCGACATGAACCTGGCCCTGCGCAGCTATCGCGCCACGCAGGCCACGCTGGCGCTGGTGGATGTGGGCGGCGCTACCGACGACGACGCGCCGCAGCTCAATGCGCTCTTTGCGCCGCCGCGCTTGCCCGCCTTTGTGGGCGCGTGGCAGGTGCACGACTGGGACTGGGGCTGCGGGCCCGACGGCTGCCGCGGCGCCCCGCTTACCCAGCCACCGGTGACGCTGCTCGAGGTGGGCACGGCCGTCGGCGAGTTCATCTATCTGCCCAGCCGCCGCGCCGATATCCTCGACGGCGTCTATGTGGCGATGATCCTCTACGCCGAGCCGAGCCGGCTGACGATCAAGTACACGCGCGACGATTCGCCCGCCACCGGCTATACGCTGCACCTGGAGGGGCTGGAGGTGGACCCGGCGCTCGTTGCCCGCTATGCCGAGCTGAACGCCGCCGGGCGCAGCCACTTGCCCGGCCTGCGCAATGGCGACCTGCTGGGTCGCGCCATGGGCACGCTGAAGCTGGCGATCCGCGACTCCGGCAGCTTTATGGACCCCCGCACGCGCAAGGACTGGTGGAAGGGGTACTAACCAGATCGAGAAGCGAGAAGCGAGAAGACAGCAGTCGCCACACTGCCTGCTCTGATCCGCGCTGCCTGCTCGCCTACGGCTGTCTTCTCGCTTCTCGCTTCTCGCTTCTCGCTTCTCGATCCGAAAGGAACGCGATGCCAAGTACAACTGCCATCCAGGACCTGATCGGCGGCAACCACTGCTGGGGGTGCGGGCCGCTCAATCCGCAGGGGTTGCAGATCAAGAGCTACTGGCTCGACGAGCAGGGCATGGGCGCGGCCACCTGCACGTTCCAGGCGCAGCCGCAGCACATGGCCGGGCCCACCCATGTGGTCAATGGCGGCATTATTGCCACTGTCTTCGATTGCCACTGCGTCTGCACGGCGATCGCCGCTGCCTATGTGGCTGCGGGCCAGCCCATCGGCAGCGGCGACCTCTGGTACGCCACGGCGGCGCTCAACGTCACCTACAAGCGCCCCACGCCCATCGACCAGCCGGCCCAGCTGCTGGCGCGCGTGGTGGCCGTCGATGGCAAGCGCACCACCGTGCAGGCGACGCTGACGGTGGATGGCGTGGAGTGCGCCCGCGCCGAAGTGGTGGCGGTGCGCGTCTCGCCCGAGTGGCGCCAGACGATCGAGAAGCGAGAAGCGAGAAGCGAGAAGACAGCCCCCCAGCCTTGACTTCGCAGACGGAATAGACAGCACGCCCGGCCAATCTGGAGATGGCCGGGCGTGCTGTATCTACGCTATATGCCTGCAAGTTGGCGACTGCTGTCTTCTCGCTTCTCGCTTCTCTCTACCGCATGGCCTTGCCGACGTTGGCGCCGCTGGGCACCGCCTTCTTCTTGCCGTAGGCGCTTTCGGGCGTGCCCGAGTGGATCACCACGTTGCGCCCCACCACCACGTTGGGCGGCACCACTGCGCCCTTGCCCACCAGCGTAATCCCGGCGTTGAGCGCTTCGGGCAGGGCGGCGTTGGGCGTGGCATCGTCGCCGCTGCCCACCTGCGCCCCGGCGCGCACCAGCACCTGCTTGTCGATCACGCAGCGGTCGACTACGGCGCCGGCCTCGATGATTGTGTCGTTGAGGATCACTGAGTCGCGCACGACTGCGCCCTCGGCCACATAGACGCCGGGGCTGAGCACGCTGCGCTCGACGATGCCGTCGACGCGACAGCCGTTCGAGATCAGGTTGCCGCCGGCTTGGGCGTTGGGGCCAAACTTCGAGGGCGCGCGGTCCTGGCTCTGCGTGTGCACCACCCAGAGCGGGTCGTACAGGTCCAGCGCCGGGTTCTCGGAGAGCAGGCTGACGTTGGCCTCCCAATAGGCCTGCACGTTGCCCACGTCGGCCCAGTAGCCCGGGAAGGAGTAGGCAAAGACGCGCGCACCGTTCTTGATCAGGCGCGGCAGCACATCGCGGCCAAAGTCCATCAGCGTGTTGTCCTGCAGCACATCCATCAGCACTTGCTTGCGGAAGACGTAGATGCCCATGGAGGCTAGGTTGTCGCGCGAGCGCTTCGGCTTCTCGCGAAACTCGCTGACGTGCCCATCGACGTCGGCGGTGACGATGCCGTAGCGGTGGGTTTCGTGCACGTTGACGCGGCGCACGGCCACGGTCACGTCGGCGTTGCGATGATCGTGTTGCAGCAGCATGGGGCGATAGTCCATCAAGTAGGCGTGGTCGCCCGCCAGGATCAGCGCCAGATCCTCGTCGCGCTGGCTCACAAAGTCCAGGTTGCGGCGCACGGCGTCGGCGGTGCCCTGCTGCCAGTCGCCATAGGCGCCGCCGCGATAGGGCTGCAGCACGCGCACGCCCTCGTTGGCGCGGTCCAGGTCCCACGGCTTGCCGATGCCGATATGGTCATTCAGGCTGCGCGGGCGGTACTGGGTGAGCACGGCGACGTCGTAGATTTCGCTGTTGGCGCAGTTGCTCAGCGGGAAGTCAATCAGGCGGAACTTGCCGCCGAAGGGTACAGCGGGTTCGGCGCGCGTCTCGGTCAGCACGCTCAGATATTCGCTCGAACCACCGGCCATAATCAACGCAAACGCATCGGGCATGGGGAGTCCTCGTCGGGTGAAGCATCGAGAAGTGAGAAGCGAGAATCGAGAGCCGGCCGGACATCAGTGCCAGAAGCGGAGGATCGATCAAGTCGACGGATGACCTCTCGATTCTCGCTTCTCGATTCTCGATCTCCGTTAAACAGTCTTGCCGTCGGCCACGATGCCGTCGGCCGGGAAGTCGTCGACGTCGCGGTTGGAGTTGATCAGCACGTTGCGCCCCACCTTCGAGCGGTCGGGCAGAACCGTGTGTTTGCCAATCACGGTAATGCCGGCGAAGAGGCGGTCGGGCATCTGCTCGTTGATGGTGGCGTCGTTGCCTTCGCCCACCACGGCGCCGGCGCCCACAATCACCGACTTGTCGATCACACACTTTTCCACGCGTGCGCCGGGGCCGATCCAGGTGTCGTTCATCACCACGCTGTCCTTCACCACCGCGCCTGGCCCCACGTAGACGCCCGGGCTCAGCACGCTGTTGGTCACAAGCCCGCGCACCACGCAGCCGTTCGAGACCATGCTGCTGACCACCTTGGCCTGTGGCCCCAGCTTGGCGGGCGGCCGCTCTTCGCTGCGCGTGCGGATGGGCCAGTTGTCGGTGTAGAGGTCCAGCTTGGCGTTGGGCTGCAGCAGCTCGAGGCTGGTGGCCCAGTAGGAGTCGATGGTGCCGACGTCGACCCAGTAGTCCTTGAACTCGTAGGCGTAGACGCGGTCGCCGGCGGCGATCATGGCGGGGATGACATCCTTGCCAAAGTCGTTGCGCGGCTTTTCGGGGCGCCCCTCGTTCAGCCGCCGCTCGAGCATGCTCGTATTGAAGACGTAGATGCCCATCGAGGCCAGGTTGCCCTTGTCGCGGTTCTTGGGCTTTTCGTAGAACTCGACGATGCGGCGCGACTCGTCCACCTGCATGATGCCAAAGCGGTGGGTCTCGTCGAGCGGCACGGGCATGACGCCGATCGTCAGGTCGGCCCCCTGTTCCATGTGCGCCTCGATCATCGGGCGGTAGTCCATCTTGTAGATGTGATCGCCCGAGAGGATCACGGCGTGGTCGGCCCGGCTGCGCAGCACAAAATCCATGTTCTGGTAGATGGCATCTGCTGTGCCGGCGTACCACTGCTGCCCCTTGCGTCCCTGGTAGGGCTGCAGCAGGCGCACACCGCCGCGGCTGCGGTCCAGGTCCCACGGTTTGCCGATGGCGATGTGGTCGTTGAGGCTGTGCGGGCGGTACTGGGTGAGGATGCCGACGGTGTAGATGCCGGAGTTGACGCAATTGCTGAGCGTAAAATCGATGATGCGGAACTTGCCCGCAAAGGGCACGGCCGGTTTGGCGCGCTCCTCCGAGAGGACGGTGAGGCGGGTGCCTTCACCGCCGGCCAGAATCATGGCGACTGTGGACATGGGCAATCTACCCCGTGTATCCGGAACGAGTGAGTGGCGACAGGAGACAAAAGCAGGCAGGAGACAAACGACGGCAGGCAGAAGAGAACGGCAAGACGCGTACGGCAAGACGCGTAATGCGGGCGGCGGCGGCGGGGCCGCAGAAGCTGGGGGTGAGTTGCGCTGCTGCAGAGCTGCGCTGATGCAGAGCGCCGTCGCGGCGTCTGCGCGTGTGGGTTTGGGAAGGTGAACCGTCGCCGGCGTTGTCCAGGGAACTTTCCGGCGGGCAAGCGCTGCAGCGCTGGGCAGGAGTGCTCGCGCTGCAGCACGCAGCTATCGTATCCCAAAGCGGGCGCAGGGTCAACCGCGCAAGGAAACGGCCTGCGGCGCCAATCGGCAAATAGCGGACTTTGCGATTTTCGAGAATGTGGGGCTTGGGGCAAAGTGGCCGGCGCGGGTGCGCTGCAGCGGTGCTATACTGCTGTGGATTGGCTGTTCGGTGGTGCGCACCGCCCACACGCTCACCTTGGCCAGTCGCCCCATCCAGCGCAGGAGGCAATCGCACACAGCAGAGACAAAGACGCACGCCGCACAACGGCGCATCCAGCCGCCACAATCCAACCCGTGCAGAAGACCGCACCCATACGCAGTTCGCCTTTCTCCCTCATCCCCTAAAGGAGTTTGGTATGCGTCGTGGTCGCCTCCCCTTTGCCCTTACCCTCTTTGTCGCGCTCGCCCTCCTGCTCACGCCTGTGAGCGCACTGGCGCAGGAGCCCGCTCCCGCCCAGCCCACGGATCCCGCCCAGCCCACTGGCGTCGAACTGCCCGCCGCCTATTTGCCTATTGTCGCTTCCAGCGGAGCTCAGCAGAGCTTCGCCGTTCTGTTTGATGAATACACGCCCGTCCCGGCTGACTTGCAGCCGGCGATCGAAGCAGCCATGCGCACTGCGCCCGGCCTGCGCCAGGAGCCATACAACGTCACCTCGTTCACTGAGAACGAGGGCTGGTATGCAGTCTATGCCGTGCCGCTGGCCGTGGTTCAGGGCGGCTGGGAGACGGATTACGAGAGCTCGGGCTCGATCGAGCTGCTGGGCCACAAGGCCGAAGACGGCAGCGCGGCCTTCGCCGTGAAGGGCACCGACGCCTACGAGCATCTGGCCGGCATCGTTCCCGCACGCGTCGGCGTCTTTGGCGTCCAGGCGCTGCTGGCCGCGCAGGCCGCCGCCCCCGATGCCACAGCGGCCGCAGACTTTGCCCTGCCCTGGCCGGCCTCGTGGGCCTGGGAGAAGTGGCAGGGCTGGCACTACGGCTGGGAGCCCTACAGCATCGACTTTGTGCCTCGCGACCGCCCGGCCGTCAATCAGTACGATGCCGTCAAGATGACTGTCGTCGCTGCCGCAGGCGGTGTCGTCACGCGCACCTGCGTGGATTCGTACCAGACGACGCTGCGCATTGACACGGCCTATGGCTCCTCCAACATCCGTCATCACTATCTGCATCTAGCGTCCGACACCGTGCCTCCCCAGATGCTGAATCAGTCGATCGGCAAGGGCGCCTATCTGGGCATGACCTATAACGGCAGCATGCACGACTACAAGTACCCGCAAGGCAGCTTGTATGGCACCAAGTGTGGATACGGTGATGCCACCCATCTGCACTTTGCTCTCTCCACAAAGGATGTCAACCTGCAGGGTGTTCCTGCCGACAACGTTGCCAATTCGGGCTACCGTTCTTCGTGGACTTCGAAGACAACGCTCTACTGCCCCACCAACTACTACACGGCCAAGTACTACGCCAACAACACCGCCTCGGGCACACCGACTTTCCAGCGCTGCGAGCGGTCGCAGATCAACTATCGTTGGGGACACGGGTCGCCCGGTTACGGATTGCCGAACGATAACTTCTCGGCGCGCTGGACCGGCTACGCCTACTTCTCGCCGGGCGTCTACGTCTTCAAGGGCACATCGGACGATGGCATGTATGCCACCCTTGACAACTCCACGCCCATCGTCAAGGCCTATTGGGATCATGGCCCCAGCGAGTTCAACCTGGCCCGCAGTGTGGGTGGCGGAACCCACCGCTTCGACATCGTCTACTACGAACGCGGGGGCGGAGCCAGCGCCGCCTTCCGCTGGGTGCCGCTGACGCCAGGCGTGATCTACTTCGGCGGCTTCGAAGGTGGCCGCTTCAACGGCTGGGACGAGAGTTCAACGCACAACTATGATGTTGTGGGGCAATGGCCCTCCTACAAGATCGCCCGCCCATATAGCGGCTCTTACAGTGCCTGGCTTGGGGGCGATCACAACGAGGTCACAACAGTCTCACAGACCATCGTCCTGCCAAGCAACATGAACACCAGGCTCTACTACTACTACGACGTCGGGTCGAGCGACGCCTACGGGTATGACTGGGCCTATATCCAGGTGAACGGCACGACCGTCAAGACCCACGCCCTCTGGTGGGGGAACACGGTAACGGGCTACGAGTTGGGGAGTGTCGACCTGAGAGCCTACAAGGGCCGCGCGGTCACCATTACCTTCAAGTCCACGACCGACTACTCCTATGTCAGCAGCTTTGCGCTGGACCATGTGCAGCTTGGCTTCTACTCGACAAGCGATGCCGATACCGTGGTGGAGAGCGACGCCGCAATGAACTTCGAGCCGGCGGCCGACGACATCCAGGCGCGCACGAAGCCGGCCATCACCAATGGCGACCCGATCGACCGCGAGCCGACCGACGGCGTTGGCCCGCTGAGCGAACCCGCTGCCCCCGAAGCGAGCCAGCTTGCGCCGTGGGAGATCGAGGCGCTGGAAGCCGGCGGCGGCGAGGACGGGCTGCAGGCCAGCAGCGAGTAGCGCACTACCGCGCTACCGCGCTACCGCATAGAACCAGATCGATGCAAGGCGCCCGGCGAGGGGGACAACGTCTCCCCTCGCCGGGCTGTTGTTTGGGCAGGCTGCCTGGCAGAACCGGATACGCGACCCTTTCGCTGCGACCGGGCGCACCCCGCCGCACCCCGGCGCGGGCGGCGTGTGCTTTTCTGTGCAACATGTCGACGCAGCGAGTTTGGCAACCGGCCGAAGTCAGGCTATACTTTGATGTCGCGAAATTCGATTTTGCGCGCCTGCCCGTGTCTTTGCTCCGTCGCGCCCTCCCCCCTGCGGCACGGGGTGCGGCTTGCACACGCCGCACCTGCCACAGGGCAGCGCGATCGAAGCCGCACGCTTCAGGCATCTTGATCGCAATTTTCTCACCCCTCACCGGCCCGACGCAGCGGGTGCGCCGCTCTGCCGGCGCCCCGGTGCCTCGCTCAACAGACAGGAGGAAAGCATGCTGCAGCGCCAAACCCAGACAGCAGCTTTCTGGCGTGATCAGTTTGAAACCAGCCCCGAGGATGTTGACTTCCTCTATTCGCTCCTGCTCGAAGCCCAGGCCCCCTTGCCGCTCCAGCAGCTCGCCCAGGCGCTCATCGCCGAATACATGCGCCGTGAAGAGAGCCGCCTGCAGCAGGAGCTTGCCAAGGGCGCCATCTACCAGCCCAAGGAACACTACAAGGTCGGCAGCAAGGTCGTCTTCCCGGCGCTCGATTTTGCCGTGGGCCAGGTAACGGAGCTGCGCCCGGGCAAGAACCCCGAGCATGGCGAGTTTGAGGTGCTGCGCGTTGAGTTCAGCGACGGCCGCACCGTGCGCGAATATGCCGCCGGCCTCGAAACCCCCCATCGCCTGAACCAGACCAACGGCGCCGACCTGCTGGGCGCGCGCAACCTGCTCTCGGCCGAGGAGGTCTACACCCTCTACCGCAGCGAGATCGACGAGAGCGTGCGTTTTGCGCTGGAGGAAGGGCCGCGCAGCAAGCAGTTTGTCGACGTTTCGGGCAGCTGGCTGCTGAGCGACGCCCTGGCCGAAGTCCACGTTGGCCACCTCAACATCGCCGAAGCGATGATCGAAGTCGCCGGCCAGCCCCTCAGCGCCGACCAACTGCTGGCCGAGATCGAGCTGGACAAGAACGTGGCCAAGCCCATGCGCGCACTCTCGCTCGAGCACGCGCTGCGCACCGACGGCCGCTTCGACCTGGTGGGCCTTAACGGCAAGCCGAGCTGGCACCTGCGCCGCCTGGAGCCTGCCGAAGTGACGGCCACGCCGCCGCTGCTGCGCTACACCGCCCAGCGTTACAACCGCTCGCTGCTCAGTGTCGAGCTGCTGCAGTACGAGTGGGAGCTGGACGACGAGTGGGGCGAAAGCACGCTGGCCAGCGAGATGCCGGCGCTGGTGCCCAACGCCACCGTCACGCTGATCTACCCCCACCGCAAGTATGGCACGCTGCCGCTGGGCGGCCGCGCGCGCACCATCTTCCCCGCCGCCAACGGCGCCGTGCTCTCGCTGGTGACGCTGGTGGATGGCCGCTGGGGCACCCGCTTCCCGGGGTGGGTGATGCACCAGGGGCGCTATGTGGCCGGGCTGGGCAAGTGGTACGAAGCGCACGGGGTTCCCGCCGGCGCTTTCATCACCCTCGAACGCAGCAGCAAGGAAGGCGAGATCGTCGTCGACTTTCGCACCCGTCGCGCCAAGCGCGAGTGGGCGCGCGTGGCCATGCCCAACCCCGAAGAGGGCACGCTGGGCTTCGAGCTCGCCAAGGTGCAGGTGGCCTGCGAATACGACGAACAGCTGATTGTGGCCGACAGCGGCGCTCCCGGCGCCGACCCCGAAACGCTCGACGCCCTGCACCGCAAGTTCGAAGCGCAGCAGACCCCGCTGCACGTCATCGTTGAGCAGCTGGTGCCCGAACTGACCAAGCTCAACCCGCAGGGCACCGTCCACGCCAAGAGCGTCTACGCCGCCGTCAACATGGTGCGGCGCGCCGCCCCCGGCCCCGTCTTCCATGCGCTGATCAGCAACCGTGCCTTCCGCGACATGGGCAACGGCTTCTTTGCCCTGGCCTGATTCTGCTCCCGGCTCGCGCACGCGCCGGCGGCCGCGCCGCCGCACGTGCCACTCTCTTCAAGCTCTTCTCAAGAACGGAGCTCGACCATGCCTCCTTCTGCCGTCCAGCAGCGGCTCGCTCGCTTCCGCCCCACCGTGGACACCAAGTTTCACATCGACCATGACTGGTGGGACAAGAGTGGGCGCAGCTTCCGCCTTTACCTGCGCGACCAGCTCTGCGAGGAGTGTCGCGAGCGCTTTACGAATTACCTGGACACCGAAGACGTCGACTGGGTGGACCCCGATTCGGGCGAAGTGCGCCGCACCGACGCGCTGCGCGAGTGCCTGCGCACCCGCTGCGCCAACGACATCGACTACATCAACGAGCGGCTGCCGCTGACGTCGGCCTGTTTCCGCGTCTTCCTGGCCAACAACAACACGGCGCTCAGCCCCAACGAGCTGCACCAGTTCCTGCCCTGGAAGTCAGCCGATTCCATCCTGAAGACGCTGGCGGGCGAGACGGTCTACCTGGGCCTGCGCCCGGCCTGATTCCTCGCAGCGCAGCACCCGTAGAGAAGAAGAAGACGCCCGGCCGCACACAAGTGGCCGGGCGTCTCTTTTGTCTGGGGCATGCGCCGCTCAGGAGGCGGGCGCCTTGTTGCGGCGGGGAGCGGGGGCCAGCAGCGCCAGCGCCGCAGCCAGCGGGGGCAGCAGGCTGCTCCACGCCGCCATGCGCAGGAAGAGGCCGCTGGAGACGGGCAGCCAGCGCGTCAGCCCCAACCCCAGCAGCGCCAGCACCAGCAGCGCCACACCCACACTCCAGAGCAACGCCACCCAGCGCTCAAAGCGCTCCTCGCCCGACCTGGCATGCGCAAAGCTGCGGCCGCGCAGCAGGGGCAGCGCCAGCCCCATCAGCAGCGTGCTCAAAAAGCCCAGCAGCAGGTTGTGCAGATAAAAGACCCGCAGTTGCCCGCCCACCGCCACGCGCCAGACGCCGGGCACAAGCACCACCAGCGCCGCCGCCACGTGCACGGCCAGAAAGAGCAGCGCCACGCGCACCAGCAGCGGCAGCCGCGCCCGCTCGCCCCACAGCGCGCGCAGGTGGAGCGCCAGCAACGCCGCCGCCGCCAGATTCGCAAGCGCCGCCATCCAGAAGGCCACGGGGGTCACCACTGCAGGCGACATGCCCAGCACAAAGGTAAAGGCCAGCGGCAGCGCCAGCGCCATACTCGGCAGCCAGGGCGCGCGGCGCACACTACTGTGCAGTTGCGGCTCGCCCAGCAAGGCCCAGAGCAGCCCCAGCCCCGCCAGCACAAACCAGCCGGTGGCGAAGAGGTCGAGGAAGAGATGGAGCGACGCCTCGCGCAGCGCCGCCGATTCCACATCGAGCGCGACCTGCATGCCCAGCGTCAGCGCGCCCAGCGAGGCGAGCAGCAGCAGCGCCAGGGCCCAGTCCCACAGTTGCACGGCAAGCGTACGGCTGGGCAGGCGCCAGGTGTTGACGGCATAGAGCCCTGCAAACCAGAACCAGGGCAGCCCGTTCACCGCCGCCGCCATCGAGCCCAGCGGCAGCTCGCGCCCCAGCACCAGCGTTCTGCCATAGCCGTTGGCCCAGAAGGCCGGGAAGCTGAGCAGCGAGAGCAGCGCCGTGAGCGCCAGCAGCCAGGTTGCGCTGCGCGGGCGCGGCCGCCCCGTCTGCAGCGGCAGCAGCCCCCAGATCAAGGCCATGATGGCCAACGTGCCCCAGCCAAAGTACATCAGGTGGCTGTGAGCGTGGCGCACGGCGCCATAATTGGCCGCCCACGCCGGCATGCCGCGCACCAGCCCAAAGCGCAGCAGCACACCGGTGGATGCGGCGAGCAGCAGCGCGGCCAGCGCCACACGCAGCCAGGGGCGGCTCCAGGCTGCGGCTTCGTCCCAGGTTGCGTCGGCCAGGCTGGGCGTGCGTGGCTCGACCGCAGTGGACGCAGCGGGTGCATCCGGCGCAAGCAGCGATTCCATCGGGTTCATCACTCTCTTCAAAGCGTGCAATCCCTTTCCGGCTGATCGTCTCCGGCTGATTGTCTCCGGCTGATTGTCTCCGGCTGATCGTCGGTGATCCGGCGGCGCGCGTCAAGAACCAAAGTCACGCATGCGAGCGCGGCGCGGGATCTCGCGGTTCCTGGGTGGTTGAGGCTGGGCGCGAGTTGCGCTATTGTGAAGCAGCGCTTGCTCCATTCGACCCAGTGGTGGGTGATTGGCGGGCGCTTTCCCGAAAGGAGTCACGATGGCCGAACTCAAACTGGGGCCCGTGCGCCTCTTTGCCGACGTGCGCACGGGCGCGCCGATCGCCCTGCGCGACGGCGCGTTGACGCCGCGCGCGTTCTCGCTGCGCATCGACTTTCCCTACGGCGGCTGGTTCTGGAACGCACCGATCGGCTTCGATCTCGAGCGCGCCGGCGCCGCCCCGCAACGCCACCTGGTGGTGGACGTCACACGCGTGGCCCTGATTGCCCTGGGGCTGCTTACCATGGTCACCGGCACTTCGGCGCTGGCCGCCAAGCTGAAAGGAAGGATCCAGCAATGAGCGAACAGGAATTCGACCCAAACAGCGGCGACGACGCCTTCACTCCCGCCTCTGACGTTGAGACCGGCTTCTTCAGCGCAGATGCGGGCTCGGTGGCCGACACGCAGGCGCTGCTCGCCAGGGCGATGCTTGCCGCCGAACCCGGCGCAGTCTTTGGCGCGCCGATCGAGCGCGGCGCCTACACTGTGATCACCTGCTGCGAAGTGGGGGGTGTGCTGGGTGCGGGCTTTGGCGCCGGCTACAACCGCGAAGACAACAGCCAGGGCAGCGGCGGTGGGGGCGGCGGCGGCTCGTTCGGGCGGCCGGTGGCCGTGATCAGCATCGGCCCCAACGGCGTCGCCGTCGAGCCTGTGGTCGACGCCACCAAGCTGGGCATTGCCGCGCTGGCTGCGGTTGGCGCGCTGCTGATGGCCTGGGGCAGAATGAAGGGCTGAATCGATCCATTCACCGTCGCCCACTCGCCCCAGCGGAGCCACCATGCCCCCGACTACCTTGCCCCCGATTACCCTGGCCGATGTGCTGGCCGCCCAGCGCACCATTCGCCCCTGGTTGCCCCCCACCCCTCTCTTCCGCTACCCGGCGTTGGATGGCGAGGTGGGCGCGCAGCTCTCGATCAAGCACGAGAACTACCAGCCGATCGGCGCCTTCAAGGTGCGCGGCGGCGTGAACTATGTCGCGCACCTGACCCCCGAGCAGCGCGCAATCGGCGTCGTCACCGCATCGACGGGCAATCATGGCCAGTCGATCGCGTGGGCGGCGCGCGTCTTTGGGGCGCGCGCCGTCATCGTTGTGCCGCAGGGCGCCAACCCGCTGAAGGTGGAGGCCATGCGCAGCCTGGGCGCCGATGTGATCTTTGGCGGCGACGACTTTGAGGGCAGCAAACGCCACGCCCGCACGCTTGCCCAGGAGCAGGGGATGCGCTTTGTCTCGTCGGGCGACGAGCCGCTCTTGATCGCCGGCGTGGCGACGCACACACTTGAACTGCTGGAGCAGGCCCCCGAGACGGAAGTGATCCTGGTGCCCGTGGGCGGCGGCAGTGGCGCGGCGGGTGCGGCGCTGGTGGCCAAGAGCATCAACCCGGCAATCCGTGTGATTGGCGTGCAGGCCGAGGGCGCGCCGGCCGCTTACGAAAGCTGGCGCTCGCGCAGCGCGCAGAACCGCCCCATTCGCACCTTTGCCGCCGGCCTGGCCACGGGCGAACCCTTTATGATGCCGCAGCAGATCATGTGGCAATCGCTGGACGACTTTGTGCTGGTGAGCGACGATGCCATGCGCGCGGCCATGCGCCTGCTGCTGGAGCGGGCCAAGACGCTGGCCGAGCCCGCCGGCGCCGCATCGCTGGCCGCCGCGCTCACCTACCCCGAGCTGGTGCGCGGCAGCCGCCTAGCCCTGATCCTGAGCGGCGGCAACGTCTCGCTCGAGGAGTTGCGCAGCATCCTGTAGCGTCCGGCCCCTATTCCTCGTCCGGCTGCTCGGCGTTGCTGCTGCGGCGCGGGCGTTGCTGCTGCAGCGCCGCCGTCACCAGCGCCAGCAGCAGCGGGTTCTGCATCGGCGGCAGCGTGCGCGTTGCCGCCGAAAGGCGCCAGGCCGCCTGCGCTGCCTTGGCGCGCCCGGCGGTGTGCAGCCACAGCGCCTGCATCCACAACCCCGTAGCCACCCCCTGCATCATCTCATCGCGTGCCGGCGCCTGCTCCACCTCGCGCAACAGCAGGCGCGCCAGCGCGGCGGCCTCTACACCCAGCGCGGCGGGCATCCCTGCGCCCATGCCGCGCAGGTTCGCGTGCAGCGTCCAACCTGCCATCACCGGCTCGCGCAGCAGCAGCGAAGTCAGCTCGGCGCTCTCGGCGCTCTCGGCGCTCTCGGCGCTCTCGCCGGGGGCGACGGGCGCGTCCGGCTGCTCCAGCAGCGCGGCGAGCGCAGGCTCCAGCGATGGCGGCGCTGCGTCCCAGATGTGGTCGTTGGCCAGCAGCAACTCGCCCGCCAGCCCATGGCGCGCGCTGCCCGCCCAGTGCGCACGCAGGGCCAGCCGCAGCAGCGCGCGTCCCAGGTCAAAGGGCGCCTCGACAAAGCGCCCGCGCGCCAGCGCCTCCAGCGGCATGTCGACCAGGGCGCCCAGCGGCGCGGGGGCGGGCAGCCAGCTCGGCTCCACCGGGTCGGCCACGGTGGTGTAGAGCACGCCGGCGGCGGGGTGCAGCAGCAGCCCGGCCAGAAAGCCGCTCTCCCCCGCTGCCGGCATGCGCAGCAGCCAGAGCCAGATCTGGCCGGCAGCTTCGGCCGGGCTCAGCAGCGCCCGCCAGGCGTCGGCGGCGGGCGGCGTGTGCAGCCTGCCGCGGAACTGCAGCTTGCGCAGTGCGCGCTCCAGCGGTTGCGCCTGCGCCGGCGGCAGCGTCCACTGCAGCGTGTAGAGGGCGCGCAGGGCGCGCGCGTCTTCGGCGGCGGCGATCTCCAGGCGGGTGAGCGCGGCGTTTGCCACGCGCGGGCGCGGCTCCTGCGCCATCAAGCGCAGCAGCTCCACACGGTCGGCCACGGCGAATGTGTCCAGGTGGTGCATCACCAGGAAGGCGATCTCCTCGCCGTGCTGCTGCATCTGCGTCACATACTCAAGCAGCACGTGCCGGTTGCGCCGCCCCTCCTCCACTGCCTCGCGCAGGCTCTGCAGGGCGGCATCATTGCTGGCCTGAAGGTCGCCCAGCAACCCCGGCGAAAGCGGATCGCCCAGAAAGCGCTCGAGGATCATGGCGGCCGTCATGCGCGCCTGCGGAGCGCCGCTGCGATTTGCGGCGTGGCGGCGCAGCAGCGCGGCCGTCTCCTCGTGCGGGAGGACGGCCGCCAGGCGCGCCAGACCGCCGCGCAGCTGGCTGCTTGGCGTGTCCAGGTACTTGGCGAGCACGGGCAGGATCATCGGCGCGGGCCAGTCGGCGGCAATCTGCTCGCTTGCGGCGCGCAGCGCAAACTCGGATGTGGTCTGGCCCAGGGCCAGGATCGCGTCTTCGAGCGCGCGCCGGCGCTGCAGTTCGCTGCCGCCGCCCGGCGCGTGATCGTTTGGCGGATGGGGAGGTGCAGGGGGTTGGCCGTCGGGCATGGTGTTCTCCTGCGCTCATCATAGCAGAGCCGCGGTGTCGCGGCCGCGCGCTGTGCCGGTTGGGGAGCCGAAAGGGGAGCCTGTTGCGGAGCCGGAGCGGGTGGCTGAAGCGTTTCGCGCACCCTCGCGCCGATGGTACAATTGGCGGGCAACTTTCTTGCGCATGGATGCGCGCGCATGCCACCGCTGCCCACCTTCGTCGACCCGTGCGCCCCCTGCGCTCTTCACCGTACAGGCAGATTCATGTCGACCGCCCTCTATCGCAAGTGGCGCAGCCAGACCTTTGACGAGCTGGTAGGCCAGGAGCATGTGACGCGCACGCTGCGCAACGCACTGCGCAGCGCACGCACCACGCATGCCTACCTCTTTACCGGGCCGCGCGGCACCGGCAAAACCAGCACCGCGCGCATCCTGGCCAAGGCGCTCAACTGCAGCGCGCCCGAAGCCGAACGCCCCTGCAACCGCTGCGAGCGCTGCATCGCCGTCAACGAAGGGCGCTACATCGACCTGCTCGAGATCGACGCCGCCAGCAACAACGGCGTCGACGACGTGCGCGACCTGCGCGACAAGGTCAACTTCCGCCCGGCCGACGGCCCCTACCGCGTCTACATCATTGACGAAGTGCACATGCTCAGCAAGCCGGCCTTCAACGCCCTGCTGAAGACGCTGGAAGAGCCGCCCGACCACGTGCGCTTCATCCTGGCCACCACCGAGCCGCACGCGCTGCCCGCCACCGTCATCAGCCGCTGCCAGCGCTTCGACTTCCGGCGCATCCCCGTGCCCGAAATTGTGGGCCACCTGCGCCACATCATCGAGGCCGAAGGGCGCAGCGCCGACGAAGACGCGCTCACCGCCATCGCCCGCAGCGCCGCCGGCGGCATGCGCGACGCCATCTCGCTGCTCGATCAGCTGCTGAGCGCAGGCGAAGGGGCAATCACCTTTGCCCAGGTGCGCGAGGCGCTGGGCGCAGTGAGCAGCCTGAGCGTGATCGACTTTGTGGACGCGCTGGCGCGCCAGGCCCCCGCCGACGGGCTGCGCGTGCTGCAGTCGATCGGTTCCGGCGGCGGCAGCCTGGCCGAGTTCAACCGCCAGTTGGTAGAGCACCTGCGCGGGCTGCTGATGCTGCAGACCACGCGCGACGCTACGCTGCTGGGCGAGCTTCCGCTGGAGAACCAACAGGCAATCCAGCGCCAGGCGCAGCAGCTGAGCCAGGCGCAGACGCTCTACGCCGTCAAACGTTTCAGCGCCGCGCAGCAGGAGATGAAGAGTAGCGTGCAGCCCGCGCTGCCGCTGGAGCTGGCGCTGATCGAGTGCGTGCAGGGCCCCGTGAGCGCGCCGGCTTGGGCACCCGCAGCACCGATGAGCGCACAGCCGCCTGCGCAGCCTGCCACGCAGCAGCCCGTGAAGGCGGGCCAGAGCGCGCCGGCCGCCGCAGCGCCTGCGCAGCCCGCGCCCGCCGCAGTCGAGGCGCCCGACGCCGAGGGGCCGCCCGTCGACCTCGCCGCGATCGAGCGCTTCCGCAACAGCCTGCCCCGGTTCAAGGCGCGCATTAAGGAGCGCTGCGGCCTGCCCGTGGCGGCGGCGCTCAACAACGTCGTCGACATCTCGATCGGCGGCAACCAGGTTGCGTTTGCCTTTGGCAACAACCCCTTTGCCTGCAACATGATCTCCAAGCCCGAGGTGCACGCCGTTGTCGTCGAGGAGCTGCGCAACTTCCTGGGCAGCACGGTCACGCTCGACTGCCAGCTTGCGGCGCACGCCCGGCTCCACGCTTCGGCGCAGACCGTCGGCGCACCAACCGGCACGTCCGATGAGCTGGTGGCGTTTGCCGTCGAGGAGCTGCGCGCCGAAGTGCGGGCAACCGACGCCGCCGAGGCCTGAGCCGCTGCCCAAGCCACAGCGCAGCCCATTCCGCAGCTTGGGGTCATTCGCAGAGCAGAGTCGTGACGTTTGACCATTGCCCCAGACCCGTGTTCGAGGCAAGATCCGTTCCGTGTGACGAAGGAGAGCAGCATGAGCAAAGGCAAGCGGCCCGGTGGCCGGCCTGGTCTGCCCCCCATGGGTGGCATGAACAACACAGGCAACCTGATGGCGCAGATGAACCGCCTGCAGGAGGAGATGGAGAAGGCGCAGCAGGCGCTGGCCGACGAGGAAGTTTCGGCGAGCGCAGGCGGCGGCGTGATCACGGTGGTGGCCACGGGCAAGCAGGAGATCAAGAGCATCACGATCCAGCCCGAAGCGGTGACGCCGGACGACGTCGAGATGCTGCAAGACCTGGTGCTCGCCGCCGTCAACGAAGCGCTGGAGAAGGCGCGGGCGCTCGAATCGGAGCGAATGGGCGCGCTGACCGGCGGGCTCAAGCTGCCGCCGGGGATGGGCTTTTAGGAGTCGCACCTACCAGGACAGGGGCCGCGGCCGGCCCCTGTCTCGTCTCGCTCTCGCCCCCCTGAGCGCGTTGCGGCAGTTCGCAGATTCCACCATGGAATGGGTATGACCGGCGGTGCAGCCGCCGTTTGTCGCGCCACAGGAGCCCCATGCAGCCACTTGCCGAACCGGTTAGCCAACTGATCGACGCACTGAGCGCGCTGCCCGGCATCGGCCCCAAGACGGCCAGCCGGCTCGCTTACTATCTGCTGCGCGCCGACACCAGCGTCTCGATTACGCTCGCACGCGCGCTCGAAAACATGAAGGCGAATACGCTCTTCTGCAGCAACTGCTTCAACATTGCCGACCGCGACCCCTGTGCGATCTGCGCCAACACCGAGCGCGACCACCGCATCGTTTGTGTGGTGGAAGAGCCGCTGGACGTGCAGGCGATCGAGCGCACGCGCGAATTCAGCGGCGTCTACCACGTGCTGCACGGCGCGATTTCGCCGGTGGAAGGCATCGGCCCCGACAACCTGCGCGTGGGCGAGCTGCTGCAGCGCATCCAGCGTGGCGAAAGCGGCGTGCAGATCGAAGAGGTGCTGCTGGCCACCAACCCCAACCTCGAGGGCGAGGCCACGGCGATGTACATCTCGCGCCTGATCAAGCCGTTGGGCATCAAGGTTACCCGCCTGGCGCGCGGCCTGCCCATGGGCGGCGACCTGGAATACGCCGACGAGATGACGCTTGGCCGCGCGCTGCAAGGCAGAAGTGAAATGTAGTTTTGGCACGTACATGGTGGCCGGAAAGCCACAGAATTTCTGGTATAGACTTGTGTTGCGCTCTGTGATAATATCAAGTTTACGCGTTGCTACCCCTCGCCTCGCCAGAGACACGAAGGGTAGCGGTTACGCCAAGAAACAGGTTGGGAGGGCAGGACCGGAGTCGAACCGGTGATTCGAAATTTGCCAGTTTCGCGACTTGACCGTTTGTCCACCTGCCCAATAAACCAAGAATGCGGGGGTGTCTTCGTTACCAGACGGGGCACCCCCGCATTCTGTTGTACGCAGCATACCAAAGACGCGAGCACGTGTCAAGACCCCGAGGTAGGACAAATGAGGCATTCTTTCTCGCCACTTGACTCGGTTGTACTTGTCCTGTATAGTTGTTGTTGTTCTGATGCCGCGCAAATGGCAAGTTGTACTCCAAGGGGTACTTTATGAGGGCTGAAACGACTACAACAAAGAATCGTAGCCCAAACTATCCAGCAATTAGCCTGGGCGATGCTGTAGAGCGAGTACGAAAGATCTACGCAACACAGCGCACCTACCCAGCTAACCGAGAGATTCTGGCCCAGGTAATGGGGTATAAGGGGCTGAACGGAGCATCCGCAACCGTCATCTCCGCTCTTTCGCAATACGGACTGCTCGAGGGCTACGGAGATAAGCTACGTGTCAGCGCCGTCGGACAGGATCTCGCCCTGCACCGCAAGGGCGACGCAGAATATGCGTCTGCCGTAAGAACTGCTGCCTCATCGCCAGTGTTCTTTCGAGAGATGCAGGATCAGTATCCAGATGGACTGCCAAGCGATCATAGCCTGCGCGCTGCATTGATCAAGAAGGGCTTCAACCCGAACTCGGTTGATCCCGCGATACGATCCTACCGCGAAACACACGCGTTCGTCATTTCGGATACAGAAGGAGTTAATACGCTTGAAGAAACACAGATAGACCAATCAGAGACCAGAGAGGTTCAGGCCACGGCGCAAGCACCGTTAGCGGCTGGTAGTCCATCAATTCTAGTTACTGGACAAACTGCTGGGCATACCACTGTATATCTTCCGTATTCCCTACGGGGAATGGCCATACTTCAAGCGAGCTTTCCACTTACGGAAGAGGAGTGGGGCCGACTTGAACTTGTTCTTCAGGCTATGAAGCCGGCGCTCACCGCTTCCCTTAACAACAAGCGCCACGGCGAACAGAACGATTCTCATGAACTTCGGCAGGATAGAGAATAGGAGGAATTCTCCATGTAATTGTACGTCATATACTTCACCTTCGAGTGCAGCGATAGTATGTGGTTCAGTATGCCTTAGTTTGACTTTCGTCACACAGACTGCGTAAGGAATTGCCCAAATGATCAACACAACGCCCACCAAAGTCGCGACGCTCAAACGGGCGTGGCAAGAGGGCACACTCGCCCCCCTCACCAAACGCTTCAAGGAGCGGCGCGAGCGCTTTATCACCTCGAGCGACACGATTACACTCGACACCACCTTCACCCCCGACGACGTGCTCGACGCCGGCGCCGACGCCGACCAGAACTACCTCGAACGCCTCGGCTTCCCCGGCGAATTCCCCTACACGCGCGGCGTCCAGGCCAACCTCTATCGCGGCCGCCTGTGGACCATGCGCCAGTACGCCGGCTTCGGCAACGCCGTCGAGAGCAACCGCCGCTACAAGTTCCTGATCGAACAGGGACAGACCGGCCTCTCGGTCGCCTTCGACCTGCCGACGCAGATCGGCTACGACGCCGACCACGCCTTCGCCGAGGGCGAGGTGGGCAAGGTGGGCGTCTCGATCTCCAGCCTGCGCGACATGGAGACCCTGCTCGACGGCATCCCGCTCGACAAGGTGAGCATCAGCATGACGATCAACGCGCCGGCCGCCGTGCTGCTGGCGATGGTGATCGCCGTGGGGCGCAAGCAGGGCGTGCCCGCCACCGAGCTGCGCGGCACCGTGCAGAACGACATCCTCAAGGAGTACATCGCGCGCGGCACCTACATCTATCCGCCCGCCGCTTCAATGCGCCTGATCACCGACATCTTCCGCTACTGCACCACCGACGTGCCGCGCTGGAACACGATTTCGATCAGCGGCTACCACATTCGCGAGGCCGGCAGCACCGCAGTGCAAGAGGTGGCCTTTACGCTGGCCAACGGCATGGAATATGTGCGCCAGGCCATGGCCGTCGGGCTGGACGTGGACAAGTTCGCCCCGCAACTCAGCTTCTTCTTCAACGCCCACAACAACTTCCTCGAAGAAGTGGCCAAGTTCCGCGCCGCCCGCCGCCTGTGGGCGCGCATCATGCGCGACCGCTTTGGCGCCAATAGCCCCGATTCGTGGAAGCTGCGTTTCCACACGCAAACCGGCGGCAGCACCCTCACCGCACAGCAGCCGGACAACAACATCGTGCGCGTGACGATGCAGGCGCTGGCCGCCGTGCTGGGCGGCACGCAGAGCCTGCACACGAACAGCAAGGATGAGGCGCTCTCGCTGCCCACGCAGCACGCCGTGGAGGTGGCCCTGCGCACGCAGCAGATCATCGCCTATGAGAGCGGCGTGGCCGACACGGTGGACCCGCTCGGCGGCGCCTACGCCATCGAGTGGCTGACCGACCAGATCGAGCAGCAGGCCGAAGCTTACATCCAGCGCATCGACGAGCTGGGCGGCGCCCTGCGCGCCGTCGAGGAAGGCTATATCCAGCGCGAAATCCAGGATGCCGCCTACCGCGCCCAGCGCGCGATCGAAAAGGGCGAGCAGGTGGTCGTGGGCGTCAACCGCTTCCACACCGACGAGGCCGCCACCGGCGACCTGCTGCGCGTGGACGAAGCCGTGCGCGTGCAGCAGGTGAAGGCGCTGGCGGCGCTGCGCAGCGAGCGCGACAACACAGTGGTGAACGACGCGCTGGCCCGGCTTGAAGCCGCCGCGCTCGACCCGCAGGCGCCGCTGCTGCCGCTGATCGTCGAGGCGGTGGAAGCCTACGCAACCCTGGGTGAAGTCTGTGATACAATGCGCCGCGTCTTTGGGGAGTACACCCCCGAGAATTGGGTATAACCTGTGAACACTCTCTTCAAACGGATTGACCATGTGGGGCTGATCGTCAGCAACCTCGACGATTCGCTCAAGACCTACTGCGACCTGCTGGGCTTCGAGCTGCTCGATCGGATGCAAATCCCCTCGCAGCTGGTGGAAGCCGCCTTTCTGGACGCCGGCAACGGCACGATCGAACTGATCTCGCCCACCGACGCCGCGAGCGGCAGCGCCAAGTTCCTGGCCAACCGCGGCGAAGGCACGCACCACCTCTGCTTCGAGGTAGACGACATCGTGGCCACGCTCGAGGCGCTCAAGGCACAGGGCGTGCGGCTGATCGACGAGACGCCGCGCCAGGGGCCGCATGGGCTGGTGGCCTTTGTGCATCCCAAGGCAACGCACGGCATGATGATCGAGTTGCTGCAGAAGTCGCATCACTAAGAGCCTGAGCAGACGGGCTACGCATCTTAGCCGACGCGTAGCCCGTCCCTTTTTCTGTGCACACCTGCGCCGATAGAGCTTCGGCCCGTTCCGCTTTGGCCCCAGGAGGCAAGGAGAGCCATGACGCCCGCTCCATACGAGCAGGGACTGAGCGACGAAAGCGCCCTCAACGCCCTGCGCGCCGTCATCGACCCCGAGATCTACCAGAATATCGTCGACCTCGGCCTCGTCTACAACGTCGAGGTGGACAACGCGCAGGGGGTGGATGTGAGCATGACGCTCACCACTCCCCACTGCCCCATGGGACCGCAGATTCTGCAGAATGTGGACCAGACGCTGCGCGCCGTGGGCGCCTCCGACGTGCGCGTGCACCTGGTGTGGGAGCCGATGTGGACACCCGCCGCCATGACCGAGACACTGCAGCGGCAGTTGGGCATCATCCAGGATGACGAGGAGGAGGAAGAGGAGCTCTACGCGCCGCTTCCTCCCGCCGAGCCGAAGAAGAAGAGGCTGCTCGGCCGCATCTTCGGCGGCTGATTCCTGCCCACGCCCCTCTTGCAGCCCTGAAGCCCCCGCTTTCTGGAAGAGCGACCGATGACGGTGCGCACCTTTACCTTTCAACAGCCGCGCTGGCGCCCCTTTGGCCGCCTGCTGGGCGATACCTTTGGCACGCTGGCGGCCTCGGCCGTTTGGGTGCTTGTGCTGCGCTGGCTGCTCGATCGGCTGCTGGTGCAGCAGCTGCCGCCGGCCGAACAGGGCAACCTGATCATGCTCGCCGCGCTGGCGCTGGGCGGCGCGGTGGTCGCCCTGCTCTGGTGGGAGCTGCTGCGGCGCTGGTCGTGGCAGCTGCTGCCCACGCGCCGCGCGCTCTCGCTGCGCGGCATGCTGGAGTTGACGCCGTCGGAGTTTGAGGCCTACGTGGCGCAGCGCCTCTTTGCACGCCAGGGCTATCACGTCGTCAACACGCGCGACACCAAGGACGGCGGCATCGATATCTTGCTCACCGACAGCAAGGGGCAGCGCGCCGTGGTGCAGTGCAAGCGCTACCGCAACACCGTGGGCGAGGAGGTTGTGCGCGACCTCTACGGCACCATGATCCACAGCGACGCCGCGCACGGTTTTCTGGTTGCCACCAGCCCCATCAGCGCCGCCGCGCGCAAGTGGGCCGGCGACAAGCCGATTACGCTCATCGACGGCGCAACGCTCGAGAAGCTGGCGCGCACCCAGTCGCGCAGGCTGCGCTAAACCAAAGTCGGCGTGCGCGCTGACTGCGCCGGCCACGCTCCTCCCAACTCCTTCCTTGCCACCCAAAGGCCATTACCTATGTCCGGCTCGCTGATGCCGCAGATCATCGCCCACCGTGGGGCGCGTTCCGTCGCGCCCGAAAACACGCTGCCCGCCTTTGCCGCCGCGCTCGAAATGGGCGTCGACGGCATCGAGCTGGATGTTCACCTGAGCCGCGACGGGCGGCTGGTGGTGATCCACGACTTCGCGCTCGAGACGACGACGAACGGCCGCGGCCTTGTCACCGCGCACACGGCCGCCGAGCTGGCGCAGCTGGACGCCGGCAGCCACTTTTCGGCCAACTTCGCGGGCGTCGGCGTGCCTACCCTCGACGAGGTCTTCGACCTGGTGGGGGATCGCTGTATGGTCAACGTCGAGGTCAAGAGCGAGGAGCTGGACGGCGGCAACGCGGCCGATGCGCTGGTGAAGCTGCTGCGCGCACGGGCGCTGCACGAGCAGGTGATCGTCTCGAGCTTCAACCCAATCACGCTGATCAAGCTGCGCTGGCTGGAGCCGAAGCTGGCGCTGGGGTTGCTCTTTGAGCAGGCGCTGCCGCCCCACCTGCAGCAGGCGTGGCTGTCGCCCATCCTGCAGCCGCAAGCGCTGCACCCGTGGGCGCCAACGGTGGACGAGCCCTTTATGGCCTGGGCCAGGGCGCAGGGGCTGCCCGTGAATGTGTGGACAGTGAACGAGCCGGCCGCGGCGCGCCGGCTGGCTGCGCTGGGCGTCAATGCGCTGATTACGGACGTGCCAGATCTCTTAGCAAAAGAGCTGCGATCTTGAGCCATGATGCTAATCTTCTTAGCTATGCTTCTGCGCCCGGCAAGGTGATCCTGGCGGGCGAGCACGCTGTGGTCTATGGGCAACCGGCAATCGCCGTGCCCGTATGGCAGGTGACGGCCGAATGCACGATTGCCGCTGCGCCCGCCGGCAGCGGCTGCACGCTGGCCCTACCCGACGTTGGCCAGTCGATCGCGCTCGCCGGCCTGCACAGCGCGGTGCAGGGCAACAACTCCTCGGCTGTGCAGCCGCTGGCGCAGGTGGCGGCCGCCGCCCTGGCGCAGACCGGCCGCGCGACCCTGCCCGACTGGCAGATCACGCTGCACAGTACAATCCCGATCGCCGGCGGGCTGGGCAGCGGCGCGGCGTTGAGCACAGCGCTGGTGCGCGCGGTCTTCGCCGCCGCCGGGGCGCCGGTGGACCCCGCTCAGGTCAGCGCGCTTGTCTACCAGAGCGAGATGGCCTACCACGGCACGCCCAGCGGCATCGACAACACGGTGATTGCCTATGGCCGGCCGCTCTGGTTTGTGCGCGGGCAGCCGCCAGCCTTCATCGGCATAAGCGGCGCGATGACGCTGCTGATCGCCGACAGCGGCATCCGCAGCCCGACGCTGGAGACGGTGGGCGACGTGCGCAGCGCGCGCACACACGATCCCGAGCTCTACGACGCACTCTTTGCGGCGATCGGCGATGTGGCGCACCGACTGCGCGCTGCACTCGAAGCGGGCAATGGCGCCGAGGTGGGCCGGCTGCTCAATGCCAACCACGCGCTGCTCGCCAAACTCGGCGTCAGCTCGCCGGCGCTGGAGCGGCTGGTGGCAGCGGCGCGCACGGCCGGCGCGCTGGGCGCCAAGCTGAGCGGCGGCGGCCGCGGCGGCAACGTGATTGCGCTCGTTACGCCCGAAAGCGCACCGGCGGTAGCCGCAGCGCTGGCAGCGGCGGGTGCAGTGCGCGTTCTGCACACGCCACTGCGCGGCGAAGATAACGAGCTTATTCGCTCAGTACCTTAGCTTTTCAGCTCGCACTCTTAGCAGGCACAAGAACCCAGAATTACGCGTCGGAAGGCAGCTCCAGCACGCAACAGAGCCCGGCCGATCGGTTCGGCCGGGCTCTGTTTTGTCTTTCCACTGCGGCATGCCGGCTGCGCCTACGCTCCCTGCCGCTTGAGCATTACCACACCCAGCGGCGGCAGATCCACCATGCCCGACCACGCACAGTTTTGCCAACGCAGCTCCTCGGCGCCCACGCCGTGCGGGTTGCTCACCCCGCTGCCGCCAAACTCCAGCCAGTCACTGTTCAGCAGCTCGCTGTACAGGCCCGGCGTCGGCAGCCCTACCCGGTAGCCCCACCGCGGGTTAGGCGTAAAGTTGCAGATGCAGACGATCTCGTCGCTCGGATCCTTGGCGCGGCGGATAAAGCTGATCACCGAGTTGTCGACGTCGCTCAGGTCGATCCACTCAAAGCCCTGCCACGAATCGTCCACCTCGTGCAGTGCGGGCTGGGTTGTGTACTGATAGTTGAGCGCGCTCACCCACTTCTGCAGCCGCCAGTGGAAGTCGCCCATCGTCACATGCCAGTCCAGGCTGCGCGCCTCGCTCCACTCCTGCCACTGGCCAAACTCGCCGCCCATAAAGAGCAGCTTCTTGCCAGGGTGGCCATACATGTAGCCGTAGAGCGCACGCAGGTTGGCGAACTTCTGCCACAGGTCGCCCGGCATCTTGTCGACCATCGAGCGCTTCAGGTGTACGACTTCATCGTGGCTGAAGGGCAGCACAAAGTTCTCGCTGAAGGCATACATCAGGCTGAAGGTGATCTGCGACTGGTGGTAGCGGCGGAAGAGCGGGTCCTTCTTCATGTAGCTGAGCATGTCGTGCATCCAGCCCATGTTCCACTTGAGGTTGAAACCCAGCCCGCCGGTGTAGGTGGGCCGCGTCACCATCGGCCACGAGGTGCTCTCCTCGGCGATGGTGAGCACACCGGGCGCCTGGGCGTGCACCAGCTCGTTGAAGCGGCGAATGAAGTCGATCGCCTCGAGGTTCTCGCGCCCGCCATACTGGTTGGGCAGCCACTGGCCCGCCTCGCGCCCAAAGTCCAGGTAGAGCATCGAGGCCACGGCGTCGACGCGGAAGCCGTCGATGTGGTACTTGTCGACCCAGAAGATGGCGTTGCCCAGCAGGAAGTTGCGCACCTCGTTGCGTCCGTAGTTAAAGACCTTGGTGCCCCAATCGGGGTGTTCGCCCCGGCGCGGGTCGGCATGCTCGTAGAGGTGCGTGCCGTCGAAGTAGGCCAGGCCGTGGGCATCCTTGGGGAAGTGCGCCGGCACCCAGTCCAGCAGCACGCCGATGCCGTTCTGGTGGCAGTAGTCCACAAAGTACTTGAAGTCGTCGGGCGAACCGTGGCGGCTGGTGGGTGCATAGTAGCCGCCTACCTGGTAGCCCCACGAGCCGTCGAAGGGGTGCTCGGTAATCGGCAGCAGCTCGATGTGCGTGTAGCCGATCCACTTGACGTACTCCACCAGGTCGTGCGCCAGTTGGCGGTAGCTGATGTAGCCGTTGTCGTCCGGCGAGCGTTTCCAGCTGCCCAGGTGTACCTCGTAGATCGCCAGCGGCTTGTCGATCCCTTGCGTCACGGGACGCTGCTCGATCCACTCGGAATCGTTCCACTCGTACTTGTCCACATCCCACACGCGGGCATCGGTGCTGGGGCGCATCTCGGCGTAGAAACCGTAGGGGTCGAACTTGTCGACCTCGTAGCCGCCCACCGTCGACTTGATGGCGTACTTGTAGTGCGTGCCCTCGACCAGGTTGGGGATGAAGAGTTCCCAAACGCCCGTCCCGCCGCGCAGCGTCATGGCGTGGGTGCGCGTGTCCCAGCCGTTAAAGGGGCCGATCACGCTGACGCGCATGGCGTTCGGCGCCCAGACGGCAAAGTTCACGCCGCGTACCGCAACGTCCGGCTCTGTGCCTGGGACAGCCGCGCCCGCGACCACTGCGCCGGCGCCGCGCGTGCCCTTGCCGTCGCCCTCTGCGCCCACAAGCTCGTCGGCCGCCGGCACGCGCGCCTCGACCACGGTGCGGAAGTGGCTGCCCAGCTTCTCGTAGCAGCCGAAGAAGTTGCCTTCGTTGAAGAGGTAGAGGTCAAACTCGGTGAGCAGGAAGGGGAAGCGGTAGGGGTCTTCAAGGTCAAACTGGGCGCCGGTGGCGTCGGTCACCACCAGGCGGTAGGCGAAGGGGCTGCTGCGCTCGGGGAAGCGCGCCTCGTAGAAGCCGTTGGGGTCGACGCAGACCATGGGCGTCTGTTCGCCCGTCGCCGGGTCCAGCACGCTCACATTCTCGTCGAGCGGGCGGAAGGCGCGCACGCTGAGCTGAGCGACGCCGTCGACCTCCACCAAGTGTGGTCCCAGCACGCTGTGCGGCGCGCCGTGATAGCCGCCCACAATCGCCAGCAGGTCGCCGCCGTCCACACTGGGGACAAAGTGAGGCGTCGTTGGAATGGCGGGCGCCGCAGAGGCTGCCTCTTCGGGGCTGGAAGGGGGAAGCGCGCCGGCTTTGGGATCGGGTGAGGACATCGGCAACTCCTTGCATGCAGAGCCCGGCCCCAAATTCAGCGGGCGCGGGCGGGAGGGAGGTTCAGGCGGGCTGGGCCGGCTCCATCTGGCCCTCGATCAGCGCCTTTTCGGCATCGGTGAGCGTGAGGCGAATCGAGCGCGCCGGGTAGGAGATGCCCCACGCCGCACGCACGTAATCGCCGTCGGGGTCCATGGTGCTGAGCGGATGACGGGCGAGCGCCTTGTCGTTGTCGTCGCCCGCTTCGTCGATCACCACCCACGCCATCAGCAAATAGGGCTGCGCCTGCGCCAGCTTGCGCGCCAACTCGTAGGCCTCGCGCTGGCGTTCGAGCTGCCAGAGTGCGAGCAGCAGGTTGGCCTGAAAGTCGAGGCGGCGGCTGTCGTAGCCGGTGAGCACGCGAAAGTGGTTGACGGCGTGCTCCCAGCGGTAGCCGCGCAGCAGCAGCGAGCCCAGGCAGGCTTCGCTGAGCTGGGGCAGCCGCGCCAGGTCGAGGCTGGTGCGCACCAGGCCGGCACGCACTTCAGGCTCGTAGGGGTCGCACTCGAAGGCGCGCTGCCAGCGGGCACAGGCGCGGGCACGTTCGCCGCGCTGCTCCACCGCCATTGCCACGGCACGCCACGCCAGCGCGTTGGAAGGGTCGGCGCGCAGCAGGCGGCGCCCCCAGCCGTCGCCCTCATCCCAGCGGCGCAGCATCCAGGCGGCGCGGATCAGCCGGTAGTAGGTGGCCAGGTGGCGCGGCAACTGGCGCAACACCGGGTGCGCCAGACGCACCGCGTCGCCCGGTCGATCCTCACGCAGCGCCCGCTCCATGGCCGCGCTCCAGGTGTGGAGCAGGCGGCGTTCATCCTCGGGCATCACCGGCCGCTTGACGAGCTCGACATCGCGCAGGGGCGTCATCGGCTGCAGCACGGTGTAGTAGGCACCGGGCTGCGTGGCAGGCTGCGACGACGGGCTTTCGAGCGGGCCGCCAAAGCGCGCAATGCGGGGCGGCACGGCGGGCGCCGGTGGAAGCTCGGGCCCCTCGTCGAAGCTGCGCGGCGCGGGTTCGGCCTGCGCTGCGGCCAGTGCCTCGTCTGCAGCGGCCAGCGCCTCGGCGTCGAGCTCAGCGTTGACGATCGCGTCAGCCTCGACGTCGGCCACGACGGTATCGAGCTCGGCCTCAACGATGGGCGCAACCTCGGGCTCGGACTCTACCGTAGCCACACTGTCGGGCTCAGCCGCACTGTCGGCCTCAGCTGCAACGTCGGCCGCGGCAGCATCGGTTTCCGTCGCGGGCGCAGCTTCGGTTTCCGGTCCGTCCGCAGCTTCAAGGAGCGCAGGCGCATCCGTTGCGAACGACTCCGGGGCCGCTGCTTTGGGCGTAACTGCTTTGGGCGCGGCGACTGCAGGTGCAGGCGCGAGTTCCGCCGGCTCGTCGTCGAACGGCTCGACCGTATCAATCAGGTCCGACGCAACAGGCTCGGCGCCCGGCAGCTCGGGCGGCGCTGGTTCCGGCGCAGCGCGTGCGGCGGCTGCCGGCAGCATGGCAAGTTCGGTGGTGTCGTCGATGTCTTTCATTGCCCTTCATCCTGCCACCGCCGGCGGGCGCAGCCTGCACGTCCGCCGTCTGCCTACCCAGGACGCCCACCCGCCGGCGTCGAGATGAAGGTCGGCCCGCTCAGCCCGTGCAGCCGCTGCACGCGTGCAATCAGGCTGCTGATGTCGCGCTCCTCGGTGCGGGGTGGGCCAAAGGGGTCGCTCACGCCCAGCGGGTCGTCGCTCATCACACGCAGCGTGGTCAGCACACTGTGCGAGAGGACATCCAGATTGTAGCCGCCTTCGAGCACGGCCACCAGCCGCCCGTAACAGAGCTCGTCGGCCAGCGCCAGCAGTTCGTTCATCAGCGCGCCGTAGCCGGTGACGCTCAACTGCATCGAAGCCAGCGGGTCGAGCCAGTGGGCATCGTAGCCGGCCGAGAGCAGAATCAGCTGCGGCTTGAAGCGGCGCGCCGCCGGCGCCAGTACCGTGCGAAAGACCTCGAGGTAGCCTTTGTCGCCCACGTAGGCGGGCAGCGGCACGTTGAGCGTGGTGCCGTGGCCCATCTCATCGCCCACTTCGTCGGCGGCGCCCGTGCCGGGGTAGAAGGGGAACTGGTGCGAGCTGAAGAAGAGCACCGACGGGTCGCTCCAGAAGATCTCCTGCGTGCCGTTGCCGTGGTGGACGTCGAAATCGATGATCAGCACGCGGTTGACGCCGTGGCGCTCCTGGGCCCAGCGCGCCGCGATTGCGACGTTGGCCAGCAGGCAGAAGCCCATGCCCACGTAGGAGAGCGCGTGGTGGCCGGGGGGCCGCACCAGCGCCATGCCGTTGTTGGCGCGCCCCCACAGCACCGCATCCACCAGGTTGAGCAGCCCGCCGGCGGCCAGCAGCGCGGCGTTGTAGCTGTCGGCGTTGAGGTAGGTGTCGGCGTCAAGGTGGCCGCCGCCCAGCATCTGCGACATCTGCAGCCTGTCGATGTAGCGCGGCGAGTGCACCTTGAGCACGGCCTCGAGCGGCGCCGGCGTGCTCGGCACCTCGATCAGCCCGTCGAGAATGCCGTCGCGTTTGAGCAGCGCCCACGTCTTCTCAAGGCGGCGGAAGTTTTCGGGATGCCCTTCGCGCGTGTGGCGCAGGTTGAAGGGGTCGTAGACGTAGGCGGTGGAACGGCTCATGGCGGGAAAGGGAGCGACTGTACGGGGAAACGGTCTCCCCATCTTAACTGTGGAGCGAGCAAGCCACAAACAGGGTCGCGCCGGCTGCCGCTGCTGTGCATGCCGACTACTGCGGCGCCACGCGCCAGAAGCGCGGGCGGAAGTGGGCAGCGGCGGGCGGAGTGGCTGCGGCGCCTGCGCCGGGTGCGCCTGTGCCTGGTGCATCGTCGACGAAAGCGAAGGTGAGGTCGAAGTCGGTCTCGTCGCTGTGCAGGGTGCGAATGGTGCGGTGCAGCGCCACGGGCAGCGGCGCGCCCTCGCGGTCGAACGCCGTCAGCGGCAGCGTGGTGTGGAGCGTGCTGCCGTCCCACACCAGGCTGAGCGTGCCCTGCGCCAGCGGCAGCCCTGTGAGCGCCCACCACTCCCACGTTGCCGGCCAGGCGGGCTGCACGCGTAGCCCGTCGGCGGTGAGCTGCACGCCGCAGCCCAGCCATACGGCGTCGGCCGCCAACTGGACGGCGAGCAGCGGAGCTTCCAGGCGCCAGGGGACGTCTTCGGGCGGGGCCCACGCCGGCAGCGCGCCCAGCTTTGCGCTCGCCGCCTCGGCATCTGCGGCGGCGGGAGCGCGCCGGCGCAGGTCGGCGGCCTCGCTCTGCCAGCGCGCGGCGTCAGCGGCAGAACCGGGCGCGCCGGACTGCTGCGCCAGCGCCGCGGCGGCTTCGAGCGCACCGGCCAGAAGCTGCGCTTCGTCGGCGGCCGGTGCGGCAAAGTGGCCGGCGCGCGCCCGCACCAGCGCTTCGGCGTTCGCCTGCACGGCCGGCCAGTGCTCCAGCGCGAGCCCCTGCTGCGGCTCGCGCCCCTGTTGCGGCTCGCGCGCAGGGTGGCGCTGCAGGTGGTCGCGCAGCGCCGTCAGGTAGGCGCCGTTTGTGGCCAGCAGAGCGCGCCCGGGAGATGCGAGCCGCTCGCGCGCCCTTTGTGGCAGCAGTTGCGGCAGCGCGCCGCCGCTCGCCTTCCCGGCGCCGGGTTCGCCCACACGCTCCGCCGGTCGCCCAGCCGGTGGCTCTGCCGGTCGTTCCAGCGTGCGCTCGAGCGTGCGGCGGGCGTGGGCCAGCAGGTTGCGGCTAAGCTTGGGGTCCAGCACATCCAGCCCGGCCACAAGCGCCGGCAGGTCGGCCGTGCGCCGCGACGCGGGCAGCCAGCCGGCCTGTGTATGCTTGATCGCTTGCAGCGTCGCGCGTTTGCCCTGCTGGATCAGCCGGTTCAGGCGCGGGTCGGGGGTCCAGATGCGGCCGCGACGCAGGCTCTCGTCCCAGCTGCGGTTGCTCAGATCAAAGCTGCGCTCGGTGTCGCGCAGGGCCAGGAACGAGTTCCACGCCACCTGCTCACCAATGTTGCTCAGCGTCAGCAGCAGCGAGACGTCGGCGATACCGTTGACGAGCACGTGGTAGACCAGCTGCGCGCGCCCTGCTTCGTCGTCGAGCCGGCTCTGGTCGGGGTGGGCTTGCGGGTTGCCAAAGACGCGCGTGCTCTCGGCGTTGCTCTGGCCATAGATGCCCTGGCGGCGGCCGGGGTTGCGCTGGGCAACCAGCAGCCCATCCACCAGCCGCTGCGTCAGCGCTTCGCCCCAGTCGATCTCGACGTCGAAGCGCAGCACCAGGTCGGCTTCGGCCTGGCACTCGCAGCTCCACAGCAGGGCGCGGTCGTCGTCGCTGCGCAAGAAGACGGCGAGCCGCTTGCTGACGATCAGCGACTCGCTGCCGAAGATCGTCTCTTGAAAGCCGGCGTCGTAGCGGCTCACCATCGGCAGCAGCTCATCGCCGTGGAAGGCCGTCAGGCGCAGCTGGATGCTGCGCGCATAAAGGCCGCCGCCGCCCGGCCACTGCAAATCGCACAGGTCGCTGAGCGGCGTGCCGAAGAAGCGCAGCTCGTGGTTGGCCAGCGGGTAGAGGTCGCCCTCGCCCAGGGCTTCGACGTCGAATTCTTGCGGCTGATCGAGCACGGGGTCAAACGGCTTCATACGCTCCGTTTCCGCTTCTGCACCAGCCGCTTCTGCACCAGCCGCTTCTGCACCAGCCGCCGCGCCTGCCTTTACTCAGCGTGGGGTGCGGCCGGCGCCGAGCCGGCTGCAGCAGGGGCGCGGGCTGCATCGTCGGGGCGCACGCCGGCCATCAGCAGCCCCAGCCCCTCGCGCGTGGCATCCTCGCGCGCCACAATGTCGATCACCTCGCCCTTGTACATCACCACCACGCGGTCCGAAAGCGCCATGATCTCGTCGAGCTCGCTGCTCACCACCAGCACGGCCACGCCCTCGTCGCGCTTGCTCACGATTTGGCTGTGGATGAACTCGATCGAGCCGACGTCGATGCCGCGCGTGGGCTGGGCGGCGATCAGCAGGCGCAGCGGGCGGCTGAACTCGCGCGCCACCACCATCTTCTGCTGGTTGCCGCCCGAAAGGTTGGCGGCCTCCTCGTCACAGCTGGGCGTGCGCACGTCGAACTTCTCGATCAGCAGCTCGGCATGTTTGCGGATCGCCGTCTCGTTGACCGTGCCCATGCGCGCAAAGGGGGGCTGGTAGTAGCTGTTGAGCACCAGATTGTGCGCCACCGAATAGGCGTCCACCATGCCGTGGGCGTGGCGGTCCTCGGGCACGTGGCAGCTTTCGCCCTCGTCGGTGATGCGGCGCGGGGTGGCGTTGGTCATGTTGGCCTGGTCCACCTGCATCGAGCCGCCGTCCAGCCGGCGCAGACCGGTGATGACCTCAACCAGCTCGGTCTGCCCGTTGCCCTGTACGCCGGCGACGCCCACAATTTCGCCTGCGCGCACATCAAACGTCACACCACGCAGCGCCGGTTCACCCAGGTCGGTGCGGGCGCGCAGGTCGCGCAGCGAAAGCACCACGTCGCCCGGTTTGGCCGGCGCCTTTTCGACGGTGAGGATCACCTCGCGGCCCACCATCATCGAGGCGAGGCTGCCCTGGGTGGCCGTGCGCGGGTCGGACTCGCCCACCACCTTGCCGCCGCGCAGCACCACAATGCGGTCGGCAATGTGCAGCACTTCCTTCAGCTTGTGGGTAATGAAGATGATCGATTTGCCCTGGCTGCGCAGCAACGTCATCACTTCGAAGAGCCCCTCGATCTCTTGCGGCGTGAGCACTGCCGTCGGTTCGTCGAGGATCAGGATGTCGGCGTTGCGGTAGAGCGTCTTGACGATCTCGACGCGCTGGCGCATGCCCACGGGCAGGTCCTCGATCACGGCGTAGGGGTCGACGTCGAGGTTGTAGCGCGACGAAAGGTCGACGATCTTGCGTGCGACCGCGCGCGTGTCGAGCATACCGTTGCGCACGGTCTCGTCGCCCAGCATGATGTTCTCGGCCACCGTCATCACGGGCACCAGCTGGAAGTGCTGGTGCACCATGCCGATGCCGGCGCGGATGGCGTCGCGCGGGGTGGCAAAGCGCTTGGCCTCGCCGTTGACGAAGAGCTCGCCCGAGGTTGGGTGGTAGAGGCCGTAGATGATGTTCATGAGTGTGGACTTGCCCGCGCCGTTCTCGCCGAGCAGGGCCAGGATTTCGCCCCGTTCCAGACGCAAGTTCACATCCTCGTTCGCCACCACACCGGGAAAGACCTTGGTAACATTGCGCACTTCGAGCACTGGCGCCACGTGACGACCTCGCTTGCCTGCTCAAACCGGCGTAGGGCCGGTGCTGTACCTGCTGCAATTCAGCCCCGCAAACGCCTGCACCCCAGTTGCGCCTACTCCGAGCCGCCCTCGGTCTCGTAGACCTTGCCCTCGGCGGCGGGAGCGCGCACGCGGCCCACAAAGCCCGAAACCGCGATGATCGTCACCAGGTAGGGGATCATGCTCACAAACTGGCGCGGCACGGTGGTGACGCCGGCCAGCAGCAGTTCGTTCTGCAGCGCCTGCGTATACCCAAAGAGCAGAGCTGCCCCGGCGGCGCCAAAGGGCATCCAGTTGCCAAAGATCATGGCCGCCAGCGCAATAAAGCCGCGCCCGGCCGTCATCCCCTCTTGGAACTGGCCCACCGCCTCGAGCACGAGGAAGGCGCCCGCCAGCCCGGCCAGCATGCCGCCCAGCATGGTGTTGATGTAGCGCCGCCGGTTGACGTTGATGCCTACCGTGTCGGCCGCGCGCGGGTGCTCGCCGCAGGCGCGCGAGCGCAGCCCCCAGCGGGTGTAGAAAAGCGCCCAGTGCACCACGACCACTAGGATCAACGCGGCGTAGGTGATGGGCGCGTTCTTGAAGAGCACGGGGCCGATCACCGGGATGTCGGAGAGGATGGGGATGGGGAAGGCGCTGAACTTGCCCTGCGCCACCGAATCACGGTTGAACAAGTAGGCCGAAAAACCCGCGGCCAGGATGATCAGCACCGTGCCCGAGATGATCTGGTCCATCTTGTAGCGGATCGAGAAGGTGGCGTGCAGCAGCCCCATCAGCGCGCCCACCAGCAGCGCCACCGCCACGCCCACATAGAGGCTGAGCCAGAGCGGCCAGAGGTTGGTGGCCACCTTGGCGGTAAATGCCGCAAAGGCGCCGGCCAGCATCATGCCTTCGATACCGATGTTGACGATGCCCGTGCGCTCGCAGAGGATGCCGCAGAGCGCGCCCAAAATCAGCGGCACGGCGGCGCGCAGCGTAAAGTTCAGCGCGCTCACACCAAAGAAGATGCGCAGCCAGCGCGAGTCGCCCAGGCTGGTGGTGTTCACCAGCAGCGCCATCACCAGGAAGCCGACGCCCAGCACGCCCAACACAATTGCGAAGAGGCTCCAGCGGCGGCGCGGTTCAAGGTTCCTTGTCGATACAGCAGGTGCGCTGACCATAGCCCCTTACCTCCCCCAGCCGCTGCTGCGCACTGCGCCGCCGTCGCTGCGGCCCGAGGGCGCCTTGATGCGATAGATCTGGCGCACAATCAGCGGCGCCGCCACAAAGGCAAGCACCAGCCCCTGAATCACCTGAATGATGTCTTGCGGCACGCCAGAGTCAAACTGCATCTTCGAGGCGCCGGCGTCAAGCCCGCCGAGCAAGAAGGCCGACGCAATCACGCCCAGCGGGTTCGATTGCCCCAGCAGCGCCACAGTGATGCCGTCGAAGCCCACGGCGCCGGTGAATTCGGGGGCGAACTTGTGGTTCAGCCCCAGCGTCTCGATCGCACCTGCCAGGCCGGCCAGGCCGCCGGCGATCATCATCGTGAGCACCACAATCCAGTTGACGCGCATGCCGGCGTACTTGGCCGCGCCTGCATTCTGGCCCACGGTGCGGATCTCGAAGCCCAGCGTGGTGCGGTAGATCACCCACCAGATCACCAGTGCCGTGACGATGGCGATCGCCACGCCCCAGTGTACGCGGTAGGGCGGCCCAAAGATGTAGGGCAGCCGCGCCGTCAGCAGCACATCGGGCGTCTCGGAGATGGCGCCGGCCGTGCGGTCCCAAAGCGGGCCGGGCGTCTGCCCCTGCGAGCCGCCGGCGTAGACCGTCCAGCCGGCAAAGAGGCTGGCGATGTAGTTGAGCATGATCGTGACGATCACCTCGTGCGCGCCGGTCGTCACCTTGAGCAGGCCGGGGATGGCGCCCCAGAGCAGGCCGCCCGCAATGCCGGCCAGCAGCGCCAGCGGCAGGTGAACCCACGCCGGCAGCCCTGCGAAGTGGACGCCGACCGCCACCGAGGCCACCGTGCCGATGATGTACTGGCCCGATGCGCCAATGTTGAAGAGGCCCGCCTTGAAGGCCACCGCCACCGAAAGACCGGTGAGGATCAGCGGCGTCATCTTGCGCACCGTGGCCGACCACGCCCGCGCGCTGCCGAACGCGCCCTGAAAGAGGCCGCGATAGGCCGCAATTGGGTCGTCGCCGAAGAGCCACATGATGATCGCCCCGATCAGCAGCGCGGTGAAGAGCGCCAGCGCCGGGATCAGGATCACCTGGAAGGTACGGCGCGACGCGCGCGCGGGCGCGCCGCCTGGGGAAGACGCCGGTGTCGGCGCTGCCGATGGGACGCTGGGAGGCGCAGAGACTGTCATAGGGTTGCTCCACAGGAGCGCAGAGTGGCGGGAAGTGCGGAGGCGCGGCTGCTTTGGCTACTGTTGGCTGCGGCTGCGGCGGCTGAAAAGAGACGGGAGGCAGAGGGGTCCCTGCCTCCCGTCTTCACGCGCCTACGCTGACGTCACAGCGCAATCCACTGCAACAGGTACGCGGATTCTGCAGCACGTGCAGATGAAATCGGCTGATCTCATCATGGAGCGACGAGCGCTGCCGATCAGGGCTGGTAGCCAGTGGTCAGCGAGCCGTCGGCCAGCGCGGCGTTGATCTCGTCCAGCTTGTCCTTGATCTCCTGGGGGATCGAGTCCTCAAAATCGTGGAAGGGGGCCAGGCCGGCGCCACCGAAGAAGTTGCCCGCCGTCATGGTGCCGTCGGCGGCGTACAGGTTGATCAGCTCGATCACGCTGGGCGTAATCTCCTTGACGGCGCTCGAAACCAGGCAGGGCTGCGCAGCCGGCAGGGTCTCCCACTGGTCAGTGTCGACGCCGATGCAGAAGAGCACAGTGCCTGCGCCTTCGGTGGCGGCCACTTCCTGCAGCGCGCCGTTCCCGGTGGAGCCACCGGCGCCGAAGATCACGTCGGCGCCCTGGTCCATCGCCTGGCGAGCGGTCGCGGCGCCCCACTCGGGGTCAACGAAGGCCTGCGAAATCTCGCCGGGGTGGTAGGTGGCAATGACGCTGATGTCGGGGTTGATGTACTTGGCGCCGTTCTCATAGCCAACGCCGAAGGCCACAACCGGCGGCACCAGGTCGGTGCCCAGCACTGCGGCAATCGTGCCGCTCTGGTTGAGCTGGGCGGCCAGCGCGCCGGCCAGGAAGCCCGACTTGTCCTCGTTGAAGACGAGGCCGGTGAGGTTGGGCAGCGCTTCGGCCTGGAACTGGTCGACGCCGATGAAGTAGACGTCGGGGTTTGCCTGCGCCGCAGCCAGCGTTGCTTCGCCCAGGGCAAAGCCCACGGTGACGATGACGTTGGTGCCGGCGTCGATGAACTGCTGCATGTTGTCGGCGTAGTCGGTTGCGGCCTGCGTCTCGATGTAGCGGAAGCCTTCACCTTCGACCAGACCCAGCGCCGTCCCGGCCTGCACAACGCCGTCCCATGCCGACTGGTTGAAGCTGCGGTCGTTGACGCGACCCACGTCGGTAACAAGACCGATCGTGATGTCGGCGGCTGCGGCTGCGGGCGCTTCGGCAGCGGGTGCTTCGGCAGCGGGTGCTTCGGCAGCGGGCGCAGTGGCCGTCGGCGCGACGCAGCCGACGAAGACCATGGCGAACACAGCCAGAGCAGCGATCAGCGCGTACAGACGCGTGTGTCGTTGCATGTGCTTTTCTCCTTTTGGGGATTGTGCAAGAATGATATGGTTTGGAATCACCCAACCAGTACTGCCTTGGCCATGGCGAGCGGGTTGCGCCGGCCGCAGCAAAGTTGCCACTATTCTATATCACGCGCACTTGCGAGGCAATAATGATCGGCTCGCCCAATAGCGCGCAACGGCGCAACTCGACGCAAGCTCCACCGCGCGTGGGCATCGACGTCGGCGGCACCTTCACCGACTTTGTCGTGCTCGATGCAAACGGCGTGCGCATCCACAAGCTCTCCACCACGCCCGACGACCAGAGCCGGGCGATTGTGGCCGGCTTGCAGGCGCTGCAGCTGCCCGCCGCCGAGATTGTGCACGGCATGACGGTGGCGACGAACGCCCTGCTCGAGCGCAAGGGCGCGCGCACGGCGCTGCTCACCAGCGCCGGCTTTGCCGATGTGCTGGCGATTGGCCGCCAGAACCGCCCCAAACTCTACGCCCTGCACCAGCAGCGCCCGCCCGCGCTGGTGGACGACGCGCTGCGCCTTGAGGTGGCCGAACGGGTGAGCGCAGCGGGCGAAGTGCTGACGCCGCTCGACGAGGGCGCGCTGCCGGCGCTGGCGGCGGCGCTGCGTGCGGCGCAGGTCGAGAGCCTGGCAATCGTCTTCCTCTTCTCGTTCCGCCGCCCCGAAGTCGAGGCGCGCGCCGCCGAGCTCTTGCGCGCGCAACTGCCCGAGCTGCCCATCTCGCTCTCCAGCGAAATCCTGCCCGAATACCGCGAGTACGAGCGCACCGCCACCACCGTCATCAACGCCTATGTGCAGCCGCTGGTGGCGCGCTATCTGCAGCGACTGGAGGCTGCGCTGAGCGGCGCGACGGGCGGCGCGGCCGGAGCAAACAGCAACCACCGCCTGCGCATTCTGCAGAGCAACGGTGGCGCGATTGGCCCGGCGCAGGCCGCCCGCCAGCCGGCGCGCCTGGTGCTCAGCGGGCCGGCGGGCGGCGTGGTGGGCGCCTTTGCCGTCGCCCGCCAGGCGCTCGCCGCCGATGAGCCGGGCGCAGACGCCACGCCCGAGGTGCGGCTGCTCACCTTCGACATGGGCGGCACCAGCACCGATGTCGCCCTCTGCCCCGGCGCCATCCCCACCACCGCCGAAAGCCAGATCGGCGAGCTGCCGCTGCGGCTGCCCGTGATCGACATCCACACCGTGGGCGCGGGCGGCGGCTCGATCGCCTGGCTCGACGGCGGCGGCGCGCTGCACGTCGGCCCGCAGAGCGCCGGCGCCCAGCCCGGCCCGGTCTGCTACGGCCGCGGCGGAACGCAGCCCACCGTCACCGATGCCAACCTGGTGCTGGGCCGGCTCGACCCCGCGGCGTTCCTCGGCGGCCGCGGCGATGTGCAGCTGGATCTGGCCGCCGCCCGCGCCGCACTGCACGCGCTGGCCGGCGCGCTGGGCATCGCCGGCCCGCACGCTGCCGAACAGGCCGCGCTGGGCGTGCTGCGCGTGGCCGACGCCACCATGGAGCGCGCCCTGCGCCGCGTGAGCGTGGAGCGCGGCCACGACCCGCGCACCTTCACCCTGCTCGCCTTTGGCGGCGCCGGCCCGCTGCACGTCTGCAGCCTGGCGCAGGCGCTGGGCGTGAGCCACGTGCTGGCGCCCCCCTTCCCCGGCGTGCTCAGCGCGTGGGGCATGCTGGTGGCCGACGTGAGCAGCGAAAGCTCGACCTCGGTGCTGCGCCCTGCGGCCGAACTCTGCGCCCCCGGCGGCGCCGCCCCGCTCGCGCAGCAGGTGGAGCAGCTGCGCTCCCCCCTGCTGGCGCAGTTGGCGGCCGAGGGCGAGGGCGCCGTCGACTTCTCCGCCGCGCTCGACCTGCGCTACCGCGGCCAGAGCTACGAGCTGAGCGTGCCGCTGGCCTTGCCCGCCACCGAAACCGCCGTGGCGCAGGCGGTGGCCGCCTTCCATGCCGCCCACTTGCAGCGCTACGGCTATCATCAGGCCGAGCGGGGCGGCGCCGCTGCGGTCGAGGTGGTGACGCTGCGCCTGCGCGGCGCGCTGCTGGGGCAGGCGCACGCCGCGCTGCCGGCGCTGCCCTCGGCCTCGGCCGATGTGCAATCAGCGCGCGTGGCCACGCGCGAGCTCTGGTTTGAGGGCGCGCACGGCGCCGTTGAGCCGCTGCCGACGGCGATTTACGCACGGGGGCAGCTCGCGCCGGGCCACCGCTTCGCCGGCCCCGCGCTGGTGACGCAGTACGACAGCACGCTGCTGCTGCCTCCCGGCTGGGAGGCCGGCGTCGACCGCTACGCCAACCTGCACCTGAAACGCGCCCACCCATGAACCCGTCGCCTGACTCTGCCCACACCGGCGCTGCTCACACCGGTTTCACACACGACCCGGTGACGCTCGAGCTCTACCGCCACCGCACCAGCGGCGTGGCCGAAGAGATGGGCGTTACCTTGCGCCGCACGGCCTATTCGCCCAACATCAAGGAGCGGCTCGACTTTTCGTGCGCGCTCTTCGACGGGCAGGGGCGGCTGCTGGCGCAGGCGGCGCACATTCCGGCGCATCTGGGCGCGATGCCTGCCTCGGTGCAGACGGTGCTGGCGCGCATTCCTGGCTGGGCGCCCGGCGACGTGGTGATCGTCAACGACCCCTTCGCCGGCGGCAACCACCTGCCCGATATCACCATGGTCTCGCCGGTCTTCTTGCCCAGGCTGGGCGAGGGCGCCGCACCAGCCTTCTTTGTGGCCAGTCGCGCCCACCACGCCGACGTGGGCGGCATGACGCCCGGCTCGCTGCCCCTCTCCACCGAGATCTATCAGGAGGGGATCATCATCCCGCCCGTCAAGCTCTACCGCGCCGGCCACTGCAACGACGACCTGCTCGCCCTCATCCTGCGCAACGTGCGCACGCCCGACGAGCGCATAGGCGACCTGGCCGCCCAGCGCGCCGCCCATGCCGTGGGCGAGCGCCGCCTGCTCGAGTTTGACGCCCGCTACGGCGACGAGCTGATGCTCTATACTGGTCTCCTGATCGACTACAGCGAGCGGCTGACGCGCGCCGCGCTGGCAACGTGGCCGGCAGGCTCCTGGCGCTTCGAGGACGTGCTCGAGCTGGTGGAAGGTGACGCGCTGCACTTGGCGCCGCTCTGTGTGACGGCCACCGTGCGCCACACGGCCGCCGGCGGCGAGATCAGCTTCGACTTCACCGGCTCCTCGCCCGAGACGCAGAGCTCGCTCAACGCCGTAATCGCAATCACGCAGGCGGCCTGCTACTACGCCATGCGCTGCCTGCTGGGCGAAGATGCGCCGATGAACGCCGGCTTTCTGGCGCCAATCGAGGTGGTGGCGCCGGCGGGGACGATGGTTAACGCCACGGCGCCGGCAGCGGTGGCGGGCGGCAACGTCGAGACTTCGCAGCGGCTCACCGATGTGGTGCTCGGCGCGCTGGCGCAGGCGCTGCCCACCGCCGCAGCCGCCGCCTCGCAAGGCACCATGAACAACCTCACCATCGGCGGTCGCCGCATGCAGGGCGCCGAGGCGCTGCCCTTCGCCTACTACGAGACCATCGGCGGCGGCATGGGCGCCACGGCGCAGGGCGACGGGCTGAGCGGCGTGCAGGTGCACATGACGAACACGCTCAACACCCCGATCGAGGCGCTGGAGATGGCCTACCCGCTGCGTATCGAGGCGTACGCGCTGCGCACGGGCAGCGGCGGCGGCGGCCGGCAACGCGGCGGCGACGGCATTGTGCGCAGCTACCTCTTCCTGCAGCCGGCCACAGTAACCATGCTCAGCGAGCGGCGCGCCGTGGCGCCGTGGGGCGCGCAGGGCGGCGCGCCCGGCGCGCTGGGGCGCAACCGCCTGCTCCACGCCCTGCCCGGAGGCGGCACGCGCACGCAGGAGCTGCCGGGCAAGTTCACCTGCCGCGTGCAGCCCGGCGACAGGTTGATCATCGAAACGCCGGGCGGCGGCGGCTTCGGCGCACTTGGCGCCCAGGAGCCCAACGTGCCGTCCATTCCAGAAACGAGGCAGCCGTGAAAGCCATCATCGTTGACATGAGCACGCCCGACCGCACCCTGCGCTGGCAGGACGCGCCGGACCTCACCCCTGCTCCCGGAGAGGTGCTGGTGGATGTCCACGCCACCGCCCTCAACCGCGCCGACCTCTTCCAGCGCGCCGGCCACTACCCGCCGCCGCCCGGCGCATCGGAGCTGCTGGGGCTGGAGATGGCCGGTGTGGTGGCCGAGCTGGGCGAGGGCGTGGAGGGCTGGAATGTGGGCGACAAGGTCTGCGCGCTGCTGCCGGGCGGCGGCTATGCCGAGCAGGTGACGGTGCCCGCCGCCATGGCCATGCCCATCCCCGCCGGCTGGAGCATGACGCAGGCCGCCGCCCTGCCCGAGGTCTACCTGACGGCGTGGGTGAACCTGTTTGTGGAGGCGGCGCTGCAGCCGGGCGAGCTGGTGCTGGTACACGGCGGCGCGAGCGGTGTGGGCACGGCGGCGATCCAGCTCTGCCGCGCGGCGGGCAACCCTATTCTCGTCACCGCCGGCAGCGAAGAAAAGTGCGACGCCTGCCGCGAGCTGGGCGCCACGCAGGCCATCAACTACCGCACCGGCGACTGGGCGGCCGCCGCCCGCGCCGCCGCGCCCGACGGCGTCGATGTGATCCTGGACATGGTGGGCGCCGACTATCTGGAGGCCAACCTGGCGCTGCTGCGGCTGCGCGGCCGGCTCGTCTTCATCTCCACACTGAGCGGCGGAAAGAGCGCGATCGACATTCGCCAGCTGATGGGGCGGCGGCTGCGGCTGATTGGCTCGGTGTTGCGCTCGCGCACCCTGGCCGAGAAGGTGGCGATCCGCGACGGCTTTCTGGCCCAGTTCGGCTCCGCCCTGGCCGACGGCCGCATCGCCCCCGTGATCGACGGCGTCTACCCAGTGACGCAGGCCAACGAAGCGCACGCGCGCATGGCCGACAACCGCAACATCGGCAAGATTGTGCTCGCCGTGCGTTGACGCCACGCACCACACCTCGGCCAAGCGCGCGAATCGGCGCCTGCCGTGTTACCATGGCCCCCATCACGCGCGCCCACCCTGGATCCTCGATTCTCGATCCTCGATCGCTTTTCCGGTACTCCCATGTCTCCATCCCTTCTCGACAAACTCCAGCAGTGGCTCGGCCGCCAACCCGCTCCCGCGCAGGATTGGGAGAGCGGCGTGCCCGAGGAGATCCTCTTCTGGGACAGCTACCTGGGCGCCGTCGACGGCCCCTTTGTCGACGAACGGCGCGAGCGGCTCGACCCCACCACGCCGCTGCAGGAGTGGGCGGTGGGACATCTGCCCCCCGGCCGCAGCCACTACCGCATCCTTGACGTAGGCGCCGGGCCGCTCACCTGCCTGGGCAAGCGGCACGCCGGCTTCAGCTTCGAGATCATCGCCGTCGACCCGCTGGCCGCCGACTATGACCGCCTGCTGGCCAAACACGGCATCGAGCCGCCCGTGCGCACGCAATCCTGCGCCGCCGAGGAGCTGACCGAAGCCTTTGCCCCCGCCAGCTTCGACTTTGTGAACGCGCGCAACTGCATCGACCACAGCCGCGACGCCCTGCTCGCCATCCGCCAGATGGTCGCCGTGGTCAAGCCCGGCTGCCCGGTGCTGCTCCACCACAGCATCGACGAGGCCAAGAAGCAGGGCTACCACGGCATGCACAAGTGGAACTTCTATACACAGGACGGCGCCTTTTGGGTGAGCCGGCTGGACAGCCACGGCAAGCCGGTTGCTACCAACGTCGACGAGTTGCTGCGCGCCGAGGCGACTGTGACCACGCGCGTCTACGACGGCGTCTGGATGCACAACATCCTCACGCGCCGCGCCTGAACTGCCCGAGCTGCCGCGTGCGCCCTGCCGGCAGCTTGTCTTTCCCCCGCCGCACAGAACAAACGTTCGCAAGAATGGAACAGCGCGCCCGCTGCGGGCGTGATAAAACAGACCATGCCACTGAACGGAACGAGTGACAGCCGGGTAAACGGCAGTGCGGCGGATAATGAGTTCGCCCCCGATGACGCCCGTATACGCGGCGCCGAGATCACCCGCAACCGCATCCTGCTCGCTGTCGCCTACTTGCAGGCGCATCTGGATGAAGAGCTGGACCTGCAGCTGCTGGCCGCGATCGCCGGCTTCTCGCCCTTCCACTTCCACCGCACCTTTCACGCCGTGGTGGGCGAAACGGTGAGCCAACACGTGCGCCGCCTGCGCCTGGAACAAGCCGCCCTGCGCCTGCGCACGACCGATGTTGCGGTGACGACCGTGGCCCTCGACGCCGGCTACGAGACGCACACCGCTTTTGCCAAAGCCTTTCGCCAGATGTACGGCGTTTCGCCCAGCGAGTGGCGCAGCAGCGGCCCGCAGCGCACGGCCAAGGCTGCCATGCTCGAGATTGCCTTGACGGGCGCCTACGTGGCGCACCATTCGACCCCAGAGGGGACAAAGGAGAGGCCCATGTTTCAGGAAGTCCGCACCCTCACACCGCAGCGTATCGTCTATGTCGAACTGCCCTTTGGCGACGAGACGGGCATCGCCGGCCCGCGCGAGGCGTGGAGCAAGATTCGCGCCTATGGGGAGATCAACCAGCTTGAGGCGCGCACGCGCATGGGCATGGGCATGGTGATGGACAACATGGCCACGACGCCCGCCAGCCGCGTCCGCTATCGCGCTTGCTACTTTGTGAACGACGACGCGCCGCTGCCCGCCGACCCCGCAGGGCAGGTGCAGGAGGGGCTGAGCGAGGCCGGCAAGTACGCCGTCTTCCTCTACGAGGGTTCGTGGGACGGCATGGGCGACGCCTGGGGCCGCGTCTTTGCCAGCGCGCTGCCGGCGACCAACCTGGACCAGCGCGACGCGCCGATCTTCGAGGTCTACCTGAACGCGGCGGCCGCCGACGCCGGCGAGACGCCGCGCACCGAGCTCTTTGTCGCCGTCAAGTAGCGGTAGGACCTTCACGCGAGAGGAGAGCCGCATGGACAAGGAGACGCGTATGCCCGAGATTCGCACACTGCCGCCCATGCGCACGCTCTATGTGGAGCGCACGGGCTTTGAGGGTAACTTTCAGGCGGCCGCCGGCCAATCGTTCGCGGCTGTGATTGCATACCTCGACCGCCACAACCTGTGGGGGCGCGTCGGCGTCGGCATCGGCTACATGCCCGACGACATGCTCTCGGGTGGCGAGCGCGACTGGCGCTATCAGGCCCACTTCCCCGTGCTCGACGACGACCCGATTCCCGGAGACCCCGACGTGCACGAAGGCCGGCTCGCGTTGGGCAAGGTGGCGGTCTTCCCCCACCTTGGCGCCTACAGCACGCTGCCCGCCGGCTGGAGCCGTGTCTATGGCGAACTGCTGCCTGCGGCGGGGCTGGCCGTGCGCAACGCTCCCTGCTGCGAAATTTACGTCGGCGACCCCGGCACCACCCCCGACGCCGAGCTCCTCACCGAGCTCTGCGTGCCGGTGGAATAGCGCGGCGCGCATCTTGGAAACAAACAGGGGGAGGCGAACCGTCGCCTCCCCCTGTTCATTCTTGCCAATCTCCCGTACCCTGCCGCCTCGCGGGCTGTCTTCTCGCTTCTCGATCGCCCCGCCGCTTCTCGCTCCGCCTTCCCCCTACTTCGCAATCTTCTGCAGCTCGTAGAGGCGGTTGAGGGCGTCGAGGGGGGTGAGGGCGTTGACGTCGAGGGCGCGCAGGGCTTCGAGGGCGGGGTGCGCTTCGGTGAAGAGCGGCGCCTGCACGCCGGCGGCCAGGGCGGCGCGGCCGCCGCGCCCGGCGCGCTGCTCGGGTTCGAAGAGGCGGCGCGGGCCGGCCGCGCCGCTGCGCTCCAGGTCGGCCAGGATCTCCTCGGCACGGCTCACCGCCGCCTGGGGCAGGCCGGCCATGCGCGCCACGTGCACGCCGTATGAGCGATCGGCCTTGCCCGGCACAATGCGGTGCAGGAAGACCACATCGGGTTGGGCGCCGGGGTCGCCGCCGGCCAGGCCACCGTCGTCCACCGCCACGTTGTAGTTCACCACGTGGGGCAGGCGCTGGGCCAGTTCGGTTAGCTCGTGGTAGTGGGTGGCAAAGAGCGTGCGTGCGCGCAGCCCGGGGTGATTGTGAATGTACTCGATCACCGCCCAGGCAATCGCCAGCCCGTCGTAGGTGCTGGTGCCGCGCCCGATCTCGTCCAGCACCAGCAGGCTTCGGTTTGTGGCGTGGTGCAGAATGTTGGCCGTCTCCACCATTTCAACCATGAAGGTCGACTGGCCGCGGTGGATCTCGTCGCTGGCGCCCAGGCGGGTAAAGATGCGGTCGACCACGCCGATCTGCGCGGCGTCGGCGGGCACAAACGAGCCAATCTGGGCGAGCAGCGTGATCAGGGCCACCTGGCGCAGATAGGTGCTCTTGCCGCTCATGTTGGGGCCGGTGATGATCTGGATTGCGGCTTCGGGCAGCAGGCGCGTATCGTTGGGCACAAAGGGCAGCGCGCCCTGCTCGGTCTGCGCCAACTCCACCACGGGGTGGCGCCCGCCCATGATCACGATTGCCGGCCCTTCGTCCACCTCGGGGCGCACGTAGCGGCGCAGCAGGGCGACCTCGGCCAGCGTGGAGGCCACGTCAAGCGCGGCGAGGAAGGCCGAGAGTTCGAGCAGCGGCGCGGCGTGGGCGGCAATCTCGGCGCAGAGCGCGGCGAAGAGCTGCCGTTCGAGCTCGAGGCGGCGCTCGTCGGCGTTGAGCACCAGCGCCTCATACTCCTTGAGGTCGGGCGTAATGTAGCGCTCGCCGTTGGCGATCGTCTGCTTGCGAATGTACTCGGGCGGCGCCTTGGCCACATGCGCCGCCGTCACCTCGATGTAGTAGCCGAAGACCTTGTTGTAGCCCACCTTCAGGCTCTTGATGTCGAGCCGTTCGCGTTCGGTGCGCTCCAGGCCGGCGATCCACTCCTTGGCGTGGCGGCTGCGCTGCATCAGGTCGTCCAGCTCGACGCTGAAGCCGCTGCGCAGAATGCCTGGCGTGGCGAGCGTGGCAGGCGGCGTCTCCTCCAGCGCCGCGGCCAGGCGCGCGTGCAGCGTGCGCGCCGCTTCGAGCGCGGCAGGGTTCATGCCGCCGCCCAGCGCTTCGGCGCCCTGCAGCAGCGTCGCGATCTCCGGCAGCGCGCCCAGCAGGTCGCGCAGGCCCGCCAGGTCGCGCGGCAGCGCCTGCCCGGCCACGCAGCGCTGCGTCCAGCGCTCCAGGTCGCCCATGCCCTTCAACTGCTCGCGCAGGAGCAGGCGCCGTTCGGTTTGGCTGTGGAAGAGCGCCACGGCGTCGAGGCGACGCTCGATTGCGGCCACGTCGAGCAGCGGCTGGCTCAGGCGGCGGCGCAATAGACGGCCGCCCATGGGCGTCAGCGTCAGGTCGACCACCTCAAGCAGCGAGCCGCGCGCCTCGCCGGCGCGCCCGGCCGCGCGCCCGCCGCTGCGCATGCTCTCCGTCAGCTCCAGATTGCGGCGCGTTGCCTCGTCCAGCGTCATGAACTCGCCGGCACTGTAGACGCGCAGCCCGCGCAGCTGCCCCAGCAACCCAGGCGACATCGTGCGCACATAGGCAAGCACGGCCGCCGCCGCGCGTGTAGCCTCGGGCAGGTCGCGCAGCCCAAAACCGTCGAGGCTGGCCACGCCAAAGTGGCGGCGCAGCGCGTCGGCGGCGCTCTCGGGCGCCGTCTGCCACGGCTCGACGTGCGAAACAAGCGGCTGCAGCGCGCCCAGCAGCCCCTGCAGCGACGAGTGCTCGGGCTGCCAGTCGACGGGGATCAGTTCGCTGGGCTGCAGGCGGCTCAGCTCCTCGCCCACGCGCGCCTCCAGCGCCTCGATGTGGGCGGCGCCCGGCGGCGCGTGCAATTCCGTGGCGCTGAACTCGCCCGTCGTCACGTCGCAGGCGGCCACACCGGCTGCCGTGCCGCGCGCGTTGAAGCTCACGGCGACCAGATAGTTGTTGCGGCGCGCATCCAGCATCCCCGGCTCGGTCACTGTGCCGCGGCTGACGACGCGTGTGATCTCGCGCTCCACCAGCCCCTTGCCTGGCTCCGTCACCTGCTCGGCAACCGCCACGCGGTAGCCGGCCTCTACCAAGCGCGCCAGATAGCCTTCGATGGCGTGGTAGGGCACACCGGCGAGGGGGACGCGCTGGTCGTTGCCCACCGGCCGGCTGGTGAGCACCACATCGCAGACGCGCGCCACAATGCGGGCGTCCTCGTCGAAGGTTTCGTAGAAGTCGCCCAGGCGGAAGAGGAGCACGGCGTCGGGATGAGCCGCCTTCAGGCGCAGGTACTGCTGGCGCATAGGGGTGGACATGGAGTGTTATTGTACCGTGCGCCCCGGCTTTGTGCGGAACGCGCCGCCGCCTGCCGGCAGGCACCCACGCAGCGGCCTGGTAGGTAGAGGAGAAAACACAGCCGAAAAAGCACACGGAAACGACGGAAACAACAGGGATGGTTGGCTGAGCAGGCACGATTGTGCAGAGAATCCACCCGGCCGGCTGTTGCATTTCCCGCTGTTCCCGTTGTTTCCGTGTACTTTTTCGGTCTGGGGGCGGGAGCCGGATTACTTGGCGAGTGCGCCGCGCGAGGCTATACTGGCAGTGGCGCTGCCGACGCTGCCGGCGCCGCGCGCCCACCCTGTTTTGTTGAAAGGCCCGGCTGTGAATCTGCTGACACCCGAATCCAGAACCGACGACGCCGCACCTGCCGAAGCCGCCGGTGCAGGCGATGAGCCGGTCTTCTGTCCCCCCGGCGCCGACGCGAGCCATGCGCGCGCGTTGCGCCTGCACATCTATGGCCCCGACGCCCGCCCCGACGGCTTCGAGGCGCTGGTGGCCGAGTGGAACCCCCTGCTCAACGAATCGACCTCAAACACACTCTTCCTCACCCACCAGTGGCAAAGCACCTGGTGGCGCCACCTGGGCGAGGGCGACCTCTGGATTCTGGCCTGGCGCCAGGCCACCACCGGCAAACTGGTCGCCATCACCCCCTTCTACCGCATCCAGTTCGACGAATCGGCCGGCCCCGAATATACCGGCAAGCGTCAGCTCAACATCGTCGGCTGTATCGAGGTGAGCGATTACCTGGACCTGATCATCGCCGACGGCTGGGAGGAGACGGTCTACCCAGCGCTGCTGCAGTGGCTGCAGAGCGACGCCGCCCCTGCCTGGGACTTGCTGGACCTTTGCAACCTGCCCGACTGGAGCCCCACCCATCGCGTGCTGCCGGCGCTGCTGCAGCAGGCGGGGCTGGCCGTGCGCGTCTTCAAGGAGGATGTGGCGCCCCAGTTTCGGCTGCCGCTGCGCTTTGAGGAGTACCTTTCCATCCAGGTGGACAAGAAGCAGCGTCACGAGATTCGGCGCAAGATGCGGCGCGCCGAACGCGAGGCAACAGTGGGCTTCCACCTCTACGGCCCCGGCCAAAACCTGGAGGCCGAGGTGGACGACTTCATCGCCCTGCAGCGCGCTAGCCGCGCCGACAAGTCGGAGTTCATGACGCCGCAGATGCGCCGCTTTTTCCACGCTGCGGCGCAAACACTGGATGCGGCCGGCTGGCTGCGCCTCTGCTTCCTCACCCTCAACGGCGAAAAAACGGCAGCGCTCTATGCTTTCGAATACGATGGCCACTTTTTGCTCTATAATTCAGGTTACGACCCCGACGCATACGCCCACCTCAGCCCCGGCTGGGTGATTCTGGCCTATGCGATTCAGTATGCGATTGCCATCGGCTGCCATCGCTTTGACTTTATGCAGGGCGACGAGGCCTACAAGTATCACTTTGGCAGCGAGGATGCACGCGTGATGCGCGTCATCGCCGCCCGCGGCTAAGCCGAACTTGCGGGCAGTGCAGTACCCGGCTGTGCGTGCGTAGAGCAAAGGTGTAACGAGTATGGCAGCCTCAGCAAGAACCAACGGCAACGGCGCAAAGTCGAACAGCGGGCGGATTGAGATCGGCGGCGAGCCCAAGGCTGCGCGCACCAAGGCCGCGCCTGCGCCGCAAATGGCTGTCCCGCAGCAGTCCGCCGCCGCGCCCGCCCCTCTTCCGCCTCCCGCCGAGCCCAAGGGCTGGCCGGCCGATTCCACCGCCACCGTCTACGAACCCAAGCCGCGCAGCGCACCCGCAGCTGCGCCAACGCCCGCCGCGCCGGCCGCTGCCCCACCCGACGAGGCTGCTTCGCGCACGCGCGCACGCAGCGCCGATTACAAGCCCGCCTATGGCAAGAGCCCGCGCCGCCCGGCCGACGAACGCGAGAACGCCTTTCAGGGCGTGGCATGGCTGCTCGAAGGCATCACCGGCGTGGTCGAAGAGCTGCGCCACTCGGACCTGGGGCTGAGCGAGGAGTTTTGGGTGCACGCCTATGCCGCCCGTCGCGAGTCGCTGCTGGCGCTGCGCACGGCGGTGGACCAGCTGATCGAAAAGGTAGACGCCGCCGACCGCGAGGAAGAGGCAAAGCGGCAGCGGCGCGAGCGCAGGGGCGGGATTGAAATCTCCAAATAGGTTCGAGCGAAAAGCGGCCGGGCGATCGAGAAGCGAGAAGCGAGAAGACAGCCCGCTCCACTGGCAGTGAAGTCCGTTGCATTGATTGACGCCCGGCCACCTTGTGATGGCCGGGCGTCTTTGTTCTTCCTGAAATCGCGGCAGCTTGAACCGCGCTGCACCTCCGCCTACCCCTTCTCGATTCTCGCTTCTCGCTTCTCGATCGCGTCCAGTTCTACCCGAACCACCCGCTCCTTCCGCACCGTCACCTGGCCGGGGTGGCCGCCGGGGAGGCGGTTGACGTGGCGGCGTTCGGCCACAATCACATCCACCGCCCGCTCGCCGCGCAGCGAAGAGTGGGCGCCGGCCAGGCGCGCCGCCTGCTCGATGGTGGCCGGCGCGGGTGTGCGCCCGTGGCCCAGAATCACCACATGCGCGCCGGGCGCGCCGCGCACGTGCAGCCACAGGTCGGCGGCGGCGGCCGTCTCGAAGGTCAGCGCGTCATTCTGGCGGGCGTTGCGCCCTACCAGGATCACGCAGCCGTCGTCGGCCACAAAACGGTGCGGGCCGGCCACCGCAGGCGCACGGGCGCGCGGCGTCTGCTGCGGCGCGCCGCGCCGGGCGGCCAGCCCTGCCGCTTCGAGCGTTGCGCGCACGGCGGCGATCTCCGGCTGATTCTGCGCCTGCGCCAGGTCGGCCTCCAGGTCGTCAAGGAAGGCGAGGTCGGTTTGCAGGCGGCTGCGGCGTTGGGGCACAAAGACGGCGGCGCGCTCGAGCTTGCCGGCGCGCTTGAACGCCGCCTGCGCCTGGGCCACGGGCGAGCGCGTGGGGTCGAGCGCGAGGTGGATGGCTGGGCCGCCGCTCTCCTCGGGCGAAAGCAGAAGGTGGGTGGCGCCGGGGGGCAGAGTGGTGTGCAGGGCAAGCAGCCACTCGGCCTCGCTGCGCAGTTGCTCAGCGGCGCCGGGGGCAGGCTCATCGCCGGCCAGGGCGGCCAGCGCGCGCGACAGACGCGCGCGTGCGGCGCGCAGCTGCTGGGCGATTTCGGCGCGCTGCGCAGCGTAGGCGTCGCCTTGCGCTGTCTCGGCGACGGGGGAGGGAGAGACGGCAGACCCGGCGGAAGCGGCGGAAGCGGCAACAGCGGCCGCCACATCCTCGATCGCCTGGCTGAGCGTGGGGCGCGGCGTAGAGTCGGGCGCGCCGGCGCCGGGCATGGGCTGCCACGGGCTGTACGCCACGGCACGCCCTTCCGCCAGCCAAAGCTGCGGCTGCCACGCGCCGGAATGAACGGGCGCCCAGAGCGCGCCGATCGCGGCGGCCAGCAGCTGCAGCCCAGCCGGCGTGCGCAGCTCGGCCTCGGCGCCTGCGGGCAGCCCGTCGGCGGCAAGTGCCCGGCGCACAATCTCGCGCGCCTGCTCCGGCCCCACGCCGGCGACCTGCGCCGTAATGGCCTTGGCAACTGAACCGCGCGCCTCGAGCAGCGGCGCCAGCGCGGCGGCCAGTTCGGGCGCAGGCAGCAGAGGCGAGGCGCGTGTGGGCGGCAGAGGCGGCGTATAGGGGCGGCCAGGCAGCAGCACCCGCCCCCCTGCTTCGCCCGACAGCCGGTGCAGGCAGTCCAGGACCATGCCGTTGCCACGCGTCAGCACCAGGTTGGCGGCGCGCCCCAGCAGCTCGACCTGCAGCCGCGTCTCGCCGTGCTGCTTGTGGCGAAAGCTCAGGACAAGCAGCCGTTCGCTGGGGTCGGGCTGCACCACGCCGGTGAGGATGGCGTCGCGCACATACTTGCGCAGCAGGAGCAGCAGCGGCGTCTCACCCTCGACGCCGCGCCTGACCTTGTCGCGCACAAGATGCACGCGCAGGTCGGCGGGCGCGGCCTGCAGCAGCAGGTAGCGGCGCTCGCCGGCGGTGTAGAGTTCGAGCGCCAGGGCGTGGGGGCCGGCCAGCAGCAGTTGCTGCACGCGCCCGCCCACCAGCAGCGGCGCTGTTTCGTCTGTGATTGCGGCCAGGCAGAGCGCATCAAAGTGCATGGCCCCATTCTACACGCCGCAGCGCAGACACAAGGGGTTCCTTCAAAATGGCAGCGGCTCTGCCTTCGTTGACATTCGCGCGGTGCGTCGATACACTGCACACAGAAGCTCTCTTCCGGGTCGGTGGCGAAAGGGCAGACGCAGCGGACTTAAAATCCGCCGGGATTCCTCCCGTGTGGGTTCGAATCCCACCCGACCTACTGGCAGTGCTCCATCCGCACACAGCACCGGTAACACACAGCACCGCCCACATACAGCACCGCTTACTCACAATGCCACCCACGCAGTGCGCTCTCCACACTGTGCACCCACCCCGCTCCCGAGGTGCTCCGTGGCCGAACCCCTCCATGCGCCGCATTACCGCGCCTTCTTCCGCATCTGCGCTCCGCTCAGCCGTGCCCAAAGCTGGGCCGACGTCGTTCAAACCCTCTTCGTCTGGCTGGCGCAAGAGGCCAACATCGGCGATCTGGCCGCACGCCTCGACCTAAACGACTTTGCCCACGGCTGCGACGACAACGCCGGCCACCACCGCCTGCGCACGCAGCGCGAACAGGGCGCCGGCACTGAAGCCGCGCCCCAGTACTGGGCCATGCGCTTCGAACACCCCGACGCCCACCACCCCCACCACCGCTGGCACACCGACCTTGGCCTGACGCTTGCCGCCGACGGCGCCCTCGATGTCGCGCTCACGCTCGACCACCGCCTTGAGCCCGACCTGACCGGCGCGCCGCCGGAGCCGCCCGAGATCACGCCGCCCACCCTCGTGCAGATGCTGCTTGAGCACGCCCAGCAGGGGTGGCGCTTCTTCGCCGGCAGCGAGCCGCTCTCTCCCCAGCCATTCGCCCTTGCCGGCGACGGCGCCGAAGCCTTCTGGGCCGCCCTGACCGACAGAGCGCGCGGCTGCCCGCTTGTGCTGCTGATGCCCGACGAGCAGAGCGGCGCCTATTCGCTGGAACCCGACAGGCTGGCGAGCCTGCTGGCCGGCGTCGCCCCCGTCTATGCCGCCGACCGCGATACCTACGACGCCCTGCAGTTGCTTGCGCCCGAGCCTTACCGCTGCCCCTGGCGGCACGTGCGCATCTATTACCCGGGGCTGGCGGTTGCCAACCCGCTCGATTTTGGTCGGCACCGCTGGTTTAGCCACAGCTTCATCGAGCGCGAGACTGCGGCCCGCGTCGAACAGATGATCCTCCAGGACGCGGTGCGCGGCGCAGCGCGCCCGCACCCGCCCATCGTCGCCACCCTCGAGGAGCTGCGCGCGCGCACCACCGAGATCAGGCAGCAGCAGCTGCACGCCGCGGGCATGGAAGGCAGCATCGACCCCGAGTGGGTTGAGCTGCTGCAACGTGATAACGACTGGCTCAACGAAAAGATCGAAACCCTCGAATCCGAGATTGAACAGTATGTAGAGGCGGTTGACAAGGCCGAGCGGGAGCGTGACGAGGCCAACAAGAACGCGCTCGAGGCGAGCGACCTCGTGCGCACACTTGAGTGGCGGCTGGGCGACGCAAATCAACGCGCCGATGGCTGGAAGACCAGAAGTGAAGCGCTCGAGCGCAGCAACAGCGCACTGGCCTCCTTCAGTGAACTGCCCGAGAGTCTGGATGATGTGCTGAAGAGCATCGGGCAGCTCTATGCCGACAGGATCACCTTCACCGAGCGCGCGCACGCCGCCGCCGCCGAGGCGACCTTTGACGATGTCTACAAGGCGTGGAGTTGCCTCTTCTACATGGCCACCGACCTGTGGACGCTCTACTTTGACCAGGATGAGCCCGTGGGTGACCTGGCGCAGCGCTTCCGCAACCGCACAGGCTACGAGCTGGCGCTCAACGAAGGCGAGATCACAGCCGACGACCCCGACATCATGGCGCTGCGCCGAGATCTCTTCGAGGGCGAAGAGATCGACATCACGCCGCACGTCAGTATTGGCTCAAAACCGCCCGACGTGCTGCGCGTCCACTACTACCCGCACCGCGAGCGGCAGCTGATCGTCGTCGGCCACTGTGGCGACCATCTGAAGACAGCCGGCACGCGCCGCATCCGCACCTGAAGCCGGTTTGCGCCCGCCGCCGGCTACACCACGCCCTGCGCGCGCAGGTCGGCGATTTCGTCGGGCGTCAGGCCCAGCTCGGCCAGAATGTCGTCGCTCTGCTCGCCCAGCAGCGGCGGGTGCTGGGTATAGCGCATGGGCGTGGCCGAGAAGTGAATCGGCGTCGCCAGCGAGCGCACCAACCCCAGCGCCGGGTGCTCCAGCTCCACCACAAAGTCGCGGGCGGCGATCTGCGGGTCGTCCAGCGCCTGCTGCAGGTCGCGAATGGGGCCGCAGGGGATGCCGTGGGCGGGCAGCAGCTGCAGCCACTCGCCGCTGGGACGCTGCGTCACCGCCTGCCGCACCAGAGGCAGCAGCAGCTCGCGGTTGCGCACACGCGCCGGGTTGGTGGCAAAGCGTTCGTCGTCGCGCAGCGCATCCAGCCCCGCCAGCGCGCAGAACTTGCCCCAGATGTTGTCCGACCCCACCGCCAACACAAACCAGACGCCGTCGCTCGCCTGCATGGGTTCGTAGGGCACCAGCTGGGGCGGGCTGTTGCCGCGCCGAGGCGGCTGGCTGCCGGTGGCAAAGGTCTCGCCGGCGTAGGTGGTGAGCCAGGTCATCTGGCTCTCGAGCAGCGCCACGTCGATCAGCTGGCCCTGGCCGGTGGCGGCGCGCACATGCAGCGCAGCCAGAATCCCCACCAGCGCAAAGAGGCCGGTCGTCATGTCGGCCATGGGGGTGGGAAAGCGCATGGGCGGGCCGGTCGGGTCGCCCGTAAAGTACATGGTGCCGGATTCGGCCTGCAGCGCCATGTCGTAGCCGGTTTGGCCGGCGCGCGGCCCATCCAGCCCGTAGGCGCTGATCGCCACGTAGAGCAGGGCCGGGTTGAGCGCGTGCAGCGTGGCGTAGTCGATGCGCAGCTTTGCGAGCGCAGTGGGGCCGGGCTGGTTGGTGAGGAAGATATCGGCGCGCGCGGCCAGCCGGTGCAGGATCGCCTGCCCCTGCGCATGCGCCAGGTTGAGCGTGAGGCTGCGCTTGTTGCGGTTGATGGAGAGGTAGTAGGCGCTTTCGGCGCCGACGAAGGGCGGCCCCCAGGCGCGCGACTGGTCGCCCACCCCGGGCTTTTCCACCTTGATCACCTGCGCGCCCATGTCGCCCAGCATCATCGCGCAGTAGGGGCCGGCCATCGCCTGCGTTTGGTCGATCACAACGAGGCCGTCGAGGGGGCCGGGCATCATGCATCTCTCCTGAGTTGATAGGCGAGCGGCGCGACGTGCGCGGCGCGACGTGCGCGCCCTTGCTCCCAGGATGATACCGCAGCGCGGGCACTTTCGAGTTGGGGGCGGCGCAGGCGGGCAGAGTGGCCGCGGCCATGGTCGCCGCGGCCATCACGCAACCGTTTGCTTCCCGTTTCCACACCCGCTATACTGACGCCCAGGCGTCTGCCGCCAAAGCCCTCTGCGCAGGAACCAATTGCGCGCAGGGCCGGCGAGGCACGCCGCACCACCCCGCACTCGGCGGCCCTCCTCGGCGCCCGGCGGCAATTCAATTCGACAGCTATCTGCGTCGACGAAAGCATACCGGAGACTTCAATGACGCCCGCTTTCGCCCTGCGCCAGCGCGCAATTCACCAACCAAACACCCCCCACGCGGCTGGGAGCGCCCGCCGCCCCGTCTCGCCCTGCACCCTGCCGGCCACGCCACGGAGCCCGCGCGCGCTTGCCGCGCGTGCTGCCCTGTCGTTGGCTGCGCTGCTGCTCGCTCTGCTGGCCACCTTGACGCTGGGAACGGGGCGCGCGCTGGCGCAGCAGGTGACCCACATCGTCACCCGCGGCGAGAAGCTGGCGCAGATCGCCCGCAGCTACGGCGTCAGCCTCGAGCAGATTGTTGAAGCCAACGAGCTCACGAACCCTAACCACATCTGGGTGGGGCAGCCGCTGGTGATCCCCGGCGCCGCAGCGGCCACAGGCGGAACGGCCGCGTACGCGAATACGTCTAGCGCAGGAGGAAGCAGCGCAGGCGCAAGCTACACCGTGCGCGCCGGCGACACGCTCTCGGAGATCGCCAAGCAGTTCGGCGTCACCCAGGAGGAGTTGCTGCGCCTCAACGGGCTCGACAACCCGCGTTTCATCTGGGTGGGGCAAGAGCTGCTGCTGGGCAGCACGGCCGGCAGCAGCACCGGCAGCAGCACCGGCAACAGCGCCGGCAGCACAGCGACTTCAGCCTGGTCGGGCGGGGGCGGCGGCGGCTCGGTCTACGTCGTGCAGGCGGGCGACACGCTCTCGGAGATCGCACGCGACCTCGGCGTCTCGATGCAGCAACTCATCGACGCCAACGGGCTGCCCAACGCCAGCCACGTTTGGGTGGGCCAGCGACTCTACACGGAATCCCCGGCGCTCACCGCCGCTGCGCTCAGCGCCATGACGCCCGACGGCGTGCGCTCGATCGAAGTCGATCTGGGCGCGCAGACGCTGACGGCGTGGCAGGGCGACGTGGCGGTGCTCCACACCAGTATCAGTTCGGGATTGTCGGGCACACCCACCGTTACCGGCCATTATCAGGTGGGCACCAAGTATCAGTCGCAGCGCATGCGCGGCCAAGGCTACGACATTCCCGACGTGCCGTGGGTGATGTACTTCTACGGCTCGTATGCGATTCACGGCGCCTACTGGCACAACAACTTTGGTGTGCCCATGAGCCGGGGCTGCGTCAACGCTTCGGTAGGCGACGCCGAGTTCCTTTACAACTGGGCGCCGGCGGGCACCGAAGTCTGGGTGCACGATTAGTGCGCCCCCCGATTCCTGCACGCTTCTTGCAAGCCTGCACCATTCTTCCAAAGTGGGGTTGTGCAATGCCGTTTTCCGTTGCGAAAGACCGTTCCCACGTCCTGGCGCGCCGCCTGGCGCGCGCCCTGCAGGTAGCCGCCCTGCTTGCGCTGGCTGTTGCGCTCCTGCTGCCGCAGCATGCTTGGGCGCAGAGCGGCGCCATCGACACCATCGTCCCCGTCCTCAACCCGGTGCTCCTGGCCGAGCAGACCATCGTGCTCACTCTTGACGCCGCGCCCGACCTGAGCGTGGCGCCCCAGCCGCCCTTTGTGGCGCCGCAGGTTGGCCCGCTGATCAAACGCTCCTACGACGACGACGTCGACCGGCGCACCACCGCCTGGCTGCCCAATTCGCCCGCCGACGTGGAGTTCATGTCCCCGGTCAATATGCGGGCCATGGCCAAGAGCGGCGAACGCTGGGTGCAGGTGGACCTGAGCGAGCAGGTGCTGGTGGCCTGGAGCGGCGATACGCCCGTGCGTGTCTTCCGCATCTCGTCGGGGCTGCCCGCGACCCCCACCGTCACCGGCGCCTTCCACATTCGCGCCAAGGTGCGCTCACAGTTGATGGAGGGCGGCTCGGCGGCATCGAACAACTACTACTACCTGCCCAACGTCGAGTGGGTGCAGTATTTCTACAAGGATTACGGCATTCATGGCACCTACTGGCACAACGACTTTGGCCGCCCCAAGAGCCACGGCTGCGTGAACATGACCAACGCCGACGCCAAGTGGGTGTGGGAGTACCTGGCGCCCGAGTGGGACGGCAGCGGCTGGCAGGCGGTGCGCGGCGAAGCGTCCGGTTCGCTGGTGATTGTCACCGAGTAACCTTGCCGGCAGTTGAGAGAAGACAAGTGTGCGGGCGCTCCAGGCGGGGCGCCCGCACTGTTGTGTGCAACTTGCCGATTCGGCGCTTTGGGCGCAGAGTAGCGCACATGCCAGAGCTTGACGCAGCCGACGCCACACGCTTGAAGCCAGGGACAGCCGTCGATGCGACGCACCGCCGGCGCGTCACCATCGGGCGCGTGCTCTTTGTGGCGATGGTCGTCTTCCTGCTGGGAACGTGCGTGCAGCGCGCGGTGCGGCTGCTCGTCCCCTCGGCAGTCGCGCAGGGGCGCGCGCCGGAGCTCTCGCTTGTTACCTTTGACGGCGAAACGGTGGCGCTGAGCGAACTGCGCGGGCAGCCGGTGGTGGTGAACTTCTGGGCCAGCTGGTGCGCGCCCTGCCGTGCCGAAACGCCGCTGCTGGCCGAGGCGGCGCGCGCGCTGCCCGGCGTTCACTTCATCGGCGTGGCGGTGCAGGATCGCGAGGCCGCCGCCCGCGCCTTCGCCGCCGAACAGTCCATCCCCTACACCGTGGGCTTCGATGCCACCGGCGCCTGGGAGCGCGCCTTTGCCATCCGCGGCCTGCCCGAAACGTTCTTCATTGATCAGAACGGCAACATTGCTGCCCATGTAGAGGGCGCATTCTTCTCACGAGCTGACCTGGAGCGAAGGTTAGCCATCATCCAGAACTAGCACCATCCTTACTGGAGTTGCCTGCAAGGCAACGAGGAGTGGGAAATGCAGATTGCCGCACACCTCGCAGTCTGGGCACCGCTATCAGGCTTGCTTGTGCTGTCTTGTATGGCATTCGCAGCGTGTACGTTGCCGGAGCCGTCATCAGAGACCCCTGAACCGATGGGGGCTCAAGGGTCTTTGGGCGACGCCATGGGCGCAGCGCTGCCATTGGACCCGCAAAGCCGCTGGGAAATGGTTGGTCATATCAAGAGTCCAACCGGTCTGGCATGGGCTGTCGACCCGCTGTTCATAGATCCGGAAACAGCTGTTGATGAGAGCCTTATGGTGAAACTGGATATGCCCTCTGAGGCTGAGGTCTACTTGGAAACCGCTCAGGACGAATCCGGTTACCGGCTCAACGTTCAGGTATGGCTCCGCTTCTCTGATGAAGAGCCAACCGAATCTGAGTTGGTAGGCACAATGGGTGTTGATTCAGGCACGATTGCTGTCCTCCTTCCCGATCAAATTGCCTCAAGGTATCAGGTATGGGGTGATGGCATACATGTCAGTCTTTGGTCAGCCTATGGGACTCCTGCGGAGCAACAAGAGCATGTGATTGCCGAAGCGGCCTCCGCACTCGAGAGCGCAGGGTTCGAAGTTAGGCAATGGCTGAGCGCCAGCTCCTATGAGTTCGAAGGACTCCTTTCTGAAACAGAGTTTAATCAAGCAAGCGAAATCGTGCGTCAGGCAGGTATTCCTGTCTTGGTCTCGCGAGGGAACTCCTACACACAAGCACAGATTTACGAGCAGGTCGCACAGAACGGTGTAGCACTGCTAGATGATCGCACTAACCCCTGGCTTATTGCCTTCGCGTCGGGATGGGGCGATGGCGCCTACGACTGGTATGCCCTGAAAGCCAACGGGCAACTGGTTGGGTACACGGCACGGTTCATCTTCAATGAGTAGCCCAACGGACTAGCAAACAGCCGGCCGATCCATTCGATCGGCCGGCTGTTGTTTTCCTGTCGTCTCCGCTGTTTCCGTGTCCTGAATCAGCTGTTTCCGTGTCCTAAATCAGCTGTTTCCGTGTCCTGAATTACCTGCCGGCCAGCCCCGTCAGCGCAATGCCGCGCACAAACGAGTTCTGCGCCAGCATGTAGACGATCAGAATCGGCAGCAGGGCAATCACGCCGCCCGCCATCAGCAGCGTCCACGCCGTGCTAAACTGGCCCACAAAGTACGAAAGGCCAATTGGGATCGTGCGCATCTCGTCGGTCGAGGTCATCACCAGCGGCCACAGAAAGTCGTTCCAGACTTCGTTGTAGCTCAGGATCAGCAGCGTGCCCAGCACGGGCATGCTCAACGGCACGATCACCTGCCACCAGATGCGCAGGCTCGAGGCGCCGTCCATGCGCGCCGCTTCGTCATAATCGAGCGGAATGCCGCGGTAGTACTGGCGCATGAGGAAGATCGCCAGCGCCGAGAAGATGCCCGGCACCACCAGACCGGCATACTCGTTGTACCAGCCCAGCTCTTTCACAATCAGAAAGCGGGGAATCAGCGTCACCGCCGCCGGGATCATCAGCGTGGCCAGGAAGGCGGTGAAGATCAGGTCGCGCCCGCGAAAGCGCAGGCGGGCAAAGCCAAACGCCGCCAGCGACCCCACCAGCAGGCGCAAAAAGACCGTTGCCACGGTGACGATGATGCTGTTGAGGTAGTAGCGGCCAAAGGGGACGGAGCGGAAGACCTCGGGATAGTTCTCCAGCGTGAAGTTGGCGAGCGAAAAGTCGCGGCGCAAAAAGGCATCAGGCGGCAACAGCGACACCCAGAGCATGAGCACAAAGGGCGCCACCATCACCACGCTGAAGAGGATCAGCAGCGTGTGCAGCAGCCAGCGGGGGCGCGGTGCGATCGAGATTCGAGAATCGAGAAGCGAGAGGGGCGTCCCCTCTGCTTCTTCACGCCTCGCACTCTGTGTCGCCATCAAATCCCCCGCTCAGACAGAACTTCTCGCCGCTTGCTCACCCTGCCGCCTCTCGCTTCTCGATTCTCGATTCTCGATCGCGGCTCACTCCGCCTCATAAAAGACCCACGCCCGCTGCACGCGATTTTGCAGCAGCGTAAAGAGGAAGATGAAGATGAAGAGGAACCAGGCCATCGCCGAGGCCTTGTCCATGCGCGTGTCGCGGAAGGCGGCCTGGTAGATGTACTGCACCACGCTCAGCGACGAGTTGGCCGGGCCGCCTTGCGTCATCACAAAGGGCTCGGTGAAGATCTGGAAGGCGCCGATGCTCTGCAACACAAAGAGGAAGAAGGTGGTAGGGCTGATCATGGGCACCGTGACGTTGCGGAAGCGCTGCCAGCCGCTGGCGCCGTCGGTGCTCGCGGCGTCGTAAAGCTCCTGCGGCACCCCCTGCAGCGCCGCCAGATAGACCACCATCGTAAAGCCGGTGTTCTTCCAGAGCGTGAGCAGCACCACCGACCACTTGGAGAGCCCCGTACTGCCCAGCCAGTTGGCATTTGTAAAGTCGATACCCACCAGTCCCAGCGCGCCCCCAATCAGCGCGTTGATCGGGCCGTTGGTGGCCAGCAGCAGGCGGAAGACGATCGCGCCGACCACAATCGTCGTCACCACTGGCATAAAGTAGATCAGCCGGTAGTAGGTGCGCGCGCGGATCTGCTGGTTCAGCGCCACCGCCAGCACCAGGCCCAGCAGCAGCTGCAGCGGCACAATCGTCACAATGTAGAAGAGCGTATTGTTGACGGCCTTCCAGAAGACGGGGTCGCGAAAGAGCGACTGGTAGTTGCGCAGCCCCACAAACTCCTTGATCCCCATCAGCCCGTAATCGGCGAAGCTGATTACCAGCGAGTAGATCATTGCCGCCGCCACCAGCACGGCAAAGAGCACAAAGGCCGGCAGCACAAAGAGGTAGCCCTCCCACTGCTGGTCGGGCTTCCAGCGCAGGCGGCTGCGCGGCTGGGGCACGTTTGGCTGTGCGCTGCGTGGGGCGACGGGTGAGGAGGGGGCCATGGCGTTAACCCTGAACGCGTCCCCGGAGCGGTGCGCCGGGGCAACCTCTGGACGGCGACGTGGGCTGCGCTTTCACTCGGGAGAGGTGAGGGAGGAAGATGCAAGAGGCCCCCGGACGCCGGCCTGCGCGCCCGGGGGCCTCGTGTTCACATCGACTTACTTGGGGTAGCCGTTCTCGGCCAGGAAGGCGTTCACCTGCTCGCAGACCACGGGCGTCTGGTCGGCAACTGTGGCCTCGCCGGCCCAGATCACCTCAAGGCCCGGTCCAAGCACCGAACCGTCCAGCTCGCCCCATTCGGGGAAGTAGCCGAAACCGCCCACGTCCGAAGCGCTGGCCTCGGTGATGATGCCCTGCTTGTTGGCGGGCGGGTCATCGGTCATGAAGGCTTCGGAGTTGGCCACCGACTGCAGCGAGGGGAAGATCTGGCCCGCGGCCAGGTAGATGTTCTGGCCCTCGGGGCCGGCCAGCCACTCGAGGAAGGTCCAGGCTGCGTCCTTGTTGTCGCTGGCGCTGCTCATCACCCAGGCAGCGCCGCCGGCGCCGTTCCAGCGCTTGCCGTCGGCAGGCGTGGGCACCGGGGCGACGTCATAGTTGAGGCCGGCATCGTTGAAGCCGGTGACGCGGCTGGTGTTCTGGATGATCATGGCGGCCTGGCCGCTGGCAAAGACGGCTGCGTCGCCGCCGGCCTGGCTCAGGTCGGCCGGGCGCATGGCCTGGCCGGCGTCCATCATGTCGGCGAAGAACTGCAGGCCGCGCAGCGATGCGTCGCTGGTAAGCGTGCAGGTCGACGGGTTGCGCAGGTCATCCAGGATCGAGCCGCCGGCCTGGTTGACCCACTTGGCCCACTTGCCACCTTCCATGGCCAGAGCGTAACGGGTGGTGGCGTCGCCGTCCTTCACTGTCAGCGCTTCGGCGGCGGCGGTCAGGTCGTCCCACGTCCAGTCGTCGGTGGGGTAGGCAACGCCGGCTTCGTCGAAGATGTCCTTGTTGTAGTAGAGAACATTGACTTCGATGTCGCGCGGGAAGCCGTAGACCGAGCCGTCATAGCTGGCCGATTCGAGCAGGCCGGGCCAGAAGTCGTCGAGGTTCATACCCGACTCGGCCACGAAGGGGTCGAGGTTTTCGAGCACACCTTCGGCGGCGTAGCGGGGCGTGGGCCACAGGAAGGCGATGTCGGGAATGGTCTCGGAATCGCCGCTGGCCCACAGCGCCTGAATGGCGGTGAAGTAATCGCCCCAGGGCTGGTGCCAGATTTCGATGTTGATTTCGGGGTGGGCGGCTTCAAAGGCGGCCGCCGCCTGTTCGTGCACAACCACCTCGGGCGGGTCGCCCCAGAAGGCCCAGGTAATCGTGGTCTGCTCGCCGGCGGGAGCCTCGGCGGCGGCGCCCTCTTCGGCAGGTGCGGCGGGTGCGGCGGCGGGCGCCACACAACCGGCCAGCACCAGCAGCACGGCAAAGGCTGCCATCCACAGCATCAGGAATCGTCTCTTGGCCATCGTTTTCCTCACGTTTCTTGCTGTTCTTGCTGTCATGCCTGGAATAGAAAGCTGGTATGGAGAGCTGGTCTGGAAAGCTGCTCAGGAAGACTGGTCTGGCAAAGCTGGTACAGCGATCAAACGGGTGGCTGGTGTGGAGCCGGTCGCTCCTCTGTGGCGCAGGCGAGCCGCCACGTGCGCAGCGGGAGAGATGCGCTGCGCACGTGGCGCGCACAAGCGCAGAACGCGGCGCCGGGGGTGTGGCCACCGCTGTGAAGCGAAACCCTGTGCAGCAAAGCCCTGTGCAGCAACAACCTGGTGATGGGCTGATCTTACAACACTCCTTGCACCGGCTGCAACCCACCGTCAAGCAAGGGCGTGCGGCGTCAGGTTGGCCCGCCGCCGCTGTGCACAAAGAACTCGTTGTTTTCGCGCCCGCGCGCCGCTGTGGGTTTGGCCGCCAGCAGGTCGTCAAACAGCGGCAGCGTCCCCGTCTCTACGGCATGGTCGGCATAGAGGAACATGGCGGCGCTCCAGGCCTGCTGCGCAAAGCCCATGGGGTGGCCGCGCTCGCCGTGCAGCCACTCGTTGAACTCCCATTCGCTGCCGATACCCTCGCGGTTGGCGCGCGCCAGCGAGACCAGCAGGCGCGACGCCTCGCTGCGCCAGTTGTGGCGCACCAGCGCCGCGACATGAAAGCCCCCAATCATGGGCCAGATGCCGCCGTTGTGGTACTGGTGGGGCAGGTTCAGGTTGCGGCTGCGGTAGTAGTCGCGCCAGTTGGGCTCGCCGGGGAAGATGGGCGGATAGATCGCCTTGGTGGGGAAGGGTTCGGCCATGCCCACCTGGCGCATGTAGCGCAGAATGTGCTCGGCGCGGTGGCCGTCGGCGACGCCGGTGAGGATGGCGAGCAGGTTGCCCAGCGAATCGCACCAGTCGCCATATTCGCGAAAGGCTACCCAGGGCAGGTAGAAAGGGCGGCTCGAGATCGTGCCCAGGTTGTGGTAGAGCATGAACCACTCGAGCCGGATGCGCTTGAGCGTCTCGAGGTGCTCGGCAAAGTGCTCGGCCACCCAGCAGCGGTCCACCCACATCAGCAGGTTCAGGCGCAGGTGGATGCCGTCGGCGCCCACGGTGGGGAAGGGGCGCGCGCCGGCGTTGGGCGCCAGCGCCGCCATCTGCTCGTGGGCCAGGGTGGCGGCGTAGTAGAGCACATTGTCGTAGAGAACGTTGTAGCGCACGCCGAGCAGGTCCATCCAGTCGCCGGCTTCGGGCACCTCGAGCAGCCCGCACTCGTTCATGTCCTGATAATCGAGCCAGCGCAGGGCGTCATCGATCGAGCGCCAGTGGCGGAGCAGGAAATCCAGGTCGCCCGTCTGCTTGTAGTGCAGATAGTGGCCCAGGATATACCAGAGGTTGGCATCGACGGCGCCGGCGTTTTCGGTGCTGACGGCGCCGGTGTCGATGTTGACGTTGAGCTGGATCATGCCGCGCGCCGACTGGTAGGCGGCCATGGTCTCGAGCGACCTGCGCCCGGCCTCGATCAGCGCACAGTTGCCCGTAGCCGCCGCGCCCAGCAGCGTCACCATGCTGTCGCGCGCCCAGATCTGCGGGTAGCCGGCCACTGCCGAGGACGCGCGAAAGCCGCCGGGAGCGACGGCTTGTTCCAGAATCGTCAGCGCTCGGCGGCGCGCATCGTTGAGCAGCCCGGCAATCGACATGACCCTTATCTTACTCCTGTTGTGATGCGCCGCCAAGTGGCCTGCCGAAGTTCGAGCGCGCACGCCCGAAGGCGGCCAAAAGAGCGTTCGCTGCGGCGGGGGCCGCATGTGGTATACTTCCGTAAACTAACGGTAGGGTCTGCGGAGATCAAGAGTCAACACGGTGGGTTTGCAGCGCCGTCGCTGTGGAATTCTGCAAGGGCAGAGCCGTGCAGGGGCTGTGTGCACGGACGCACCGGAGGATGGTGCACCGCCGGCCTGAGTGCAGACCCGCCGCAGAGCACGTGCGAGTGACAAACCCATCCCCTCTGGCAGCAACCGAAGAGCCGAATGAGTCGGCGCAAAGCCCCGATGCACCGCGCAGCGAGTTCTGGCGGCGCTTTGCTTTCTCGGGGCTGCGGGCGCGCCTGCTCGTCATCATCCTGCTCTCGCTGCTGCCCGCTTTTTTGCTGCTGCTGGGCGTGGCCGCCTTCGAACGCCGCCAGGCGCTGGCCAGCGCCACCGAAGATGCGCTTGCCACCGCGCGCATTGTGGGCGACGAGTACGAGCAGATCATCCGCAGCGCCGAACAGCTGCTGACGCTGGCCGCCTACTATCCCGAAGTGCGCGATGGCAACCCAACGCTCTGCAACCAGCGGCTGCAGCAGATCTTCGATACCACCCAATACGCCGTCAAGATCAATGTCGCCGACGCCGCCGGCGATGTACTCTGCGTGGTGACGCCGCAGCAGGTCACCGGTACACAGAACATCAGTCTGCGCCACTACTTCCAGCAGGCAATGGCGCAGAAGCACTTTGTGGTGGGCGGCCTAGAGACCGGCACCTTCTCCCACCTGCCCACGCTCACCTTTGGCTATCCTGTGCTGGACGCGGCGGGAGCTGTCAAGAACGTCATCGGCTATGGGCTGGACGTGGGCGAGTTGAACCACCGCGAGGATGAGGAGCAGTTCCAGGAGAACGCCGTGCTGGTGGTCACCGACCAGAACGGCGCCATCATCCAGCGCACGCCCGGCGCCGAAGCCTATGTCGGCACGCAGTTCAACCTGGAGCAGTTGGGGATTGGCAGCCCATACACCGAGGGCGTGCAGAGCGCGGTGGGTGTGGATAACCAGAAGCGCCTCTACGGCTTCACCACCGTCGAGGTGAACGAGCTGCCGGTCTTCCGGGTGCTGGTGGGCTTTGCCGACGAGCGCATCTACGGCGGCATTCAGCGCACGCTGCGCGCAAGCCTCTTCGGCCTTTCGCTCATCTCGCTCTTTGCGCTGGCGGCAGCCTGGCTCAGCGCCGAAAACATCATCGTCAACCGCATTAACCGTATCGTTGCCGTGGCCGACCGCATGCGCGAGGGCGATTTGAACGCCCGCACCGGCATGCAGGGCGACCCCAGCGAACTGGGCGGGTTGGCGGCCACGCTCGATTCGCTGGCGGCTGGGCTGCAGGAGCGGCAGGCCGAGAACGAACGTCTGCTCAACCAGATGACGCTGCTCAATAGCGACCTGGAGCAGCGCGTGGTAGACCGCACGCGCCAGCTCGTCAAGAGCAACGAGCGGCTGATCGCCTCGCAGGCCGAGCTGCGCCGCCTTTCGCACCAGTTGATGCGCGCCACCGAGCAGGAGCGTTCACGCATTTCGCGCGAGATCCACGACCAGCTGGGCCAGGCGTTGACGGCGATCAAGATGGAGCTGCGCTCGGCGCGCCGCAAGCTGGAACCCCTGGCCGCCACCCTCGATGCGGCTGCCGCCCTCGATGCGGCTGCCGCAAACGACACCGCACACAGCGCCGAAAGCGCCGCGCACTTCGCCGCCACCAAGCTCGATTCATCCTCGCAGATGGTGGACGAGATGGTGGTGCTGGTGCGCCGCATTGCTGCCGACCTGCGTCCCGGCCTGCTGGACGACTTTGGCCTGGGCGCCGCGATCGAGTGGCAAATGCAGGAGTTCAACAAACTCAGCGGCGTCGAGTACACTCTCGACACAAACATCGACGAGACGCGGCTGACGCCCAACCAGACCACCGCCGCCTTCCGCATTTTGCAGGAATCACTCACCAACGTTGCCCGCCACGCCCGAGCCACAACGGTAGACGTGCAGGTGGCGATGGACGACAGCGGGCTCACCCTGCGCCTCTACGACAACGGGAGCGGCTTTGCGCCCGGCACAAGCAACCGGCCCGGTTCGCTGGGGCTGCTGGGCATGCGCGAACGGGCCGTGGAACTGGGCGGCAACGTGGACATTGCCAGCAGCCCAGGAGAGGGCACCACCGTCCAGCTTTGGCTGCCGCTGAACAACCATGGCGACGCAGCGCTCGCGCCGGAGCCGAGCACCCTGGCCCCGCCCTGACCTCCCGTCACCCGCTGCACTGTCACCCGCTGCACTGTCACCCTACAGCAGACCAATGAGACCGAGTTGCGCATGGTAAGAGTTCTGATCGCCGACGACCACGCCATTGTGCGCAAGGGGCTGCAGCAGATCGTCAAGGAGCAGGCGCCCTCGATCGAGGTCGACGAAGCCGTCGACGGCGCCGAGGTGCTCGAAAAGGTGCACGCCGGCAAGTGCGACGTGCTCGTGCTCGACCTTTCGATGCCAGGCCGCAGCGGGCTCGACATCCTGCACGAGGTGCGCCACCTGCGCCCCGAACTGCCCGTGCTCATCCTGAGCATGCACCCCGAAGAGCAGTACGCCGTGCGCGTGCTCAAAGCAGGCGCTGCAGGTTACCTGACCAAGGAGGCGGCGCTTGATGAGCTGGTGGGGGCGATTCAGCGCGTCAGCGGCGGCGGGCGCTACATCAGCCAGGCGCTGGCCGAAAAGCTGGCGCTGGGGCTCACAGGCCAGCTCGACAAGCTCCCGCACGAGACCCTCTCAGACCGCGAGTACACGGTGCTGCTGCGCATCGGCGCCGGCAAGTCGGTGGGCGAAATCGCCGAAGAGCTCTCGCTCAGCGTCAAGACAATCAGCACCTACCGCGCCCGCATTCTTGAGAAGCTCGACCTCAAATCGAACGCCGACCTCATCCGCTATGTCATCGATCATGAGCTGGCCTGACCCCATCTTCCTCGCACAGGAAAGCGAGCCGCAGGGCCAACAGGGCACAGAAGCAACATGGTGCAGGGGAGATGCGCCGTAGGACAAACACTGACGCAGATTGGCGCACTTTGCCGATACCAACTCTATTGCAGCCGTGCTAATTTGGCAGCGATAGGGAACCACGATCATGAGTATCGAACCACGTATGCTGTACGCACTTCCATACGTTATGCAACAACCGATCCGCATCCTCGTCATGGACGATGCGCCCGTGGTCAGGCGGCTGATTGTGAGCCTGCTTGACGAAATTGACGGTGTCGACAGCGTTCTTCAGGCCACTGATGCCCCGTCGGCGTTGGCGCTTATGCAGCAGCACGATCCGCAGATTGCCATTCTGGATGTAAAGGTGCCCGGCGGCCCCGGCTTGCGCAATGGGATTGACGTCCTGAAGGCCGTCAAGCTCACCCATCCTCGTGCAGCCGTGATCATGCTCACCAACCATGCAACTCCAAGGTACCGGAGTGAATGTGAGCAGGCAGGTGCTACCCACTTTTTCGATAAGTCCAGTGAGTTCGACAAACTGCCCATTGTGGTCGAGCAGTTGGTGCACAACCTGCTCGACTAGGAGCCGCGACAGCACAGGCTCCCCGCCTGTTGCATTCGAGTGAGCCAGCAGTCCATGAAGGGACATCCAATCGATCGGCTCGGCCGGCGCCGGGCCGATTTGACGCGCCACCTGCCGGCAGATGCCATACAACGCTCGCGCCGCGCATGCAGCACACGCCGCGCGTGCTGCACCTGCTGTTCACCTACATTCTGCAAAGCTGCAACAAAGCTGTGGAACCCGCTCGCAGCGCCGATCGTTATTCCCACACGGGCGGTGCAGCCGCTGATGAAGCGGCGACTGGGAAGAAGGACACGCCATACGCACCGGCCCACCTTGAAGAGAGTGCCGCTAGTACGGGGCGCCAGAGTATGATTGACAAAGGAGTCAACCATGAACCAGGACATTCTGAAGGGGCAGTGGCGTCAGATTCGTGGCAACGTGCGTTCGACATTCGGCAAGTTGACTGATGACGACCTCGAGGTCATCAACGGCGACGCCGAGGCGCTGATGGGCAAGATTCAGGAGCGCTACGGCTACACCCGCGAGCAGGCCAGCGACGCCTGGAACCGCTTCACCAGCGACATGGGCTTCGACGCCAGCAACGCCGGCTCGGCCAGCACGGGCACCGGCGCCTTCGACGACCGCCGCACCACCAGCCGCTAAGGCGGCCTGGAAGCCTGTGGTTCTGTCGGCCTGTCTGCAAGCACTTTCAGGCTGATGTGAATCAGCAAGCTTCACCAGAGCAGAGCAGAAAAAGGGGCGGCGCCTTGCAGAAGGCGCCGCCCGCTCTGTTTGTGCGCAATGCGCTGCATCTGGCCGAGCCGCTTAGCCCTGCAGGTGCGATTCGAGGAAGTAGAGGAACTTGTCCAGGTCGCGCACCACGCCGGTGAAGAGGTCGGCCGTGGCCATGTCGCCGGCCTCGTCGGCCTCGTCAATCGCCGCGCGCACACGCTTGGCCGAGTTCGAGTAGAGGTCGCGCAGGATCTCGACGCTGGTGCGGTCATTCACAATCCCCTCGGGGAACTCGGGCAGTTGCGAGGATTCCGCGGCGTTGCGCACGGTGCCCTGGGCCACACCGCCAATCGCAGTCACGCGCTCGGCAATCGTATCCACGTGGGGCAGCATGCCCTCGGCCAGCACATCGTAGAGTTCGTGCAGTTGGAAGAAGTTTGGCCCCTTCACATTCCAGTGCGCCTGCTTCGTCTGGCTGTACAGGTCGGCCACGTTGGCCAGCTGCTGGTTGAGCAGCTCTACCATCTGCCCCCGCGTCTCTACATCCATATCGTTGCTGGTGGGGACCAGCGTGGCGCCGCCGTTGTGCTTGCGAGTTGCCATAGACCATCTCCTTTGACTGGGTTAGGTGAAAAACCACTTCGTCTTACTCTACCACTGGCCGCCGCATCCGTACAGGATCGGGGAAGCGCCAGGCAAGCAAGCTCTTGCCTGGCGCGCGCGAAGCCGTCGCTAGACCGCAATCCAGACCTTGCCACCCGAAGCCGGCAGCTGCACCGTAAAGCTCTGCGACTCGCCAAGCTCCTCGTCGTAGTCATTGAGCCACTCGTGCCAGCGCCCGGCGCGCGGGAACTGCACCTCGACGTGCTGTTCGGCGGGGGCGAAGTTGAGCCCCACCACCACCTGGTTGCCCCCCTCATCCCAGCGCTTGAAGAGAATCAGCTTGCGCTCATTGTCCACAATCAGCGCTTCGATATTGTTGTGGGTGAGCGCGGGGTTCTGCGCCCGCAGCGCGGCCAGCGTGGCGTAGAAGTTGCGCAGGTCGGCCCAGACGCCGTCGTTGAGCCGCTCCCAGTCCAGCTTGTTCACATCCACCGTCTTGGGAGTCGAGACGCCGAACTCCTGGCCCGCGTAGATCATGGGCACGCCGGCGGCGGTGAAGAGCGTCAGCGCGCCCAGCTTGCACTTGGCGCGCACGGCCTCGTCGTTGTCCAGCCCGGGGTTCGTGCGCACCTCGAAGGCCATGCGCTCGCTGTCGTGCGATTCGATGTAGTTGATGGCCTGTGCGTTGTCGGAATAGCCGGTGGTATCGAAGCGCAGCTGGTTCCACAGCGCTTCCATGTCGCCGTAGCGGTGCTCTTGAAAGTCGCCCTCGCGCAGCTGCGCGCGCAGCACATGGTGGAGCGACTCGTGCCACGAGGCATCGATGTCGGTTGCAAGGACGACACCGGTTGGGTCGGCCAGCTGTTCGGCGATGAGGATGACGTGGGGCTTGGTTTGGCGTGCGGCCCAGCCCAGATACTGCATGCCGCTCATGTTGTCAAAGCCGATGCCCTCGGCGTGGTCGTAGCGAAAGCCGTCGATGTGGAACTCGAGCAGCCAGAAGTCCTGGATGTCGTGCACAAGGCGCTTGGTGGCGTCGTTCCAGTGGTTGAAGTCGGGGAAGCCCCACGGGTTGCCATCTTCGCCAAAGTAGGGGTTGTCCTGGTAGGAATAGAGGCGCGTCAACGGGTTGCCGGCGTCGGTGTGGTTGAGCACCATATCCAGGATCACCCCGATGCCGCGCTGGTGGGCGGCGTCGACGAGCGCCTTCAGCTCGTCGGGCGTGCCGTACGAGGTTTCGGGGCAGAAGTAGAAGGCAGGGTTGTAGCCCCAGCTGATATCGCCGGGGAACTCCTGGATCGGCATCAGCTCGATGGCTGTGACGCCCAGGTCGCGCAGCGCGTCGAGCTTGGCGGTGACACCGGCAAAGCTGCCCTCGGGGCTGAAGTCGCCCACATGCAGCTCGTAAAGGATGCTCTCGTTGAGGGGGCGGGCGCCAAAGCCCTCGTCCTGCCATGTATAGGGCGTGGCGCCGACGGTGACGACGGCCTGGGCGTCGGGGCTGCCCTCCTTCCAGCGCAGGCCACGGGCGTAGGGGTCGCAGATGTAGACGGGTTTCTTGGTGTCGGCGTCGATCACAAACTGATAGCCGTAGCTGCCTGGTTCCAACTGCAGCGCCGCCACCCAAAGCCCATCTTCGGTGACCTGCATGGGGGTGGCCTTGGCGTCCCAGCCGTTGAAGTCGCCCACCAGGTGGACGCCCTTCTTCCACGGCGCCCACAGCGCAAAGGTCACGCGGCCGTCGCCATGGTCAACGGCGCCGTGCTGGAGCTGGCTGGACTCTTCGGGGGAGAGTTGAATCTGTTCACTGGAATGGACTGCCGTCATGGGAGGATGCTCCTGTATCGAGTGGTCAATCAATCAGGTTCAAGGATCAGAAGTGCAGAAGTGCAGAAATGTAGACGTGAGCGCCGGGCCGACCACAAATCCGGCCCGGTGCACAGATTATCGGCGCAGCAGACGAACGGAACAAGCGCTTGGTTGGTTCCGCCTGCGAGCCAGAGGCAGGCGGCGCAGGCATCAGGAACGATCGACGCTGCTGGCCGGCTGCTGCGTCGAGGCGGCGGTGGGCTGCGCCTGCCAGGCAGTCGCAGGCGTGCGTGCAGGGGCCGAAGGGGCCGGCGCAGGTGGCTTGCGCGCCGGCTTCTGCTCGGGCTTCTCCTCCAGCACATTCTCGGCCTCGTGCTGGCGGCTGCCAAACAGGCGTGCATAGACCTGCGAGAACTCGGCGCCCAGGAAGAGGATCTGCGCCGAGAAGTAGATCCAGATCAGCAGCACAATCAGCGAACCCGCCGCGCCGTAGGCCGAGACGGTGCTGTTGTTGGCCAGGTAGAAGTTCAACACCAGGCGGGCAATCGCAAAGAGCCCCGAGGCCAGGATTGCGCCCGGCCATACATCGCGCCACGCCACCTTCGTGTCGGGCAGGGCACGGTAGATGATAGCAAAGGCCACCGTCAGCAAGACCAGTGTCGCAAGCTGGTTCGCTGCCTGCCATGCCACCGGCGAGATACCGACTCCTTCGAGCGCCTGTGAGGCCGCCGCCAGCACGGCCCCCACCAGCAGCGAGGCGAGCAGGATCAATCCGGTGCCCATCACCAGCAGGAACGAGACCAGGCGATTGCGCACCCAGGCCATGATCCCACCTTTGGGTGGCCTGGGCTGGTCCCAAATGTGGTTCATCGAGTTCTGCATTTCGCTGAAGGCGCCGGTCGCGCCAAAGAGCAGCGTCAGCAGGCCCAGCGCTGCGGCCAGCCCGCCCTTTGTCGGCGCCGAGGCGTTGACAATGATGCTCTCTACGAGCTCGCCGCCCTGCTGACCCACCACCTGGTCGATCTGATCCACCAGCCCGCCCTGCGCCGCCTCGCGGCCGAAGAAGAGACCGGCCACCGCCACCGCAATCACCAGCAGCGGCGCAAGCGAGAAGATCGTGTAGTAGGCAAGTGCGGCCGAAAGGCTGCCGCCGTTGTCCTCGCCCCACTCCTGAAAGGTCAGTTTAATCAGTTGGAAGATGCGCTTCATGCGCGAGAATTGCTTTTTCATCGATCGCCTCCTCTAAAGCTCAGCGGCACCATCCCTGCGCCGCCTATCCTCTTTCCACGATGAAATCCACAGATTTCATCATCACTTCTCTCTGGACCTGCAGAAGGGCCGGCGTGGATTCCAGCGCGGTCGTACTTTAGGCCGACCTGCACGCACGGGTGGTCTACGGCTGCTGCTGCAACGCCGCTTCGGACCTGCGCAGCAGCTCCTGCAGCTTAGCATAGAGGTTGCGCGTGCGCTCGGTCACAAGCTCGGCCGCCGGGTCAATGCGGTCGCCCACGGCTTCAAGGCGTTGGCGCAGGGCAACCACGGCGGCGGCGGCATCGGGCGGGGCGACTTCGGCCATGGCGATCACGGGTGTGCCAACCACTGGCACACCGGCAGGCGAGCGTGCGGCCACCGGCGCCTGCTGCCCTGGCGCGCTGGGCCCGCTCTGGCCCGTCACTGCGCTTGCCTGCGCAGCTCCCGCTGCTGGCGCAAGAACCGGCGCCGGCACGCCCTGCACAGTGTTGGTCTGAGCAGTGGCAGCCTGCACAGTCGCAGCCTGGCTTTCGGCATGGGTGGCCTGGGGCGCCGTGGCCTCGCGCACCAGCGCGTGCAGGGCGGCGGCCAGCGGGGCGGCAATCACCAGCCCCAGCAGCCCAAACGACTCGAAGAGCGCCAGCGCCACCACCAGCCCCGTCACTGCGCCGGCGCGCCGGCGACCGCCCAGGCGCGGGTCCACCACCAAACCGAGCAAGGCATAGACACCCGCCGCCAGCGCTGCGCCGCCTAGCGCCATGGGCACGCCGCTCAGCAGCCCAATCAGCGCAATCAGCGGCAGCGCCATCATCCAGCCCACCATGGGGATCACCCAGAGCAGGGAACCGATCCAGGCGGCCATCAGCGGCCAGGGAAAGCCCATCAGCCGCAGCCCGCCCCACAGCAGCAGCAGCGCCACCAGCACCTGAATCAGCGAACTGCGCACAGTGGCGCCAAGCTCGCTTTCGATGGCGCGCCAGGTGGTGCGAATGCGTTGGCGGCTTGCGGCAGGCGCCAGCGAGAGCCAGAGCCGCTCGACAGTGTCCCGCTCGAGCGACCAGTAGAGCGCAATGAAGACCAGCAAGATGAACTGCGTCAGCCAGCCCGCCACGCTGGTGGTGGTGCCCACAATCACGCGCAGCAGCCCGCTGGCGCGCTGGGCCGAGCTTTGCGCTGGTGCTGCGACAGAACCGGAAGACGCAGGCTCCTCTCCCGCACCGGTCGCTGCGCTGGCTGTGCCGTCGCCTTCTGCGGCGGCTTCCCTGGCGGCCTCTTCCTCGGCAGCTGCCACCTCTGCAGCTGCCGCCTCGGCGGCGCGCGTCTGCTGCAGGCTCGCCAACATCTCGTCAAGCTGCGACGCCGGCGGCAACTGCTCGGCCAGCGTCTGCTGCCAGCCGCCCATCGCCTCCAGTTGGCCGCGCAACGTAGCATAGCGCCCTTGCCCGTCGGCCAGCGCCTGCGGCAGCGCATCGGCCGCCACATAGACCGAGATGCCCAGGAAGAGCAGCAGCCCCGCGACCGTAACCAGCAGGTTGCCGATGGCAGCCACTGCGCGCGGCAGCCCCAGGCGCGTAACGCGCTCGCCCAGCGGGTAGACAGTGGCGGCCAGCACCAGTGCGCCGGCAACCAGCAGCACCACGCTGCGAAATTCGATCAGCAGCAGTGCGCCGGCCAATACAGCGCAGACGGCGGCCGCCAGTTGAGCAACGCGTTTCACTTCGCCTCCTCGCGCTGGGCAGGTGCGGCTGCTGGTTTCTGTACCTTTTGGCTGCCTGTTCCGTCGCTACCGCGGCTGTGGCCGTTCTTCGCTACAACCCTGGCCGCGTCTGCGGCCAACGGTGCAGATTCGGGCACGGCCGCAGGCATGGCACCCGGCTGCACCTGGCCCAGCAACACAACCAGCGCATCTGCCGTGACCTCGATCAAATCCTCTACCTCTTCGTCGGCGGTGCCGGCGGCGTTGGCGCTCTCGATTGGAGCCGAGCGCAGCTGCTTGCGCACATCCTGCGCCAGCTCGCCAGCCTCCAGCCGCAGCAAGTCCATATGCGAGCGGCCAGCCGCCGCCGGGTCGGGCGCCGCCGCCAGATTCACCGGCGCCGTCAGCAGCGCGGTGGCGCCGTGCGTGGGCTCCTGAAAGACGGTGCGGTTGAGCACTAGCTGAATCACCGCCGCCAGCGGGATCGCCAGCAGCGCGCCTGCCAGGCCAAAGAGCACGCCAAAGGCCGTCAGCGCCAGAATCGAGACCAGCGGGCTGACCCCCACCGCCTTGTCCATGATGCGCGGCACGAGCACGTTCGATTCCACGGTCTGGATGACGGCCACGGCAATCAGCACGTAGAGCACCGCCTGCGGGCTCACCGTAGCGGCAAGGATAGCAGCCGGAATCATCGTCAGCACGGGGCCAATCATGGGCACCGCTTCGAGCAGGGCCGCCACCACACCCAGCACCAGTGCATAGGGCACGCCGATCAGCCAGTAGACAATCACCGAGACCACGCCCACAACGCCGCTCAGGATCAGTTGCCCGCGCACATACTGGCCGACGCGCACCTCCACCTCGTCAACAAAGCTGCGCACGCCCTCGCGCCGCTCGGCCGCCAGCCGGCTGAGCACCGTGCCCAGCAGCCGTTCGCGATGCAGTGTCAACGTATAGCCCAGCCCAAAGACCGTGAGCAGGTAGAAGAGCGAAGCGCCTACGCGCGAGAACACAAGCAAAGGCGACGGCGCAGCCGCAGTCGGGTCAACCGTGCCGCCCACCACCTCGCCCAGCTGCTGCAAGTTCCAGGTGGCGGGCAGCAACCGCCCCAGCCGCACCAGCGCTTCGACTCCCGAGTCGATCAGCACGTTGCGGGCGCCGACGTAGATATCGGGCACTTGCGCGGCCAGCGCACCAATCTGGTTGGCCAGCAGCGGCACCAATGCCGCAATCAGCCCACCCAATGCAAGAAAGAGCAGCGTATAGACCAGCGCCACACCCACCCGCCGGTTGACGCCCCGCTTTTCCAGAAAGTCGATCGCCGGCTTGATGGCGATGTGCAGAAAGACGCCTGCAATCAGCGCCAGCGCCACCCAGCGAAAGTGCCAGACAAGCCAGAAGGCCAGCGCCACCGCCAGCACAACCACCGTCGCGCTCGCCACCGTGCGCGGCGTCAGCTTCGACATCCACTCCGAAAAGGAGCCGAATGCGGGCGGGCGCGCCAGAACCACCGGCGCGCCCGCAGAGACGCTTTCGACAGCGGGCGATGCGGCCAACGATGAAGGCGCGACGCCGTTGCGAACCCCGGCATCGCGGCTGCGAACACTCTCTGCCATAAAGGCGACTCTCTCTGCCTGGACCTGCTGGTCTGCCAGCCGGTCGCGTTGAACGCTGGAAATGGGTGCTGCGGAAAATGGCTGCTGCGCCGGCCGCGCTGCGCCGGCCGCGCTGCGCCGGCCGCGCTGCGCCGGCCGCGCTGCGCTGAAACGTTGTTGTTTCCAGTCTATCAAGCAATCAACCGCTCACAATCAGCGTTTCCCTGCACTCCATGTAGGACAAGTTCGCACGCGTGCTGCCTATGCACAGGTGCGAGCAGAGACTTGCGCCTGTGCATAGGCCGTATGCAACAACTCTGTGCCCTCTATCCGCCCAAGCGGGCCGAAGCCGCAGAGCGCCTGCCCGATGCCGCGTGCCTGCCCACGTCAGCGTTTGTCCGACAAAGCCTTCATCACTCATCCGATGTGCGGCTCATCCCTCTGCCGATTACGAGCCGCACAAGCAGGCGCTATCCTGTCGGTACGCCAACCGAACAAGCAGCCGAAGAGGCAGAGGTTGGCGGCACCACCAGCACAGGCAGACCCTTCAACACCCAGTTCGCTCGCCACAACCGGGGCGACAACAAGACAGAGAGAAGCGGGCCGCCGGCGCTGCACCCAAGCAGATGTACCTGCAGAAGTGCGGGCTGAAGTGAGCAGGGCAAGGCAGCGAACGCAGCAAGTGGCACAGCAGGAATGTGGCACGGCAGGAATGGAGCAGTTTGTATGGGGAGTGGAAGGGCTTCGGCTCCCGGCCGCTGAGAAGTTCTGGTGAGGCAGTGGCCGGCAGCCGAAGCACAAGAACCGGGCGATGGCAGTCACAAGCGCCCACGGTTCAGCAATCTGGCCGGTGTCGTGGCAAACGATGCGGCAGTGTACAGCAGCATTTGATGCCGGCACTGCCCGGCGCCAGCAACAGACATAGGAGAGCTTACCCGTGATTAACTTTATCATCTGGCTTGTCGTCGGCGGTTTGCTGGGCTGGATTGCCAGCCTGGTCATGCGCACTGACGCTCAGCAGGGCCTTCTGCTCAACATCGTCGTCGGTATTGTGGGCGCCTTCCTGGCCGGTATGCTGCTGACACCGCTTTTTGGAGAGAGCACCATTAACGACAACAATTTCAGCATCCCCGGCCTCCTGATTTCGCTGGTCGGCGCCATCGTCCTGCTCGGCATCGTCAACCTCTTCCGCCGCGGCACTGTACGGTAAGCAGCACGACGCTGAAGTGTGGAGCTTTGCCGGCAGCAGCGGCCTCCGGCCCGGACAAGCAAACAAAGACAGCATGCAGCAGAATCTGATGCAGCGCCGTTTGCAGTCCCCGCCTCATCCGTCCCGACCTCGCCAGTTGGGTACGTTTGAAGCGACAGCACCGCAGTAGATACAGCACCAACCTACCAACGACTGTCCCTCAAGCGAGGGGTCCTTCCCGGGATTCCTCACACAGACCGCCCGAGCGTTTCGACGCTCGGGCGGTCTGTTGTTGTGCGCAATCCGCCTGCGCCCCGGCGAAGTAGCGCAGGTCACAGCCGCGCTATCGTCAACTTCGCAGCAGGGAGGTGCGACCTGCGCCATGGTGTCTGCAAGCACAAGGCGCCGGCATTCGGCCGGCTGCGGGGCCTGCAAGGCAAGCCCAGAAAGAGACACTTGACACCATGCCTGTTCAGGAGTCTGGTATGAAGCTTCGTCTGAACGTTGGGAGCAAGGCCACAGCCGCGCGCCGGCTGCGGCGCCGGCAGTTGGTCTACACCTTCGTTGTCCTGCTCTTCCTGGCTGCCACGGTGCTGCCCAGCGCAGCCCTGGCGCAGAGCGAGCCGGCAGCCGAGCTGGCCGCCGGCGCCGTCTGCAGCACGGCCGCCCTGACCGCCGGCGCTGCCATCGACCCTGCCTTTGTGGCGCCGGCCTCGCCCGACGCGCCGGCCGCGCTGCCCAAGGCAATTGTCGACCGCTCGATCTTCGTCGCCCTCTGGCGCAATCGCCTGACCGACGCCGAAGCGGTGGACTCGCTGATGCAGAGCCTCTTCCTGCTGGCCGGCGCCGGCGCGCACATGCCGCAGCTCACCGCAGCCGTGCGCCAGCGCATCCCCGCCGCCGAACTGAACGACACCGTCAAACACCCACTCGACGAGATCATCTACGTCTATCTGGACCGAGCGCTGGCGTTGCCCGGCGTGGGCGCGTTTGCACCGCAGGTCTGGAGCACGCTCAACGCCGGCATCCCGCGCGACGACCTCGCCTTCGATTCGGCGCAACTGGTGGGCCAGAGTGCGCGCCGCTACAACCTGGGCCAGAGCATGCTCGAGTTTGCCCAGGAGTACATGGCGGTTGTGCACGACTGCGCGCGCCAGAACCCAACCTTCGCCGCCCAGTTTGATGCGCTCCACGCCGCCCGCCTCTCTGCCAACATTCGCGACGGCGCACTGACGCTGCTGCAGAAGAACCCCACCTTCCTGCTTCCCGCCGTGCTGGTGCAGAGCATCCAGCCCGACGGCAGCTCGCTGCTCTCGCTCAACCAGGTCAACGCCATTGGCGCCGGCGGCTTGAGCGAACTGAACGCGACCATGGACGAGATGATCGCCGCCGCCAAGGAGATCGACGGCAAGCAGAAGGGCGTGGTGGAGTACAACAACGACCCGCAGAAGAAGGAAGAGGCGATCAAGCTGGCTAAGGAGAAGGCCGCAAAGACCGAGGAGCAGTACAAGAAGGCCCAGTCGGCAATCAACGCCGCCGCCGGCCTCATCAGCCAGTACGACCCAACGCTCGGCAAGCAGTTCAAGACGATGACTTCGTCGTACCTCACGGTCGTCAAGGCCGTCAACACCTGGCTCGAGGCCACGGCCGGGCTGAGCACGCTCGACAGCATCTTCTCGCTCAGCACGGCGACGATGACCGGCGACGTGGTCGGCGCAGTCATGAACATCGTCAGCCTCTTTGGCGCCGGCAAGTCCACGCCCGAGGAACAGATTCTGGCCGAGATCGGCAAGCTGCGCCAGCAGGTGAATCAGCTGCGCCAGGAGATGCATACCCGCTTCGACCGCATCGACGCCCAGTTGAACGCCATTTACACCACGATGCAGCAGCGCTTCGACCAGGTCGATATCCAGCTTGGCGTCATCAACGGCAATCTGCGCGAGGTGCAGCGCTCGCTCATCGACCTTGACCTGCAGCTCAGCCAGTTCGAGCGCAACAACTTCGAGCTGCTCAACGTGCTGGGCCGCCGCCCGCTGCTCGACGCCATCAACGCCGGCCTCGACTACCAGCGTGTGACGGGCCAGGCCATGCCCTACCAGCCCACCTTCGTCGGCTTCGAGCGCACCTTCCACACCTGGGGCACAGTGCACGCCTTCGACCCGCTCAACACCGGCCCCACACAGCGCGACTTCACCGACGGCGCGCTCTTCCACGAGCTGACGACCTACCCGCTCGATACCAACCTCAACTACCTCAACGGCTGGCTGCCGCTGCACGGGCTGCCGCCCATCGCCGGCGGCATGTTGGCCAACCCGCGCGATTGGCTGCTGGCCAGCCGCGCCTACACCCAGCTTGGCGCCGAGTGGCCGCAGCACATGGCGCAGATCGACGCCGCCGAGCTGAACGAGCTGATGGCCGTCGGCTTGCAGCTGGAGCAGGCGATTGCCAGGATTGCGGCGCCCACCTCTGTCAACGCCGGGGGCGAATCGATCTTCGACGTGGTGGCTGCGCTCTACAACAGCAAGATGGCCCAGCTCGATGGCGGGCTGGCGGCGATCGAAAACACCTACCTCGAGGAGCAGCGCGCCACCTTCGCCGATGCCGCTGTGCCCTTCAACCTCTTTGGCGGCGCCGAGCAGACGCTGGTCACGGCGCCAGGCTCGACCGAACCCTGGATGCCCGTGGGCTACACCCGCATTGAGCTTGACGACCCGCCCAACTTCCAGCCCGTGATCCTCTCGGTGCCGCTGAGCATCCGCGACATGGTGCTGCTCGAGAAGAACCAGCTGCTGGCCGAGTTCCTCAAGAACCCGGCGGCGCAGACGCGCATCACCGCCTTCGCAACCGAGACGAACCGCACGAACTTCCCCTGCCAGCCGCCGCTCAAGCCCGTGAACTGCTCGTCAAGCTCCAACATGACGCTCACCGTCGAACTGCGCTACGGCACGCTGGTCTGGAAGACGCTGCTCTACGACATGGGCCAGGTCGTGATGGGCCGCCTCGAGACGCCGGTGGAGTACCTTGCCCGCACCTGGGAGAGCCGCAAGCCCGAGTTCGACGCCGTCGCACAAGTTGTGCCGCCCTCGCCCGACCAGCAAGCAATCATCAACACCCGCTTTATCAACCTGAAGGGCTCGCTGGATGCGAAGCTGCAGCAGATGCAGCAGGGGCTCTACGCCCGCATGGTAGACCAGATGGATTCGGGCACGCTGCACGCGCTGATGGTCGAAATCGCCGGCGTCAAGAAGTTGCTCGACGCCTTTACGACGCTGGGGCTGCCGCGCGCCGTGGCCAACGATGAGTTTCTGCACGCCATCCTCTTCGGCAATGAACGCATCTTCGACGACGTGCTGATCATCAACACCTTTGCCCTGGCCGCCACGCAGCCGATTGTGGGGCCGGCGCTGCTGGTGAACCAGCGGCCGCTGCTCGCCCAGAACTCGACTGCGCGCGTGCTGCTCTACATCACGATCGTGGATGAGTACCTGGCCGCCATCGCCGCCGGCCCAACGGTGGCCGCATCCGCAGCGCCGGACGCAATCGCCGCGGCCGGTTATGTGGAAGGGGCCGACTACCTGGCCAGCGCCCGCCGTGCGCTCGAGCTGACGGTGCGCATCGCCCGCATCACGCCGCAGTCGCCCGTGCCCGCCGGCAGCTTCCGGGTCTTCCTGCCGGTGGTCGACAGGTAGCCGCCACACGTTTGTGCAGCGGCGTGCAGAGAACAGAGAGGGGGCCGGCGCGCGCCGGCCCCCTCGTTCTATTGTGTGCTGCGGACTGTTGTGTGCTGTGATCGGCGCGTCGTCAGCGCGGGCTGCCGGAGACCGCCTCGCGCAGAAAGCCAACCAGGGGCGCCAGCGCGGTCAGCCCGGCCACAGCCACGTCGTACAGGTCGTCGCGCGTGGTGGTGGCGTCGATGGGCTGCTGGTGGGTGACGGCGAAGTTCTTGTGTTTGATCAGGTCGATGGCTGGGTGCGCTTCGTCAAAGCCCTTGGGTGCGCGCTTGAGCGATTCACCGCCGAAGCCGTCGGGATAGAGCGCCGCAAAGTCCGGCTCGGCCAGGATTGCGCGCAGGCGGCCCGGCTGGGCGGCAATCTGCGTGCGGATCTTGTGCGCGCCGGCGCTGTCGGGCATCCAGATGCCGCCGCCCACCATCAGTGTGCCATCGGCCGCCACCTGCAGGTAGTAGCCGGGCGCGAGCACATCCTTGGCCTCGGGGCTGAGCAGCGCGCTGAAGGTCGTCTTGTAGGGATCCTTGTTCTTCGAGAAGCGCACGTCGCGGTTGATGCGAAAGAGCGAGCGCTCGGCCGAAAGCCCCTCCAGCGCCGGATCGACACCGGCCACGGCCAGAATGATCTGCTGCACCAGTTCGGTCCATTCGCGGCGCAGCGCCTGGTAGCGCGGCCGGTTGGCCTCGAACCAGTCGCGCTGGTTGTTTTGCGCCAGCGCATCCAGAAACGCCACCAACTGCTCCGGGTCGTGCACTCTCCACTCCTTTCGCGTTCCGGGACGGGCCGCACCCCGGCTTGAGCGTAACCTGTGAGCACCGCAGCACGTCATCCTCTTTGCATGGCGGCGTGTGTGCGCCGCGCCTGCGCGCGCCTCTGGACAACGCGCCCGGCTGCACAGCCGACCCTGGAGGACCCATTGAAACGACATCTGCGCTCTATTGTACTCCTGCCGGCGCTAACGCTGGCGCTTGTGGTGCTGCCTGCGCTGCTGCTTTCGTGGGGCGGCGCACCGCAGGTGGCGCTGGGGCAGACGGTGCCGCCGCCGCCCACCGCCACCACCGAGCCGACCGAACCGCCGCCGCCCGAAGCCAGCGCCACGCCGCTGCCCACACCGCCCACGCCCGTGAGCCCGCCGCCCACGGTGCGCCCCACCGCCGGCCCCACACTGCGCCCCACGCGGCCGCCCGCTGCGGCGCCCACCGCGGCGCCCGCACCCCACGCCACCCCTCGCCCCGGCGCCGATGGCCGCGTGCGTGTGCTGGGCAGCGTGATGGTGCGCGCCATCGGCGACCGGCGCAGCGCCACCGTCTATGGCTACACCGAGGCGGGTCTCCTCTTCCGCTCGGATGACAACGGCATCTACTTCGAAACGGTGAGCGAAAGCCCGGCTGTGCTCGATTTCCTCTTCAGCCCGGCCAACCCGTCGCTGCTCTTCAGCAGCCTGCCGCTCGTCTGCAGCAAGGAGGAGGGCGAGGCCGCGCCGCTGCAGGTTTCCGAGGACAGCGGGTTGACGTGGCAGACGGTTGAAGGCGCGCCCGCACTCGAGCCGCTCTGGGCCGACGCCGAGGACGAATTGCGCGCGCTGGCGGCAGGCTGCGATGGGCTCTACGCCACCAGCGACGGCGGCGCGAGCTGGGAGCTGCTCACCGCTGCCGGTGACCCGCTCTGGCAGACCGCGCGCGCAGTCGAGATTGAGCAGGCCAATGGCTACCTCTATGCCCTGCTGCGCCCCGCCAGCCAAGGCGCGGTCACCGCAGGCGCAGCCATCGCAGCCGCCGCCACCGCTGCGATCGCCGACGCAGACGCCATCGCCGTGAGCGACGACGAAGGCGCCACCTGGATGGTGATCAGCCCGATTGGCCTGCAGCCGCCCTTTGCCGCCAGCGCGCTCGCCGTGGACCCAGCCACGCCTGGCCGGCTCTGGGCAACTGGCCCGCAGGGCGTGTGGGTAACGGAGGACCAAGGGCAGTTCTGGGGGCTCTCGGCCGGCGGGCTGGATGCCGCGCTGGGCGACGAACTCGAGAGCGGGCTGCACGACATTGTCTTCCACCCGCGCGAGCTGCTCTATGTGGCCAGCAGCGCCGGCTTCTACAACAAGCGCACAACGGACCTGACGTGGCGCAAGCTGGGCAGCGAGACCGTCAATCTGCGCATCGAGAGCCTGCTGCTCGCCGAGGACGCGCCGCGCCGCCTCTGGCTGAACACGGAGGTTGGGGTCTACCGCTTCCTGATCCGCTAACAGACGCCAATCGAGTAGGAACACAGCAGAAAAGTACACGGAAACGACGGAAACAACGGAGAAAAGCAGGCCGGCAGTGACCTGCCCCCAAAGTGGGGCGCACCCCACTCGTGCACGCTTCCCCAGCTTTTCCGTCGTTTCCGTTGTTTCCGTGTCCAAAGGCCGTTGCTTCTGTGTCCAAGGCGGTTGTTTCGGATTTGAATAGGCGTGGGGATAGTGCTAGACTTCACACAGGGCCTGCCGGAGCCCGTCGGCTCCAGGCGCAGGCCGCAGCGCACCCGATTCGCCGCTATCCACCACCCAAGCGGACCCACCGGTAGACCAAGGACAACACCATGGCCGACGCCTATGGTATGACGAACCCCGCCCCGCAGGACGCCGCGCAAGCAACCGATCGCGTCACCTTCCACGGCACGCCCCACAACATGGGCGTTGGCCTGACGCTGCTACTCGCCGGCGCCGCCGCCTTTGTGATGGGCATGACCAACGTCTTCTTCGCCGAAGCCATGGCCTGGACCTTTGTGATCTGGGGCGCTCTCTTCCTCTTCGGCGACCTGATCGACTACACCAGCACTTGGACGGTGACCCCCGAGGCGCTGGAGATCAAGTCGGCGCTGCGCTTCTGGACACCGCGCAAGGTGTGGGATTGGGCCAACTTCAGCCGCATGGATGTGCTGGTGAAGCGCAACGAAGCCAAGGCGCAGGACATGCGCATGCAGGTCTACTTTACGCCGCCGGGCGACAGCGTGCTGGAGCGTGAGGACCGCGTCTTCAGCCCGCAGCTGGCGCGCCTGGTTCTGGAACACACGGGTCTGAAGCCGACCAGCCCGGCCAACCCGGCCAACTTCGAAGAGATTCCGGCGCAGAAGGCGGAATACATCTGGAACCGCTCGGGCAAGTTTGTGGCCGCGAGCTAGCGCCGGCAGGACGCAGAACCGGCAGCATCCGAGAAGAGAAGACGGGCGGCGATCGCTGGATCGCCGCCCGTGCCTTTGCTTTGGAGCAGTGGCCGTCTATTCGCCGCGGGTCAGCGCGTAATGCTCCTGCAGGCTGCGCACACGCAGCTCGCGCCGGCGCAGCGCCTGAATCCCGTTCACCGCCGCCTGCGCCGCCGAGAGCGTGGTAATCAGCGGCACCTCGAGGCGAGTGGCCAGCGCGCGGATGCGCATGCCGTCCTCGCGGCTGCGCTGCCCCAGCGGCGTGTTGATGATCAGCGCAATCTTGCCGTCGCGCAGCGCGTCCAGCGTCGAATAGCCGCCGGCGTCGCTGCTGCCCTTCTCCAGCGCCGTCACCGGCAGCCCGGCGCCGGCGAAGAAGCTTGCCGTGCCCGCCGTGGCATAGAGTGTAAAGCCCAGCCGGTGCAGGTCGCGCCCCAGCTTGAGCGCGGCGCCCTTGTCGTAATCGTTGACGGTGAGCAGCACGCCGCCGCCATCGGGCAGGGCGGCGCCGGCGCCCAGTTGGCTCTTGGCAAAGGCATGGCCAAAGCTGGCAGCGTGGCCCATCACCTCGCCCGTCGAGCGCATCTCGGGGCCCAGCAGCGTGTCGATGCCCGTAAACTTCTTCCAGGGCAGCACCGCCTCCTTGACGAAGAAGCCGTCCACCTCCGGCTCCTTCACAAAGCCCAGCTCGGCCAGGCTCTTGCCCGCCATCACCTGGGCGGCCAGGCGCGCCAGCGGCACACCCGTGGCCTTGCTCACAAAGGGCACGGTGCGGCTGGCGCGCGGGTTCACCTCCAGCACGTAGACCACGTCGTCCTTGATCGCGTACTGCACGTTCATCAGCCCGCGCACCTGCAGCGCCTGCCCCAGCTTCTCGGTGTACTCGTGGATGATGTTGAGGTGGTAGGCGCTGATCTTCCAGGGCGGCAGCACGCAGGCGCTGTCGCCGCTGTGGATGCCGGCCTCCTCGATGTGCTGCATGACGCCGCCCACCACCACGCGGCTGCCGTCGGCCACGGCATCCACGTCCACCTCGTAGGCGTCCTCCAGAAACTGGTCGATCAGGATCGGGCGCTCGGGCGAGGCGTTGAGCGCCGCCAGCGCCTCGCGCATGTAGAGCCGCAGCGACGGCTCGTCGTCGACAATTGCCATCGCCCGCCCGCCCAGCACATAGCTCGGCCGCACCACCACGGGGAAGCCGACCGTGCGCGCCACGGTGACGGCTTCGTCCTCGCTGCGGGCGCTGCCGTGGGCGGGGGCGGGAATGTCCAGCTCCTCGAGCAGGGCGCCGAAACGGTCGCGGTCCTCGGCCAGGTCGATGGCGTCGGGCTGCGTGCCCAGGATGGGGAGCCCGGCGGCGTGCAGGCGTGCGGCCAGGTTCAGCGGCGTCTGCCCGCCGAACTGGACGATGGCGCCCAGCACCGGCCCGCCCGCCACCTCGCGCTCGTAGAGATTGAGCACATCCTCGTAGGTTAGCGGCTCGAAGTAGAGCCGGTCGCTGGTGTCGTAGTCGGTGCTCACCGTCTCGGGGTTGCAGTTGACCATCACCGTCTCGAAGCCCAGCGCTTGCAGCGCAAAGCTGGCGTGACAGCAGCAGTAGTCGAACTCGATGCCCTGGCCAATGCGGTTTGGCCCGCCGCCCAGGATCAGCACCTTGGGGCGCTCGGTGGGCGCCGCCTCGCTCTCGCTCTCGTAGCTCGAGTAGAGGTAGGGCGTGTAGGCGGCAAACTCGGCGGCGCAGGTGTCCACCTGGTGATAAGTGGGCAGCAGCCCCAGCGTGCGGCGCAGCGTGCGAATCGAGCTCTCGTCTGTGGGAGTCGGGGCGCCGGTGGGCCAGGCGCCGGCGGCCACGCGCGCCCGCACAATGCGCGCCAGTTGCGCATCGCCAAAACCCAGCCGTTTGGCGCGCCGCAGTGTGGGCGCATCTAGACAGCTCAGCGTGCGCTCAAAGTCGGCGATCTCGGCCATCTGGGCCACAAACCAGGGGTCGTAGAAGGTGGCGCGGCTCACGGCTTCGGGGCTGTCGCCGGCCAGCAGCGCTTCGTAGGCGGCAAAGAGGCGGTCGCGGTTGGGTGTGCGCAGCAGTTGGTCGCGCAGCGTGCCGGCCTCGTAGCCGCGAATCGCGCCCTCGCTGTCGCGCTCGAGCGGGCCAAGGCCGTCGCGACCCACCTCCAGGCTGCGCACACCCTTCTGCAGCGCCTCCTTGAAGGTGCGCCCAATCGCCATCGCCTCGCCCACCGACTTCATCTGCGGCCCCAGCTCGCGGTCCACACCGGGGAACTTCTCAAACGCCCAGCGCGGGATCTTGACCACCACGTAGTCGATCGAAGGCTCGAAGGCGGCCACCGTCTGCTGCGTGATGTCGTTCTGCAACTCGTCGAGCGTGTAGCCCACGGCCAGCTTCGCCGCCAGCTTGGCAATCGGGAAGCCCGTGGCCTTGGAGGCCAGCGCGCTCGAGCGCGAGACGCGCGGGTTCATCTCGATGATCACCACGCGCCCGGTGGCAGGGTCGACGGCGAACTGGACGTTGCTGCCGCCCGTTTCGACGCCCACGGCGCGCATCACCAGGCGCGCCTGGTCGCGCAGCCGCTGGTATTCCTTGTCGGTCAGCGTCTGCGCCGGGGCCACGGTAATGCTGTCGCCCGTGTGCACGCCCATGGCGTCGAGGTTCTCGATCGAGCAGACGACGACGAAGTTGTCGGCCCGGTCGCGCATCACCTCCAGCTCGTACTCCTTCCAGCCGATCAGCGACTCTTCGACCAGCACGCTGTGGGTGGGGCTTTCGCGCAGCCCCCACAGCACCTTCTCGTCGAACTCCTGCGGCGTCATCACCGTGCCGGCGCCGCTGCCGCCCAGCGTAAAGCTGGGACGAATGAAGAGCGGGTAGCGCCCGATCTCGGCGGCAATGCGATGCGCGTCCTCGAGCGAGCGCGCCAGCCCGCTCTGCGCCGATTCCAGCCCGACGGCGGTCATCGCCTGCTTGAAGAGCTCGCGGTCCTCGGCCACCTGCATCGTGCGCAGCGTGGCGCCGATCAGTTCCACGCCGTGGCGTTCGAGCACGCCGGCTTCGGCCAGCGCCACGGCCAGGTTCAGCCCTGTCTGGCCGCCCACGGTGGGCAGCAGCGCATCGGGCTTTTCGCGCGCGATGATCTTCTCCACGATCTCCACCGTCAGCGGCTCGATGTAGGTGGCGTCGGCCAGCTCCGGGTCCGTCATGATCGTGGCCGGGTTGCTGTTGACGAGGATGATGCGGTAGCCCTCCTGGCGCAGCGCTTTGCAGGCCTGGGCGCCCGAGTAGTCGAACTCGCACGCCTGGCCGATCACAATCGGGCCGGAGCCGATGATGAGGATGGAGGAGAGGTCGGTGCGTTTGGGCATGTGCGAAGAAGGGCCTTCACCCGAAAGCCTGACGAGCAGGGATGGTAGAATGGAGGGACGGCCCACGCTGGCCGAGGCTGTGGAGGGTTGTATGGCTGTGGCGGTCGCAGACACCCGCCTTACCAAAACAAGGAGATTGTAACGTGTCCATCGTTGCGCCGGAAAACCTTCCGGCCCCTGTACAGGGCTCAGTTCCTGGCCAAATTGACGCCGGCGCCCGCATTTCGCCACGCGTGCCGCGCGCCGTCGTCATCGTCATCGCCGCCTACATCGGCGCGCAGATGCTGGCCGACATCGCCAGCCTCAAGATTGGGTTGATGTTCGCCCTCGCCGTCGACATGGGCACCTTCATCTACCCAATCACCTTTACGCTGCGCGACGTGGCGCACAAGGTGCTGGGCAAGCACGCCGTGCGCACGCTGGTGGTGATGGCCGCCGCCGTCAACCTGGCGGCGGCGCTCTATCTGTGGTGGGTGCGCAGCGTGCCCAGCGACCCCTCGTGGGGGCTGGGCGAACAGTGGAGCGCGGTCTTTAACCCCACGCTGCTCTGGCGCATTGTCTTTGCCTCGATCGTGGCCGAAGTGGTGAGCGAACTGGTGGACACCGAGGTCTACCACTGGTTTGTCACCCGCGTCACCACCCGCTACCAGTGGGCGCGTGTGCTGGTGAGCAACGCTGTGAGCATCCCGATCGACAATGCGATCTTCGCCCTGGGCGCCTTCTGGGGGCTGCTGCCGCCTGCCGTCGTCTGGCAGATCTTCCTCTTCAACCTGATTCTCAAGTTCGCCGTCACGCTGGTCAGCCTGCCGCTGATCTATGTGACGCGCGACCCCGAAACGTGGGAGGACCAGTGAGATCGGCCCTGCTCTGCACGCTCCACCACTTAAGCTGCAACTACCTTGACGCAAGGGCGCTCGAGACGCGAGGGAACGCAAGGAGAGGCAAAGGCGCAAGGAAGGACAAGAGCGACTCCCGTGACGCCGGGAAGCGCTGGGCGCAAGGTTTCGCAAGGAGGGGCGCAAGGAGGGGCAACAGCCAGGGCGTGCTCTGTTTCGTAGTTGCCGGCGTTGCGCTCGCGCTGCTGGCCGGCTGCGGCGGGGCGGCGCGCGAGGCGGCCGGCGCCGAAACGCCGATTGCCAACCTGCAGCCCGCCGCGCTCGAAGGGCGGCTGCCGCGCGTGGTGGCCACCACCAACCTGGTGGGCGACGTGGTGCAGCAGGTGGCCGGCGACCGCGTCGAGCTCACCGTGCTGCTGCCCGCCGGCTCCGACCCCCACGCCTTTGTCGCTTCGCCGCAGGACATGGTGGCGCTGGCCAACGCCGACCTGGTGATCGCCAACGGGTTGGGGCTGGAGGAGGCGCTGCTGCCCACCCTGCTCGAACTCTCCGGCGTGCCGGTGGTCTCCGTCAACGAGGGCGTGACGACCCTGGCCCCCGCCGCAGAGGCCGAAGAGGCCGAAGAGCATGCCGATGAGGAGCACGAGCACACCGGCGTCGACCCCCACACCTGGCAGAATGTGCAGAACGTGGCGATCTGGGCCGCAAACGTAGGGCACGCGCTCGGCGCCATCGACCCAACCCACGCCACCGAATACGCGGCCGCCGCCGACGTCTACGCCACCGAGCTGCAGGCGCTGGACGCCGAACTGCGCGCCGCGCTCGCCGCCGTGCCGCCGGCAAACCGCAAGCTCGTCACCGACCACGACACCTTCGCCTACTTCGCCGACGCCTACGATTTCACGGTGATCGGTTCGGTGGTCGGCTCGTTCAGCTCGCTGGCCAGCCTTTCGGCGCGTGGAATGGCGCGCCTGCAGGAGCAGATCGGCGCCGAGGGCGCGCGGGCGCTCTTTGTGGGCAACAGCACCAACCCCGCGCTGGCCGAGCAGGTTGCCCGCGACGTGAGGCTGCCCGTGGTGCGCCTCTTCACCGATTCGCTGGCGGCGCCGGGCAACCCGGGCGACAGCTATATCGAGATGATGCGCGCCAACGTCGCCGCCATTGTCGCCGCGCTGCGCTGACGACGAGCGGCAGGTCATGGACAACGCGAGAATAGCGGGCGGCGCGCTTGCCCGCTTTGGATTGCGATCGGCTACAATCCGCAAGTATCGACTGATACGCCGCCCTCCCCTGCGGCGCCACCCATCGCTTCCCCGCCACTACACACCAGAAGAGAGAGGTTGACGCCATGTTTGCTTCCGTACGCAACCCGTTGTTGATTGCGCTTCTGCTCGGCGCGCTGCTGCTTTCGGGCTGCGCGATGATTGCCCCCGCCGCATCGGATAGCGCAATGGGCGACATGAGCGGCGAGACAGGCGAAGAGATGGCGCTGCCCGCACCGCAGCCTGGCGTGATTTCGGCCGAGATGGTGCGCGCCCGCCCCGCGCCGCTCGAGGGCGGCAACGGTGCGGCCTTCATGGTCGTGCTCAACGGCACCGATGCGCCTGTGCAGCTGCTCTCGGCCGCCAGCGACGTGGCCGACGTGGTGGAGCTGCACGAGACTTCGATGGTTGACGGCGTGATGAAGATGGAGCCCCACCCCGAAGGCTTCGAGGTTCCTGCCGGTGGCGCGCTCGAGCTCAAGCCGGGCGGCAAGCACGTCATGTTCCTGGGCCTGGTTGCCCCGCTCGAAGTGGGCAAGAGCTTCTCGGTGACGCTGAGCTTTGACGACGGCACCACGCTGCCGCTGAGCGTGCCCGTGGTCGAGATGGAAGGCATGCCCGGCATGGGCAACTAGCCCCGCCTGGCAACCGCAACTGCATTGAACGCCCAAACACAAGAGCGGAGACCTTTGTGAGCCTTGCCGAGAGCAACGTCTATCGGGAGATCCACGAGCAGCCGCAGATCCTCGAACGCTTTCTGCGCACGCAGCAAGAGGTGATGCGGGCGCTCTCTGCCGAGATCAAACGGCGCGACATTACGCACGTGGTGATCTCGGCGCGCGGCACCAGCGACAACGCCGGCCGTTACGCCACCTACACGCTGGGTGGCTTCAATCGGCTGCCCGTGGCGCTGGCCACGCCCAGCCTGCACACCGTCTATGGCATGCCGCCCCGCTTCCGCAACGCGCTGGTGCTGGGCATCAGCCAGAGCGGCAAGAGCCCCGATATCGTCTCGGTGCTGGCCGAGGCGCAGCAGCAGGGCGCGCTGACGGCCGCCATCACCAACGCGCCGCAGAGCGACCTGGCCGCCGCCGCCGACTTTGTGATCGACGTCCAGGCGGGCAATGAGCTCGCCGTGGCCGCCACCAAGAGCTATACCAGCCAGGTGGCCGCCGTCGCCCTGCTCAGCGCGACCCTGGCCGAGGATCACCAACGCCTTGAAGAGCTGTTGGCGCTGCCCGCCGCCGTGGCCCGCACGCTGGAGATGGACGAGCGCATCGCCGAAATCGCCCCCCGTTACCGCTACATGAGCGGCACGGTGGTGGTGGGGCGTGGCTTCAACTATGCCACCGCCTACGAGATGGCGCTGAAGATGAAGGAGATGACCTACACGCTGGCCGAACCCTACAGCTCGGCCGACTTCCTCCACGGCCCCATGGCCATGGTGGCCGAAGGCTTCCCCGTCATCGTCATCGCACCTTCGGGCAAGCTGGACGCCGACAACCTGGCCTTCCTGGCCAACATGCGCGGCAAGCAGGCCGAGACGGTGGTGATCAGCGACAGCGACGCGCTGCTGGCCCACGCCCGCACGCCGCTGCAGCTGCCGCAGCCGGTGCCCGAATGGCTTTCGCCGCTGACGGCGATTCTGCCGGGGCAGATGTTCGCCATGCACCTGGCCCACACGCGCGACTACAACGTGGACGCGCCGCGCGGGCTGAAGAAGGTGACCGAGACGCGCTGACGCACGCATCACACGCCGCCCACCCCCAACGCGCGGGGATTGCGGCGTGTCGATAACTTGGTTATGATGGGGTTCACGCACACCATTCAATCAAGCGCAGGTGCGCACCGGCCGGCGCGCAGGTTGCCGGTTGCTTGACCGGTGCATGGGGATGTGTGCGCAAGGAGCTGCCATGGCAGACGTTCATCGCATCTGTGCCGCTTGCGGCAAGGATACCCCGCTGGAGGCGCGCCACTGCCCCCACTGCGGCCACGACACCGCAGCCGGCTTGCCCATGAAGAGCGAGAGCGCCCTGCCCGCCGTGGTGGGCAAGGCGGCGCTGCCTGTGCTGGCCACCGCCGGCACCCTGGTGGCGCGCATGATGTGGCGCCTGCTGCGCGAACGGCTGATTGCCGCCACCAACGCGCCGGCCGCCGGCGCCCACGCTGTGCCGGCCACGCGTGCGCCGCAGCAGGTGCAGCCGCTGCCGCCCACCCAGCCTGCGCCGCGCCGCGGCCGCTCGATCCGCATCCGCACCAGCTGGTCGGTGGGCGATGCGCACGGCACCTACCGGCAGGGGTACACCGATCAGCAGATCGATTTCGATGAGTAGTGAAGCGATCGAGAAGCGAGAAGCGAGAGGCCGGGGGCAGAGGCCGCTTGAGGGGTGCAGCATGTAGGGCAGGATGGAAGGCGTAAGCAAACAGACGGCGGCGGGCCACACGAGCCCGCCGCCGTCTGTTTCCTGTGTGGTTGCAGCAGGGGCTACCCCAGCAGCGCGATGGCAGCGCGGGCGCGGGCCGCTTCGGCCGGGAAGGTGAGCAACTCGGCCGCCACCTCCAGCGGCGCCCAGGCGATGACGAACTGCTCCTCGTCCTTGGCGTCGCGGCGCAGCGTGCGTTCGCTGTTCAGACGCATTACGAAGTAGTGCTCGGTGCGCACCACGTGCCGGCCGTTGTCCTCGAACTGCACATCCTCGTCGCCCAGCGTGTGCGTGATCTCAAGGTCGGCATAGCCGCTCTCTTCCGTCACCTCGCGCAGCGCCGCCATTTCGGGCGACTCGCCGGCGTCGATGTGCCCCTTGGGCAGCCGCACCTCGCCGCGCGCAGGGCGGTTGAGCAGGAGCATGCGCCCCTGGTCGATCACCACACCGCCGGCGGATTCGTAATGGATTGCCGCTCTTTTCGCTGCTTTTCCGGACGACTTCTTGGGTGGATTTTTCGCCATGGAGGGGGAAAATCAGGCCGCGACGACGTAGATCTGTTCGGCCAACTCGTGGCCCAGCACCTGTGTGGTGCGCGTCACGGCGCCATTGCTGCCGTGCGAAATCTCCATCGTCACCGGCCCGCGGAAAGGGCCAACGTCAAGCACAGTCACCGTGCGGCCGGGTTCGAGCGCCAGCCGGCTCAGGTAGCGGAGCACGCGCGCGTCGCGCACGCCCACTCGGCGCAGAATGCCGGTTTGGCCGGGCTCCAACTCGGGCAGAGCCAGCAGCTCCTCTTGCGGCAGCGTGCCATCCTTGTGGGGGATGGGGTCGCCGTGGGGGCAGTGGGTGGGGTAGCCGCAGAGGGCGTCGATGCGCTCCTCAAACGAGCTGCTGATGGAGTGTTCCAGCCGCTGCGCTTCGGCGTCCACCTGGTCCCAGGTGAAGTCCATCACCTGCACCAGGAAGACTTCGAGCAGGCGATGGCGGCGCACCAGCTGCAGTGCGGCCAGCCGCCCCTGCTCGGTGAGCGTGATGCCGTCGATGTTCGAGCGTTCGACGAAGTTCGATTCTTCGAGCCGCTTGAGCATGCTGCTCGCCGCCGCCGCCGAGACGTTCATCCGCTCGGAAAGCGCCGTGGTGGTGACCTTGGGGCCGCCCCCTTCGCTGCCGCGCCCGTTTGTGCCCAGCTTGTAGATCGCAGCCAGGTACTCGAGCATGCCGTCGGTTGTCAAGCCACAAAAGGTCTGCATAGGCGCTCAGCGGGGCATAAGCCCATGGGACACAAGCCAGTGGGCGGCGCGAGGGCGCGCCATTTCTCTAATAAGCTTCATAATATTTGCGCCAGTATAGGCGAGAGCGCAGGGACTGTCAATTTGCCCTGCGCACAAGTCGGAAGCGCCCGCACGCCCGCCAATCTGCTAGAATTGGCCCATGCCCAGAAAGCCAGAACGCACCACCCACCCGCTGCCCCCACCCGAAGCCGCGCCGACCCCCGAGCTCGCCCCCGAGGCCGAGGCGCCGCTGCCCGAAACAATGATGCCGCTGCTGCGCGTAGGCGCCGAACGGCTGGGCGTGCCGCTGACCAGCGCCCAGGTGCGCCAGTTCGAGGCCTACCACCGCCTGCTGGTGGAATGGAACCAGCGCTTCAACCTCACCGCGATCACCGAATACGACGACGTGCAGGTCAAGCACTTTCTCGATTGCCTGGCAGGCTGGCCCGTGGTGCTCGAGGAGCTGGGCGCGACCCACCCGCTGAACCGGCCGCTGCACCTGGCCGACATCGGCACCGGCGCCGGATTCCCTGGCCTGCCGCTCAAGATCGTCGCGCCGCGCCTTAAGCTCACCCTTGTCGACGGCACCGGCAAGAAGGTGCAGTACCTGCGCCAGGTGGTCGACGCGCTGGAACTGCGCGCGGTGGAGGTGGTGCAGGGCCGCGCCGAGGAGTTGGGCCACAACAGCTCCTTCCGCGGCCAGTTTGACCTGGTGACGGCGCGCGCGGTGGCGCCGATGAACACGCTGGTCGAGTATCTTCTGCCGCTGGTGCGGCGGGGTGGCTATGCCGTGATCTACAAGGGGGCGGCGGCGGCGCAGGAGTTCGTTGAGGCGCGCATGGCAATCGAGCAGTTGGGCGGCGAGACGGTGCGCATGGCGCCGGTAGAGGTGCCGCTGCTGGGCGAGACGCGCTTTGTGCTGCTGATCAAGAAGGTGCGCCCCACGCCGGCGCAGTTCCCGCGCAGCCAGGGGCTGGCGCGCAAGAAGCCGCTCGCGTAGTCTGCTTTCGGCATTGAAAAGAAACAAAGAGAGGGGAGCCCGCGCTGGGCTCCCCTCTCCTGTCTGCCGGTGTGGGCGCCTACTCGTCGATGCAGCCCTTGCGCAGGTAGAAGGTCATGTGCTGGAAGTGGATCACCGGGTCGATGTACTCCACGCGCACATGTGCCGGCGTGCTGAGCGTAATCGGCGCGTAACAGAGCAGGCTGACGATGCCTGCCTCGATTAGCTGGTTGCAGACGTCTTGCGCCGCCGGTGCGGGCACAGCAACGACGGCGATCTGACAGCGTGACTGTTGGACGATAGCGGCCAGCGCTTCGAGCCCCTGCACACGGATCGCGCCCACCTGCTCGCCCACCTTGTCGGCGTCGGTGTCGAAGAGGGCCACAATGCGGAAGCCGCGGTGCTCGAAGCCGTTGTAGGCGGCCAGGGCGCGCCCCAGGTTGCCGGCGCCCACCAGGATCACCGGCCAGACGCAATCGACCTTCAGAATCTTCTCGAGCTGGCGGCAGAGGTAGGGGATGCTGTAACCCGTGCCCTGCTTGCCGAACTCGCCGAAGTGGCTCAGGTCCTTGCGGATCTGCGCCGAACTGATGCCCAGCAGGTCGCCCAGTTCCTGGCTCGACGTCACCTCTTGCCCGCGCTCGAGCAGCAGTTTGAGCGTGCGCAGATAGACCGGCAGCCGCCCGATCACAATATCGGGAATGTTGCTGCGGGCGCCGTCTTCCAGATTGACGGGTGAAGCCGAACGAGTATCCATGGCTGTGTGAAGCGCCGGCTGCGGAGCACCGGCAGAGGTGGTCAGGCCGAACCAAAGTCCAGCGCGAGGAGGGGCGGCGCGCTGCGCCCGCGCACGGGCACAATGGCAGCAGGGGCGGCGCAGGCGAGACGCGCAAGACCTGCGCAAGGTGCACCGTTCGTGAATTGTAGCACATTCGGGCTTGTGCCTGCAATCACAAGCCGAATTCCCGAATTTCACTCCCACCCCTCCGGACCTGCCGCATCGCGCAGCGGCGCCGACCTCTGCCGGCGCCGCTGCCTACACCCCGCGTCTCCCCCTGCTGCTACCCCTCGATCCTCGATCGCTTTTCTCACTTGCTTTCACCCGCCCCAGCTCACCGCCTGCTCGGCGCCGAAGGTGTACTCGATGGGCACGTCGATGGGCAGCGCGCGCTGGTTGCTACCGTCGGCGTCCATCACCCACAGCCGCCAGTCGCCCGCCGTGTTGGCGTCGGTGCGGTTGCTCAGAAAGACGATGTGCGCGCCGTCGGGGCTCCAGGCGGCGGCCACGTTGCTGGGCAGCGACTCCACCAGCGTAGTCGCCGGCTGCGTCAAGCCCCGCCGCCCCGAGCCGTCGGCGTTCATGATCCAGAGGTCCCACTGCGCCGCCCCGCGCACCTGATAGACGATCTTGCTGCCGTCGGGCGAAACGTCGGGGTCTTGCCAGATCGGGCCGAGCCGCTCGTAGGCCACCTCGGTCGAGCCGGCGCCCTCGCTGTCGTCGGTGTGCTGGATGCCAACGGAGGACTGGTAGATCACGCCGGCGCTGCTCCAGTCGGGCGTGCGCGCCGAGTTGAGCGCGGGCAGGTCGTGGAAGTTGTTGCCGTTGGTATCCACCACCGAAAGCCGCCACTGGAACTCCTTGACGATCGGCATCTCTTCAAGCAGCTTCGGCGGCACGCGCTGCTCGGCCACGCTTGCGATCAGGCACTCGTTGGGCGAAACCTGATAGCACTCAATGTACTCGTCGTTGCGCGCAAAGAGGATGGCCGAGCCGTCGATGTTCCACTTGGGCGAGCTGAGGCTGCCGCGCTCGTCGAAGATCACGCGCTCGTTCGAGCCGTCGATGTTGATCAGGTAGAGGCCTGCCTGGCCGCCGTCGCGCACAAAGGCCACCTGGCTGCCGTCGGGGCTGATTGCCGGGTCGAAGCCCGAGGATAGCGCGTGCAGGTCGCCGGTTACCAGGTTGTAGGCGTAGATCATGCCGCCCGGGCTCTGCTGAAAGACCAGCGTGCCGCTGAGCCCGGTGGCGCCGGCAGCCGCGGCGGCAGTCGCAGCGGCGCTTTCGGCGTCGGCAACCAGGGCGCTGGAAACCGAGACGTCCGCCTCAGCGGCGGACGTCTCGTTGAGGGGGGCTGCGCTCACCGTACCGGTGGCCGGCGCGGCGCTCTCGGTAGAGATTGGAGGCGCATCGACGGTCAGCGTCGAGAGCGGCAGGCTCTCGACGTCGCCTGCAACCTGCAGCCAGGTGGCCGAAGCCCAGCCCAGCGGCTCGTCGTCCTGCGCCAGCAGCAGCCAGTCACCGGCCTCGCTGCGGGCAAGCACGGTGTAGCTCGCGCCTGCAGCGGCCTTGGCCACCACGGGCGCGTCGGCCGCGGCGCTTGCGCGCACATTCAGGCGTGCGCTGCTGGTGGTGACGGTGGCCTGCAGCGCGCCGGCGGTCGCGATCAGTTCGGCGCCCGGCGAGGCGTCGGCAATCGTGCTCTCGGCGCCTGCGGCCGCGTCGGCGCCTGCGGCCGCGTCGGCGCCTGCGGCTGCCAGCGTTGCCGTCGTCGGCGCACCGGCAGCCAGGGCGGCGGGCAGCTCCAGTTCGGGCAGCCCTTCGGTGCCGTAGGCGACCAGCTTCTCGTCCAGAATCCAGCCGCTGGCGCCGTCCTGCGTGGTCACGGCCAGCCACAGGCCGTCGGCCGAGCGCCCCACGGCGCGCAGCGAGCTGCCGCCCTTGAGCGCCGAAACGGTGGAACCGTCCTCGGCCCAGAACTGCTCGCCGCTGCGGCGCACCATTGCGGGCACGCTGGCCACGCTGGGAGCCGCCGCCGCCGCGCTCGAGGTGCTTGCGGGCAGCGCGCTCGTATCGGTGCTTGCGCTTTGGGCGGCTGCAACCAGCGCCGGAGAGTTGGTTACTGCTGCGGCCGCGCTGGCTGCGGTTTCACCGGTGGCCGTCGCGGCAACTGCTGCGGTGTCTGCAGAGGGCGGGACCATCGCGCCATTGGGCGGCGCCATGGCTGTGCCGTCGGGGCGCGTCATCCCTTCCGGCGGCGCCATGCCCTCGGGCCGCGCCATCGCGCCATCAGGCGGCGCCATGCCCTCGCCACCCGGAGGCGCCATGCCCGCCGCCGGCGCTGTACGCTCGCTGCCGGTTGCGTTGGTGGTGCTGTCGGCGGCAGCTGTGTCGGCGGCGGCGCCGGCCGTCACACTCGCCGTGTCGACAGTCGCGTTAACGGAGGTGCCGGCCGCCTGGTTGCCGCCGGTGGTGGCGGTGGTGGCGGCAGCGTTTGTGTCGCCTACCGCGCCGGCGTTCGGGAACGCACCCGTTGTGGTGCCGCCGCCCGCCGCGGTTGTCATCGTCTGGGGTGCGGTGGGGGCGCCGCCGCTGCCCAGCAGCCCGGCCAGCGTGCCGCTCTGCCACAGGATGTAGCCCACGCCCGCCACCGCAATCACCAGCAGCACCAGCGTCACTGTGCGCCAGGGGTTCTTCACCGATGCGGGCGCCATCACCGGCTGCGCTTTCATGTTTGCTTGCGACATTGCACTGCTCCTTCTCGATTCAAGCAGCCTTGCGCCGCTTCATTCTTTCGCACGTCAGGGAGTTCACCACTTATGTGTTCTTGTTTAAGGGCGCCGCGGCCGGCCTTAAGCCGGCGCCCGCAGGCTCTCTTCTTTTGGAAACCGGCCGGGCCGGCGGCTCCAGTCACCAAAGCCACCGGCCCAGCCGCGGAGAGGGCTAGTTGGGCGGACCGCCGCCGCCCATGGGCATCGACATGCCGCCGCCACCGCCCGGAGGGCCGCCGCCCATGGCGCCGAAGAAGGAGTTCGAATCGTCCGACGTCGTCACGGTGCCCACCACCGAATCGCCTGCTTGCAGCTCGTTCGACTGCACCAGCAGCCACTCGCCCTGGGCGCTGCCCACCGTCACGCCGATCACCACGGCGGCGCCGTCGCGCACCCGCGTCACGGTCGAACCGCCGTCGCCCGACTGCACGGCGTTGGCCGGCACCAGCCAGCTACCGTCCGCCACTTCGGTCAGCGCCTCGAGCGTGGCCACGGCGTTCATGCCGGGCAGCACGCCGCTCATCTTCTCGCTGGTGAGCCGCACGGTGACCGGGAAGACCACCGACGTGGAGCTGGCGTCGGCAACCGGCGAAATGGCCGACACCTCACCGGTGAAGGACTGCATGGGCAGCGCGTCGATCTCGATCGTTGCCGCCTGACCCAGCGCCACGTTCGGGATGTCGGCCTCGGCCACGCTGATCACCAGCTCCAGCTGCGACGTATCGGCCAGAGTGACGACGATGCTGTCGGCCGAGCTGCGCGTGCCCACCGTTGCGTTGAGTGCGGTGACGACGCCGGCCACCGGCGCACGCAGCACGGCGGAATCGAGGTCGCGCTGGGCGCTCTCGAGCGAGATCAGGTTGTTCTCGAGGCTGATCTCGGCGCTGCGCAGCTCGCGGGCGGTGGGGCCCACCTGCAGGTCGAGCAGGGCCGCTTCGGCCGAGGCGACCGAGGCTTCGGCCGCTTCGATCTCGGCGTTCGAGGCCGACGAGAGCAGATTCTCGAGCGATGACTGGGCGTTGCTGATGCTGCTCAGCGCCGACTGCACGCTCGAGGTGGAAGCCGCCTCGGTGCTCTCGTTGAAGGCAGCGAGTGTGCTTTCGTACTCAATCGTGGCCGCTTGCAGCTCGCTGGCCTGCGAGCTCGCGCTGGCGTCGGCGCGCCAGGCCACCTGGTCATAGGCGCGCTGGGCGTCGGCCAGGCTGATCTCGGCCTTGCGCAGGCTGGCCGAAAGCTGCGTCAGTTCGGATTCGCTGGGGCCGGCCATCATTTCGCTGTACGAAGCCTGCGCCGAAGCCAGGCTCGACTGCGCGGCCGAAAGCTCGGTTGTCGAGGGACCGGCCTGCAGGTCGGCCAGATTCTGCTGCGCCGTGGCCAGCTCGGCCTGCGCCTGCGCAAGCTCGGCGGCGGTGGCCGGTTCGTTCAGTTCGTCGAGCGAAAGCTGCGCCGATTCAACCGAGAGCTGCGCTTGGGCCAGGCTGCGCTGCAGTTCGGTGGTGTCGATCTCAAGCAGCACGTCGCCAACAGCAACGGTGTCGCCCACCTGCACGTAGATGGCGTTGACAATCCCACCCGCGGCCAGCGGCACCGAGCGTTCGTCCACCAGGGCCAGGTTGCCCGAAGCGCTGGTGGCCGACGTCGCCACATCGGGCGACTGAATCTGCACCGTGGGCAGCGTGCTCGCCGTGCCGTCGCCGCTCTGGCTTACCTGCATGCTCACGGTGGCCACGTCGGAGGTTGAACCTCCAAAGGCGGCCGACGCAGGCAGGGCGCTGGTGGCGCCGGTGGTGCTGCCCAGCAGCGGCCAGCTTCCGGTCCACAGGTACCAGGCCACGGTAGCCACCATCAGCACGGCCAACAGGATCGCGGTAAGGCGCCACGGGTTGCGTCTCTGCTGCATCTGCATGGTTCCCATATCTCTCTCCACTTCGCTTCAAATCCAGCAGTGCCGGATGGTTCTTCTTCTCTGCCTGCGCCGGCGGCCGGCGCAGCGCTATTCGTAACGCAGCGCCTCGATCGGGTCGAGCTTGGTGGCGCGCATGGCCGGGTAGAGACCAAAGATGAAGCCGCTGCCCGTGCTCACGGCCAGCGCCAGCGCCACGGCCCACGGTTGGATCACGATCTTGAAGTTCTCGAGGTTGAAGAGCCCCACGATTTGGCTAATGGCATAGGCAAACAGAATGCCGATGATGCCGCCCAGCGCACAGAGCGCCAGCGCTTCGACCAGGAACTGGAGCAGGATGTCGCCGTCGCGGGCGCCCAGCGCCTTGCGCAGACCGATCTCCTTGGTGCGCTCGGTGACGGTGACGAGCATGATGTTCATGATGCCGATGCCGCCCACCACCAGGCTGACGGCGCTGATGCCACCCAGCAGCAGCGAGAGGCTGCTCGAAATTGTGCTGGCCATCTCGAGCAGGTCGGCCTGGTTCGAGATGCTGAAGTCGTTCTCGTCGTCGGCATCGAGGCCGTGGCGCAGGCGCAGCACCTGCTCGATCTGCACCTCGACGGCGTCGAGCGTATCCTCGCCGCTGGCCTGGATGCTGATGCTGCTGACGTTGTAGCTGCCGCGGTAGCGGGCGGCGTTGAAGAGCCGCCCCTGCGCGACGGTGATCGGCACATAGGTCTGCGAATCGGCGCTGCCGAAGCCCGAACTGCCCGACGCTTCGAGCACGCCGATAACTGTGAAGAGCGTGTCGCCCACGCGCACCGATTCGCCCAGCGGGTTCAAGCCGCCGAAGAGGTCGGTGGCCACGGTGTCGCCAATCACGATCACCGTGGCGTTGGATTCGAGGTCTTCGGCGCTCAAAAAGCGGCCCGAGGCCAAGTCGACGGTGCGAATGGTGGCGTAGTCGGGCGTGGTGCCCACCACCTGGTAGCTACCTTCGCTGGCGCCGTTGGCGATGGTGGCGGACGACGAATAGTCGGGTGCGGCGCGCACAATATCGGGGAAGTAATCGGGGTTGGCGATCACTTCGTAATCGGCCATGGTGAGCGACGAGGCCGAACGGCCGCGCATGCTGCCGCTGACGGTAAGCAGGTTTGTGCCCTGGCTCTCCACCGTTTCGGTGATGGTGGCGGCCGTGCCGCTGCCGATACCCACCGTGACCAGCACCGCCGTGATGCCGATGATGATGCCGAGCATGGTGAGGATGGCACGCATGGGGTGGGCGCGAATACTTTCGAGCGCGACGCCCAGATACTTAAGAAACTTCATGGCCCACCTCCACGGTTGTGTTCACCTGCGCAGCGCCGCTCACCTGCGCAGCGCCATTGGCCGTCTGCTCGACCGAATCGGAGAGGTAGGCCGAGGCGACGTCGTGCGCCTGCCCGTTCTCGCTGTGCCCGTTCTCACTGTGCCCGTTCTCACTGTGCCCGTTCTCGTGCCGGCTGCCGTGCGCGGCCCCGTTGAGCGGAAGCGCCGCCATGGCCTTGCCCTTGCTGCGCCCGTTCGCCTTGTCCTCGATGATCTGGCCGTCGCTCAGCGTGATCGTGCGGTGGGCGTGCGCGGCGACGCCGTGGTCGTGCGTCACCACCACCAGCGTAATGCCTTGCTGATTGAGTTCGTCGAAGAGGGCGAGGATCTCCTGGCCCGTGCGCGAGTCGAGCGCGCCCGTCGGCTCGTCGGCCAGGATCAGGCCGGGTTTGTTGACCAAGGCGCGCGCAATTGCCACGCGCTGCTGCTGCCCACCCGAGAGTTCGTCGGGGCGGTGGTGGGTGCGGTCGCCCAGCCCCACGCGCTGCAGCGATTCGGTGGCGGCGGCGCGCGCCTTGCTGGCCGGCACGTTAGCGTAGAAGAGCGGCAGCTCCACCTGGCGCTGCGCCGATGCGCGCGCCAGCAGGTTGAAGCGCTGAAAGACAAACCCAATCTCGCGATTGCGCAGGTCGGCCTGGTCGCGCTTGCTGAGGTGGGCGGCCTCGGTGCCGCGGATGCGGTAGCTGCCGGCGGTGGGAAAATCGAGCAGGCCGATGATGTTCATCAGCGTGCTCTTGCCCGAACCGCTGGCGCCCACAATTGCCACGTACTCGCCCGCGCGAATGGAGAGCGAAACCTCGCGCAGGGCGTGCACCTGGGTTGTGCCCATGGTGTAGACCTTGCTCAGGTCGGTCACCTCGATCATGGGTGGCTCGGCGGCGGCATTGGGTTGTGGGGGGTAAGCCATAAGCGGGAACGCTCCTTGCAATAAGCTGTTGCAGAAATCCAGCGTGATCAGGATGGGCGCAAACTGTTAAGCCATTGTGAGGCTGCGGTTTGGAAAAGTCGGCTCTTTGCTGCACCCGCATGCTCGCCACCCGCACTTCGCAACCGCGCTGTTGCTGCACCGTTCACACTGGGCCCCGGCAAAGCAAACGCCCTGCCGCGTGCGCGACAGGGCGTACATCCTCTATCCAATTCCGGCCGCAGCCCCCTCGATCCTCGATCGGCTGTTCTCTCGCTTCTCGATCCCCTCTACCCAGCCGACCGCACCCGCTGCGGCAGGCAGTAGCCCTGCCCGCGCACCGTCACAATGTAGCGCGGCTCGTCGGGGTCGATCTCGATCTTGTTGCGCAGGCGGCGCACGTGCACCCACAGCGATTCCACCGTGCCGTGGTTCACGGGCTCCCATGCCTTGGCCAGCAGATAGCCCGCCGAGAGCACCCGCCCCCGGTTGTTGACGAGGATGTTCATCAGCCGCGTCTCGGTGGGGGTGAGCGTAACCTGCTCGCCGTCCACCACGGCGTAGTGCTGGGCAAAGTTGATCTTCAGGCGGTCGTCGATCGCCTGCTCGGGGTCGCTGTTGGTGTCGGTGACGGAGCGCGCCAGCACACGTTTGACGCGCGCCAGCAGCTCGCCAAAGGCAAAGGGCTTGGTGACGTAGTCCTCGGCATAACGGCTGATGCCCTCGACCTTGCGGTCGGTGTCGGAGAGCGCCGAGAGGAAGATGATCGGCACGGCGGCGACGCTGCGCAGCTCTTCGGCCACGGCAAAGCCGTCCATGTCGGGCAGCATGATATCGAGCAGAACGAGGTTGGGCACTCCTTCGCGCCGCAGCACCTCGAGCGCGTCGGCGCCCGATGCGGCGGCAAAGACGGTGTAGCCCTCGCGCTGCAGGCGCAAGCTGAGCATGGTGCGCGTGTCTACATCGTCATCCACCACCAGAATCCGTTTGCCGGCGTTGGGCTCGCTCGCGCTGTTGTCGGCCATCTGCAACTCCTTGTACACAAGTACGGCGCCTGCAACGGGCAAGGCTGCCAGGGGAGAAAGCGCATGCCAGATCAAGCTATATCTTACGTCAGAAACCTTACGATCAATACAACCAATGTCACAGCGAACGCGATTTCGCCAAGCCGGCCGCCGGCAGACGGCGCAGTTGTGCGCAGGATGGGCGCGCCGCGACTTGCGCGCGCTGCCAGACGTGGCACAATGGGCAGACTCCGTAGCCACATCGAACTCCGCTCTTGCGCATCCACCCCGCGTCTGGTGCATGCACACCGCGTCTGTGCGCCGGGGCGGCTCTGCCTCGCCCCAGATGAGTTTCTTTTCATGAAATTGCATGAAGGAACAGGGCGGGGTTGCCGATTTATCTGAAGGCGCACAGGCCGCGGGCTTGTGTGCCACGCGCTGCACGTTGAGAGCGAACCGCCGCAGCGCCACAAAACCGCTCTCCCGGTTGATAGGTCAGGAACCCAAATGAAGCGAACAACTGTCAGCAGATTGCGTGTGGTACTCGGCGTTTGCGCCGCCACCGTCATCTTTGGGGCCGGCGTGATCACCGGCGCCGGCGCAACCAGCGTCTTTGCCCAGGATCGCCCCGCCAGCTTTGATGTCTTTTGGGAAGTGTGGGATCTGGTGGAGGAGAACTTCGTCGACCGTACGCAGATCGACGCCACCGAGATGACCTACGGCGCGATCCGCGGCATGCTGGCCACGCTCGACGACGAGAACCACACCGGCTTCTTCAGCCCCGAAGAGGCCGAGCAGCAGACGAGCGACCTGCAGGGCGAGTTCGAGGGCATCGGCGCCTACGTCGACCAGACGGATGGCGTCACGCGGATTGTGGCGCCCATCAACGGCTCGCCCGCCGAGGCGGCCGGCATCCTGGCCGGCGACACGGTGCTCGCCGTCGACGGCGTGGAGACGGCCGGCCTGGAGCAGTGGGAGGTGATCTCACGCATCCGCGGGCCGGCAGGCACCACCGTCACGCTGACGGTGCTCCACCCCGAGGCCAGCGAACCGGTCGATATCTCGGTGGTGCGCGGGCGCATCACGCTCGACAGCGTGCTTTGGTCCACCGTGCCGGGCACAAAGATCGCCTACCTGCAGATTGCCCAGTTCGCCGACGACACCGACTACGAGCTGCGCAAGGCGCTCGAGGAGATCAGCGCCGCCGAACCGGCCTACGAGGGCATCCTGCTCGACCTGCGCAACAACCCCGGCGGCTATCTGCAGGTGGCGGTGAGCGCGGCCAGCCAGTTCTTGCAGCCGGGCGAAATTGTGCTCTACGAACGCGACGCCGAAGGCACGATGGTGCCGTACGAGGCCTTTGGCTCGGGGCTGGCGCGCGAGCTACCCATGGTGGTGCTGACGAACCCCGGCACCGCCAGCGCCGGCGAGATTCTGGCCGGCGCCTTGCAGCAGAACGGGCGCGCCAAGCTGGTGGGCGAAACCACGCTGGGCACCGGCACCGTGCTGCTCTCCTACACGTTGGGCGATGGCTCGATGCTGCGCCTGGGCGTCAGCAACTGGCTCACCCCCAACAAGGAGCTGCTCAAGGACAAGGGCGTGACCCCCGACATCCAGATCGCGCTCGACCCGGCCACCCCCATGCTCGACAGCTACGGGCTGGACGAGATGAGCGAGAGCGGCACGCTGACGATTGACGACCCGCAGTTCAAGTCGGCGCTGCTGCTGCTGCGCCTGCAGATGGCCGCCGCCGCTCGCGAAGCCGGCAGTTCCATCACCGAGTAGCGTCCACCACGAGCTGTTGAGAAAAAGAAGACGGGGACCGGCCGACCGGTCCCCGTTTTGCGTTGCGCATCCCCTTCGGCGCCGGGCAAAGTCACGCCTCGGGCGCAGTCAGGTAAAGGTTGTGGCGGCGAATGTACTCCTCGACGCCGTCGGGCAGCTGGTGGCCAAAGGGGCGTCCCTCGCGCACCCGCTGCTGGATCAGATGGCTGGCAATCTCAAGCTCGGGCATGTCCAGGATCACCACATGCTCGCGCACGCCGGGCAGCGCCGCTTCGAGCTTTGCCCAGTCCAACTCCACATCGTGGCGGGTCAGGGCGACGAGTGTGCAGTTGCGCACCAGCCAATCGGCCTCGTACCAGGTGGGCAGGTCGCGCAGGCTGTCCATCCCCATCAGGAAGAAGAGGTCGGCGGCGTTGCCGGTCTGCAGCTGCAGCAGGCGCACCATATCGGCCGTGTAGTGGGGGCCGGGGCGGTCGGCATCCATGCGGCTGACGTGGAGATAGCCGGTGTGGATGGTGGCCAGGCGCGCCATCTGCATGCGGTGCTCGATGGGCGTGAGCCGGCGCGTGCGCTTGTGGGGCGGGTCGGCGGCAGGGATGAGGTAGATGACGTCGAGGCCGAGTTGGTAGTGCGCCTCGTCGGCCAGGATCAGGTGGCCGATGTGGATGGGGTCGAAGGTGCCGCCGAAGACGCCAATGCGTCGCCTGTGTGCGGGCGCTTCGACGTCGAGCTGCGCCTCGGCGGGCGCGGCTGCCGGGTCTATTTCGGCACTGGGTTCAGCCATGGAGGTTGCTCCGGCCGACAGGTGTAGGGGAGGGCATGATCAAGGTGGGGAAGGGCAGCCGTGCGCCCATGCGGATGGCGCGCACGGCTGCCCTCTTCGGGTCGATTGCGGCTACTCGTCGAAGGCGTTGTCGTAGCCCCACGTCAGCTCGGTGGTGCCGATGCGCACGGTGTCGCCTTCCTTCACGCCGGCCACGCGCAGCGCGTCGGCGATGCCCAGCGCGCGCAGAATCCGCTGGAAACGCAGCGCGGCCTCGTGGTAGGTCCAGTTTGTCATCGCCGCCGCGCGCTCGATCGCCACACCTTCGACGTACCACTTGTCGTCGGCCACCTGGAAGATCTCGAAGGCCTTCTCGTCGGGAGCGGGCGTGATCACGGGCAGGGCATCGGCGCCAGCAGCCGGGCGCACCACGGCGGGCAGCGAGGCCAGCAGATCCTTTACGCGGTAGAGCAGCTGGTCGACGTTCTGGCTCGCGGCGGCGCTGATGGCGAGGGGCTCGACGCCCCTGGCGATCAGTGCCTGCTCGACGGCGGGCCAGGCTTCACGTACCTCGGGCAGGTCCATCTTGTTGAAGACGACGAGCTGGGGCTTGTCCGCCAGGTCGGGGTTGAAGAGTTGCAGCTCCTGGTTGATCGCCTCGTAGTCGCCGAGTGGATCCGGGCTGTCGCCGCGCAGCAGGTGAATGAGCACGCGCGTACGTTCGACGTGGCGCAGGAACTCGAGGCCGAGCCCCTTGCCCTCGTGCGCGCCCTCGAGCAGACCTGGAATGTCGGCAACCACAAACTGGCGGTGGTCCACTTCGGCCACGCCCAGCGAAGGGGCAACGGTGGTAAAGGGATAATCAGCAATCTTGGGCCGCGCGGCGCTGATGACGCTGAGCAGCGTGCTCTTGCCGGCGTTGGGCACACCCACAATGCCGACGTCGGCCACCAGCTTCAGCTCGAGCGCCAACCAGCGATCCTGGCCGGGTTCGCCCTTTTCGGCAAAGCGGGGCGCGTTCTGGCGCGCCGTCTTGAAGGCCGCGTTGCCGCGCCCGCCGCGCCCGCCGGGGGCCACCACCACCTGATCGCCGGGCTGCTCAAGGTCGGCCAGCAGGTCGCCCGTATCGGCGTCGCGCACCAGCGTGCCGGGCGGGACGAGGATGTGCAGGTCTTCCCCCTGGGCGCCCGTGCGGTCGGCGCCGGCGCCGTGGCCGCCCCGTTCGGCGCGATAGTGCACCTGGTTGTGCAGCGGGTAGAGGGTATTGAGTTCGAGGCTGGCTTCAAGCAGGACGCTGCCTCCGCGTCCGCCGCTGCCGCCGTTGGGGCCGCCGCGCGGCACATAAGGCTCGCGCCGGAAGGACATGACGCCGTTGCCGCCGTCACCGCCCTTGACATAGATGCGTGCTCGATCGAGGAACTGGGATGCCATGCGCCCCATTGTATCGGAGGGAGCGCCTGCCCGCCAATGGCCGGCCCGCTTGCGGCAGGTGCACAGCCGGCGCAGGCGCGATGGAGGCCGCCCAGAGACGCAGGCCCTGCGGCGGGCTAGAGTGGCGGGTTGGTGAACTGTCATTGCAGTGTGGAAAGAGAATCGTCTGCAGCGAACAGTGGAGCGCGGAAAGCGCCGCACGGTTGACACCCCTTCGCCGCCGGCTATAATGAGCGAACGCTTTGCCTCCGGCGGGCGGGCGCTTTGCGAGTCAAGATGAGTGATCAGGCAATCGACCAGGCTGCCGTTGCGGCCGACGTTCCCTCCCCTGCGGGGCTGGGCAAGTTGAATTCTGCGCGACCGGCTGCGCAAGGCACCACCGCTCGACAAGCCACAACCGGCGTCGCCCCACTGCAGCCTGCGGCGGCAATCGTCGCCCAGCCCGAGCCACTGCTCGAAGCGGGCGCGGCGCAGGCGGCGCGCAGGCGCGCGCACATCCTTTCGCTGTTGGGGCTGGCGCCCCTCGCCGCAGCGCTTGCGGCCCTTCTGATCTGGCGCGACGATGTCTGGCTGCTGATTACCGATGAGCAAGCCATCGAGGCGCTGATCGAACGGGCCGGCTACTGGGGGCCGCTGACGCTGATCCTGATCACGATCCTGCAGATTGTGATTGCCCCCGTGCCGGGCTATGTGGTGCAGCTGGCCGCCGGCTTCCTGTTCGGCACGCTCTGGGGTGGGCTCTATGGCGCCGTTGGCATCCTGATTGGCAGCATGCTGTCGATGTTTCTGGCGCGCACGCTGGGCCGCCCGCTTGCGATCTGGATGCTGGGCCCCGAACGTCTGCAGCGCTGGGAGTCCGTTACCCACAGCGAGAGCCCCTGGGTTTGGTTGATGCTGATGGTGACGCCGCTGGGCGACAGCGTTTACCTGCTGGCTGGCCTCTCGCGCGTCTCCTACCTCACCATCCTGCTGCTGACGCTGGCCGTGCGTATCCCAACGTCATTTCTCTCCAGCGCCATTGGCGGCGGCCATGTGCCCTTCTTCTGGCTGGTGGCGCTGGCAATCGTTGCGTGCGCAGCGGCGTTGGTAGGCTACCGCTACCGCGAGGCGCTGAGCAGTTGGTTCGACCGCACGCTGAAGCAGCGGCTGGCGACCCAGCAGCCCGCCCTCGCCCCCGCCGTCTCCGAGGCGGTGGACGAGCCTCCCGCCGAAGCGTCCAGCGCGCGCTGAACGCAAATCGCCTGCCGGCCCATTGCCCCTCACACACTGCAATCGTACGCCCTGTAACCGCACACCCTGCAACCGCACGCGTTCCCCATGCGCACGGCCAAAGGCACCTTGTGCGGGCCGTCCGTTATGGGCCGATACTCGGTTGCGATTCTTCACCCCAGGGCCGCGCCGCAGATTTGGCGCCCCTGCAGCAAGGAAGTGAGCCATGAGCACAAGCACCGACGGCGCCGCCCTGATCGCGCGCATCGACGAAGACCTGAAGCAGGCCATGCGCGACCGAGACGAGACGCGCAAGCTGACGCTGCGTTCCGCCAAGACGGCGCTGACCGAGGCCGCCAAGGCCGGCGAGCAACACGCGCTTTCGGACACAGAGGTGCTGGCCGTGCTGCAGCGCGAGGCCAAGCGCCGCAAGGAGGCCGCCGCCGAGTACGAGAAGGCGGGCTATGCCACGCGCGCCGCCGCCGAATTGGCCGAACTGGCGGTTCTGGAGCACTACCTGCCCCAGCCACTGCGCGAGGATGAGCTGCACGAACTCATCGCAGCTGCAATTGCCAACACGGGCGCGACCACGGCCAAGGAGATGGGCAAGGTGATGACGGCGCTCAAGCCCGTGGTGGGCGGCCGCGCCGACGGCAAGCTGGTGAGCGAACTGGTGCGCAAGGCGTTGGGCGCCTGAGCGTTGGCGCCTAACGCAGAGCCATAGAGCGGACCCATGGCACAGCCCCTGGCAGCGAACCGAAGGGCAGGCGTGGCAGCGGTGCGGCGCCGGCTGGCGTTGTGGCGGCTGGTGGTGCACAACACGCCGGCCGCACAGCACGCGCTCGTTGCCTTCTGCCTGACGCTGATCGGCGTCACACTCTTCCTGGTGCTGGGATGGTCGACGCCGGCCGCCAGCCGCGTGCAGATTGCGCCCGGCCAGGTGGCGCCCTTCGACGTTGTCTCGCCGCGCCAGATCAGCTACATCAGCGAGCTGCTCACCGAGCAGGCGCGTGCCCGCGCTGCCGGCGCCATTCCCGAACAGTACGACATCGCCGCCGGCAGCATTCGCCGCCAGCAGGTGGTGCGCGCCCGCGAGATCGCCGGTGTGATTGAAGCCACACGCAACGACTCAGCCCTCAGCGCGGCGCAGCGGCTCGACGCCCTGCTCGCCATCCCCGAGCTGGGGCTGACGGCCGAAGCCGCCACCGCCATCCTCGCCCTGCCCGAAGACGAATGGCTGCAGGTGGCCACCGAACTGCCGATTGCCCTCGACCGCCTGCTGCGCGACGAGATCCGCCAGACCGATATCCCCGCCGTGCAGCGGCGCGTCACATCGGTGCTCAGCACCGAACTGAGCGACCCAGCCGCCGAATCGGCCGCCGAGCTGGTGCGCGCGCTGGTGCGCCCCAACAGCTACCCCAACCCCGTGCGCACCACCGAACTGCGCGACAGCGCCCGCGCCGGCGTCGCCCCCCTCTTGGTGACGATCGAGCGGGGCGAAACCGTGCTGCGCGCCGGCGATGTGGCCACCCCCGAAGATGTCGAGGCGCTGCAGCAGATCGGTCTGCTCAGCAGCCAGTGGGACCCGTGGACGCTGCTGCGCGCGCTCATCTATACGGTGCTGGTGCTGGGGCTTTGCGTGGGCGCCTGGCTGCGGCTGGCGCAACCCACGCACCACCCCTGGCGCGAGCTGGTGCTGCTTACCCTGCTGGTGATTGGCTGGCTGGTGGTGGCCAAGATCATGATTGTGCCCCACGACTGGCTGCCCTGGCTCTACCCGCTGGCGGCGCTGAGCATGCTGATCGCCTGCCTGATCCACGTACGCGGCGCCGTGATCGTAACACTGGGCATGGCGCTGGTGGTGCACTGGCTGGGCGCCGGCGATATGGCGATGGTGGTCTTTGCGCTGGCGGGTGGGCTGGCCGGCGCACTGGTGCTGGGCCGGGCCGAACGCACCACCGTCTTCCTCAGCGCCGGGCTGGCGGTGATTGCGGCCAACCTCTTCGCCGTGGCCGCCTTCCGCCTGCCCTTCGACACGCTGAGCAACACGGAGCGCCTGCAGCAGTTGATGGTGCTGATGCTCAACGGCGGCCTGGCGGCGAGCATTGCGCTGCTCGGTTACTTCGCGCTCGGCAACCTCTTTGGGCTCACTACCTCGCTGCAGCTCAACGAGCTGAGCCGCCCTACACACCCGCTGCTGCGCCAACTGCTGCTCAAGGCATCCGGCACCTACCATCACACGATTGTCGTCAGCAACCTGGCCGAGCGCGCCGCCGCCGCCATCGGCGCCGATGCGCTGCTGGCGCGCGTGGGCGCCTACTACCACGACATCGGCAAGACGGTGCGCCCCTACTTCTTCACCGAAAACATCGACGACGACGTCTCGCCCCACGACCGGCTGGACCCGCTCACCAGCGCCCAGATCATCATCAGCCACGTGCGCGACGGGCTCGACCTGGCGCAGAAGTACCGGCTGCCCCGCCGCCTGCAGGATTTTATTCGCGAGCACCACGGCCGCTCGCTGGTGCAGTACTTCTACATTCGCGCCGTGCGCGAAGCGGGCAGCGCCGAAGCCGTGGACGAGGAGGCCTTCCGCTATCCCGGCCCGCGCCCGCGCAGCAAGGAGACCGCAATCCTCGCCCTGGCCGACACGTGCGAAGCAGCCGTGCGCGCCATGCGCCCCGCCGCGCGCGAGGAGCTGGCCACGCTCGTCAACCGGCTGATCGACGAGCGGCTGGCCGACGGTGAGCTGAGCGAGTGCCCGCTCACCTTCCGCGACCTGCAAATTATCCGCGAGGTCTTTGTGCAGGTGCTGCAGGGCGTACACCACCCGCGCATCGTCTACCCCACGGCGCCCAAGCCCGCCGGCGCCACAGCCATGCCTGGACCGGTGGCGGAACCGGCCGCGGCCGCTCTACAGCCCGCCACAGCCGCAACCAACGCCGCGCTGCCGGCGGCGACCCTGCACGCCGTGCCCGGTGGCGACGACGGCCCCGTTGAGCGGCCGGCACACGAAGCGCACACGGCAAACGGAGTTGCCCACACGCCGGCATGGGCCACAGAGGGCAACGAACCTCCCACCGCGACCCACCCCCGCGCCGGCGCCGAAGAGTTGGACGAAACCGCGGCAATGGCCTCGGTCGACAAGGCAGGCTGACACAAAACCGCCGCCATGATTGAGGGCTATTTGTGAGCTTTAGGCACAGCGCAGACGACTTTGACGACCCCAGTGGACTGGCTGACGACGCGCAGCAGGCGATCGAGATCAATGTGCAGGCCGACGACAGCGTGGCTGGCCTGCTCCCGCCCGACACCCCAGCGCTGCTGGCGCAAGTGGCCGCGGCCGTGCTCGCCCACGAGCTGGTGGCAGAGGCCGCCCTGACGATTCTGCTCACCGACGACAGCGTGGTGCAGCAGTACAACCGCGACTATCGCGGCGTCGACGCACCAACCGATGTGCTCAGCTTTGCCGCGCACGACGGCGAGAGCGAGCTGCTCGACCTGCCCGACGAGCTGCGCGCCGCACTCGAACGCGAGATGGGCGACCTGTTGATCGCCGTGCCTTATGCGCAGCGCCAGGCCGTGCGCTTTGGCAATTCGTTGCGCGCCGAGTTGATGCTGCTGACTGCGCACGGCGTTCTGCACCTGCTGGGCTACGACCACGCCACCCCCGACGACGCGCGCGCGCTCTGGCAGCTGCAGGAGGATATCCTGGCGCCACTGGGCGTAACCGGCCTCTCGCTGCGCCCGCACGATGAACCACACGATGACACCTGATCCGCCAACCGCCGCCCGCAGCGCCGAACCGTCGGCAGCAGCGCCAAACGGCACACAGTCCGCTGCGCCGCCCGCCGCGCCCCTCGCTCCCACGCTGCCGCCCAACCACGCGGCGCGCGCGAGCTTCGTGGGCGGGCGGCTCTTCAGCTTTCGCGCCGCGCTCAACGGCGCATGGCACACGCTGCGCACGCAGCCCAACGCCTGGATCGAGCTGGCGGCGCTCACCGTAGTGGCGCTGGCCGGCCTTTGGTTGGGCATTACGGCCGTGGAGTGGGCGCTGCTGGGGTTGACCGCCTTTCTGGTGCTGGCGCTGGAGGCGGTGAATACGGCAATCGAGGCGGTAGTGGACCTGGTCTCGCCCGAGTGGCACCCGCTGGCGCGCACCGCCAAAGACGCCGCGGCGGGCGCGCTGATCTTCGCCGTGCTGGGCAGCCTGGTGGTGGCAGCGGCGATCCTGCTGCCCCGCCTGCTGGCGTGATGCCGGCACGTCTGCTCCAGCCGTCCGTTCCACAAATCCTCGCGGCCTCATAGCGTCGCCTTCAGGCGTTGTTCTCGAGGAGAACCGGGGCAACGACGGCTGAAGCCGCCGCTATGAACGAGAGACGACACCCGAGACGGAGCACGCTGGTCTCGGACGCCTGGCAAAGGGCCATCCCCACAAACAAAGGCGGCGGCCGGATCGAATGATCCGGCCGCCGCTTCGTCTCCTAGCGAAAAAACTACGATGCTTAGCGCCGGTGCGGGAAGGCGCCCAAGCCGGCAAACTGCGCCACGTCGGCCAGTTCTTCCTCGATGCGCAACAGCTGATTGTACTTCGCCACGCGGTCGCTGCGCGCCGGCGCGCCGGTCTTGATCTGGCCGGTGTTGAAGGCCACCACCAGGTCGGCAATCGTTGCGTCTTCGCTCTCGCCCGAGCGGTGGCTCACCACGGCCGACCAGCCGGCGCGGTGGCTCATGTCGATCGCCTCGATGCTCTCGGTGAGCGTGCCGATCTGGTTCACCTTGCAGAGCAGCGAGTTGCAGGTCTTCTCGGCAATCGCGCGGCGGATGCGCTCGGTGTTGGTCACCAGATGGTCGTCACCCACCAGCTGCACACGGTTGCCGATGCGCGCATAGAGCGCCTTCCAGCCATCCCAGTCATCTTCCGACATACCGTCTTCGATGCTGATGATCGGGTAGCGCGTGACCCAGTCTTCCCACAGTGCGACCATCTCGTCGCTCGAAAGCTGCTTGCCTTCGATGGGCAGCGTGTAGAGGCCGGTCTTGGCGTCGTAGAGCTCGGTGACGGCGGGGTCGAGGGCGATAAAGACATCTTCGCCGGCGCGGTAGCCGGCCTTTTCGATCGCGCGCAGGATGACTTCGATCGCCTGCGCGTTGCCGCCCAAGCTGGGGGCAAAACCGCCTTCGTCGCCAACGTTGGTGCCAAAGCCTTCGTCGTGCAGAACTTTCTTCAGGCTCTGGTAGATTTCGACGCCCCAGCGCAGGCATTCCGAGTAGCTGGGCGCGCCGGCGGGCATCACCATAAACTCCTGGAAATCGGTGCTGTTGACTGCGTGCTTGCCGCCGTTGAGGATGTTCATCATCGGCACCGGCAGCCGGCGGGCGCTGACGCCGCCCAGGTAGCGGTAGAGCGGAATCTCCATCTCGGCGGCGGCGGCCTTGGCCACGGCCAGGCTCACAGCAAGAATGGCGTTTGCGCCCAGGCGGCCCTTGTTCTCGGTGCCGTCGAGCTCGATCATGTACTCGTCAATTGCGACCTGGTCAAAGGCATCAAAGCCCAGCAGCTCTTCGGCCAGCGTCTCGTTCACATTCTCGACGGCCTTGAGCACGCCCTTGCCGCCATAGACCGACTTGTCGCCGTCGCGCAGCTCCACCGCCTCGTGGGCGCCGGTGCTGGCGCCGCTGGGCACAATCGCGCTGCCGCTGTAGCCGCTCTCCAACTGCACTTCGGCCTCGACGGTGGGGTTGCCGCGGCTGTCCAGCACCTGCCGGCCCTTCAGGTAGACGATTTCCGACATGTGACCTCCCAAGGGATCTTCTGTATGAATCTTCTGTTTGGATCTTCTGTAGAGAACTGTTTTTCGCTGCCGAACCGTTGGCTCGGCGATTTCGACGTGTGAGGGAGCAGGCCGGCGGGGAGCCAACGCACCCCGTGTGAGCGCTGCAGGCGAGGCAAATGGGGCCCGTGCGCGCCGCCTCTTGTTCTACCACAAGAGCGGCGCGCGCGGCAAAAGAGCGGCCATGCGCCCCGCCAGGATACTCTGCACAAAACCGCCCGGCCAGTGTGGCGCGGGCGGTACTGCGTCTTTGCTCTATTTGCCCGGCTCGCGGCTGGGCGGCGGCGCGGGCGAGGCTTCGGGGTCGGTGGGGAGCATGTCGTAGACGCGACGCACCGCCTTCTTCCACATGCTGCGGTAGGCGGCGGCCTGATAGGTGGCCTGGCGGCGCGTCTGCTGCCACCAGTTGTCCTCCGGGCGCTTACCCACGGGCACGCTCCACTCCAGCGCACAGGCGGCCCAGGTGAGGCCGGCGCCAAAGCCCACAAAGACAAGCTTGTCGCCCGGCTTCACCTTGCCCTCCTCGATCGCCTCGCAGAGGGCAATCGGGATGCTGGCCGTGCTGGTGTTGCCGTACTTCTGCACGTTGATGAAGCACTTTTCGGCGGGAATTTTCAACTGGCGCAGCACGCTGTTTTCGATGATGCGCCGGTTGGCCTGATGGGGCACCACCAGGTCTACATCATCAAGGGTCAGGCCGGCGCGGGCAACAACCTTCTGCGTCGCCTCGGCCATCACCTTGGTGGCAAAGCGGAAGACCGCCTTGCCGTCCATCTTGATGTAGTGGTTGCCGCCCGAAACGGTTTCGAGGCTGGCGGGCATGGCCGAACCGCCCGCGGGCAGGATCAGCGTGTTGCCGCCCGAGCCGTCGCTGCCCAGCTCGACGGCCAGCACGCCGCCGGGCACGTCGCTGGCGGCGACCAGCACCGCACCGGCGCCGTCGCCAAAGAGCACGCAGGTGCCGCGGTCGGTCCAGTCCACAATGCGGCTGAGGGTTTCGGTGCCGACGACAAGGATGTATTCGGCGTCGCCGGCCAAGATCATGCCGCGCGCCAGGCTCAGCGCATAGACAAAGCCCGAGCAGGCGGCGCTCAGATCGAACGCGCCGGCATTGTCGGCGCCGATCAGGTCCTGAATGATGGAGCCTGTGGAGGGGAAGGTGTGCTCCGGCGAGCTGGTGGCGCACATGATGACGTTGACGCGTGAGGGGTGCACGTCGGCCACTTCGAGCGCCTTGCGGGCGGCGGCGGCGCCGAGCGTGGCGCTGGTCTCGCGCGGGTCGGCCGCGACGTGGCGCTCTTCGATGCCGGTGCGGTCGCGAATCCAGTCGTCGGTGGTGTCGACGATCTGTTCCAGGTCCTGGTTGGTAATAACCTTGTCGGGCACCTGCATGCCCCAGCCCACAATCTGGGCATAGCGCCGCTCGCCGGCGGCAGCCAGCGGCAAGCGAGGCATGGGCTGCGGTGGGCGCAGCAGCGAATTGCCAAAGTTGCGGGCGCGTTCCACCGCAGCGCTGACAGAAGGCGGGGCGCTGGGCAGGGCGCCGGGTGTGGGCGAAGGGGCTGGGGGCGGGTTGTGGCCGTTGCCGCCGCTGTGCGCATCGGCGCGGGGGGCTTCGGCGCGCGAGCCATCGGTGCGGGAAGCATCGGCCTGCTGCATGACGTGCAGCTGCGGGTTGTCCATCTCTTTTGGTCCTTCTTGGCCGTCGGCGGCGCGAGCTGCGCCGCGCCGGCGAGCCATCTGCTGGCCGGGGTCAGACGCCGGCGGGCGCGTAGCGGCGCAGCATGATGCAGGCGTTGTGGCCGCCAAAGCCAAAGCTGTTGCTCAACGTCACCTGCACGTCGGCCTGGCGCGCCGTCAGCGGCGTGTAGTCCAGGTCGCACTCGGGGTCCTGATTGTGCAGGTTGATGGTGGGCGGGATGATGCCGTGCGTAATCACCTTGGCGCAGACGATGGTTTCGAGCGCGCCGGCGCCTCCGAGCAGGTGGCCCGTCATGCTCTTGGTGCTGCTGATGGCAACGCGGTAGGCGTGTTCGCCCAGCACATGCTTGATTGCCAGCGTTTCGCCGATGTCGTTGTAGCGGGTGGCGGTGCCGTGGGCGTTGATGTAGTCGATACTTTCGGGGGGTGAGCCGGCGGCGGTGGCCTTGCGCAGCGCCATGCGCATGGCGTCGGCGGCGCCGCGGCCGGTTTGGTGGGGCGCGGCCATGTGGTAGGCGTCGTTGCTGCTGCCGTAGCCGATCACCTCGGCATAGATACGTGCGCCGCGCGCCAGCGCGTGCTCTTCGGATTCCATGATCACGATCGCGGCGCCCTCGCTCATCACAAAGCCGTCGCGTGTGGCGTCAAAGGGGCGGCAGGCGGTCGCCGGTTCGTCGTTGTAGCGGCTGAGTGCGCCCATCACATCGAAGCCCGCCATCATCAGCGGCGTCAGGCCGGCTTCGGTGCCGCCGGCCACCATCACGTCGGCGTCGCCGCGGCGCACCACTTCGTACGCCTCGCCGCAGGCCGACGTGCCGCTGGCACAGGCGCTGACAACGGCATGGTTGGGACCGTGCAGGTTGTACTCGATGGCGACGCGCCCGGCGGCCGAATCGACCAGCATGTTGGGAATCATGAAGGGGCTGATGCGCTGCAGGCCCTTGGCGGCGATCGTTTCACAGCCTTCGACGGTGGACTGTACGCCGCCAATCCCTGTACCGATGATGACGCCGACGCTGGCCGGCTCTACGACCGCAAGGTCGATCCCGGCGTCGGCGATGGCCTCGCGCGTGGCGGCCAGCGCGTACTGGATGACGGGGTCGAGCCGGCGCGCTTCCTTGCGATCCATGTAGTTTGCGGGGTCGAAGCCGCGCACTTCACCGGCAAAGGTTGTGCGCAGGCTGCTGGTGTCGAAGCGGGTGACGGTGTCGATGCCCGAGCGGCCGTTGATCAGCCCGTCCCATGTGGTGGGGACGTCGAGGCCGAGGGGTGTAATGACGCCGGCGCCGGTGATGACGACGCGCCGCGGGCCGCTGTTGGCTGCAGCCGGGCTCTGCCCGTTGTGAATTGCCATGATCTGATTTGTCTTCCTTCAACGCAGAACGAAGGCTCGCACGCTGCCGATGGTGCGCGCAGCAAGCGCAAGCCCCGCGCCACAGGCTGCGCTGCGTGGATCAGGCGCGCGAGCGCTACAGGCCACGGGGAGCGTGCGCCGCCGGTATCTGTTCCATTCTAACCGTTTTGAACAAACACGAAAAGTTACGACGAGTTGCGCCCGCGAAGGGGTTGCGCACTGCGCGCGCTCACAGCAGGCGACGCGCCCACAGCAGGCGCGCACCGGGCCGGCTCATGATTTCGAGCCGGCCCGGTCACCCTCACATGTGCACAACCTCTCGATCCGCGATCGCTGTTCTCTCGCTTCTCGCTGCGCTCTATCCCCGCTTGTTCCCCAGCGCACGCAGCAGCAACAGCAGACCAGCACCCATCAGCACCACCGGCCAGAACCAGTTCATCATGGTAAACATCGCCATGCGCTGCGAAAAGACCACAAAGCCCAACAGCAGCATCACACCGGCTGGAATGTAGGCCCACCAGCGCGAATGGCCTTCATCGACCGAAGAGAGCGCCACCAGCAAAAAGGTTGCACCAATGCCCAGAAAGAGCACTGAGCCTGGGTCAACCACAGTGCTCAGGCTGTGAATGCCGCTTACGGCCGCCACGGCGCTCAGCGAGAGCAGCGTGCCGCCGGGGATCATCGCCCACCAGTAGTCGCGCCGTGTGAAGTAGATCACCCAGAAGGCAAGCCCCAGCGCGCCCAGAAAGGCCGAGCCGGCAAGGAAACTCAACCGCTGGGGACCAAACTCGCTGATCATGATCGTTCCAGAGAGGCCGAAGAGCGCAAAGGCGGGGATCACCGCCCACCAGTGTTCGCGCGGGTTGCTCACATAGACCGAACCAAAGGCAAGCCCGCCTGCAGCAAAGGCCAGAGGCCAGATAAAGCGCGCAATGCCTTCAAACAAGCCAAGGTTCTGCATTAGAATCAGCCCGCCGGCAACCACCAGCAGCGCGCCCCACAGAAGGGGATTTGTGCGCTGCGGCTGTCCGCTTTCGGGCAGGGGGTTTGGCTGCAAGAATTCGTTCGACATCGTCTCCCTCCTCAGGGTGCAAGGCAATGCGGGTGCAATGCGGGTGCAAGGCAGCGCGGCCGCAGCCGCAGCCGCGCAAAGGTCTTCTGGGGGGCATCAAGTAGCAGTCGGCAGCGGTGGCTCTGCGCTGTGTGCCGGCCACCATCCACTACGCAGCCCACCCCGCCAAGGTCGCGAAAAACAGCAACAACATCTGACGCAAGGGCGCGAAAGACGCAAGGGAACGCAAGAAACGGCAACGGCAGGAACACCAGGAACAGCATCAGAAAGAAGAGAGCTCCCGGCACATGTGCCGGGAGCTCTCTTTTCATCTATTTCTGCAATTCCTGCAGTTGCCGTTCCTTGCGTTTCCTGGCGTCCTTGAGCCCTTGCGTCAGAAGTTTTCCCGTTAGCGTGGCTCGATTGCACCGGGCATGGTGCGACCCCACCAAACGCGCACGCGCGCAATACCCGTGCGCTGGTAGTACTCGACGCGCACCACATGCTCGCCGCCGCCCACATTCAGGAAACGGTTGCGCACCTCGCCCGCGCCGTCGCTCCACTTGTCGAGCAGCAGCAGATTGTCGAGGTAGAGGCGCACGCCGTCATCGGCCTGCGCCCAGAAGAGATAGTCGCCGCCCAGGAAGGTATAGCGCGCCTCCCACTGCGCCATCCACGCGCCGGTATAGGGGCCGGTGGGCGAGCCGTTGCCCCACATGTAGTCGAGCGCGTAGTCGCCGCCGTCGGGCTCCATGCGCGAGAGCACGCCCCCGCTCACCACGGGCAGCCCCGAATAGGCGGCCGTCCAGCGGTTCGCCGGCGCCTGCGCCCACGTCAGCCGCACCTGCGCCGCGCCCGAATACTCAACAAACTCCACACGCACAGTGTGCAGACCGCCCAATTCGCTGCCAAAGCGATAGGCCATGCCCCCGGCGCCGCCCAGGGCATCGATCATCGTCTGGCCGTCGATGTAGACGCGGATGCCGTCGTCGGCCTCGGCGCTGAAGAAGTAGAAGCCCGGCGCAAAGTCGATCACGCGCTCAAAGCGCACTGAGAAGGCGTCGGCCGGCAGCCCGGCGCGTGCGGCGCCTGTGCCCCAATTCAGGTCAAGCGTGGGCAGGTCGTCGACGGCGGCGGGCACACCGGCGAGGGTGGTGTTGGCAAAGTAGAGCGTGCGCCAGCCCAGGAAGGTGTAGGGGGTGGCTGTGGGCTGCGGCGTGGCGGTGGGCGTCGGCGTGGGCGTGGGCACGGCCACCTCCACCACGGGCGCGACCATGGCGTCGCCGTCCAGCGTCACCAGGCGCGGCTCCACCCAGCCCACCGTGCCCTGGCATTCCAGCTGCACCCAGGATGCGCCGGCATTGCGCCCCACCAGTGCGCAGCGCTGATTGAGCAGGATCTGGCCGATGCGCGAATAGTCCTCGCCCGGCCCCGTGCGCAGGTTGACGGCGTCGAAGCGGCCCACGGCGGCGGGCGGGCGGCCGGGCGTCGCCGTGGGTGTCGGCACAAGCGCAGTAGGGCTGGGCGTGGCCGTCGGCGGCGCGGGGGTGGACGTCGGCGTCTCATCCTCGATGGCCACGATCGCCGTTACCACCAGAAAGGCGTTGGCGTCACCGCTACCGGTGGTGTAGAGCGTGCCGGAGACGCGCACATCGAGCGGGGCGCGCCGGCCAAGTTCAGTCAGCTGCGCATCCAGCTCGGTGGTGGCGGGCACCAGCGCATAGAGGCTGCCGCCGGTGATCAGCAGCTGCTCGCCGCCGGCCGGGTTGCGTTCGATCGCGCCGAGCAGGCCGGAGATGGATTGGGCCATGCGGCGCTGGGTGGGCAAGGCGGCGGGCACAATCGGCGTGGGGGTGGACGTCGCTTGCTGGCTGGTGATCAGCGGCAGGTAGAGCGGCTCCGCTTCGGAGGAGCCGGGCACAATCGGCACAAAGAGTTCGATCGTGGGTTCGGGCGTGGGAGTGGCCGTGGTCGTGATCGTCGCTGTGAGGGTCGCCGTGATTGCAGCGGTGGGCGTGACTGCGCGTGTCGCGGCGCGTGTGGCAGTGGGGAAGACGGGGATGCGCGTGGCCTCTTGCGCCAGGGCGGGGCGTACAACCATCCGCCCGGCGCCGGCAGCCAGCGCGCCCAGCAGCGCCGCAAGCAGCAGCACTGCGAGCAGCACCCTGCGCCGGCGCAGCGGGAAGAGCTGTAGAGAGGCGCAGCGCCACGGCTTCTGCATGCACCTATTCTAGCACCGCTGCAGCCGGAACGCGCGGCCTCCTCAGAGGGGCAGCAGGGCGCTGCGTCAGCTCTGGCCCAGCGCCACCTCCAGCGCATCGTGGAGCGTGCGCGCGCCCACTACCTCGATCTCGTTCGAGAGTGTGGCGCCGTTGCGCGGCAGGGCGCCGCGCGGCACCAGCGCGCGCTGAAAGCCCAGTTTGGCGGCCTCGTGCAGGCGGCGCTGCAGGTGGCCCACGCTGCGCAGCTCGCCGCTCAACCCCACCTCGCCCACAATCGCCAGGTCCACCGCTACCGGCCGGTTGCGATAGCTGCTGGCAATCGCCACGGCGATCGGCAGGTCGGCCGCCGGCTCATCGATCGACATGCCGCCAATCACATTGACGAAGATGTCCTGGTCGCTCAGGTCCAGCCCCACCCGTTTGCTCAGCACGGCGCTGAGCAGCAGCAGGCGGTTGGCGTCGATGCCGTTTACGGTGCGCCGCGGCTGGCTGAAGGCGGTTGTGCTGCAGAGCGCCTGCACCTCCACCAGCAGCGGGCGCGTGCCCTCCATCGAAACGGCAATCGCCGAGCCGGCGGCGTTGGGCAGCCGCTCCGAGAGGAAGAGCTCCGAAGGGTTCTTCACCTCCGTCATCCCCGCTTCACCCATCTCGAAGACACCCACCTCGTTCGTGCTGCCGAAGCGGTTCTTCACCGAGCGCAGCAGGCGATAGGCGTGGAAGCGCTCACCCTCCAGCTGCAGCACGACGTCGACCATGTGCTCGAGCACGCGTGGGCCGGCGATGGTGCCCTCTTTCGTCACGTGGCCCACCAGGAAGATCGGAATGTTGGTCTGTTTGGCCAGGCGCAGCAGGGCGGCGGCGCAGTCGCGCACCTGGCTCACCGTGCCGGCGGCGCTGGCGTTGGCTGCCGTATAGATGGCCTGGATCGAATCGACGATCACCAGGTGGGGCTGCATGGCCTCGATCTGCTCGATAATCGGCTCGACCAGAATCTCGGAGAAGACGTGGAGCCGCTCGCCGTCGATGCCCAGGCGGGTGGCGCGGCGGCCCACCTGGTGCGCGCTCTCCTCGGCGCTGACGTAGAGCACCGGCCCCACCGAGGTGGCGATTTCGTGCGCCATCTGCAGCAGCAGCGTGCTCTTGCCGATGCCTGGGTCGCCCCCCACCAGCACGCACGAGCCGGGCACAATGCCGCCGCCCAGCACGCGGTTGAGCTCGCTCATCGCAAGCGGCAGGCGCGGCTGGCCCTCGCGCGCGATCGCTGCCAGCGGCTGCGGGCGCACGCCGTTGCCGCCGGTAACGGGCATGGCGCTGCGGCTGCGGTCGGGCGCGGCCACCGTCACCTCGTCGAGCGTGTTCCACTCGCCACAGTCGGGGCACTTGCCCATCCACTTCATCTGCGCACTTCCGCAGGCGCTGCAAACGTACTGCGTGCGCGCCTTGGCGGCGGCCTTGCTCATGGCAGCTCCCGGCAAAGCTGGCTAATCCTGCCAGCAGAATCGAACATATGTGCGAATTATAGCGCACTTTGTTCCGCACTTCAAGCTTGCAAAGGCAAACTGCCGACGCGAGGAAAAGCAAAAAGTACACGGAAACGACGGAAACGACGGGAAAAGCACATCGGCGCAGGGACATGTGATCGGCGGCCAATGCGTTCTGCTTGCGCTTTACCCCGTCGTTTCCGTTTTCTTCCGTGTACTTTTTGCTTTCCTTGTGTCTCTTTGCGCCCTATTGGCCTTGCGTCGGGTGTACTGCGGGTGTGGTCAGCGTCTGCAGAAAGGCCTCGAGCTGCGCCAGTTCGGCCGCGTCCAGCTCCAGGGGGGCAAGCTCGTTGTGGCCCAGCAGCACGGGCGCGCCGCCTGCGTTGTAGTGGCGCAGCACCTCGGCCAGCGAACCGATCTGGCCGGCGTGCATGTAAGGCGCAGTCGCCGCCACGTTGCGCAGCGTAGGCGTGCGGAAGGCGCCCTCCAGCCCGGCTGGCGAGGAGAGCAGGTAGCGCAGCGCGCCACAGGTGGCGGGGTCTTCGGCGTCGGCGTCGCTGTAGGCGCCCAGGCAGCCAAAGGGCGCGTCGGCAAGGCCGGCGACCACCGCCGCCCGCCCGGCGTCGAGCGGCAGATCGGGCGCCGGGGCCACGCCTGTGTTGTGGAAGCTGTTGTTTGTGAAGAGCGGGCCGTTGTGGCAGTTGAGGCACTGCGCCTTGCCGATGAAGAGGCGCAGCCCCGCCTGCTCGTCTGGGCTGAGCTGCGCGTCGGCTGCCGGCGCTGCGCCTGCGGCCAACGCCGCCGCCCAGAGGTCGAAGCGGGTGGAGGGCGGCGTGAGCGTGCGCTGGAAGGCGGCCAGCGCCTTGCCCACATTGCTGAAGACGCGGTTGATGGCGTCGCGGTCCGCCTCCGTCATCGCCTGCCACGCCGCCTGGGTTGTGGCGCTGCCCACGGGGCCGGCGTGGGCGGGGAAGCGGCCACTCTCCTCGAGCGGCGGCAGCGGGCCAAAGAGCGCCGTATAGGGCTCAGCGTAGCTGCGGGCGATGGCGTGGGCCACCTCCGTGCGGTCGATGCCCTGTTCGGCCGGGTTCTCCAGCGGCAGCAGCGCCTGGCTCCACAGGCTGTCGGCCTTGCCGTCCCAGGTCAGCCAGGGGCTCCAGGCGGCGCCGAGCAGAGTGGGCGTGTGGCGGTGGAAGGCACCCTCGCCCTGCGCCAGCGTGCGCCCGTCGGTAAAGCCGAGCGCCGGGATGTGGCACGACGTGCAGGCAACCGTGCCGCCGGCGCTGAGTGCGACGTCGGCGAAGAGCGCCTTGCCCAGCGCTGCGGCGGCGGGGTCGTCGGCAACGTGGTTTGACGGGTCGGGCGGGAGGGGCGGCAGCGCGTCGAGCGCCAGCGAGGCGATCGCGGCGCGCTCGGCTATGCTCCAGCGCGGGGCTGTGCTCCAGCGCGGGGCTGCGCAGGCAACCAGCAGCGCGGCAGCCAGCGCCACCCCCGCGCAGCAGAGCAGACGTCGCATGGCTGCGGCCCTCAGGGTGCAACCTGGAAGGGCAGCACGGCGACATCGCGGCCGGCGGGGCCGTCGACGGTCACCGTGATCACCCAGGCGCCTGGCATCTGGAACTGCAAGCCCTCGACGCGGTAGTCGCCGCCCCCCAGGTCGGCCGTTACGCGCGGGGCGGTGGGCAAGCCGTGGTTGTGCGCGGGCATGCCGCCCGTTACCTCCAGGCTGGCGCCCGCAACCGCTGCACCGGCCGCATCTTCTACATGCAGCGTCCACGCCTGCAGCGTGTTGAGCGGCGCCCCGGCTGCAGCATCCTGGCGCGCGACCGTGTAGAGCCCCGCCGCCGAACGCTGCGGGCCGGCCGGCGCGGCGCTGGTGTCGTTGCGGCTGCAGGCGGCGGGCAGCGCTATCAGCATCGCAAGCAAGAGCAGACGCAGCGCAGGGGGGAATCGGCAGTTCATTTTCGTTTTGCCGGAAAGACTGGGGGAGCTTCGTCGCGCCGCCGCCTCAGGCGGGGACGGCGTACGCCTCTTCGACAATCTCGTAGTCCATGCTCAGCGTGGCAGCCTGGGCCAGCATCGCCTGCGCCGGGCAGTACCGGCTGGCCGAAAGCTCCATGGCCCGCTCCACGGCGCCCGAGTCAATCTTCTCGCCGCGCACCACGTAGTGAATGTGCATCTGCGTAAAGACCTTGGGGTGCTCGTCGGCGCGTTCGCCATGCACGCGCACTTCAAAGCCGTTGATCTTCTGCCGCTTTTTGGCCAGGATCGAGATCACATCCATCGCCGTACAACCCGCCAGCCCCATGGCCAGCAGCTCCATGGGGCGAAAGCCGTCGTTGGCGCCGCCCACCGACGGGTCGGTGCCCAAGGGCAGCACAAAGCCCGAATCGGCGCTGGCGTCAAAGCTCATGCCCTGCTTCCAGGTAACAACGGCGTCCATGAGGGGTCTCCTTAATGGTGGACGACAATCGAAAAGCGAGAAAAACGATCGAGGATCGAGGTTCAAGGATCGGTGCTCGATCGGGCCAGCAATCGTGGCTGTCGAGACGCCTGAATGTAGTTGCTCGCCTAATAGTGCCCTGAGCCTGCGCCGCAGACCAAAACCAGGTGGGTGGCGTTGCAGCGCGGCCGTTTCGATCGGCAAGAGGCCCGCGCGCACCCCTGAAAGTACGTAGGTATGGCGTGGGCGAAGTACAAGGCAAGCGCAGGGGCGCCACCCAACCAGAAGCGCGCGTTCCCTGTAGAGTAAGCGCCAGCCGACGCACTGCTCCACCCCCCTTTGGAGCCGTTGCTGCCGGCCGTCTTGGCGCGCATCCCCTGACGCGCACGGTTTGTGCCGCACAACCGCGCACAATTGCAGCCTCCATCCATTCGATGTCAGGAGAAACCCCGTGACCCCACCACGCGCCCCAGCCGTGGCCCCGGAGGCGACGCACGCCCCGACCCATCCCAATCCAATCGACCTGCTTGAAGCCGAAGCAACCCCCTCGCCAGCCACTTCAGAAGCAACCCCGACAGCTTCCGCTCCCGCGCTGAGCGGCAGGCGGCGTTTTCTGCAGTCGGCCGGCGCCGGCGCGCTGGTTGCCGCCGCCGCTGCCGCAGCGCCCGCCCCCGCACGCGCCCAGGAAGCGGCGCCGGACGCCACACAGGCCGGCATGCGCCGCGTCTCGGGCGCCGAGCAAGCGCAGGCGCGAGAGACCGAAGGCGCCTCCTCGATCGCCTGGGCCGAAGCGGTGGCGGCCACCGCCTCGCCCGAGGTCATCGCGCTCAACCGCATGGGCTTTGGCCCGCGCCCCGGCGACCTGGCCAAGCTCATGGCCATGGGCGCCAGCAGCGATGCGCGCCTGCAGGCCTACGTCGAGCAGCAACTCAACCCCGGCGCCATCGACGACAGCGACGTGCACGGCCGCATCGCCGCACAGGGCTTCACCACCCTTACCAAGACGCGCACCCAGCTTTGGCAGGAGCACCTGAAGGCGCCCAACCTCGACTGGAGCGAGCGCATCCGCCCGCTCACCGAGACGCTGCACGCGACCTTCCTGCGCGCCATCTACAGCAAACGCCAGCTCGCCGAAGTGCTTACCGACTTCTGGCACAACCACTTCAACGTCTACGCCTGGGACATCTGGGGCGCCGCCACCTGGGTGCACACCGACCGCGATGTGATCCGCGCCAACCTCTTCGGCAACTTCCGCACCATGCTCGACGGCATCGCCAGGAGCCCGGCGATGCTCTACTACCTCGACAACGTCTCGAACACCGGCGCCGGGCCAAACGAGAACTTCGCCCGCGAACTGATCGAGTTGCACACGATGGGCGCCGAGAACTACATGGGCGTGCAGAGCATCGTGGACCCCAACACGGGCGAATACCGCCATCCCGCCCCCAAGGACGCCAACAACAAGCCGCTGCTCTACGTCGACGAGGATGTCTACGCCGCCACGCAGTGCTTTACCGGCTGGCGCATCCACGACGAGACGGGCGAGTTCTTCTTCGACGACTCGGTGCACGAGAAGTACTCGAAGACGGTGCTCGCCTACACGCTCGCCTCCGGCGCAGGCGAGGACGACGGGCGCAGGGTGCTCGACATTCTGGCCAACCACGCGGGCACGGCGCACTATATCTGCCGCAAGCTCTGCCGCCGCCTGATCAGCGACGACCCGCCCGAGTCGGTGGTGCAGGCCGCCGCCAACGTCTGGATGGCCAACCGCACCGCGCCCGACCAGCTGCGCAAGGTGGTGCGCACCATCCTGCTCTCCAACGAGTTCCGCACCATCTTCAGCCAGAAGATGAAGCGCCCCTTCGAGTTCGCCATGAGCGCGATTCGGGCCACCAATACCGATTTTGCCTACGACGACAACTTCCGCTGGCGCTTCGAGACGCTGGGTCAGCCGCTCTTTAGCTGGCGGCCGCCCAATGGCTACCCCGACACCAAAGAGGCGTGGAACAGCACCATGCTCATGCTGCAGCGCTGGCGCTACACCACCTATCTGGTGGACTGGTGGCGCTACCCCGACGACGGCTCGGGCGAGGAGAAGACCCGCTTCAACATGCGGGTGCAGATGCCGGCCAGCGTGCGCACGCCCAACGCGGTGGTCGATTTTTGGGTGGATCGTATGCTGGGCCGCGCTCTACCCAGCGAGGAGCGCACGGCGCTGGTGAACTTTATGGCCGCCGGCCGCAACCCCGACGCCGACCTGCCCGATGGCGAGCTGGAAGACCGGCCGCGCTTCCTGGTGGGGCTGCTGCTCTCGTCGCCCTCGTTCCAGTGGCGCTGAGCCAGTGGCGCTAGGCCCAGTGCGCTTCGAGCGCGCCTGCCTCTTCGACAATCTGCGCAGCGCGGCCGCACGGACGGCATCTGCGCTTTGCTTGCACCCCTAAAGGAGACAACCGTGTTCAAGGTTTCGCGCCGCGGCATGATGGTTGGCTGTTCGGCAGCAATTGCGGGCTGGGCCGGCGGGCTGCGCTTTACCGCCTTTGGCAGCCCCGAGGCAGAACCCACGCAAGAGATACTGGTTGTTGTCTTCCTGCGCGGCGGCATGGACGGCATCAACGTTGTCTTCCCCATGGAGGGCGCGGACCGCGGCTTCTATGAGTCCAAACGGCCGAGCATCGCCGTCCCCACCAGTTCGGCGCTGGCGCTGGGCGGCAACTTTGGCCTGCACCCCGGCGCTGCGCCGCTGCACGGCCTCTACCAAAGCGGCAAGCTGGCAATCGTTCACGCTGCCGGCCTCACCAGCGACACGCGCAGCCACTTCGACGCCATGCAGTTTATGGAGCTGGGCACGCCCAACAGCAAGAGCCTGACTTCGGGCTGGCTCACGCGCCACCTGGAGACCGCAACCAACCTGCCGGCGCAGATGATCATGCCTGCGCTTTCGGTAGGTAACCAGCAGCCCACCTCGCTCTGGGGCAGCCGCGAGGCCATCGGCATGAACTCTCCCGACGACTTCAGCCTGGCCCTGCACTGGAACTACAAAGACGCGCAGCGCGCCGCCCTGCGCAACATGTACACCGGCCCCACCTGGCTGCACACCGCCGGCATCCAGACGCTGGATGCAGTGGCTGTCGTCGAACAGGCCGACCCGCAGAGCTACCAGCCCGGCAACGGCGCCGTCTATCCCGGCGGCGGCTTTGGCAACAGCCTGCAGACAATCGCCCAGATCATCCGCATGCAGTTGGGGCTGCGCGTGGCCACCGCCGACGCCGGCGGCTGGGATACGCACGAGTACCAGGGCGACGACGGCGGCGGCTACTTCTCGAACAACCTCAACGAGATCGCGTCGGGCCTTGAGGCCTTCTTCACCGACATGAGCAACGTCAACGGCAAGGACGAGACGCAGCGCATCACGGTCGTCGTCATGAGCGAGTTCGGCCGCAGCTTCCAGGAGAACGCCAGCCGCGGCACCGACCACGGCCACGGCAATGTGATGCTGGTGCTGGGCGGCAAGGTCAACGGCGGCAAGGTGCACGGGGTGTGGCCGGGCCTTGCGGTCGACCAGCTCTACGACAACCGCGACCTCGAAATCACCACCGACTACCGGCGCGTGCTGAGCGAGATTCTGATCCGGCGGCTGGGCAACCCCAACCTGGGCACCATCTTCCCGGGCTACCGCAACTATGCGCCCCTGGATGTGGTGCAGGGGGTGAACTTGAACCCAATCTATGGCCCGCCGATGGAGCCGATCCCGGCCGACGGTCCCAAGGTCTACATGCCAACCGTAAAGCGCTAGCGTATCAGCCGCTGCGCTGCGCCGCCATCCACACAAGAAGAACCCCCAGTCGCAGCCGGCGACTGGGGGTTCCTTGTGCTTGTCTGCATCCGCTGCTACAGCGCAATATCGCTCGCCGAAACGGCCTCGGCCGCCTGCAGCGCGTCTCCTGCCGCCGGTTCGTCGTCTGCGGCGATGCGGGGTTCGCGCCGCCCCTTGATCAGCGCCCGGATGCCCAGCACCGCCGCCACCAGCAGCAGCGACACGCCGAGGATCAGGCCGCTGAAGTCGGTGAGCAGGGTCGCCGCCGCCTGCCATTGGCTGCCCAGCACCCAGCCAATCGTCCAGTAGATCGTTACCCAGATGAACTCGCCGGCGACATCGAGCGCGGTGAACTTGTGCAGCGGATAGCGGCTGATGCCGGCGATCATGGCCACCACCGAGCCAATCGGTGTGATCAGCCAGCGCGTCAGGAAGATCGTCCACGCCGCGCGCTGGTTCAGCTGATCCAGTGCCGATTGCCAGGCTGCGCTGGCGCCAAAGCGTTCCTCCACCCAGCCGCCGCCCAGCCAGCCGACGGCATAGGCGATGTGGTCACCGATCACCACGCCCACCAGCGCCGCGGCATAGGCCCAGTACCAGACCATCATGCCCTGGCGCGCAAAGGCGCCGGCGGCCACCAGCACAATGGTGCCGGGCACAGGCAGCCCAGCACCACAGAGCAGCAGCACCAACGCCAGCGCCAGCGGCCCCCACGTCACCAGGGCGCCGAGCGCGAGGTCACTCCACGAGCTTGCATCGGTCAGCGTCGTCACGGCTGCACGCTCAGGGTGGGCTCGGGGGTGGTGGCGGGCGCGGTGGGTGCTTCGGGCGCGGCAAGGCCCGGCAGCGGCGTGGGCGCGTCGGGGCCGTCGTCATGCTCGCCATCCGGCCCGCCGGGGCCGCCATCTGGCCCGTCGGGGCCGTCGGGCGGGGGCACAAGGCCGGGGTCGACGACAGCCGGCGTGGCGGTGGGGCCGCCGGCATAGTAGAGCTCGACGGCGGCGCGCACGCCATCGATGATCACGCCGCGGTCGCCGGTGAGGTACTGGCGCTCGAGCACATGCAGCGGCTTGCGGTCGTTACGCTCGGCGGGAATGCCCAACTGCTCGAAGAGGAAATCGGCCGGCACGCCATAGACGGCGGCGACGTAGGGGATGCTCATCCAGGGTGCGATGTTGCCCACGGCTTCGCGCGGCGGGCGGCGCCAGTCTTCACGGAAGTTGTGGAATGAGCGCAACGCACGCAATGCAAAGAGGGCCGTCAGCGCCACGCCCACGAGCACAAGCGCGATAAAGAGCCAGGTGTTGCGGCGCGAACGTGGGCGCGGCCTGCCTGCGCGCTGCGGTGGCCGGCCGGCGGCAGGATCCGGTGCAGGCGCGGGGATGGGGGCTGGAGACTCAGGCGTATGCTGGCTCATGGCGGCTGACCATCGATTGTGCGCCGGCGCTTGCGCACCGGTGCGGAGCTGCAAATCACTTCATCCTCGCCGCGGCGCCCGCAGAGTGGCGCCGCGCGCGAGCGCCGGATTATGCTGGAACTTGCTGTGCGATACTCCGCGCGCCATACTATAGTGCGTAGCCTGCAACCAACAATGCTTCAGGCACGGGCTACACATCTTCGTACAGGTGCTCAGGCGGTGGGGCTGCCATCCAGTACCGTCACCTGCGCAAAGCCGGCCGCCTGCAGCAGGCTCGCCGCAATGTGCGCCCGGTAGCCCGACGCGCAGAGCGCGATCACGGGCCGCTCCGGCTCCAGCTCGCCCATTTGCCGGGGCAAATAGCCGAGCGGGATGTTCTTTGCTGCGGGCAGGTGTCCCTCGGCGTACTCGCTGCGGCCGCGCACATCCAGCAGCAGTGCGCCCGTCTGCGCCACTGTTTGCGCCAGGGCACCGGCGTGGATGACGGCGAGCGACTGCGTGCTGCCTTCCGCTACCTCCGGCGCATAGACGGCGGCGATGTCGTCGACACCGATCGCGCACAGGTCGCGCAGCAGTTCATCGAGCGCGCCTTCCGCAGGCAGCACCAGGTGCAGCGGGCGGTTATAGTCCACCAGCCAGCCCGCCCAGGTGGACCAGGAGTTGCTGGTTGCCGGGATGTTGATTGTGCCGGGAAGGTGGGCGGCGGCAAAGGCTTCGCGTGCGCGCAGGTCAAAGACTTGCGCGCCGTCGGCCAGTGCGGCATCCAGCTCCGGCCGCGCGGCGTGGGCCGGTGCGGCGAGCGTGGAGAGCAGCGCAGGCCCCAGCTTGTTCACCCGCTTCATCTGCGCAAAGTAGCGCGGCGCTTCGGGCTGCCCGTCCAGCAGCCACTCCACAAAGGGCTGCTCGCTCTCGAAGTGGAATGCGGGGTTCACCAGCCGCTCGTAGCCGAATGTGGTGGTGGGCACCGCGCCCAGCGCCTTGCCGCAGGCGCTGCCGGCGCCGTGGCCGGGCCAGATCTGCAGGTAATCGGGCAGGGCTGCGCTGCGCTGGAGGCTGTGGAACTGGGCACGCGCGCCGATCAGCTTGCTGCCCACAAAACCGGCGGCCTCCTCTAGCAGGTCGGGGCGGCCCACGTCGCCTACGAAGATAAAGTCGCCGGTGAAGAGCCCCATCGGCCGCTCAGAACCGGCCGTGTCGGTTAGTAGGAAGCAGATGTGCTCGGGCGTATGGCCGGGCGTGTGCACCACCTGCAGGCGCACGTTGCCCACCATCCAGCAGTCGCCGTCGTGCACCAAGTGGACGTTGGCGTCGTCGGCCCAGCCGTACTTCCAGTCGGCGTCGCCCTCGTCGCTCAGGTAGAGGGCGGCGCCGGTGGCGGCGGCCAGCTCGCGGCTGCCGCTCACAAAGTCGGCGTGGATGTGCGTCTCGGTGACGTGGGTGATGCGCAGCCCCTCCTGCGCGGCAAGTTGCAGGTAGGGATCGATCGCGCGCGCAGGGTCAACCACCAGCGCTTCCCCCGTCTTGCTGCAGCCCACCAGATAAGAGGCCTGCGCCAGCTTGGGGTCGTAGAAGTAACGTAGAAGCATCGCTCTCCTCCACTGCCTGCCCTGCACGAGCTTCAGCGTAAGCACAACCGCGAGCACCGTCGTGAGCACCGTCGTGAGCACGGAACCTGGCCACAGAGCGGCTCGTTCCAGCGTGCTTCGGGTGGCTATTCCACGGGCAGACCCGCCGCCTGCCAGGCTGAAATGCCGCCCAGGTTGTAGATGCCCGTATAACCCTGCCCGCTGAGCAGGGTTGCGGCCTGGGTGCTGCGGTTGCCGCTGCGGCAGTAGAGCACAAGCGGCTGGTCGGCTGCCACTTCGTTAAGCCGCTGCCCAAGCTCCTGCAGCGGGATGTTGACGGCGCCGGGGATGTGGCCGGTGGCAAACTCTTCGGCCGTGCGCACGTCGATCAGTTGGTGCGCGGCGCCGGCGTCCAGGAACTGCTCCTGATAGGCGGCGGGCGCCAGCGCCTGGGGCGTATCGACCATGGCCACCTGTGCCGCGGGCGTTACTGCCGCGGGCGCTGCTGCCGCAGGTGCATCGGCCGCGGGGGCCGCGGGCGCCTGTGCCGCAGGGGCGCTGCACGCGCTCAGCAGCAGCACAAACAAGACGAGCGCGGCTGCACGGTGCAAGTGCCGGCGGGAGTTGAGACGCAAGGTGGGCTTTCGCATGAGGTCGCGCCTCCTTGGGCGCGTGTGCGGCGTGGCAGCGGAACGCAGCCGGAGTGGCGCCGCGCTCTCCTTGCTCCATTCTACTCAGATGTTTATGATTGGCATAAGCGGAATGGCCTGACCACCGCGATTCCCACGCAGCCTGGGCCGCACCTCACCCCTCCGCACAACCCTCACCCAGATTGGGAGATCCGCCATGATCAGCAACGCCGCCGCCCCCATGCCCACCCGCTACTTGGGCCGCACCGGCCTGAAGGTGAGCGAACTCTGCCTGGGCGCGATGACCTTTGGCCGCGAAGCCACCGAAGCCGAGAGCCGCGTCATGCTCGACACCTTCGCCGCGGCCGGCGGCACCTTCATCGACACCGCCAACGTCTACACCGCCGGCGCTTCGGAGGAGATTGTGGGCCGCTGGCTGGCCGACCAGAAGCGCGACGACTTTGTGCTCGCCACCAAGGTGCGCTTTGGCATGGGCACCGGCGCCAACGACATCGGCCTCAGCCGCAAGCACATCCGCAGCGGCGTCGAAGCCAGCCTGCGCCGCCTGCAAACGGAGTACATCGACCTCTACCAAGTGCACTGCTGGGACCCCGGCGCCCCGCTTGCCGAGACGCTGCGCACGCTGGATGACCTGGTGCGCGAGGGCAAGGTGCGCTACATCGGCGCCAGCAACTTCACCGCCTGGCAGCTGCAGAAGGCGATCGACCTGAGCCGCCACCATGGCTGGGAGCCTTTCACCTGTCTGCAGCCGCTCTACAACCTGCTCGACCGCTACGTGGAGTGGGAGCTGGCGCCCGTCTGCCTGAACGAAGGGGTGGGCATCATCCCCTGGAGCCCGCTGCGCGGCGGCTGGTTGAGCGGCAAATACCAGCGCGGCATGCAGGCGCCGCCCGAAAACACGCGTATCGAAAAGGCCGAGGAAGCCGGCTGGAGCGAACGCTGGAGCGTCTATGCCACCGAGCGCACCTGGACGATCGTCGAGACGATGCAGGCGATCGCAGGGGAGACGGGCAAGAGCGTGGCGCAGGTGGCGCTCAACTGGCTGCTGCAGCAGCCGGGGGTCACCGCACCCATCATCGGCGCCCGCACGCTGCGCCATCTGCAGGACAACCTGGGCGCCGCCGGCTGGGCGCTTTCGGCCGAGCAACTGGCGCGCCTGGGCGCGGCGAGCGAGCAGCCCGCTCCCTACCCACACGACTTTATCAACCGCGCCTCGCGCGGCCGCTGATCTGCACAGCTCCACTCACTTTGCGCCACACCTTCACGCCATAAAGGCACCGTTCATGAGCGACGCACCGACTTCGCCGCCCACTCCGCCCGTTACGCCGACTGCCGCGGCAGCGGGTTCTGCGCCCGCCAGCCTGGCCGATGTGCAGCGCTTTGCCGCAAGCCTGATCGCCTCGATCGAAGCGGTGATCCTGGGCAAGCGCGAGAGCGTCGAGCTGCTGGTGATCGCGCTGCTCTGCGAGGGGCACGTGCTGCTGGAGGATGTGCCCGGCGTGGGCAAGACCATGCTCGCCCGCGCCCTGGCCGCCTCGCTCGACGCAAACTTCCGCCGCCTGCAATGCACGCCCGACCTGCTGCCCTCCGACATCACCGGCATCAGCGTCTTCAACCAGGAGACGCGCCGCTTCCAGTTTCTACCCGGGCCGGTCTTCAGCCACATCCTGCTCGCCGACGAGATCAACCGCGCCACGCCGCGCGCCCAGGCGGCGCTGCTCGAAGCGATGGGCGAGCGCCAGGTGACGTCGGACGGCGAGACGCGCGTGCTGGCGCGCCCCTTCCTTGTGCTCGCCACACAGAACCCAATCGAGTACGAGGGCACTTTCCCGCTGCCCGAAGCTCAACTCGACCGCTTCCTCTTCCGCACCAGCCTTGGCTACCTGCCAGCGGCGCAGGAGGAGGCGATGCTGCTCAACCTGGCCACCGCGCACCCGGTGGCGAGCGTGCGTCCCGTGGGCGCCGCGGCCGATGTGCCCGCCCTGGCCGAAGCGATCTGGCAGGTGCGCGTGGACGACACGCTGCGCGCCTACATTGTGGCGCTGACGCAGGCCACGCGCAGCCACGCCGACCTGGCGCTGGGGGCCAGCCCGCGCGGCTCGCTGGCCCTTTACCGCAGCGCACAGGCGCGCGCCGCCGTGCGCGGCCGCGACTATGTGCTGCCCGACGACATTCAGGCGCTGGTGGTGGCCTGCCTGGCCCACCGCTGCATCGTCAAACCCGAAAGCGCGCTGCGCGGGCGTACGGCGCCGGCTATTATCGCCGACATCCTCGCCGCCACACCGCTCGACCTCGGCCCGGCCTGAGCCCAGCGCCCAGCCTGAGCCCAGCGCCCCTCTCTCTACCTTGCCTGTACTCTTGCTCGCTTGACGGCGGCCTGTTATGCATCCCATCTTCTGGGCCCTGCTCGTCCTCTTTCTCTTTGGCGCTCTGCTGCGCATGGACTGGGTCTACTACCTGGCCTATGTGATCGGCGGCGTCTGGCTCTACAGCAGTTGGACGGTGCGGCGCAGCCTCAAGCAACTGACCGTGACGCGCGACCTGCTCGTCCACGCCTTCCCTGGCCAAACCATCGACGTGCGCATCGCGGTCGAAAATCGCAGCCGCGTGCCCGTGCCCTGGCTGACGATCGAAGAGCGCACGCCGCTCGACCTGCGCGACCTCAGCGAGTACCGGCTGGCGACCAGTGTGGGGAGCCGCAAGCGGGTGGAGCACGTTTATACATTGTTGGCCAAGCGGCGCGGCTACTTTGCGCTGGGGCCGCTCAGCCTGCGCTCGGGCGACCTCTTCGGCTTTGCCCAGGTGCATTGGCAAGAGGCCTCGAGTCGCTACATTACCGTCTATCCGCAGGTGCTGCCGCTGCCCACATTGGGGCTGCCCAGCCGGCTGCCCTTTGGCTCGCGCGGCGTCAGCGGCCACCTGCAGGAAGACCCGGCGCGGCTGAGCGGGCTGCGCGCCTATACCACGGGCGACAGCCTGCGCCGCATCCACTGGAAGGCGAGCGCCCACGCCGATACGCTGCTCGTCAAGCAGCTGCAGCCGTCGATCGCGCTGGACCTGCTGGTGGTGCTCAACTTCCGGCGTGACGATTACGGCATTCGCTTCGTGGCCAGCGTCAGCGAGTGGGCGGCAACGGTGGCGGCGTCGGTGGCTTCGGCGGCAATTGCGCAGCGGCAGCCGGTGGGCTTGCTCTGCAATGGGCTGGACGCCGCGCGTACGCAGACACCGCAGCCGGCGCCGCCGCCCACCCAGAACGTGGCTCCGACCAACGGTTCCGAGCCGGTGCGCAGTGCCGAGCCGGTGCGCGCTGCTGATCCCGTCGCCGTCGAGGTTGTGCCGAGCGCGCCGGCGCCGCTGTGGAAGGGGCAGCCGCCGCGGCTGGCGCCCCGATCGGGACAGGGGCAGCTGGTGGCGCTGCTCAGCACGCTGGCGCGCCTGGAGCTTGACCCCGACGCGCCGCTGCTGGCCGAACGGCTGACGACGCCGCTGGCCTCGCTGCAGTGGGGCGCCACCGTGGTGGTGGTGACGCCGCTGATCGACGAGCCCCTGATCGGCGTGCTGCACCAGGCCTGCCGGCGCGGGGCCAGCGTGGTGCTGATCCAGTGCGCGCAGCAGGCCAACAGCGCAGTGCTGGCGGCGCGGGCGCGCCATCTGGGCATCGACTACTACCAGGTGTTGTGGGACAAGGAGCTGCAGGCGCTGTGAGCAAGGAGCAGTAGGCGCTGTGAGCACGGAAGCGCAGCAACCGATCCGCCCCGAACAGACGGCAAACGCCCTCCCCGCTTCTGCAGACGCAGCCGGGGTGGTAGACGCGCCTGTCGCGGCGCCTGCGCCCGTGCAGACCTTCGTTGAGCGCGTGGACCAGGCGTGGCTGGGATCGGTGCTGCGCCCGCTGCTGATCGTGATGCTGGTGCTCTGCATCAACGTCGTCTTTGTAACGTTGATCAGCCGCTTTGCCCCCGAGCTGCCCAGCGCATTTACGCGCGGGCTGCTGCTGCTGGCCAGTCTGGCCGCCGCCGTGGGGGCGCTCTCCACCACCATCCTCGCGCAGCCCACGCTGCGGCTCAGCCGCACGGCCGCCATGCGCGCAGCCGAACTGGGCATCTTCCTGCTCGCCACGCGCCTGCTCGTCTGGATGACGGCGACGGGCTTCCCCTCCATGCGCCAGATCGTGCGCGAGCCGGTGACCTCGTTCATCGACCCGCTCTACCTCGTCGCTGCCTTTGTGGTGGCCTTTGCCTGGCTCACCGCCGCCGAAGTGACCGGTGATCTGAACCAGCTGGGGCTGGGCAGCGACGAACTCTACGTCGCCGAACAGCGCAGCAGTCGCACGGGCGACCCCATGCGCGCCAGCGGCATCAACCGGCGCGACATCCTCAACGCCTTTGCCATGCGCTGGGCGGCGCTGGGGGTGATGCTGATTGCGCTGACGGCGCTGCTGCGGCGCGAGATGGCCTTCGACGGCCTCTTCGACCTGATGCGCCAGGACATCGAGCCGGTGGTGATGACGGCAGTGATCCTCTACTTCCTGGGCGGGCTGGTGCTGCTGAGCCACGGCCAACTGGCGCTGCTGCGGGCACGCTGGACGCTGGACCGCCTGCCCAGCCAGCCGGCCGTTGTGCGCCGCTGGCCCTACCTGGTGCTTGCCCTGCTGGGCGGCGCGGCGCTGCTGGCCATGCTGCTGCCCTTTGGCGGCACCTTTCTGCTTGCCAGCGTGCTCTCGTTCATTATCTCGATGCTGATGGCGCTCGTGATGACCTTCTACCGCCTGGTCATCTTCGCCATGATGTGGCTGCTCTCGTTCTTTGGGGTGGCGCAGACGCCGCAGCCCACCCAGGGCATCACCACGACCGTGATCCCCGAGGCGCCGACGCCGGCGCTGACCGCGCAACTGCCCGAATGGCTGGGCGCGGGCATCTTCTACGGGCTGGTTGCGCTGCTCTGCCTCTATGCGCTCAGCGTCTATCTGGGCGACCGCGAGCTGCGGTTGGGCTGGCTGACGTGGATCCTCACCGCCTTTCGCAAACGTTGGGAAGAGTGGCGCACGCTGATGCGCCGCCAGCAGCAGCGCCTTGTGCGCGGCGGCGCCGACAAACAGTCGGGCGAAGGTGACGGGCGCGGCTGGCCCTGGTCGTTGCTGCTGCGCGGCAACCCCGACCAGAAGGTGCGTGCGCTCTACCTGGCCACGCTGCGCCGCGCGGCCGATGGCGGCCTGCCGCGTGCCGAGGCGGAGACGCCGCTCGACTTTGCCCCGCGCCTGGAGCAGACGCTGGAAGATGAGCCCGAATCGTCCGATGCTGTGCGCTTGCTCACTGACGCCTTTGTGGATGTGCGATATGCTGGGCGCCATGCGGACGAAGGTTTGGTTGGAACATTGCATAAAAAATGGCAAGCGCTTGATCGGGCGCTGCGCCGTCACAAACCCCCCTCCCCAACCCCTCCCGAGGCGGAGCCGTAAAGCGGCTTTGCTTGCCACCTGTCGCCGCCGTTGTAGCAGGTGGAACGGGGCGAAAGCAGGCCCACGCCGCGGACGCATCAAGTACCGAGCGCTTGCATGCATCATGATGCGCCCCCTGAGCGTGCGTTCGGCGTCGGGCGTTCGCCAGAAAAGTTGCTTGACGCTCAGGAGAGCGCCTGTTATAATCTTCTCTGGACAGACGGTACAAAGAGTCGTTACGACGCGCCGAGCCCGGGGATAACCCAGGTTTTACCTGTCGGGCGGCTCTTGGTTCGTTGAAGCGCTGCGGCTTGATCAGGCAACATGGATCACGCAGCAGCGCCGGCGCGAGCAGGTGTTTGGCCAAACCAACTCTATGGATCTGGAGCATTCTTGAACATGTCTGAAGCGGCGCAGTCTGAGACCGGAGCCACCCAGGCCTCCGACCTCGAACTCTTTGAACAGTATCTCGAGATGGATATGTCGATGGAGCAGCCCGATCGCGGGGACCTGCGCAGGGGCACCATCGTCGAGATTCGCCCGTCGGAACTCGTCGTCGACATTGGCAGCAAGCGCGACGGCATTGTGCCCCAGTCGGATCTGCAACGGCTGGACAAGAGCTTTGTCGAGGAGTTGCACGTCGGCCAGGAGATCGATGTTGTCGTCGCCAAGCAGTCGGACGACGACGGCATCTTCCACCTGAGCATGGCCGACGCCCTGCAGCAGCGCGACTGGCTGACGGCCGAAGAGCTGCAGAAGAGCGGCCAGACCACGGAACACAAGGTGGTGGGCTACAACAAGGGTGGGCTGACGGTGGAGTTCCACCGTCTGCGCGGCTTTGTGCCTGCGTCGCACATCCTGGATATGCCGCGCAACATGCCCGAAGACCAGCGCCAGGCCGAGTTTGAGAAGCACAACGGCCGCGTGATGCGTCTGAAGGTGATCGAGGTCGACCGCAAGCGCCGGCGCCTGGTGATGTCGCAGATGCTGGCCGAGCGCGAGTATCGCGCCGGCCGCAAGGACGAGCTCTTCCGCACGCTCAAGGTGGGCGACGTGCTCACGGGCGAGGTGCGCAGCCTGCGCCCCTTTGGCGCCTTCGTCGACCTGGGCGGGGCCGACGGTCTGCTCCACGTCAGCGAGATCGGCTGGACGCCCATCAACCACCCGCGCGAGGCGCTCGAGGTGGGCCAGAAGGTTGACGTGCAGGTGATCCGGCTTGACCCGGAGAACCAGCGCATTGCTCTGAGCCGTAAGCGTGTGCTGGCCAACCCCTGGGAGACGGTGGAGCAGCGCTACCAGCCGGGCCAGACGCTGACGGCCACGATTACACGCACGGTGGAATTTGGCGCCTTTGCCCAGCTTGAACCGGGCATCGAGGGGCTGATCCACATCAGCGAACTGGCCGACATCTCGGTGGCCGAGCCGTTAAAGGCCGTGCGCCCGGGCGACAAGGTGCTGGTGAAGGTGCTGCGCGTCGACGGCAAGCGCCAGCGCATCGGCCTGAGCCGCCGCCAGGTGGACCAGAGCCCGCTGGCTGCCGAAGTCGGCGCTGAAGCTCCGAGCGCTGAGGTTCCGAGCGCCCAGGCCGCGCCGATGGCCGCCGACCAGTTGGTTGACGAGGCGGTGGAAGAGGTTGCCGCCGAGGTGGAAGCCAGCGTGGCCGGTGTGGATGTGGCGGCTGTCGAGGATGTGGGCGATGCCGTCACCGGCGGCGCGGCGGCAACGCTGCCTGCCGACGCTGCAGAAGCGGCAGACGAAGCTGTCACCAACTCGGCGATCGAGGCAGAGGCAGCGCAGGTCGAACCCATGGCAGCCGAACCCACGGCAGCAGAGCCGGTGGCAGCAGAGCCGGTGGCTGCGGCCGAGGTTGAAGCTGCCGCGACGCTCGACCCGGAGTCGCTTGAAGGCACCGCCGGCCCTGCCGCCGATTCAGAAGCAGAATTGCTCGAAGTGGCCGACGCTGAAGCCGAGGCAAACGCTGAAGAGGCTTGACGCACGCGGCCGGCGGGCTGTATGTACCATCGGCCTGCCCTGCGTTTGGTCTTCAGACAGGAGAGTGATAACATTTTCTGTCTGGAATGGCCTGAGACGGTTTGCACCAAACCTGCCGGGTACTTCCGGCAGGTTTGTTTGTCTCCACGAGCTGCGGCGCACCCGCTGCGGCCGCCATTTTCGAGATGAGAGGGGGTGACATCATGAGCGTTGAACTTCGTCCCGGCGAATCGCAGGATGCGCTGCTCAAGCGTTTCCGCAAGGCAGTTGCCGAATCGCGTATCCTGCCCATCGTTCGCCAGAAGCGCTGGTTCACCCCCAGGAGTGAGGTCCGCCGCATCAAGCGGCAGAAGGCAATTCGCAAGGCGCAGCGCACGCCGCGCGACTGACGCGCGACGTTCGGTCTGCGCAGCATCAGGCTGCACCATGCAGCAGCAGTCGCATCACGCGGCGCTGCAGCGCAGAGTTGTTGGAGGATTATGGCTTCAGAAGAGACGTTGACCTTCGACGGCAAGATCGTGGATACGCTGCCCAACGCCATGTTTCGCGTTGAGCTGGAGAACGGGCACACCGTCCTCGCCTATCTTTCGGGCAAGATGCGGAAGTTCTACATCCGCGTGCTGCTGGGAGACCGGGTGAAGGTGGAGATGAGCCCGTACGATCTGACGAAGGGGCGCATTACCTACCGCCACCGCAACTGAGCGAGGCAGCACAAGCTGCTGAAGGTTCGGTCGCGGCGCCCACCACAGCGCCGCATGGGCTGGGTCGCGTTCTGCACGCGCACCCGCGCCCGGCTGCCGCTAAAGGGAAGATGCGTAGAGACAATCCAGGGGACGGCGTGCGCGCCGTCCCCTGTTGTTTTTCCCGGCATCGCGCACGGCGCACTGCGGCGCCCTCCCGCAACGCGATTTGCGGCGCCCAGCCGCATAGCGGATTGCGGCGCAAGGCAAAAAGAAAGAGCCGGTCCGTCTGGACCGACTCCTGTGGTGCCCCTACTCCGACTTGAACGGAGACGCCCTTGCGAGCACAGGCCCTCAACCTGCCGTGTATGCCAATTCCACCATAGGGGCATGTTGGTAACGCCTATTCTAGCGGCGGCGCCGGCAAAAGTCAAACCTGACGCCACTCGTTCCGGGGACATAAAGTACCCGGCAAACCACAGCCGAAAAAGTACACGGAAACAACGGGGATGGTTGGCTGAGCAGGCACGATTGGGCAAAGAACCCATTCGACCGGCTGTTGCTTTTCCTGTTGTTTCCGTCGTTTCCGTGTACTTTTTCGGCTGTGGTTTTCAGCGCAAATTAACCCGGCTTAGCTTCGGTCTCACCCCTGCTTGCGCATGGGCTGAACCAGCGCCGCAGTCGCCGCCCCGCGATCTGGCCTGCGCGAGGCCTTGAAACGCGCCCGCGCGCCGCCTAGAATGGGCACCTGCCCACACGGGCCTTTCTTCGCGCACTGCCTTCGCGCACGGCGCGACCATGCTCTTCGACGACACAAAGGTGCCCTTCATGAATCTTCGCACAACCCTGGCGGGCCTGCTCGCCGTTGCCTTTCTCATCACCAGCTGCACGCCTGTCACCGCTCCCGCCACCGAAGCGCCCGCCGCCGCCGCAGAGCCCGCCGCCGACATTGATGGCATCAAAACCTACCTGGTGGATCAGACAACGCTGCTCACTGCGGCCGCCGCCGAGCTGCAGCAGGTGGCCGGCGACTACTATACGCTGGCCGAACAGAGCGGCTTTGACTATGCCGCGCTCTGGGCCGCCGACCCGGCAGCCGCCGTTGCCCTTGTGGAAAGCGCACGTGCGGCGTGGATGATCGCCAGCCCGCTCTACGAGCAGGTGGAGGGCATTGTCGCCGGCACGCCCTCGCTGGCCCACTATGACGTCGATCTCGACGCCGGCAGCTCGGCCGCAGAAGACCCGGCAAGCGCAGTCAGCTTCAACATTACGCTGCCCAGCGGCGCCGTGATCGAACAGCCGGGCAACCTCTTCGGCGTCACCGAGAGCACGCTCTGGGGCACCTACGAGCCCTGGCGCGCTGCGATCGACGCCGACTTTGACGCCGACGGCGCCGTGGAGTTCGGCGAAGCGCTGCCCGATGCCGACGTGCTCAAGGGCAGCGCCGACCTGCTGGCGCAGATGACGAGCGACCTGCAGGCCAGCGCCCAGGAGTGGCAGCCCACGCTCAGCGATGCCTTCACCGCACTGGTGGTGATGGTGCCGACGATGAGCGAGTACTTTGCGTCGTGGCGCGACTCGCGCTTCGTCAGCGGCGACGCTTCGACGCAGCGCGACTTTGTGGCCATCTCGCGCCTGGCCGACATTATCGGCATTCTGGGCGGCCTTGAGATCGTCTATGCCGAAGTGCAGCCGCTGGCCGCCGGCGCCAACGCCGAGCAGGCCACCCTGATCGCCGAGAACATGAGCGGCCTCAAGCAGTACGTCGCCGACATTCTGGCCCAGGAGCAGGCGGGCACCCGCTTTACGGCCGAAGAGGCCGACGTGCTGGGCGCCGAAGCCCAGGACCGCGCCACCGCCATCACCGGCCTCATTGCCCAGATTGCCGGCCGCCTCGAGATTCCGATCGAAGAGTAGTGTAGAGAAACAGGTGTAGCAGATGACCCTCCAGCCTTTGCACGCCCCCGTGCGCCGCCCCGCCCACGCGCCCGCCCTGCAGCGCAGCCTGCTGCCGGCGACTCTGCTCCTGGTGCTGGTGCTGGCGCTGCTGCTGGCGAGCGCGCTGCCCGCGCGCGCCCAGCAGCCCGGAGTTGCGTCGACAGGCGAGCAGATTCGACAGGCGCTCTTCGAAACGCAGCTGGCCGTGGGCCGCGACCCGCAGACCGCCGCCGAGCGCTTTGCCGCAGCACAGAAGACGCTGGAGCAGTTGGCGCCCGCGCTGCCGCCCCAGGCGCTGGCCGCCGCCGAAGCCGCGCTGGAAGAGGCGGCCACCGCACTCGAGGCGGCCGACCCGGTGGCCTTTGCCGCCGCGCGCGCCGCGCTCTGGACGAGCCTGCTCAACGGCAGCCTGCTTGCCGTCTACGACGCGGTGCGCGCCGGCGACGGGGCCACGGCGGCGCAGTGGCTTACCCTGCGCGAATACCGCCAGGCCACGCGCATTGGCCGCCCCGGCGCCGATGCCTCACTCGCTGTGGATGGGCTGGCCACCGGCGCTTCGGTCGACGAGACACTGGCCGCCGTGGATGCCGACCTGCTCGACGCCTACCAGGCGCGCCTGCACGACGCGCTGGTAGACCTGGCTGCGGCCGAGGCGAGCGGCTTTGCCCAGCGCCGCGCCGAAGCTGCGGCGCTGGCCGAGGGCTACTTTGCCATCCTCGCGCCGGCCTTCACGGCGCAGCGCGGCGCCGAAGCCGCGCGTGCGGCGCAGGCGCAGTTCGCCCAGTTGCACAGCGACGCCGCTGCCGGCCGGCCGGTGCTGGCCCAGCTGCCCGTGCTCGAGGCGACGCTGCAGGGCTTTCGCGCTGCGCCGCTGAGCGCACGCGAAGAGCAGCGGCGCGCCGGCCAGCTCTTCCGCTACCTGCCGCTGGTGCCCGTAGAGTATGGCCGCGGCGTACAGGCCGGCCGCGTGACGCTGGACCTGGAGATCCGCGAGGCGATCACCTTTGCCGAGGGCGCCGCAACCGCCTTTGAGGACCTGCGCGCCAAGCTCGACGAGCTGGACGCGGCGAGCACAGCTCAGTTGGCCGGCCTGCTCAAAGCGCTGCAGGCCGACCTTGCCGACGCGGCAAGCGGCGCCGCCGTGGCCGAACCCGCTGCCATTCGCGCCCAAAGCGACGCCGCACTCACCCTCGCCCAGCAGCTCTTCCCCGCCAAGTGGCAGGAGCGCCAGGCCGAAGCCGACTTCGACATGGTGCAGCTCTCGCTCGACCAGATGCAGGCCGCCGTGGCTGCCGGCAACTACAGCGTGGCCGAATCCGCGCGCCTCGACGCCTACGCCATGCTCGAGAGCGGCCCCGAGGCGCGCCTGACCGCCTTTGCGCCCCAGTATGTGCCCGTGCTCGAAGGGCTCTTCTGGCAGGGCTACGAGGAGTACGGCGGCCTGGCCCACCAGTTGGCCACCGAAGCGCCCGCCAAGCAGATCGCCGCCACGCGCGTGGCGCTGGACGAGCAGCTGGCGCTGGCGCAGGCGGCCATCGGCGGGCAGATGGCGCCGCAGGCCGTCGCCTCCAATGCCGGGCTGATCGTCTTCCGCGAGGGGCTCGAAGCGGTGCTGATCCTCGCCTCGCTGCTGGCCAGCCTGCGCATCGGCACGCAGCGGCGCATGCGCGCGCCGCTCTGGTCGGGCGTGCTGCTGGCCATGGCGGCGACGCTGATCACCTGGTTTGTGGCGCGCGGCGCCGTCGCCTCGCTGGCGCGCTACGGCGAGCGGCTCGAGGCGGTGGTCTCGCTGATTGCCGTTGCCATGCTGCTGCTGATCCTCAACTGGTTCTTCCACGACTTCTACTGGAAGGACTGGATGGCGGGCTTCCACCAGCGCAAGAAGCGCATCCTCACCGGCAGCACGGGGCAGTGGCTGGGGCTGGTGGTGCTTGGCTTTACCAGCGTCTACCGCGAGGGCTTCGAAACGGTGATCTTCCTGCAGGCGCTGGTGCTGGAGGCAGGCACGCCGGCCGTGATGACGGGCGTGGCCGCCGGCCTGGCGCTGACGGCGCTGCTGGGCGTGGCTGTCTTTGGCATGCAGGCGCGCCTGCCCCACAAGAAGATGCTGGTGGTAACGGGTATGCTGATCGGCGCCGTGCTGCTGCAGATGGTGGGCAACATGGTGCACACCTTCCAGGTGGTGGGCTGGCTGCCCACGCACCCCATCCGCTGGCTCAACATGCCCTACTGGATGGGCGTCTGGTTCGGCCTCTACCCCACGATCGAGGGGCTGGGGGCGCAGCTGGCCGCCGCAGTCTTCACCATCGGCAGCTACATCGCCGCCGAACGCATGCAGGGGCGCAAGATTCGCTTCTGGCCCGGCCCCAGCAAGCGCAGAGCGGCGCCGGCAAGCGCGCCGGCCGTGACCGCCACCGGTACAGCACCGCTCCACGGTACAGCACCGCTCCACGGTTCGGCGGCTCTGCCAATCCCGCCGCCACCTCCCGTGCAGCAGCTGGCGGCCAGCGAGACGGAGTAGGCCGCGATAGGCCGGGCGGATTCGCGTCCGGTTCGGCGCCGGGATGGCGCGGCGCCGGATAGGTCCATGGGTTGAAACCCACGGCTAAACAACAACAAGCCGGCCGAAGACCGGCTCACACCCACGTGGGACATCCCGCGCAGGCGTTAGCCGGCTTGAGCCGGCATGTTGTTGTTTAGCCTGGGGATTGATCCCCAGGCACGCGCCGGCGCAAGGCAACGCTCCCTCCTCAAGCCCAACCGGGCGATCTGCATCCAGTCACCTGGTAGCGCAATCCGGGGTCCTGTCCACAGGTGGGCAGGACCCCGTGCGTTTGTTGGAATCGTGTTCGAAAATGGCGCGCGCCCTTCCGCTGCGCACGCCGCCGCTGCTATACTTGCAGGTCGGCGGCCCCGCAGCACAACGCGCCGCGCCGCACCTATCGTCGAATCCGGCGCCCTGTGCGCCCTTGAACCAGGAGTTGCTCCATGGCTGAGAACATGGCCGAGAATATGGCCGACCCCATCACGCCCGATTCGCCCGCGCCGGACTCCCCCGCGCCCTCTGCGCCGCAGGAGTCGCTTGAGTACAGAACCGAAGTCAAACAACTGCTCGACATTCTGGCCCACTCGCTCTACACCGACCGCGAGATCTTCCTGCGCGAACTGATCTCCAACGCCTCGGACGCGCTCAACCGCATCCAGTTCGAGATGCTTACTAACGCCGACGTGCAGAACGCCGACACAGAACTCGCCATCCACCTGATCCCCGACGCCACAGCACGCACGCTCACCCTGCGCGACAGCGGCATCGGCATGAACCACGACGAGCTGATCGAGAACCTGGGCACCATCGCCCACTCGGGCGCCAAGACCTTCCTGCAGAACGCACGCAGCGGCCAGAATGCGCTCGAGGAGATCATCGGCCAGTTCGGCGTCGGCTTCTACTCGGTCTTTATGGTGGCCGATCAGGTCACCGTCACCAGCCGATCCTACCGACTGGGCGAGCAGGCGTGGCGCTGGCGCTCCTCGGGCGACAGCCGCTTTACGCTCGAGGCGGTGGCGGAGGCCGAGCAGCCGGCACGCGGCACGACGATCGTCATCCACCTCAAGGAGGATGCTGACGAGTTCGCCGCGCCGTGGCGGCTGGAGCAGATTGTGCGCACCCACTCGGACTACGTTTCGTTCCCCATCTACCTGCACCCGGCGCCGGGCGAAGAGAGCGAGGCCGGCGAGCCGCGCGTCATCAACCGCCGCAGCGCGCTCTGGCGGCAGAGCTCGTCGAGCGTCAAGCCCGAAGAGTACGACGACTTCTACAAGCAGCTTTCGTTCGACGTCGAGCCGCCGCTCTTCCACCTGCACCTGGTGACCGACGTGCCGGTGAATCTGCGCGCCCTGCTCTTCATCCCGCCCCAGCGCGAGCGGGGCCGCCTGCACCTGCGCTCGGAGCACGGGCTGCGCCTCTACTCGCGCAAGGTGCTGATCCAGGAGCACAACAAAGACCTGCTGCCCGAGTACCTACGCTTTGTCGACGGCGTGGTCGATTCGGAGGACCTGCCGCTCAACGTCTCGCGCGAGATGGTGCAGAGCAACCCGGTGATGCGCCAGGTGCGGCGCGCTCTTACCGGCCGCTTCCACAAGGAGCTGCGCAGCTTTGCCGAGACCGAGCCTGAAAAGTACGCCCGTTTCTGGGAGCAGTTCGGCCTCTTCCTCAAGGAGGGCGTGGCGGTGGACCCGGCGAGCCACGAGGCGCTGGTCGATCTGCTGCGTTTCCGAACGAGCCGGGCGGGAGACGGCGAGTGGGTGAGCTTCAAGCAGTACGCCGAACGGATGGCGGAGGGGCAGCAGGCCATCTACTACGTGCTGGGCGACGACATCAAGAGCGTGGCGCGCAGCCCTCACCTCGAGAGTTTCCGCGCCCGCAACCTCGAGGTGATCTACCTGGTGGACCCGGTGGACGGCTTTGTGACCTCGGCGCTGCGCGAGGTGGCCGGCAAGCCGCTGCAGAATGTGGACGATGCCAACCTGGCGCTGCCCGAGGCGCCCACCCCCGCCGAGCCCGCAGCCGCGCCGCTGGCCGGCGACCAGTTCGATGAGGTTGTGCGCCGCTTCACCACCCTGCTGGGCGAGCGGATTGCCGGTGTGCGCGAGGCCAGGCTGCTGGTGGAAAGCCCGGTGCGCCTGGTTTCGCCCGAAGGCGAGGCCGAACGCGACCTGCAGCGCTTCCGCCGCCTGACGGAGGAGGGCTATCAGGCGCCGCCCAAGCTGCTCGAGATCAACCGCCGCCACCCGATCATTGCCCACCTGGCGCAGCGCATCGCCGCCCAGCCCAACGACCCGCTGATCGGCGCCGCGATCGAGCAGCTCTACGACAACGCGCTGCTGCTCGAGGGGCTGCACACCAGCCCGGTGGAGATGGTGGGGCGCATCCAGCAGCTGCTCGCCGCCGCCGTCGCCCCCCACACGCCCGCAGCGCCCGAAGCGCCTGCCCCCGACGCGCCCGCCCCTTCCGAACCGGAGAGCGCCGCCTGACCCACTCCACCCCAAAGATCAACAACGCCCGGCCGATTCCCCTCGGCCGGGCATTTGTCTAATACACAAAACCGTACACGGAAACGACAGAAGCTACGGTGCAAAGCTCGTAGACTAAGATGCTTCGTTGCCAATCGCGGGCATCCGCCTTCGAGTTGTTCCCGTTTTTCCGTTGTTTCCGTGTACTTTTATGCTTTTCGCTTTTCCCTAATACCTGATCATCGCCCACAGATAGAGCAGCGCAAAGAGCACCGGCTGGTGGATGAGGTAGATCGGCAGCGAGTGGCTGCCCAGCCAGCGCAACGCACGCACCGGCGCGGCGTCGCCGTAGTCGGGCAGCAGGAAGGCGCGCCGGCCGCCGGGGTAGATCATGTTGCCCGCAAAGACGCCCAGCAGCGTCACGCCGAACCAGGGCACCAGCGGGAAGTAGTCGACGGCGTAGTAGCCCTTGGGCATCAGCCCCAGCCAGATCAGCCAGTAGCCCTCCACCGTCCAGCCGGGCATGTAGCGCCCCAGCACAAAGAGCAGCAGCCAGCCGCCCAGCGCCACCCACGGCAGGCGCAGAAAGGGGAAGGCCAGAATCGAGGCGACGCCGATCAGGTGCAGCACGCCAAAGTGCAGCGGGTAGCCAATCAGCGACATCACCACCGAGATCACCACGCCCCACATCAACACCCACAGGCCGCGCCTGGCCATGTGGAAGAAGCGCTGTCGGCGCGCCATGCCCTTCTGCTCCAGCCGCCGGTCGACGAGCGTGAGCGAGAGCCCCGAGAGGCCGATGAAGGTGATGCAGGTATAGCGCTGCAGCCAGAACCAGAAGCCGTCGTAGGGCTGGATCGCGGCGAGGCCGTAGGAGGCCAGGTCCCAGCCAAAGTGGTAGATGATCATGGTGATGACGGCGGTGCCGCGCAGCATGTCGATCTCCCAGAGGCGCTGGGTGCGGGCGGCGCGCTGGGCGACGGGTGTTGCGGCGGCGAGTGTGCGGGAGCGGGATTGAGACATCAATTCACCCAAGGGAGCAAGAAGTGGAGCGCGATCGAGAAGCCAGAGGCCAGCGGCGCGGCGTTGTTTTGCGATTGTAGCCTGCCGGCGCAGGGGCGCCAAGTGAGGCCGAGTGCTCGATAGGGGAGCGCTGCCGGCGGGTTTCGGGGATTCAAAGCTCCCGGCTACTCGAGATAGGCCGGTTGGCGCCCCGAAGCGTCCTTGTCAGCAGGGGAAGACACAGCCAGGAAAGTACACGGAAACGACGGAAACAACGGGGATAGTTGGCTGAGCAGGCACGATTGGACAAAGAATCCATTCGACCGGCTGTTGCTTTTCCTGTTGTTTCCGTCGTTTCCGTGTACTTTCCTGGCTGTGTTTTCTCCCTTACAGCGGAGGAATCTTACTTGACGCTGGACGGCGGCGGGCGTATACTGAGCGTTGCACCCCCTCCCCCCTGGGGGGTGGGATAAGGAGAACATGCTCGACACCACCCACAAGCTCGAACTGACCAACCGCCTCAAGTCGATCGAGGGCCATATCCGCGGCATCCAGCGCATGGTCAACGAAGAGACCTACTGCATGGATATCCTCGCACAGGTCAAGGCCGTGCAACAGGCGCTGGAACGCGTCAGCGCGCTGACGCTCGAGAATCACCTCAACACCTGCGTCACCACCGCCCTGCGCAGCGAAGACGACGCCGAGCAGGAGCGGGTGGTGCACGAGATCATGGAGATCTTCAAGGCCACCGGCAAGCTGTAACCGTCGTTCCGGGCGGCGCGCTGCCCGCATCATGCCGTGCTCATTCATACCGCCTTCATTCATACCGCCTTCATTCATACCGCCTTCATTCATAAGGAGCAAGCTCCATGCAACAGACCTACACCGTCCCCAACATCTCGTGCGGCCACTGCACCGCCACCATCGAGCGCGAACTCAAGACCGTCGCCGGCGTGCAGGCCGTCAAGGCCGAGCTGGAGAGCAAGCAGGTCGTCGTCACCGTCACCGAGCCGGCCGTGCTGGCCACCGTGCAGGCCACCCTGGTCGAAATCGGCTACCCTGCCGAGTAACGCTGGCTAGCGTCGCCCGCCATATTCTGTTGCGTGCGGGCGGTCCGTTTGACGGGCCGCCCGCACGTTGAAAGAGCCCATGTCCACACCATCCAACGGCGCGCCCGTCCAGGCGCCCAAGTCCACGCCGCCCGAGCCCATGCCCGCTGCCAACGGCCACCCGCAGCCCGCGCCCCGCTTCGAGATCGCGCTCGAGGCCGCACCGCCTGCCGCCGCGCCGCCTGCTGCCGCACCGGCCGCGCCCGCAGCACCGGCAGCTCCCGCTGGCGACACGCGCGAGCTGGTGATCCCCGTCACAGGCATGACCTGCGTCAATTGCGCCAACACCGTCACCCGCAGCCTCAAGCGCGTGGCCGGCGTCACCGACGCGCAGGTGAGCTACGCCAGCGAGCGCGCCACCATCCACTATCAGCCGGGGCAGGTGCAGCCGCAGCAGCTACTCGCCGCCGTCGAAGGCGCCGGCTATGGCGCAACCGTGGCCGTGGCCGACCTGCCGATCAGCGGTATGACCTGCAACAACTGCGCCGCCACCATCAGCCGCAGCCTGCGCCGCCTGCCCGGTGTGCTCGAGGCCGACGCCTCGTACGCCACCGAACATGCGCGCGTGCGCTACCTGCCCTCGATGCTCGAGCTGACGGACCTGAAGCGCGCGGTGCGCGACGCCGGTTACAGCGTGATCGAGGCAGCAGATGGCGCCGCCGACGCGGTGGATGTGGAGCAGGCGGCGCGCACGGCCGAGCTGGCCGAGAAGCGGCGCAAGCTCACTGTTGGCGCCGCGCTCACGGCCGTGATCATGGTGCTGAGCATGGCCGAGATAGTGGGCATCCCGCTCGATTTTCCCGGCCGCCTTTGGCTGGTGGCGGCGCTGACGGCGGTGGTGCAGTTCTGGGTGGGGCGCGACTTCCATGTTGCCGCCTACAAGGCGCTGCGCAACCGCACCGCCAACATGGACACGTTGGTCTCGCTCGGCTCGAACGTGGCCTTCTTCTACAGCCTCACGATCCTGCTGCTGGGGCTGCCCACGCACCACTACCATGTCTACTTCGAGGCCGCCGCCATGATCATCACGCTGATCATGCTGGGCAAGTTCCTCGAGGCGCGCGCCAAGGGGCAGGCGGGCGAGGCGATCCGCAAGCTGCTGGGCCTGCAAGCGCGCACGGCGCGCATCCTGCGCGGCGCCGGCGCGGCGGCCACCGAGGTCGAAGTTCCCATCGACGCCGTGCTCGTCAACGATATCGTGGTGGTGCGCCCGGGCGAGAAGGTGCCCGTCGACGGCGTGGTGCGCGAGGGGCGCAGCACCGTCGACGAGAGCCTGATCACCGGCGAGAGCCTGCCCGTAGACAAGAACCCCGGCGACACGGTGATCGGCGGCGCCGTCAACGGCACGGGCAGCTTCCGCTTTGTGGCCACCGCCGTGGGCAAGCAGACGGCGCTGGCGCAGATTGTGCGCATGGTGCAGGAGGCGCAGTCGAGCCGGGCGCCGATTCAGGCGCTGGCCGACCGGGTCTCGGCCGTCTTTGTGCCGGCGGTGATTCTGCTGGCGTTGGCCACCTTTGCCTTCTGGGCTCTGTGGGGCGCGGCGCTCTGGTACCCTGCCGAGAGCCGCATCGGCGTCAGCCTGATCTTCATGGCCAGCGTGCTGCTCATCTCCTGCCCCTGCGCGCTGGGGCTGGCAACACCGGCGGCGATCATGGCCGGCACCGGGCTCGGCGCCGAGCGCGGCATCCTGATCAAGAACGCCGAGGCGCTGCAACGCGCGGGCGACCTCAACACCGTGGTGCTCGACAAGACCGGCACCATCACCCGCGGCAAGCCCGCCGTCACCGACGTGCTGGCGCGGGGCATGGACGAAAGCGAGCTGCTGCGCCTGGTCGCCTCGGCCGAGAAGCTGAGCGAGCACCCGCTGGGGCAGGCGATTGTGCAGCACGCCCAGGCGCAGGGCGCGACGCTCGCCGAGCCGAGCCGCTTCGATTCGCTCACCGGGCGCGGCGTAGAGGCGGTGGTGGAGGAACGCGGCGTGCTGGTGGGCAGTCCGGCGCTGCTGAAGGAACGGGGCATCGCCCTTGGAGCGTTTGAACCCGAAGTCGCGCGCCTGCAGGAGGCGGGCAAGACCGCGATGCTGGCCGCCGTAGATGGCGCCGCCGCCGGTCTTTTCGGCGTGGCCGACACGGTGAAGGAGAGCAGCGGCGCCGCCATCGCCGCGCTGCACGCGCTGGGGCTGCGCGTGCTGATGATCACCGGCGACAACGCCCGCACGGCGCGTGCGATTGCGCGCCAGGTGGGCTTGCACGAGCAGAACGAGGTGCTGGCCGAGGTGCTGCCGGGCGACAAGGCCGCAGCGGTGCAGGGCGAGCAACAGGCCGGCCGCGTGGTGGCGATGGTAGGTGACGGCATCAACGACGCGCCGGCGCTGGCGCAGGCCGATGTGGGCATGGCCATCGGCACCGGCGCCGACGTCGCCATCGAGGCCGCCGACGTTACGCTCATGCGCGGCGACCTGCGCAGCGTGCCCGAAGCGATCAGCCTCAGCCGCCACACGCTGCGTGTGATCCGGCAGAACCTCTTCTGGGCCTTTGCCTACAACGTGGCGGCGATTCCGCTGGCGGCAGGCGCGCTGGTGCCGCTGCTTGGCCCGAGCTGGAAGCTGAACCCCATGGTGGCCGCCGGCGCCATGGCCTTCAGCAGCGTCTTCGTCGTCACCAACTCGCTGAGGCTGCGGCGGGTGCGGCTGTAGCAGATCGAGAAGCGAGAATCGAGAAGACGACGCCCATCACGCTACCATTCTTCTCGACTCCTCAAATCAGGTTCGCTAGCGGCTTCTCGCTTCTCGCTTCTCGCTTCTCGCTTCTCGATCGCCCGCTTCTCGCTTCTCGATCCGAAGGAACCCCCCATGAACTTGCGTTCCGGCTCTGCGTTCTGGCCGATTCAAAATGGGCTGATACGCTCCTACCCCCCGTTGGCCGAGGACGCGGCCTGCGACGTGGTGGTGCTGGGTGGCGGCATCACCGGCGCGCTGATGGCCTATCACCTGGCCGAAGCGGGCGTCGATACGCTGCTGCTCGAGCGGCGCGACGTCGCCATGGGCAGCACTGCTGCCAGCACGGCGCTGCTCCAGTACGAGGTGGATACCCACCTTGCCGACCTGATCGAGATGGTGGGCAAGGCGGCCGCCGAGCGCAGCTACCTGCTCTGCCTCGAGGCGATCGGCAAGCTCGAAGCGCTGGCGCAGCGGCTGCCGGGCGACTGCAGCTTTGCCCGCAAGCGCAGCCTCTACGTGGCCAGCCGCCGGCGCGACGTCGGCCCGCTGCAGAAAGAGTACGCCGCCCGCCGCGCCATCGGCATCGACGTCGAGCTGCTGGATGACGCCGCAATCAGCGCCGAACTTTCGCTGCGCGCGCCGGCCGCGCTGCTCTCCTCCGTCTCGGGCCAGATAGACCCCTACCGGCTGACCCACCTGCTGCTGGCCGAAGCCGCACGCATGGGCGCCCGCATCCACGACCGCACCGCGGCGCTCGGCTACACGCGCGAGGGCGACGGCGTGCAGGTGCAGACCGACCGCGGCGCAACCGTCGCGGCGCGCCGCGTTGTCTTCGCCACCGGCTACGAGTCGCAGCAGTACCTGAAGCAGGAGGTGGCGCAGCTGCGCAGCACCTATGCGCTGGTGAGCGAGCCTGTCGACGCCTTCCCCGGCTGGGGCTTCGACCAGTGCCTGCTGTGGGAGACGGCGCGCCCCTACTTCTATGCGCGCACGACGGCCGACGGCCGGGTGATCATGGGCGGCGAGGACGATGCGGGCCATCGCGCACACGCCTGCGAACGCCACCTGCAGCGCGTGCAGGCACGCCTGGCGCGGCGCTTCGGCAAGCTCTTCCCCGCCATCCCGCTCGAGGTGGCCTACAGCTGGGGCGGCGTCTTTGCCGAGACGGAGGACGGACTGGCCTACATCGGCGCCACGCCGGAGTTCCCGAACGGCTACTTTGCGCTGGGCTTTGGCGGCAACGGCATCACCTACAGCATCATCGCCGCCGAGATTATCCGCGACGCGATTCTGGGGCGCCCCAACCCCGACGCGGCGATCTTCGCCTTCGGGCGGTAGAACTGCTACTGCATTGACGCAAGGACGCAACTGGGCGCAAGGGAACGCAAGGAAAGACACAAGAAGGGCAACAGCGCGCCGGCCTACCCTCATAGCGGAAGCTTCAGCTTTCGCTCTCTGGCAGCGCCGAGCAACCACGCCGAAGGTTGCGCATCCACAGAGACAAAGACGCCCGGCCATCGGATGGAGATGGCCGGGCGTTTCGTTCCTGGGCGCATGGCGCATTACGCCGGGGCGGGGGCGAGCGCGCGGCGGCGCACCATGTAGCGGTTGATCTGTTCGGAATTGACCAGCATCAGCAGAATGTAGCCAAGGATGAAGATCGGGAAGAGCGCAAAGGTGGTGGCGGCGGCAATCGTGCCAAAGAGCGGCGGCAGCAGGCTGGCGCCCACATAGGCCATCGCCATCTGAAAGCCCATGATGTTCTGCGCCTCGGCGTTGCCAAAGCGCGCGGGTGTTTCGTGCAGCATGCTGGGAAAGATCGGCGCGCAGCCCAGGCCGATCAGCACCAGGCTCGCCATCGCCACCGAAGCGGGCAGCGGCAGAAAGAGCAGCAGTACGCCCAGCAGAATCGCAAGCTCGCCCGTGCGCATCAGCGCCTTGCTGCTCACCCGCATCGAGACAAAGCCGCTTACAAGGCGCCCCAGCGTAATCGCGGCGTAGAAGAGCGAAACCCACGCCGCCGCCGTCGCCACCTCTACGCCCTTCACGCGCACCAGGAAGCTGCTGCCCCACAGCCCCACCGTTGATTCGATGCCGCAGTAGAAGAAGAAGACCACCAGCACCGGCGCCACGCCCGGAATCCGCAGCGGGCGGAAGATGCTGCGCAGCATGCTCGTCGGCGTGCGGCGCGTGGGCGCTGTGGCGGCTCCCGGCGCAGCGGGGGCGAGCGGGGCGGCGGGCGCCCCTGTGGCGTGACCCACCTTCTGCCAGACGGGCAGCGTCACCAGCAGCAGGCCCACCAGCGCAAACTGCAGAACTGCAACAGCCAGGTAGCCGCGCTGCCACGAATCGCCCTGGCTGATGATGCGCGAAATAAGGATCGGGCCGCTCATCGCGCCCACGCCCCAAAAGCAGTGCAGCCAGTTCATGTGGCGGGCGGCGTAGTTGCGCGCCACGTAATCGTTCAGTCCCGCATCCACCGAGCCGGCGCCCAGCCCCAGCGGGATCGCCAGCAACACCAGCCACCAGAAGCTGGGCGCAAAGGCAATGCCCAGCAGCGCCAGCGCCGTCATCAGCACACTGACGAAGGTGACGCGCGCCGTGCCAAAGCGCTTGAGCACCCGCCCGCTGAGCAGGCTGGAGAGAATTGTGTTGGCCGAAATCGTCAGCGAGACCAGGCCGGCCATGCCAACCGGCATCGCAAAATCCACCTGCATGATCGGCCAGGCGACGCCCAGCAGGGCATCAGGCAGACCAAGGCTGATAAACGCCAGATAGATCACAATCAGCAGCAGAGTAGCCATCAGAGCAAGACCCTTCGCATCACGAAACCAGATCAATAGACTGCAAGAATTGGTGCGTCTCGCAAGTCGCTCGCGATTCATAGCGGCGCCTTCAGGCGTCGTTGCCCCGGTTCTCCTCGAGAACGAAAGCTAAAGCTTCCGCTATGAGCTGAGGGGCTTTCACTTGCGAGACACTGCAAGAATGGACTGCAAAGTGAATTAGAGCGAGATCGGCGCCGGCGGTTCCAGCAGCGCCAGCGCCTCGGCGGCGAGGCCTGTGAAGTAGTCGAGCGCAAAGTCCGCAGCCAGCGCCAGTTGCGGGATCGAGCCGGCCGGCTGGTGTGCGGCGCAGCGCTCCTTGATCATGCGTAGCTCCTCTTCGCCCAAAAATGGGCCGGAGAGGATCACGCGCTCCGGGTTGAGCAGGAAGCTGATGGCGGCGATCAGCGTGGCGATCGCCGCACCCACTCGTTCGGGCGACTCGTACAGCGTTGCGTCGCGCCAATCTATTCCCAGCGGCATACCGGCCACCTCGCCCGCATAGCTGCCGGCGCCCTGGTAGAGCTTGCCCTCCAGGTAGATGCCGCCGCCGGGCGGGTACTTCTGCGGAAAGTAGAGGTAGACCGCAGCCGTCTCAGCGCCAACCGCATGGCGCCGGCAATAGCCCACGCAGGCCGCGTTGACGTCGTTGTGTACAACCACGGGCAGCCCAAAGCGCTCGCGATAGTGGGCGCGGAAGGCGGTGCCGGCGAGCGCCGGATAGTCGGCGGCGAGCAGATTGCCGCCCCACTCGACGCCGGGCAGGCCAAAGCCGATGGCGCGGATCGTGGGAAACGCACGCAGCGCCGCCTCGATATGTGGCTCAAAGGTTGCCAGCTCAACCTCGGCCAGGGGGAGGTCGGCGTGATAGACCACCGCGCCACAGAGGTTGACCACACGCACGCGCAGCAAGTCCAGCCCATCCTGCGCCTGCGGAAAGAGCACAAGCGCATGGGCATACGCAGCGTTGTAGCGAAAGAGCTGCGCCGGCCGCCCGCCCATCGAGGCCGCCAGCCCCACATCGAGCGCGCTGCCCTCCTCCACCAGCCGCTGCAGCACCGTGCCAACGGTGACAGTGCTGAGGCCGGTGGCTTCGGCGAGCTGCTGTTTGGTGGCATCGCCCAGCTGCTTCAGCGCGCGCCGCACCAGCTGCACGTTGATCTGCTTTATCACCAGGGCGTTGGCTCCCGTGCTCATCTTGCCTCCTCCTTCCCTCGAGACTTTACAAAACATCTTTTATAAGTTGGGTTGATGATACCGCAGCGGGTTCCGCATGTCAATTACCGTTCGCGACGATCTGCCGGCGCCACAGGTTCGCGTGCCTGGGGCAGCACGCTCCTTGCATCCCACGTCGCGCTCTGGCGAAGGGAGCGGGGCGAATGCTAGAATCAGCGCAGCCGCAGCGGATGGCACGGTGGCCGGGCATCAACGCCGCACCCGCTGCGAGAGCCGGCAGCCCTGGATGTGGAGATGGGTACGATGAGAGTTGGATGCAGATGAAGCTGGGTTCGGGCGAACCGGCGGCGGGGCCATGGCAGGTGATGGCTGTGGACGCCTTTGCGGCGCTTGTTGTTGAGGTCGAGGGCCGCCCGCCGCGCCGCCCTTGGGTTCTCGCGGTGGATGGCCGCAGCGGTAGCGGCAAGTCCACGCTTGCCGCCTTGCTGCAGCGCGCGGTACCGGCCTCGGCCGTGGTGCACACCGACGACGTCGCCTGGCACCACTCCTTCTTCGACTGGGAAGCGCTGCTGGTCGAGGGGATTTTGAAGCCAGTGCATGCCGGCGAGTCCGTGCGCTACCAGCCGCCCGGCTGGTGTGCGCAGGGTCGGCCCGGCGCAATCGAGCTCCCCGCCGGGCTGGCGCTGCTGATCGTCGAAGGTGTTGGCGCGAGCCGCACCGAAGCCATGCCCTGGATCGATTGTGCCGTGTGGGTGCAGTCCGACCTTGACGCCGCCGAACGCCGCGGCATCGCGCGCGACGGCGGCAGCGAGGAGGCGGTGCGCTTCTGGCACGAGTGGATGGCGGCTGAGGTTGCTTTCCTCGCACGGCAGCGCCCGTGGGATCGCGCCAGGCTGATCGTCAGTGGCAGCCCGCAGCTGCCGCACAACCGGGAGACCGAGCTTGTGGTCGCGCCGGCGCTGCAAAAGACCACTCTTCCTCGCACGAACCTGTAACGCCCTGGCGGCGGCCGGCTCTGCGGCTTGCGCCATTTTTCGCAAGGAAATCGCCCCATGCATCCCACCCTTCACAACCTCGCCCGCGTGCTGACGATGATGCTGCTGCCGGGTCTGCTGGTCACCGTCTGCAAGGTGCCAATCTATCCCCCCGGCAACGGCGGTGTGACCCCTCCCCCAGCGAGCACCGAGAGCGCCGCCGCGCACACCGACCACAGCAGCATGGACCACAGCACGATGGGCGGCGCGGCCCCCTTCGACGCGGCCTTCATCGACGACATGACGGCGCACCACGCCGGCGCCGTGGCCATGGCGCAGGCGCTGCTGGAGAAGACCGAGCGCCCTGAACTGCTGGAGATGGCCGAGAACGTCATCCGCACCCAATCGGCCGAGATCGAGCAGATGGCGGACTGGCGCGCAACCTGGTATCCCGACGAGCCCGCAAGCGCCGGCATCGACATGGAGATGGGGGCGATGGAGGTGGCCGACGATACGTCGATCCCCTACGACAGGCGCTTCCTCGAGGCGATGATCGACCACCACGCAGGCGCCATCGCCATGGCCGAACACGCGCTGGAGGGCAGCGAGCACCCCGAACTGGCCGAGCTGGCGGCGACAATCATCGCCGCGCAGCAGGCCGAGGTGGCGCAGATGGAGCAGTGGCTGCAGCAGTGGTACCCGGAGTAGGGCGCCAATCAGGATTTCGGCAGCCGGCCAGGACGCACAAAAGGGGGGACGCCGCAGCGGGCGTCCCCCCTTTGTTGTGCAGTTCGTGGCGCCGCGGGCTCCCTGCAAACCAGGGGCTTGCTGCCGGAATGGGGATCTACGCTACCCCTGCGCACTGCGGCGTTCGCCGGCCACGGCAGGCGCGGTGGCCGGCTGCGCGACAAGCTCCTGCTGCGCAGCAGTCTCCTGGATCGCCATGTCGATGAAGACCGCCGCCGACCAGCCGAAGAGCGGCGCGGCCTTGGGCGGAATCTCGGCGGTCTCGGGGTGATAGTACTCGTAGATATCGTCGCTGGTCTGCACCATCGCCAGCGAGCGGCGGCGCAGCTCGGCGGCAACGTCGGCGTGGCCGCAGCGCTCCAGCCCCTCGCAGAGCAGATAGTTGACGTTGAGCCAGGTGGGACCGCGCCACATCTGCAGTGGGTTATAGGCCGGGTCGTCGAGCGCCACCGTGGGCACCGGGTAGCGCGTCCAGAACGAGCGCTCGTCGGTGAGGCCCGCCGCCAGCCGGTCGCACACCGCCTGTGGCAGCCGCCCCGTCAGCAGCGGAAAGAAGCTGAAGGGCGTGCGCACGGGCAGCAGCGAACCGCTCAGCCGGGCCAGGAAGAGCCCCGCCTCCTCGTCCCACAGCGTTTCGAGCATGCGCTGCGTCAGCGCGTCGGCCTTGTGCGCCCAGGTGGCGGCCTCGTCTTCCAGCCCCAGCAGGCGCGCCATGTTGGCCAGCGCGTCCATCTGCATCACCAGATAGGTGTTCAGGTCGGGCGATTCCACAGGCATGCCGGCATCCCAGAGCGGGCTGTCGTCGAGGCCGCTGGAGAAGGGGTGGCCGTACTCGCAGAGGCCGTTGCCGTCGCGGTCGTTTTCGGCGAACCACCAGTTGTTCCAGCGGGTGACGCCCTCGTAGATCTCGTCGAGGAACTCGGGGTCATGATCCTGCTCAAAGAGCTTCCACGCCGTCCAGGCCAGCAGCGGCGGCTTGGTGACGTCGGCTTCGAGCGGGAAGTTGAGGTGCGTCACCACGCCTTCGTCGTGGATGGCGTCGGGGATCATGCCGTCGGCGCGCTGGTGGTCGAGCACGATACGAATCTGGTCGCGCGCCAGCCCCATCTCTACATGGCGGTAGGCCAGGGCGTGGAAGTAGGCGTCCCACTGCCAGACGCCCACATAGTGGATCTTCGACGGCGTCATCGCCTCGCGCGTGGTGTAGAAGCGGGTCGAGATCAGCCCGGCGCGCATCACCCACCAGGCGTAAAGGTATTGGTCGCGCAGCGAATCGAGCACAGGCGGGGCGGCGGCAAACCAGCTGTGCCAGCGCTGGGCGGCGGCGCCAAAGCAGGCCTCCAGCGGCGGCAGCGAGCGGTTGAAGCCCAGGCGTGGCGTAATGTTGAGCAGCAGCGCCTTGCCGCCGTCGGATTCGAGGATCAGGCGCACGCGCTGCGCGCCGTCGTCGAGCGGTTCGATGGCGTTGACGAGCACGCGGGCGTTGGTGGTGTAGGCGATGTTGCGGCGGATGTTGCCGCTCAGGTGCAGCGTGCCGCCGCGCCGGTCGGGGCGGGCGTCGTCCAGGGCGCAAACGAAGCTGAAGCCCACGCGCCCAGCCGGCAGCGCGAGCAGCAGCGATTCGCCGTCGGCAAAGGTCAGTTGAAAATTGCCCTGCGGCGTGGTGAACTGGACCATGTCGGGCCAGGTGCTCTGCTCGATCTGCTGCGGGCGCCCCTCGCCGTCGGTGAAGGTGAACTCGCTGAGGATGGGGCGGCGGCTGCGGTAGGAGCTCAGCGAGTTGTCGAGTTTGAACCAACGCTCGGCCAGGCGCACGTAAAGCGATTGCTCGCGCCGAAAGAGCATCAGCCGCGAGCCGCGATCACTGAAGGGAACGCGCGTCAAGTTGATGCGGTTGACCAGCGCCTGCAGAAAGGGCGATTCGCGTTCCATGGCGGGTGATAGTGGGTTGCGTGCGCCCTCGCCTGGGGCGACGGCGCACAGGGTGAGCTGCAGGGGCCCGCGGCGCGGCGCCGATTGCGTCAAGCTGCGGGCTGCATGTGAACTCAGTAGACCCCTTCGCTGGCCGTCGACATCAGCCGCTCCAGGTACTCCTCGACCTCGCGCATGGCCGGCCGCTCGCGTTCGATGATCTCCTCGACATCGAGCGAGTAGCCCTCTTCGCCGGTGCGGATCAGCTTCATGCTCTTGTTGACGTCGGCAAGCAGCGCCGTGCCGGTGCGCCGTTCGATGCGTTGCAGCACCACCTGCAGAATGGCAAAAGCCATCTTGCTCAGCGATTCGAGCGGCTGGTTGTGGTGCACCCGCTCGAGCAGGTCCACCTGCGCCAGCGCATTCAGCCCATAGCGCTCGAAGACGTCGATCAGCAACCCGGTCTCCACGCCGTAGCCCGAATAGAAGGGCGCCTGCTCGAGCGCGGCGCGGCGGCCGGCATACTCGCCCGAAAGCGGCTGGATCACGCCGCTCAGCTCGGGGTAGAAGAGATTGAGCAGCGGGCGCGCCATCAGCTCGGTCACGCGGCCGCCGCCCTGCTGCAGGGCGCCACCCACACGCAGCGGGCGCTGGTAGAAGCCCTTGACGAACTGAATGTCGGGGTTCTGGATCAGCGGCCCCAGAATGCCATAGACAAAGCGCGGGTGCACATTGACGATGTCGGTGTCGATCCAGGCCAAAATGTCCCCCTGCGTCACCAGCAGGCTCTTCCAGAGCGCTTCGCCCTTGCCGCGGCGCGCGCCCAGGCGCGGCAGAAGCTCCTGGTGGATGAAGACGGGCACGCCCAGATCCTGCGCGATCTCGCGCGTGCGGTCGCTGGAGTTCGAGTCGATCAGCACAATCTCATCAAGCAGCGGCAGGTCGTCCATCAGCGCGGTCTTGATCGAGCTGATCACGGCGCCCACCGTCTTCTCCTCGTTGAGCGCCGGCAGCGCCAGGCTCACCGTCAGCCCCTGGGCGTGCTTGGCAGCCACCAGCCGGTCGAGCTCGGCAAACTCCTCGGCGTGGAAGGTCTTCTCGGCAAACCACTTGTCCACCAGAATCGAGATCGCTTCCTGGCCCGCCAACTCGCCGGCCAACGCCAGCGCGGCAGAGGCGTCGGCGCCGTCACTTGTGCCCAGTTCGGCGGGCACGTTGTGGACTGAACCTGTGCGCCGCACCACCAGCACGGGGATGGTGGTGTCGCGCAGCACCCGATCGGCAACCGAACCAAGCGAGGCGGGCTCGTCGAGCGGGCGTGCGCTTGCGCCCATAATCACCAGGTCGTAGCCTTCGCTCTCCTCCAGGATGCGCTGCGCCGGGTCGTTGGTGACGATGAGGCGCACGTCGATGCCGTGGAGCTGAGGCAGCACTTGCTGCAGGCCGCGAAACGGTGCGTCGACGCTGCCGGCGGCGTTGGGCGGGCGCAGGTGGAGCGCGGTGTAGGTGGCGTCGCCAAACGAGAGCCCCATACGCACCACCAGCTCGGCGTGGGGGCCGCCGCGAATGGGCAGCAGCACCTGCTCCACGGTGGCGGGCAGGCGGCCGCGCAGCAGCCCTACATCGCAGGGGGCGGCGGCCAGCGCTTGCGCCGGCGTCACGCCCAGCTGCTCCAGGTGGCTCTCCCAATCCAGCAGCAGCAGATCGGGCGCAAGGTCGGTCGCCACCTTTTGCAGCTCCTTCCAGGGCGACGAGGAGACGTAGACCTGCGCCAGCGCCGTCACATCTTCCAGGTCGGCGGCGAGCAGGCGCACCTGCTCGCGCAGCGTGCGCGCAGCGGCGGCGCCGGCGCTCAGCATGTCGTCGCCTTCCACGCGCACCAGCCCCACCAGCACCACATTGTGGGCAAAGGCGCGCGCCGCCTGCAGCAGGGCGTCGCCGTCGCTGCCGGCAAAGACGGGCACCAGGCAGGTGTTGATGGCCTGGAAGGGCGCGCGCCGCGTGCGCCGCGCCGGTTGATAATTGGAGACAGGCGCCCAGGTTGGCTGTGCCAGCGGCTGCGGCTCGATGCGCGAGAGGCTGGCCGACATGGGCGGCTGCGCAGGGGGCGTGGGTGGCATCACCGGCGGCGTTACCGGCGGCTGGATTCCGGGCGGCAGGTCGGGCGGGGTGGGCTGCTCCGGCTGCTCGGGAGGCGTAATCGGCGGCACGGGCGGGATGGGCTGCGGCGCCGGCTGTGGTGCGGGCTGTGGCGCCGGTTGCGGCGGCAGTGTGGGCGAAGCAGGCGCACCGGGCACGCTCGACGCAGGCGGCACGCGATTCTCGCCGGCTGCGGAGCCTTCCAGCTCCGGCAACTTGGGGGGCATTTCAAGATAGTCCATCAGTACCCTCCTTGATTCAGGGCAAAGCAATTAAAGTCCGGTCGGTGATGAGAGCGGACGATCTCACCACTTCGATCGGTGCAACTGTTCGTTCTGTACACCGATCCAGCGCGACAGGCTTGCGGGGCGATCAGGGGTAGCGCAGGCCGCCCGCTCCGGTAGACGCTGCGTTGCCCGCTCCCGCCGCGGCGATGGGTAGATCAGCGCCGATCGCGCCGGCATGTGCCGCCCAGACGATCGGCTCGATCACTTCATCCCACAGGCGGCGCCAATTGTGCTTGCGTGCGCGCTGCTGAAAGCGCGCCGTAGCCAGCCCGGCAAGGCCGGCGTCGATCTGTTTGGCCACATCGGCTGGGCGGGCGTCCAGCGCGAAGAAAGTTGCATCGTCGCCGCCCAGCTCGCGCAGCGATGGGATGTCGCTGCAGAAGATGGGCAGCCGCGTCAGCGCCGCCTCGAGCAGAGGGATGCCGAAACCCTCTTCGCGGCTGGGCATGAAGAGCGCCGTGGCCATGCGGTAGAGGTCGGCGATGACGGCATCGGGGATGGTGCCGCCCACCTTTTCGGCCAGAAAGTGCACCGCCCCCTGCAGCCCCAGCTCGGCGCGCTGCACCAGCAGGTAATCCAGGTAGCTCTGGTTGCCGGGCGTATGCGGCCCTGTCGGCCCTGTCACCACCAGATGGGCATCGGGGCGCAGGCGGCGCAGCTCTACCATCATGCGCAGAGCAAACTCGATGTTCTTGCGGCGCGTAATGCGCGCCGGCAGGATCAGCAGCGGGTCGGCCTGCCACAGCTCCAGCGCGTCGGCGATTGCGCGCGTCTGCGATTCGAGCTTGAGCAGGCCGTCGGCGTCGACGCCGTTGGGTACGACGTGGATGCGCTCGAAAGGAATGCCCAGCGCCGCCAGCTCGTCGCGCCGCGCGTTCGAGATCGCCACCTGCTGCACCCACGGCCAGTCGCGGCGCAGCAGATCCCACGGCTCGCGCGCAAAGAGCCCCGTGCGGTCGCGCGTGGCCGACCAGGCAAGGTCGTGGTGCCAGAGCACCAGCCCAGGCGCGCCCGGCCGCTGCGAAAGCGTGTGCAGCGCTGCGGTCAGCGGCAGGCTCTTGGCGAGCGAGGCGACGTTGTGCGCCACCAGCACCTGCGTGCCCAGCGCGCGCAGCGTCTCGTCCAGCTCGCGCTCAATCTGCGCCGTCAGGGTCGCAAACGAGGAGGGCATAACGCCGCGCGCCATCTGCTCGCCAACCGCGAGGATGGCTGGGTGAGTGGAATCCACCAGGGGCAGGTTGCGCAGGGTGATGTCGCGCCGCCAGGCCTCACCGCGCCCGGTTATCACCGAAACGGTGTGGCCGGCAGCGGCGGCGGCGTCGGCCTGATGGGCCAACACGCTCTCGACTCCCCCGATGATGGGGGGCGCGGCGTAGTGCAAGAATGTGATGCGCAGGGTTTGTTTCACCTGAGGGTGCGCCCTTGTGCCCGATGGCTGCGTTGATGTGTGCGCGTCGAAATACGGTTGTGAGCCCGCTCGTGGGGCTGTATGTGTCTGGGTCAGGGTGGCCGCCTGTGCCGGAAGAGAGCCGCGAGGGGGAGCGCGGCGCGATCGTACCACGTTCGTCTGCATCCAACGTTGCGCCTGCGCTACGGGTTCCGCCCGTGCAGGAGGTTGTGCGCTGCACGCTTGCCCGCCGCCCGGCCCACGCCAGCGCACAGAGCGGACCTGCATGCAGGGTAGAACACAGCCAACAAGTACACGGAAACGACGGAAACAACAGGCACCGTTGGGCGAGCAAGCACCACTGCGCAAAGAATCCAACCGTTCGCCTCTTGCTTTTCCTGTTTTTTCCGTCGTTTCCGTGTACCTTTTGGGTGTGTTTTCTCCTGGCGCCCAAAGCGGCTTGTGCAGGAAGCGCGGCTCTCTGCTACCATGCAGGGCACCCTCTTGCTGCTCGGCCCAGCGCAGGCCGCGCACGTCTGGTCTCAACCCACCTAACCCACCTGAAGCTGAGGTCCGCCATGCATGTTTCCGCTGCAAACTGGCAGCAGATTGAGGAGTATCTGGCCAACGACGACCGCGCCGTGCTCCCTGTGGGCAGCACCGAACAGCACGCTCTGCTCAGCCTGAGCACCGACACGATCCTCGCCGAGCGGGTTGCCGCCGAAGCGGCCGAACCGCTCGGCGTGCCCGTCTTTCCACCCCTCGCCTACGGCATCACCCCCTACTTCCTGGCCTACCCCGGCACGCTTTCGCTGCGGATTCAGACCTACCTCAACCTCCTGCGCGACCTGCTCGACTGCCTGGCACAGAGCGGTTTCCGGCGCATTCTAGTCGTCAATGGCCACGGCGGCAACAGCGTGGGCGCGACCTTCTGTAGCGAGTGGATGGCCGCCAACCCCGAGGTGCAGGTGAAGTGGCACGACTGGTGGCGCGGCCCCCACACCTGGGCTACGGTGCAGAGCATCGACCCCAACGCCAGCCACGCCTCGTGGATGGAGAACTTCCCCTGGACGCGCCTGCCCGACGTGGTGCAGCCCGAGACCGGTGCCAACCTGCCCAACGACCGCACCTATCCCGCGCTGGTGGGGCAGGCGGCACGCAGCTATTACGGGCTGGGCAACTTCGGCGGCCTTTACGCACGGGACGATAGCGACATGCTGCGCGTCTGGCAGGCGGGCGTGGAGGAGACGCGCGCGCTGCTTGCCAATCACTGGTGGCCGCAAGAAAAGTGATCCGCGCGCTGCTGCTTGTGCGCTATGATTGTGCGTGCTGATTGTGCGTTATGATGTTGATACGCCCAGCAACACTTTTTGCCCACCCTCTCAACCCAACCTTCTCAACCCAAGGAACGGATTACCTTATGACCACAAAAGCCGCATTTACCGCCGATGAGTGGAGCACGCTGCTGCAGGCGCCACTGACTGCGTCGCTCTATATCTCGGTTGCCGACCCGAGCCTCTTTGGCGCCTTTGGCGAGGTCTTTGCCGTGACGCGCCAACTGGTGGAGCAGGCGAACGCCGAAGCCGACAACGAGCTGATGGGCGCAATTCTGGCTGAGTTCAAGGACATGGCCGGCGCACGCGCTGCGCAGCCACAGATGGAGAGTCGCGACCCGGCCGCCGTCAAGGCCGAGCTGCTGCAGCGCCTGGAGCGCGCAGTGGAACTGCTCAACAAGAAGGCGACGCCGGCCGAGGCCGCGGGCATCAAACAGCGACTGCTGGACTTTGCCCAGGCCACGGCCAACGCCTCGAAGGAGGGCGGCTTCCTGGGCATCGGCGGCACGCGCGTCAGCGAATCCGAGACCGCGGCGCTCAACGAGCTGGCGCTGATTCTGGGCAAGGGCACCGGCGCCGCCGAGAGCACCCCGCCCGCAGTCTAGCATGCTACTGCCCTGGAACCAACGCAGCCACTTCTGTAGAAGCTGAGAGAAGGGTTGATGAAATCTGTGATTTCATCCTGAAGTAAGGATCGTTTCGTCCAGGCTATCCACCCAAGTCAACGAGTACCCCGCCGGCACGGCTGCCGGCGGGGTGTTTGCGTCTATCTGCAGCGGGGAGAATCAGGCGTGTACGGGTGCCGGCGCATGGAGCGGGTCGGCGTGGGCGGCGGCGGGCAGCGGCTCGGCGGCGGGGGGCGCGGGCAGGGCTGGCGCCTCTTCGGTGACAAATGGACGGCCGTCCTCGGCGCAGATCAGCTTGAAGACGTCGCGCCCCGACGCCGCCGAGAGCTGGACGTTGCCCGCCGGCTCTACCCACTGCCCAATCATGTAGAGCCCCTGCAGACCGGGCAGCTGCTTCTTCATGCCCTTGCCCATCATCATCGTCATCTTCTTCTTCGTAATCGTCCAGCCGCCGATGGCGCCCTGCCAGTTCTCGGTCAAGCGCTCGTAGGTGGCGGGCGTCGCCACGTCCACCACCTCCACCGCCTGCGCCAGCCCCGGAATGCGCTTGTCGAGCGCGGAGATCACCTGCTCGGCCACCTCGTCCTGGGCGGCGTCGTAGCGGGCAGCGTTCAGGTGCGCCCGCCGCCAGTAGTCGCGGTCGGCGTCGATCCAGAGCGTCACCGCCGCCTTGCCTGCGGGCGCCATGGTTGGGTCATAGGCGAAGTGCTTGGGTGTCATGCGGCGCTGGAGCTTGCCGGCCAACTGCTGCGGCTGTTCCAGCGGCATGCTGAAGGAGTGGGGCAGCGCGCCCAAATCCATGTTCACACCCAGCGACACCTGCACGATTGGGCCGGCCACGGGCATTTCACGGTAGTAGCCGAGCACGGTCTCGTCGATGTACTTGCCCTCGAGCATGGTGAAGATCGTGTCGTAGCCGTCGTTGGCGGCGATGACATAGTCGGCGCGCAGTTGCTCGCCCCCCTCGATCTCGACGCCGACGGCGCGCGCCCCTGCCGCGCCCTCTTCCACCAGGATGCGCTTGACGCGCGTGCGGCAGTGGAGTTGGCCCCCCAGCTCTTCGTAACGTTTGGCAATCCCCAGCGCAAAACGCAGCGAGCCGCCCAGCGGGTAGCCGGCGTTGCGGTTGTGCATCTGCGCCAGCGTCATCATCATCACCGTCAGCGGGAAGCTGGGGTGCGCAAACTGGAAGAACTCGCGCATGGCTTCGGCGACGAAGGGGTCGCCAAAACGCTGGGCAAAGTCGTGCAGCCCCACCCGGTTCCAGCGCAGCACGGGGGCCAGGAAGGGCAGCATCGTCTTGCCGAACTCCAGATTCTCCTGCGGGTTGGTGGGCGTGTCCAGCGGCATATCTAGCTTTGTGAAGGCGCGGATGCCGTTGCAGAGCTGCTGGATCGGTCTGCGATCGCCCGGGGCCAGTTCGAGCAGGTGCGCCTCGAACTGGTCGGCGTTGGTGTAGAAGATCAGCGTGCGCCCGTCGCCGCTCTCGACGCGCGAAAACTCCTCGCGGTCGAAGATCTGCTTGTCGCGCAGGGCGCCCAGCTCGCGCCAGAGGCGGTTGATATCCGAATCGCCGCTGCCCGTCACATATTGCAGGCAGCCATCCATCGTGTAGCCCTTGCGCCGCCACGAGGTGCACAAGCCGCCCGGGATGGTGTGCATTTCGAGCACCTGCGATCGGTAACCGTTCATCTGCGCGTAGCAGCCGGCCGCAAGCCCTGCAATGCCGCCGCCGATGATCAGCACCGATTTGCCCTCGCCACGCCGCGCAACCGGCGCAGCAGCCGTCGTCGCCATGTCAAGCCTCCACTGAACAGAAAACCGCCCTCGCGTCGGCGCAGGGCGCGCCACAACCACACCAATGAGGGGGGCGCGCATGTACTGTAGGCCGCATTGGGGCGCAGAACAACGGGTATTTGTCCTGTAGGGGCGGGGCAAAACGTCACCTGCGCCGGGGCGCAACAAGAAGCTGCCCGGCCCCCCACAGCAGGACCGGGCAGCAGTGTTTATTTCAGTGCAGAGGGCGCATGCAGCCTCAGGCGGCGTCCATCACCGCGCCCAGCAGGCGCACGATCTCATCCACCTCGTCGGCGTTGATCAGGAGCGGCGGCGCAAAGGCCAGGGAGTTAGCCACCGGCCGCGTGCGCAGGCCGCGCGCCATCGCCGCATCGGCCAGCGCGCCGGCGCGTGCCGGGTCGGGCTCGCGCGTCTGCTTGTCCTTGACGATCTCGACGGCGTTGAGCAGGCCGCGCCCGCGCACGTTGCCCACAAAGGGGAACTCGAGCAGGCTCTCGAGCCCGCTGCGCAGCCGCTCGCCCATCAGGCGCGCGTTCTCGAGCATCTTCTCGCGCTCGAGGATCTCGAGGTTCTTCAGCCCCACGGCGCAGGCGGCGGGGTGACCCGAATAGGTGAAACCGTGCATCCAGGTCTCGCTCTCGGGCGCGTTCCAGATCACCTCGCGGATTGCGTCCGAAATCTGGATGCCGCCCAGCTGCAGATAGCCGCTGGTGATGCCCTTGGCAAAGGACATGATGTCGGGGCGCACGTTCCATAGCTGCTGGCCAAACCACTCGCCCGTGCGGCCGAAGCCGGTGATCACCTCGTCGAGGATGAGCAGCACGTCGTAGCGGTCGCAGATTTCGCGAATCAGCGGGAAGTAGTCGTCGGGGGGCACAATCACGCCGCCCACACCCTGGATTGGCTCGGCAATGAAGGCGGCCACGGTTTCGGGCCCCTCGCGCAGGATCGCCTCCTCCAGCGCCCGTGCGGCGGCCTGGCCCACCGTCTCGCCGTCGCGCAGGTCGCCTTCGTAGCGGTAGGGGTGGGGCGCCGGAATGTGCAGGAAGCCGGGCGTCATGGCGCCGAACATCGTCTGATAGCGGGCGATGCCGGTGGCGGCGGTGGCGGCCACGGTGATGCCGTGGTAGGCGTACTTGCGGGCGATAATCTTGACCTTTTCGCGCTGCCCCAGCCGCCACCAGTAGTAGCGCACCGTCTTGAAGGCGCTGTCGTTCGATTCGGAGCCGCCCGACGTAAAAAAGGTGGTGTTGAGCGTAGGGTGGGCAAAGCCGGCCAGCCGCTCGGCCAACTGCGCCGAGGGCACGTTCGTCATGCCCACAAAGTTCGAGGTGTAGGCCAGCTTGCGCATCTGCTCGGCGGCGACTTCGGGCAGCTCCTGGTTGCCGTAGCCGATGTTGACGTTCCAGAGCCCGGCCATGCCATCGAGGATGCGGCGGCCGTCGGTGGTGTGCAGATAGACACGGTCGGCGTGTTCCACCACCAGCGGGTTGGCGTGGCGGTTGGGGTGCTGCAGCGGGTGAAGCTGCCGCGCGTCCTGCTGGAGGAGGGTGGCGTGGTCAGTCGCGTGGAGCGTTTGGGCATTCATACGGTGGCTTTCGTAAGGTAGGCGGGGGAGGGTGGATTGAAGATGTTTTGTCCTTTCATTATGCCACAGCGCTGGGGCGCTGGGGGTTTCAGGACATTCGTCCCTTGTGTCCGCGTGCTGTGCGCCGCACAATAGAACGCATACGCAGTTCCTCGCCTTCTGCTCCCATTCCCCGGGGGGTTCTTCCATGTCCATCCGCCGCTCGCTGTTCGCCGTTGCAATCCTGCTGGCCGCTCTGCTGCCCGGCGCAGCTCTGCCCGCCGCCGCGCAAGAGCCGGTTGCCCCAGCGCCCATACCCTCTGCCGAAGAGCTGCCGCTTGACTTTGCGCCCGATACGGTGCTGGTGCGCATGAAGCCGGGCGCCTCGCTTGCCCTTGCACAGCCCGGTGAAGTTTCAGCAGCAGGGGTGGATACAGCCTCTTCTACCCTGAACGGCGCGCTGCGCGCATTTGGCGCGTGGCAGGCAACGCCCCTCTGGGACGAGGGCGTGATCAGCGCGGCGGCCGTCCAATGGGCGCCTGCGCCGCTGGCCGGACTCTACAAGGTCAACCTTGCGCCCGGCGCCGATGTGGAGATGGCCGCCGCCGCCCTGAGCGCCGACCCCAACGTGCTCTATGCCGAGCCCGACTATGTGGCCTATCCTTTGGCGACGCCAGACGACCCCGAACTGGCCGCGCAGTGGGCGCTGGCCAAGATCGGCGCGCCTGCGGCGTGGGATGTGACCACCGGCGACGCCGGCACGATCATTGCCTTGGTTGATTCGGGCATCGACACCGCCCACACCGAGTTCGCCGGCCAACTGTGGATGAATGACGACCCGCCCGGCGGCGGCGACAACGACGGCAACACCAAGGCGGACGACCTCAACGGCTGGAGCTTTGTAGCCAACAGCGCCAACATCGCCGACACCAACGGGCACGGCACGCTGGTGGCGGGCGTGCTGGGCGCAGCGGCCAACAACGGCGCGGGCATTGCCGGCCTCTGCTGGCAGTGCAAGATCATGGTTGTGAACGCCATGCAGGCCGGCGGAGTCGCCAACTACTCGGATATCGCGTCGGCGGTGGCCTATGCCAGTTCCAACGAAGCCGACGTCATCAACATTAGCCTGGGCGGCTATGCCGATTCGCAGGCGCTGCGCGACGCGATTGCCGACGCCTCCACCCAGTCGCTAGTGGTGGCGGGTGCGGGCAATGACGACAGCTCCACGCCCTTCTACCCTGCAGCCTATCCGCAGGTGCTGGCGGTGGCGGCCACAGACAGCGCCGATGTGAAGTGGGTCGGCTCGAACGCCGGTGCGTATGTTGATGTGAGCGCACCGGGCGCGGCGATCTTCACCACGGCACTGGGCAGCAGCGGGCTGGCCACCAGCGACGGCACCAGCCTGAGCGCGGCCTTCGTCTCAGGCCTGGCCGGGCTGATCAAGAGCCGCAACCCGCTGTGGACGCCCGAGCAGGTGCGCTGGCAGATTCTGAACACGGCGACCGTCATTGATGCAACCAACCCCACCCTGGCCGGCAAACTGGGCGCGGGGCGCATCAATGCCCAGGCGGCGCTGGCCACGGCGCCGCAACCGCAGCTTGCCGTGGACGCCTACGCCATTGACGGCGCCGCCGCCGCCCGCCCTGCGCCGGGGCAGTCCTTCGCACTGGTCGTCACCCTGCGCAACACGTGGCTGCCGGCCAGCGGCCTCAGCGCCACCCTCACCAGCAGCGACCCCTACGTGAGTTTGCCCGACGCCGCCGGCGCCTTTGGCGACGTGCCCAGCGGCGCAACGGCCTCGAACGCCGCCAACCCCTTCAGTGTGACGCTGGCCGGCAACACGCCCTACTCGCGCAACCTGGCCTTTACGTTGAACCTGAGCGGCGCGGGCGGCTATGCCGCGAGCGTGCCGCTGACGGTGCAGGTACGGAGCAGCATCCAGAATGTGCAGGGGACGATCACCGGCAACGTGACGTGGACGAATGACAAGACCTACGTCATCACGAACAACATCGGGGTTGCCGCGGGGGCTACGCTGACAATTCAGCCGGGGACGACGGTGAAGTTTAATGACTCTTTCATCCTGACGGTGGCGGGAACATTGATTGCAGACGGGACTGCACAAGCGCCGATCCAGCTTGCGAGCGAATCAGATTTTGCTGCAGTCGTGCAATTCGCTGACTCCGCACTGGACGCTTCATTCAATCCCGCTGGTATCTATAGTAGCGGCAGCATCCTGCGCTACATCCGCCTGAGCAATGTGGAAGTCCACTCAGAGTGGGCAGCCCCCTATGTTTCGTTTGTTGAGTCAGATCGAGTCCTTAACCTGCTGCTACAGAGCCCAACACGCGTGGAAGACAGCTCCTTCCCAAACGTTTCAATCTCCTTTGCCGAGGCAGAGGCTGCCGAAACGTGGTTCTTGCGCAACACCATCGCTGGTACTGTAGAGCTGACTTCCAACTACGGCCCTGGCGTTACCTTCTCAGGGAACCAGATCACCGGAGAGCTGCGCACTGTCGGCCCAGCTACCGTTACAGAAAACCTGATACAGGGGACTCTGCTTCTACGGACTGGCGCACTCGCCACACATAACACGGTGCTGGGCAAAGTCCGGGCAGAGGGTGCTCCTGTCCTTACGGCGAACAACATCATCGCCGCTGCTGGAAACTATGCACTGCGCGCTGGCACCGAGGACGTGGATGCCAGCGCCAACTGGTGGGGCACAACCGACCCTGCTGCAATCCAGCAGTTGATCTACGACGGCGCCGACGAGTTCGGCCTGGGCACAGTGAACGCCGGTTCACCCCTCTCTGCGCCCGATCCGGACGCCCCCGCCTACATTACCAACATCACCATGTCGCCCAACCCAGTGGGGCTGGAAACCGGCACGCTGACGGTGGAGTTCAGTCGGCCGATGGATACGAGTATCTCACCAGTCTCCACCTTCCATGACGCCAGACGAGGTACTGTAGGCATGGTGCGGCTTGGGGCGTATTGGATGGGACACCACGTTCGCGATATTCGAGGGCAACTCTGGTTTTCCGTCTCCAATGCACCACAGATAGCGATGTACAATGGCGCACAGTATATCGATTATGATCTGGCCGCCATTTCTCAACAGCCGTTTACTGGCCTTTTTGCCGCGCGTGACGGTGACGTGTGGGCTGTTAGCGGCTCTGCGGTAGCGCGCTTCCGCAATGAACAATGGACGGCCGTCGAGGCGCCACCGGGTGGCCTCACAGGAGCGATGGCCGAAGATTCTCAAGGGCGCCTGTTTTTCCTCGGGGGTTCAAGCGTGTACCGCTTCTCCGGATCTGTGTGGGAGACCTTGTATCAAGGCCAAGAGAGTTTCTCGTGGATCACCATTGGCAAGGGCGACTCAATCTGGCTGGCAAGTCCGTCAGAGTCACCTCATCTATACACTCTCAACGACACAACCCTCACGGATCAGACGAGTAGCCTGCCGTTCGGAAACGATACCATAGGTGATATGCAGAGTGATTCGAATGGAAGGGTCTGGCTTGCGCTGAACCACAACTACACCGACCGTAGATTGTTCTCTTTGGAGGACGGCACCTGGAAGGAATGGCAGCAAGTATCGACAGGGATGGGAGGCCGAGGCTATCTTACCGTGGATAGCGAGGGACACGTTTGGCTGGAATCTTGGTCGGAATTGTGGCGATGTGAGGGCACGTCCTGTGTCTCAAGACCCACACCTGCGGAGTTGAGCGCCTTCATGTTTGATCTGGAAGGTAACCTGTGGGGAAGTAATGAATCTGGCATCGGTGTTGCGTGGCAAGGCATAGATCGTACCATGACCCCCGGAGCCTGGGTCTCTGGCAATCGGTGGCAATCGAACTACATCTTTGGACCGAGTGTCCCAAGAGCTTCATACGCGCTGGAAATCAGTAGTGCCAGAGGCAGCGATGGTATGACAGCTGCCACCACCCTTCCCTACACCTTCACAGTCGCCTATGCAGGCGGTGTTACGACCCTGCCGCCGCTGCCGCCCACGGTGCAGGCGTTTGCCGGGGCGACGCTCTCGCAGTTGGCGGCGGCGTGGGCGCCCAATGGGGCGGGTGCAACCCAGTACCGCTACGCGATTGGCACCACACCCGGCGGGCGCGATGTGGTGGGATGGACCTATCTGACAGCGACCAGCATCACGCGCAGTGGCCTGCTCTTGACGGCTGGGCGCACCTACTACGTAACCGTGCAAACGCGCAACAGCGCCGGGCTGTGGAGCGCAAACGGCGTCAGCAATCCAGTGGTGGCCGGCGCAGCGACGGCACAGGTGCTGCCGTTCAGCCACGGCCATGTCAATGTGCAGGTGCTCAGCCTGGTTGCGCCCGCGCAGTTCGAGGCCGCGGCACTCTATCCCACCGGAACGCAGCTGCGCCTCACGGCCGTGGCCGATGCGGGCTACACGTTCGCCAACTGGGGTGGCAGCCTCACCGGCGCACAGAATCCGCTTGAAATGACCGTTGCCGGCACGGTCGACATTCAGGCCGTTTTCAAGTCAGTCGCGACTCCAGTCGTGACACCGGGCGTGACACCAGGCGTTACACCAGGCGTGACACCGGACGTGCCACCCGTCGTGACGCCCGTACCCCCGGGCGGCTTCAAGGTCTACCTTCCCACCACACACAAGTAGCGCACCCAGGAACAGCAGCGGGCCGCCAGATTGACTGGCGGCCCGTTTTCTTCTCCATCAGAACGCTGCTACCCCACCGACGAGAGCGCAATCGGCGGCACCACCGGCGTTTCGGGCGTGTGCAGGTGCAGCAGCCCCTGCGCCTGGGCAATGATCGCCTGCTGCACGCTGCGGCCGCCCTCCTGCGTCAGCTCGCGCAGGCTGAGCGGGCGGCTGAAGCTGACGCGCGGCGTCAAGTGAAAGAGGCGCGGGAAGACCATCTGCAGCGCCATCTGGATCGTGCCCGCCAGCTTCTGCCGCTCGAGCTGCTGGCGGCGCACACGCATCAGCGGGTTGTTGAGGATCGGACGCGAGGTCACGCCGCTCACCAGCGTCACCACCACCTGCGTTTCGGGCGCCCGGTTCACAATCAGCTCCACACTGGGAGACCAACCCTCGATTGCCTCGCTCGCGCCGGCAATACGGCGCGGGTCGGGGTCGGTGCGGCCGGTGGGGAAGATGAGCAGCGCGCCACCCTGGCGCAGGTTGCGGATGCCGCTGCGCAGGGCGTTCATGCGCGCCGCGGTGTCGTTCTCCTTGCTGAAGACGGCGTGGCGGCTGATGGCCGGGAACGAGGTAAGCACGGGGTGGCTGTTGGCGAAGACGCGTAGATCGGGCCGGCGCACGTTGGCGGCGATCACCACCTCGTCGAAGTTGCCGGGGTGGTTCGAGACGAAGAGCACGGGCCCCTCGGTCGGCACCAGGTCGGCGCCGATCACCTCGACGCCGCGCGCAAAGTGGGGCAGCATCCAGCGCGCCGCTTCAAAGAAGCCATAGGCGGCCGTGCGCCGATCCACTTCGGCCATCATCTGCACAAAGCGGTCGATCGAGCGGGCAACGATTGGCTCCACAATCCGGCGCGCACGGCCGTCAACCGCCATGCCGCGGCTGGCCATGATCTCGTCGAGCAGGGACTTGCGGATCAGCGTCACGTTCACGGCCGGCGGCGGAAGCTCAATCACCGGCGCCCTCTCCTTCGCCCGGGCCGGTGCGGCGGGGGCAAGCGCCGGCGCACCGTGCGCGGCGCCGTTCGACGCACCGTTCGACGCACCGTTGGCGGCGGGGGCGGGCGGCTCGACGGCAGAGGGCAGCGGCGGAACAACAGGCAGGGGCAGGCCGGCCGCAGCAGGCTCGGCAGGCGAAAGCGGCTGTGTAAGCGACTCGTGCATCGTTTGCGCCAAGGGGATAGGGGCGCCGGCGAGGGCGCTCGCAGGGGAGAGTGCCGAAAAGAGCGGCAAGGCGAGTCGCGACTCGCCTTGCCAGCTTACCATAGAAGCGGCTTGTTGTAACGTCGAAACGCGAGGGCGGGAACGGAAACAACAGCCTCAAACGTACACGGAAACAACGGAAACAACGGGGATGGTTGGCTGAGCAGGCACGATTGGGCAAAGAACCCACGCGGCCGGCTGTTGCTTTTTCCGTTGTTTCCGTTGTTTCCGTGTACTTTAGTTTCGCGTAAAAGGGGCAAAAGGAATGACATCGACGAGGTCCTCAGGTAGAGTGTAGGCGCCAACCCGTCACCAACCTGTGGACACCGCCGATGTC